>Ga0209906_100029_pt1:160000-330723 | contig 330723 bp, 279 predicted proteins | sample FECB24metaG_FD_188303 | JGI IMG/M metagenome (GOLD analysis project Ga0209906, IMG submission 188303) | Cyanobacterial communities from the Joint Genome Institute, California, USA from Joint Genome Institute, California, USA - FECB-24 metaG... ...
TCGAGGTCGGCGGCGAACCCGTGAGACTGAGTCTCGGTGAAGTTCGTCGTCGGCGACGGGGGCAGCTTATGGGCCGTTCGAAAAGTCCCGTCAACAACTTTCTTTCTACATTTTCGACCGAAGCCGGAGATGCGAAAGACCCGAGACTGAGGCGCCGATTTAACCCCTTGAAACATCTCTGTTTCGAAGGGCGTCGTCTGCGCCGGTTTCGGGTGGCTGGCGAAGCACCGAAGTGCTCGTCGGCCGGTGATGTCGATCTAGTGAGGGGGTTCCTGGCGTGCAACCCCTAAATCGCATCCTGTGACGTTTTTTTGACCGCCTCCATGGTAAAAGCCCCCCAGAATGATGGGATTTGGGCGGCTTGGATGCGCCTCCCGATGCCATCTCGACCCCCTGATCAACCCGAGAATCGCGAATCACAGTACCCGTCAGCTCGAAATATAGTCCTTCATGGCCGCCGCTTCGGCCTCGGCTTGCTCGATTCGGCGCTTCACCAGGTCACCAATCGACACCAATCCGAGGATTCGCCCCGAATCGACGACAGGCAGATGGCGGAACCGCCGGTCGGTCATGATCGTCATGGCCTCGACGACGGTGGTCATTGGCGTTGCGGTAATCACCGGTGCCGACATGATCTCGGCCGCAGCAGCATCGAGAATCCCGGCGCCATGGGTGTGGAGACCTGCGCAAATGTCCCTTTCGCTGACCAGCCCGGCGATCGAATCGCCATCGAGGACAAGTACCGCCCCTATTCGGTGCTGGTGGAGAAGTGCTGCGATCGTGCTGATCGGCGTGTCGCGAGACACTGACACCAGTGGCTTCTTGCCGCTCATGAGGGATCCGAGCATGACAACACTCCCCAAATGGCGTCTTTGTGCGCCTGCAGGGGGAAGTATCGCGCGATTCGCGATGGAAGGCAAAACATGACCCCCCCGAAAAGCGGCTACCCGCCCGGCACGAAAGCCGAGCCAGGCGATCATTGGCGGCGCTTCCGGCGCCTGATGCTGTTGATGACGATTGCCGCTGTCGCCACGGCTGCAATTGCGATCTGGCAAATGCGCGTTTCGGGCGCCCCGCTTCGCCTGCATTTCCTGCTCGCACTGGGCGGCGGTATCGTCATCACGCTGCTGCTGGCCGGCGCGCTGATGGGCCTGGCCTTTGTTTCAAGCCGCTCCGGCCATGACGATTCGATAAACCAGCACGACGACTGACGCCCGGAACTCCGTTTTCATCGCGATCCATACGCGATCACCCACCGGATACAGCACACCGAATGGGGTCCGGGGCCAAGGCCCCGGCCGCCGGAGGCCTCTCTCCGGCGACTCGAGACGCTGGCTAGATCAGCCCTCGATAGGGGCGGCTTCGACGATCTTGCGCGGGCGACCACGCCGCCGAGGCGGAGCAGCCTCGGGCTCACCCGCGGTTTCCGCCGACTGCGCGGCCGACGCCGGCGTCTCCACCGCGGCTGATTCCGGCTCGGGATGGGCAACACGCTCGACAGGCGGCGCTGAGTCTTCAGCCGGCTGGCGACGAACGCGCAGGGTCGCGGGGCCCGGCAGGCCGGGAATCGGACCTTCATCGGCAACCACAGCCTCGACCGGCGCTGGCCGTACCGATTCCGGACGACGTTCGCGGCGGACATTGCGACCGCCATCGACACGCTGCTCATCACGGGGGCGCTCATCACGGGGGCGCTCGTCACGGGGGCGCTCGTCACGGGGGCGCTCATCACGGCCACGCTGATCGTCGCGCTGGCGATTGTCATCGCGGGGACGCTCGCCGCGACCTTCGTCGCGGGCCCGTTCATTGCGACCTTCGTCGCGGGGCCGTTCGTTGCGACCTTCGTCGCGGGGCCGTTCGTTGCGACCTTCGTCGCGGGCACGATTGTTGCCATTCCAGTTCTGACGATCGCGACCGTCGCCGCGGGGCTCGCGCTGCAAATTCTCGCGCTGACCATTTTCGCGCTGGCCACCCTCACGCTGCCCACCTTCACGTTGCCGGGGCGCATTGCCGCGATCATCGCGCCACTGGCTGCGGCCATCGTCATCGCTGCGCGCTTCGCTGCGATCGGCGTCCTGGTCTTCATCCTCACCGGCGTCGCCATCATCGGTGTTCGCGGCGTAACCGGTGGCGTCGTCCTCATAGAAATCCCGGCCACGCTGGCGCGGATCATTGGGCGTCTTGTCGCGATAATCGCCGAGAACGCGGTAATAATGATCTGCATATTGCAGATAATATTCGGCGGTCACGCGATCACCGGCCTGCTGCGCATCACGCGCCAGGGCGCGATACTTCTCCAGAAGCTGGCTGGCATTGCCGCGCTGGCGGTTGTCGAGCCGGTTCCCGTAATTGTTCCCTGCCCCCATCTGCTGCGGGCGCGGACCATTGTTGCTGCCGCGGCGCCGCCGGTTCTGGTTGTTTCTGATCAACTTCGCGTCCCCGTATGAACGGACGGCGTTAGCCGTGATGCTGGCAAGGTTCGACCCTCAATTCCGGCGCGGCCCTGAAACCAACCCGTAGCGGGCCTTCAAGATCGAACGCTGCCGAATCCGCAATGTCGAAGGGTGAAGGACGAAATCCACTTCACCTGCCTGCCGCTCTAGCTGGCTTTTCCCCAAGGTCAAAGTGAAAAGCGAAGGCCGTCAGCCCCGCGTCACCTTGGGTGCCATGCCGGCCATCATGTCGTACAGCGCTTGCGGGTTGTGGCGCGGAAAATCGAGCAGCCGCATCTCCGGCGCCCCGGTGCGCCCGACGGCGATCTCGGCTTGGTCGGCCAGCATGCCATCGATGATGATCGTCGCCGCTTCATCGGGGGTAATCCCCTGGTTGACCGGATCGCTGGCATCATGGCCCTTCACCGATCCGTCACCGGTCAGTGCATTATCGGCTATTCCGGTGGCCACGAACCCCGGTGTCACCACGAAAACCGAAACGCCATATTGGGTGATTTCGGCGCGCAGCGCGTCGGACCAGCCGACCAGCGCATGCTTGGCGGCGCAATAGCCGGTGCGCAGCGGCGATCCGACCTTGCCGGCCACCGACGCGATATTGACCAGCGCCCCCGATTTGCGCGCCACCATCGATGGCAGCAGCAGCTGTGTCAGCCGCAGCGGCGCAAAGAAATCCACCTCCATGACCCGGCGATACACGTCGAAATCGGTATCGAGCGCCAGGCTGCGCTGCGAAATGCCGGCATTGTTGACCAGGATATCGACGCCGCCCGTTGCCTTTTGCGCCTTTTCGACAATCCCCGGCAGCGCATCGAGGTCGGTCGCTTCGAACGGCAACAGCATGGCATCGGCCTGGCAACGCCCGGCCACCTCGGCAAGTGCCGCCTCGCGGCGGCCCGACAGTACCAGCCGCGCCCCGGCACGGGCAAAACCCGTCGCCAACCCGGCGCCAATCCCCGACGAAGCACCCGTGATCCAGACCGTCTTGCCTGCGAGATCCATTCCAAACTCTCCTTTACACCAGCGGCAGCGCCGGAAGTCCGATCACCAGAGGGTGCCCCCACAGCAACACGCCCCAGAGCACCAGCCCGCCCAGCCCGGCGACCAGCCCCGGCACGGCTTCGCTCCACTTCGCCCGGCCGCGCAGCTGGGCGCCGAAAGGCACGAAGCCCGTCGCCGCCATATGGTCGCCATAGGCCGGGTTCTGGGCGCGTTTCTTGCCGTCCTGCATGGCGGCGCCGAACAAAGCCAGCGTCGCGATCCCGCTCGCCAGCACGATGGTCCGCGGGTCGGCGGTCAGCACGATGTGCACGACACCCCAGAGTGCAAAACTCCACATCATCGGGTGGCGGGTAATCCGCTGCACCCCGCGCGGGCGGCCATCGCCGGCAGGCATGCCCATCAGTGCCGGGTTGGGCGCCGTCACCGAACCGACGAAAAGCACCGCCGCAAAGCCCATCAGCACCACCGCCAGCCAGTGAACCGTCACCGGTGCCACCCACAACCGCTCCGGCGGAATTGCTTTCCACAGCTGGCCCGCGGTTCCCAGCGTCGCAAAGGCCACGACGACATAGACCAGCAGGAACCCCCGCTCCCCGATTCGGCCCACGATCGGTGCGCGCAGCGGGTGCGACAACAGCTCGTGGCTGCCCACGAACGCCGAAATCGCCACGATCAACCAGCCGATATCGCTCATTCGTCCCCCCGGATGCCGACTAGTTTGGATATTGCCGTGGATATTGTAGCGGCAGGGCCCCGCGCGAAAGCTCTCGATAACGATCACGCAGCAGCGTCTGGCGCGACACCATCGGCTGCGAAACCCCGTCGATCAGCACCGCCGTCGGCGCCGAAGCCAGTTCAAGCGGGTCGCCATCCCATATGACAACATCGGCGCGCTTGCCCGGCTCGAGGCTGCCGACATCGTCCAGCCCGAAAATCCGCGCCGGGTTGCGGGTGATTGCCGCCAGCGCCTGGCCGCGAGTCAGCCCGCGGCCCCCCGGCACGCTCGCCTGCGCCACTGCATTGCCGGCAAAATAGGGAAGATTCCGCCCCTGCGCCCCCGAATCGCCGTCGAAAAGCCCGAAGCCGACGGTGACGCCTGCCGCCACCAGCCGCCCGACATTCGACCGGGTCGACGCCAAAGCCTCGAAGCGATCGGGCAAATCGAACAAGGACAGGGTGATCACCGGCACTTTTGCCGCCGCAATCTGCCCCGCCACCAGCCAGCCTTCGCGCGCGCCGAGCAGAATCAGCCGCAATTTCGGGTAGGTTTCGCGCAATTCGAGCACCGAAACGATGTCGCTGGCGCGGTCGACATGGACGACAAGTGGCATCCGCCCGTCGATCACCGGCACCAGAGCCTCGGCATCGAGGCGTTTCACCAGCGAATCCTTGGTCCGACCAGACTCAAAAGCCGCCGGATTTCGTGCAAATCGCTGCGCTTCCGCCAACCCGTTGGTCAGATCGAGCCACGCCGCCGGGCGCGAGCCCCCGGCAATCCGCGCCCCGGCCTCGCCCATTTCAGCAAATTGAAAGGCCCGGCGTCGCATCAGCGTGCCATTTTCCGGGTTCGCCGCCAGGCTGATCACCGCGCCTTGCCCGGCAAACACCCCTGTTGCCACCTCCGGCCCGACCACGGCGCGGGTGACACCGCCCAGCCGGTCGATCGCGATCGGCGGCGATGCCGGGTTGATCGCCGGGGCCACGTCGATCGCGGCTGAAAACGACCCCATCCGCGCCGCCGAATCCACCGTCTGGCGCACGCCCTCGACCTCGACGATGCCGAGCGTCGACATCCCCGCCACCAGCCCCGGCGTCACATATTTGCCCGTCGCATCGATCACGCTGGCCCCCGCCGGCACCGCCAGCCCGGCGCCGACGGCCGCGATCTTCCCTTCGCGGATGATAACCGTGCCATTCTCGATGACCTGCTCGCCAACGGCGGTGGCGACCGTGCCGCCGGTGATGGCGATGGTCTGGGCAAGAGCGGGGGTCGCGAGAAGAAGCAGGCCTCCGGCGGCTGGGGCCAACGGCCCCAGACCCCTTTTCATCGAACGTACTATTGCCGCCACACGCGCACCAAGCCCATTCAGATGGGGTCTGGGGCCGTTGGCCCCAGCCGCCGGAGGCACGATTGCCCTCATTTCGGCTCTCCCGCGCCCGCCTGGCCCAGCTCGAAATCGGCGGTCGGCCGCCGGCGCGCATCGGCCCAGTCGTACATCACGGCACCGTCGATCCAGACCTTTTCAGGCCGTGAATAGACCGAGAAGGGATTGCCGCTCCACAGCACGACATCGGCCGCCTTGCCGGGTTCGAGGCTGCCCGTCACCTTGTCGATGCCAAGGCCCCGTGCCGGGTTGATCGACAGCCAGGTAAAGGCATGTTCGGGCGTGATGCCGAGGCCCATCCGGTTGCCGGCTGCCATCGCCTTGGCGGCTTCCTGGTTCAATCGCTGGATGCCGTTGGGATCGTCGGAATGGACGATGGCGCAGGCGCCGGCCTTGTCGACCAGCGCGATATTTTCGCGAATGCCGTCATAGGCTTCCATCTTGAAGCCATACCAATCGGCCCACATCGCGCTGCAAATGCCCTCCGCCTTCAGGATATCGGCGAGCTTGTAGCTTTCGACGGCGTGGTGGAAGGCGGTGATTTTGTACCCGAACTCCTTCGCCATCGCGATCATGTTGGCCATTTCATCGGCGCGATAGCAATGGTTCTGGATCAGGATCTCGCCATTCAGAACCCCGGCCAGCGTATCCTTGTCGAGCTCGCGCCTTGGCGCATCGCTCGGCTTGGCGCCGCCTTCCCTGGCGCGCCGGCCATAATCCTCCCATTTGCGCTTGTAGGTCGCAGCGTCCGACCAGACCTGCCGGGCATAGGCGATATTGCCCATCCGGGTCTGCGGCATCTGGTTGCGGCCGCCATAAACGCGCTTGGGGTTTTCGCCGCACGCCATCTTCAGGCTGTAGGGGGCGCCCGGGAACTTCATGGCCTGGACGCTGACCCCATAGACCGGCTTCAAGGTCGTACCGCGCCCGCCGAGCAGATTGGCCGACCCCGGCAGGACGTGGAGCGCGGTAACCCCGCCGGCCAGCGCCCGTGAAAAGCCGGCATCCTGCGGCCACACCGAATGTTCGGCCCAGACTTCGGGCCGCGACGGGCTGGTCGCTTCATTGCCATCCGACAGCGCATCGACGGAAGGGCTGGGATAATCGCCGAGATGGCTATGGATATCGATGATTCCCGGCGTCACATATTTGCCCTGCGCATCGATGACCGTGGCGCCGGCCGGCACCGTGACACTGGCGCCCACTTCGGCGACCTTGCCATCCTCGAGCCGCACCGCGCCCGGCGCGAACTTGCGGCCGGTGCCATCGAACACCACGGCATTCCGAATGACCGTCGTCACCCCGGGATAGGGGCGATAGGTCGAAGGCCAGGGGTCCCTTGGGATGGTGACGATGTCGCCGGACTTGCTGCCGGCGCTTTGCGGCGGCGCCTTGCCGGCACAGCCGGCGACGACGAGTGCCAGTGCGATCCAGGCCGGGCGCATCAATTGACCCCGTGCATCCAGCGCTTCAGCAAGGGCGAGATGACCAGCAGGGCGACCCCGACGCCGACCGCGATCCAGCCGATCAACGAGAAGATGCCGGCATAGGTTTCAAGGCTGAGCTTGAGGTTGGTTACCTCGCCGCCCACGGTTTCGACACTGGCAAACTGCGCGACGATCCCGGCGACATATTGCGCCACGGCGATCGACAGGAACCACACGCCCATCATCATCGCCATGATCCGCGCCATCGACAGCTTGGTGATCATGCTGAGCCCGACCGGTGAAATGCACAGTTCGGCCGCCGAATGGATGAAATAGAGCATCGCCACCCAGCCAAGGCCGACCTTGAAGTCCGGCCCCGCGAACCGTGTGCCGAACACCAGCACCAGAAAGCCGACCCCCGCCCCGATGAGCGCGATGCCGAACTTGACCGGAATGCCCGGTTCGAGCCCGCGCCTCGCAAGGCTGATCCACAGCCAGCTGAACACCGGCGCCAGCAGGATGATGAAGATGGCATTGAACACCTGCACCTGCCCGGCGGGGACCAGATAGAAGCCAAGGTCGCGTTCGGTATTGCGATCGGCAAAGAAGGTCAGCGAGCTGCCGGCCTGTTCGAACAGCGTCCAGAACACGACATTGAAGACGATCAGCACGAACGCCGACACCATCATCTGGAATTCGGCGCGCGTGCCCTTGGCAAAGGCCCAGGCCGGGATGCCGATGACCGCGGCCAGAAAGGTGGAGAACATCAGCTTGCCGAGCAGCGGCAGCGAAGCGAAATAACCCAAAATTCCGGTCCCGGCATCGGCGGCGGCGCGGGCGGCATCGGCCGTGGCGACGGTGTTGCGCAACAGCAGCCAGACCAGCGGCACCGACAGCAGGGCGCCGGCATAGATCAGCAGGCTGCGATCGGGGCCGGCCTGTTCGGGGGGATTGCCGTAATCGTCAAGCCCGCCCTTGTCGAACTGGAAGAGCAGGAACGACATCAGCATGCCCGCCGCCGCCAGGGCAAAGCCGAGCGACCAGCCAAAATAAAGCGCCACCAGCGGCAGGAAGAATTGCGCCAGAAAGGCGCCGACGTTGATGCCCATGTAGAACAGCGTGAAGCCGGCATCGCGGCGGCGGTCGCCATCGGCATAAAGGCCCCCGACCATGGTCGAGATATTGGGTTTGAAGAAACCATTGCCGATGACCACGGCGGCAAGCGCCACCAGCATGACCATGACATGGAATTCGGAGCGTTCGCCCCCCGAAACCAGGCTGCCGCGCGGCAAGGTCCGTGCGGCGCTGCCATCGGCACGCAACAGGCCGACCGAGCCATCGTCATTGCCCTTGATGCGCAGGCGCTCGCTGCCGTCGACGATAAACTGCGCCTTGTCCTCGCCGCTGGTTTCGACGACGACTTCGTAACGAGTGCCGTCGATGGTCGCGAACGGCTTGGCCGCCTCGCCGCCGAAGCTCAGGCCGAAATAGCCGATGGCCATCAGCAGCGCGCCGAACTTCACCGCGCGCTTGGACCCCAGATAGCGATCGGCGAGCAAGCCGCCGAACAGCGGCGTCAGATAGACCAGCGCCGTGAAGGCCCCGTAAAGGCCGTTGGTCGTCTGGTCATTGAACAGGAAATGGTCGGCCAGATACAGCGTCAGCAACGCCCGCATGCCGTAGAAACCGAAGCGTTCCCACATTTCGGTGGTGAACAGCCGCGCCAGCTGCGCGGGGTGGCCGAACCATTGCGGGCGGGTATCGACGACCGGCGCGCTCGGGGTCGCTGCCACAGCTTCGGCCAAAATCCACACTCCCCGATCTGGTACCCTGTGGCTCCCTTAGCGACGCCGGCGCGATAGGCAAAGGGGGCGTGTCTGTGGCATTGCGACGTGATGGACAGCTTCAACGATCTTTCGACCCCGGCGAACCTGCTCGCCACCCGCCGCTCGGGCAAGGCGCGCGACATGGTGGCGCCGGGCCCCGATTCCGCAACCCTGCAGGCGATCCTGTCATCGGCGATGCGCGTTCCCGACCATGGCAAGCTGGCGCCATGGCGTTTCGTCGTGGTCGGCGCTGATCGGCGCGCGGCGCTGTCCCAAGCCATGCTGGCGGCGCTGGCCGCCGAAAAGCCCGAGGCCGGACGGCTCGAAACCGACGCGATCCGCGACTTTGCGCTTCAGGCGCCCTGCCTTGTCATCGTGCTGGCGTCCCCGAATCCGGCCAGCCACATCCCCGAATGGGAGCAATTGCTTTCGGCCGGCGCGGCCTGCGGGATGCTGTGCACCGCCGCCCATGCCCATGGCTTTGTCGCCAACTGGCTGACCGGCTGGGCCGCCTATTCGCCGGGCGTGGTCGCCGCCGTCGCCGCGCCGGGGGAGCGTATCGCCGGTTACATGTTCATCGGCACCCAGGCTCGCCCGCTGCAGGAGAGGCCCCGCCCCGATTACGAGGCCGTAGTTCGCGCCTGGTAAAAGAGCCTCCGGCGGTTGGGGCCGGTGGCCCCAAACCCCGTTCAACGGGTTCAGTGCCTGCGCGCCGTTTGCCTTACCCGGAGGCCCATTGATCAACCGGCTGGTAAATTCGCTGCAGAACGCCGTCGTAAATCGCCGTCAGTGCCATGATGTCGGTGATTGCAACGCTTTCATCGGCCTTGTGCATCGTGGCGCCGGGAAGACCGAATTCGACAACCGGGCAGAGCCGGCGGATGAAGCGCGCGTCGGACGTGCCGCCCGTCGTTGACAGTTCGGGCGGCTGGCCGGTCACCGCCGCAATGGCATCGGCGACGATGGCCGAAAGCGCCCCGGGCGCCGTGAAAAAGGCCTCGCCGGAGATCTTCACGGTCACATCGGTGCTGGGCGCGTGCGCCGCGACCGTGGCGCGAATCCAGGCTTCCAGATCGGCGCCGCGATGGGCATCATTGAAGCGGATGTTGATGCGGGCGCTCGCCTGCGCCGGAATCATGTTGCTGGCGGGGTTTCCGGCCCCGGCATTGACCGCGACATCGGTGACTTCGAGGTTCGACGGCTGGAACCAGTCGCTGCCGGTGTCGAGCACCCGCGCCTTCAGATCGGCGAGCACGGCGACAAGGCGAGTGATCGGGTTGTCGGCGCGATCGGGGTAGGCGACATGGCCCTGCGCGCCGAAGATGTTGATCCAGGCGTTCACCGAGCCGCGTCGGCCGATCTTGACCATGTCCCCCAGCACCCGCGCCGATGTCGGTTCGCCGACGAGGCAGAAATCCGGAACGAGCCCGCGCGCTTCCAGCCATTCGAGCACCGGCGCCGTGCCGAACTGCGCCGGGCCCTCCTCGTCGCCGGTGATGATGAAGGACAGCCGCCCGGGCGCGCCCCGTGCGACATGGCCAGCAGCCGCCGCCACGAAAGCCGCAATGGCGCTTTTCATGTCATTGGCGCCGCGCCCGACAAGCTGGCCATCGGCGATCGTGCCGGCAAAGGGATCGACGCTCCACCCCGCCGGGTTGCCGATGGGCACCACATCGGTATGGCCGGCAAAGGCGAAATGCGGTGCGCCATCACCCAAGGTGGCGAACAGATTGCCGACCGGGCCATCGGGCGGGCCACCGAAGGTCAGCCGCTCGACATGAAAGCCCAGCGCCGTCAGTTCCGCCGCCAGCACGTCCTGGGCGCCGGCATCGACGGGGGTGACGCTGGCGCAGCGAATCAGCCGCTGCGCCAGTTCGACCGGATCGATCATGCCTTGAGCTTGTCCAGATAATCGTTGATGCGCTGGGCGTTGACGCCGACATCGCCCTTGCCGACCCGCGATTTGGAGCGGACATCGACCCGTGTGCCACTGGCCTCTGGCGTCAACCGCACGACGACATCGTCCTTGAAGCCCCACCACGGCACTGTCGCAGTGGCTTCGATGCGGCCGCTGGCGGCGTCACTGGCGATAATCTCCCAGCCCTCGTCGCGGGCGGCGGCCAGCGCCTTGTCGAACGCTGCAGCCGGCGCTTCCGGCAGCACGATCCCGGCCAGTGCTGGATAGCCCTTGGCCTGCTGCGGCGCGAAGGTGGGATCATAGGCCAGCGGCGCCGTTCCCGGCCCGCGCATATCGGCGGTGATCGCCTCGAACGCCGGCGGGTTGGCAGTATCGGTGGTGATGTCGTTGATCGGCGGAAACTGGCGGCCGTCGATGATGATCGCCGCCGGCACCGCCAGTGCCGCAATCCCGGCCGCGGCGGCCAGCACGACGGCGACACTGCCGCGTTTGCGCGACACCGCGACAAGGCACACCAGGCCGCCGATGCCGGCGAGCAGCGCCGCGAACACGAATGTCCCCAGCCCCGCCTGCCAGCCGAGAATGCCGGCCGACATCAGCGGCCCCGCCAGCACCACCAGCAGCGCCGCGACCAGCGTTGCAACGGCGATGCGCCGGGTCCAGGGGCCGGGCTGCCGCATCGCCATCACTTGGTACCTCCCGTGGCGCCGCGCGCCACAACCGATGCTTTGGCGCCGCGCGCCACAACCGATGCTTCAGCGCCGCGCGGCACCTTGGGCGATGCCGGGGCAAAGGTCTGGCCGAAATAGTCACCTTCGTACCAGCGCGGGCGTGTCGCGCCATTGGCGATCTCGCTGCTGATCAGATAGCCGACGCGGGCATATTTCGCGGCCGCATCCCAATCAATCGGCTGGCTCATGTCGTCGCTCGGCTGGTGGTAGTCGGTCGACAGGAAATGTTCCCACGCTGCCTTGCCGCCATTGGCAAAGCCGGTGGCAAGCAGCAGCGCCGGCACGCCGCGCTTGACGAAGGTATAATGGTCCGAACGCACGAAGATGGTTTCGGCGGGCATCGGGTCGGGCGACAGCGTCACCCCGGCCTTGGCCACGGCACGCGAAATCGCTTCGCCCATCGTCGAATGATCGCCGCCAAAGGCAATCACGTCGGTGAACGGGTAGAGCAGCAGCGGCTGGTCGAGATCGACGACACTGGCGATATTCTCGATCGGCACGCTCGGGTTGTTGGCAAAGGCCTCGGCGCCGAGCAGACCCTTTTCCTCGGCAGTATTGGCAACGAACAGCAGGGAGCGCTTGGGCCGTGTCGCATCGCTGCCGAAGGCCCGCGCCACTTCGAGCATCACCGCCACGCCCGCGGCATTGTCGAGCGCGCCATTGTAGATATTGTCGCCGGTCTTGTCGGTGCGGATACCGAGATGATCGAGGTGCGCCATCAACACGACATGCTCGGCCTTCAGCGCCGGGTCGCTGCCTTCGAGCCGGCCGACGATCTCGCTGCTAGTCACTGTGCGCAGCGCCGATGTCGCCTCGATGCGCGCGCTGGCCGGCAATGCAAAGCCCTTGGGCCGGCCGCCCTGCGCATCGGCACGCGCCAGCACCGTCTTCAGCGGCGTCGGCGCGCCGGCAAAGATCACTTCAGCGGCGGCGCTGCTGACACTGGCCGAACCCTTGATGCCGGGGGCGCCGACGTGCGGCGTGCCATCGGGCTCGACCCAGGTCATCCGCGGCACGCTTGCCGTCGATTGCAGCTTTTCCCACGGCCGCAGCCTCGCCGATTGCAGCGTGGGCACGCTGATCATCCCGATCGCGCCGCGCGCCGCCGCCATCTGGGCCTTTTGGGTGCCGAGGTGCGCCAGCACTTCATCGGGCGGCCCCTTGGGGATACCCGTCAGCACGACGACGATCTTGCCCTTCACATCGAGCCCGGCATAATCGTCGAGGCCCTGTTTCGGCGCATCGATGCCGAAGCCGGCGAACACCAGCGGCGCCGACACATCGGTTCTGGTGTCGCGCTGGCTGGGGCTGACAATCGCTTCGCTGGCGTGCTGCCACACCACCGGCGCGCCTGATTTCGGCGTGATCGTCAGGCTCGCCGGGCCTTCGAGCCGGGTTTCCGACAGCGTGACCGGCTGGAACCAGCCGCCATCCTTGGCGCCCGGCTGCAGGCCGGCCGCTGCGAACTGCGACGCCACATAGCGCGCGCCGATATCGAAGCCGCGGGTGCCGGTGCCGCGCCCTTCGAGCAGGTCGTCGGCCAGGAAGGCGACATCCGCCTTCACCCGCACGGGCGAGAAGTCGGGCCCTGTCGCAGGCCCGGCCACGGGCTGGGCGACAAGGGTCGAGGTTGCGAGAAGGGCCGCAAGCGGCAGCAGCAATTTCATCAAGGTCTCCGGGGACTAGACTGGAATGCCACCCGCAATGGGGTAGCGATCGAAGGGATAGGTTTCGGCCTTGCCGGCGGTGATCCATTCGGCAACCCAGGGATGCGCCAGAACCGCATCGACATAGGCCCGTGCCGTGGCGCTGACCGGCAGGTGGTAGGTATCGATGCGGGTGCAGACGGGCGCATACATCACGTCGGCGGCGCTGAACGGTCCGAACAGGAATGGCAGGTCGGTCTCGCTGCCGAAGCGGTCCCGCGCTTCGCTGAACAGCGCATCGACCCGCGCCACATCGGCCATGATCTCGGGGGCCGGCGTGAAGGCCGGAAACCGCTCCTTCAAGTTCATCGGGCAACCGCTGCGCAGCGCCTGGAAGCCCGAATGCATCTCGGCGGCCATTGCATAGGCCAGCCCGCGTGCCGGCATCTCGCGCGGCCAGTAACGATCATGCCCGCCCTTGTCGGCCAGCCACAACACGATGGCGAGGCTGTCCCACACCGGCGTCTTGCCATCCCACAGCACCGGCACCTTGCCCGAAGGCAGGTTGCGCTTGGCCTCGCCCGATTTCCATTCGGGGGTATCCATCGGAACGAGCTCGCAGGTGAACGGCAGCATCGAAAGCTTTGCCGCCAGCCAACCCCGCATCGACCAACTCGAATAGGCCCGATTGGCAATGATCAGCTTCATGGCACGCTCCCTTCGCTGGGGCGTGTCTTACGTTGGCGGGGCGGGGGCGGCAAGGCGGAGGGCGGCAGGGGATGGGGGGGCAGGTCCGCCGATGTGCCACGGATGTCAGCCGCGAACGGGATACGAAAAAGCCAGCACACCAAAGCGTGCTGGCTTCCTCGAACCGAGCCGATGGGCGCCCGCGTCAGCCGGGCGCTGGCATTGGCAAGGCTTGGGCCGTGAACGCATCGAGGCGTTCACGACCCGAAGCGAAGGTCAGGCGATCAGCAGGTCGGGAAGCAGCGCCGCCACGTCGGCGTGCCCGTTGAAGTTCGCCAGATCGAAGGCCGCAGCGCCGATGCCGTTGAAGCCCTGGAACCCGGTTGCGGTCCTCGAGTCGAATGCATCTTCCGAAAACAGCCCGGCCGGCGAGTCTTCGAAAACCTGCGACAATGCGAGGCCGACTTTGGTGTTGCGGTCCCACAGATCGATGTTGTCGCGCATCACCAGACCCGTATTGCCGGATTGCGACATGAGAGGCGTGATGTTGTCCTCGATGACCACGTTCCCGTTGTTCTGGATATTGATCCCGGCTTCCAGCTTGCCGCCGGGTGCCGTCGTCACCGTATTGCCGCGAACAACAAGGCCGTTCGTTGCCTGCACAGTGATCCCGTGGCGGGAATCGCCGTTGTAGATGTTGTTTTCAACGAGGAAGTCGCTGTGGCGGACGCCAGCCACCTGCGAAGTGATGAAAATGCCCTGCGTGCCGCCATTGGCGCCTTGCATGATGACATTATCGCGGATGGTGACATCGGTCGACCCGACGTTGACGGTGGCAGTCATGAACTGGATCGCGTCACTATGGTCCCCTGCCGCATAGTTGGGATCAAAGCCGTACATCCGGTTCTGCGCGATCATGACACCATTGACGGCGCCAAAGTTCATGCCTTCGCGAACGTCGAACACGGTGTTCCCGACAACGGCCAGCTGACTGGTATCCATGAATATCATGCCGCGATTCAACTGCTGGAAGGTCGAATCGACAACACGGACCTCCTGCGAGCCGGTTACGCGTAGGCCGGAGCCGTCATTCCAGGGTGAATTGTCGAGCGATCCGTAGAAATCGACCCCGACAAAGTCGATCTGCTTCGAGCCACTGACAGTCGCTGCCACGAGATGGACGGGCTCTCCCGGCAGCAATGGCCGATGAACATCGACATCGTTGAATTTGATGCCGGTCGAATTGCTGATATTGATCATGTTGAACACGGCATCGTTTGCGCTATTGGCAGACTGGATCGTGACCGTGTCCGCGAAGGACTTGCTCTTGATCCAGAGCTGACCGTAATTGCCCGGCGCCAGCAGGATCGTTTCGCCACCGGTGGCGCTAGTAATCGCCTTGTTTAGTTCAGACCAGTTCGCGACATTGATGACCGGCCCAGCAGGCGGTGGCGGCGCAGGCGCGGGCTCGGGCGGCGGTGGTGGCGGCGGGGCAGGTGCAGGCTCGGCCGGCGGCGGCGGCGGCGGCGCAGGCGCGGGCTCGGGCGGCGGCGCAGGCGTGGGCTCGGGGGGCGGCGCCGGCGTGGACTCGGTCGGCGGCGGGGCAGACCCGGACGGCCCGAAATCATTGTCGGAAAAAACCGACTTGCTGATGTTGGTCATGGTGAAGGTTCTCACCACGTCCATGACCTTGTTGCCGGTAACCGTCAGTCCGGAGCTGTCCTGGAACAAACCGGCCTGGCTCCACTGGTCGAAGGTCGAGCCCGTTACCTGGATGTTCTGACTGCCGCCGACGCGCAGCGCGATGCCATCGTTTGCAGCATTGCCATCCATCGAACCGCGGAAGTCGATCCCGGCAAGCTGGATGTTCTTCGAATTCGAAATATACGCAACCTGCGTGAAGGTGGCTTCGCCGGACTTGAGCGGACGGTTGATATCGATGTCTTCGAAGCGAAACCCCGACGACCTGTCGATACGCAAGTCGCTCATCCGCGCGTCATTGGAAGAATTGGCAGACTTGATCGTCACCATATTGGTCAGCATCCGGCCCTTGATAAAGACCTCGCCGTAGTTCCCGGGGGCGAGCAGGATCGTCTCCCCGCCCGTGGCCGACTTGATCGCCGCAGCGAGCTGCGTCGCGTTGGAAACGTTGATTGTTTTGGCACGCATGACAGGCTCCCAAACTAAATTAAGCAGACAATGCGAAGAGGGGACGCATCAAGAAGCCATCCGCGCTCTTGTACTATTATAGTGCGATATAAGGATAATCTGTTGATCGGTTATCGACCGCAACATTACGGTGATGACAAAGCCCCAGTCATGGCGTAGATTGTATTGGTAGAAATACGTGAATAATAGAAACGATTTGTTGTTTCTGTGAATTAAGAGTCCTTCTGTTTTTTATTGACTGATATAAGTGGCTATTACTGCCGCGCACCGGGAACGAATTGGCAGACGAAGTATCCGGCTCCTGGTTCACGGCTTCCGTTTGAAGGCAGAGGTGGCCTGCTGATCCAGGCAATTGGCACGGTCGGTTTTCGAGGCGCTCGCCGCTGATCGAAGGCGCAAGCCGGGGCGAAGGCTGGAGCGGTCCTTCGAAAAGGAACGATCCAACCTGGCGTTCGTCTCACTTGTGAAACGTCAGCAGCCATCCCGGCCGTCGAGCGCCAGCTCGCGGCTCAAGCCTATGGGGTAGAGGTGTCGCTGCTCCTGTTCGAGTGGCGGGGTAGCGGGTCCGACCTGCATCGCAACCGGCCCGTGGGCTATTGGGGCGCAGGTTAAGGTCTTGATGTAAAGACGTTACCGTTATGAATGCGGCGAGCCGTTCCCTGACAGCTTCGGAACGTGCATTGCCTCGCAACCATTGGCACGCCATGCGCGTTGGTTATGCTTTAGCCGTATGCGGTCAGGCGCTCACGCCGGCGCGTCTTATGCTCCTGCATGTACCAGATGGGTTGCCATGCCGCCGGGTGTGGCATTTCACACCCGATGCGGCGGGGGAACGGCAGCGCGGCAGCACCAGTTCATCGCCGGTCGGCGCCGCCTTGATAATCAGCGCGCGTTCGGCTTGCCGGCTGCGGGACCATGTGGCGGGGGCGCGTTCTACGGTAGCGTTGGAGCTGCGTGCAGGGCCGGCGCGGTCATCATGGGACTCCCGGTGAAAACCCGGCCTTTGCGCGCTTTCGGCTTCCTGCAGAAACCGGACGCCTGGAATCTGTCCCGTTTCGCCGGCGACGACCCCAACAGATCCGAAAAAGCGCTAGGCCTTGGCTGCCAGCACGACTGCCGCGCGCAATTCCGCCATCCCCGCGCCCGTTTCGGCGCTTGTCGCCAGAACTTCGGGGTAGGCGGCGGCATGGGTTCGCGATGTCGCGTCGACCGCGGCCAGTGTTGCCGCCAGCGCGGTCGGCTTGATCTTGTCGGCCTTGGTGAGGACGATCTGATAGCTGACGGCGGCCTTGTCGAGCATCGTCATGATCTCGATATCGACAGGCTTCAGGCCGTGACGGGCATCGATCAGCACGAGCACGCGGCGCAGCACGACGCGGCCGCGCAGATAATCGAAGATCAGCCGCTTCCAGCGCGCCACCAGGTCCTTGGGCGCTTCGGCATAGCCATAGCCGGGCATGTCGACGAGGCGCATCACGCGCGGCTCGCCGACATCGAAGAAATTAAGCTCCTGCGTGCGCCCGGGGGTGTTGGAGGCACGGGCCAGGCCCTGGCGACCGGTAAGCGCATTGAGCAGCGAGGATTTTCCGACATTGCTGCGCCCGGCAAAGGCAATCTCCGGCACATCGGGCGCCGGCAGGAATTCGAGATCGGGGGCGGAAAGGCGGAATTGCACCGGGCCGGCGAACAGGCGGCGCGCGGTTTCGATATCCCAGGCCCGGCGCTTGGCGTCGGCAGGGTCGATTGCGGTTTCGCTGGCGTCGCTCATTTCGGGCGTGCCGGACGGGGCTTGGCTGGCGTCCGTGCTGTGGGTGGTTTTGCCGCGGGCTTTGCAGCTGGCTTGGCCGGCGTCGGTGTCACCGTCACCGTCACCGTTTCCAGCGCCGGGGTCGCGGGCAGCGGATATTTGCGCAGCATGTACCATTGCTGCCCGATCGAAACGAGGTTGTTGATGATCCAGTACAGCTGCAGGCCGGCCGGGAAGGGTGCCATCACGAACATCAGCACCCAGGGCATCAGCGCGAAGACCTGCTTCTGGACAGGGTCCATCTGCGCCGGGGCAAGTTTCTGTTGCAGCCACATCGTCAGCCCGAGGATGATCGGGAAGATGCCGAGCGCGATGATCGCCGGCGGCTCCCATGGAATCAGGCCGAACAGATTGAGCGGCGTCAGCGGATCGGGCGCCGATAGATCCTTGATCCACAAAACGAACGGCTGGTGACGCATCTCGATCGACACCATCAGCGATTTGTACAGCGCGTAAAAGACCGGAATCTGGATCAGCAACGGCAGGCAACCGGCGACGGGATTGACCTTTTCGGTCTTGTACAACGTCATGATTTCTTGCTGCTGGCGAACCTTGTCGTCCTTGTACCGCTCCTGCACCGCCTTCATCTTCGGGCCGAGGATGCGCATCTTGGCCATCGATTCATATTGCTTGTTGGCAATCGGGAACATCACGGCGCGCACGATCAGAGTCAGCCCGATAATGGCGACGCCGAAATTGCCGGCGAGCTTGAACAGCCATTCGAGCAGGTGGAAAATCGGCTGCGCCAGCATGATGAACCAGCCCCAGCTCACCGCCAGTTCGAAATGCGGAATGCCCAGCTCGGTCTGGTAACGATCGAGGAGGCTGATTTCCTTGGCACCGGCAAAGAAACGCCCGGTAACGTCCTGCGACGTGCCCGGCGCGATGGTGGCGACGGGCCCCAGGAAGTCGGTCTGGAACATGTCGCCGGGGGCGGCACTGAAACGCGTCGCCACGGGCAGCTTCTGATCGGGTATGATCGCTGCCAGCCAATAGGTTTCGGTGATGCCGAGCCAGCCGCCGGTCGTTTCATAGCGCTGCGGGCCATCTTCGCGCAGCTTCTCATACTCGACCTCGGTATCGCGCAACGTTCCGTCCATCACGCCGACAGGGCCGATGTGCATGTTGAAACTGGTCTTTTCGGGCCCTTCGCCATGGCGGGCGACAAGGCCCCAGGTCTGGACATTCACCGGCGCCGGACCGGGGTTGGTCACCCGCTGGCGGACGGTGAACATGAAATCGGCATCGAGCCCGATGATCTGTTCGAACACGACGCCAGCGGGGCTAATGTAGCGCAGCGTGACCGGGCTTTGCGGCGTCAGGCGGTTGCTGCTCGCCGTCCACACGGCATCGGCGGGCGGCGCGCCGGCACCGGTCCAGCCGAACTGGCCGAAATAGGCATCGGCGGTGCCGCTCGGGCTGAAGATGCGAATCGGCGGTGCATCCTTGGCGATCGTCTGCCGGTAATTGGGCAGCACGAGGTCATCGAAGCGGGCGCCCTTGAGATTGATCGACCCCGAAACGCGCGGCGACACGATGGCAACCCGCGGCGTCGCCGCCAGGATCGCAGTGCGGTCGCCATTGGCCGGCGCGACCGCGACGCCGGGGACAGCGCCGGCCGGTTGCGGCTGGACAGCAGAGGTCGCAGCCGAAGGCGAAACAGGCGTCGGCTGCGCTTCGGCAACGATCGGCGGCGCCACGGCCTCGGGGAAAAAGCGGTTGGCAACGATCTGCCAGCCCATCAGCACCAGCGCCGACAGCAGGAACGCCAGGATGATGTTGCGCGTGTCTTTGCTCACAAACGGGGCTCTTCTTCGGCGATATGGGTCTGGCATGAAGGGCGACGCACGGCCCCAATGCCTGTGCCTATAGCGAACTAGGGCACCGGGTCATAGCCCGATGACCCCCAGGGATGGCAACGGCCGATCCGCTTGATGCCGAGCCATAGCCCCTTGACCGGGCCATGACGCTGCAGCGCCTCGATCGTGTAGGCCGAACAGGAGGGTGAATAGCGGCAGGTGGGCGGCAAAACCCGCGAAATCGTCAACTGCCAGACCCGGATCGGCACGATCAGGATGCTACTGACGATGTTCATCGCGCCGCTTTCGCCAGCGCCCGTTCGAGATCGTCGCGAAGTGCGGTGAAATCACGCGCCAGCGCACCATCGCGGCCAATGAGCACATGATCGGCGCCCGGCGCACCCTTGGCAGCGATCAGATCCCGCGCCAGGGCCCGAAACCGCCGCTTGAGCCGGTTGCGGACAACCGCGCCACCAATCTTCTTGGTAACGGTGTAGCCGGCACGAATGCGGTCATCACCGTCGCTGCGCGGGTGCACGAGGAGAATGAACCCCGGGGTCACCACCCGCCTGCCCTTGTTCGCGGCGAGAAAATCACGCCGCAAGCGAATCGTTTCGGGAATCAGGCCGAAAGCTTCTTGCGGCCCTGGGCGCGGCGGTTGCGGATGACATTGCGGCCACCAACAGTCGCCATGCGGGCGCGAAAGCCGTGGCGACGGGCGCGGACGAGCTTGGAGGGCTGATAAGTGCGCTTCATTTCAATTTCCCGTGGGCGGCTCCAGACTGTCTGTGCACCGCAAAATCAAGGTGCCGCGCATAGGGCGGGATGTCTCCGGAGTCAATTGCGCGTCGGTTGCCGGAAGCCAAGGCCCTCGACTTGGCCGTTGCCCGTCGGCATGACGTGACGATGACGACTTCCCCGCTCGCCCGCCCCTTTCCCGAACTCGGGCCCGTCGCCGGGGTGCGTATCGGCACGGCGACGGCCGGCTACAAGCCATGGCAGCGCGCCGATGTCACGTTGGTCGAACTGGCACCGGGGACTGCCGTTGCCGGCGTCCTGACGCGTTCGCGCTGCCCGTCACCCGAGGTCGAGCTGTGCCGCGCCCGGCTGCCCGGTGGCCGCGCCCGCGGGCTGGTGGTCAACGCCGGCAATTCCAATGCCTTCACCGGCATGGCGGGGCGCGAAGCGGCGACGGCACAGACCGGCGCTGCCGCGGCACTGCTCGGTTGTGCCGTAGAAGACGTGTTTTCAGCCTCCACCGGCGTCATCGGCGTGCCGCTGCCGCAGGACAAGGCCGTTGCCGGGGTAAAGGCCGCGCATGCAGCGCTCGGCGGCAGCGATTTCCTGGCGGCAACCAATGCCATCGGCACCACCGATACCTTTCCCAAGGCCGCCAGCGTCGCGGCACTGATCGGGGAGACGCGCGTGACCCTGACCGGCATCATCAAGGGATCGGGCATGATCGCGCCGGACATGGCGACCATGCTGGGGTTCATCTTCACCGACGCCAGCGTCGCGCCGGATTTCCTGCAAGCGGCGCTGACCCGCGCCAATGCCCGCAGCTTTTCGTGCATTACCGTCGATGGCGACACATCGACATCGGACACCGTGTTGGCCTTTGCCACCGGCGCCGCCGGCCATGCCGAGCTGACCGGGTGGGATAGCCCCGGCGCCGATGCCTTTGCTGCCGCGCTGCACGACCTCTGCCGCCAGCTGGCGCTGCTCGTCGTCCGCGATGGCGAAGGCGCAACCAAGCTTATCGCAGTCACCGTCACCGGTGCCGAAAGCGATGCCGCCGCCCACCGCATCGGGATGAGCATCGCCAATTCGCCGCTGGTCAAGACGGCGATTGCCGGTGGCGATGCCAATTGGGGCCGGGTGGTGATGGCTGTCGGCAAGGCCGGGGAAACGGCGGAACGCGACTTGCTGTCGATCCGCTTCGGCACCACCGAAGTCGCCCGGGCCGGCGCTGTCGTCCCCGGCTATGACGAGGCCCCGGTTGCCGCCCATCTGGCCGGCGACTCGGTCGATATTGCCGTCGATCTGGGGATCGGCCCAGGGCGTTCGCAGGTTTGGACCTGCGACCTAACCCATGGCTATATCAGCATCAACGCCGATTACCGGAGCTGAGCAATCGGTTTGGAGAAACCGCTTCGGGTGCGGCGGCCGAGCCACCGCCGCACCCTTTGCCGGATCAGATCAGCACCCGGATCCCGAAGCGGAACACGCGTCCCAGCGGGTTGCCGATGAACGGATCATAGGACAGTTCCAGCCGCGAGGCCGGCGGGTTGGCATTGGTGAAATTCTCGATCCCGAACTGCAACTGGGTCGTCATCCCACCCATCGGCAGGTCATATTGCACGTTCAAATCATGCTGGGTGAAGCTCTTGACCTCGGCGCCGAAGTTTGTCGGACCGAAGTTGGTGGCGGCGCAATTGACGAGGCCAACGCACCGATCATCCTGCACGCCATCAACATAACGCACCTGGTAACGGGCATTGAGCCCACCGACGTTATAGTTGAGCCACCCCGTCGCACGGAGCGGCGAGACAGTCAGCGGGTCACGGAAATAGTTGGTGAAACCCTTGGCCTGATAGCCCGACTGCACCAGAACGCCGCGGAAGATGAAATCATCGAAGGTGTAGTCCAGAACAAAACTACCCTGGGCGCCGATGTTGAGAACGCCGCCACCAACATCGACCTTGTAGTCGAGCGATACGTCGATGCCGCTGGTCTGGATGCCCGGGCCATTCACCCAGTCGGTCCGGACACGCGAAATGTCGAGGCCAGTGGTGACGCCCTGTATACAGCCGCCCTGGAAGGTGACGAGATTGGCGAAGACACTGCCGCAATTGGCAAAGCGGGTATTATTGGGTGCCACGGCGCCGCTCGCCACCGACGAGGCAATTGCCTGCCCCGGGGTGGTGGTGATCCGGTCCTTGACATCGAAGCTCCAGTAATCCGCCGAAACGGTGAAGCCGGAGGTGGTGACCACGGCGCCGACGTTATAGGTGAAAGCGGTTTCCGGGCCCAGATCGACGGGGTTGCCGAAAATATCCACCGATTTGAAGTTGTTGGCAGCAGCCTGAAGCCCGGCGAGCGAAGTGACCTGGTTGTTCGCCACCTGGTTGGCGAGCGGGCCGCGGAAGGTGGTACCGACGGAGCCACGCAGCACCAGCCAGTCCGTGGGGTTCCAGCGAACCGAACCCTTGGGGTTGAACGTGCCACCGACCGTGCCGCCATAATCTTCGTAACGCGCCGCGCCCGTGACCTCCAGATGTTCGGCGATGGGCACCTTCACTTCGGCAAAGACCGCCTTGACGTTCTGGGTCACCCGTTCGCGGCGCGTGCCGCCAAGGAAAATGAAGCTGCCGACACCTTCGATCGGCGTGCCGACGCAGCTGCGATCGCCTTCGCGGAAGCACGGATTGATCGCCAGATCGGATATGTCTTCGAGCGGCCGGGTATCCCAATTGTTGCCGCGATACTGGGCGCCGAAGGCATAGGCGATCGGACCACCGCCAAGATCGATCCCGGTTTCGCCCGAGAAGATGGCATCGACAACAAGCTGTTCTTCAACCTGGCGGGTGCCGCTGATCCGCTGGATGTACCGGATCAGGTCCGCCGAGTTCTCGGCACCGGGAACATAAAGCGGGTTGGTGAGATTCTGCACCGACACCGGCTGGTTGGCGTTGAGGAACGGGTTGAACCATTGGCAGCCGTTCTGGCCCGGGGTGTTTGCAGCGATATTGCAGTTTGGCCCGCCGAAACCGTTCAGCGCATTCTGCATGCGCGACCCGACGACATCCTGCGAATAGGCTTCACGCTCCGACCGCCACCAGGTGCCGAAGATCTGTGCGCGGAACGTGTCGCTGAATTCGTGATCCACGCCGCCGGAGAAACGGTAGCTCTTGTTGTTGGCGCTGCCGAGGTTGGCACCGCGCTCCGGCTCGGCCAGATTGCCCAGCCAGCCGAGCGGCCGCCACAGGACAGCGGTGATGGCCGTAACCGGCCGTTGCGCCGTGCTCGGCTGCAGCCCGCTTTGCGCCAGGAAGGCCGGCACGCCCGGGTTGAGCGGGCTGACGGTGAAGGCATTGGTCGAGCCGGACCCGCGCGGCCCCTGCGTGGGCGGAAACGAAGGCGACTGGCCGGTGGTGGTATCGGTCTGGGCATAGGTGAACTCGAGCCGCAGCTTGGTGCGGTCCGACACTTCGGCATCGGCCTGGATATAGCCCTGGTAACGATCCTCATTCTCGATGATGTTGTTCCACGGCAGAAAGCTGAACCGGCAGATCGGCAGGCCGGTATTGTTGGCGCCGGTGGTGTCGTTGACGCCGCCCACCGCCGGACAGCCGACAGTGCCGCCGTCGCGGACAATGTTGGCAGGGCTTCCGGTGTAGCTGACATTGAACGCACCCGGCGTGCTGAGCACCGACCAGGCCGAGGGGTTGACGGCATAGGGCGTCCGGCTGAAATCGCGCGAGAAGCTGGGCAAGGTTGAACGATGCTGCCAGCCGGCACCGGCCATCAGATTGACCTTGCCGAAGGTGTGACCAACGAGCGCCGACATCGTGTAATTGCCGGCCGAACCCTTGATCGCTTCAAAGTCGCCCTGGATGATGGCGCCATTGAAATCGCTGCGGGTCACGAAGTTGGCGACACCGGCGATGGCATCGGACCCATAGGTGGCGGCCGCGCCATCCTTCAGGATCTCGATGGTCGAGAGCGCGAAGATCGGAATCAGGTTGGTATCGGCAAAGCCGTCACCCGGCGCCAGCACGGTACGGCGGCCGTTGAACAGGACAAGGGTGCGTGTCGGGCCAAGCGCGCGCAAGTTGAGCGAGCCATTGCCCTGGAAACCCTGCGACGCGGTCGAGAACTGGTTGGTATCGCCAAGCGCCGCGCCGACGGCGGGAAGCTGCTTGATGAAATCAAGCGGTGACGTGATGCCCTGCTTGTTGAGGTCGTCGGCGGTGAAGACATCAACAGGCACCGCCGCATCTTCGCGCGTACCGCGAATGAAGCTGCCGGTGACGACGATCGCTTCCTCTTCCACCGGGGCCGCCGCGGCGTCGGCCTGCTGCGCGAACGCAGGTGTGACCAGAAGCGCACTACAGGCCGCGACTGCGCCCAAGGATACGGAGTACAGATACGCAGTACGCGTGGTCATGGCAGTCGCCCTCCCCCAATATTGCGAACGCGCAGGAAAGCGTCGTCCCCCTGTCATGGTTTTTCCAAGTCCAAGTTTTTTCATCTTATGGGATCACAGACGATTGGCAAGTGCCCTTGCAACAGCATTTGAAGGCTTGGCGCTTAAGTGGCAGCGAGCATTGTGTGCAGGTGCAGCATTTTCTGTGTTGCAGCGCAGTATCACTGATATTGGCAGTCGAATGCCATCATTATGCCCGAAAATACCGCCGCTGCTTGCAGCTGAGCACGGCGTCATGCCAAGCTTCATGCTGCACCATGGCCAGACAAGGACGAGCCCGATGCCAAATCCACCGCACGCTGCGGCAATCTGCCGCCAACGGCCCCAATGACGCCAATCCTCCACGAATATCAGGCGTCGCCCTTCTCCGAACTGGTGCGCGCGGCCTTCGGTCTCAAGGGGATGGAATGGCAGTCGGTAACGATCCCCAACATCCTGCCCAAGCCCGACCTTGTCGAACTGACCGGCGGCTATGCCCGTACGCCGGTCGTGCAGATGGGTGCCGACATCTATTGCGACACGGCCGCAATCCTTGCGGCGATCGACCATCTCCAGCCTGAGCCGAGCCTTTACCCGCCGCCGCTGGGCCCGCTCCACAAGGTGATGGCCAACTGGGCCGGCGGACCACAGTTCATGGCGCACGTCGCGGCAGCCCTGGGGGCCATGCCGGCCGATGCGCTACCGCAAGGCTTTGTCGAAGATCGCAAGGGGCGCTTCGGCCTCGACATGGCGGCGCTGGCCCGGGCCACGCCGCATCTGACGACCCAGGCGCTGACGGCGGCGCACTGGCTCGACGCCAGCCTGGCCGATGGCCGCGCCTTCATCGGTGGCGCAGCTCCGGGGCACGCCGACCTCGCTTTCTATTCCAACATCTGGTTCGTCCGGAACAACCCCTTCGCCCGCGCCACGACCGATGCGATGTTCGCCCATGCCCATCTGGCGGGCTGGTACGACCGGGTCGTCGCGCTGGGCCACGGCCGCTACCAGGCGATCACGGCCGAAGACGCGATTGGAATCGCAGCCGGTGCCGAGCCGGCGCCGGTGGAGGGCGGGATCGAGGCGCCATTCGTGGCAGGCCAGATGGTGGCGATCCGTACCGACGGTTCGGGGGATGCGCCGGCGACCGGGCAACTGGCGAAATGCGACCCGACCGGCATCGTCATCCTGCGCGACGGGCCACGCTGCGGCCGCGTCGCGGTCCACTTCCCCCGGCTCGGCCAGATGGTCATGCTGGCCGGCTGAGAATGGCCTAGAGCTGGACTGCACGGAGACGGAATCAAAGCCTCCGACTGCCCCGGCGCAGGCCAGGGGCGGTTGGGGCCGACAGCCCCAAACCCCTTTCGTCAGGTTTCGCGCATGCGCCCGAGATCAAGCCGGCTAATCGAATGGGGTCCGGGGCCGTCGGCCCCGGCCGCCGGAGGCCCTGAAGTTTCTGCCAGAATGCAATCGGCCTAGCCCAGTTCGCCCTCGAGCCAGCCCTTCAAGGCCGACTTGGGTGCGGCGCCGACCTTGGTCGCCACCGGTTCACCATTCTTGAACAGGATCATCGTCGGGATGCCGCGCACGCCATAGCGCGTCGGCGCGTCGGGGTTCTCGTCGATGTTGATCTTGACGATATCGACGCCATCGAGCTCGTTGTTGATCTCCTCGAGCGCCGGGCCGATCTGGCGGCAGGGGCCGCACCATTCCGCCCAGAAATCGACCAGCACCGGCTTTTCGCTGCTGATGACATCGGCGTGGAACGAAGCGTCGGTGATGTGCTTTGCGGCCATTAGGGCCTCCTTTTAAATCTACTGCGGCAAGATAGGCGCGCCCGCACCGGCGTTCAACATGGCTTCGTCTTTGGGCCAGTGAAGCTGGAGCAGGGCATCGGGCAGCAGCATCAGCGCCGGCCCTGCCGTGAACAGCAGCGCCGCCGTCACCCGGCGACCGGGAAAGACGACCCGCAGCGCCGCCACATAGGCGGCCATCTGGCGCAGATAATAGACAGGCACATCCTCGGCTGTCGCCGGCACCCGGGCGCCCGTCTTGAAATCGACAACCAGCACCCGCTCGTCATCGACGAGCAGCCGATCGACCGTGCCGGCAATCACCTGACCGCCGACAACGGCGGCAAGCGGCGCTTCGGCAAGGGCATGGTCGGCAAAGACCGCGGCAAAGGCCGGGTCTTCGAGGATGCCGAGAACATCGGCAGTGGTGGCGGCGGCATCGAGATCGGGATGGTTGGCCGCCACCCAGGCCGTCCCGACACGCTGCCGGTCGGCAACGGGGAGCATCGGCAACCGCTCGAACAGCGCATGCAGCGCCTGGCCGCGCCGCGCTGCTGCCTGCGCTGCCGCACCCAGCGGCGGGGCGGCGACATCATCGGCCGCGATGGCCGATGGCGACAAGGGCCTTGCCGGACGGGTTTCGGCCGCCGGCGCGCTGCGCGCCCAGCCGGGCAAGGTCGTGGCGTCATCGGGCTCGATGACCGGCGGTGCGACGGGCTGGCTCGGCTCGGCAATGCCACTGCGCCACTCGACCGCCGCGTCCTCCCAGCCGTCGAGATCGATCTCGGTCGCGCCCTCACCCGCACCCATTTCGCGCATGGCCTCGGCAACCGCCGCATACCAGCTGTCATCGGGTGGCTCGGGCGTTTTGGCGCCAAGCGTGCCGCCGATGAACAGCAAGTCCTCGGCGCGGGTGAGCGCCACATACAACAGCCGGCAATGTTCGCGCGCCGCGGCATGATCGGCGGCCTCGATGGCTTCGCCCAGCCGGCCGCCCAGCCCCTTGCGGCTGGCAAGATGGACCGGCAGCACCGGGCCATTGTCGAAGGTCATCAGCAGCGGCGCCTCGCGCTCGGCGCGGCGGGCCTTGGTGGCATCGGCAAGGATCACCACCGGCGCCTGCAGGCCCTTGGCGGCATGGACGGTCATCAGCCGTACGGCATCGAGCGGGGCATCGGGATCGCGCTTGATCTCGATATCGCCGGCGTCGATCCAGGCGACAAAGCCCTGCAGGGTCGGCGCATTGGCGGCCTCGAACGCCAGCGCCTGGTCGAGCACAGCATCGATGGCGTCGCGCGCTTCGGCGCCGAGCCGGGCAAGAAGCTTGCGCCGCCCCTCCAGCGGCCCCGACAGGATGCGTTCGAAAAATTCGTGTGGCGCTGTGAAATCGGCAAAGCCCAGAAGATCGAGCAGCCAGTCGCGCGCAGCGACCACACGCGGATCGTCGCTGGCGCGAACCGCGTCCCACAGGGTGCCGGGCCGATCGGCGGCAAGGGTGTAAAGCATGTCATGGTCGAGGCCGAGGAAGGGCGAGACGAGCAGCGCCGCCAGCGTCAGATCGTCCCCCGGTTGCAGGGCAAAGCGTGCCAGCGCCAGCAGATCGGCAACCGCCAGCGGGTCCGACAGCTTCAACCGGTCGACGCCGGCGACCGGCACCTGGTTGACATGGAGTGCAGCGACAAGCGCGCCCGAAAAGGCGCTGCGGCTGCGCACCAGCACGAGGATATCCTGCGGCCGCACCGGCTTGCCCCGCGCCGGCAGGATCAGCGGTGCCGCCGGATCGAGCCAGCGCGCGATGGTATCGGCAATGCGATGCGCCAGCCGCACTTCGGCCTTGGGCGGGCTTCCGCTATCCTCGTCCGCCTCCGCCTCATCGCCATCGGCGGCACGCACCGGCGGCCAGAGCGTGACCGCACCCTGGCCCGGCTTGCGGTGCGGCTTGTGCAGCGGGACACCGCGGGCATCGAAGGTTTCGGCGCCCAGCGTCGCCACCGTGGCATCGACAACTTCGAGAATGGCACCGACCGAGCGGAAATTGGTGTCGAGGTCGATCTCCCGCAGCGGCCGCCCCGAATCGACCGCAAGCGCTGCAAAATGCTCGCGGCGGTCGCGATAGACATCGGGGTCCGAGCCCTGGAAGCCGAAGATCGACTGTTTGTAATCACCGACGACGAACAGCGTGCGCGCCACATCGCGCGCGCCGGTGCCCGCGAAAAACTCCTCGGTCAGTGCCTCGATGATATCCCATTGCCGCAAATTGGTGTCCTGGGCTTCATCCACCAGAACATGGTCAATGCGCTGATCGAGCTTGAAGCGCACCCATTCGGCCGCACCGGGGGCGCGCAACAGCCGGCGGGCGGCGGCGATCATGTCGTCATAATCGATCACCCCCAGCCGGGCCTTGGCGGCCTGCCAGTCCGCCGCCAGCCGCTTGCCGATCCGCAGATGGCGCGCCGCATGTTCGACGGCGGCGTGAAGGCGCTGTTCGGCAATGATTTCGAGCACCATTTCGCCAAGCCCCAGGAACAGCGGACGCAGCGCCGGGTCGGCACGGTCGGCCGACGCCGGTACCGCGCTCGGCGCGCGAAGCTCGTCCTTGGCAGTGAGGAAGAAGCCGCGCAGCGCCTCGAAGGCGGCAACCTTGTCATCGGCGTCCAGCCACGCCTGGACACGGGTGGCCGCTGCCGGCGCCGTCTTGCCACTATCGGCGGCAAAGGCCCGGGCCAGCCGCGCCACGCCCGCCGCATCGAAACCCGCCATCGCCGCCGCCATCGCGGCTTCGGCGCTGCTGTCGGTGGCGAGGCCAAAGCCGCGCCGCAGCATCGGCGCAAAGCCTGAGGCCGGCACGGCCGCCAGCGCTTCGGCATGCGCCGCCAGCCGCCCGGCGATGCTCGCCAGCCGCATCTCGCCCTGGTCGATGCTCAGCGCTGCCAGATCGTCGAGGAAGCCCCCCCCGCCGCCCGTTTCGCCGCCCGTTTCGCCGCCCGTTTCGCTGCCCGCTGCCTCGATTGCCTCGGCAAGCAGCCGCCGCTGCAACGCCAGCCCGCTGCGATCATCGAGCGTCGCAAAGCCCGGCGACACCCCGGCTTCGACCGGAAAGCTGGCGATCAGCCCTTGTGCAAAGGCATGGATGGTCTGCACCGCCAGGCCCTGGGGCGCGTCGAGAAGCTGCGCGAACAGCCGGCGGGCGCGGATGCAGGTCAGTTCATCGGTATCGGCACCGATCGCGGCCAGATCGCTGGCCAGCGCCGCATCATCGGCCCGCGCCCAGAAGGCGAGCCGATCGAGCACCCGCGTCTGCATTTCGGCCGCCGCGAGCTTGGTGAAGGTCAGGCACAAGATCGCCCCCGGCGCAGTGCCACCGAGCAGCAGGCGCAGCACCCGCGCCGACAGCACCTGCGTCTTGCCGGTCCCCGCCGATGCCGCCACCCAGGCGTGCACCGCCGGATCGGCGGCGTCGGCCTGGGCGGGGCGCAACGGCTGCAAGGCTTGGGTTTGCTTCACAGCCGGCGCGGCCGGTCGAGCCATTCGGCGACCCGCGCCAGATGGTTATAGTCCCCCCAATCGAGACGCGGGTCGACATCGGGCCGGAATGCCGCCTCGCCGAGCAGATATTTGCTCGTCAACACCTCGACCACACCCAGCGCGCCATCGACATGTTCGGCGAGATCGACCGCCGGCTTGCCCTTCACCGCGTCGAGCGCCTGCCCCGGCACTCGGCCGCCGCCCATCTGCCAATATTCGAGCGCCCCCGGCAGTCCGCGCGGCACACCGCCCGACCGTGTCCGAAGCGCCCCCTCGCGCGCCATCGCCATCAGCAATGCCAGCTGGTTGGCGGTGAAATCCCGTACCCGCGCCGGCGTCGGCGGCTTGCCGGTCTTGTAATCGATGATCGCCAGCCGGCCGTCACGATCACGATCGACACGGTCGGCACGGCCTTCGACGATGATGCCGTTCGGCAGCGTCAACCCACCACTGGCTTCGGCCGCCAGCGGCTGCCAGCCATACGCTTCGCGGGCATGCACTTCGCTGCCCGCCCACAGCAGCGCCCGCCGGGCGCGCGGCGCCCAAAGCGCGCGCAGCAGCGGGAACTGCCGCCCTTCCGCCAGCAGCATGCGTTCGGTCATCTCGGTCAGGCGTTCGAGGCTGCCGCCGCCACTGCCGATCCATTCCTCCATGACGGCATGGATGCGGGTGCCGCGAGTCGCCGCCGTCGGATCCTGATCGAGCGGGTCGAGCGGCCGCAGCCGCAGCAGCACCCTGGCATAATAGGCAAAGGGATCGGCGGTGAGCGTATCGACATCGGTGACGAACAGCTTGCGCGGTCGCCGGGCCGCAGGCGGTGCCGGGCGTGCCGGCAGCACCGGCGCCGGCTGGCCATCACCATCGAGCCGCCGCGCCAGCGCCAGCAGCCGCGTATCTTCGGGCAGGCCGCCGCTGAACGCCTGCAGCCGCCGCCAGAATCGCGACGCCACCAGCGGCGCGCTGGCATCGCGGCGGGCGCGGGTGATCAGAACCTCCGGGGCCGCCAGTGCGCTGGCGAAATCATGCGCCGCCAGCCCGATGCTCCGCGCCAGCCCCGGCAACCCCAGCCGGCCGCGGATGGCGGGGGCCAGCCACGGGTCGGGCGCCGGCTGGCCGGGCCAGGTGCCTTCGTTGAGGCCACCAAGGATCATCAGATCGGCGCGCTGCAGCTGGGCTTCGAGCGGGCCGAGGATGGCGATTCGCGGGTGCCCGCCACAGGCCGGGCGCACCGCCGTATCGAGCAGGGCGGCCAGCAGCGCCGGGGCGTCATCGACACCAAAGGCACCGAAAATGCCGCCATCGCTTTCCAGCCGGTCGACAAGCGTGGCCAGCGCCCGCCCGGCAACCCCGCTCCACAGGGCATCGGCCGCCAGCGCAGTGCCGCTGGCCTGCAGCGCCGCCACCAGCTGCGGCAGGGCGGTGTCGCCGCGGCGTTCGCCCAGCGCCGACAGTGGCGAAAGCGCCTCGGCAACCCCCTGCCACCAGGCGATGAGCGCGTCATCATCGACGCGCGCCGCAGCAAGCCGGCCGGCATCGGCGGTATCGCGCCGCAACCGGCGCTGGCGATCGGCGACGGCAGCGTCGATGGCCTCCCCGATGGCGTCGAGCCCGGGCGGCGGTCTGACCCCGCGCAGCAGCCGGTCGAGCTGGCGGACGGCGCTCAGCCAGTCGGCACGGCCACTTGTGGCCACCAGCGGGTGCTTCAACACGGCGAGCAGCGCCACCGGGGCAAAGCCCTGCGCCAGCGCCTCCACCATCGCCAGCGCCAGCGTTCCCGGCGGGGTGAGGCGCAGCGGCGTGCCAGCCGAATCGTCGATGGCGAGCCCCCAGCGCCGGCAATGCGCCGCCACCCGCCGCGCCAGAGCGCGATCGGGGGTAACCAGCGCCGCCCGCTTGCCCGGCGTTTCCAGGGCACGCCGCAGCGCCAGCGCGATCACCTGGGCTTCTTCCGCCGGCGTTGCGGCCTCGACGATCGACACGCCATCGAAGCCGCTGCGCGCGGCCGCGATCCCGTCGCCAATGCCACTGTGCCAGCCATCCGCCGCATCGGCCGGCGCCATCGCGGCATGGACGAGCGGTGTCCGGCTCGCCGGCCCGTCGAAAGGCGTCGCCACACCCCAGTCGCGGACATCGGCGCGCTCCAACCGCAACCGGGCCAGCAGGGCCTTCAGCGCATGCTGCGGATGCTCCTCGCTTTCCCGCCCCGGCAAGTCGGGGTCGGCAGCGCGGCAGCGGATCGCCGCCCAGCGCGCGTCGCCAGCGTCGCTGTGATCAGTGTCGAGACCGGGCAGCACCACCATGCCTTGCGGCAGCGCCAGCACCCCGGCGAGCAGCCGCACCAGTGGCGGCGAACTGCCGGTGACCCCGGCCGCGATCACCGGCGTCGGCGGCGGTGCCGTGCGCCAGCGCCCCAGCAGCGCATCGATGAGCGCCGCCGTTCGCGTGCCGCCATCGCTGCCGCCCGCCGCATCGCGCGCCGCCGGCCAATGGGTGATGACAAGATCCAGAAAGGCCAAGGTTGCCTGCCAATGGCTGGCAAGGTCGGTCTCCTCGACAACCGTCGCCAGCCGTTCGGGGGCAATTTCCTCGGCCAGCAGCGCATCGAGCGTATCGCCGAGGGCATCGCCGAGACGCAGCGCCTCGACCGCGCTGCGGCGGCCACCGATCGCCGGCAGCTGGCGCACCAGCCGCGCCAGTTCGAGCCGCCGCTGCAACGGTGCCACCGCCGGCGCCAGCGCCGCATCGCCGCTGGCAAAGCGATCGAAGGCGTCGTCCCCTAGATCGCCGACCGGCGTCATCCGCGGCAACAGCAGCCCGCCACCCGAATGCCGCACAAAGGCATCGGTAAGGGTGCGCACCGCGCGGCGGTTGGGAAGCAGGATATGGGCCGCCGCCAGCGCCAGCTTGTCGCCGCCGCTTCGCTCGATCAGCCCCAGCGCCAGCGCATCGACAAAAGCGACATGCGGCGGAATCGAAAAGATGCGGGGCTGGCCGGCCAAGGCGTCAGGCGGTTGCAAGCAGGGCTTCGGTTTCGCCGACACTGGCAGGCGTGCCGACATGGAACCACAGGCCCTGGTGGACAGCGCCATGAACCCGGCCCTGGGCAAAGCCCTTGTTCCAGGCGTGCCACATCGACAGGGGCCCGGACGGGGCATCGTCGAACAGCCGTTTAGAAATCAGCTGGATTCCCGAATAGACGAAGGGTGCGATGCGGAATTCGCCTTTCGGCGTCACGACGCCGCCGGGATCGAGATGGAAATCGCCGCGGCCATCATAGCCATTGGCGCGCGCCAGCGGCACCAGCAGCAGCAGGGCATCCATCGTCTCGCTGTCCCAGTGGCGCGCCAGCGATCGCAGCGTGTCGGCCGACCCGTCGATCCACATGTTATCGGCATTGACGACGAAAAACGGGTCGGCATCGATCAACGGCAGGGCCTTGATGATCCCGCCGGCGGTTTCGAGCAGCTGGGCGCGCTCATCCGACACGCGGATGGCCAGCGGGCCGCGACGGGCGCGGACCGCTGCATCGATCTGGTCGGCGAAATAATGGGCATTGACGACAGCAGTGGCGATGCCGGCACGCTCCACCCCGTCAAGGGCGCGATCGAGCAGGGTGCGGCCGGCCACCTCGACGAGCGGCTTGGGCCGCGTCGCCGTCAGCGGCCGCATGCGCTTGCCGAGCCCGGCGGCAAGCACCATCGCCGTTTGCGGCATCTCCACCTCGACATGCGGGCGGATGGCGAGCGGGGCACGCGACTTCATGACTGCACTACCACACCCTGGCGTGCCGAAGCCGGCACATTCGCTGCGAACCAGGCGGCAACGCCTGCCAGCGCCGGGCTTTCGAGGTTGTGCGTCACCATTTCCCACAGTCGCGGGTGATAGGCGGGATAGCTCGCCCGGCCATCGCGGACATAAAGCCGGGTGAAGACACCGAGGATCTTGATGTTCCGCTGCGCCGCCAGAATGTCATAGGCAGTACGGAAGGCGACAGCATCGATCGCCCCCTGCCGCGCGCGCCGGGCGGCGATGTAGCGGTCGATCATCGCCGCTTCGAGCTCGGGCGACACGATCCGGCGGATGTCCTGCAGCAAGGACGCCAGATCATAGGCCGGGTGGCCGGCCAGCGCGTCCTGATAATCGAGCAGCCCGAGGCGGCGGACGCCTGGCCGGTCGAGGATCATCAAATTGTCGGCATGATAATCGCGAAGGGTGAGCACCGGCGGCCCGGCAAGCACCAGCGGCCATAGCGGCGCCCAGGCGGCGTCGTAACCAGCCGCCTCCTCGACACCCACCGCCGGCAGATACCATTCGGGGAACAGCCGCGCCTCGCGCAACAGCTCGGCTTCACTATAGTGCTCGACATCGCCCGGCGGGTGGTCGTGGAGCGCCGACAGGATATCGACAGCGGTTTCATAGACGGCGCGTTCGTGGGCGGCATTGCGCGCCAGAAACGGCCCGACACGATCATCGCCGAAATCCTCGAGCAGGATCAGCCCCGCATCGAGATCGGCCGCCAGCGGTTGCGGCGCCGAAAAGCCCAGCGTGTCGAGGTGCCGGCCGATGGCGAGAAACGGCCGCGAATCCTCCTTTTCAGGGGGCGCATCCATCAGGACGGCGGTGCCCTGCGGGCGGTGAACGCGGAAATAACGCCGGAACGAAGCGTCGCCGGCAAGCGGGGCGATCTGCGCGCCGCCCCAGCCATGCTGTTCGAGAAAGCCCGGCGCGTGCGCCGGCGGAATCATGGATAAAATACTTGGGGGGGATGCGGCGGCCACCGGCCCTCCCAAGCCGGAGGCACGACCGAAGTCAACCCCCGCACGCCATCGCCGCTGCCCGAAATAACCAGCTGCAAGGCATCGCCCGGCAGCCGCGCGCCGAGCCGTTCGGGCCATTCGATGATCAATGCTGCATCGGTTTCGAACAGGCCAAGGGCATCGGCATCGTCAGCGCTGTCGAGCCGGTAGAGATCGACATGCCAGACCGGCACGCGCAGCGGCGGCGCATCATAATTCTGGACAAGCGTGTAGGTGGGCGACGGCACCTCGCCATCCCAGCCGAGCCCGGCGATGATGGCCCGCGCCAGCGTCGTCTTGCCGGCGCCGAGATCGCCCGTCAGCGCAATGGTGTCGCCGGGCCGCAGCACGGCCGCCAGCGCCGCGCCGAGCCTGTCCCAACCGGCAAGCGAGCCGATGCGCAGCATATTCAAAAGATGCGCAGCATGGTCAGAAATCGACGGTCAGATAGGCCTGGGCGACACGGCCGGGCAATTGGCCATAGGCGCCGGCACCACGCAGGTCGAAGCCATTCTCGTTGAACAGGTTGCTGATCTGCACCCGGATCACGGCGGGCTGTTCGCCCAGGTCGAGCGCATAGCGCCCCCCCAGATCGATGACGAGGCGCGACGGCACACTGGTCAGGTTGGATACCGTGGCGATCTCGGGGGAGCGATACGATAGTCGCATGTCGAGGCTGGCCCCCGGCGCAAAGACCGGGCGCCAATCGGCGCTCAATGCCAGCTGCTGGCCGATGGTCCCGACGGGCTTAGGCCCGATCAGACCGCGCGTCACCGCTTCGCCGGTCACCCGCGGCCACAGCAGCACGGCACCGGCGACAAGGCTCAGCTCCGGCGTCACCGGTCCGGCAAACGAGGCCTCCACCCCGCGGTTGATGACGCGGCCGAGTTCGCCGAACACATTGGCGGTATCGACGTTGAAATAAGGTTTCGAGACATCGAAGACCCCGGCCACCATCCGCAGGTCCTCGCCCAGCGCCAGCCGCACGCCGGCATCGAACTGGCGCGTCTGGATGGCGGGCAGCGCCTCGTTGCGATTCACGGCGAAATTGGGGGCGATGCCCGATTCCTCCAGCCCAGTGACCACGCCACCATAAAGCGTGACACCATCGGCGACATCGGCCGACAGATTGGCATTGTACAGCAGCAGCCGGGCATCGGTGGCGGTCGGCGGTGCCGTCGGCAGGCCGATGCGCTTCTTGTAATCCGTCGCCTGGATGCCGACCGACAGGGCGCCGACGGCCTCCCACCGGCCTTCATAGGCAAGGCCGCCGGTCCATTGCCGGACGCTGTCGTCCTGCTGCGGGCCGAACCGGAACACCGGGACCACCGCATAAGGCGAGGTTTCGAGCACATTGACCGGCCCCAGAGTCGCCACCTCCGACCCATCGAACCGCCGGTCATTGGCACGGCCGCGCATCGACACATGGATCTGGTGGGCGCGCGGGCCATCCGCGATCGTCCGTGTCAGCCGGACCTCGCCACTGGTGCCGGCGAACAGCAATGGCGGGTCGGCGACCAGCCGCTGGATGCCCGCGCCATCGGGCTGGACATCCTGGACGACATTGGCAAAGCCACCCCGCACGGCGCGCGTCGACCGGAAAATGCCGGCGCGCAGCAGCCAGTCCGGATCGACTTGCCAGTCACCGAGCAGGCCGGCGATGACCTCGGTATCGCCGCCCGTCGACCATTGCGGCCCGAAAAACAGGCGGCGCGGCAGCAGCGGCGGCAGGAAATCCCCTGCTGGGCGGAAACTGGGGCCATGGTCGTCGCGCCAGGTTTCGCGCAGGTTGAAGAAGGGCAGCAGCGCAAGGCCGGGCGCCGGCTTCCACTGCACGATGATCGCGCCTTCGACGCTTTCGTCGCGCGTGCTGTTGAAGCCATTTTCGAGCAGCAGGCCGGCACCCAACCCAAGGCTGAGCGTGTCCGATACGGGCAGGGTCGCATCGATTTCAGCGACCGGCGTGTTCCAGCTGTTGATGCCGACAAGCACCGATGCAGCGGCGGTATCGCCGGGACGCCGGAAGCCGAAATCCACGATCCCGGTCGGGGCCGGAAACGGGCTGCCGATCACCGAAGGCCCCACACGGATGATCGTGGCGCGGGTCAGCCGGCTCGACGGCGTCGCAACGGGGTCGAAGTACAGGCCATCGATGCGGACATTGCCGGCCACGACCGGCGAAAAGCCGCGCACCCGATCGCGGCTGTAAAGCCCCGAAACCTCGCGCCCGACAGCGGTGCCAAAGGCGTCCCCGGCCTGGCGGACGGCATTTTCGGCCGATCGCGTGCCGGTGACGGCAATATCGGCCTCGGGGGCCCTTTCCGGTGGCGCGGCGGGCGGCACCGCAGCGGCAGCAGCAGCGGCAGCTTGGGCAAGAAAAAGCAGTGCGATCACGCGGCCTTCGTTCACCGGCATTGCCGCCGTGGCAAGCCCGAAACGGCACCGGCCGGCAAATCGGCTGGCCGGTGCCTGCGTTCCGATGGCTTAGTAGCGGTAGTGGTCGGGCTTGAATGGCCCGCTGGTCGACACGCCGATGTAACCGGCCTGCTTCTCGCTCAGCTTGGTCAGCTTCACACCGAGCTTTTCGAGGTGGAGCATGGCCACCTTTTCATCGAGATGCTTGGGCAGCACATAGACTTCGTTCTTGTAGCTTTCCGACTTGGTCCACAGCTCGATCTGCGCCAGCACCTGGTTGGTGAAGCTGGCCGACATGACGAACGAAGGGTGCCCGGTGGCGCAGCCCAGGTTGACGAGGCGGCCCTTGGCGAGAACGATGATCTGGTTGCCATCGGGGAACTCGACGATATCGGTGCCCGGCTTCACTTCGGTCCACTTGTAGTTGGACAGGGCCGAAATCTGGATTTCGCTGTCGAAGTGACCGATGTTGCAGACGATGGCGTTGGATTTCATCGCCATCATGTGCTCGGCGGTGATCACATCGGCATTGCCTGTCGCGGTGCAGAAGATGTCGGCACGCTTCACGGCGTCTTCCATCGTCACGACCTCGAAGCCTTCCATCGCCGCCTGAAGCGCGCAGATCGGATCGATTTCGGTCACCATCACGCGGGCGCCGCCGTTGCGGAGCGACTGGGCGCTGCCCTTGCCGACATCGCCGAAGCCGGCAACCACGGCCACCTTGCCGGCGAGCATGACGTCGGTGGCGCGGCGGATGGCATCGACAAGCGATTCCTTGCAGCCATAGAGATTGTCGAACTTCGACTTGGTGACGCTGTCGTTGACGTTGATCGCCGGGAACGGCAGCTCGCCCTTCTTGGCGATTTCATACAGGCGGTGGACACCCGTGGTGGTTTCTTCCGAAACGCCCTTCAGGTTCTTGACGGTTTCGGTCAAATAACCGGGGCGTGTCTTGATGAAGGCCTTGAGCGCGCGCTGGAATTCGACTTCCTCTTCATTCTCGGGCTCGCCCAGCGTCGCGCCGGCTTCGAGCTTGGCACCCCGGAGCGCGAACATCGTGGCGTCGCCGCCATCGTCGAGGATGATGTTGGCGGTCTGGTCACCCCAATCGAAGATGCGGCCGACGTAATCCCAATAATCGGCCAGGCTTTCGCCCTTGATGGCGAATACCGGCACGCCGGCAGCGGCGATCGCGGCGGCGGCATGGTCCTGCGTCGAGAAAATGTTGCACGTCGCCCAGCGCACATCGGCGCCCAGCGCGGTCAGCGTCTCGATGAGCACCGCGGTCTGGATCGTCATGTGCAGCGAACCGGTGATGCGGGCGCCCTTCAGCGGCTTGGAGGCACCGAATTCGTCGCGCAGCGCCATCAGGCCGGGCATTTCGGTTTCGGCGATCTGGATTTCGCGGCGGCCAAAGCTGGCAAGCGCGATGTCGGCGATGACATAATCGGTCAGGGGCATGTTGGGGGCAGTGGCCACGGCAGAATTCCAGTCTTTCAAGTTATGCCCCGCGACATAGGCGGCAGACGGTTCCGGAGCAAGTATAAAGATATCTTTATATCCCTGCGGCGGAGCGCGCAGCGGGCTTTTGTTTTGCAGCGCGAGCGGGCAAGGTAGGCCGATAGCCTTCATTTCAGAGCGGAACCCCATGTCCCGACCGACGTCGCTGCGCCCGAAAATGTCCCTGCCTTCCAAGATGCCTGCAACGAAAATGCCTGTAACGAAAATGATTGCCATGCTGATGCTCGCCACCGCTGCCGATACCCTCGCTGCCCCGCTCGCCTATCCGACGACGGAAACCGTCGCGCAGACAGACACCCAGCACGGCACGGCGGTCGCCGACCCCTACCGCTGGCTCGAAGGCGATGTGCGGACACAAAAGCCCGTCGCCGACTGGGTGGACGACCAGAACAAGGTCACCAAAGCCTATCTCGCCACCCTGCCCGGCCGCGAGGCGCTGAAGGCGCGGCTGACCGCGCTGTTTAACTATGAGCGCGTGACACTGCCCGAAGCCCGTGGCGGCCGCGTCTTTTTCCGCAAGAATTCGGGGCTGCAGAACCAGGCGGTGCTGATGGTGCAGGACGGCGCCGGTGCGCCTCGGCCACTCATCGACCCCAATGCCTGGGCCAAGGACGGCGGCACTGCCCTTGCCGAATGGACCGCCTCGCCCGATGGCAAGCGCGTCGCCTATGCCATCCAGGATGGCGGTACCGACTGGCGGACGATCAAGGTCATCGATGTCGACAGCGGCGCCATCCTCGCCGACGATCTCGACTGGGTGAAATTCTCGCCGATCGCCTGGAACGGCGATTCATCGGGCTTCTTCTATTCGCGCCACCCCGAAACCCCGCAGGGCAAGGATTTCGTTTCGGCGGTCTATGATCACAGCGTCTGGTTCCACCGTGTCGGCACGCCGCAGAGCGCCGACAGCCTCGTCTTCGCCTCGCCCGAGAACCGCGGTTATTACAACCAGGCGCAGACTAGCGACGATGGCCGCTGGCTCGTCGTCCGTTCGAGCACCGGCTCCGACGACACCTATGAAATCCGGGTCCGCAACCTCGCCGACCCCAAGGCATCCCTGACGACCCTTGTGACAAAGCGCGCCAACGACTGGCGCTTTGCCGGGGCGGAAGGCGACACGCTCTATTTCGTCACCAATCTCGATGCCCCGCGCTACCGTGTCGTCGCTTTCGATGCCGGCAGCACGACACCCCGCGAAGTGGTGTCCGAAGGGCCCGCCACCATCACCGGCGGCTCGATCATCGGCGACCGGCTTGTCGTCACGGCGCTGCAGGATGCCCGCACCGCCGTGCGCCGCTATACCCTGGCGGGCGCCCCCGACGGCGAAGTCACCCTCCCCGGTCTCGGCACCGCGACAGGCTTTGATGCCGTTCCCGGCACCAGCACCGCCTATTACGCCTTCACCAGCTACAGCGCCCCGACGACGCTCTATCGCTATGACGCGGCGACCAACAGCAGCACGGTCTTCTCGGCCCCCAAGGTCGCTTTCGACCCCGCCGACTATGTCGTCGAGCAGCGTTTCTTCCAGTCGAAGGACGGCACCAGGGTGCCGATATTCATCGCCCACAAGAAGGGCCTGAAAACGCCGGCGCCGACCCTGATGTATGGCTATGGCGGCTTCAACATCAATGTCCTGCCGGCTTTCCAGGTCGATGCGCTGGCATGGATGGAAATGGGCGGCGTCTATGCCGAAGTCACGCTGCGCGGCGGCGGCGAATATGGCGCCGCCTGGCATGATGACGGCAAGCTGCTCAAGAAGCAGAATGTCTTCGATGATTTCATCGCCGGCGGCGAATATCTGATCAAGTCCGGGATCACGCCCAAGGCCGGCCTGGCCATCCAGGGCGGCTCCAACGGCGGGCTGCTCGTCGGGGCAGTCGTCAACCAGCGGCCGGACCTGTTCGCCGCGGCACTGCCCGCTGTCGGCGTGATGGACATGCTGCGCTTCCCGCTGTTCACCGAAGGCCGCACCTGGACCGATGATTATGGCGACCCCGCCGACCCGGTGCAGTTCCGGAACCTGTTCGGCTATTCGCCCTACCACAACATCAAGGGCGGCAGGGATTACCCCGCCATCCTCGTCACCACCGCCGATACCGACGACCGCGTCGTGCCCGGCCACAGCTTCAAATATGCAGCGGCGCTGCAGGCCGCCGACATCGGCGACAAGCCCCACCTGATCCGCATCGAAACCCGCGCCGGGCACGGGTCGGGCAAGCCGACATCCAAGCAGATCGACGAAATCACCGATCTGTGGAGCTTCATCGGCTATTGGACGGGGCTGACGCGATAGGCCGCCGGCGGCTGGGGCCGCGGGCCCCAGACCCCCTTGCGTTCAGGCGCTGCTCAGCGGAGCAGCGCTTGCGCCTTTTCCGCGACCCGCGCGTCGCCAGCCGCGATCACCCGGCCGTCGCTGCCTAAGGCCAACGGGGCGCCGGCCCAATCGGTCATCACCCCGCCGGCGCCGGTCACCACCGGCACCAGCGCTGCCCAGTCGTGCACTTTCAACCCGGCCTCGACGACGATATCGAGATGCCCCGAAGCGACCAGCCCGTAGTTATGGCAATCGCCGCCATAAAGCGTATCGAGCGCCACGGCCTGCACGCGCGAAAAGGCCTCGAAATCGGCCATGTCGAAGGCATGCGGCGATGTTGTGCCGAGCCGCGCTGCCGCCAGCGTGCCGCAATGCCGGGCATGGGCGGGCTTGCCGCCGAACAGCGTCGGCCGGCCGGCGGCCCCCAACCAGCGATCGCCGATGATGCACTGGTCGATCAGCCCGAGCACCGGCACGCCATCTTCCATAAGCGCGATCAGCGTGCCGAAAATCGGCCGGCCGGCCACGAAGGCGCGGGTGCCATCGATCGGATCGAGCACCCAGACCCGGGCACTGTCGGCGCGGTCATCACCATATTCCTCGCCGATGACACCATCATCGGGCCGGTGTTCGGCCAGCAGCGCGCGAATGGCGGCTTCGGCCTCGCGATCGGCAATGGTGACGGGCGAAAAATCTTCCTTGGTCTCGACGAGGAAAGGCCGCCGGAACCAGGGCCGGATGGCGGCACCGGCCGCATCGGCAAGGGCATGCGCAAGGGCGATATCGTTGTCGGTCAAAGCCCCAGCTCCTTCAGAATCGCATCGCGATCGGCATCGAGGCCCGGCGCGCCGGGGCGCCGCTGCGGGTCATCATGGGCCGAAAGCTTGACGGGGTTCCCCGCCGCCAGCAGCGGCGTGCCATCGGGAAAGGCGGTTTCGATGACCATGTTGCGCGCCCTGACCTGGCGGTGCGCCAGCGCCTGCGCGACATCGTGGAGCGGGCCGCACGGCACGCCGGCGGCTTCCAGCCTGGCCAGCCAGTGTGCCGGCGGGCCGCTGGCCAGCCGCGCTTCGAGAATGTCGGCCAATGCATCGGCATGGTCGGTACGCGCCGAATTGCTGGCGAAACGCGCGTCGCCGATCAGCCCCGGCAGCTCCAGTGCCGCCGCCAGCGCCCCGAACAAGACGTCATTGCCCGCGGCGATGACGATATGACCGCCGTCGCAGGCATAGGCGGCAAAGGGCGTGATGCTCGGGTGGCGCGCCCCCAACGGCCCCGGCGCCACCCCGGTGACGGCATAGCGCGCCACGGCATTCTCCAGGATCGCGATCTGGCCATCGAGCATCGCCACATCGACAAACTGGCCGACCCCGGTCCGCGCCCTGTCGTGGAGCGCGGCGAGGATGCCGATAACGGTGAACAACCCCGCGGTGATATCCCCCACCGATGTGCCGACCCGCGTCGGCTTGCCCCCCGGCCAGCCGGTAACGCTCATGATGCCGCCCATCGCCTGCACCACCATGTCATAGGCTGCCTTTTGCGAATCGGGGCCGGTATGGCCGAACCCCGAAGCGGCGGCATAGATCAGCCGCGGGTGACGGGCGTGGAGCACATCCCAACCCAGCCCCAGCTTGGCCATCACCCCGGGGCGATAATTCTCCACCAGCACATCGGCCCGGGCGACAAGCGCCTCGAACACTGCCTTGTCGCCGGCATCCTTCAGATCGAGGGCGATCGACTGCTTGCCGCGATTGATGCTGGCGAAATAGGCGCTCTGCTCCCCACCCTCAGCATCCGATTTGAAGGGCCCGATATGGCGGCTGTCATCGCCCAGCCCCGGCCGCTCGACCTTGATCACCCGCGCGCCGAGGTCGCTCAGCACCATCGTCGCATAAGGTCCGGCCAGCACCCGGGACAGATCGACGATGAGAAGGTCATCCAATGGGCCGGCCATGCCATCTCGATACCGGCAGACATCGAAAGGCGCAAGATTAACACATTAGTAATAACTATAGTGAATTGGCGAATAGAATCCCTTTGGTACCGCATGATGACTATGGTATCGCCACGCATCCGAGTTACGGCGTTGTTCCGTAAGTGTAACAAGGAGTTGCTTATGCTGAAAAAGTCGATTTTTGTTGGTGCCATGGCGATGTTCGCTGTTTCCGCTCAGGCGGCAACCGTCGTCGGCACCTTTGCAGCGGCACTGTCTGACGTTTCGTCCTCGACATTCGGCATCCGCGAAGGGTCGGTTCTGACCAACGCTGGCGGCTTCGTCACCGGACGGACCGGCGACATGTCGGCTCTCGCGCTCGGGACGACGCTGACCTTCTCGCCCGTCACGGCGACCAATGGCACCAGCGTCAGCTTCACCAGCTCGTTCGGCAGCTTCCTCGGCACGATCCAGGACCTGATGACGATGCCGGCACCCAATGCTGTCGTCAGCTTCAATGCGCTCGGCAACTTCACGCCCGGCGGCACGCTTTCGGCTTTCGAAACCGGTCTTGCGTCGCTGACGGTGTCCTTCACGCAGACGGGCATCCTGACAACCGGCGGTGCGCAGCCCTCGATTTCGGGCAGCTTCACCTTTGCGTCGCCACCCTCGGTGGGCGCGGTCGTTCCCGAGCCGGCCGCCTGGGCGATGCTGATCGCAGGTTTCGGCCTGACCGGCGCCGCCATGCGTCGCCGCGCGGCGCGCTCGGTCGCCGCCTGACCCGGCCCGCCGCTCGGCGGGTCGATGCGAAACGGAAAATGGCACCGGAAACGGTGCCATTTTTTTGGTCCTGCCGGCATCCGGCGTCGCGACATTTTCGAAAAATCACTGGCAAATCGGCGCTTTCGCAAGGCCGCCCTGCTGTGGCACGGTGCCGGCAATCAAAAAGGGGGCCATAGCCATGAAATTCCGCAACCTCGCGCTCGCCGCGCTGCTGGCCAGCTCGGCGATGGCAGCGGCGCAGGTCACGCCCGAACAGGCCGCACGTGAAAAGACCCTCGATGCCAGCGTCGCCTCGGCCGACCAGATGGCCTGGATGAAGGACATGGCGTCGGCGCCCAACCATGTCGGCAGCGCGCATAACAAGGCCAACGCCGAATTCATCCTCGCCCGGTTCAAGGAATGGGGCTGGGATGCCAGGATCGAGCGCTTCGACGTGCTCTACCCCACCCCGCTCGAAACGACGCTCGAGATTGCCGGTGCCAACCCCGTCAAGCTCGGCGGCCAGGAACCGACCATCCCGGAGGACAGCACCTCGGGCAACCTCAAGGACGCGCTGCCGCCCTATGTCGCCTTCCAGGGCGATGGCGACGTCACCGCACCGGTGGTCTATGTCAATTACGGCCTGCCCGCCGATTACGAAGCGCTCGCCCGCCGCGGCATCAGCGTCAAGGGCAAGATCGCGCTGGCCCGTTACGGCGGCGGCTGGCGCGGGTTGAAGCCCAAGCTGGCGCAGGAACAGGGCGCCGTCGGCACGCTGATCTATTCCGACCCGGCCAATGATGGCTATGCCACCGCCGAAACCTATCCCGATGGCGGCGCCCGGCCCGACACCGGTGTCCAGCGCGGCTCCGTCGCCGACATGACCGTCTTTCCCGGCGACCCGACGACCAAGGGCTATGGCTCGGTGCCCGGCGCCAGGCACGCCTCGCGCGCCGATTCGCCGACCATCCTCAAGATCCCCGTGCTGCCGATCTCCTATGGCGATGCGTCGAAGATCTTCGCCGTCATCGGTGGCCCGCTGGCGCCCGACAGCTTCCGCGGCGCCCTGCCCTTCGCCTATCGCCTCGGTGGCGACGACAAGGCCCGGGTGCATCTGGCCGTCAAGTCCGAATGGTCGCTGAAGCCGCTCTACAATGTCATCGCCACGCTGAAGGGCAAGGACCGCCCCGATGAATGGGTGGTGCGCGGCAACCATCATGACGGCTGGGTGTTCGGCGCCGCCGATCCGCTGTCGGGCGATGTCGCCATGCTGTCCGAAGCCAAGGCGCTCGGCGAGCTGAAGAAGGCCGGCTGGCAGCCGTCGCGGACGATCGTCTACACCAGCTGGGACGGCGAGGAGCCGATGCTGCTCGGCAGCACCGAATGGGCCGAAACCCATGGGGCCGAGCTGAAGAAAAAGGCGATCATCTACATCAATACCGATGGCAATGGCCGCGGTTTCTTCGATGCCGACGGCAGCCACCAGTGGCAGCACCTCGTCAACCAGGTCGCCGCCGATGTGACCGACCCGCAAACCGGCGTGTCGGTGCTCGACCGTGCCCGCGCCCGGGTGCGCGCCAACGCCTTCGACAGCGGAAGCGGGGGCCGCAGCGATGAAGCGGCCCTGAAGGCCGCCGAAACCGGTGGCGACCTGCCGATGGGGCCGCTCGGCTCCGGGTCGGATTACTCTGCATTCCTCCAGCATCTCGGCGTGCCGTCGCTCAACATGGGCTTTGGCGGCGAAGGCGAATCGGCCGGTTCCTACCATTCGATCTACGATAGCTATGACCATTTCACCCGCTTCGTCGATCCGGGCCTTGCCTATGGCGCCGCGCTGTCGAAAACCGTTGGCCGCGTCGTGCTTCGCATCGCCGATGCCGACACCCCGCCGGTGCGCTTCGGCGATCTTGCCACCACGGTCCGCCGCTACCTCATCGAAGTGAAGGCGCTCGTCGACAGCCGCCGCAAGCAGGACGACAAGCGCGCCGGCCTGCTTGCCGGCAATGCCTTCCGCCTCGCCAGCGACCCGCGCGCGCCGGTCGCAGCGCCGCCGTCCGAGCCGCCCACCCCGGTCATCGAGCTTGCCGCGCTGGAAAATGCCGTGGCACGGCTCGAAGCCAGCGCCGCGGCCTATGACGTCACCTATGCGGCGCGCGGGGCCACCCTGGCCCCGGCGGCACGCGCCAGGCTCAATGCCAGCCTGATGGGGATCGACCAGGCGCTGCTGATCGACGCCGGCCTGCCGGGCCGCGACTGGTACAAGCATTCGCTCTACGCCCCCGGCCGTTTCACCGGCTATGGCGCCAAGACCCTGCCGGGGGTGCGCGAAGCCATCGAGGAACGCCGCTTCGCCGATGCCGATCGTTATGCCGGCCTGACCGCCGCCGCCATCGACCGCTTCGCCGCGCGCATCGACGCCGCCCGCGCCGAGATCAAGTGAGCACCCGGGCATGAAACTGCTCGCCTCGCTCACCTCGCCCTATGCCCGCAAGCTGCGTGTGCTGGGGCTCGAACTCGGTCTCGATCTCGATGTCGTCGAAACCGCGCCGCTCGATGACGGCGCCGATCTGCTCGCTGCCAACCCGCTCGGCAAGGTGCCCGTTCTCATCCCCGACGACGGCAGCGCCATCGTCGATTCGCGGGTCATCGCCGGCTATCTCCTCTCCCTCGCCCCCGGCAACGCGCTGCTTGCCGCCGATGGGCCCGCACATTGGGCCGGGCGGACAACCGAAGCCATTGTCGACGGCATTCTCGATGCCGCGATCAACCTGCGCTTCAATGCCGGGCAAGGCGTGACCAGCGGGATGTGGGTCGATCGCCAATATCGCGCCATCGACCGGGCGCTGGCCGCCCTTCCTTCCCGCATCGGTAATGACAATGGCTATGCCGAGCTCTGCACCGTCATCGCCTGCGAATATCTCGATCTGCGCTGGCCGGGAATCGATTGGCGCGGTAACCAGCCGGAACTGGCGGCGTTGCAGGCGCGGCTGGCAGACCGGCCGTCGCTTGTCGCCACCCGGCCGCCAGCGTGAAGGAACCGCGATAATGGCCACCGACACCCGCCAACCCCAACCCCGGCCCCGGCACCGCCTCAACCGCTGGTGGATCTGGGGGCCGCTGCTGCTGCTCAGCCTGCTCGCCGGCGGCTGGCTGGGCCTCAAGTACAGCAGCACCGGCAAGCGGGCTGAATTGGGCGCCGGCTATATCGCCCATGTCGTCTGTTCGTGCCGTTATGTCGGCAATCGCGACATGGCTTCGTGCAAGACCGATTTCGAGCCCGGCACCGAAATCGTCGACGTCGAGGACGACACCGCAGCCCGCCGGATTACCGCCAGTGTGCCCTTGCTCGCCAAACGATCGGCGCAGTTCGATCCCGAATATGGCTGCACCCTCGACAAGCCGTGACGCCGCCGGATAGCATGACGGCATGAACAATCCCCGCCGCTTCGCCGCCGCCCTTTGTCTTGCGATCACGGGCGGCAGCGCGCTTGCGGCACCCGTGGCCGACACCCCGCGCGGCAAGGCCTGGTGGGCCGATATCGAAGCGCTGGCGTCGGACGCGACGCAAGGCCGCCAGCCCGGCACCCCGGGCTATGACCTTGCCGCCGACCATGTCATCAAGCGTTTCAAGGCCATCGGGCTGGCGCCGGCCGGTGAAGACGGCGGCTTCAAGCAGATGGTCGCCTTTCAGGAACAGAGCGTCGATCATGCCGCTTCCACGGCATCGCTGGTCGCTGCCGATGGCAACAGCTTGCCCGTCGCCGTCGGCGGCGACCTGCTGATATCGCCGGGCGGCGGCCCGCGGCCGACCAGCGTCGATGCCCCGCTGGTGTTCATCGGCTATGGGCTGAAGCTGCCCGGTGCCGACGATTTCAGCGGTGTCGACCTGAAGGGCAAGATCGCCGTCGTCATTTCAGGGGGGCCGGCCGACCTGCCCGGGCCGATGAAATCGGCCAACCGCTCGGCTCGCACCAGATTTCTGCGCGATGCCGGCGCCGTCGGCGTCATTACGCTGGTCACCCCGGCCCAGGTCGAAATCCCCTGGGCGCGTCGCAAGCTGTCGGCCGGCCAGTCGGGGATGTATCTCGCCGATCCGGCACTCAGCGACACCGGCAGCGGCTTTTTCGTTGCCAGCCTCGATCCGGCGCAAAGCGAGATGCTGTTCAGCGGCACCGGGCGCAGCTTTGCCGAAGTGTCGGCACTGGCCGATGCCTCGGCGCCGGTGCCGGGGTTCGATCTCGGCAAGCGCCTGAAAGCCAGCATCGTCACGACGCAAAGGCCGGTCAGCTCCTATAATCTCGTCGCGCGGCTGCCCGGCGCCGACAAGACGCTGGCAAGCGAATATGTAACACTTTCGGCGCACCTCGATCATGTCGGCGTCGGCACGCCCATCAACGGCGATGGCATCTTCAACGGCGCGATGGACGATGCCTCGGGCGTCGCCAGTATCCTCGACATTGCCACCCGGCTGAAGGCCGGCAAGCCACCGAAGCGCTCGGTGCTGTTCGTCATCGTCACGGCGGAGGAAAAGGGCCTGCTCGGCTCGCACTATTTCGCCAGGCGGCCGACCGTGCCGCAGGACCGGATCGTCGCCAATCTCAACTTCGACATGCCGCTGCCGCTCTGGCCGTTGAAGCTGGTGCTGGTGCAGGGTGATGGCGAATCGACGCTCGGTGCCAATGCCCGGGCGGTGGCCGGCCGGCAGGGGCTGGCATTGACCCCCGACCCCTTGCCGGATCGCAACAGCTTCACCCGCACCGACCAGTTCAGCTTCGTCAAGGCCGGCATCCCGGCGCTGGCCTTCAAGTTCGGCTTCGTCAAAGGCACGCCCGAATTCGAGATCGAGCGCGCCTGGCGCGCCAACCGCTATCATTCGCCTGCCGATGATCTGCTCCAGCCGGGCGTGCTTGCCGATGAAGCCGTCAGGCTCGACGATTTCGTCACCGCCATCGCCCGCGATGTCGCCAATGCCCCCGGCCGACCGGCCTGGCTGGCGACGAGCGTCTTCAAACCACAGCCAGGCCCTAACGATTGACAATTTTAACCGGATTGGTTATTCAGCATCCCAGGCTGCCGGCTGGAGAATGATGAATAAGGCGAATCGCTTGTGACCTTAATGTGGACTTATCGACCCTAGAGAACGGATATCGTTGAATAATTTCGGAATCGAAAGCGTAAAAAAAACATCGTCCGCGCCAGTGATCGCGCCGATGGCAAAGGCGTCGCGTGTCGTCGCCATGTGCCAACCGACGGCCAAGGATGTGGCGATGACGCACTGGCGCTGGGTGGGGCTTGTGTTATCCTTCGCCGCTAGAGTTGCGCAAAGGCCGTTGTGATGAACGCCAACTGGAAAATCGTCCTGCCCCTGGCGGCCCTCGCCCTGGTGCCGGCCGGCGTGGCCGTGCGGGCGGCATCGCAAAGCGAAACCTACAAGCAGCTCGACGCGCTCATGGACGTTTTCGAACGCGTCCGCACCGATTATGTCGACAAGGTCGATGACAAGGCGCTGATCGAAGGCGCCATCAACGGTATGCTCGCCAGCCTCGATCCGCATTCATCCTATCTCGATGCGCGCGATTTCCAGAACATGCGCCAGACGACCGACGGCGAATATGGCGGGCTCGGCCTGACCGTTTCCACCGAGGATGGCGCCGTGAAGGTCGTCACGCCGACCGACGATACGCCGGCAGCGCGCGCCGGCATCAAGGCGGGCGATTACATCACCCATCTCGATGGCGAGCTCATCTATGGCGCCTCGCTGCAGGATGCGGTGGACAAGATGCGGGGGCGGCCGGGAACGCCCGTAAAGCTGACCGTGGTGCGCGAAGGCGCGACCAAGCCGATCGACTTCACCCTCAAGCGCGAGATCATCCTGATCAAGCCGGTGAAGCATGAAACGCGCGGCAATGTCGGCATCATCCGCATCTCGACCTTCAACAAGTCAACTGGCGAGGCCACCCGCGAAGCCGTGGCGGCCATCGAAAAGACGCTCGGCAGCAAGCTGGCGGGCTATATCGTCGATCTGCGCTCGAACCCGGGCGGGCTGCTCGACCAGGCGATCGATGTCAGCGACGTGTTTCTCGACAAGGGCGAAATCGTTTCCCAGCGCGGCCGGACGAAGAACGACATCCAGCGCTATTTCGCCAAGTCGGGCGATCTGACCGGCGGCTTGCCGGTCGTGGTGCTCGTCGACGAAGGCTCGGCGTCGGCGGCTGAAATTGTCGCCGGTGCGCTGCAGGACCAGCGCCGCGCCATCGTTCTGGGGCAACGCAGCTTCGGCAAGGGATCGGTGCAGACGCTGATTCCGCTCAGCCAGGATTCGGCCCTGCGGCTGACGACGGGGCGCTATTTCACGCCTTCGGGGCGGAGCGTGCAGGAAGCCGGCATCGAACCCGATATCACCGTGCCCCAGCTTTCGGACGCAACCCGCGCCGACCGGCCGCGGCTGCGCGAGGCGGACCTGCGCAAGCATCTGATCAACGAAATGAAGGAAGGCACCGAAAAGCTCGTCGAAACCGACGAAAAGCCCGATCCGCGCTTTGTCGCAACGCCCGAATCGTTGAAGAAGAAAGGCATCACCGACTTCCAGCTCGATTACGCCACGCGACTGCTCGACCGGCTGGCGCCAGGCGGGCCGGTCCAATCGGCCAGCGTCGAACCGGCAAAGACTGGCGCCGGCACAGGCGCCGGGACAGGCGCCGGCACAGGCGCATTGCAGAAATAGCGGCGGCGGCGCGCGGCGCCCGGGGTGCTGATCGATTGCGCAGTGCAGCACGGCCGACTATAGCGGCGCCTCACTTGCCAACCGGATAGGAACGCCCGTGCTCCGTCGCCTTTATGATTGGACGCTGGCCAAGGCAGCCGGCCCGGGCGCTTTGAAGTGGCTGGCGTTCATCAGCTTTGCCGATTCGTCCTTCTTCCCCGTGCCGCCCGACGTCATGCAGATCCCGATGTCGATCGCCAGGCCGGAAAACTCGTTCCGCTATGCAGCCGTTTCCACCGTGGCATCGGTTGCCGGCGCCTTGCTCGGCTATGCCATCGGCGCGGTGCTCTACCAGGCCATCGGCGTGCCGCTGCTGCAATTCTATGGCTATGAAGATCGCTTCGTCACCTTCGCTGCCAGCATCAAGGCCAATGGTTTCCTGTGGATGCTGGCCTTTGCCTTCCTGCCGATCCCCTACAAGGTGGCGACGATCGCGGCGGGCAGCGTCACCCTGGGCCTGCCGGTATTGATCACCGCTTCGATCCTCGGCCGCGGCGGTCGCTTCTTCCTCGTCGCGCTCGTGCTGCGCCGTTACGGCGATGCGGCGCAGGTGTTGATCGACAAATATTTCAACCAGCTGGCGCTTGTCGCAACCGGGCTGTTCGTCGGTGGCTTCGTCGTCGTTCGCTATGCGCTTTGAAGCCTTGGCGGGTGAAAGGCGGCTGACAACGGCGCTGCTGCTCGTCGGCCCGACGGCTCTGCTCGGCGGCGCGCTGGCCTTTCAATATCTTGGCGGTCTGGCGCCTTGCGAGATGTGCGTGTGGCAGCGCTGGGCGCTGGTCGCGGCACTGGGGCTGGCGCTGCTCGGCTGGGCGCTCGGCCATGCGCGCAGCGTGCTGGCGCTGTCGGCACTGGCCGTGCTCGCCGGCGCCGGCATCGCCGTCTTTCACGTCGGCGTCGAGCAGCATTGGTGGCAGGGCGTCACGGCCTGTTCGGCGGCGCCGGTCACCGGCACGACCGCCGAAGTGATGAGCGAGATCATGGCGGCGCCGCTGGTGCGCTGCGACGCCATCGCATGGTCGCTTTTCGGCATTTCCATGGCAGGGTGGAATGCACTGGTTTCGAGTGGATTCGGAGGATTTGCGCTATGGCGGTTGAAGCAGGCGTGAGGCGGCTGCCGGGTGACAGCGTGGTTGCGACGGCGCCGATGATCCGCGTCAACCAGGCCGGCGAATATGGCGCCGCCCGCATCTATGCCGGACAGCTTGCCGTGATGGGCGGGCGCGGGCGGGTTGCCGGCGAAATCGCCCATATGGCAGCGCAGGAGGAACGGCACCTCAAGGCGTTCGACAAACTGATGATCGAACGCGGCGTCCGCCCCACGGTGTTCGCGCCGATCTGGCACATCGCAGGCTATGCCCTGGGCGCTGCAACGGCACTTATGGGCCCACGCGCTGCGATGGCAGCGACCGTGGCCGTCGAAACCGTCATCGATGCCCATTATGGCGAGCAGGCCGACGCTCTTGCCGGCGGTGCCGATCCCGAACTGGCAGCGCTGGTCGATGATTTCCGCGCCGATGAAGTCGCCCATCGCGACACGGCGGCCGCGCACAGCGGGGAGGACAGCTTCCCGGTCATGCAGGCGGCGATCCGCGCCGGCTGCAAGGTCGCAATCGCCGTGGCGAAGCGGATCTAGTTGCGGATTCAGTTCCGGATTTCAGGGCGCAGGCGATAACGCCCATCTTCGAGGCCGGTGAACATCTGCTGGACTGCCGGGTGCTGGACCGGATCGCCATCGGCTTCCAGGACCAGGTTCTGCTGGCTCACATAGGCCACGTAGGACGATTCATCATTTTCAGCGAGCAGGTGGTAAAAGGGCTGGTCCTTGCGCGGCCGCACCGGTTCCGGGATCGATTCCCACCATTCCTCGCTGTTGTTGAACACCGGATCGACATCGAAAATGACGCCGCGGAAGGGGAACAGGCGGTGCCGGACGACATCGCCGATCGTGAACGTCGCCGGGGTAATGGCGGTCACCACGGTGCGCGGCGCGGCAGCGTCCTTTGCGTTTTCGCGATCGGTCATCGGCCGGATCCTTTCCCGTTCCGCCAGCGCGGCTGGCGTCATGTAAGTAACATATAGGAACGCTTTGGGTTTCGTGAAGCCCGATGCGGCAACAAGGCTTGGCAATCGCCTATCGGCTCGGCTATAGCGCCCGACTTCGACCGACCGCGCCCGCGCGTTCGAACCTCGCGGAGAGGTGCCAGAGTGGTCGATCGGGACGGTCTCGAAAACCGTTGTGGGTGCAAGCTCACCGTGGGTTCGAATCCCACCCTCTCCGCCACGCGCTTTGCAGGCTGCTGCGTCAGGCGATGAGAACCGCCGCGGCGGTGATGCCGAACACGACCAGCCACGCCGGCATGCCGCGCAGCAGTGCCAACAGGCCGACCGCCGCTATGGCGACATCGACGCTGTCGCGTATCGCACTGGTCCATACCGGATCGTACAGCGCCGCTGCCAGCAACCCGACCACAGCTGCATTCGTGCCGCGCAAGGCCGCCTGGGCGCCCGAGAGCGCTCGCAGGGTCTGCCAGAAGGGCAGTGCGCCGGCGACCAGCAGCAATCCGGGCAGGAACACTGCGACGAGAGCGATTGCGGCACCGACAATCCCGTTGGGTGGCATGGTCATCGATGCCCCGAGAAAGGCTGCGAACGTGAACAGCGGCCCCGGCACCGCCTGTGCCGCGCCATAGCCCGCAAGAAAGCGCTCGCCACTGATCCATGCGCTGGGCACGACCTCTGCCTGCAACAGCGGCAACACGACATGGCCGCCGCCGAACACCAGCGCACCCGAACGGTAAAAGGCGTCGAACATGGCAATGCCCTGGTCGCCGGTCGCCATAGCCGCCAGAGGCAGTATCGCCAACAGGCCTGCAAAGCCGATGAGACACGCAATCGACGTCCGGCGCCCGATGCCGAAGCCCGCCACGCCCGACGCCGGCAGTTCGCCAGGCCGGCAGACGATCATCCCGGCAACGCCGCCGAGCAGGATCGCGCCGAGTTGCCCCAAAGTGCCACCCACGACCGTCACGAGGCAAAGTGCCGCCACCGCGATCAGGATGCGCTGCAGATCGGGCGTCAGGCTGCGCGCCATGCCCCAGACGGCATGCGCAACGATTGCCACGGCCACGAGCTTCAATCCCTGCACCAGCGCCAGCCCTGCGGGCCCGGCCAGCGACGCCGCGCCAAAGGCAAAGGCGACCAGCAGCAATGCCGATGGCAGTGTGAAGGCCGCCCAGGCCGCCAGACCGCCGAGCGGGCCGCCACGCAGAAGCCCGAGCGCAAAGCCGACCTGGCTCGAAGCGGGGCCGGGCAAGAACTGGCACAGCGCGACAAGGTCGGCATAGGCAGGCTCGTCAAGCCAGCGCCGGCGGACGACCAGCTCGTCGCGGAAATAGCCCAGATGCGCGATCGGCCCACCAAACGAGGTCAGGCCCAATTTGAGGAATGCCTCGAACACCTCGCCCGGTGTCCCGTGTGGCGTCCCCTCCCGTGCGGCGGCGGGACGGCTGCGCTCAGCCACCTCGCCTGCTACCCCAGCCCGACCGGCGTCGCCGCCAGCGCCGCGCATCGATCGACCAGCTCCCGGCGCCGGCAAACAGGATGAAGATCGATTCCAGCAGCATCGCGGCGTCGGTTCGCGTCTCATGGGTCATGCTGAGGAAACCATAGCGATCGAGATCGCGCACCCGGAAGATCAGCCAGTCGTCGCCGATCAGAATCGGCACTTTGGTGCTGATGATCGCAACGAGCATGATGATGATCAGTGGCACTGCCGCGATCCGCGCGAACAGCCCCACCAGCATCAACAGGCCGCAAAGGAGCTCGACGATGCCGACGAACGGCCCCATGATTTCGGGCAGCGGAATGCCGATCCTGGCAAAGCGCCCCGCCCCCAGCACTGCCGGCAGGACCAGCTTCTGATAGCCTTCGAAGACGAAAACGAACGCCAGGCTCAACCGAATGAAGATGGCCCATCGAGCCTGTCCGGGGTCAGTCCACCAATTTCGCAACACTGCTCACGCCTCCGCACACCTTACAAGGCCAGATCGTGGCTTTAGCATAGAGCAAGATTGTTGGGGCAAAGCGCCTTGCCCAGCCTCAGATATCCACCGTCAGGAACATCGTCAGCTGGCGTGGCGCGTTGACCTGATAGCTGCCGCTGCCGACCAATGCCCAGTCATAGGCGTTGGTGAGATTGAGCAGCTGCACCCGCAGCAAGGCCGGATTGTCGCCAAGGTCGAAACGCCAGCGCACGCCGGCATCGACGATGGTCCGCGCCGGCAGTTCGACCAGGTTGCGCGTGTCGGCAGCGCGCGTGCCGCGATGGGTGGCGTTCAGCGTCAACTGCACGCCCTCGACTCCCGGCAGGGCATATTGCGCCGCCAAAGTCAGCAGCTGTGATGGCTGGCCGAGCGGGCGCGGGCCGACGCGGCCACGTGTGACCGCCTCGCCGGTCACACGTGGCTGCATCAGCACGGCACCGGTGACCAGCGTCAGCCCATCGGCAACAGGGCCTGCCACCGACAGTTCGATGCCGCGGTGCCGGACATCGCCGAGTTCGCGAAACACATTGGCCTCATCGGCGGCGAAATAAGGTTTGCGAACGTCGAACAGCCCGGCGAGCAGGCTGATCCCGCCGGGCGCCTTCCAGCGCAGCCCGGCATCGACCTGCGATGTCAGGATCGCCGGCAGCGCTTCGGTGCGGTTCGCGGCGCTATCCGGCGCAAGGCCGGTTTCCTCCAGCCCTTTCGTGAAGCTGCCATAAAGGGCCAGCGCCCGCGTGAGGTCAACCGAGGCGGTGACATTGGGCAGCCAGGCCTCGTCATCGGTGCGGGCCAGCGCGGCGCCGGGCCGTTCGACGCGCTTGCGGTACCAGGTGCGTTGCAACCCGACACTCAACCCGCCGACGCCCTGCCAACGGCCATCATAAGCGATGCCGGCGATGGCTTGCTGCACGCGCTCGTCGGTCTGGGGCGCGAAAGCGAAGTCCGGGCGCGGAATGTCGAGCAAGGCTTCGACATCGGCACGCGCCAATACGAACGAAGCGCCACCGCCGTAGCGGCTGACGCGCTGCCGCCCGCGCAACGCCGCATGCACGCTATGGCGGCGCGGGCCGTCGGCAACGGTCCGGCTGAGGCGCAGTTCACCGCTGGTGCCGGCAAGCGACTGCGGCGGGTCGCTGGTAATCCGGCGCACCCCCGTGCCATCGGGGCGCATGGCGGTGAAGTTCTGGGCATAGTTGCGGCTGCTGTCCGATGTCGAACGGAACAGGCCGGCAGCGAGTTGCCAGCCCGGCCCGAGCCCCGCCTTGGTCAAGGCGCCATAATGCTGGACGGTGTTGCGCTGGTCGGCCCATTCGGGGCCGGGAAAGCGGCGGCGGGTCACCGCTGGCGGCAGAACATCGCCTTCAGGCGTATAGAGCGGCGCCGCCTCGCGGTCGTAAAGATCGACCCGGCTCCAGAACGGGATAACCTCGACGCCGGGGGCCGGCTTCCAGCGCAACGCCAGCGCATAGGAACCGAAGAAGGACTGGTTGCCGGCTGGCAACTCGTCGACAAAGCCGGCGACACCGGCAACGAGCGAAAGCCGGTCCTTGACCAGCGGGACCTGCGCATCAAGCTCGAGCCGACCACCGCCCCAGCTGTTCAGGCCGAACATGGTGCTGAGCACGAAATCATTGCCGGCCGGCCGGATACGATAATCGACGATGCCCGTCGGCGCCGGAAAAAGATAGTTCTGCGCCGTCAGCCCGACCCGAACGACATTGCCCTGTACCAGGCGATCGGTGAAGGGGGCAGGCCTGTCGAAGTACAGGCCCTCCAGCCGGATATTGTTGGCCGTGACCGGCGAAAAGCCGCGCACATCATTGCCGCTGTAAAGCCCGACGCGTTCGTTGCCGATGCTGGTCCCGAAGGCATCCTCGGCATTGGCGGCGGCATTGTCGGTCACCCGCTGGGCCTGCGCCGGCAGGGCCAGGACCAGGGGCAGCGAAATGCTAGCCGCTCCGAGGATCAAAACGCGGAACACTGTCCAGTTCGTCGGGACCGAATGGCTTGTCGCTGAACAGATAGGCATAATAGAACTCACGCAACCGGGTATGATAGGCGCGGATGCGCTGTTGATAAGCGAGTTGGGCGGCGACGTCGGTGCGGGCCAGCGCCGACATCGCCTGTGCCAGGCCGGCCGGCGGCAGCAGCCAGCCCGCCGCCCGTGCCAGATCGGCCCGGTTGGCAATGCCTTCTCGATAGGCCTGCGACTGTTCGGCCACATGCAGATCGCCCAGATGCTGAAAGGCGAAATACCATTTCCAGTGGAAGGTCGGCGGCAGCGCGCTGCCCGGCGCGAGCTGCGGATACAGCGCCAGAAAACGCTGCATCGTCGCGTCACGCGGGCGGTCCCAACCGGCGTGGACATCCTCGCGGTTCTCACGCGCCAGCGCCGCGCCGTCAGGCACCGTCACGGTCGCATTGATCGCAAGGTTGACCGCGGCAGGCGCGACCAACGTCAGCGCGAACCAGATTGCCGCCAGCACCGCGGCGTTGACCGCCGACAGCGTGCCGCGCCGTGCCACCAGCAAGGTCACGACCATCCAGAAGGCGACCACCAGCGCAACAAGACCGGCAAAGCCAAGCCCGCGCCCGGGGCTTGTCCCCGACAGCAGCGCGCCGACGGCAAAGGGTAGCAGCAGCGCCGCCAGCACGGCCGCAACCCGGACACCAACGCGTGGCACCCACAGGGCCCGGCGCGCCAGTGGCATCGCCGACAGGGCATGAAAGCGCCCCGCCTCACGCTCCCCCGACCAGAGATCGTGGAGCAGCGCGATCAGCACCAGCGGCGCCAGATAGACGGCAACAAAGGCCAGATCGAACCGCCCCGGCAGCGCCAGCTCGGGGTTCGCGGCCTCGTTTTCGTAGATCTGGCCTTCCAGCGCGAGCGCCCTTACCCGCAGCATGGCCGGCGCGATGTCCCGGCTGCCAAGCGCTGCAAAGGCAAGATCGGAGGGCGGGTCCCAGGTCGGCTGAAAGCCATAAAAGGCACCATAGCCGGCGTCTTCGACAAAAGCCTTTAGCGCGGCGGTTTCCGTTGGCTGGCCGGCGAGCATCCGATCGATCGCCGCCCGATCGCGCGCAACATTGGCCATGCCGAGCGCGACAGCGGCGGCGGCGCACAGCAGCAAAAGCAGCAGTGACGACAAAGCCGCGCGGTTGCGGCCAAGCAGCCAGGCTTCGCGTGTCCAGTGCTTCACGAACGGGCGCCCGCCAGCCGCCGCCCGGCCCACCACAAGAGCCCGATGGCCAGGACGAGCCAGAGCAGCAGCTGCAGCAACGCCGGCCCCATGGCTGTGGCACGCGCATCGGGTGCCGGCGCCGCAAAGCGGAATTCGGGCATCGTCTTCCAGAAATCGGCCGAAATGCGGGTACGCCGGTCGGCAATGGGGTCGCGGCTGCGCGCGGCATCGTCGGCGCTGGCGACCGCCGTCGCCTGCAGGCCATTGAGCCGCTGCACCAGCTGATACCGATAGGCTTCGGCCGCCGCCATGAAATCGAGATGGGTGCCAAGGTCGGTCGCCGCGCCCAGCATCGACGCGCGGCGGACGGCAAGAGCCGGGCTGAGCAGGCCCATGGCCGCCAATCGTGCCGACTGGGCCGTCTGGATCGCATCGGCGCGCGCGCCATAATCCTTGAACAGCTGCGATGTCAGCCGCTCGCCTTCCTGCGCAATCGCACCGCGATAGTTGAAGGGAAGATCTTCGGTTCGGGTAACACCATATTGGCTGAGCAACCTCGCCTTGAACGCCGCAAAGTGCGGGTCATTGGGGTTATGGCTGTCGCCCATGCGGCGCAGATCGGCCGCAATGGCAAATTCGGTATCGACCCGGCTCGGCAGCGGTACCGCCACGCCAGCCCAACCAGCCGCGGCCCGGGGCACGAGAACCACGACAATCGCCCATGCCGTTATCAGCGTCACCAGCGCGCCCTGCGACTTGCGCGCCAACCCCGACACGGCAACGATGATGATGACCCAGATGAGCAGATAGACGGCGTAGCCGAGCGCCGTCAGCGCGGCGATCCCGGCCTCACCCGGATGGCCGAGCGCCGCCCAGGCCAGTGCCACAAGCGCAGGCAACAGGGCCAGCAACGCCACCATGGCCAGTGCCAGCGCCTTGCCGCCGAGGATCGTCGCGGCGCTGGCGCCGTGCGATTCGAGATTGCGCAGTGTGCCGCTCTCGCGCTCACGCGAAACGGTGGCAAAGCCGAGGAAGACGAGCAGCAGCGGCGCCAGCGTTTGCAGGACGAACGCCGGCGTCAATTGCCCGAACCGCACAAGGTCGGACGATTCGCGTGCGGCGCTAAAGGTTGCGCTGTTCTGGCGATGGCCTTCAAGGAACAGCAGCGTTCCGGTGAAGGAATCGACGCCGGGGTCGAAGGCCGCGAGCGGTCCGACCGGGCGGATGGCATAGGTGCCGTAATGTACCATGCGGTGCGGGTGGCGATCGGGCTGGGCCTTGAACTGTTCGTCGGTAGCGATCTGGGCTTCGGCGCGCGCGCTTGCCGCCGCCGCCATCTGGCTGGCCGACGTGACGGCAGCGATTGCCGACAACAGCAACAGGGTGGCGACGCCGACCAGCGCCAGCCTCGAGCGCAGCATCAGGCGCAATTCGGCGCCGGCGATGGCGAGCGCCTGCCTCATCGGACGCCTGCGAAACCATCGTGAAGCGCGTTCAAGTCGAAGCGCGGCGCCTGTGGCTGCGCGCACCATTCGGTGGCGATCCGGCCGCCGGCAATCAGCCCGATGCGATCGGCCGTGTCGGCAGCGCCAAGCAGATCATGGGTCACCATGAGCACCGCAACACCGCGCGCCGCCAGGGTTTCGAGCAGTTTGTGGAAATCCCGCGCCGCAGACGGATCGAGCCCCGACGTCGGTTCGTCGAGCAACAGCAGCGGCGTCTGGCGCAGCAGCGCCAGTGCGATGGCGGTCTTCTGGCGCATGCCTTTCGAAAAGCTGCCGGCGCGCTGGTCCCAGGCGCCGGCCGCCAGGCCCACACCTTCGAAGGCGGCTTCGATCTCGCCCTTCGGCCGCCGGCAATCGGCGACGTTCAGAAAATATTCGACATTCTCGCGCGCTGTCAGATGATCATAAAGCGCAACGCTTTCGGGCAGATAGGCGACCTGGGCACGGACGGCATCGGGGCCGCTCGCAGGATCATGATCGCCGACCCGCAAGGACCCGGCCGAACGGCCGAGAAAGCCGAGAATGGCGAACAGGGTCGTCGACTTGCCAGCGCCATTGCCGCCAAGCAGAGCGTAGATCTCACCCGGCGCCAGCGACAACGACAAGCCATCAACGACCCGCCGGCCGCCACGCTCGACGACGAGATCGCTGATGGCGAGGGGCATGCCCATCAGTAACGCAGCCGCAGCGCCACCGACGCGGCACGCGGGCTGCCCGGCTGCACCCACAAATCGTTGAAACTGTTGCTGTACCAGCTGGTGTCGAACAAATTGGTCACGTCGGCAAACACCTCGACATTTTCCGTGACTGTCAGCGAGGTGAACAGCCGTGCCAGCGTGTAATCAGGCAAGGTAAAAGTCGTGCCCGTCGCACCCAGCCGTTCGCCCACATGCTGGACGCCGCCGCCCAGCATCAATTTCATGCTGCCAATGTCAACGCTTTTGCTCAACTGCACATTGACCGTATGGCGCGGAATATTGAGCAGCGGATCACCAGCGCGGACGGCAAAGCCGAAGTTGAGATCGGCGACATCGTTGCGCGCTTCAGCGTCGACGAAGGCATAGGAAAACCACAGGTCGAAATCGCCGGGCAGCTTGCCGGCGAGATCAATTTCCAACCCGCGACTACGTGCTTCGCCGATCGGCAGCGAGAAACCAGGATTGTCGGGGTCGGCGGCCAGGACGTTGGATTTGGTGAGGTTGAACAGCGAAATCGTGCCAGTCAGCTTGTCATCGAGCAATGCCAGCTTGGCGCCGAACTCGGCTGATTTTGACACTTCGGGATCGAACAATGTGCCAGCCGAGGTTGCGCCCAGATTGGCGCGGAAGCCCTGACCATAGGCCGCATAAAGCGACACCACCTTGCTCGCTTCGAACACGATGCCGGCTTGCGGGCTGAAGCGGCTGAAGCTCCGCTCGTTGCTGGCGCCATTGCTCCGGTTCAGCGTGCTTACTTCGAAGCTGTCAAACCGCCCGCCAAAGCGCACCTGCACCCGATCGGAAAGCGTGATCTGATCCTGCACATAGATGCCGAACGCACGCTGCTGATCAAGCCGGTCGGTTTGCGGACCGGGCGTGGGCAGCGGGAAGCGGCCAAAAACGGGATTGAAGATATCGATATCGTTGCTTTGCGCCGGCGTGGTGGTGGGACCGATCACCGGCGGTCGCGAGCGCAAGAACAATGAGCTGTTGTCGAAGCTGTCATAGTCCGCGCCCACCAACACGCGATGCTCAAATGCGCCGGTGTCGAAGCGCCCGGTCACCTCGCCACGCACCACAACATGTTCGCCCTCGTACAGGGTGGAGCGGCGCTGGCGCGACAAGGAGCGGCCGTCGCGTCCCAACCGCTGTCGGCTGCCGGCCAGTTCGGCCATGGTCGAAAAGCCTTCCAGCCGGGTCTCGCGGTACTGCGTGCCCAGCAGCAGGCTCCAGCCACCACCGAAATCGTGACTCAATTGCAGCTGGTGGCCGGTGGCGTCCGCCTCGATTGGGCCGTCACCGGGTTCACCGAAGAAATTCTCGCGTGGCACCAGCCCCAGCACACCGCCCAGTGCCACCGTACCACGATCGAAATCAGCTTCGGTGCGCGACAATTCCAGATCATAGGTCAGGCTGGTGTTGTCGCCCAGCTTGACCAGCACCGACGGCAAAAAACCGAAGCGATTGCTGCGCACCGTTTCGCGGAAGCTGCCGGCATCCTCGTAAAATCCGACCAACCGCACCGCCAGCACATCACCTGTAGCGATATTGATATCGGCGTCTGCCCGCTGCCGGTCAAAGCTGCCGGTCAGCAGGTTGAGCCGGCCACGATTGCGGAAATCGGCGCGTTTGGTGACGATATTGATGGTACCGCCGGGCTCGCCGCGGCCGAACAAAGCGGCATTGGGGCCCTTCAGCACTTCGATACGTTCTATGCCCGCAGCATCACGGGCACCGCCAAAACCGCGCCCGCCGTTGAAGCCATTGACCAGATAACCCGACGGCAGATTTTCATCGCCGGCAAAACCGCGCACGGCATAGGCATCCCACAGGCCGCCGAAATTATTCTGCCGCGCCACCGACGCCGACAGGTCCAGAACATCGGTGAGCCGGGTGATGTTGTTATTGTCGATCTGGGCTTCACCGATCACCTGGATCGCCTGCGGGGTTTCGCGCAGCGTGAAATCGCCGCGATAGGCCTGGCGCTGCGCCGAGACGACAATCGTTTCATCATCACCATCGGCAGCGACGGCCGGCGCCGCAATACTGCACAGGCCAGCCAGCGATAAAGCAAGAAACGAGAGCGCGCGGTCGGTCACAAGCTTTTCCCCCAAAACACGACGACGCCCATGCAACGGCGCCCTGTCGCGCGCACTGATACAACATAACATGACAGGCGCAAGCCGCTCGCGATCGATCGAGCCAGGCCATCGCTCAGGCGGCGAGCGACGCTTGTCCTCCGCCATGCGAACGGCTTGTTTCCCTAACGAAAATGCTATTATTCTGTGTCCATGGCCACGTCGGAAATCGCCGAAGACACCCACGGCCTCCTGCAGGCCTGGCGCGGCGGCGATCTTGCGTCGCGCGACCGACTGTTCGCCATCTTCTACCCCGACCTGCGCCGGTCCGCGGCAGCAATGTTGCGTCGCCAGGCGGGCGTCTCGTTATCGACCAGCGATCTGATCCACGAAACCGTGACTCGCCTCGTGGCACTCAACCGCATCGAATGGAACGACCGCGCCCATTTTCTCGCCCTGTCGGCGACGATGATGCGACGTACCCTGCTCGATCATGCCCGCGCCAAGCGGCGCAACAAGCGCGATCACCAAAAGGTCGAGCTTATGACCGGAATCGGCTGCGAAGCGCCCGAACCGGAGATCGAAGCCCTCAACGCCGCGCTCGACGAGCTAGCCCGGATCGACCCTGAACGCGCAGCGATTGTCGAGATGCGATATTTCGGCGGCATGGAACTCGCCGATGTGGCGCTGGTGCTCGGCATTTCCGAATCGACCGTCAAGCGTCGATGGACGGCAGCCCGTCTCTGGCTGCTCGAAGCGCTGACGCCATGAATGGTGGGCAGTGACCGAAGCGTCTCTCGAAGCACGTGCCCTGGCACTGCTCGAAGAGGCGCTCGATCAGCCGCCGGACAGCCGTGAAGCCTGGGTACGGACATATTGCGGCGATGATCTGAAACTCGCCGATCGAACCGCGGTGCTGTTGCGGGCATCGGCCTCCACGCACCGCCTGCAAACCGGCGGCGGACAATGGGGCCATGTCTGTCCCCCATTGCCACAGCGCATCGGTGCCTATCGGATCACCGGCCTGATCGGACAAGGCGGGATGGGTGCCGTCTACCGCGGCGAGCGCGCAACAGGCGACTTCGACCATGTTGCCGCCATCAAGGTGGTACGCCCCGGTGCCTTGTCCGACACCCTTGTCGAGCGCTTCCAGCGCGAGCGCCAGACGCTGGCGAAGCTGTCGCACCCCAATATCGCCCAGCTGTTCGACGGTGGGGAAACCGAATCCGGCGACCCCTTCATCGTCATGGAATGGGTGGACGGCCCGACGCTCGAGGGCTGGCTGGAGAGCACACGACCCTCCCGAACCCAGCGGACGGCGGTCTTTCTCGCAATTTGTTCGGCGGTCGGCTTTGCCCATCAGAACCTGATCGTGCACCGCGACATCACCCCGTCCAACATTCTCGTCACCGCCGGCGTAACCCCCAAGCTGATCGATTTCGGCATATCGCGCCCGCCGGCCATGAGCGACGCCGACCAGCCGCCGGCCGGCAAGCTGGCGGGCATCAGCCTGACCCCCGGCTTTGCCGCGCCCGAACGGCTCGCCGGTGGCCCGGCCACCACACTTTCCGATGTCTATTCGCTCGGCCTGATCCTGGCGCGGATGCTGGAGCACGATGCCGATGCCGACGCCGACGCCGACGCCGACGCCGATGTCACTGCCATCATCCGTCGGGCCACGACAGCCGACCCGGCGGATCGCTATCCGTCGGTCGACGCGCTTGCCGATGATGTCCAGGCGTGGCGCGACGGGCGGGTGGTTGCTGCGCGCCATGGTGGACGCCGTTATGCCATCGGCAAGTTCGTGCCGCGTCACAGGCTCGAAACCGGCGCTGCCGCCTTCGCCCTTGTGCTGGTGCTCGTGGCACTGGCACTCACGTCGCAGGCCTATGCCCGCGCCGAAGCCGCCCGCCAGGCCGAAAAGGCGCGGTTCGACGAGGTGCGCAGCCTCGCCAGCTTCATGCTGTTCGACCTCAACGGCCGCATGGCCCGCGTCGTCGGCAATGCCGATGCCCGGGTCAGGCTCGCCGATCGCGCGCAAACCTATCTATCGGCCCTGGCCACCTCCCCTGGCAGCAGCATCGACCTTCGGCTGGAGGCCGCGCGCGGCTTCGTGGCGCTGGCGCGGGTGCAGGGCGTGCCCACCCAGGTCAATCTGGGACAAACCGAGGCAGCACGCGCCAATCTGAAAACCGCCATCGCGATGGTCGATGCTGCCGACATGCCAGCCCACCAGGCCGTCCCGGTCGGCGTGGAGGCGCGATCTTTGCTGGCCATGGTGGAGGCGCATGCCGATGCGGCGGTTGCGGCTGCCGATGCAACACTGGCCAAGGCATCCGCCGACCTGCAGGCAATCCCGCCCGATGCCCGTGGTCCTGCATGGTTCGCAGCGCGCAGCCGGCTCCGCCGGTCACAACTCGAACTGACCGTTCTCGGCAACCGCCCCGACGACATGGCCCGGCTCGCCGATACGATCGCTGCCGAAGTAGAGGACTGGCCAGCGGAAATGCAGGCCTCGCCACGGGCCGGTTTCGATCGCGCCCTGGCGATGCACTTTCGCGGCATGCACGGCTATTTCACCGATCTGCTCGAAGCTGGCGTGGCGGCGCTTGCCGAGGCCGAGCGCCAGATCACCGCGCTTGACCGCGCCCGCCCCAACGACCCGGCAACGGTCTATCTGCTGGCCTTCAATGCCTATGTCGGCTTCGGCACGGCCGACAGCCTGCCCGGGCGCCGTGCCGACGCCGACCGGTTCCTGGCAACGGCACGGCGCAGCGTCGACCGGTTGCTGGCGATCGAACCCGGCGACAGGGCGCTGCAGGCCTTTGCCGGATCGGTGCTCGGCGCCGAAGCCCAGGCGCTCGGCAGCCGGGGACGCTTCGGGCCGGCCATCAAGACCCAGCGCCAGGTCGTCGCGCTTTACACGGACGCAATGGGCGCCGAACGCAAGCCGGTCGCTCTCAACCGGCTCGCCATCGCCCATGTGACACTGGCCAATATCGGCGTACAGGCCGGCGACCGGGCCCTCGCCTGCGCCAGCACCAATGCGGCGCTGACGCTGATTGCCGAACTGGAGCGCCGCGGCGGGGCCCTTGGCTCGGTTGCGCATTTCGCAGCCGGGCTGAAGGCGAACGCTGCCTTGTGCCAGCCAGCGCAAGGCGGCACGCTGCAAATTCTCGCCTAGCGTCGGAGCAGACGGCCTGTCTTGTTGCAACGAGAGTGCAATAGATTCAGCGCAAAGGCGGCACCGTCGCCGGGGCTCGGCGATGCCTCGTCGCCTGTTCATAGGCATAGGCGTACCGGATCAGCGCCGCATCGCCCCAGGCCCGGCCGAAAAAGGTCATCCCGACAGGCAGCAGCCCGCCGCGTGAATAGCCCATCGGCACATTGACCGCCGGAAAACCCGTGGTCGGCGCAAAGATCTGGCTGTTGTCGCCGCCGGGCGTGTTGAGATCGCCGATCAGCCGGGGCGGGTTGCTCCATGTGGGGTAGACAAAGGCATCGAGCTTCAGCGCGGCCATGGTGCTGACAACGCTCTCCCTTAGCCGCACACGCCGGGCTTCGTCGGCCCGGCAAGCCGCCGATTCAGGCCCGTTGGACGGCACCTTTTCGGCATCTTCCAGCCGTTTCGCCACCGAAGGGTGAAACTTCCCCGATTGCAGGACAGCCGCGAGGTCGGCCACCGGGACCTGGCCGGCGCGGTCCTGCAAAAAGCGGTTGAGATCATATTTGAACCCCATGCAGGTCTCAGCCACTTCAAGCCGGACGGGCAGCTGGTAATCCCTTATTGGTGCGGGATCGACGATCACCGCCCCCTGGCGCCGCAGATCATCGAGCGCTGCTTCGAAAATGGCGACGATTTCGGGGTCGGTGGTCGGCCGCACATAGGCTTCGCGCAACACGCCGATCCGCACGCCTTTCAGGCCATTGCGATCGAGCGATGCGCGATAGTCGGGCATTGCCCGGCCTTGCGCCGCGGCCGTTGCCGGATCGCGCGGGTCCGCCCCGACAATGGCCTGAAAGACCATGGCCATGTCCTCGACCGTGCGCGCCATCGGCCCGGCGATGTCGGCTTTCAACGCCAGCGGGAACACGCCGGCCCGGCTGGTCAGCCCCATTGTCGACCGGATGCCGGCCAGCGCCTGATGCGAGGAAGGGCCGCGGATCGAATCGCCGGTGTCGCTGCCGAAGCCGACAAGCCCGAAATTGGCAGCGATGGCAGCGGCGGTACCACCGCTCGACCCCGCCGTGACGCGATCGAGCGCATAGGGGTTCTTCGTATAGCCCGGCAGGATCGAGCTGACCGTTTCGACGGGGCTGAACGCCCATTCGGCCATGTTCGACTTGGCCAGGACAATCGCGCCGGCGGCCTTGGCCCGCGCCACGAGCGTCGCATCCTCGGCCGGCAGATAGTTTTCGAACACCAGCGCGCCATTGCTGGTCTGCAGCCCACGCGTCTCGAAGTTATCCTTGACGATCATCGGCACGCAATGGAGTGGCCCAGCCATGCCGCTGCCCGAAAAGCGGCGGTCGAGGTCGTCGGCGAGGCGGATTGCCTCGGGGTTGATCGACACGATCGAATTCACCGCCGGGCCGTTCTTGTCATAGGCCTTGATGCGGGCAAGATAGGCGTCAACCAGGCCGCGACAGGTCAGGCGGCCACTGCGCATCGCGGCATGGACACTGGCAATGGTGGCTTCCTCGACGACGAACGGCGCTGCGGGGGCGGGCTGAGCAATTGGCTGGGCAAGGGTCTGGACGCCGGTAGCAAGCGCGCCTGCCAGCGCAAGGCACCGGATGGCGCGAGGCATCGTTGGCAGCATGAATTAACCCCCTGATTCAAGCGCTTTACTGCGCGCCTCTCCCGACACGGTCAATGCTGGCGTTCGAGGCGTCAGCGCAAAAGCACGATGACCTTTTCGAGTGTCCGGACAACACCCCATGCCAGGGGCAGCAGAACCGCCATCCACGCCAGGACGATGATCAGTGTCACGCCCTGTGAAACCGCCACGGGTTCGTTCATGACTGGTCCTTGCACCGGCGCCGCATCGGGCGTCGCTTCCACACTGTGAAACCGCCTGTCGACCGGCCGGACCAGCAGATTGGCGATGAAGGCGACCAGCAGCAGCCACGCCAGCGCCTGATAGATCGACGGGTATATCAGATCGCGCGGCGTGCCTCCGGCGATGGCGGTGTCGCGCATGGTGCCGACAATCAGGGGGCCGACGATCCCCGCCAGCGACCAGGCACTCAACAGACGCCCATGGATGGCGCCGACATATCGGGTGCCGAACAGGTCGGCGAGATAGGCCGGCACGGTGGCGAAACCGCCGCCATACATCGACGCCAGGGCGCAGAAGACGAGCATGAACAGCCCGAGGCTGGTGCCCGTGAGCTGCGGCGCGACAAGGCCGTACAGCAGCGCCCCCAGCGCAGTCATGATCGCGAAAACCGGCTTGCGCCCCAGCCGGTCCGATGCCGATGACCAGAGCGGCCGGCCGCCGATGTTGAACAGGCTGACCAACCCGACAAAGCCGGCGCCGACGGCGGCCGCTGCGGCTTTCTGTTCGGCATCGAAATCGGCGAAAGCCACGTCGGCGCCGATCAACTGGCCGCCGAAGATCTCCTGCAGCATCGGCGAGGCCACGCCGATGATGCCGATCGATGCCGAGACATTGAGCAGCAGCACCAGCCACACCAGCCAGAACTGCGGCGTGCGATGGGCATCCCGCAGATGGACGTGAAACCCTGTGTCCGAACCCGCAATGCCCGGCGCGCGCCAGCCATCCGGACTCCAGCCGGGGCGCGGTACGCGGTATCCGAACGCGCCTGCCATCATGAAGACGAAATAGATGGCGGCAAGGCTGAGCAGCGTCTGCCAGACGCCGACCTGGGTTTCGTCGGCGAAATGGCGCATCAGCAGATCGGCGAGGGGGCTGCCGACCATGGCGCCGCCGCCGAACCCCATGATCGCCATGCCCGTCGCCAGGCCGCGCCGATCCGGAAACCATTTGATCAGCGTCGACACCGGCGAGATATAACCGATGCCCAGCCCGATCCCGCCGATCAGCCCGGTGCCGAGCCAGATCAGCCAGAGCTGGTGAATCGCGACGCCATACGCCCCGACGCCCAGGCCGCCGCACCAGCAACAGGCGGCCACCACGCCGGCGCGGCGAGGGCCGACACGTTCCAGCCAGCCGCCCCAAAGCGCCGCCGCCGCGCCCAGCACCACGAAAAAGATCGAATAGGTCCAGACGAGATCGCTGACGCGCCAGTCGCAGGCTGTGGTCGTCAGCGCGTCGGCAAGGCCCATGCCGGCGCAGACAACGGGCTCGCTGACGCCGACCGCGCGGGCAAGCGGCAGCCAGAAGACGCTGAAGCCATAGGCCATGCCGATGCACAGATGAATTGCCAGCGCGCAGGGCGGGACGAGCCAGCGGTTGAACCCCGGCGGCGCCACTGTTCGAGCGGCATCGAGAAAGCCCAAATTGCCTGTTGCGGCGCGGCCCTCGGCCTCGGTCATTGCTTGCGTCTCCGGCGGCGACCACCGTCAGAGGCCGGTCTGAAACCTCTCTAGCAGGCGTCGCCCGCGCGGCAAGCATCGGACAGGCTTGCCGGTTGCCAGATGCCCGGTCCGGCGTCATCGTGCCGCCCTTTCGCCCGGGGGCTCCACGTTGCGCACATCTCTTTTGACAGCGACTGCACTGGTCATCTTGTCCGCGACGGCCGCCGCTGCCGCCCCCGAAGCCCCTTTCGCCGGCACGGTCGCACTCGAAGGCCTGCTGCCCGTTCATGTCGATACGGCCAAGGGCCAGATCTTCCTGACCCTGCCGAAGCCCGGCGCCGATGGTATCGCCGCCCGCTATCTCTACACGGCAGCGCTTCGCACCGGGCTCGGCTCGGCACCGATCGGGCTCGACCGCGGGCGCGTCGGGGACAGCCAGATCATGGTCTTCCGCCGCCTCGGCGCCAAAATCGCCGTCCAGTTCGAAAATCCGCGCTTTCGTGCCCCGCCAGGCGCGGCCGGCGGCAGCAGCGATTTTGCCATTTCGACGGTCTGGATGGGGGCCGCCGTGCCGCTGCCCGACGGCCGTGTGGCGGTCGATATCGCGCCGTTCCTCGCCACCGATACCGCCGGCGTGGCGCGCGCGCTCGGCAATGCCGAAGACAGTTCGGCCACCGGCCTCGGCAGCACCAGCACCGGCGCCGGCAAGGGCTTCAAGCTCGATGAAAAGCTCGGCATTGCCGATGCCGGCTCCTTGAAGCTGTTCCCCGACAATCTCGAGGTCGACGCGCTGCAAACCTATGTGTCGGACACGCCGGGCGATGAAATTGAGAATATCGCGCCCGATCCTCGCAAGGTCAGCTTCATCGTCCACCACAGCTTCGTTCGGCTGCCGGCCGCCGGCTTCATGACGCGTGCCTTCGATCCGCGCATCGGCGGCATCGGCCCGACGCAGCGAGTCGATTACAGCCGGCCCCTCGGCCAGGATGTGGTCAGCGACGTTGCCGCACGCTTCCGGCTTGAGAAAACAGACCCCGCGGCGGCCCGCTCACGGGTGAAAAAGCCCATTATCTTCTACCTCGATCGCGGCACGCCCGAGCCGGCGCGCGCGGCGCTGCTCGAAGGCATCAACTGGTGGGGCCAGGCGTTCGACGCTGCCGGCTATATCGATGCCTTCCGCGCCGAAATCCTCCCCGAAGGCGCCGATCCGCTCGATGTCCGCTACAATTTCGTCAACTGGGTCGATCGTGCCACACGCGGCTGGTCCTATGGCCAGTCGATCGTCGATCCGCGCACCGGCGAGATCGTCAAGGGCATGGTCGTGCTCGGCTCCGAACGCGTGAGGCAGGACATATTGATTTTCCAGGGCCTTGTCGGCGCCGACAAGACGGGGCGTGGCGGCGCCAATGATCCCATCAATGTCGCGCTGGCACGGCTGCGGCAGCTCGGCGCCCATGAAGTCGGCCATACGCTCGGCTTCGCCCATAATTTCGCTGCCTCAACGCAGGACCGCGCCTCGGTAATGGACTATCCGGCGCCGCGGATCGGGCTGGTCGCCGGGCGGCCGGACCTGTCGGACGCCTATGGCACCGGCATCGGCGCCTGGGACAAGGCAACCGTCGCCTGGCTCTATGCGGCGCCCGACGACACCGCCGCCAGCGCCGTTGCCGATGCCGCGATGGCGGCCGGTTTCCGCTATGTCCAGGACGAGAACGCCCGGCGTCCCGACACGGCGCAGCCCTGGGGCGGCCTTTGGGACGATGGCGCCGATCCGGCGGCCGAGCTGGTACGCATGCTCGCCGTTCGCCGCGCCGCGATCGACAATTTCGGCATGGCGGCGCTGCTGCCGGGTGAACCCGTCGCCGAGTTGCGGCGGCGCTTCGTGCCGATCTGGCTGCTGCACCGCTATCAGGTCAACGCCGCGGCCAAGGCCATCGGCGGCGTCGATTCAGCCTATGCCATCGCAGGCAGCGGCGCCGCCTCGGGCGCTGCAGTGCCGGCCGACGTCCAGCGCGCGGCCCTTGCCGCGCTGCTCGCCACGCTCGATCCCGATCAACTGCGCGTGCCGGCGCCGCTGCTGCCGCTGCTGTCGGCCGGGCGCAACGCCAGCTACAACCGGCAGTACAGCATCGAGCTGATGGCCACCGCCGGGGGCCCTGTCTTCGACCAGCTGGTGGCGGCCGATGTTGCGGCGCAGGTGACCCTCGGCACCCTGCTGGCACCGACGCGACTGGCGCGCCTGATGGTGCAGCACGCCGCCGATCCGGCCGCCCTCGGTGTCCAGGAACTGCTCGACAAATTGACCGCGGCGACGATCGACAGCAGCGACCCGCTCCGCCAGCGCCTCGCCTATCGGACCATCGTCACGATGGCACAGGTCGCGCGCCGCCCGGGAACGACACCCGAAGTCGCGCTTATGCTTGGCCAACAGGTCGAAACGATCGCCGGCAACCTGTCGCGCCGGAAAGGCGACAGTTGGAGCCAGGCGCTCGCCCGCCAGTTGCTCGATGCCCAGCAGCTTGAAAAGCTGCTCGCCGACCGGCCGCGCATGACCGACGTGCCCCCGGGTGATCCGATCGGCGAAAGCGACTGGTTTTAGGATAATTGCGCGTCCGCTAGGATTTTCGGCCTTTTGTGACATTTTCTTGGCGGGATCGGGAATGACCTGCGTCTAAGGGGGCGGGGCTTGGCATGGTGCCGGCTGAGGGGGTCAATCAATGCGCGTGTGGGGTCGGTTCGGCAGTTTCGGTTTGCAATCCTTGGGCGCATCGTCGCTCGCCGCCATGGCCTTGGCCCTGGCATCGACGCCGGCGGCGGCAGCACAGCAGGTCCGCAAGTTCGATATCGCCGGCACCGAACTGGCCAGCGCGCTCAACGCCTATGCACGCCAGGCCAACCAGCAGATCATCTTCTCGAGCGAACAGGTTGCCGGCAAGCGGTCGCCCGGTGTGCGGGGCGAGATGGCGCCCGGTGTCGCGCTGCAGACCTTGCTGAACGGCAGCGGCCTGCGTGCCGAAGGTGATGGCATCATCACCCTGCGCGCTGTCGGCAGCGCCCGGACGGCAGCGCGCCCGATCGCCTATCGTGACGATGCCGACCAGGCAGCGGCGCCAGCCCAGCCAGCCACATCCCCGGCTGCGACGACGACTGTCGCAGACGCCGGAGACGAAGCCGAGCCCGTGGAAATGGTTGTCACCGGTTCGCGCATCGTCCGCGACGGGTCCAGTGCACCGGTGCCCACCACCGTCGTGACGGCCGACGATATCGCCCAGCGCAACCCGATCAACATCGCGGATTACATCAATCAGTTGCCGTCGATCGGCCAGGGCCAGTCGCCCCGCGCCACGACCCAGTTCGTCAACGCCAATGGCGGCGCCAACCAGATCAACGCCCGTGGCCTCGGCATCAACCGCACGCTTGTGCTGCTCGATGGCCGCCGCGTCGTCGGTTCCGGCCTGCTGCCGGCGGTGGATATCAACCTGCTGCCGCAGAACCTGGTCAAGCGGGTCGATGTGGTGACGGGCGGGGCATCGGCCGCCTATGGTTCGGATGCCGTCGCCGGCGTGGTCAACTTCGTCCTCGACACCGAATACACAGGGCTGAAGGGCCAGATCAACTACGGCATCACCGAACTTGGCGATGGCGGCGTGATCAGCGGCGATCTGGCCTATGGCACGGCGTTCGGCGGCGGTCGTGGCCACATCCTGCTCAGCGGCAACTATGCCAAGAGCGACCGGATCAAGATGTCCGAAGGCCTGCGTGACTGGTACCAGCCGGGTTTCCGCACCATCAACAACCCGGCCTGGACGGCGACCAACGGCCAGGTCGGCCAGCTCGTCCGCAACGATGTCGGCTTTACCAGCACGCAGGGCGGTGTGATTGTCGGCGGCCCGCTGGCCGGGATCGATTTCCAGCCGGGCGGGGCCGTGGGCCAGTTCGTGTTCGGCCCGCCATCGCTGACCGTTGGTGCCATTCAGGCCGGCGGCACGGTGGAGCCGGCGAGCATCCGCGCCGCACTGCTGCCCGAACTCGAATATTGGAGCGTGTTCGGCCGCGCGAGCTATGAGCTCAGTGAAAACGTCACGGCACTGATCGAAGGCAGCTATGCCGGCAATGACACGACGAACTGGTCGGCCATCTACAACCGCCAGGGTGGCGGCGCCACCAGCGCCCTGACCATCCAGCGCGACAACCCGTTCATCCCGGTGGTGGTGCAGCAGGCCATGGACAATGCGCCGGGTGGCCCTGTCACCTCGTTCCGCATGAACCGCCTGTTCAACGATCTGGTCAACCGGCCGGGCGAGAACATCGGCGAGGCCGGCTACAATCGCCGCCAGAACCGCATCACGGTGGCGCTGGAAGGCAAGTTCGCCGACAGCGGGCGCTGGCGAGCCTATGCCCAACGCGGCCGCAGCCAGGTCACCTATACCCGCGACAACAATGTGATCGTCAGCCGTTTCAACCAGGCGGTGAATGTGACGTCGAACCCGGCGGTCGGCGGTGTCCCCGGTGTCGCCATCGGTGCGCCGGTCTGCCGTTCGACATTGACAGCCCCGACCAACGGCTGCGTGCCGATGAACGTGTTCGGCGAAGGGTCGCCCAGCGCCCAGTCGATCGCCTATGTGACGGGTGAAAACGATGGCCTGCGCACCCGGCAGGATCTCGACATCGGGCTCGATGTCTATGCCATCGATGCCCAGTACAGCCCGTTCTCGACCTGGGCGGGTCCGGTTTCGATCGCGGCGGGCTTTGAATATCGCGAGGAATTCTTCACTGCCACGTCGGACGTCACCTCGCAGGCGCGCAGCTGGTTCGTGGGCAACTTCCAGCCCGGTGGCGCCGGATACAATGTGAAGGAAGCGTTCGGCGAAGTGCTGGTGCCACTGCTGAAGGATTCGGCAGTGGGGGATCTCGAGCTCAACGGGGCCGTGCGCCGCACCGATTATTCGACCAGCGGCGCCGTGACGACCTGGAAGCTGGGCACTGCCTATCGCTTCGGCGATCTGCGCCTGCGTGCCACCCGCTCGCGTGACATCCGCGCGCCGAACCTGAACGACCTGTTCGCCCCGCAGAGCCAGTTCGTGAACCAGTTCGAGGATCGCAGCCTGCCCAACAGCCCGCAGGTGGCGTTTGTCACGCTGAACGGTGGCAACCCGCTGCTGACGCCGGAAATCGCCGACACCTGGACGGTGGGCGGCGCCTATCAGCCGAGCTGGGCGCCGGGCCTGACCGCTACGGTGGATTGGTACAAGATTAACATCAGGGATGCGATCTTCGGCGTTGGCGGCCAGTTGCTGCTCGATCTTTGCTATGGCTTCAACCGCCCGTCGACCCCGTCGGCGTGCCAGTCGATCATCCCGGCTGCCGGCAGTGTCGGCCTCACCGGGGCGACCCTGCTGACCGGCGGGATCAACGCCCAGGACGTCGAAGTCGAAGGCATCGACTATGAACTCAGCTACCGCACCCAGCTGAGCGACATCAGCACGAAGCTGCCAGGCGCGCTGACGCTGCGCGTGCTGGCCTCGCAGCGCATCACGGATCAGACCAACCTGCCCGGTGACACGACGCCGCCGGATCTGGGCACGGCAGGCAGCCTGAAATGGCGCGGTTTCGGTTCGGCTACCTATGCTGTCGGCCCCAGCCGGACCACGGTCACCGGGCGCTACCTTGGCCCCGGCGTCGTCAACAACCTCGCCCAGACCTCGCGCAACGGCTTGCCGGTCGACGCCAATCGCCTGCCGGCCGTGTGGTACTGGGAATTGTCGCAGAACGTCGACGTGAAGATCGGCGACAGCACGGTGACGCTGTTCGCCGTCGTCGAAAATCTGTTCGACAAGGATCCGCCCCCCTTCCCGACCAGCGCCATCTCGTTCGGTGCCTCGCCGGTCTATGACCTGCTGGGCCGCAGCTACCGCTTCGGCCTGCGCTTCAAGATGTGATTCCGGCGGTGGCTGGCGGGATCAGCCCGCCAGCCACCGGTTTCGAAAAGCAAAAGCCCCGTCCCGGTTTTCCGGCACGGGGCTTTTCCTTGCGTGGTTGACGTGGCGGGCCGGGCCGCCACGGGTTCGTCAGGCTCGATTGCATTCTGGTTGAAACACAAGGGCCTCCGGCGGCCGGGGCCGACGGCCCCGGACCCCATTCGATCAGCCGGCTCGATTCCGGGTGAATGCGCAAAGAAAGACGAAAGGGGTTTGGGGCCGTCGGCCCCAACTGCCCCCGGCCTGCGCCGGGCAGGCGGAGGCTTCGATTCCGTTTCTATGCAATCAGCTCTAGGGGCGACGCACGGCGCGGCCGCCGAAGGTTGCGATGCTTGCCGCGCCGCTGGCCGACAAGGCCGAGACACCGACGAAATTGTCGTCGACGATGACATCCTTCAGTACCGTTTCGGTTGCCGAGGCCGGCAGGTCGCGGTGCTGCTGCCAATCCTGGACATCGTTGCGCCGCCAGTGGACACGATAGCCGGCAGCGCCGGGCACGGCCGACCAGGTCACCTTGGTGTCGCTGCCGAGCGCGCCCTGCAGCGCCACATCGTTCGGCGCTGCCGGAGCCGAAGCAAGGCGGCGGATGGCGGCAACGTTGATCGCCGTCACCTTGGCCAGATAGGGAAAGTCCATCTTGTCGACGGTATCGCCATATTCGATGCCGTTCGCGGTGCGCAGATCCTGGTGCTGCTCGTTGTAATTCTCGATCCCGACCGAAAAGCGCACCGCCGGATAGCCGAGGCGAAGGAAGGGCTCATGGTCGCCGCCGCGGCCGAAGCGATCGGGCCGGCGGTCGAGGAAGACATCGAGGCCGCCGGGAATATCCTGCGCAACATGGTCGATCGCCTTGGCCAGCGCCCGGCTCGGGCCGTCGTCCTCGCCGCCGTTGCCGCGTCGCAGCGCCTGCGCCGGCAGCGCTTCCGAAATCCGGATGCCTTCGGAAAACACCCGCACCCGGTCTTCGACGCGCTGGCCGTTCATGCCGCGGGTGTTGCCGACAATGTCGTTGTTCAGCACCGCACTGACCACCCAGCCCCGCTCCTTGGCGGTTTCAGCCAGCAAGGTGCCGCCGAGCAACCCCTGTTCCTCGCCCGAAAGCGCTGCATAGATGATCGTCGCGTCGAACTTTTCCTTCGAAAGCAGCCGGGCCGCTTCGATGACCAGGGCAACGCCCGAAGCGTCATCATTGGCCCCCGGGGCATCGGCCGTGGCGTTCATCACGTCCGTCACCCGGCTGTCGATATGGCCTTGCACGATGACGACGCGATTGGGATCGCGCCCTTGCTGGACGCCGAGCACATCGACGACCCGCGCGCCCTGGGGCGTCCGGTCATTGGTGAACACCCGCTCGATGGTCGAGGTGGCAATGCAGCCGCCGCAACCCGCCGCGATCCGCTCCATCTCGCCGGCATACCAGCGCCGGGCCGCGCCGATGCCGCGCGTCGGGTTTTCGGCGTCCGAAAGAGTATGGCGGGTGCCGAAGCTGACCAGCTTTTCAACATCGGCCTTCAGCCGCGCCGCACTCGGAGCGGCCTGGGCAGCCAGTGGCACAGGCAGGAGCGACGTCGAAAGGGCAAGGCAGAGCAACATCTTGTGCATGAAGGCTTCTCTTGTGGTGGGGGGAATCATGACGCTCAACTCGATGCAACGCGGTTGCCCGCAGGCCCGGCCTTTGCATCCGCCGGCCGCGTGATGACCAGCCGGCCCCGGGCATCGGCCCGCACATCGACCGGCAACGCCATTTCAAGAGCGGCGATGAAGGCGGCCGTGTCACTGACGCGGAACATGCCGTTGATCCTGAGGTTGGCAACCGCCGGCTCGACGATGATCCGCAGATCGGAACTACGGTTGATCTCGTCGATGGCGCTCGCCAACGGTTCATCCTCGAAGAAGAACTGCCGATCGGCCCAGGCCAGGGCGTTCTCGACATCGACGGTACGCACCGTCGCTTCCGCCGCTGTGCCGACCGCCACAAGCTGCTGCTTGGGCTTGAGGATGTGGTAAACAGCCCGCCGATCCGCGACCGGCCGCACCGCGACCGACCCTTCCGCAAGGGTGACGCGCAGTTCGTGCGGCGATACCCGCACATCGAACAGCGTCCCGAGTGCGGTAATCGTGCGCGCCCCGGCCTTGACGACGAAGGGCCGCCGGCTGTCCTTGGCGACCTTGAACAATGCCCGGCCACCGGTAAGCGTGATATCGCGCTGTTGGTCGCCGAGCCGGACCACCATCCGCGTCCCCGACGCGAGGGTGACGAGCGAACCATCGGCCAGCGTCACCCGGGTCTGCTCATGGGGCATGGTAGCATATACCATCTCTCCCTGTTGTTTCCCTGTCGGGCCATCGCCATTGGCCGACGGGAACGCTGCCAGCAGCCCAATTCCGGCAAACGCCGCCGCCGCGGCAAACGCCGCCGCTCGCCGACGGCGCTTGCTGGCGTCGGCCATGCCACGGCCCTCGTCGCGCAAGGCGCTCAATTCGGGCAGGTCGGCATGGGAACGCAGCGCGCGCAGGACAGTCTGCAAATCGTCATACGCCCGCCGGTTGGCAGGCGCCTCGAGCAGCCAGGCCTGAAACGCCTGGAAGTCACGTTCGGTCGCAGCGGCGCCGCGCAGCCGGGCGTCCCACGCGGCAGCGGCTGCGTCGGCAGACTCGACGGTCGTATCGTTGGCCGGACCCATCACAGCACATCCCGCAAGCGACGGAGCAACTGCGCGTTGGCCTTGGCCATATGCTTTTCGACGGTACTCAGCGACAGGCCCAGCCGCCGCGAGATCTCCACCTGCGCAACGCCATCGAAATGATAGGCACTGAAAACGCTGCGGACGGGGCCGGGCAATTCGTACAGCGCCTTGATCAGCACCTGCAACGCCTCGCGGCTCTGCAACAGGCGCTCGGGTGAAAAGCCGGTCTGGTCGAGCAGATCGACATCATCGGGCGCCTCGGTCATGATCTGGCGCACGCCGGCCCGCCGCGCCCGGTCCCGCACGACATTGGCGGCGATCTTGAAGATATAGCCCTGAATATTGTCGATCGCGTTCAGATCCTGGGCAGCGAGGCGGCTGAAAACGTCCTGCACCAGATCATTGGCTTCGTCGGTCGACCCGACCCGGCGTTGAAAGAAGCGCAGCAACGGCACCTGATAGGCCGCCGCCACGTTCCCGAGTTGCGCCTGGCGCAAGGCATCGACCATTCAAGCTGCTCCCCACCCACGAAGACGCACGTGAGGCGCGATCCCGTAGCGGAATATTTCATCGACGGCGACGGCGTCGACGACCAGCTACCGATCGCATCGGCATTAAGTTGCAGCCGCCGAGGGTGGGGCTCGCACCCCAGGGCCAGCAAAATGCCGCCTGGGATTGACGTTTCTAAGCGTCTTTGGGGCTTCAACCCCGCCAGCGCCGCACGTGACAGAGTCTAGCCGCGTGCAAGCCGCCTTGCCGAGCGGGCGATCGCGTGTATCCATGCTGACAAAAAGCAGATTGGGGAGAATCATGCATTACGCAGAGCTGGCAAAGGCGCGGGACGAACTGACCGGCCCGGGGGGTGCGTTCGAGATCGTGCCTGCCGAAGTCAATGGCACCACGGTGCGCACCTACAAAAACGCCATGCTCGATGTGCGGGCCTTCTGGCTGTCGACCGTGCAGTATGCCGATCGGCCCTATCTCATCTATGGCGACGAACGGCTGAGCTATGCCGAGGCGCATGACCGGGTGAACGCTGTGGCGGCCTGGCTGGCGGCACAAGGCGTCGCCCCGGGGGACCGGGTGGCGATCGCGATGCGCAACTATCCCGAATGGCTGCTGATCTACTGGGCATGCGTTTCGAGCGGCATCGCCATTGTCGGCATGAATGCCTGGTGGACATCTGAAGAGATGGCCTATGCCCTCGCCGATGCCGCGCCCAGGGCGCTTTTCCTCGATGCCGAACGGCTGGCGCGCTTCGAGGGGATCGCCGAGCCACCGGCGGGGCTGAAGCTTGTCGGCGTTCGCATCCCGAAAGCAGCGGCAGGCGTGACACCCTGGGCCGAGGTGATCGCCCATCCCGGCAGCATGCCCGACGTAACGATCGACAGTGATGCCGATGCGTGCATTTTCTACACCTCGGGCACCACAGGCTTTCCCAAGGGCGCGCAGCTCACCCACCGCGGCTGCATCACCAATTTGTTCAACATGCTCTATGCCAGCGCGTCGACAGCACTGGCGGTGCAACGGGCGACGGGGGCCGCGCCGCCTGCCACCCCGGCAGTGCCGGTGGCACTGCTCACCACGCCGCTGTTCCACGTTACCGCCAACAACTGCGGCGCCTATGCCGTCACGGCGGCAGGGGGCACGATCGTGCTGATGTACCGCTGGGATGCCGGCGAGGCGCTTCGCATCATCGAACGCGAGCGCGTCACCTCGATCGGCGGGGTGCCGGTGATGGCCCGCGAGCTGATCAACCACCCCGATTTTGCCACCACCGACGTCTCGAGCCTGACCGCCATGTCGGGCGGCGGCGCCCAGGTGCCCCCCGATCTCGTTCACAAGATCGAGGCACAGGTCGCCACTGCGCGCCCGAGCACCGGCTATGGCATGACCGAAACCTGCGGAATCATCACGTCGGTCGCCGGCGATTTCTTTGTCGACAAGCCCGACAGCGCCGGCCCGGCCATGCCGAGCTTCGAAGCCAGATGCGTCGATGACGATGGCAACACCGTGCCGCCGGGCGAAGCCGGCGAACTCTGGGTCAAGGGCGCCGCCGTTATCAAGGGCTATATCAACCGCCCCGATGCGACCGCTGCCGCCATCACCGATGGCTGGCTGCACACCGGCGACATCGCCCGCATCGATGACGATGGCTTCATCTTCATCGTCGATCGCAAGAAGGACATGGTGCTGCGCGGCGGCGAGAACGTCTATTGCGCCGAAGTCGAGGCAACCGTCTACCGGCACCCCGCCATCGCCGAATGCTGCGCCTTCGGCGTTCCCGACCACCGCCTCGGCGAGGAAGTCGGCGTGGCGGTGCTCCTGAAACCAGGCGAAGCCCTGAGCGACAGCGAGCTGCGGGCCTTTTGCGCCGGCATCACCGCCAGCTACAAGGTACCGCGCTATGTCTGGTTCATGGACGAACCGCTGCCGCGTAACGCCAGCGGCAAGTTCCTCAAGCGCGAGCTGCGCGATCGCTTGGCCAAGGATCTGGCAGCGGCTTAACAGGGCCTCCGGCGGCTGGGGCCATTGGCCCCAGACCCCATTCGATTGTCGTGCTCAAGGGACGAAAGGCGTTACATCAGTCGAGAAGGCGAACTCTGTCGTCGAACGGTATGTCTCGCCGGGGCGCAGCACTGTCGAGGGAAAGCCCGGCTGGTTGGGGCTGTCGGGAAAATGCTGCGTTTCCAGGGCAATTCCGTCCGACTGGCGGAGCATCCTGCCATCGGCGCCGGGCTGGCTGCCGTCGAAATAATTGCCCGTGTAGATCTGCACCCCCGGCTCGGTCGTCCGCACTTCGAGCTGGCGGCCGCTGGCAGGATCGAACAGCCGCACCGCCGGGGCCAGCGTGCCCGCCGCCGCATCGAGAACGAAGTTATGATCGATGCCCCGGGCGACCAGCAGCTGCGGATGGACGCTGTAAAGCGCCGGGCCGATCAGCGCCGGGGCCGTGAAGTCGAACGGCGTGCCCGCCACCGGGGCGATCTCGCCGGTCGGCACCTGGTTGGCGTCGGTCGGTGTGTAGCGGCTGCCGAGCACCTGCAGGTGATGGCCATAGACCGGCCCGGACGCAGCGCCGGCGAGGTTGAAATAGCTGTGATTGGTCAGGTTGATGACCGTCGGCTTGTCGGTGGTCGCCTCGTAATCGATGCGAAACACGCCAGCGTCGGTGAGCGTGTAGGTCATCGTCACCGCGAGAGTACCCGGATAGCCATTGTCGCCATCGGGGCTGGTCAATCGCAACACGGCACCACGGCTGCCAGGTTCCGAAAACGGCGCGATCGCCCAAAGCCTTGTGGCAAACCCGCCCGGCCCACCGTGGAGCGAAACCCCCGCTGCGTTCGACGGCAGCGCGTGGAACTGGCCATCGAGGCTGAAGCCGCCACCGGCAATCCGGTTGGCATAGCGGCCGACAACGCTGTTGAAAGACCCGGTCTTTTCCCAGGCAGCGAAATCGGGCATCCCCAGCATCACATTCGCCGCCCGGCCATCGCGGTCGGGCACGATGATCGCCAGGATCGTACCGCCGCGCGCCGAAAACCGCACCGTCATGCCGCTGGCATTTGTCAGGGCGACCTGCGCCACCGCCTCGCCGGTTTCCGCCGTCCCGAACACGCTGGTTTCGATGGATCCGGCGGTCACGGGCACTTCGGCAACTCCATTCACAGCACCGCATTCGGCACAAAGCAAACAACCGCCACCGGCATCGGTTGCTGCCCATCCATCTTCAGGGGTTCGGGGCCACCGGCCCCAACTGCCGGAGGCCTTTTAAACCAGCGGCCCGTGCGCCAGCCGCGGCAGCACATGGCGAGCGAACAGGTCGCACTCGGCAGCGTGCGGATAACCCGACAGGATGAACGCTTCGATCCCCATCGCCTGATAGGCCTTCAGCTTGGCAAGCACCTGATCGGGATCACCAACGATGGCGGCGCCGCAGCCCGAGCGGGCCCGGCCGATGCCGGTCCACAGACTGTCCTCGACATAGCCTTCGCTGCCGGCCGCTTCGCGCAATTCGGCCTGACGCAGCACCCCGACACTTTGCGAATCGAGCGACTTGGCGCGGATGGCATCGCCGGTGGCGGCATCGAGCTTCGACAGCAGCCGGCTCGCATAGGTGCGGGCTTCGGCCTCGGTTTCGCGCACCACGACATGGACACGATAGCCGAAGCGGAGCGTGCGGCCATGGGCGGCGGCGCGGGCGGTCATGTCGTCGATGATCGCCTGCACCGCCGGCATCGTGTCGGGCCACATCAGATAGACATCGGCACCTTGCGCTGCCGCCTCGCGGGCATCGGGGCTGAGGCCACCGAAATACAGGGGCGGGCATTTGCCCGAAAGCGTCGTCACGCCGGGCGGATCGAGCTTCAACTGGTAATGTTCGCCCTGATGGTCGAGCGGGCCACCATTGAGGATGGCCTTCAGGATCTGCATGACTTCGAGCGTGCGGCCATAGCGCGGCTTCGAAGAAAGCGTCTCGCCCGGAATGTCCGACGAGATGATATTGATGTTCAGCCTGCCACCCGCGATCCGGTCCAGCGTCGCGATCTGCCGCGCCAGTTGCGGCGGCCAGGCTTCACCGACGCGCACGGCAAGGAGCAACTTGATTCGCCGGGTGAGCACCGCAATGGCGGCAGCAAAGGCGGTCGAATCGATACCCAGCGCATAACCCGAAGGCAGCAGGATATTGTCGAATCCACCGGTTTCTGCCGCCAGGACGATATCGCGGCAATGTTCGAAGCTCGATTTCAACTGCGGGTCGGGCACCCCGAGGAACTCGTAATCATCGTCGCACAGCGCCGAAAACCAGCTGACCTCGCACCCGCGGCCGACGGGGTGTTCGCCAACGCTCATGGCAAATTCTCCCCGAGCGAGGCGACAAGGACGGCGTACCATTCAGCCCGCGTGAAGCTGACCTTGAAGGCGTCGGCACTCTCGGCGATCCGCCCCGGGTTTTGGCTGCCGACGATCGGGATGACGCCGGCCGGGTGCGCCATGATCCAGGCATAGGCCGCTGCTGCCACCCCGACACCAAAGCGCCCGCCATGCGCCTGCAGGGCCGAAATCACCCGCAGGGCGCGCGCATCCGGCACGGTGCGCCGGCCGGGGCGCGGGTCGCCATCACCCAGCCGCCCCTGTGCCAGCGGCGACCAGCCAAGAACGCCAAAACCCTGGCCCATGGCCTGATCAAGGGTGCCATCGAACAACGGTGCCGTCGCCAGCGGCGAAAATTCGGGCTGGGTCGAAACGATGCCCGACTTGAGATGCGCCGCCAGTGCAGCGGTTTGTGCCGGGGTGTGATTCGACACGCCGACCGCGCCGATCTTGCCTTCCGAGACCAGCGTGTCGAGCATTTCGGCAACTTCGGCAGGATGGGCGAGCATGTCGGGGCGGTGGATCTGCCACAGGTCGATCCGCTCGACCCCGAGGCGCGTCAGCGACGCTTCGACAGCTTCACGCAGATAGGCCGGCGATGAATCATACGGCACCCCCATGCGGATGCCGCCCTTCGATGCCAGCACGACGCGATCCCGCATTGCCGGGCTGGCGGCGAATACCCGCCCCAGCAGCAGTTCGGCTGCCCCGAACGGCTCGTCATTGTCGGGGCCATAGATGTCGGCGGTATCGAACAGGGTGATTCCGGCCGCCAGCGCCGCCTCGCAACGCGCCTGTGCGGCCGCCACATCATCGCCGGAGAAACGCCACATCCCCCAGGCGAGCGGCGAAACAACGAGATCGGACTTGCCCAGCGGGCGGGGTTCGGGGGAAAGGGCCATGGTTTCCATAACCGACCAAATGCCCGGAGCGGCCCAAAATGAAAAGCACTGATACGATCCGCTATGGCATTGTCGGCACCGGCATGATGGCGATCGAGCATATTGCCAATCTGGCGCTGACCCCCGGCGCAACCGTGACGGCCCTTGCCGATCCGGTGACATCGTCGCTCGACCGTGCCGCCGCCGCCGTCGGCCATGACGTGGCGCGTTTCGCCGATGCCGAGGGCCTTGCGGCATCGGGGCTGTGCGATGCGGTGGTCGTGGCGTCGCCCAATTTCACCCACGCGCAGCTGCTGCAGCCCTTGATGGCAGCCAATCTCCACATCCTGTGCGAGAAACCGCTGGCAACCACGATCGACGACGCGCGCGCCGTCGCTGCCGCCGCCAGCCGCTATGATCGGGTGTTCTGGACGGCGATGGAGTATCGCTTCATGCCGCCGGTCACCGAATATGTCCGCCAGATTCACACCGGGCGCATCGGGCAGTTGCGGATGCTGGCGATCCGCGAGCACCGCTTTCCCTTCCTCGTCAAGGTCGGGGACTGGAACCGGTTTTCGGCCAACACCGGCGGCACCATGGTCGAAAAATGCTGCCATTTCTTCGATCTGATGCGCCATATCGTCGGCGCCGAGCCAGTTCGGATATTCTGTTCGGGGGCCATGGACGTCAACCACCAGGACGAACGCTACGACGGCAGGAAGCCCGATATCATCGACAACAGCTTCACGACGGTCGATTTTTCCAATGGCGTCCGTGCCATGCTCGATCTGTGCATGTTCGCCGACGGCGCCGAGCAGCAGGAAGAGATTGCAGCAACGGGCGATGCAGCGCGGCTCGACTGCTTCATTCCGGCCGGCGAGCTTGTCCATTCACCCCGTGTCGGCTTCATGAACCCCAAGGCCGCGACTCGCGAGACCATCCACACCGATGCAGCCGCGCTGGCCGCCGGCCAGCATCATGGCTCGACCTTCTACCAGCACCAGCATTTTGCCGCCGCGGTGCGAGGCCAGGGCCCGGTGATCGTCACCGCCGATGACGGCCTGCGCGCCGTCGCCATGGGCGCTGCTGCCGAAACAAGTGCCCGCGAGCACCGCGCTGTGGAAATGACCGAACTGGGCCTCTGATGCAGCGCAACACCGCTGTTGCCGTTGCGCAACAGCGGTGCGGTTTTCGGTTCGGGCCCGATTGACGCCCCTCGAGAAAGGTTTTCTTGGCGCTTTATCAATGCGCGGGAAAGTCCCGGCGACTTGCGGCCAAAACGGCCGACGACCTTGGGAGGCACGAATATGCGGACGATTTTGCTTGGCACGACGGCATTGATTCTGGCTGCAGGCCCCGCAATGGCGCAAACGGCTACCGCCGCGGCGCCAGCCGAAGCCGCCGCCGAAGACAGTCTCGAAATCATCGTCACCGCGCAAAAGCGCTCGGAACGTCTCCAGGACATCCCGCTTGCCGTCTCGGTCGTCTCGGGCGACGCGCTGGCCCGCCAGGGCGCGCTCAATCTCGAAGGCGCGCAATATCTGGTCCCCAGCCTCAACTTCCGCAAATCGGGCACGTCGATCAACCAGTCGCTTTACCTGCGCGGTGTCGGGACGGCGACCTTCTCGATCGCCGGCGAACCCTCGGTTTCGACCGTCCTCGACGGCGTCGTCCTTGCCCGCGCCGGTGAAGCCTTCAGCGACCTTGTCGATATCGAGCGCATCGAAGTGCTGCGCGGGCCGCAGGGAACGCTGTTCGGCAAGAACTCGTCGGCGGGCGTCGTCAACATCGTGTCGAAGCGCCCGGGCGACACACTCGGCGGCTTTGCCGAAGGCAGTGTCTTTGCCGGAAACGGCACCGAATATCGGGTTCGCGGTGGCTTCGATCTGCCGCTGTCCGATAATGCCCGCGCCCGGGTCACCGGTTTTTACGGCAGCTACGACGGCAACATCTTCAACGACGCCCCGACGGTCAACCGCCGCGTCAACGGCTATGAACGCTATGGCGTTCGCGGCCTTCTCGAAATCGATGCCGGCGAAAGCACCACGGTCACCATCATCGCCGACTGGCGCAAGGCCGGCGACGATTGCTGCGCCGAAGTCATCGGCACGGCCCCGACGGGCGTCGGCGCACTGGCGCTGGCCGGTATCGATTTCGGCGGCGATGAAACCCGCACCATCCGCCAGAACCTCGTCACCCGCACCGAAGAAACCAGCTGGGGCCTGTCGGCGCAGATCGACGCCGAACTCGGCACCCAGACGGTCACCTCGATCACTGCCTATCGCGGCTATGACAACCGCGAGATCCGCGATGGTGACTGGATCGGCGCCCCTGTTGCCGGCATCGCCCAGCTGCACGACGACGGCCCGCAGACCGGCACGACCTTCAGCCAGGAACTGCGCCTGACCTCGCCCGCCGATCAGTTCATCAGCTATGTCCTTGGTGGCTTCTATTCGCGCGCTGTCAGCGAGCGCACCTTCAGCCGCTTCGTCACCAGCTGCAACCCGGCACCGACGCCGCTGGCGCTCGTCACCTGCGGGGCCGCCGGCGCGCCCGCCACCGTCAACCAGTCGGGCACCGCCACCTTCGGCTCGACCTTCGACAACGTCGCGGTGTTCGGCCAGAGCACGATCAATTTCAGCGACCGGCTGCGCGGTATCGTTGGCTTGCGCTACACGATCGACAATCTGTCGGTATTTCACAGCCGCGTCACGACCCCGAACGTTGCCGGCATTCCCGGGGTCGCGCGCAATTTCGACCAGGGGGTCTTCAACACGTCGACGCCGGCCAATATCAACGGCGACCCGCTCGCCAGCAACGGCGCGCCGTTCCGTACCCAGACAAACGCCGACAATTTGTCGGGCAAGGCCGGTCTGCAGTTCGATGTCAGCGACGATGTCATGGCCTATGGCACCTATTCGCGGGGCTACAAGGGCCCGGCGTACAACATCTTCTTCAACCTCAGCGCCAATGGCACCAATGTCATCGCGCCCGAAATTGCCGACAGCTATGAAATCGGCCTGAAGAACTCGCTCTTCGACGGCACGCTGATCCTCAATCTTGCCGGCTATTATGCCAAGTACAAGAACTTCCAGGCCAATAACCCGGATCTGGTCGCCGGTGTCGTCATCACCCGCTTCACCAACGCCGGTGACATTTCCACCCGCGGCGCCGAGCTCGATTTCGTCTGGCGCCCCGTCGACGACCTGACCTTCTCGGGCGGCGTTGCCTATACCGATGCCAAGGTCGATCGCTTCAACGCGCCTCCCGGTGCCTCAGTCATCCCGGCCGGCACGCCGCTGGCCTTTGCGCCGAAGTGGAAGGGGGCACTCGGCGCCGATTATCGCCTCCGCACCGGCGGGCCGGTCGATTTCGCCTTCGGTGTCCAAGCTTCGACCCAGTCGAGCCAGCTGTCGCTGTTCGATGCCAGCGCCCTTGTCCGCCAGCAGGGCACGATCGACGCCTACAGCCTCGTCGATCTCCAGCTTGCGCTGGTGGAAAAGGACGACCGGTTCCGGGTCCAGCTCGTCGCCAAGAACATCTTCGACCAGAGCTTTGCCGCCCAGATCACCAATGGCGGCCCGGGCGGGTCCTTGCGCTATCTGATCCCGCGTGAGGCGGATCGGTATTTCGGGGTCACAGGCCGGGTGAATTTTTAGTCACAGCGCCGCGAGCGCGTAGCGCAAGCTACGCGCCGACAGGCGCAAGACCGGCCAGCGAGGCGGTTGGCCCTTCGCCAACCGATCTCGTCTGACGTCAGCATGGGCTTTGCCCATGCTCTTCCCTGGCGTTTTCCCTTTTTTACTTTCACGCTCAAGGATTCACCGGCCGGATCACCGGCAGCATCACCTGGATAAACCCCAGCGCCACAAGATAGGCCCCCGCACAGATCGCGAACATCGGCCAATAGCCATGGCCATTGTCGATCGACCAGCCGGTCAGCTCGAGCATCAGGCTCCCCGACAGATTGCCGGCAACGGCGCCCATCGCCACCACCCGGGCAACGCCGCTGCCCGGGATGATGTCGGCGGTCAGCCCGAAGATGTTGGTCGAGAAACCCTGATGGGCGAACAGCCCGACTCCGATCAGCCCTGCCGCCACCCAGGGGCTGTCGGTCATCAGCGCCAGTGGCATCGGCAGGATCAGCAGCGCATAGAACAGCATCGAGCGCTTGCGGGCCGCATCGATGCTGAGGCCCCTGTCGAGCAGCCGCGGAAACAGCCACCCCGAAGACAGCGCCCCGCAGGCCGCGAGGATGTAGATGAGGACAATCGGATAGCCGAGCGCACCCTGGGCCATGCCGAACACCCGGTGAAAGAAATCGGGCATCCAGAACAACACGAACCACCAGACGAGGTCGGTGATCGCCTTGGCGCCGACGATGGTCCAGCTGCGCCGGTCGGCGAGCAGCGTTCCCCAGCTTGCCGGCGGCGGCGTCGCGTCGGTCACCGCCTCCACGGGTTGCAACCGGCGCGTGCCGAGAACCCAGAAGACCAGCCAGACGAAGCCGAGCCCGCCGGTGATGAGGAAAGCCGCCCGCCAGCCAAAGGCCAGCGCCAGCGGTGGGATCAGCAACGGCGTCAGGATCGCGCCGATATTGGGGGCAGTGTTGAACAAGCCCAGCGCCAACGACCGCTGCTTGAGCGGCAGATACACCGCCGCCGTCTTGACCGCTGCCGGCGTGCCGACGCTTTCGGCCGCCGCCAGCGCCACGCGGGCGATGACGAACTGCTGCACCGTCGAGGCAAAGGCGTGCGCCATGCCAGCGAGGCTCCACAGCGCCACGCCGAGGCCCAGCGCCCAGCGCACCCCGACGCGGTCGATGATCCAGCCGACGAACAGCAGGGCCGAAGCCGCAGCGATCTGGAACACCGAGCCCAGATGCGCGAACTCGCGGCTCGACCAGCCAAATTCGGCTTCGAGCGTCGGCTTCAGCAGCGCCAATACCTGCCGATCGACATAGTTCAGCGCGATCGCAACGAACAACAGCGCGACGAGCAGCCGCCGCCCGCCCTCTGTCATCCCCGATGGCTGCATGTCGCCTCCCCCAAAATCGCCCATGGCATGCGCCGTCCTTGGCGCAGTTTGGCGCCAATTCAAATGGGCAACGCCTGGAACTGGTGCCGGCGCTTCAGCCGTCGAGCGCAGCGCAGGTATCGGCGACCACCGCGCCGCGCTGGCCGAGCGGCCTGGCGGGCCCTGTCGTGCTGTCCTCGGCGGTGTGGCGTTCGGCTTCGGCATTGATCAGCCCGCCGATCAGGATCGCATAGGCCGACACATAGAGCCACATCAACAGCACGACGACCGCCGCCAGCGAGCCATAAGTGGCGTTGTAATCGGCAAAACGCGACGCGTAGAAGCCGAAGCCGAGCGTCGCCACCAGCCATAGCACCGTTGCAGCAACCGAGCCGACGCTGAGCCATCGCCAGCGTGCATCGGCACGGTCGGGGGCAAAGCGGTACATGGCACCGATGGCGAGGCAACACAGGGCGCCAGCGACGGCCCAGGTGACGAGCTGGGCCGCCATCTGCCCGGCGGCGCCGAAACTGCGCAGCAGATCGCCGGCATAGCCCAGCAGCGTGGCGGCCAGCACGCCGACGATCCCTGTAACGATGGCGCCGACAATGAGAATCGCCGAAATCGCCGTGCCACGGATGATGCCGCGACGATCACGTTCGCCATAAATGACGTTCAGCGCGGTAATGATCGCGCCCGACGCACGCGTGGCCCCATAGATGGCCACAAGCAGCGCGATCAGCAGGCCCAGCCCCTTCTGACTGGCAGCAGCGGTCGTCAAATTGACGAGCTGTTCGTAGATAAGCCGGGCCGCATCGGCAGGCACCAGATCGATGATCGTCTTCATGTGCTGCGACACGGTCGCCGGGTCGGCGACAAGGCCATAGCTCATCACCAGTGCACCCAGGAGCGGCACAAACGACAGAAAGGCGTAAAACGCCACGCCCGCCGCCATCAGACTGAGATTATGTGCGGCATTACCAGCCCAGACGCGCCCAAGAATGGCCTTCCACGCCCTCCATGAATAGTCGGCCGGCGATTGCGCACGGGCATCGGGGCTGGCATCGACGGTTGCACCGGCCATCAATAATCCCTCGAATAGCGCAGGGTGACATTGGAGCCGCCGAACGACCCCGTTGCGCTCAACAGGCTGAGCGTGCGCGTCAGCCCGATCTCGAGCTGGGTGGCGGTAAACCCACGGGCGTCGGTGATCACCTCCACATAGATGTTGTTGCCGATATATTGCCCGGCAGCGACGGCGGTGCCGCGTCCGCTGGTCTTGTCCTCCCCCAGCACCCGCAGCCGGTCGATCCCCGTGACCGACCGCAGCTTGCCGAGCGGATTGAGCCCACCGCCCGAGCCCCGCAGCGAATTGAGCGCCGCCGCCAGCTGCACCGCCTGGATGGGCGAGATGTTGGTCACCGAAGCGCCGAACAACAGCCGCGAAAGCACTTCATCCTGCGGCAGGGTGGGTGTGGAGGTGAAGCTGATCTGCGGGCGCTGGGCGCGGCCGGCGATATTGATGATCGCCGTGACACCCTCGACGGTAGTCTCGGCCGCCAGCGACAATTCGGGGTTGGTGAAGTCCGCGCCGTTGAAGGTGATGGCGCCGGTCTGCGCCAGTTCGAAACGCCGCCCGGCGAAACTGTACGTGCCGCGCACCACTTCCAGCCGGCCGACGATGCGCGGCTCGGCGGCGGTGCCGGTAATCCGCATGTCGGTTTCCCATTCGGCCTCCAGCCCCATGCCCGAAACGAAGATGCGGTTGTCGGCGCGCACCCGGATGTCGAGCCGGATGCTGGCCAGGCCCGGGGGCGCCGGCGGCACAGGCTTGGCGGCCGGGGCGTTCTTGCGGCGCACCCCGGCCAGTACCGTGATTTCGGCGTCGCCCTGCCGGATGATCTCGTAGCGCGCCTCGGGAAGGTCGATCGTGCCGGCCACCAGCGCACCATCCGGGCCGTTGGTGATCGCCAGCGCGCCGGTTGCCTGGGCGCCAAGGGCATCGCTGCTCGCCAGCTGGGCACGATCGAAGCGTACATTGACCTGCGCCGGAAAGCCGCGTGCTGCATCGAGCCCGATCGTGCCGCTGGCGCTTACGGTGCCATCGCCGGCCCGGCCCATCAGCGAGGCGATCTGCAGCTGCGACTGGGTGAAATTGGCTGTGAGCGCGATATCGCGAATGACGGTGCCATAGCTCTCGTTGGTGTAGCGCAGCGCATTGGCGCGGATCGTGCCTGTCAGCCGGGGTTGGTCGACGCGGCCGCCGAAGTCCGCGGCAAGGGCGATGGGGCCCGCCAATTCCTGCCCGGCGATGCCGGTGAAGGCCCAGAGCACTTCGGCCGGGCCGGCATAGCGGACACCGCCGGCGAGCGGCGCCGCCAGCAACCGCGCGGCAATGCCGTCGCCGGGCGGCAGCGGCGCCACCCGTGCCTGCAGGCGGCCGATGACATTCGTGCCGCGCCGGATTGCCGCCGCCAGGCTGCCCCCGGCAGCCGACAATTTCGCCGTGGTGGCGATATCGACCGGCGCCGAAATCGCATAGGCGGCCGTGCGCGTGAATCCGGCAACGTCGATGCGGGCATCGACAATCGGCACATCCGCCAGCGTTGCATCGATCGTCCCCGACGCCTTGCCGCCGAGCCCGAGCCCGGGAACGACGCTGTTGACCAGCGCCAGATCGACACTGTCGAGCACCGCATTGAGCGTTATCGCCTTGCCATAGCGGCCGCCGATGCGGGCACGGCCTTGCGGGAAGATGATGGTCGCCGGCGCCAGCTGCCATTCGCCGGCGCTGCGCGTCGCAACCGCAGGCGCCGCGAGCCGGAAGTCCACGCCCGAAAAACGCCCGGTGGCATTGGCGACAATGCGCTGCGGCGCCAGCTGCGCCTGGGCGGCGATATTGAAAGGTGCCGATGTGCTGCCGTTGGCGACAAGCTCCACCTTGCCGTTGCCGCCGCGATAATCGAAATTGCTGCGCGCCCGGGCCACCAGCAGCGAGCCCGATCGCACCTCGGCCAGGTCGGCGCTGCCGGTGACCGACGGGGAATCGGGAAGCAGGATGATCGTGGCGCGGGCGGTACCGCTGCCGATGGTGATCGGCACATCGCCCGGAATCCGCGCCGACTGCGCCCGCGCGTTTATGTCGGCGCGCTGATTTGCACCGGCGGCCGCAAGCCGGACGGTACCCGTGACCCCCGAACCGCTGAGCGCGATGGTGCCGGCGAAAGGCCCGGCGGCCGTCTGGGTGACGCGGCCCCGGGCATCGATGCCGGCGACACGGGCGCGCGTGATGTCGACCGCCAGGGTGGAGCCGGTGCGCACGACGATGTCGCCCGACAGCGGCCCATAGGCCGAGGCCCCGCTGGCAATGATGCGATAGCCGGCAGCCGTCGTCGTCAGATCGGCAACGAGGTTGCGGACATCGATCCCCAGCCCCGGCCGTTCGGCGCGCAGCTGCGCTTTCGGCCGGTCGAGCGTGCCCGAGGCGGTGATGCTGGCCGGGCCATAGGCGCTGGAGACGGCTCGCGCCGAAAGCGCAATGGCGCCATCGGCAAGGCGATAGCTGCCACTGCCATCGGTGATACGCAGCAGCGGCGATGTCAGCCGCAAATCCCGCAGTGTTGCCGTGCCGGCGGGGTTGTATGCGAAACCCGCCATGACGACAGCATTGCCACCCAGCTGCTCGCGCAAGGCTTCATTGTCGATGCTGCGTGTCGCAAGGCGCGCGGTGCCGGCCAGGCCGAAGCCGCCCCCCGGTGCCGTCACCAGCCGGGCATCGGTGACCAGATCGACCCGGCCGAGCCCTTCGACGCGATAATCGCTGACGCGCCCGTTGAGGGTCCCCGTGTAATCGCCACGTTCGATATCGGCGATGATGATTGCCGTTGCGTTGAGGCGATCCGAGCGCAGTCGCAAATTGTCCGAAAGCAGCTTGCCATCGGCCCAGGCCAGATCGCCGTCGATGGCGATATTGGTCAACAGCCCGCCGACTGCCGCGTTCAGCCCGGTGATGCGCCGGGCACGCGCCGACACCGGCACCAGGATGCGATTGGAATCGATGCGCGCGCTGCCGCTGGCGGCAAGGCCCTCGACCGTCGTGCCGGCAAATGACAAGCTGTCGGCAATGATGCGATAGGCAATCGCCGGGGTCGCGAAAGGCCCATCGATCGTCGCTGAAAGGCGCACATTGTCGCCCCGCAGATCGGGCGCGATTGCGGCGGGACGCAGCAGCCGGGCGTCGATGACAAGGTTCTCGAAACGGCTGGCACCAAGATCGACGAGCCCCCTGGCAGCAATGGTGAAGGCATCGGCCGCCACGGTGGCGACGGTATCGACCCGGCGGTCCGCGAGGCGGGCGCTGATATCGACATCGAGCTGGCGGAGCAGCGTCCGGGCCGTGCCGGTGAGCAGCACGCCGGGGCTGGCACGGCCGCGCGCGGTGAAGCTGCCATTCGCGGCGGTGAGCGCGATATCGGCCAGCCGGTCATCACCGCTGTCGGCAACAAGCGCGCCGCGCCAGGCGGCCCAGCTGCCCTTGCCCGAAACCCGCAGTGCCAGCGGCCTGCCGAGCCTGGTGAAACCATCGACAAGCCCCTCCGCCGGCGCCGTCAGCCGCGCATCGATCTGCAGCCGGTTATCGGCAGGGACGGCATCGAGGCGAAGCACCAGCCGGTCACCCCCGGTAATGCCCGGCCCCACCCGCGCTTCGCCGTCGAGGGCCACAACCGCCCGGCCGTCGGCAATGCTGACCGCGCCGGCAAGGCCGACATCGTGGCGCTGGCCCGTGACCGCCGGGTCGATGCGCAGATGGCCGATGCGAAAGCGCCCGATATCGATATCGAGATCGGGGAGCAGGGGGTCGTTGGGGTCGGACGGGTTGAGGACCGGGCGGCGCAGCAGGCGGGCATCTTCCGCCACCACGTCGTCAAGCACGATGCGACCGCCGTCGAACAGCGCTGTCGGTGTCCAGTCCAGCGTCACCACCGGCGCGGTTGCGAGTAGCCCTTGAGTATCGCGAATCTCCACCCCGCGGATGGTCATCGCTCCATAGATCGAGCCGTCGATGCCTTCGGCACGATAATTGAGGCCACTGGCAGTCGTGAAGCCGGCAAGCTGCCCGAGCAGCAAGCGCTTGCCCGGCCCGGTATTGAGGCCCAGCACGGCGATGACAACCAGCGCCAGCAGCGCCGTGATGGTGCCGCCGACCCACAGCAGAACCCGCCGCGCGCTCAAAACGCCTGACCGATCGAGATATAGAGGGCGATGCGCGATTCGCCCGGCTGGCGGTTGATCGGCGTTGCAATGTCGATCCGCATTGGCCCGAAATTGGTGTAATAGCGCGCGCCGATGCCGACGCCGTAGCGCATCCCCGACAGCGACGGCGTCGCATCCGGGCCTAGCCGGCCGGCATCGATGAACGGCACCACGCCGAAATCGCCGAAGCGATAGCGGGCCTCGAGCGCGAATTCGGTGAGCGAGCGCCCGCCAAGCGGCTGATTGTCGGCGCCGCGGGGCCCAAGCTGCTGAAAGCCGAAACCACGCACCGAACCACCACCGCCAGCATACAACCGCCGCGACGGTGCGATCTCGTCGCGCGGCGCCCCGACGATCGCCCCCAGCCGTGCCCGGCCGGCAATGACCAGCGACGGCATGACCGGGTAATAGGCACTCGCTTCGAGAAGAAACCGTCCATAGGCATCAAAACTGCCGCCGGTGCGCTTCTGGGCTTCCGGGCTGGCGCGCCCGGTCAACCGGAAGCCGCGCGTCGGATCGAGCAGATTGTCCGACCGGTCATAGCCGAGCTGGGTCGGCAGTGCGGCAATGAGATAGGTGCCACGGTCCGCCGCTGCCTGCACGGGGTCGAAGCTCGTTTCGCGCGACGCGAGCAGCTCGGCACCAAGCGACCAGGTCCAGCGCTTTTGCCAGATGGGCGTGCTGACTCGCGCCAGGCTGGTGTTGAGGTTGATGGTTTCGGCATTAAAGGCATCGAAACGCTGGCGCGCCACCGATGCGCCGATCTGCAACGCCCGGTCGCGCTGGCCGGCATTGGAGCGCACGAACTGGCCGCGCACGCTCTGTTCGTTGGTGCCGGCAACCGCAGCGGCGGTCAGCGCGCCTTCCGGCGGGAACAGGTTGCGATGCGTCCAGCTGGCACTCACCCGCACGCCTTCGCCGGTGCCATAACCGGCATTGGCCGCCAGGTTGCGCGCCGGCCCGCGCGTCTGGCGCACCAGCAGATCGACCGTCTCGATCCCCTCGGCATCGATGGTCCCGGTGGCAACCGGCTCGACAGCCACGGTCGACAACAGGCTGGTCGCGATCAAGGCCTGGCGCAGATCATCGACACGGCGGCTGTCATAGATCTCGCCCGCCTCGAAACGCGGCAGGATGCCGATGTGCTCGACATCGAAAACGGGATCGCCCGCCAGCCGAAAGCCGCCGAAGCGTGCCTTGCGCCCGGCCGTCAGCGGCAAGGTGTAATCCCCCGTGAAGGTCGCGCCATCGAGAAGAATGTCGCGCTGGCCGATTTCGACAAAGGGGTAGCCCTGTTCGGGAAGCCGCAACGCCACATTGGCCTCGGCCGCCTCCACGGCTGTCGCCACGATCGGCTCGCCGCTGGTCAGCGCCAGCGCGCTGCGCGCCAGTGCCAGGGGCTCCGCCGCCAACGGCGCTTCATCCCCGACGAGTTCGATCGTGCCAAGCGCATAGCGCGTCCCCGGCGTCGCCGTGATCGCCACCAGCAATTGGCCATCCTCTCCGGGCAATGGCCCCACCACGGCGTTGGCAACGGCGTCATAATAGCCCTCGGAGCGCAGCAGATTCGTCGTCAACTGGACGTCGGCATCGGCACGCGCCGAAACCTGAGCGGCATTGCCCGCCTTGCGCCCGCCTTCCAGCAGGGCCGAAAGGTCGCGAAAGCGGTCTTCGAGCCCCACCGGCTCAAGGCCCTCGATTTCGAGCCGGTAGCGGATGGCAGGAAGTTCCGGATCGCTGATGGTCGGGGACGCTTCCGGAACCGCGATGCTTCCCAGCGCCGGCAGTGGTGCTGCAAGTTCGGCCGGCGCCATCAGCGGCGCCGGCGGCGCTTCGGGCGGCACCACGACGATCGGCTGCAGCGGCGGCAATTCGGCCGACAGGTCAGGTTCAGGCTCAGGCAGCGCAACCGGCTGGGCCGCGACAGGCACCGCGACCACGATGCACGCCGCGCCCATGCACAACAGGTGGCGTGCCAGCCCGTGCGTTACGCCCTGCCGGTTGTATTCGATCAACATTTGGGTTTGAAACACCCTTGCCGGGCGCTGGTTCCCTCCCGCTTGCGCAACGACCGGGTCAGGCCGCGACCGCAGACTCGTCTCTCAACAATCGCGGCCAGAGCGCTGCATCGAGCCGCGGCAGGGCTTGCACGGCCGGCACCGACAGCCTTGTGGTGAGCGTTTCCGCCTCGATCCTGATCTCGGCAAGGGGCAGTGCCACGATATGTTCGCCAACGCCGCCGACACCGCCGAAGCGGACGATGAGGTGGCGGATGCCGCCATTGCCGCACTCGATGATCGTCTCGACAACCTCCCCCACCGTTTCACCGCCCGGGTCGATGATCGAACGGCCCACCAGCCCGCTCGCCGGCACCACATCGGCCGATCCGGGCGCATGGCCCGCCTCCTCCGCGTCGTGCCCGACCGATTCATACCGCGCCTGGCGCCCCAGCCAGCGCCAGATGCCGATGGCATTGACAAGGGTGAGGAAGGCATTGGTGATGACCAGCGCCGACTGGTCACTGCCAAGCCCCACCACGATCCAGCCGAGGGATCCGATCGTGAAGACAACGAAACCCCAGCCCGTGACGCGGGCGCCAAGGTTGGCCGCCGTCATGATCGCGGCCAGCATCGTCGCTGCTGGCGCAATCCATTCGGCGACACTGGTCCACATGGCGTTCAAGGCTGCAGGACGACCTTGGTGAATTCATCCTGCTTGTTGAGGAAATCATCATAGGCCCCCGGCGCTTCCGACAGCGCCAGCCGATGACTGATGATCACATCGGGCTTGATCTCGCCCGCTTCGATCCGGTCAAGCAGCGGCTGCATGTAGCGGTGGACATGCGTCTGCCCGGACTTGAGCGTCAGCCCCTTGTTGACAAAGGCCCCCATCGGCAGATTGTCGAGCAGGCCGCCATAGACGCCGGGCATCGAGATCGTCCCGCCCTTGCGGCAGGCAACGATGGCCTGGCGCAACACATGCGGGCGATCGGTGCCGACCCCCACTGCCTGTTTGGCACGATCGACGATGTTGTCGATGGCAAGGCCATGCGCCTCCATGCCGACCGCATCGATGCAACGGTCGGGGCCGCGGCCGCCGGTGGTTTCGGCCAGCGCCGCCATGACATCGACATGTTCGAAATCGATGGTGTCGGCACCGGCTTCGGCGGCCAGCGCCAGCCGGGCCGGCCGGTGATCGATGGCGATGACGCGCTCGGCACCAAGCAGGAAAGCCGATCGGATGGCGAACTGCCCGACCGGCCCCGCACCCCAGACGGCAACGGTGTCGCCAGGCTCGATCTCGGCATTCTCGGCCGCCATCCAGCCGGTCGGCAGAATATCCGACAGAAACAGCACCTGGTCGTCGCCAAGGTGCGCCGGCACCTTGAAACAGCCGGTATCGGCAAAGGGCACGCGGACATATTCGGCCTGTCCGCCGGCATAGCCGCCGAGCATGTGCGAATAGCCGAACAGCGCCGAAGGCGAATGGCCCATTGCCGCTTCGACAAGGTCCTGGTTGTCGGCCGGATTGCTGTTGTCGCACAGCGACGTCAGCGATTTCTCGCAGAAGAAGCATTGGCCGCAGGCGATGGTGAAGGGCACCACAACGCGGTCACCGACCTTCAGGTTGGCAACGCCCTTGCCCAGCGCCACGACCTCGCCCATGAATTCATGGCCAAGAATGTCGCCTGCCTGCATCGTCGGGATCATGCCGTCGTAAAGGTGCAGATCGGAGCCGCAAATGGCGGTCGAGGTGACGCGAATGATCGCATCGCGCGGGTTGACGATCTCCGGATCGGGAACGGTATCGACCCGAACGTCCTTCTTGCCGTGCCAGCGAACAGCGCGCATGCAACAATCCTTCCAGTCAGTTCAGCCGCTCAGGCCTTGGGGTCGGTGCCCTGCGGTGCGTTGACGGCGATTTCGCCGGTTTCGATGAGGCTCTTCAGCCGCTTGAGGTCGCGCCGCAGCTGGATGCCAGGCTCGCGCTGGGTCAGTTTGGCGGCATAGCGCCCCAGGCTGCCGCCCGGCGGCTCATAGGCAATGGCGCCATGGACCTCCGTACCGCGCCCGGCCGGCGCATCGCGAAACTCATAGCGGGCGCGAATGGGGAAAGCGGAGCCCGGAACCGCCGCAATGGCAAGCAGGGTGTCGGCATCATCATCGGTGATTTCGGCATCCCATTCGACCGCGCCCGACGGATCGAGAGTCACGAAATGCAATGTGCCATCGGTATTGTGATCGACACGCTCGACATTGAAGGCCCAATCCGGCCAGCGGGTCAGATCGCGAAAGCGTGCAAACACTTCGTCGCGGGGCGCGTTGATCGTCACCGATCGGGAAAGCAGCGCCGTGTTCGACCAGCCCTGCGCCCTGGCAACTTCGGCCTCGTCGGGGCGCTGCCCCAACAGCCGCTTGGCTGGCGACGCCCCACTGATACCGCGTGCGACGAGGAGCGAGCCGGCAAGGCCGAGCGCCACCCCGGCGACGCCTTTCTGGCGCACGCCCGCCGCCCCCAGCAAGGCGCCGGCGGCAAGCGACAGTCCGCGCTCGCCGGGCTTCAGATTGGACCGGGGCGCGAGCTGCGTTCCGGGTGGGGACAGGCTTCCATCGATATCGGACACGGGCATTGACCTTTCAAAGATCGCTGCCTTTCAACGGGGCGCGTCCGACGCGGTTCCCGATATCGATGAAATAGCCGCCAGCGGCCGCTAGGCGATCGGCACCAGCTGGGTACCGATCGGCAGTGGTTGCGGATAGCTCAGATCGAGCCCGAGCACGCCTTCCCAATAGGCGTTGGTGGCGAAATTATAGACATCGAGGACGTGCACCGTCTGGGTGCCGGCGGCCGAGCTGAGCGTCAGCACCAGATCGAGCGCGCGGTTGCTGTTGCCGACGGCCTGGCCGTTGAAGGTCGGGCCGGTGGTGACATAACCGACACTGGCGGCAACGACGGTGACGCCGGCGCCAAAGACCAGCGTGTCGCCCTCGCGCTGGTTGAAATCGTCGATCACATCGATGCTGCCATCATCGACACGGTCGAAGCGGAAGCTGTCGGCATCGAGTCCGCCCAGCAGCAGATCATTGCCGTCGCCGCCGACCAGGACATCATTGCCGCGGCCACCGATCAGCACGTCGTTACCATCGCCGCCGTCGAGCCTGTCGGCGGTGCGGCTGCCGGTGAAGACATCGTCGAAATCGGAGCCGAGCAGCGCTTCGATGCCTTCGAAACGGTCGCCTGCGGCATCGCCGCCGGTGCCGCGGCCGCTGGTGAGGTTGGCGACCACGCCGCTGGTGGCGGTGGCATAGCTGGCGGTGTCGAAGCCGTCGCCGCCGATGATGCGATCGGCCCCGGCACCGCCGATGATGACGTCGTCGCCGCCCTTGCCGTCGATCGTGTCGTTGCCGACCTTGCCATTGAAGCGGTCGGCTTCGGGGCCGCCGTTGATGACATCGTTGCCAGCGGTCTGGGCCTGTACCGAATAGAGCGTCACGGTGTTGCTGATTTCCTGCGCACTGAGCAGCAGTGCCTGGCCCGTCGGGCTGTCGGCGGCATCGACGAAGACGCTGGTTTCGGGGCCGAGGTCGGACGCCGTCTGGGGCTTGTAGGACACGAACACCGCATTGGCGGGGTCGGTCACATCATAGACCATATAGCCGCCGGTCCGTTCGAGCCCGACAAAGGCATAGGTGCGGCCGCCGACGACGCCGATGCTGACACCTTCGGGCTCGGGGCCCTTATCGTCCGACCGGCCATCGAAGCCGGTCACGCTCTGGTTCGAATTGAACGACCCGGGCACCTGTGCGGCAGTGATCGCCTCGAACTCGCCGCCGGTTTCGCGCACCTTGGTGATCGTGCCATCGGGGTTCTGGCGAAAGATCGAGATGCCGCGGCCACCGATGGCGTGGATGTCGTCGATATCGCCGTCGCCATCGGTATCGCCGACATTGTTCGACACGTTGAGGCGGCCGAGATTGGCATCGGCCTTCAACGCCGCCGCATCGGGGAAGATGGTCGGATCGAGGACAAGGCCATTCGACGAGAGCCGCACGAGATCGGTCACGTTGACGCGCGAATCGCCTTCATTGGCGGTAACGAAATAGGTCACCCCGGCAACATCGAAAGTGGCGATGGCGTCGGGCTGGATCAGGCCCTTGACCGGCACGTTACGGATGTTGATCGAATTGGTCCCGCCCGGGCCATCCCGGTCGCTCGGATCGATGGCATTTCCGGGCAGGCTGAAGTCCACGGTGCCGAGCGGCTGGATGGCCAGCGGCCGGTCGGCGGCGGGATCGGTCAGGTCGATCACGGCGACGCTGTTGACTTCCTGCAGGGTCACATAGGCGCGCGTGCCGTCGGCCGAGATGGTGATGTATTCGGGCTCGATATCGCCCGCTGCCGGCTGGCCGGGGAAGATCTGCACACCGCGCGCCCGCAGCGCCGCTTCGGCACCGTTAAGCGACGCAAAGCCGATGGTGTTCGACACAAAGGCGCTGGCAGGCCCGCCCGAGAGGTCGATGATGCTGATGCTGCCCTGCGCCGACAGCGCTTCGCCTTCGTTGGCGACAAGCAGCTTGGTGCCATCCGGGGTGAAGGTGACGTCATCGGGGAGCACACCGACCTGGATCGTCTTGATCAGGCTGTTGTCGGCCGCACTGAACAGCGCGACATAACCGGGCAGCGCAGGGTTGCTGTTCTCATAGCCGACCGCGATGACGCCGTTGCTGATCGCGACCGAGTTCACCCCGCCGTTGAGATAGTCGGGCAGACCCGAAAGCAGGATCGGGCTTTCGTTGACCAACGTACCGGCAGCGGTGATGCTGTGGATGTTGATGGCATTGCCGGCTATGTTGGTCGCATACAGCTTGCCATTCTCATAGGCGGTGCTTTCGGCACCAGCGATGGCGCCGGTGATCGAACCAAGCCGGACGAGGACAACGTCGTCGTTTGCCACCGGGGTCGTGGTGGCACCGGCGAGCGACGGCGGTGCGTCATACACCGCGATGCCGCCGATCTGCAGGCCGAAATCATCGTTGGTGATGGTCGCGGTCGCCGTGGCGTTGACCGTGATGTCGACAGGAACACCAAGGCTGTTGGTGCCGGTATCGAGCGTCAGGCTGAAGCTTTCGGTGTCCTCGATGGTGATGTCGCCGCTGACGCTGACCGAAACCACCGTCGAGGCGGCGCCGGCGGCGATGCTGCCGCTGAAGCCCGTCGGCAGAACCCCGCCGAAATCGGCGGCATCGGTGGTGCCGGCGATGATGCTGCCGCTGAAATCGATCTGGCCATCGGTGCCGCCCGAACGCTGGACGGTGAAATTGTAGATTCTGGTGCCGGCATTGCCTTCGGCGAGCGTGACCGCCAGCGAGGCATTGGCAAAGCCGAGCGTCTGGCCGGCGCCCGAAAGCGTGAACGCCGTCGTGTCGAACGGCACATCGGGTGCGACACCGTCGATGCCCTGGTCGCCACCGGCATTCTGGGTGGTGAAGTTCGCCGCATCGGCGAGCACCGCTGCATAGCCGGCAAAGCCCGGCTGGCTGGAGCGCGAGCCCTGATATTCGGCAATGTCGATACCACCGGCAAAGGCGACGGCGTTGACGCCCGCGGTCAGCCCGGTGCCCGCCAGCGTGGCGCCATCGGCAGTAAAGCCGTCGGTGGCGACGGCGGCGAGGAACGCCGTCGGGGCCGTCGCCGAGCTGCCAGTGAAGGCATAGACGATCTCGCTGCCGTTGGAGAAACCGGTGTTGGTCGCATCGACATACTGGATCATGCCCAGCGCGCTTGTCGGCGCCGGCGTGTTGATCGAATCGATGGTGACAACGGTGCCGGCCGCGACAAGGCCTGTTGCCGTCCAGGCAAAGGCGGCCTCGCCGCTGTTGAAGCCGGCGCCGGTCCATTCATTGTCCTGGAAGAAGATCGTCGATCCGGCGGGAATGTCCTTCAAGGCAACAAAAGCCAGATTGTCGGCGCCATCGGCGTTGATCGCGGTGAAGGCAATATCGCCCGCGCCGAGCGCCGGAATGGCGAAATCATCGTTGACGATCGTCGCCGTGGCCGGCGCCGCGCTGACGCTTGTCGGGATTGCGGCACTGTTGCTGGCGGTGGCGAGTGCGAGGCTGAAGCTTTCGGTCGCTTCGACGGTCAGGTCGCCACTGACGCTGATCGTCACCGTCGTGCTGGTCTCGCCGGCAAGGATGCTGCCGCTGAAGCTGGTCGGGGCAACGCCGCCGAAATCGGCCGCGTCGGTGCTGCCGGCTGCGACGGTGCCGCTGAACTCGACCTGGCCGGTGGTGCCGCCGGTGCGGCTGACCGTGAAGGTGAAGTTGGTCGTCCCGCCATTGCCTTCGGCCTGGGACACCGTCGTGCTGGCAAAGCCGACCGTCTGGGTTTCGGCGCCGCCGATGGTGAAGGCAGCAAGATCGAACGGCAGGTCGGGGGCATTGCCGTCGATCGACTGGTCGCCGCTGCCATCCTGCGTCTGCCAGTTGGCGGGGTTGTTGATCGCCACGGCATAGTCGGCAAAGCTGGCCGCACCGGTGCGGGCGCCGTTGAACACGGCGACATCCTCGCCGGGGTTCACGCCACCGTTGGACAGGTCGATCGCCGTCTCGCCGACGACCAGCCCGGTGCCCGAAAGCGTGCCGCCCGAAATCGCAAAGCCATCATTGGCAATGGCGGCGAGAAACGCCGTCGGGGCGCCGGCAGCGCCGATATAGGCATAGACAATCTCGCCATCGCTGCCGAGGCCGCTGCTGCTGCTGACCGTGCCGAGGTTGCTCGTCGGGGCCGAGCCGAAGCTGCTGATGCGGACGACCGTGCCAGCGGCAATCTCGGCGCTCGCCGTCCACACGACTTCGCCTTCGCCGGTATTGAAGGCCGCACCCTGCCATTCGCGATCGTTGAAATAGATGACCTGGCCGGCGCTGATCGTTTCCAGCGCCACAAAGGCGATGTCGTCATTGCCATCCGCATTGAAGCCGGTGAACGCAATCGAACCAGGACCAAGTGCCATTGTCTGCCATCCCCAAAGGGCTGGCCTGCCCGCAACATTGCGCGAACAACTGCCAGCACGTTAACATCAGGATGGTTAGTGCACCCGGCAGATGATGGATTCGTGACGCCTTCGCGAACAAAATGCGTCAGCAATGCATCAGGGCGGCGTGACCTCGACAAGCAGCTTGCCGAAATTGCCGCCGGTATACAGGTCCTTGACCGCGGTGGCGGCGTTCGCGAGCCCCGGGCGGATATCCTGCCGGGTCTTCAGCCGGCCCTCCATCATCCAGCCGAGCATCGCCTGCGCCGCCTCGGCAAAACGCGGCGCGAAATCGGTGACGATGAACCCGCGCACCGTCAGCCGCCGCATCAGCATCATCGTCCAATAGCCCGGCGGATCGACATCGCCGGTGGCGTTGTAGCTCGAGATCATCCCGCACAGCGGCATGCGCCCGAACAGCTTCATCCGTTCCAGCACCGCGACCATGATGTCGCCGCCGACCTGCTCGAAATTGATATCGACTCCGCCCGGCGCCAGCCGGTCGAGCTCGGCACCGACATCCTGCGACTTGTAGTCGATGCACGCATCGAAGCCGAGTTCATCGACGACATAATCGCATTTGGCCTTGCCCCCGGCGATGCCGATGACCGTGCACCCCATGATCTTGCCGATCTGCCCGACGACCTGCCCCACCCCGCCGGCGGCGGCGCCGACGACGAGCACTTCGCCGGGCTGCGGCTTGCCGATATCGAGCAGCCCGAAATAGGCGGTGGGGCCAACCAGCCCCAGCGTGCCGAACGCAGTGGCCAGCGGCACCCCCGGAATCTCGGGCAGGCGCGACAGGCCGGTGCCATCGGTGACCATCAGATCGGCCCATTCGCCGAGCCCGGCAAAGAGGTCACCCGGGTTTACCCCGGCCTTGCGGCTTTCGACGACGCGCCCGCAGACCCCGCCGCGCATTGCCGCGCCCACTTCCACTGGCGGCATATATTGCTCCTGGTCGCTCATCCAGATGCGGTTGGTGGGGTCAAGCGACAGATAGACGACGCGCAGCGAAAATTGCCCGTCTGCCAGCGCCGGCACGGCTTCGGGTGCATAGACAAGGTCGCCATCGGCAATATCCCCCACCGGGCGCTTTGCCAGCCGCCATACGTTGCGTGTCGTCATCGCGTCTCTCCATCCAGAATATCGGCCAGGATATCGGCCAGCACCGCATCGATCGCCGCCACCGCCGCCGGTTCGTTCAGCGCCGGAGCATGGCCGACCCGCGGCACCTCGACCACCCGCAATTGCGGCAGGCGTCGCGCCATGTCGGCTTGCCCCGCCGCCGACAGTACATCGGACAGCGCGCCGCGCAGGCTGAGCACCGGCAGCCCCGCCAGCGCATCGAATGCCAGCCAGAGGTCGGTCCCGGCATCGCCGTGCGGCAGGCGAAAGGGCTCGGCGATGCGCGGATCATAATCGAAGATGATCCGCCCGGCCGACGAAAGCCGGCACAGACGCTTCGCAAAGGCCAACCAGTCGGGCAGCGTCCAATCGGGGTAGCTCGCGCCATTGCGCTGTGCCAGATCGCGCGCGGCGTGGATCCAGGTCGGCCAATTGCCCACCCGGCCGACATTGGCGCGCAGCCGAGCCAGCCCCGCTGCCTCCACCTGTGGCCCGTAATCGTTGAGGATCACCCCCGCCATCGCCGCGCGGTGGCCTGTTGTCAGTTGCAGCGCCAGCGCCCCGCCCAGCGACGACCCCACCACGACAAAGCGCTTCAGCCCCGCCGCTTCGATGAGCAACCCGAGGTCGAGCAGATAGGTAAGCGACACATAGCTGAGCGAATCCTTTGGCCAGGCCGATTCGCCGCGACCGCGCAGATCGACCGCCACCACCCGCCATTGCCCCGCCAGCCGCCGGGCCAAAGCTTCGAAGTCGGCGCTGTTGCGGGTGATGCCGGCGAGGCACAGCAAGGCCGGGCGATCGACCGGCCCGGGCATGTCGCGATAGTGCAGCCGCAAACCGTCGCGCGACCAGAACCACCCGTCGCGCCAGTGAACGCCGGGCGTTGCGGTTTCGGGGTTGGAGGCAGGCGGCATGGCCCATGCTTGAGTGCGCCGCGACCGCTTGTCTACCCTCGGCACCAGGGTGTTTTTTTGACACGGTTGGGCCAAACGGCCTATGAAACCGTCTACCCGGGGGGGTTAGGAAGACAAATTACCGTGGCATCGCGCGCAATCGATACTGTCAGGGGCTCTGCAAACGCCAAGACTTTCGCCAAGGCGGAGAGCAAGGCCGATGCACGTCAGGACAACCGTGCCCGCCGTTACGATCCCGCCGAAACCAAGCAGCGCGTCCTTGCAGCAGCCCATATGCTGTTTTCGACCAAGGGCTTCGCCAATACCGGCACGGCCGATATCGCCCGCGAGGCCGATGTTTCGGAAGGGTCGATCTTCTATCATTTCGGGTCGAAAAAGGCGCTGCTCGCCGAACTCGGCGTGCGCCATGGCCGCATGCTGATCGAGGCAATGGAGCAGGGCGATGCACTCGAAGATCTCGAACCCGGCATCATCATTCCGCGCGTCTTCGAATTCTGCCGCAACAACATGATGTGGGAATCCTTCGGCGATCCCTGCAGTGAAACCGGGCCCAAGGCCGCGATGGAGGCCAATGCCGAGGCCGAGCCCTTCTACCATGCCGCCAAGGCGACCACGACCGAGTGGATCCACCGGCAGATGACCGTCGCCATGGCCAAGCGCGGCATTACCGGCGTCGATATCGAACTGGCGTCATCCTTCACGCATCACATCGTCGGTGATGCAATCGACCGTGTCTTGACCGCGCCGACACCCGAAGAAGCGGCGCGCGTCGAAGCCGAAACGGTGCGCTTTGTCCGTGCGGCCTGCAACTTCACCGTCAACTGATCCCGGCGACCGACGCTGACCGGTTTCCGTCCCGAAACGGCCATTCTTGCGCTCGGCGACGACTTCCATGATGTCGTCGCCCCGGCCGATTTCCCGCAGACCGTCCTGCGCTTTCGCAACGACCGCGCCGCCGCCGAGATCGGCCTCGAAGGCCTGAGCGACGCCGACTGGGTTCATCACTTCGGCCGCTTCGCCCCCTTGCCGGGCAGCCTCGAGGCACCGCTGGCGCTGCGCTATCATGGCCACCAGTTCCGCACCTACAATCCCGATCTCGGCGACGGCCGCGGCTTCCTGTTCGCGCAATGCCGCGACGCCCGGGGTCGACTCATGGACCTCGGCACAAAGGGCAGCGGCACCACCCCCTGGAGCCGCGCCGGCGACGGGCGCCTGACCCTCAAGGGCGCGGTTCGCGAGATCCTCGCCACCGAAATGCTCGAAGCACTCGGCGTCGACACCAGCCGGACGCTGTCGGTCATCGAAACCGGCGAAGCCTTGCAGCGCGGCGACGAGCCCAGCCCCACCCGCAGCGCTGTCCTCGTCCGCCTCAACCACAGCCATGTCCGCTACGGCAGCTTCCAGCGCCTGGCCTATCTGCAGGACGAAGCCGGCATGGCGCGGCTGGTCGGTTATGCCTGCGAGCATTTCCTGCCCGCCGGCGCGGGTCGTGATGCCGTCGCCGAAGGCGACAACGCAGCTGCCGCCGCCCTGCTCGATCACGCCGTCACCGGCGCCAGCCGCCTCGCCGCCCAGTTCATGGCCGCAGGCTTCGTCCACGGCGTTCTCAACACCGACAATATCAACATCACCGGCGAATCGTTCGATTACGGGCCCTGGCGCTTTGCCCCGGCCTGGATTCCCGATTTCACCGCTGCCTATTTCGATCATGGCGGGCTTTACAGCTTCGGCCGCCAACCCGAAGCGTTGCAATGGAACGCCTATCAGCTCGCCGCCGCGCTGCGCCTGGTGGCCCCGCTCGACAGCCTGAAACCCGCCCTCGAGGCCTTTGAAGGGCGCTACCAGGGCGCTCTTCTCACAGCTATCCTCGGTCGCCTCGGCGTGGCCCCGCGCGATCCGGAAAGCGACACGGCGCTCGTCCGCAGCATCGAAACCGCGCTGGTCGATACAAGGATGTCGCCGGATCGCTTCTGGTTCGATTGGCGCTGCGGCGTGCGGCGCGCGCCATCGCCGGCCGATTCCATCTATGCCAGCGACGCTTTTGCAGCCTTCACCGCGGCCATCGCCCCCTATGCCACGGCGGCACCCGGCCATGGCTATTGGTCCGACCCGGCGCCCTGCACTATGCTCATCGACGAGGTCGAAGCACTCTGGGCCCCGATCGCCGAAGCCGATGACTGGGCACCGCTGATGGCCAAGATCGCCGCCGTCCGCCGCTTGGGCGAAGCGATGCGCGAATAAGGGCGGCCCCGATCCGGCACGCAAGGCTTGACGGGTAGCTGTTGCCGGGGATTATTGGCGGTCAGGCTTGCGAGCCCGCCGGGCCGCAGCTGTCCCCGTAACCGTAGTGTCCCGGTATCGCGGTGGCCGCCTCGCTGCGGTAACGCTGCACCATTAACCCAGGTTATTCATCGAGTCGTGAGGCCGGTCGTTCGAGATGGCAAGCATGGAACACCCGCTCGCCATGGCCTCGGCCGCCATCACGTCGGCCGCTGTTGCTGCCAATGATCTGGTTTATCTTGAAGTGGGCGTTCCCGTCGAACTGCGCGATGCCGTCGAGCGGCACCACCGACATCTGGGTACGCTGGTGCAGCAACTTCGGCAGGCCGGCATGTCGGAAGGCGACGCGACAGCCTGTGTCGATCTGGCCATCGACAGCTACCGGGATGCCCTTGCAGCCGCCGTCACCCGCATGAGGAGATCGACCCGATGAGCCATGATGCGCACCTGACCGACGAGCCGGGCCGAATCGCGGCGCTGGTGCGCCTGATGGTCCTCGACACCCCGGCCGAAGCGCAGTTCGAAAAGATCACGTCGCTGGTCCGCACCGTTCTCGATGTGCCGGTCGCGGCGGTCTCGCTGATCGATGTCGATCGCCAGTGGTTCAAGTCGATCCAGGGTCTCGACGTGACCGAGACGCCGCGCGACATCTCCTTCTGCACCCACACCATCCGGTCACGGTCGCCGCTCAATGTCGGTGATGCGCGCATCGATTGCCGCTTCCGCGACAATCCGCTCGTCACCGGGGATCCCAATATCAGGGCCTATCTGGGGGCGCCGCTGAAACTGTCGGACGGGTACAATGTCGGGGCATTATGCGCGATCGATACCCGCCAGCGCGATTTTTCCCCCCAGCAGGAAAAGACGCTCGAAGCCTTTGCGTCGCTCGTCGTCGATGAGCTCGAACTGCGGCTGATCGCGTCGCGCGACGCCCTGACGGGCGCCATGAGCCGGCGCGCCTTCCTGCAATATGTCGAAGGCCAGGCTGCAGACCGCCACCCCCTGTCGACGCTGGCTATTTTCGATGTCGACCATTTCAAGTCGATCAACGACAGCTATGGCCACCCCTTTGGCGACACCGTCCTGAAAGACATCATCCAGGCCTGTTTCGCCGAGCTCGGCAGCGGCGACCTGCTCGGGCGGCTGGGCGGCGAGGAGTTCGGGGTCCTGTTCGCCGGACAAGGCCTCGATGCCGCCATTGCCTCGGCCGAACGCCTGCGCCTGGCGATTGCCGGGCTGACATTCAGTGGCGTGCCCGATCTCAAGGTCTCCGCCAGCTTCGGCCTCGCCGAACTGCGCCCAGGCTCGATCGACACCGCCATGGCCGAAGCCGATGCCGCGCTTTATGTGGCAAAGCGCGGCGGCCGCAACCGCTGCAAATCGCTGCGCAATGTCATGGTAGCCGCCTGACAGGGCTTCAGCGCCCCCCTGCGGCCGGACCGGACCTCTTTTGATCAGGCACCGTGTGTCGGCGCGCGTGTACAAACCATGAAAGGGGTTTGGGGCCCCCGGCCCCAACCGCCGGAGGCTCTGCCCTAGGCTCGATTGCATTCTGGTTGAAACACAAGGGCCTCCGGCGGCCGGGGCCGACGGCCCCGGACCCCATTCGATCAGCCGGCTCAATCCCGGGTACATACGCAAAACCAGACGAAAGGGGTTTGGGGCCGCCGGCCCCAACCGCCGGAGGCTCTGCCCTAACCCGGCATCTGCGCCGCCGCCCGCCGCGCCTCCGCTTCGCGCGGCGGCACCAGCACGGCCATTCGCGCTTCGAAGGCGGCGAGGATTTCGGGCGGCGCGGTTTCGGGCCGGCCGGCGTTGAACGGCGGCGCCGGGGCATATTCGAGGCCGAGCTGAAGCTGCTGGGCATAGGCATCGCCCGCGACTTCCGCGACCAGCGTCAGCGCGAAATCGATGCCCGCCGTCACCCCGCCGCCAGTCAGTATGTTGCCGTCGCGCACCACGCGGCCGGCATCGGGGATCGCACCGAATTCGGTAAGCAGATGGCGCCAGCGCCAGTGGCAAGCGGCGCGCCGGCCCTTCAGCAGCCCCGCCGCCCCCAGAATCAGCGAGCCGGTGCACACCGAGGTGATGTAGCGCGCGCCGAGCCCGAGGCGGCGGATATGCGGCAGAAAATCGGGATCGAGCGCCGCTTCGGTGGCGCTGAAGCCGCCGGGGACACAAAGGATGTCGCACGCCTCGATGTCGCGCAGTCTCGTCGTTCGCCCGAACACCATGCCGCCTTCGGCTTCGATTTCGCCGCCCTTTGCCGAAGCGATGATCGTGCGCGCCCCGGGCAGCCGGCTGAGAAACTGGAATGGCCCGGTGAAATCGAGCTGGGTAAGGTTGGGGTAGAGCGGGAAAACGATCGTGAGAGGGGTGCTCATGCGCGGCCTTTCGGTTGACAACCGCCTTTTGCCATGACTTGTTCATGGCCGGAATGACAAACTTCCCTCGTAAACAGCCATGAAGCGCACCGTCATTTTCATCATTTTCGACGGCTTTCAGCTTCTCGACCTCGCTGGACCGATGACGGTTTTCGAGATTGCGTCGCGTTTTGTGCCCGGCACCTATGATATTGAGACTATTGCCGAAAACGATGGCCCGATCGTGGCTTCGTCAGGGCTGGTTGCCGTTTCCGAACCGACGAATATCGATGCCTGTGACACGCTTGTTGTCGTCGGCGGCATCGGAACCCGCATCGCGGTGGCGGCACCGGGCCTGTTGCGGCTGGTGCGGGACGTCGCGGTCCGCGCCCGGCGGGTGACCAGCGTCTGTTCCGGCAGCCTGATTCTGGCCGCCGCGGGCCTGCTCGATGGCCGCAAGGCCACCACCCATTGGCGCCGCGCCGGCGAACTGGCGCAGAATTTCCCGCGCGTCACGGTCGATCCCGACCGGATTTTCGTGACAGACGGCAATGTCTGGACCTCGGCCGGCATTACTGCCGGCATCGATCTGGCGCTGGCGCTGGTCGCCGACGATCTGGGGGCTGCGGTCGCCGCCCGAGTCGCCAAGGAAATGGTGGTCAATTACCGCCGTCCGGGCGGGCAATCGCAGTTCTCCAGCCTGTCGGAATTGCCCGTCGCTGCCGACAGGGTCGGCACGGCACTGGCCTTTGCCCGGGCCAATCTCACCGCAAGCCTGTCTGTCGAGGCGCTTGCCGCGGTCGCCGGCCTGTCGCCGCGCCAGTTTGCCCGCGCCTTTCGCACCGCGATGGGCACGACCCCCGCCAAGGCAGTCGAACAATTGCGTGTCGAAGCCGCGCGCGCCGCCATTGAAGCCGGGGGAAGCGGCATCGAAACCATCGCGATTGCCACCGGTTTCGGCGACGCCGAGCGCATGCGAAGGGCTTTTCTGCGCCTTTTGGGCCAGCCGCCCCAGGCGCTGCGCCGCGCAGTCCGCAACAGAACGGCCTAGGCAACCGATCAAGGCCACAAATGTTGCGCCCGGCACCGCCACTGGCAAAGCCGGCGCGGATATGGCACCAGAAATCATGCAGCCGTTCACCACCCTCACCGGCACCGCCATCCCCTTCGGCGCCGAGAATATCGACACCGATGTCATCATTCCGGCGCGCTTCCTGAAGACGATTACGCGAACGGGGCTGGGAAAATCGGCATTTTTCACGCTCCGCAGCGACCCCGACAATGTTTTCGACACGCAGCGGAACGCCGGCGCGCCGATCCTGATCGCCGGGGATAATTTCGGCTGTGGCTCCAGCCGCGAACACGCCCCCTGGGCGCTGGCAGACATGGGAATCCGCGTCGTCATCGCGCCATCCTTTGCCGATATCTTCTCCGGAAATGCCTTCAAGAACGGCATGCTGCTCGTGGTGCTGCCGCAGGACCAGATCGATCGGCTGATGGCGATCGCCGCCACCGATCCTGTCACCATCGATCTCGAAAATCAGGTCGTGACAACGCCCTTTCAGGACCGTTTTGCCTTCGAGATCGACCCGTTCCGCAAGCATTGCCTCGTCAATGGCCTCGACGAGATCGGGCTGACGATCGCCATGGACGCCGATATCGCTGCCTATGAAGCCCGGCAGGGGCAGCGCCGGCCCTGGCTGGCGGGCGCCGCGCAGGCTGCTTGACCCCAATTCCGACAAAGGCGCTTGGCCGCCTGCGCTTTGCCGGATAGGCATTGTTCATGACCAAGACCCTTCTCCTCCTCGCCGGCGACGGCATTGGCCCCGAAGTCACCGCCGCCGCCCGCCGTGTCGCCGGGCGGTTGATCAGCCAGGGGCTCGACCTTGCCGTCACCGAGGCCCGCTTCGGCGGCGCCGCGATCGATGTCGACGGGGTGCCGTTGACGGCAGACACGCTGGAGGCTGCCAAGGCGGCGGATGCCGTGCTGATGGGCGCCGTCGGCGGCCCGCAATGGGCGGGGCAACCCTATGACAAGCGGCCGGAAGCCGGGCTGCTGGCGCTGCGCGCCGGCATGCAGGTCTATGCCAACCTGCGCCCCGCGATCTGTTTCGCTGCCCTTGCCGATGCCTCGACATTGAAGCGCATCCATGTCGAAGGTCTTGATATCCTTTTTGTTCGCGAACTCACCGGCGGCGTCTATTTCGGTGAACCGCGCGGCATCGAAACCCTTGCCAATGGTGAAAAGCGCGGGGTGAACACCCACGTCTATACCAGCAGCGAGATCGAACGCGTCGCCCGCACCGCCTTCGAACTGGCGCGCGGCCGCAAGCGCGAAGTGGTTTCAGCCGAGAAATCCAATGTCATGGAAGCCGGGCTGCTGTGGCGCCAGACCGTCCAGGCGCTGCGCGATGCCGAATATCCCGATATCAAGCTCACCCATATGCTCGCCGACAATATGGCAATGCAATTGGTCAAATATCCCAAGCAGTTCGACGTCATCCTGACCGACAATCTGTTCGGTGACATGCTGTCCGACGAAGCGGCGATGCTCACCGGATCGCTCGGCATGCTGCCATCGGCCGCCATCGGCGCCGCCGGCAGCCCCGGCCTTTATGAACCCATCCACGGCTCGGCCCCCGATATCGCCGGCCGCGGCGTTGCCAACCCCTGTGCAGCCATCCTCAGCCTTGCCATGGCGCTTCGCCACAGCCTCGGCCAGCCGGATCTTGCCGCAAGGGTCGAAGCGGCCGTCGAAGCCGCTTTGAACGACGGCGCCCGCACCCCCGATCTTGGCGGAACGCTGACCACCGCCGCCATGGCCGATGCGATCCTGGCCCATCTGAAGTGAGATTGCAGGCTCGATGATCCGCCGCATCGCCGGGCCCTTTGCCACCGGCATGGTGTTCCTGGCGCCGGTCTTCCTGACGGTGATCCTGCTGCAATGGGTGGCGGGTTACGTCACTGCCGCCCTGGGGCCGGGTACGCCGATCGGCGGCGTGCTGGCGCGGAGCGGGATGCTGGTGACGAACAGCCCCTTCCTGGCCTTCTGGGCGGGGCTGGGGATCGCGGCACTGATCGTCTGGAGCATCGGGTTGCTCGTCCAGACGCGGTGGCGGGCGCAGCTTGAGGGCGGTCTCGATGGCCTGCTCGGGCGCGTGCCGGTCCTTGGCGGCTTCTATCGGCCGCTGGCCCAGATCGTCAGGATGATCGGCGGCGGGCAGAATGGCGGCCCGAATGGCGGAATCGGCGGCGAATTGAAGGGCATGAGCGTGGTTTCGGTCCGCTTTGGCCCCGATTATGAAATGCTGGCCCTTCTGGCGACGCCGCAGGTCTTCGATCTGGGCGAAGGCCCTCGCCTGCTCGTCATCTGCCCGACCGCGCCGGTGCCAGTCGGCGGCAACATGCTGTTCGTCACGGCAGGCCAGGTGCGCAGTGTCCCCGGCCTCGGCGTCGATGATCTGGCCAAATTCTACGTGTCGATGGGAACGGTCGCACCAGCGGGGCTGATGACGCGATGAACCTCACGACGAAAATCTTCCTCGGACTCGTCGCAGGCCTCGCGGTGGGAGCGATCCTGCCCGAAATCGGGAGCGTATCGCTGAGTTCGGGGGCGCTGGCGATCGCCGAACCATTGGGCAACCTGTGGTTGCAGGCGCTGCAGATGACGATCATCCCGCTGATTGCCGGGCTGCTGTTCACCGGAATCGTCGAATCCGCCGGCATCGCCGGCGGCGGCCGCGTCGCCGGCGCGGCGCTGCTCGGTTTTCTGCTGCTGCTGCTCGTCAGCGCCCTTTGGGCAATCGTCTTCGTGCCGCAATTGCTTGCCGTCTGGCCGGCCCCTATCGACGCCGCCGCCCTTACCGGCGGCACGTCGGCTGCCAGCGGTTCCGGCGGTGCGGCCCCGGTCGTGGCGGCAGGGCCGATCGACCCCGGCGAATGGCTGCTGTCCCTGGTGCCGGCAAATGTCTTCAAATCGATGGCAGCCGGCGACATGCTGCCAATCGTCGTGTTCGTTTCGGCTTTCGCCCTGGCTGCCGGGCGGCTTCCGGCCCGCCAGCAGGCGCCGCTGGTGGGGCTGTTCGGGGCCCTCAAGGATGCCATGCTGGTCCTTGTCGGCTGGGTGTTCGTCGTCGCACCGCTGGGCGTCTTCGCGCTGGCGCTGACGGTGGGGCTCAAGGCCGGTGTCGAGGCCTTCGGGGTGCTGGCGCATTATGTGGCGGTGCTGGTCTTGGTCCAGGTCACGTTGATTTTGCTCGTCTATCTGCTGATGGCACTGTTCGGTGCCAAAGGCGTTGCGGGCGTCGTCGATTTTGCCCGTGCCGTGCTGCCGGCCCAGGCGGTGGCGCTCAGCACCCAGTCCTCGATCGCGTCGCTGCCGGCGATGGTGCAGGGCGCCGAAGCGCTGGCGTTGCCCGAAGCCGTGTCGCGCGTCGTGCTGCCGCTGGCGGTTTCGATCTTCCGCATCACCTCGCCGTGCGCCAACATCGCTGTCGTGCTTTATGTCGGGCATCTCAACGGCATTGCACCCGGCGCGCTGGCGCTGGCAGCCGGGGTTCTGGCAGCGCTGGCGGCTGCAGTGAGCACCGGCGGCCTGCCCGGATCGATCACCTTCCTGGCAGCGACCGTGCCGATCGCCAATGCCATGGGTATCCCCGTGGCGGTGCTGCCGCTGCTGCTGGCGGTCGAGCTGTTGCCCGACATCTTCCGCACGCTCGGCAATGTCACTGCCGATCTTGCCGTCACCTCGATCCTGTCGAGGCGGCTTAACCTTGAAAGCAGCACCCCACAGGGCTAAGCGGCGCTGATTGTGGCGCGGGGGCGGTGGCTGGCGCCGCTCACCGATCGGAGATTGAAATGGGCTACAAGGTCGTTGTCGTCGGTGCCACGGGCAATGTCGGGCGTGAAATGCTCAACATTCTCGCCGAGCGCCAGTTTCCGCTCGACGATATCGCTGCGGTCGCCTCGCCGCGCTCGACCGGCGACATCATCGATTTTGGCGATACGGATCGCGAACTCAAGGTCCAGAACATCGAACATTTCGATTTTTCGGGCTGGGATATCGCGCTTTTTGCCTGCGGATCGGGGCCGGCGCGTCTTTATGCCCCCAAGGCTGCCGCCGCCGGCTGCACGGTTATCGACAATTCATCGCTTTTCCGCATGGATGCCGATGTTCCGCTCATCGTTCCGGAGGTGAACCCCGAAGCCATCGACGGCTATCGCAAGCGCAATATCATCGCCAACCCCAACTGCAGCACGGCGCAAATGGTCGTGGCGTTGAAGCCGCTGCATGACGCCGCCACCATCAAGCGCGTCGTGGTTTCGACCTACCAGTCGGTCAGCGGCGCCGGCAAGGACGGCATGGACGAGCTTTTCGAGCAATCACGCGGCATCTTCGTCGGCGATTCGAGCTCGGCGGTGAAGTTCACCAAGCAGATCGCTTTCAACGTCATCCCCCATATCGACAGCTTCGTCGGCCCCGAGACCGATTACGACGGGTACACGAAGGAAGAACTGAAGATGGCGCAGGAGACCAACAAGATCCTTGATCCCGACATCCTCGTCACCGCCACTTGCGTCCGTGTTCCGGTGTTCGTCGGCCATTCGGAAGCCATCAACATCGAATTCGAACGGCCGATTTCGGTCAAGGAAGCCCAGAGCCTGTTGCGCGAAGCACCAGGAATCATGCTTTACGACAAGCGCGAGGACGGCGGCTACATCACCCCCATCGAGTGCGTCGGCGAATATGCCACCTATGTCAGCCGGGTTCGCAAGGACCCGACGGTGGAGAACGGCCTGGTGCTGTGGTGTGTTTCGGACAATCTGCGCAAGGGCGCGGCGCTCAACGCCGTGCAGATTGCCGAACTGCTTGGCCGGCGGCACCTCAAGAAGGCCGCCTGACCCCCCGGCGGCGCATCAACCCACAGCAGTCGCCGGTTCGGCATCGGGCGTCACCGCTTCGCTGGCGGGACACGGCAGGGTGAAACGCAGGACCGCGCCGCCGTCGAGGCCATTTTCGCCGGTGATCGTGCCTCCATTGGCTTCGATGATCGTCCGGCTGATCGACAGGCCGATGCCGAGGCCGTCGCTCTTGGACGTGTTGAACGGCGAAAACATCGCCGACATGATCGCCGCATCGATCCCCGGCCCGGTATCGGTCACGATCACTTCGACCATGTTCTTCGCAAGCCGGTGCGACGTGATGCGGATCTGCTTGGTCACGCTGTTCTGCATTGCTTCCACCGAATTGCGGATCAGGTTGACCAGCACCTGCTGTATCTGCACCCGGTCGACCAGCACCGCCGGGGCCTCGGGATCGAGTGCAACCTGGCAGCTGACCCCGACCGAGATGGCATCGATCAATCCCAGCTTGAGCGCGTCGTCGATCAGCGTCGGCAAATGCGTCCGCCGCCGGTTGACCTCGCCGCGGGCCACAAGGTCGCGAAGGCGGCGGACGATCTCGGCCGCCTCATGGGCATTGGCACGCGCGCCATCGAGCGCTGCCAGAATTTTCGCCGGCACGTCGATATTGGACTGTTCGAGCAGATGCCGACTGGCCACGACATAGTTCATCACTGCCGCAAGCGGCTGGTTGAGTTCATGGGCGATTGTCGATGCCATCGTTCCCATCGCACTGACTCGGGAAATGTGGATCAACTCCGCCTGCATCACATCCATGCGGGCATGCGCGTCGATCCGGGCGGCCATTTCCAGCTGCAGGGCATGATTGGCTTGGGTCAGCTCCTGGGTCCGTTCGAGGACTCGCGCTTCAAGGCTCTCGGCCAGAAGCCGCAGCTTGCGCTCGGCCTCGGCATGCGCGCCGATGAAGAACTTGGCATCGCGCTGGCGCTGGCGCGCTCGCAATGACGATCGAACCGTGTTGACGAGCGTGGCGGGGCGCATGGGCCGCTCCACCAGCGAGACGTTCCCCAGCGCCCTGATCCGGGCGACAGTCCCGGCCGAAAGCTCGCCCCTCGGTATTAGCAGCACGAACTTGAAGTCGGACCAGGCTTCCTGCCTTGCCAGAACCGACCGCACTTCATCCATCGGCAGCAGATACAGCGCCTCTTCGGTCAGGACGGCGGCCGAGAAGCGATCCGCGTTGATGCCCTCCAGCAGCGTCTGCGGCTCGATCATGTCGCAGACATAGCCCGCCTTTTTCAGCACCTGGGCAATGACCTGCTCGTTGCGCCCCGCCGGGGCCAGAATGGCAACGTTTACCGTCACATCATGCCTGGAGCGTCGACAGGGGTTCGCCCATCTGCACCGGTGACCCGAGCAGCACGCCGGCAAGATCGACGAGCTGCGCCCCGATCTTGATCCCGCTACTGTCGATGCTGAACTCGCTGAGATTGATCGAATGCGCGCCGGATCGGCTTTTCATGACCGACAATGCCCGGCGGACTTCACCATTGATCTCGAAATAGCGCAGGACGATGACGGCGTCCGATAGATAGGTGATGTCGAAAGGCGAATCGACATCGCCGATGAGCCCCGACTGGCAGATCACCAGAACCGTGGCGATATTCCTTTCGTTCAGAAACACAACCAGCTCGTGCAGTTGCAGGAGCAGGAAACTGTCTTCCGGCAAGGCATGGCGAAAACCGTTGAGTGAATCGATGACCACGCCGGTGAAGCCGTCCTCGACAGCGACACGAATGGCCTCGGTCAGTTCGCCGGGCGCCATCTCGGCGGGGTTTGCAGCAATGAACCGGAATCTGCCATCGGCCAGCCATGGCTCGAGGTTGATTCCCAACCCCTTGTTACGCCGGCAAAAATTGCGCTCGGTTTCATCGAAACTGACAAACAGGGTCTTTTCGCCGGCTTTCATCAGGCCTTGCATATATTGCATCGCAACCGTCGTCTTGCCGACGCCCGAAGGACCGACAAGGATCGTGCTGTTGCCGCGGTCGAGCCCGCCTTCAAGCAGGTTGTCGAGCGCCGTGACACCCGAGGCGACCTTGCCGCCGATCGTTTCCGCCCGGTTCTCGTTCGATGCAACCAGGCGCGGGAAGATCTTGAGGCCGCCGGTCAGGATCTTGTAATCATGATAGCCGCCGATGAATTTGCGGGCACGCATCTTGTAGACACGCAGGCGTCGCCGTTCGGACCCATAACCACTTGCTGCATGTTCCAGCCGGATGACGCCATGGACGAGGCTGTGCAGATTGGCGCTGTCCGGCGCATCATCATCGGCACCGTCGAGAAAGACGACCGTGCAGCCCTGTTGGGCAAAGAAATCCTTCAGGGCCCGTGCCTGGCGCCGGAAGCGAAGCGGATTCTGGGATAAAAGCCGGATCTCGGACAGGCTGTCGAGGACAACGCGGCGCGGGTTGATGGCCCGGACTGTCTCCATCAGCAGCTGGACGGTTTCGCTCAGTTCGAGGTCCGAAGCGTAGAGGATGGTCTGCTCCATGCCGGCGTTCAACGTCAATTCGGGCGGCGCGAGCTCACAAATCTCGACATTGGCGAGGTCCATGCCATGGGTTTTGGCCACATACAGCAGCTCTTCACGGCTTTCCGACAGGGTGATGTACAGGCCCGCTTCTCCGATCCGGCTGCCGGCGACGAGGAATTGCAGCGCCAGGGTGGTCTTGCCGGCCCCCGGCCGTCCTTCGATCAGATGGGCACGATTGCTGGCATAACCGCCACCGAGAATGGCATCCAGCGCCGGCAAGCCACTCGTGATGGGCTCGCCGTTGGCGATTGGTCGATTCATGCTACGCTGTGCCCCCCATTACACCAGCACCAGTTTCATCGACGACCGGGAAGCGCTGCCCAGCGCCACGCCGTTCACCAACGATTGGCTTCGAAACTTCAGATTAGTTGGCCAGCAAAGCGTTGCCAACCGCAAAACATGAGGAGTCGTCGTCAGTCGTAACTCCAGCGCAAGTAAACGCGTCGTTGCCGACAGTTACCGTTTAGTAAATTGGTACATGATGTCGGTCAGGGCTAGCGCGGCACTGCGCTGCGCAACCGGGTCATCTTTGTCGAGCAGCGGGATGACCCGCCGTCTGACGAAATGTGCCACGCCCGAATAGGCCAGATCCCAGTCGGCAAATTTCCGGTCGCGCAACAGGGCGCGGTTGGCAATGATCAGGTTTTCGTGGCGGCTATCGGCCCGCAGCTTTGTCATCAATGCGTCGATTGCCGCACTATCGCCTTCAAGAACCTGGACAAAATGCGTGCCGGTGAACAACAGGGCACCGGTAATGCCGGCAGCCTGATTGCCCAGTCGCGATCCGGCGACGATCGTCTCGACAGCCTTGGTTGCCGTGGCTGGATCCAGCCGACTGGTACTGACATACATCAGTGTTATCAGGACCAAGGTGCCGTTCCTGTTGTCAATTGTAGCGGGGTTGTCAGCCGGCAGTCGGCGGATTGGTTCAGCGGCTTCGCCGGAGCGCTGCATCAATGCTTCGATTACCATATTTACGAAAATTACATTTTTATTTTTCCAGCGTCAATTGCCGCAAGTTCCGCACCGTAGCACTACGGTTGACGTACTGCGGCCGTAACGAATTTCTTGGAATTAAAGGTCAAAGCCTTGCAAAGAAACGGTTTTGCTGCGGGGGTATGCCCGGTATAAGCAGCGGCAATGTCAATTGACGTCTTTGTCGAATCGCCTATGATTACTGGGTGCCATCCTGACTGCAAAGGACAAGCATGTTGCTGCGTTTCTTGGCAACTAGTGTCGTTGGTAGATTGTATTGGTTGTCCATATGAAACATTTTTCCAGTGGCGTAGATGGCGACAATCGCTTTCAAACCTATATTGTCGACGACAATCAACAAATCCGCATGAGTATGGCGTTTATATTGGATAGCTTCGGCGTCCAGCACCAGGTGTTCGAAACAGGCGAAGCTTTTCTCGATCGTCTTGCCGATCTGACACCGGGTCCTATTCTTCTCGATATTCGCATGTCCGGGATCGACGGTATCGGTGTCCTTGCTGTACTTGCTGAACGTGGCGTGAAGTGGCCGGTGATCATGATGACCGGCCACGGCGATGTCGCCATCGCGGTAACAGCCATGAAGATGGGCGCCATCGAGTTTCTCGAAAAGCCTTTCAATCCGGAAACCCTTATCGAAAGCCTGACCCGCGGCTTCGCCATTCTTTCGGAAACCTCGGCGATCGAGCAGGAAAAGGCCGCGGCACGGTCCCGGCTCGCCGCCTTGACCCCACGCGAAAGCGATGTCGTCCACAGCCTTATCGACGGCTCAGCCAACAAAATCGTCGCCTACAAGCTGGGCCTCAGCCCGCGGACGGTCGAGATGCACCGCGCCAACGCCTTCGCCAAACTGGGTTTGCGCAGCATTGCCGACCTTGTCCGTATCGTCAGTGCGGCAGGGACGGCCGCCACGCGCGTCGATTCCGGGGGATCGATGACGCACTGACGCCCTGGGGTCGATCGTTGCGATCGACCCCCTGCCCGGTCGTCAGGTTGCAACGCACGCCATCCGTGCGTGCAGTATCCGATCAACAAACGTTCTTTTCCGGCGTTTCATCAACATCCCGAGCGCCTTCGAGGCGATTGGCGACGCGCCGGCATGCTGCTTGCGCAGCGGCAGCGCACTGGCGTTATCGCACAGCCCCGCGCTCCAGCTACGACGGCCTGGCCGCTCCGCCGCTCGGCTATGCCCAGCCGGTCAATTTCAAGCGGACCTTCTCGACTGCCTTCTTCTTGATGCGGCACACCCGCGTTCCCGTCACCCCGAGAATATCGCCAATGTCGTCAAGGCTCATTTCCTCGATGAAATAGAGGCGCAGCACCTTTGCTTCGACTTCGGGGAGCTCGTCCATGGCCGCCATGATGGCCATCTGCATCCGGTCGCGCGCCAGATTCTCAAAGGCACTGGGCGTGGGGTCGGTGAACCAGCCGCTGCTGTCGAACGGTGTTGAATCGATCGATTCGAAGCGCAGGCTCGATGTAGCGGCGGCTGCCTTGCGATAGGCCGCAACGCCGATCCCCAGCGCCTGAGCCATATCGGCATCACTTGGCGGCCGGCCAAGGGCGCACGCCAGCTTCTGGTTCGTACGTGCAAAACTGCGGCGATCGCGCAGCGCCTGGCGCGAGATTGTCGCCTGATGGCGAAGCTCGTCGATGATGGCACCACGAATGCGGCATGCCGCATAGGTCGAGAATTTGGCAACGCCGCGCGCTTCGAACACCCGGGCGGATTCGATAAGGGCAATCAGCCCGACCTGGACCAGGTCCTCGACCGGGATTGCAGCCGACATCCGCGTATAAATGCTGCGGGCGATACGTTCGACAAGACGCGTATGGGTGCGGACGAGCAAATCGGCGTCCGGTGCCTGGTTCGAGAGCGCGTTATGCGCGAGCAGACCCGAAGATACCTCGTATTGAGTTGCTGTCGACATCTTGTTTCTTCCCCACTAACGCAGTTGACGAAGCATTTTTCGGCACCGCCGTTTCGACATCCCCGAACCGGCTTCTTGCCTGTCATGACTATTGTCGTGCGTTGTTCATGAGAAAATGACGTAGAAGTACGGTGGCCACTGCCGTACCCATGGAAACTGCCCGAAATGCGGGATTTTTTCGGATCCTGCGGGTGCGCTGCGATGATGAATTTCAGGCAATCTGCCGCAACAACGGCCGTCAGCCGTGCGTGCAGCCTTCAAACGGCGAACACCGATGGACGAATCGGGAAAAAACCCGTGCCCGGACCTTGGGCGCCGCTGCCCGTTGCGCCGAATCCCTGGCTATCGCGCCGTCCTCAAGGGTAGCAGGCATCCGCTCGCAACGGAGTCACATAGCGCGCCATGCCGACATCGAGGGTGAAGTTGATCGTGCCCGTCACCCTGTTGCCGCACGCCGCCGTGCCGCCACAGGTACGGCCGGTACAGGTGAAAACCGGCGCCGCGGTCGTGCCGAAATAATTGCTTCTGGCAAAGGCCTGGGTCGTGGCGGTGTTGGTGCATACCGTCGTGCGCACCGACGCGCATCGCGCCGCGGCCTGAACGGCGAAGTGCAGGCTCGACGTCGTGAACATCATCATCGCCAGCGTCACCGTGCCGATCATCATCATCAGCAGCGCCGGCGCCAGCATCGCGAATTCGACCGCGACGATGCCGCGGCGATCCTGTCCGAAAGCCGCCAGAAGGCCCCTCATGTCGCGCATCATGCCACCCGCATGATTGCGCGGCGCACGATCGGGGTTTGCAGAAGGGTAACGACGCTCGCCCCGGGCATGATCGGCGCATAGGTGTAGCGCACGCTGATGACCACATAATCGCCGGGTATGGTCGTCGTGCTGCCGACGGCGCTGCAGTTCGATGGCCGGTTGGCGAGCGTGCCGACCTGGACCAGAACGCTGCTCGCGTTGACGCAATAATAGGCTTCGGTCGGGCTGCCGGCCTGAAGGGTGACACCGCTGCCGAGCGAGGTCGAGGCGAGCGCGGTGCTGACGTGGGATGCGAAGTTAGGGCAATTGGTCGTCACCGGAACCTGCACGATCGTGCAATTCTGCAGTGCTGCCTGCGCCGCCATCTGGGCGGCATTTTCAACCTCCATGGCTTCGAACACATAGGCCCCGACATCGACGGTGTTGAGGATCGCCGTCATCACGAACACGGAGACGATGGCGAATTCCACCGCCGCAACGCCGCGGTCATCCCTGGCAAAGGCCGCGATCATCCCGCCAGAATCCCGCGGCCGGTGGCACCGTTCGTCGGGGTCACCAGACCGGCGGCACCGCACGCCATCGTCGACAGCACGAGCCCGGTACCATTGGTCGCGATCGAATTGGCGACGATCGCCGTGCAATTGGCGCCGGCTGTCGATTTGCCGACCGAGCCCGAGAAACTGAGATGAACTTTGGGCACATAGACAAGGCCACTGAACCGCCATGTCGGCTGGCTGGCGGCATTGGGGATGGCGACATTCACGGTCAGCGCCGGGTCCTGGTAAAGCGCGATGCCGGCCCAGGGCCCGGTTGTCGGCGCCGTGATATCCAGATCGCCACTGCCGCTGGGAATATGGCTGTGCGCAGCGTCGTTGGTGCCGGTGAAGACAATCGCAAGGCCGCTGCCCGAAGCCGTTTCCAGCCGGAAGCCATTCATCGCCAGCCGGCCATTGCGGATGATCAGCACGGCATCGGAGGGCGCCGTCACCGTCGTGTCGCCAGTCAGTTGCAGATCGCCGCAGATCGTCGTTACCGAGGCAAGGTTTCTGGACCCCGACCATCGGTTGCTCGCCGGCAGGCTGCCGACCTTGGGAAAGCTGCCGCCACAGCTGTCAGGTGGCAGGCTGGCAGCCCTGGCGGCATAGATATCGACATTGTTCGGCGTAATGCCGGAGTTGCGGATGACACCGCAGCCATCGTTGACACCCACAGCATCGCCCCAATTGGCCTCGAGGTCGTGCCCGGCACAACGCATGTCGGCGTTCGACCGGACGCCGCACCCTGTCAGATCGGCCTTGGGCGACCCGCGCGCATCGATGGCATCGAACCCCGGCGTCGTCGACAGCGCGATCAGGCAATATTCCCGCATGACGGCCGAGGGTGTCGCGATGGCGCGCGCCGAAATGCGTGTGCTCCGGACCCCGGCAACCGTCACGGTGCCGAGATATCCGACAAGCGCGCCCACATAGGTCGGCACGGAATCGGTGATGGTGACGCTGTAGCAATTCGTCCCGCCGGTCGGGCAGGCGGCTGTGTCGGACGCAGCGACACTGATCCCGTCAACCCCGTGGACCAGCCCATAATGCCGGGCCACGGCCCTTGCCTGGGCGACATGGCCCGTGCCGGCGGAAGCGGCAGCGATGACGGCCGAATCGGCGGCGTTCTGCAGGCTGCGATTGCGCAACAGCCAGTAGGAGACTTCGAAGCCCAAGCCGAGCGTACCGATCAACGCCGGCAGCATCAGGGCGGTGATGACGCTGACAGCGCCGCCCTGGTGCCGCGCCAGCCGGGACAGGATGCCCGTCATCACGCCGCCATTGCATCGAGAATGGTGAGGACCGCCGGCCCCAGCAGCACGATGAACAACACCGGCAGGATGAATATCATCATCGGCAAGGTCAGCAGGACCGGCAGCTTGGCGGCGCGTTCTTCAGCCGCGACCATTCGGGCCTGGCGAAACTCGGCCGACAGCACTCGCAACGCCCGGGCAATCGGCGTGCCGAAACGTTCGGATTGCTGCATGGTTGCAACAAGGCCCCGCACCGCCGGCAAGCCGGTACGCTCGAGCAGATTTTCCAGCGCCATGCGCCGCACCGGCAGGAAGGCCAGTTCGGCCGCAGTGATGGCGAATTCCTCGGCAAGCGCCGCATGGCCACGCGCCAGTTCACGCCCGACGCGCGCGAACGCCTCGTTGATCGTCGCGCCTGATTCGACACAGATGACCAGCAGGTCGAGCCCGTCGGGCAGGCTCCGGCGCAACGCCGCCTGTCGCTTGGCGATGCGGTTTTTCAGGGCAATGATGGGGGCATAGAAACCGACGATCGTCGCCACGCCCGCGGCGAGGCCGATGAACGCCGGCGGGATGCGGATGACGGGAACAAGATAGCCATCGATCAGCACGGCGGCGCCGAACGCCGCCGGCATGCAGATTCGCAGGAAGAGGAAGGTGCTGAGCGCACTCTCCTGCCGGATGCCGGCGTTGAGCAGCAGCTTGCGCGCGGCCGAAGCCTCCTTGGAGCTGAGCAGCTGGAAACGTTCGACGGTCGTCTTGACGGCACTGGCCAGCGCAGCGATGCCGGGTTTGCGTCGGTTGCTGCGCAATGCGCGTCCGCGGGCGGCGCCGACACTGCGCATTCGCGCCATCTCGCGCCGCGGCTCGCGGCGCAGTTCGTAAATCGCAAGCAGCGCGCACAGGACCGTTCCCGCGACCATGATCTGCAAAAGGCTTTGCATCGCCATGGCCATCAGATCTCGAAACTGACCAGCTTGGCCATGATGCCGACCCCCAGCATCAGCATGACGCCGCCGCCAGCCAGCAACACCAGGCCACGTGGGTCGGTGAACAGCGGGGTGATGTATTCGGGGTTGGTGAAGAACATCAGCAGCGCGATGACAAAGGGCAGCGAGCCGAGAACCATGGCGCTGGCGCGGGCTTCGCCGGTCATGGCCTTGACCTTCATGCGCATATGGGCGCGCTGGCGCAGCACCTCGGCAAGGCTGCCAAGGGTTTCACCGAGATTGCCGCCGGTCTGCATCTGGGTGACGATGCTGATGATGAAGAAGCGCAGCTCGGGGCTGTCGATGTTGCGCTCGACATCCCACAGCGCCTGCTCGATCGAGCGGCCGATTGCCATGGCGCCGGCAACCCGGCGAAATTCGGCACCGATCGGATCGGCACATTCGTCACCGATCGAAATCAGCGCCTCGCCGAGCGGCAAGCCGGCGCGCAGGGCGCGGATGATCAGATCGATGGCATCGGGAAACTGCTGCGTGAACGATGCAAGACGCCGCTTGACCATGCGCTCGACGAACAGCCTTGGGCCAATGATCCCGACAGAAATAGCAAGGAGAAGCGCCACAAGATAATTGCCGCCGGTCATTGCCGACACGGCCGCCAGAACCGCCACGGCCGTCCCCGCCATCCAGCTGACGTAGCGCAGCAGCGAAATCTGCCGGCCGGTCTTGTTGAGCATGACGCGCAATGCATCGGCGCGCGGCAGCCAGCGGGCGATCCGGGCGTCGTCGGCAGCTTCGTAAACGACAAGGGCGCGCGGGGTATTGCGGTCCGAAGGGCCGCGCCGCACGCGCCCGGCGGCGGGCCGGCCCAGCGACCGCCCCAGCCGCTGCTCGACCCGCACCGTGACACGCTCCTCGCGCCACGACCGCATCGTCGTCGTCGCCATGGCGCCGGCAAGGCCAAGCCCGACCAGGACGATCAGCATGATCATCATGGCGACATCGCCTCGCGCAGCGCCCGGTCGAGGCCATAATAGGTGGCACGGGGCAGGAAGTGCGGTGCCACCTTGGCGCACTGGAAATTGCCGCGCAGCCGGCCGCGTGAATCCTCGCCTTCATATTCGAAGGTGAACAGATCCTGGGTCGTCACCACATCGCCTTCCATGCCCACGACTTCGGTGATGTGGGTCACACGGCGCACCCCGTCGCGCATCCGGCTGATCTGGATGATCATGTGAACGGCGCCGACGATCTGGCTGCGCAGCCCGCGCGGCGGAATCGAGATGCCGGCGAGGCTGACCATGTTTTCGACGCGAGTCAGCGCTTCGCGGGGGCTGTTGGCGTGGAGAGTGGACATCGATCCGTCATGGCCGGTGTTCATCGCCTGAAGGACATCGAGGACTTCGCCACCGCGAATTTCGCCCAGGATGATGCGGTCGGGGCGCATGCGCAGGGCGTTCTTCAGCAGATCGCGCATGCTGATGCCGCCGCTGCCTTCAAGGTTTGGCGGCCGGGTCTCCAGCCGCACGACATGCGGCTGCTGGAGTTGCAGCTCGGCGGCATCCTCGATGGTGACGGTGCGTTCCTCGGGGTCGATCATCCGGCTGAGTGCATTCAGCATCGTCGTCTTGCCCGAGCCTGTGCCACCCGAAATCAGGATGTTGAGCCGGCACCGCGCCGCGATCTTGAGCACGGTCGCCATCGCCCGCGAGATGTTGCCGGTTTCGACCATCGAATCGAGGGTGATCAACCGCTTCGAGAATTTGCGGATCGAGATGGACGGCCCGTCGATGGCCAGCGGCGGAATGACGATGTTGATGCGACTGCCATCGGCAAGCCGGGCGTCGCACAAAGGCGATGATTCATCGACCCGGCGGCCGACGCGCGTGACCATGCGCGTGGCGATCGCCATGACATGGGCATTGTCGCGAAAGGTGACATGGGTTTTCACAAGCTTGCCACCGCGTTCGGCAAAGACCGACGTGGGGCCGTTGACCATGATGTCGGTGACGCTTTCGTCGGCGAGCAGCGGCTCGAGCGGCCCCAGGCCGAGCATGTCGGCAACAAGCAGCGACACCAGGTCCTGTTGCTCGCTCGAATTGAGCTGCAATTTCGATTCGGTCACGATGTTCATCACCAGCTGCGAGAGCTGGCGCTCGAACTCCTCGCGCGACAGTTCGGCAGCGGCGGCGACGTCGAGCTTCTCGACGACGATCTGCTGGATCCTCGCCTTGGCAGCCGCGACATGGCCAGGGTCGGCACGGCCCACCTTGCTGCCGATCTGGCGGGCCACCGGAATGGCGTCGCTGTCGGCCCGGGGCCGGCGGACGACATCGGTGGCGGGCGGCGGCGGCGGGCCGGCCGGGCCAGCGGCAAGGATCGCCCCGATACGCGACTGGACCATGCTGAAATCGTCGACGGTCAGGTGAAAATCGGCTTCCACCATATGGTTGCGAATGGCATCGATGATGGCGGCGTCGAGTTCGGCCGGCGGCATCGCTGCCAGCGCTTTGGGTGACCCGAGACGCGCCAGAAGCGCCAGAACCTCGGTACAGATCGTGTCGGTTACCGAAAGCTTGAAGGCCGGCGGCGTCGGGAGCGCAGGCTCGGTGACTTCGACCGCACGCACCCGGCGGGCACGAAGGTCGCGGATCCCGCCGGGTCCGATGGCCGTTTCGGGATTAGACTGCAGCATGCCGCTGCTTCCACGGCCAGCGCCAGCCGGCCGGAGCGGGTGCCGCGACCTCGGTCTGCCCGACCAGCACGGTCAATTGTGCAATGGCCTTGGCCACCGCGCTGTGCGGAGCGATATCGCAGATCGTCTTGCCGCTGTTGGCGGCAGATGCGGCGCTGGCGGCGTCATAGGGGATGACCAGATCGATCTTGCGCCCCAGATTCTTTTCGAATTCGATCTGCGGCAGCGCGGCGCCCGGCGGTGCGGGCCCCTGGACGACACGGACAGTGGCGCGATCGGCCACGGTCGCGAAATGTTCGAGCCAGCGGATGGCATCGCGCAACCCGACCAGCGTCGGCGACGTCACCAGAACGATGTCATCGGCGGCGGCCAGGATGGCACGATTGATCGGTGTCAGCGCGCGCGGCAGGTCGATGACGACGGACTCGAAGGTCTGCTTCAGTTCTTCGAGCAGGATTGTCGCCGCGCTGGGGTCGCATTCGCCGGCATCGTCGAAGGGCTCTTCGGCGGACAGGATGGCAAGCCGCGGGTCGTCGCGAACCAGGCAGCGTTCGAGAAACACCGAATCGATCCGCGCCGGCTGTTCGAGTCCACCGCGCAGGCCACGCCCCGGATCGATGTCGAGCGCAAAGGCCGTCGTGCCGAAGGTCAGATCGAGATCGAGGAGGACGGTGCTGCTGTTGTTGCGATGGGCGATGCTCCAGGCCGTGCCGATCGCGCAGCTTGTTGTCCCGACGCCGCCGCGGCTGCCGCAGAATACCGTCACCCGGCCGCTGCGCGCCGGCCCCTGGTCGGACGCTCGCCGCGCCCGCTGCCGGCGCGCCCGGGTGATCGAATCGGCAAGCACCAGAACGCCGAGCGAGCGATCGATGTAATCACAGGCACCGGCGCGCAGAAAATCGCGGAACAGGCCGATTTCGATCGTGCCACCGACAGCAATCAACGGCAGGCCGCGGCCGCCATGCTTCACAAGGGTTTCGATGTCGGCAGCGGGATTGTTGCTGCCGCTGATATCGTAAAGCACCAGCCCCGGCTTCTCGCCGCGCCGCATCACCTTGAGCGCAATATCGAGCCCACCTTCGGTCAGGTGCAATTCGCCCAGCCCCGGCCGCTCGAAGGTCGCCGCGAGCAGCTTGCGGCTTTCCTCGTTGCGGTAAAAGCCCAGGATCGGGCTCGACTGCTGGCCGAACCCCGCCATATCGCCCGTGATCGCATTCATGCGCCGGGCTCCGGTTTGGCCATCGGGGTTTCGGAGGCGCCGGCGGCGGCCGCCGGCGCCGCCGGCCGCGTGCGCATCCGCTCGATGGCCGTTACCGCACCATCGGCGGCACTGGTGTCACTGCCGCGGCCCTTCACGGCATCCTGCGGCCGGGCAAGCTGGGCATGAAAGTTGACCGTATCGGCACAGCCGAAATTGCTCGTCGCGCGGTTGCTGAAATCCTCGGCCGAGCCCCGGCTCCAGTCGGGGCAGGCGCGCGCCTCCGGCGTCAGACCCGCCACCGGCGTCTCGCCGCCATGACGCGAGGCACAGGCCGTTGCCAGCAGCAGAAGCACCATCGCCGGGCGCAGTCGCATCGTCATGGCCGGGGCGCCTTTGCGGTTGGAGCCGGTCGCGATCGATAGAATTCGCCGCCGAGGACACGCTGGGCGTCATCGGCATCGACGAAGCCGTCGGTCGGCGCTGCGACCGTCGACGGGTCACCGACCGGCTTGACGAGATAGGGGGTGATGATGATCGCCAGCTCGGTTTCGTTGCGGCGATAGCGTGACGAGCGCAACAGCGCGCCGATGACCGGGATGTCACCCAGACCGGGCATCTTCGACAGCACATTCTCGGACGTGCGCTGCAACAGCCCGGCGATGACAAAGGTCTCGCCGCTGCCGAGCTCGACAGTGGTTTCGGCACGCCGCACCGACAGTCCGGGGACACTGAAGCCCTGCAACTGGACACCGCTGGTGCTGTTCAGCTGGCTGACTTCGGGGCGCACCTTCAGATTGATGCGATTGCCGTCGAGCACCGTCGGAATGAAATCGAGGCTGATGCCGAACTTCTTCCATTCGATGGTGATGGTCGGCACCCCGACGCCGGCCTGGGTGGAAGCGACCGGCACCGGAAATTCGCCGCCGGCGAGAAAATTGGCGGTTTCACCCGAAAGCGCGGTCAGGTTGGGCTGGGCGAGGAGGGTGATCAGCCCCTCCTGCGCGAGGGCGTCGATCAGGGCGCTGGCATTGTCGTAGCGAATGCCGAGGCTGTTGCGGCTGAACACATCGCTGAAGGTCACCGGGTTCTGGGTGAGAAGCCCGAACGAGAATCGGCCGGCGTTGGCGACGGCGTCCCAGTTGATGCCGATCTGCTTCAGGATGGTGCGGTTCACCTCCGCCACCCGAACCCGCAGATTGACCTGCGATGGCGCCGCAACCGCCATCAGGTTGATGACCTTCTCGCCCTTGTCGGCATCGACGAACGAACTGGCCAGTGCCACGGCATCGGCAGCATGGCCGGCGCTGAGCACCCTGCCCGACAAGGTGATCGACCCGGCAACCGCCTCGGCCTCGATCGCATCATTGGGCAGGTGGCGCTGCAGGGCGTCGCGCAGCGCCCCCAGATTGGGGGTGACGCGCAACCGGGTGGCGAACATCACCTGGCCGGCGCCATCGACAGCGTAGAACACCGTCTCGCCGACAGCCTTGCCATAGACATAAACGAAAGATGCCGATTTGGTCTGGAAATCGGCGATCTCGGGGTCGGCGACGAACAGCGTCACTGCCGGCCGCGGCAGCCGCAGCAGCGTGCCCTGGCCGCGCGCCATGCTGGTCATCTCGGTCGGCGCGACGATCCCCGGTTCGGCAGCGGCCGCCGGCGCTGCCGCCATGAATGCCCCGGCGGCAGTGATCAGCAGCGCCACAAGCCGCGCGCGCAGGGTCATGGTCACTGGCTTGTCCCGCTGTTGGTCTTGCCGCCGCGAAGTTCGGTGATGGCGGGGGCGGCTGGCCGCGGCGCCGCGGGTGCTGCCGAAGCGGGCGCCGCCGGCCGCGGCGCCGGGGTGGCGGCGCGTCTCAGCAACGCCGCCACCTGATAGTCCATCGTCGAACCGCCCGTCGCATCGGGCTCGGGCGTCCGCTCGGTCCGCAGGCTGCGCAGGCTGAGCGACAATTTCCCAAGGTCTGCCGCCAGCGCCAGCGTTTCGGACTGTTTGGCCGTCACCTCGAGGCTGGCATTCTTGATTTCCTTGACCTCGTCGGGCGACGACGCCAGCCGCTGGTCGATCGCCAGGACGCGCAGGTCGGTCAGGATGGTTGTCGCCCCGCGCCGGTCGGCACCGGTGTCATTGGAGTCACGCGGCAGAACATAGGTCAGCACGACATCGACATGGTCGCCGGGCATGATCAGCCCCGAAACACCCGTTGTCGGCGTCAGGCCGATCGACACCGCCCGCATGCCGGGGCGCGTCACCAGCGCCAGCGCCCCGCGCGCGCCGGGTGCCGGCACGCGATCGAGAGTTACCGGTTCCCCCGGCAGCATTGCCGAGCGCACGACATGGCCATTGAAGGATTCGACCGTCGTCTTGCCGCTGACGATGTACACCGGGTCGAGCCCGTCCTTCGGCCAGGCCCGCCACGCCAGATCGCCGGCGACGATCGTGCTGCCGACGGTCAGCGGCTTCACCGCGACGAGGATCCGGGTTGTGCTGAGGCTGGCGGCTTCGGCGGCAGCGCGGGTCGATTGCAGCAGGCCCTGCCCAACGAACAGCGTGCCCCCGGCCATGGCCAGCGCCAGACTGCCAAAGACGAGGCTGCGGACGGGCAGACGGCTCATGGCGCCATGATCCGCGCCGCGACGACAAGGGCCCCGACGGCAATGGCGACGCCATAGGGCATCGGCGCCCGCGCCAGTGCGCCATCGCTGCCGGCAGCCGTCGGCTGTGGCCAGTGCCGTTGCAGGCTGGCCGTGGCGCGCGTCAGCAGCGGCGACATCAGCAACAATGCCAGCACGCCACCGGCAAGTGCCGTGACCAGCAGGAATTCGACGGCATGCTCGGTCCCCGCCCAGGCCATGCAGACAGTGAGCAGCTTGACGTCACCGCCGCCGATCTTGCCAAAGGCAAAGCCGATGAAGCCGATGATGAGGGTGGCAACCGCCAGTTCGACAGCGGCCACGGTCGCATCGATGGTCAGGTCCATGGCGGCGTGCACCGCAAACAGCACGGCGATCGCGCCGCTGAGGATATTGGGAATGCGCAGCGTCCGCGCATCGCTGATCGCAGCGGTCAGGACGCAGCCGACAAAGCCCGCGACGGGCAACGCGCTGGCGATGATCATCATGGGCTCCGTGGGCGGACGGGGAAGCGGTAACGCCGCCGCCACGAGGGGGCATGGCGGCGGCGTGACCAAAAGGGGCGCGTGGTGGGGATGGCGCCCCCCGGCCGAACAGATCAGGTGGGAACGACCAGCTTGCCGTCGACAGTGCCGAAGGTCGAGGACAGCTTGCCACCAAGAGCGGTGAATGAAGCGACGGCAGCAACGGCGACCAGCGCGGCGATCAGGCCGTATTCGATGGCGGTGACGCCGCTATCGTCGGCAATGAACCTCTTCACGGTGTTGATCATCATGATCCCCTTCGAAAGGCGGGACGTGGGCGTGCGGCGCCGGCACGAGGCCGGCGCCCCCGAAAATCAGCTCGGGACGACGATCTTGCCGCTGATGCCGGTGAAGGTGGTGCCCAGCTTGCCGCCAAGCGCCGTGAACGACGAAACAGCAGCAACGGCAACAAGCGCAGCGATCAGGCCGTATTCGATGGCCGTAACACCCGATTCATCCCGTAGAAAGTTCTTCAAAAGCTTGGTCATGCTGAATGCTCCCAATGTGGACGGAAAGACGACCCTGAAAAATACGAAGTCATATTCGACGCGGTACAGTGTGACCTGAAGCGACCAAGACGCCTTCTGTATCGAACAGGGATAACGGCTTTGCGTTTTGGGAGTGAACCGGGACGGGCGATTACCGAAATACTACGGGGTGCGTCTCCGTATCCGCACACATTTGCGGACCGTTGACTCTGCCGGTGCGATGGCAAACCAAATGATGGAGCCGCCCGAAGCTGTGGTGATACGGGGCTTTTGCGGTGTCGAGCCTGCAACAATCGCGCACGATGCCCTGTCGATGGCGGTCGCGTCCGGGTGTTCAGGGCGGCAGTTGGACCGCCCAAATCATGGCGGGCAGCGGAAAACCGACGCCGCCAACCTACAATGGATTGCTAGCACAAAGTGCAGCTCGCGCACTGCAAAGCTTGAAGAAGCCAGTGGCCAGCAGGGGGTTACAATGGGTTGGTGGAAGCCGAACCGCGCGAACGACCAAAGTCCGAACCACGCGGCTGCACCAGCTGACACAGCATTTGCTGACATCCTGGCCTTTCAGCCAATGCTGACGCTTGACATGTCCGGTACAGTTCTCGGCGTGAACGATGCCTTTCTCGCGCTGACGGGGCACAGCCGGAGCGAAGTGCTGAACCATTCAGAAACGCAATTTATCCCCCCTGAAGAACGCGGTTCGCACGAAAACACTATCCTGTGGCAGCGGCTTCGCCGCGGCGAATGCGTGACAGGCGAGCAGAAGCGGCTTTGCAAGAGCGGACAGCCGATATGGGTCCAGGCGACCCACAAGCCCATATGCGACATCAATGGCCAGCCATCGAGCGTGATCGTTCTGGCGACCGACATCACCGAGGCCAAGTTGCAGGCAATCGATATGACCGAGCAGGTGAAAGCCATCCACAGGTCGAATGCCGTGATTGAATTCAAACTCGATGGAACCATCCTCGCCGCAAATGCCAACTTCTGCGCTGTCATGGGTTATCGACCCGACGAAATTATCGGCAAATACCATCGTATGTTCGTCGATGATCGATACGCGGCCAGTGCTGAATATCGGGCGTTCTGGAACGCGCTGGGACAAGGGCGTTATTTCTCTGCCGAATTTGAGCGTCTCAACAAATCGGGGGAAACGGTCTGGATCCAGGCGTCGTATAACCCGATCTATGATGCGGAAGGTCGCCCGATAAAAGTCATCAAGATCGCAACCGACATCACTGCTGAAGTGACCCAGCGTGCAATCAATGAACGTCTGTCGTTGGTTGCCGACAACACCGACAATTCCGTGATCATCACCGACCAACACCGCCGTATCCAGTATGTGAACGCCGGCTTCGAACGCATCACAGGTTACAAGGCCGACGACGTCATCGGCAAGAAGCCGGGCGAATTTCTGCAGGGAAAGCTTACGGACCCTGCGACCATCGAACGGATGCGACACAAGCTGCGGCACGCCGAAGCCTTTTATGAAGAAATTCTCAATTACAACAGCAAGGGCGAACCTTATTGGATCAGCCTTGCGATCAACCCGGTCCGTGGCGCCGATGGCGAGGTCAGGCGTTTCATTTCGATTCAAGCAGACATCACCGAAACCAAGCGCAAGGCGCTCGAATACTCAGTCAAGCTGGATGCGATCAGCCAGTCGAATGCCATTGCCGAATGGACGGTCGATGGGGTGTTCTTGGACTGCAATAGCGCGCTTGCAGATCTTGGCGCTCTCGATTCCGGCGTTGCGGTACATCTCGATAGCCTTTTGTCGAAAAAAGAGCGCGAGAAACTGTTGGCAGGCACGAAAAACCGGACCGAACTGTCCTGGCCACGATCCTCAGGCGCTTCCGTTCGCCTCGATGCCGTTTTTGTTGCCCTGTTCGATATTTCCGGCGTGCCTTACCGCCTCATGATGTGCGGCGCCGACATTTCGGATCGGCGCGAAGCGGTGGAGATGACCACCGCAGCCGTCAAGGACGTCGTTGTGTCAGGCGAACAAATTGCCAAGGCGGTGTCCACGATCGATGGAATCGCGTTCCAGACCAGTGTTCTGGCAATCAACGCCGCCATTGAAGCTGCCCATGCCGGCAAATTCGGCCAAAGCTTTGCCGTCGTTGCCGAACAGGTCCGCAATCTGGCCAATAAATCGTCGGAAGCAGCCAACAGCATCTCGGGCCTCGTTACCCATAATCGAGACCGGATGGCGACTTTGGAAAACTCGCTGCAACAGCTCAAGGGCAAGAGCCCCGGTCGGGAACGGTCGATCGATTTGCACGCCATTTCTCGGCCGGAGGGACTTGCCGGCCATCCAACAGCGTAAGACACGTCCAAGTAACTTCAGCGCGCAGCCGCGCAGATTTATGAAATTGGCACTTTTGCAGTGGTAAAGGACGGACATAACTGCAAGGTAGCAGTCACGTCTGTCCCGCCGTGCAGGCAGGGCAGCCCCTAGTCTCGTCCGGGATCGCAACAGCGATCCCGGTCCAAACCTCGGCCGGCTTCGGCCTATTCGGCCGCCACCCCGAGCAACCCGCCCTGCCGATCGTCGATCTCGTTCGCCGCGCCGGTTTCGCTCAGCGCCTTGGCACCCTTGCGGCCGTCGAACGCATCCCACACTTCGTTCCAGTTACCCTTGGTCGCGGCCTTGGAATATTCCGTGGCACGGGCTTCGAAGAAGTTGGCGTGTTCCACCCCGTTGAGAAGCGGCGTCAGCCAGGGCAGCGGGTGTTCGTCAATCATGTAGATGGGCTTCATACCGAGCTGCTTCATTCGCCAGTCGGCAGTGAAGCGGACGTACTTCTTGATATCCGAAGGCGTCATCCCCGGCACCGGGCCCATCTCGAAGGCGAGATCGACGAAATTATCTTCCAGCCGCACCGTGCGCTGGCAGACATCGGCGATATCGTCGCGCAACTTGCTCGTCAGCACGCCGGTTTCGGCGCAAAAGGCGTGAAACAGCTTGATGATGCCTTCGCAGTGCAGCGATTCATCGCGAACGCTCCACGTCACGATCTGGCCCATGCCCTTCATCTTGTTGAAGCGCGGGAAGTTCATCAGCATCGCAAAGCTGGCGAACAGCTGCAGCCCTTCGGTGAAGCCACCGAACATCGCCAGTGTACGCGCGATATCGGCGTCGTTTTCCACGCCGAAATCGGCCATATATTCATGCTTGTCGCGCATTTCCTTGTAATTGAGGAAGGCGCTGTATTCGCTTTCGGGCATGCCGATGGTGTCGAGCAGATGGCTGTAGGCGGCGATATGCACCGTCTCCATGTTGCTGAACGCCGCCAGCATCATCTTGATCTCGGTCGGCTTGAACACCCGGCCGTACTTTTCGTGATAGCAATCCTGCACCTCGACATCGGCCTGGGTGAAGAAGCGGAAGATCTGCGTGAGCAGGTTGCGCTCGTGATCGGTGAGCTTCTGCGCCCAGTCGCGGCAATCCTCGCCCAGCGGCACCTCTTCGGGCATCCAGTGGATCTGCTGCTGGCGCTTCCAGAAATCATAGGCCCAGGGATATTCGAAGGGCTTGTAGGACTTGGAGGCCTTGAGAAGTGACATGTCGTTTTCCTTTGAAATCATTTGGCACTGTCATCCCGGGCTTGACCCGGGACCCAGTGTTACGTGCGCGATGCCCGGGAAGAAGCCGGGCCCCGGGTCAAACCCGGGATGACGGAAGAAACGGTTGGGAGGGGGCCGTGGCGGTGAGTCGTGGAAGTCCACGCCGCGGCCCCCTCACCGGCCACGCCAGCGGTCACCGGCGCGGTCCCCGCGCTTGCGCGCGGGTCATGCCCTGCTGTCAGGCACGGCAACTCGACGAATGGGGCCTGAGGCACAACGCCCCAGCCGCCGGAGGCCCTGGCTATTGGCAAGCCAGACATTCGTCATAATCCTTCATCTCCATCTTCATGATCGGCGCCGCGGACGTATTGTCCGCCTCGACACCGCCGGCGAAACCGGCGCGCTGAATGCTCATCGAACGCAGATAATAGAGCGACTTGATGCCCAGTTCCCATGCGCGATAGTGCAGCATGAGCAGGTCCCATTTCTCCACATCGGCGGGGATGAACAGGTTGAGCGACTGTGCCTGGTCGATGAACGGCGTGCGATCACCGGCGAGTTCGAGCAGCCAGCGCTGATCAATCTCGAAGGCAGTGCGGAACACGGCTTTTTCATCGGCTGTCAGAAATTCGAGATGCCCGACAGAGCCACCGCGCTCGAGGATCGAATTCCAAACCGCGTCGCTGTTCTTCGATTTCGCGATCAACAGCTTTTCGAGATAGGGGTTGCGCACGACAAAGCTGCCCGACAGCGTCTTGTGGGTATAGACATTGGCCGGGATCGGTTCGACGCACGCCGAGGTGCCGCCGGCGATGATGCTGATGCTTGCCGTCGGCGCGATCGCCATCTTGCACGAAAACCGCTCCATCACGCCCATGTCGGCGGCATCGGGGCACGGGCCACGCTCGATGGCGAGGTTCATCGAGGCCTGATCGACCTGGGCACGGATGTGCTTGAACATCTTCAGGTTCCAGCTTTTGGCCATGGCGCCTTCAAAGGCGATGCCGCGCGCCTGGTAGAAGCTGTGCAGCCCCATGACGCCCAGCCCGACCGAGCGTTCGCGCATCGCCGCATATTGGGCGCGCGCCATCTCGGGCTCGGCGCGATCGATGTAATCCTGCAGCACATTGTCGAGGAAGCGCATGCAATCCTCGATGAACCGCGGGTCACCGTTCCACTGGTCCCAGGTTTCGAGGTTGAGCGACGACAGGCAGCACACCGCTGTGCGATCATTTCCGAGATGATCGGGCCCCGTCGGCAGCGTGATTTCGGAACACAGGTTCGATGTCGTGACCTTCAGCCCCAGATCGCGCTGGTGCTTGGGCATGGTGCGGTTCACTTCATCGACGAAGATGATGTACGGCTCACCCGTCGCCAGCCGGGTTTCGACCAGCTTGGTGAACAGGTTGCGGGCATCGACCTGGCCGCGCTTTTCCCCCGTCTTGGGGCTGACCAGATCGAAGGTCGTGCCGTCGCGCACCGCTTCCATGAAAGCGTCCGTCACCAGGACCCCGTGATGGAGATTGAGCGCCTTCCGGTTGAAATCGCCCGAAGGTTTGCGGATTTCGAGGAATTCCTCGATTTCGGGGTGGTTGACGTCGAGATAGACGGCAGCCGAGCCGCGGCGCAGCGAACCCTGGCTGATGGCGAGGGTGAGCGAATCCATGACACGGACAAAGGGAATGATGCCGCTCGTCTTGCCGTTGAGGCCAACGGGTTCGCCGATGCCGCGCACCCGGCCCCAATAGGTGCCGATCCCGCCGCCGCGCGACGCCAGCCAGACATTCTCGTTCCAGGTGTTGACGATGCCATCGAGGCTGTCGGAAACCGAATTGAGATAGCAGGAGATCGGCAGGCCGCGGCCGGTGCCGCCGTTCGACAGCACGGGCGTCGCCGGCATGAACCACAGTTGCGAGATATGGTCGTACAGCCGCTGGGCATGGCCGGCATCATCGGCATAGGCAGCAGCAACACGGGCAAACAGATCCTGGTAGGATTCGCCCGGCAGCAGATAGCGGTCGTCGAGCGTGTCCTTGCCGAACTCGGTCAGCAGCGCGTCACGCGACCGATCGACGGTGATCGGGAATTTCCACGGCATGACTTCGTTCGATGCGCGTTTCGGTGCCGGCGCCGAGACCGAGACCGGCTCCGCAACCATCGTATCGCCATCGTCACCCGTCATACGAAACTCACTCACGCGTCAAAACTCCTGATTCTTCGATCGTATAACAAGAACAAAACGGGGTCACGCGCCAATGCGTCGCTGCTTGAGCGTCGCTGGCGCATTGCCGCCGATGTTATCCCCGTTTTCCACAGCCCATGACACGGTCGTCACCAGCCCCTCCCCAGCGTCGGCCACAACAGCTTGTGTCATGGCCCGTATCCCCGGGCTACAGATAGTGCCTGATTGGCTTTCAAACGCAAGCCCGATTTATTCGGTTCCGGCGCTTTTTGCACCGCCTCAGCAGGATCAAGCGCTTGCCGCAGCTGCGAATCGCCCGGTGGACCGGGCCGCGCCGCGCCGCTATGCCGGCCACCAAATCGGCAGCAGAAAAAGGCATGAGGAAATGACGCTGATCGCCCAGGACGATGTGATCGAAAGCGTTGCCGATGCGCTGCAGTACATCAGCTATTTTCACCCCATGGATTATATCCGCGCCCTTGGCCGCGCCTATGATGCCGAGCAAGGCCCGGCGGCCAAGGATGCGATCGCCCAGATCCTCACCAACAGCCGGATGTGTGCCGAGGGCCATCGCCCGATCTGCCAGGATACAGGCATCGTCGTCGCCTTCGTCAAGGTCGGGATGGACGTGCGCTGGGCAAACCGAAACGGGGACGGCGCGACCATGAGCCTCGAGGACATGATCAACGAGGGCGTCCGCCGCGCCTATCTCCACCCCGAAAACCGCCTGCGCGCCTCGATCGTCGCCGACCCGGCGTTCGGCCGCACCAACACCCGCGACAATACGCCGGCCGTCACCCACGTTCAGCTGGTCCCCGGCAATACGGTGGAGATCACCGTCGCGGCCAAGGGCGGCGGCAGCGAAAACAAGACCAAGTTCGCGATGCTCAACCCCAGCGATTCGATTCGCGACTGGGTGGTCAACACCGTGCCGCTGATGGGCGCCGGCTGGTGCCCGCCGGGCATGCTCGGGATCGGTATCGGCGGCTCGGCCGAAAAGGCCATGCTGCTCGCCAAGGAATCGCTGATGCTGCCGATCGACATGGCCGAACTGAAGGCGCGCGGTCCCAATTCCAGGATCGAGGAACTGCGCGTCGAACTTTACGACGCCGTCAACGATCTCGGCATCGGGGCGCAGGGGCTGGGCGGGCTGTCGACCATCCTCGATGTGAAGATCCTCGACACGCCAACCCATGCCGCGTCGAAGCCGATCGCCATGATCCCCAATTGCGCCGCCACCCGCCACGCGCATTTCACGCTGACCGGCAATGGCCCCGCCTATCTGGAGCCGCCCCGCCTCGCCGACTGGCCGCAGGTCGACTGGAAGCCGTCAAGGGAAGCCATTCCCGTCGATCTCGACCAGCTGACACCGGCCCAGGTTGCCAGCTGGAAGCCCGGCGACCGGCTGCTGCTGTCAGGCAAGATGCTCACCGGGCGCGATGCGGCGCACAAGCGGATGGTCGACATGCTCGCAAAGGGCGAGACACTGCCGGTCGATTTCACCAACCGCGTCATTTATTATGTCGGGCCCGTCGATCCGGTGGGCGATGAAGTCGTCGGCCCGGCCGGCCCGACGACCGCCACGCGCATGGACAAGTTCACCGAAGACATGCTGGCGAAGACCGGCCTCATCGCCATGGTCGGCAAGGCCGAGCGTGGGCCTGCCGGAATCGAGGCGATCCGCAAGCACAAGGCTGCCTATCTGATGGCGGTGGGCGGCGCCGCCTATCTTGTCTCCAAAGCCATCAAGGCGTCGCGCGTTCTGGCCTTCGAGGACCTCGGCATGGAAGCGATCTACGAATTCACGGTCGAGAACATGCCGGTGACCGTGGCCGTCGATGCCGAGGGGACAAGCGTCCACGCCACCGGGCCGATGGTGTGGCGGGAGAAGATCGCGAAAATGAAGGCTCTGGAAGCCGCCGTCTAGCCGGACCGCACCCGGCGCCTTGCCGCGACCGGCCGGTTCGGCCGCAAGCCGTTCCTGTCAGCGCCGCATCGGGAACGACCTCGACCGCCGCCGGCGCCCAAAGTCGTTGCGCCCGCCGCGCTTATAGGCAAGGTTATGCACACGGTGTATTCATCCATCGCGGGGAGGGCGGCGTCATATCGCAACAGCCTATCAAGGTAGCCGTGATCGGCGGCGGCTGCGCATCGATGGCCGCGGTTTGGGAGCTTTCGCGCCCCGAGCATGGCGGGCTCTACGATATCACCGTCTATCAGGAAGGCTGGCGGCTCGGCGGCAAGGGCGCTTCGGGCCGCGGCGCGAACGGCCGGATCGAGGAACATGGCCTCCACATCTGGCTGGGCTTTTACGACAATGCCTTTCGGCTGATGCGCGAATGCTATGCCGAACTCGCCGCTGCCGGTGACTTTCGGTTCGGGGACTGGCGCGACGCCTGGTCGGCGGAAAATGATGTGGCGCTGTTTTCGGCTGCCGAAGATGGCGGCTGGCAACGCTGGGACACGCATATGCCGTCGCGCCCCGGTCTGCCGGGCGATCCCTTGCCCGAAGGCGAATCATTCTCGCTGCCCTATTATGTCGCGCGCGCCTTCGATCTGTTCCGGACCCTGGTCCTCGATACCAGCGTCAACGGCCATGGCCTCGGCCCGGTCGCGCCGAACGACGGCACAACAGCGGGCAAGACCGATGCTGCCAGCGGTCTTGCCTATCTTGCCCGGCTTGGCGGCTTTGCAACCGCCGCTGCCCTTGCCGAAGGGCTGGGCCTCGTTTCCGTGCTCATCCGGACCGCGCCTGAATCGCTCGGCGGTCTGCTCGCCTCGGTCGAATCGCTGTGTGCGCGCCTGCGGCTGTGGTTCGAGGAAAATTGGCTGGCCGATGATCGCCATCGCTTCCTGTGGGAAATCGCCGACCTGACGATGGCGAGCATCATCGGCATGTTTCGCCACAATCTGCTCTACGATCCGCGCGGGCTCGATGCCATCGAGGATTATGAATGCCGTGACTGGCTGATGCTCAACGGCGCGTCCGAGCGCTCGGTGCAATCGCCTTATATCCGCGGACTTTACGACCTTTCGATGGGCTATGAGAACGGCGACGACCAGAAGCCGCGGCTGTCGGCCGGGCAGGGCCTGCGCGGCACGATGCGGACCTTCTTCGGTTATCGCGGCGCCTTCATGTGGCGCATGCGCGCCGGCATGGGCGATGTCGTTTTCGCGCCCCTGTACGAGGCGCTCAAGCGCCGCGGCGTCCGCTTCGAATTCTTCCACCGGCTGACCAACATCGGCTTACCGCCCGGCGGCGCCATCGGGCCGGGCGCACCGAGCCATGTCACGTCGCTGACCTTCGATGTGCAGGCGCAGTCCAAAGCGGGCTATGATCCGCTGGTCGATGTCGCGGGCCGACCGTGCTGGCCATCGCAGCCCGATCTCGACCAGTTATGCGACGGCGCCCGTTTCCGCGCCGAAGGCTGGAATTTCGAATCGCACTGGGATCGCCGCCACAGCGCTGAACTGCGCCTTGAACTGGGGCATGATTTCGACCTTGTCGTGCTGGGCGTCGGCATCGGCGCGCTGCCGCATGTCGCCCCCGAAATTCTGGCCCGCGACGCGCGCTGGCAGCGGATGACCGAGGAAGTCAAGACGGTCGCATCGCAGGCCTTCCAGCTCTGGCTCAACGAGGATCTTCCCAGCCTGGGTTGGGCCGGGCCCGCCTATATCACCGGCGCCTTTGCCAAGCCCTTCGATACCTGGTGCGACATGGCGCATGTCGTGCCCGAAGAGGCCTGGCCGGTGCGGCCACGCACATCGGTGTATTTCTGCGCGGCGCTTGCCGATCCGGCCGAGGCACCACTCGACAGCGATGGCGATTACCCGGCGCGGCGCGCGGCGGAGGTGGGCCGCAGTGCCGCCGCTTTCCTAGAAGGGCCGGTTCGCGAAATCTGGCCCTGGGCATTCGACGACGATGGCGCTTTCCGCTGGGAGCTTCTGGTCGATCCCGACGCCGATCCGGGCGTTGCGCCAGGGCCGGAACGCTTTGCGAGCCAATATTGGCGCGCCAATGTGAACCCGTCCGATCGCTATGTGCTGCACCCGCCCGGCAGCTTTCGCCACCGCATCTCGCCACTCGACATGACCTATGACAATCTGACGATCGCCGGCGACTGGACCGACAGCGGCTTTCATTCGGGCTGTGTCGAAGGCGCCGTCATGTCGGGCCTGCTGGCCGCCCACGCGCTTTGTGGATCCCCCTTGCTCGAGGATATCACCGCCTATGACCACCCGTAAGGCGAAGGGCGAAAAACCGGCGACCTCACCCGCCGCCGAGACGCCAAGGGTGCGGCGCCCGATGCCGGCGCGCACGGCGCCGATCCGGTCGGGGATTGCAGCCGCGGCGGCGACAGCAGCGGCGGCGGCGAGAACGCCACCGGCGCCGGCCGAAGATGTGCCGATCAGCGAATCGGTCGCGAGCGCCGTCAGGCTCGGCTATGATGTCGTTGCCGAAAACATCAAGCAGGGTCGCGTCGCTGCCGAACGCTTCCGCCATGGTGAATACAACATCCGCGATGTGCCCGAGGATGTCGAAGCCCTTGCCAAGCGCATGCTCGACCTGGCGCGGGACCTGACGACGACGACATTCGACGTCGTGGAGCGGCTGTTGAAGGAATCGAAGGCCGGCAGTCGCGCGGCCAGTCCGCCCCGGGCGCCACCCTTCCGCGCCACACCGGCCAGCCCCGTGCCGCGGCGGCCGGCGGCGGCGGGGGCCGCGCCGAGCGCTGGGTCGGCCGCTGCGTCGGCCGCAACACCGGGGCCCGAAATGCCAGTCACGTGCAACTTCGTCGGCAAACGCAAGGCCATTGTCCGGTCGGCATTGCTGTCACGGCCGGTAAAGCCGATCATTCCCGATCTGCAATTGTCGATCGAGGCGCTGCAGGCGAGCGAGGGCAGCGCTGTCATCGGCGGTGTCAAATTTGCCGCCGACGGCACGGCGCTGCGGATCACCATTCCGATCGCCGACGACCTGCCGGCGGGAAGCTATTCGGGCCTGGTATGCGCCGAAGGCTCGCCCTGGGCGCTGGGCGTTCTGGCGATCGAAGTGCTGCCGTGACAATCGCACTGGCCGATATCGACGGACTGGCGCCGGCCGATGCGGCCCAGATGAATGTCATGCTCCAGCATTACGGCAGCGCAACCGGCAGCGCGGTGAAACGCTATCTGACCAACGATCGCCCGGCGCCGTACCTCGATCCCTTGATGGAAGATTATCCGCGACGCGGCGGCAAGATGATGCGGCCTGCCATCTGCATCGCCAATACCCGCGCTTTCGGCGGGCGGCTCGAAGATGCCATCGAATGTGCGGCGGCGATCGAGATCCTCCATAACGGCCTGCTGATCCATGACGATATCGAGGATGGCAGCGAGTTGCGCCGCGGCCGGCCGACGCTGCACGCCATCCACGGCATCCCACTGGCGATCAACGCCGGCGACGCCATGATGTTTGCCTCGCTGCGGCCGCTGATCGACTGCATGCGGACGATGCGGCCCGACGTGATTTCCAAAATCCTCGAAGTCTCGGGCACCATGGCGCGCGAGACCGCCGAAGGCCAGGCGCTCGAACTCGGCTGGCGCGACTGCAACAAGCTCGATCTCGACGAAGCCGATTATTTCCGGCTGGTCCTGAAGAAGACCGCATGGCTCGGCACGATCTGGCCCGCGCAACTCGGCATGCTGATCGGCTCGCGCGGCGCCGCCGACCCCGACAGCGTCATCCGCTTTGGCTTCTTCCTCGGCGCCGCCTTCCAGATCGAGGACGACCTGCGCAACCTGACGCTCGATCCCGGCTATGGCAAGGAAATGAACGGTGATCTGTTCGAGGCGAAACGGACGCTGATGCTGATCCATGTTCGCCGCAGCTGCAGCGACGCCGACCGGGCCCGGCTCGATGCCTTTCTCGCCCGGGGGCGTGACCAGCGCTGCGGCGGCGACGTGCTGTGGCTCGCCGCGTTGATGGAGCGCCACGGATCGATCGCCCATGCCCGCAGCGTCGCCGGCGCGCTCGCCGGGGCAGCGGCGCATGAATTCGCTCTGGTCTATGGCCATTTGCCGCCGTCCGCCGACCGCGATTTCGTTGCCGGGTTGATCCCATGGGTCTTTGCCCGGGCATGAGCGGCCATGTGCTCCTCTATGGCGCCACCGGCTATACCGGCCGGTTGATCGCCGAGCGCCTGGTGGAACTGGGCATTGCCCCCGTGCTGGCCGGGCGCGACGCCGGGCGCGTGCGTGCCGTCGCCGAACCGCTGGGGCTTGCCTGGCGCGCCTTCGGCCTCGATTCCGCGCAGCCTCTCGCGATCGCCTTGCGCGGCGTCGACGTCGTCCTCCATGCTGCCGGTCCCTTTTCCGAAACGGCCGAGCCGATGATGGCGGCGTGCCTCGCTTCAGGCACGCATTACCTCGATCTCGGCGGCGAATGGCCGGTGTTCCAGCGCGCCATGGCGCTTGGCGACGCCGCCACGGCCGCCGGCATCATGGTGATGCCCGGCGTTGGCCTTACCATCGCCGCGACCGACTGCCTGATGGCGCTTGCCGTCGAGCGTCACCCCGACACGGTCAAGCTCCGGCTCGGCGTGTCCTGGCCGGAGGTCATCAGCCGCGGCACGGTCGCCAGCGCGGCAAAATTGTTCGGCCCGGGGGTGCTGGTGCGGCGCGGCGGCGTGCTGACGTCGATCCCGGCCGGAACGCTCACCCACGCCTTTGATTTCGGCGATGGACTGTGCGAGGCCACAGCGTTCAGCTGGGCCGATGTGGTCACGGCGCAGCACACCACCGGCGTCGGCGACATCGAGATCTTTTCCCAGATCGCCTGGCCGCAACGCGTCTCGTACCGCATGTCGGGCATGGCGATGGCCTTCACCGGCGCCGCCCCCTGGCGCAAGGCGGCATCGGCACTGGCGAAAGTCTGGCCCGAAGGCCCCTCGGACGAGAAGCGGAGCCGCGCCGGCTTCGTCATGGTGGTCGAGGCCCTCGATCCCTGGCGACGGGTGACCCAGCTGCGGATGCGGACGATCGACGGCTATACCGCCAGCGTCGTCACCGCGGCGGGGGCGGTCGAGCGCGTGTTGTCGGGCCAATGGACGCCAGGCTTTCAGACGCCGGCACGCCAGTTCGGCGCCGATTTCGTGCTCCAGCTGGGGTGTGCAGTCCTAGATGACCCGGCAGCGTGCATGGTCGTCAGCGCGCCAGCGCGCCCGGCAGGAGATGCGGCATGACGACAGCCTATGTCCAGTCACTGGCCAGCCAGCAAGTGCCGCCGCCATATCATTTCCCCGACGTGACGGTTTATACCTTCATCTGGCAAGTTTCGCCCGTCCAGGTGCAGGCCTATTGCGACAAGTATTTCAATCTCGGCGACGCCGATACACGGGGCTTTGTTTACAAGGCCATCGCCACCTGGCCCTACGCGACATTGATGGTCCTCGATTACAAGCAGATGATCGCGACCGGTCGCCTCGACACGGTGGACGGTGCCGGCAATCCCGTGGACGAGCGTTTTGCCAACCGCGGCTATACCAGCCAGCGCGAAGTCTTCGTGGCGCTGCCGGTCATTCGCCACGGAACCCGGGTCGAGACCTTTCTCGTCAAGGCGGCGTTCGAATGGTTCCTGCCATTCATAATCGTCGACAACCCGCAATCGGCGGTGTGCGGGCGGGAAATGCTCGGCCTCGAGAAAATGCTCGCCACGATCGCCTTAAACGAAGACCCGGCCGGCATGATGGCGCCCGGCAGTTTCAGCGCGGCGATAAGCCTGCCAGGCTGGAAGTCGAATTCCGACAAGGAGATGCAGCAGATTCTGCCGTTTCTCGACATCCAGACAAGCCCCCCGGCACCGACCGTGTACGGGCGTGCCCATGCCCATGAGTCGCTGTGGACATTGTTCAGCAGCCGAACCGCCAGCGAGGCCATCGGCGCGGTGGCGACACTCAGCGATTATGTCGAAGACTTCTCGGCCGGCCTGTTGCCCACGTCGATGGAGATGTTTGCGCTCAAGCAGATCCGCGACGCGGCGAACCCTGCAAAAGCCGTTTATCAGGCGCTGGTCAGCTGCCGGTCGAAATATTCCGATCTCAGGAATTTCCGTTTCTTCAACGAAAAGGACGTGGCGATCACGATCCACGACACCGGCAGTTTCAAGCAGGTTTTCCGCGTTCTGCTGCCGGACGACTATGAAGCGGGCGGGGCAAACCCCGGGGGGCGCCATGTCTTCAACCCGGTGGCAGCCTTTTCGTTCGATACGACGATCGATTTCGACAATATGCGGACGCTCCACACCTTCCCGATCGAGCGCGCGGACGGCCGGCCGCCGAGCCCGCCGAGCGACGACATGATCGCCACCGCACTGCGGCCGTTGCAGGGATTTTTCGGGAAGCGCCCCGCATGACCGAATTCCTCGAATCCTTCGCGACACGCCAATTGCTGCCGCCCTGGGAAGCCAGGGACGTCGACATCTCGTGTTTCGTGTTCGCGCTGGAGCCGGGGACAATCCAGAACTATCTCGACAAGTTCTTCAACTTCGGCGGGGAGGATCGGGCGCCGTTCTATTTCAAGGAACATCACGAATTCGACTTCGGTGTCCTTGTTTTCCAGCAATTTGCCAAGATCGGAAGCAGCAACAAGGCCAATATGGCAGCGGCCGGCGTCGATTACGAAAGCTGGGACCACCTCAGCTACAATCAGGCCTTTGTCGCGGTGCCGATCATCCGCTACTCGATCACCGCCGACAATCTGCTGGTCGATCCGCAACTTTACTGGACCCAGCCGGTCGTCATCAGCGACAGTGCAACGGTCGTGTTCGGCAGCCGCGAGATCGTCGGCATCGACATGATCCAGGGCAGGATCGAGGTTGCAGACGGTGCCTTGCCCGGATCCCTGCATATCGACACATGGATCAATGGTTTCGCCCGGTTCTCGCCACAGACCAAGGAAAGCGAGTTGCCGTTCGTCCATGTCGAAACCGGCGCCCGCTTCGAGGGGGACGGCATGCCGACCGCCACCCAGTCGATGCTCGCCAAGCTGCTGATGGCGCGCCTCGAAGTGGGCGGGAATGCCCAACCACTGGGGTCACAGAAACTGGTCACCCTCAAACAGTTTCGCGATTCCTTCGACTTGCAGCGCGCCACTTATCAAGCGATCGTTTCGTCGAGCTCGACAATCGTCGGCGACATGCGGAACCTGCGCCACTTCGAACCCCAGTCGGTCGAAATCGAATTCATTTGGTCGGACAGCGCGAGTGAAATCCTGTCGAGTTTCCTCCACCTCGGCACCTTCGAACCGCCGGCGGATGACCCGCTCAAGCATGGCCGGGAATGGAACATGGCCTACAAGAAGTTGCCGACCCAGATGTGTTTCCGCTTTACCGCCGATCTCCGGTTCGACGCATTCGAGACCCTGCACACGTTCGGCCAGCGCGATTGAGCGCGGTTCAACGGGCGAGGCGACGGCGGACTTCGTCCTTCAGATCATAGGGCAGCCATTCGGTGCAATCGGGCCATTGATTGCTGGATGCCCAGTAATCGCAGAGCCCGATCCGGGCACACAGATCGACAAAGGCAGGGTCGCGATTCATCAGATTGAGTTTCGAAAACAAGGTGCCGGGGTAATAGGATGCCGGCAGCGTGCCATCGATCGCGAACATATGATCATATGACGAGCGCTCCGCCAACGACAATGCCTGCTCCGGCATCCCGAGGATGCTGGTCTGGGTCAGATAGTTGAGCGCGATTGTCCCGTTCTTTTCGAGCCGCTCCTCGCACAGCTTGAGCCAGCTGCGGCGGCCTTCCGGGTCACCTGTTTGCTGAATGGCCGCCAGACCGATGGTATTGCCAAGCTGTACGGCCTGCGTGCCTTCGAACTTGCCCGTGTCCGGCAGCATGGCGTGAAACGCGTCCCACCGCTCGAGATTTGCCAGATACGTCAGCAGTGACAACATGATGTTGAAATTGTCGGGCCAGCGCGCGTGGACTTCGGCAAGCATTCGCAGCGAGCCGTCATCATTGCCGGCAAATTCCTGCAGTTGCGCGACCGCCAAACGAGCGGCCGGCAGCAGCGGGTTGAGTTCGCACGCCTTTTCGGCGAATCGCAGGGCGTCGCGACCGCGGCCGACACCCCAGCAAAAGCTGCTCATCGCACTGAGAATGCCAGGGTCACCGGGCTGCGCTGCAAGCGCCTTGCGCAGCAAGGCTTCGCGTGAACCATGCGCCGCCCATGGCTCGAGCAGCGCCAGCGCTTCATAGGCGCCGCCGCGCGCCGGATCGAGCCGCAACGCAGTCTCGGCCGCCAGAATGACAGCGGCGCGATCCTGCGCAAAGGATGGCTTCGGCTTCTTGCCCCGCAACGTCCAGGCGCGGCATTTGGCGAGCAATTCCCACGCCCGTGCATTCTGCGGCGCCTCGGCAACAACCGCCAGCAGCAATGGCGTGGCCGCCACGCCCGAATCGTCGAACAGGCCGGCGCCTTCGCTGATGATCGATTGCGCCTTGAGGAACATCTCGTACGTCGCGATCGGCATCTCGTTGCTGGTCACCGCCGGTGCGAAAACGATATGGAGCGCCTTGGCGCAGGCCTGCGCGATCTCATCCTGCAGCGCGAAAATATCGTCGAGATTGCGATCGAAGCGATCGGTCCACACGCCGAGACCAGTGATGCAGTCGACGAGTTGCGCCGTGATGCGGACGCGCTGGCCGCTGCGGCGCACCGATCCGTCGAGCATATGCGTGACCTGCAGTTGCTCGGCGACGTTCTTGACCGCCTTGTGGGCCCCGCGAAACTGAAAGGTCGATGACCGCGCGAGCACGTTGATGCCCGACGATTGCGAAAGCGTCTGCTGAATTTCGGCCGCGACCCCGTCGGAGAAATAATCCATTTCGGTGTCCGGCGACAGATTGTCGAACGCCAGCACTGCCAGCAATGTGTCACGCTTGGGAACGGCTGCGATGCGCGCGGCCGGTTCCGCCACGGGCGCCGCCTTGCCGATGAAACGCCGGACATCGGCGACATAGGCCAGCCAGGCGCGATCGTCGGACGCCCCGGTCCAATGCGTCAGATCGGCGGTCTGGGTCAGTTCGAACATGATCGGGCGTTCGCATGCCTCGATCATCACCGGCAGCAGCGTCTGCGCGCGCTGCGCGACCGTGGCTTCGGCGCGCACCCAGCGCGACACCACCGAACGCGGCGACCACAGCACGACAACAGCCTTGGCGTTGCGCAAGGCGGCCTCGGTTACCTCGTCATAATTCTCGCCTGTCTTGAGCGTCGTATCCCACCAGACGCTGAGACCGGCGCGTTCAAAGGCCTCGGCATATCGCCGTGCGACCCGCTGGTCTTCGCGGTTATAGGAAATAAATATCTCAGCCATTATGGCTTCGATTGGCGCAGGGGCCACGCCGAGTCCAGCGCGACATATTCGTCCATATGGTTTGGTCCGCTGCGCCCTGGTTGAGCGGTGGCACCTTAGCCTTTCCGGATCGCCCTATCGGCAAGCGCCGTGCCGTTGAACACCTGTAGATCCAGCTCGCCCTCGTGCCGGGCCACCACGGCGGCAACGGCAAGGTCCGACGTCACATTGGGGATCGTCCGGATCATGTCGAGCGGGCGGTCGAACGGCAGCACGAAGGCAACGATGAGCGCCGCCTGTTCGGGCGGGATCCCCACCGAGGCCAGAATGCCGGCAATGAGGAACAGCGACGAGCCCGGAATCGGCGCGGTGCCCAGCGCGACCGTCACGGTCACCAGCCCCATCAGCAACAGCTGGCCCGGCGCCAGCGACACCCCGAAAGCCTGGAGCCCGAACAGGCACAGGATCGCCATGTACATGGCGGTGCCGTCCATGCTCATGGTCGAGCCGAGCGGCAACACGGTGGAGACCACAGGCTTGCCGATACCCATTCGCGAGCCCGCCACCTGCATTACGATCGGCAAGCTTGCCGAGGAAGACGCCGTGGAAAAGCCCATCAGCATCGCTTCCGACGCATTCTGGAAAAAGCGCAACGGTGACACCTTGGCGCCGATTTTCACAAGGCCGGCATGGGTCACACCCAAATGCAACGCCACGCCGATCACGACGCACAGCGCGATCTTCAGGATCGACAGAAACGCGCCGAACCCATCGCTTCCGACGGCGATGGCGATCAGCGCAAAGATCGCGAAGGGGGCAAGCTCCATCACCAGGCCGACCAGACGCAGGAAAACGGCGGCGGCTGCATCGAACAGACGGACCAGCGGCTGCGCTTCCGCCCCGACGAGAATGCAGCCGATGCCGATCAGGATCGCGAGCAGGATGACCGACAGCATCGCCCCCTTGGCGAGCGCATCGAACGGGTTCACCGGCACGATCTCCAGTAACTGGCGGCCGAAGCCAGCCCCGGCGGCAGGCGGCGGCATGGCGACCGACCCGCCAAGCACCACGCCGACGCCCGGCTGGATGACGCTCGCGACGCCAATGCCGATTGCGACGGCAATAGCCGTTGTCAGCAAATAGAGTGCAAGGGTGCGCAGCCCGATGCTCCCGAGCTTGCGCGGATCGCCAAGCCCGGCGAGGCCAGACACGATCACGACCAGCACCAGCGGCACGACCAGCATCCGGATCAGCCGGACAAACAGTTCGCCGATCCAGCCAAAGGCTGTCATGGCATCGCCGAACAACAAGCCCGCTGCAACGCCGAGCAGAAGCGCCGCAAAGATCCGCTTCCACAGCGGGATACCGGTCCAGTAGCGCTGGATCGCAGGGGCGGGTGCAGCAGCCATCGGACCGTTCATCGGACGAGGTCGATACGGCCGCAAGCCTTTATGACAGCTGTCAGGCCGGGTTCGACTGCCATCGGCCGGTCCCTGGCACTCTGCGGTTCGAAACCACGTCGATGTCCGACCACTGCATTGACCGAAGGTATCATCGCCAGCACGCGATCTGCCGGTCTAAAGTTCTCCGAAACAACAAGATGTTGGGATTGGGGACAATGCAGCTTCTGCGCCACCGGCTGCTTGCAGCATGCGCCTTCGCATGGCCCGCGCAGTTGCTGGCTGTGGACGCCGGGGACAGCGTTCCCGAAATCGTGGTGACGGCGATCATCCCTGCCAATACGAGCCTGATCGCTGGCGCCCATGACGTTGTGGATCGCGCCGCCATTACCGAACGAGCGCCATTGTCGTTGCGGGACCAGCTGGTCGCCATTCCCGGCCTCAACGTGGTCGAGGAAGACGCCGGCGGCCTCGCCCTCAACATCGGCATGCGCGGGCTCGACCCGCGCCGGAGCGCCCGAACCTTGTTGATGGAAGACGGCGTGCCGCTGTTCCTGGCGCCCTATGCCGATCCCGCCGCCCATTATGCGCCACCGGTGGAGCGCGTCGAGCGGATCGAGGTCGTTCGAGGCTCGGGCCAGATCCTGCACGGGCCGCAGACAGTGGGCGGCATGATCAATTTCGTCACCACCCCGGTGCCGACCGAGGGCCTTTTGCTGCGCGGCGAAGCCCGTGGCGGCACCCGCGATTTCTATGGCCTGCAAATGGCAGCCGGCATCGGCGACGAGACCGCCGGCGTGCTGGTGGAGGCCACTGCCCGTGGCGGCGACGGCATGCGCGACGGCCATGGCTTTGCGCTTTGGGAAATCGTTGCCAAGGGTCGGCTGGCGCTCGGCACGGCACACGAGATCAAGCTGCGCGCCAGCCATTATCGCGAACGTTCGAACATTTCGGAAACGATGCTGGGAACGCTGGAATATGCCGTCGATCCGTTCCAGGCCCCCACCGCCGCACAGGACCGCTTTCAACAGGACCGGACCCACCTCCAGGCCGCCCATATCTGGTCGCCCGCATCCGACATCCGGCTGGTGACCACTGGCTATTGGGTCACCACCGATCGCGCCAGTTTCCGCCAGACCGACAAACCCGGCGGCTGGGACGATGCACCGGACGAACGCGGCCTGGCGACCGGTTGGACCGTTCTCGATCGCTGCTTCGACGAGGACGACCCCGCCCCCGGCACCGGCGGCAGCGCCGCCAATCGGATCACCCCGGAGGCTGCGCAAGCCTGTGGTGGGCGCTGGCGGCCACGGCAATTCCATTATTATGGCGTCGAGCCCCGGCTGGATTTGGGGCACCGTCTGTTCGGGGTGGAGCATAAGACGGTTCTGGGCGCACGCTGGCACCAGGAAAGGGTGCAGCGCGACCAGTTTCGCAGCGCCGATCTGGCCATACAGGATCTCGATTTCGCCCGCAGCCTGACCGGCAGTGCCCATCGCGAGGACGCCGGCATCCGGGTCCGCGCCTTGAGTGCGTTTTTCCAGGACAGCATGACCATTGGTGATGTCACCGTCACGGCCGGGCTGCGCCTCGAGGATGTCAACACCGTCACCACGGTGCGCCGGGCCAGCAGCACCGCTGTCGACATCACGCTGGCACAGAATGATACGGCGCTGCTGCCGGGGCTGGGGGCCGTATGGCGTGTCGGTGCCGGCACGGAATTCTTTGCCGGCGTCCATGGCGGCTTTGCCCCGCCCCGGCCCAGCCGGGACATCGGCACCGACGGCCCGGCACGCGTGTCGCCGGAACGCTCGACCAACTGGGAAGTCGGCGTGCGCAGCCAGCCGCGCGACGGCCTGTCACTGGCGGCAACGCTGTTTCAAACCGATTTCCGCGAAATCGTCATTTCCAGCGCCGCCGGTCGCTTCATCAATGGCGGCCGGTCGCGCAACGCCGGGCTCGAACTGTCGGGCCGGATCGACACCGGGCCGCTTACCGGCAGCACCCACAATGTCTGGCTGCAATCGGCCTGGACGTTCGTTCCCACCGCGCGCTTCGACACGACGAGCGATGCTGCCTTCAGTGCCGGCGATGCCGGCGTGGTCGGGGCGGCCTGCGAGGACGGCGATGGCTGCTTCAACGGCAATGGCATCGTTGCAGGCGCTCGCCTGCCCTATGCGCCGCGCCACCTGCTGTCGGTCAGCATGGGGTATCGGCACCCGGCAGGGGTCGAAGCGCGTATCGGCGTCGATTATCGCAGCAACCAGCAACCCGATCCCTTCGCCCGCGTGCTGGACACCGAAATCAACGCCAGCGGTTGTTCGGATGCAGCCTGTTCGGGGCTGGCCGGGCCGATCGAAGCGGTGACGCTGCTGAATGGCGGCCTTTCGTTCACGCCCGGCAAGGGCCGGGTCACAGTTTTCGCGACGGGCTGGAACCTGACCGACCGCGTCTATCTCGCCAGTCGTGTCGATGGCATGGCGGTTGGCCGTGGCCGCACGGTCGTCGGTGGTATCAGGCTGCGCTACTGACGCGCCGCGTCAGGTCGTAATTTTGACGCGCCGCGTCAGCCGGCAAGCTTCGGCACCCGCTTCTCTTCGAGCGCCGGCCAGAAATGGCTGACGCTGCGTTGCAGTTCGAGCCGGGCCACGGCCATTTGCGCAAAGCGTGGCGGGATCGGCAGCTCGCCGGCCTCCACCATGGAGAGCCCCTGATCCATCGCCTGGTCGAGCGCGGTTTCCAGCCAGTCCAGCCAATCCCGTGTCTGGTCGATGGCTGTGGTGGGCGTGTTGTCGACGGGCCCGTGCCCCGGCACGACGCGGACATGGCCAAGCCCGGCCAACGCAGCCAGCGATTGCCGCCAGCGCGCCAGATCGGCGTGCGGCGTCGCAGGCGCGCGATTGTGAAACACCAGGTCACCAGTGAACAAGGTGCCGCTGCTTTCATCCAGCACCGCCAGATCGGAGTCGCTGTGGCCCGAAAGCGTGAGCAGCCGCAAGCGGCGCCCGCCGATCATGATCGAACCGGCGACTGCCGGCACCAGGGGCGCTCCAACGTCGGTGCCGCGCATCCAGTCGCCGAGCAAGCGATAAAGGCCCGGCGAAAAACCCGCCGCATCACCTTTGACCAGAGCCGCAACGCCAGGGGTCGCCGCGATGATTGCCGGTGAAAATGCCGATGCCCCGAAGCTGTGATCGGGGTGGAGGTGGGTGATGAACACCCGGACCACCGGTTTGCCGGTCAGCCGCCTGGCCAGCTTTGCCAGCGCTTCGCCATGCCGATGCGAAGCCCCGGCATCGACCAGCACAGCGCCTTCGGATGTGGCGATGATGCCGATATTGGCGATGGCGCCCCCATTTGCCATGGCAATCGGCGCATCGGCACCGCGCACCACCCACAGGCCCGGCGCCACAGTCTCGGCATTCAAGCGATAGGCGAAGGACGCAGCGTCAGCGGCGGTTGCCGCAAAAGACGCCGCAGCACCGGCCATAAACCGCCGGCGCGATACGATCACGGCTGCGCCGCATCAGCCAGCAACACCGGGGGGAGCGCACTGTGATGGGTGATGCTGGAGGCCATTTCCACTCCGCCACTGTCGCGTGCCGCCACGGCAATCTGTTCGCCGGGGCGAAGCCGCGGCATCAGCATGATCGCCGGATCTTCCGCCACCGAGGCTTCCAGCGTGACATCCGCCAGAACCCGGCCATTGGCCGTAAAGCGCAGCGTTTCCAGCCAGTAACTGGAAATATTGTCGACGAATCCGGTATCCATCGGATGGCGGATGTTCACGGCGACCCGGGTGCCGCCCGGCGATGTCCAGACGCGGCCGCGCAGCTGCATCAGATTTTGTGCCCAATCGCCTTTCACCCGGCTGGCCGGCGGCGTCGAACACCCCCCGCCGGCAGCATCGATCCAGTTGCCCGCCAACAGCCAGGTGCCGTCGGCGATCTGCACGGCGGCGCGCACCGGCGTCCGCTGGTCGAGCTTGATGCGGAGCGAAATGAAGGGCTCGGCGTCCTGCGGGACAAAGTCCACGGCTTTCTGGATGGGGTTCAGATCGGCAAAGATGATGATGCGCTGCACGCCGGGCACGGCGCGCGCATCGACCTGGACCGGGAACTGCCGCTGGTTTTCGGCAATGGCCGGGAAGCTGATCTTGACCCGGTCATCGAACCGGTAAACCGCGCCTTCGGGCAGTGCCAGCTGCAGGACATCGGGCAGAAACGGCGATTTCAACGGATCGCCGGGCACGCCACTGACCGTGCCAGCCCGTGGAGCGGCCGCTGCCGGCAGTTCCAGCAACAGCATCGCGATCAAGGCAGCGCCATGTCTCATCCCAAAGACGAAGGTACGCCTGTCGGTTTGACGCTACCATAGGACCTTGGGACAACGGGTGCCGAAAAGGGGTGATTGATGTTGATGGCGCTGGCAGTGGTGATGGCGGCCGCTGGGGTGATGGCGACCGCTGGGGTGCCGGCGGCCGCTGGCCCGGCGGAATGGCGAGCCTCGCCGTTCCACGATCCGGTGACCTTGTATCGCATCGAGCGTCCGCGCAGCCCGGTGCCCGCCCCGCCCGAAGGGGTGACCGCGTTGAACACGGCGGGTGTGGCCGCACTGGCACCGCGCGCGTTGCTCGTCGATGTAGGCCCGGCCGAGGACGGCCGCCGCGATTCCGCGACCGGGCGCTGGACACTGCGGCGTCCGGCGCAATCCCTGCCAAGGGCGATATGGTTTCCCGAAGCCGGGCGGGCGCCCGGCGTGCCGGCAATCATCGACCATTTCGCGGCAGCCGTGCCCCGCCTCGCCGCCGGGCGGCCGATCATCATCTTCTGTCTGGCCGATTGCTGGATGGGCTGGAACGCTGCGCTGCGCCTCCACCGCATGGGGCTGAGAGTCTATTGGTATGGCGCCGGCCGTGATGGCTGGACGGCAGCAGGCAAGGCGCTGGTGCCGGTCGAGCCCTTCATCAACCAGGAGAAATGACGTGATCCGGCCATCACGCCACAGAGCCGCCGAGGGGCAACAGGACCAGCCGCGCACCCTGTGAACAGGGGCGCGGCTGGCCTTGTGCAGATGGCGCCTCCGGCCCTCAGGCCATTGCGTTGGCAGTCGGTTGCACGTTGGTGAAGTTGGCGATGTCGGCAAATACCGCGGCAGCACCCGGCAGGGCCATGGCGGCACCAATGGCTTCGGGACTGTCGAAGGTGAGAATGCCGACACACAGGAGCGAGGCGTCGCCGGCGAGCGGAAACAGGGCTTCACTGGCGGTCATCCCGACCGGGCCGAAATGCTTCTGGGCCAGCGGCAGGTGGGTGTTCACATAATAATCCCGGTCAAAGCTCGCATCGGCCTGCGCCGGATATGTCACAACCAGTTTTGCCATTTCGTTTTCCCCTTTTGCTCGACACACTTGCCTGTTGGTCGATTTTTGTTGCTCGATTTTTGCCGATTACTTGGCGTCCGCCAGGTAAACAGTCATACGCTTTTTCGCCAGTGGCGGCATCTTGGTCATCTGCGCCGCCGCCAGATTGGCAGACGGTCCCTTGCCCACCTGGACGACAGCCACCATACCCATTGAATAGTGCGGCAAACATTTGACGCCGTAAATGCCCGGCGTCTTCACCGTCAGCACGAAATCCTTGCCGATCGCGCCCTTCTGCTCGGTTTCGCCTTCCGGCAACATGCCGGCGATGGTCTGGCCATTGTGGCCGGGGTCGGTCGCTGCAAAGATCACGCGATCGCCCGGCATGGCCTTGATGAAGGCCGGTTCGAAGACCATCGTGCCTTCCTTGCCGGTGTTCAGCATCTTGACCGCAATGTCCTTGGCCGTGACGGGCTGCGCAAAAACAGCGGCCACCATCAGCATGCAAACCGTCTTCACCGCAGCACTCCCCTGGATCTGATTTGCGGCCATTGTTGTCGTTGCGCGATGGAACGCCATACTCCCTTGGTAGAATGGCGGCAGCGACCGTTCGTCGCAAAACTGCCCGGCAAGTGGTTGGAGTCGGAATTGGCCGCGCCAGTTCGGAATAACAAAAAGGGGAGATTTCCATGCTGATGCAAGCAATCGAGCAGCTCAAGGGCCGGGTCGCGATCCGGCCGCGCTATGACAATTACATCGGGGGCGCCTGGGTCGCCCCGCAGGAAGGCCGTTATTTCGACAATCTGTCGCCGGTAACGGGCGGCAAGGTGTGCGAGATCGCCCGCAGCCAGGCGGCGGATGTCGAACTGGCGCTGGACGCCGCCCATCTGGCCAAGGAAAAATGGGGCCGGGCCAGCCCCGCCGAACGGGCGCTGGTGCTCAATCGCATCGCTGACCGGATCGAGGAAAATCTGCCGCTGCTGGCGATGGTCGAAACGATCGACAACGGCAAGCCGATCCGCGAAACCACCGCAGCCGATCTGCCGCTGGTTGTCGATCACTTCCGCTATTTTGCCGGCTGCATCCGGGCGCAGGAAGGCGGCATCAGCGAAATCGATCACGACACCATCGCCTATCATTTCCACGAGCCCCTGGGCGTTGTCGGCCAGATCATTCCATGGAATTTTCCGCTGTTGATGGCGGCCTGGAAAGTGGCGCCGGCGCTTGCTGCCGGCAATTGCATCGTGCTCAAGCCGGCCGAACAGACACCGATGTCGATCATGGTGCTGATGGACCTGATCGGTGATCTGCTGCCGCCGGGCACGCTCAATGTCGTCAATGGCTTCGGTGTCGAAGCCGGCAAGCCGCTCGCCACTTCCAAGCGCATCGCCAAGATTGCCTTCACGGGCGAAACCGGCACCGGCCGCCTGATCATGGGCTATGCAACCGAAAATCTGATTCCGGTCACGCTCGAACTGGGCGGCAAGAGCCCCAACATCTTCTTCGCCGATGTCATCGACGAGGACGACGCGTTTCTCGACAAGGCCCTCGAAGGCTTCTCGATGTTCGCCCTCAACCAGGGGGAGGTCTGCACCTGCCCGAGCCGGGTTCTGGTGCAGGAAAGCATCTATGACCGCTTCATGGAAAAGGCCGTGGCCCGGGTCAAGGCGATGAAGCTGGGCAGCCCGCTCGACATGGCCACCATGGTCGGCGCCCAGGCCTCGGAGGAACAGCTCAACAAGATCCTGTCCTATGTCGATATCGGTCGCGAGGAAGGTGCGCGCGTGCTGACCGGCGGTGGCCGCGCCAATTTCGGCAGCGAGCTTTCCGATGGCTATTATCTCGAACCGACGATCCTGTCCGGCACCAACAACATGCGGGTGTTCCAGGAGGAGATTTTCGGGCCGGTCGTGTCGGTGACGACCTTCAAGGATCCGGAAGATGCCATTCGCATCGCCAACGATACCAGCTTCGGCCTCGGTGCCGGCGTCTGGACGCGCAACGGCACGCAAGCCTATCGCGCCGGACGTGCCATCCAGGCGGGACGGGTCTGGACCAACTGCTATCACCTCTATCCCGCCCATGCCGCCTTCGGCGGTTACAAGCAGTCCGGCATCGGCCGCGAGAATCACAAGATGATGCTCGATCACTACCAGCAGACCAAATGCCTGCTGGTCAATTATTCGCCCAAGGCGATGGGGTTCTTCTGAGCCATAGAAGGCGACGCTGGCCACAGGCGGTCGGGCATGGTCATGGCATGCCCTGCCGCCTCATGCCCGACCGTCCTCCTTCGGCAGACAGGTGTGCGATTTTGGTGTCTTGGCAACACCAAAACTTGTGCCATCATCGTAACATGACCATGTCAGCGCCATTGACGTCACCCGACGAAGGCTGCCCGCATGCGGTGCGCGTGGCACATTCGACGGCGGACGATCCGGAACTGGCGGTGCGCGAAGTGATGCGCACGCTGGGCTTGCCCGAGCTGGCCGGGGTCATCCTGTTCTGTTCGAGCCGGTACCCGATCGATACGCTGGGCCCGGCCCTGGCAGCGCGTGCCAATGGCCATGTCATCATCGCATGCACATCCTCGGGTGAAATCACGCCGGCCGGGCTTGCCGAAGGCACGTTGACCGCCATCGGCTTCCCCGCCAGCGATTTTCGCTTCGAAGCGCTGTGCATGGACGGCATTTCGAAAAGCGATGCGGCCGAAACCCATGCTGCCGTCCGCAATCTGGCAATGGACGCCGATCTCGAGGCGCGGGCGCGCTGGGGCCGCGGGCATCATGCCGGCATCTTCCTGATCGACGGGCTGTCGGTCCAGGAAGAGTTGCTGACGCTGACCATCCAGAATGCCCTCGGGCAGGTGCCGTTGGTCGGCGGTTCTTCCGGTGACAGCCTCGCCTTCCGCGAGACCTTTGTTTTTCACCAAAGCCATTTTCGCCGCGATGCAGCGGTGGTTGCCCTGTTGTCGTCGCAGCGGCCGCTGCATGTCTTTCGCGCCCAGCATTTCCTGCCGGGGCCGGCACGCATGGTGATCACTGGCGCCGATCCTGTCAGCCGCATCGTCCACGAGATCAACGGTGAGCCGGCAGCCGAGGAATATGCCCGGTTGATCGGCACAAGGATGGCAGACCTCAACCCGGCGCTTTTTGCCAGCCATCCGCCGATCGTGCGCATCGGCGGCGAATATTACGCCCGGTCGATCCGTGCCGCCAATCCGGATGGCAGCCTCACCTTCTATGGCGCCATCGAAGAAGGTGTAGTCATGACCCTCGGTCACACAGGCGACATCCTGGCCAACCTCGAAGCCGTGTTCGCCGATCTGGAAGCGCGGGTGGGCGGAATCGACCGGGTTCTGGCATTCGATTGTGTGCTGAACGGGCTGGAAATCCGGCAACGGCAATTGGCCGACGAGGTGTCGCGTCTCTATGCGCGATCGCGCGTCGTGGGTTTCAATACCTATGGCGAACAGGTGCGGACCTTGCACATGAACCAGACCTTTTCCGGCCTGGCCATCGGCCGCAGATGATGGAATGAAGGATCCGGACGTCTGGTCCCGCAACGAGGCGGCGAGCCGAATGGCCAGCACGCCCGAAATGCAGCGCATCGCGCTGCTCGAAGCCCAGGTCGCCAAACTGACTCGCATCAATTCGGCCCTGATCGGCCGGGTGGAACGCGCCACCGATCTGCACGGCAGTGCCTTTTCGCTGTTCGAAACGGCGATTGCACTGGAAGGCCGGGTACGCGATCGCACCGCCGAGCTCGAAAGCGCCATGGACACGCTGGCGAACACCAACGCGGCGCTGGCCATGGCGCGCGACGAAGCCGACAAGGCACGCCGCCGGCTCGCCGATGCGATCAACAGCATCGATGAAGGCTTTGCGATCTTCGACAGCGACGACCGGCTGGTGCTGGCCAACAAGACCTATATCTCGCTGTGGCCCGAAGCCGAGGACGTCATTCGCCCCGGTGTCCACTTCCGCGACATCCTGAGCGTGCTGGCGCGCGAGCGCGTACCGCTGGCGGCCCTGACCGCACCCGATGCCTGGGTATCGCACCGGATCGAGCGCCACGGCATCGCCGACGGCGGGCAGGCCATCGCGCTTTCGGACGGCCGCTGGGTGCAGGTGAACGAACGCCGCACCAGCGACGGCGGCATCGTGGCGATCTATACCGACATTACCGACATGAAGGCTGCCGAGGCCCGGGACCGGGCACAGGTGCTGGCCGAACGCGCTGCCGTCCTGCAGGCGACTCTGGATGCGATGCCGCACGGCGTGGCACTCTTCGATAACCAACGGAAATTGACCGCCTGGAACGGGCCATTGCTGGCCATGCTGATGCTGGCTGACCCGGGTGCAGCCATCGCCGAGCATGTACTGACGCACAATGCCTTCACGGCGTGGTGCCGCAAGGTCATGCCGGGTGTGGCCGACGGCGGTGCCCTCGACTGGCTGGCGCCGGGCGTTCCCGAGGTGGTGCGCATTGCGGCGCTCGCCGATGGCCGCAGTCTGGAAGTGCACCGCCAGCCGATGCCCGGTGGCGGCATGGTGGTTCGGCTCGACGACGTGACCCAGGCCCGCGCCGCCGCCGCCGCGATGGCCCAGCGCAAATCCGATCTGGAAGCGCTGGTCGCCGAACGAACCGCGGCGCTCGAACAGGCGCGCAACCAGGCGATTACCGCCAACAGTTCCAAGACCCGCTTTCTGGCAGCGGCCAGCCATGATCTGCTGCAGCCGCTGAACGCAGCCCGGCTGTTCGTATCGGCATTGTCCGGGCGACGCATGGCCGATGGCAATCGGTTGCTGGTCGGCCAGGCATCATCGGCACTGGACTCGATCGAATCGCTGCTGGAAGCGCTGCTGGAAATCTCGCGACTGGACGCCGGCGCGATCCAGCCCGAAATCCGGCCGGTGCCGCTGGCCGATCTGTTTGCCGCGCTGATGGCCGAATTCGCAGTGGCGGCCCAGCGCAAGGGCCTCGGGCTGCATGTGGAACCAACGGATGCATGGGCGGCAACCGATCCGCGCCTGCTGCGCCGTATCCTGCAGAATTTCCTGTCCAACGCGGTGCGCTACACGCGAACCGGCAGCGTCACGATGACAGCGCGCCTTGGCGTCGACGGCATCGAGATTGCGGTGGCGGATACCGGGCCCGGCATCGCCATGGCGGACCAGGCGATCATCTTCGAAGAGTTTCGCCGGCTGGCCGGTCGCAGCGAACATGAAGAAAAAGGTGTCGAGCGGGGCATGGGGTTGGGGCTGGCCATCGTGCAGCGCGCAGCACGCATGCTCGACCTGGCGGTGGCATTGCGCTCGGCGCCGGACGCCGGTGCGACCTTTGCCGTCACGGTACCGGCCAGCGCACCGCAACTGCGTGAGTCCAACGCCGATGGCGCCCATGGCAGTGCCGGTGTGAACCGGGCCACCGTTCTGGTGATCGACAATGAACTGGCGATTCTGGCGGGCATGTCGGCCGTGCTGGAAGGCTGGGGCTGCCAGGTATTGACGGCGTCCGACGGTCCCGCCGCGCTCGCCATTGCCCGGCGCCGGCCGATCGATCTGCTTCTGGCGGATTATCATCTGGCCGATGGCGCCACGGGCGATACGGTGGTGGACCATGTGCGCCAGGCCTGCGGACGCCAGATACCGGCAGCCATCATCACGGCCGATCGCACACCCGAACTCAAGGAGAGCCTGGCGTCGGCCGGGCTGGCGATCCTCACCAAGCCGGTGAAGCCGGCGCAATTGCGCGCCTTGATGGGGCGATTGCTGGCCTGACCCGACGGGGTCAGCGAGCCTCGCGCTCGGGCGGGGTGAAATGCACCTTGCCGGCGATGATCACCACCTGGGTCCGGCTGTAGCAGTTCATTTTTCCCAGAATTGCCGAGACATGCGCCTTCACCGTGGTGATCGAGATATCGAGTTCCCAGGCGATCTGCTTGTTCAGCTTTCCGGCCACCACCATCCCCAGCACGACGCGCTGCTGCGGCGTCAGGCTGTCGATACGATGGCGGATTTCTTCCGTCTCGGTATTGTCGGGGGCGGCGAACTCGTCGGGAACGAAAAGATTGCCGTTCAGGACGGACTGCACGGCGGCGACGATCGCGCTGCGTTTCAGGCTTTTGGGAATGAAGCCGGCCGCGCCGTTGGAGATCGCACCCTGCACCAGCCCGGCTTCGACCGCGCCCGAAACAATGACGATCGGCAGGGACGGGAAGCGTTCGCGCAGCACGGCGAGCCCGCTGAAACCCTGGGCATCGGGCATGTTGAGATCGAGCATGACCAGATCGAAATCGCCTTCGCGATCGATGATGGCAGCCGCTTCGGCGATGCTGGCGGCTTCGAACAACTCGGTTTGATCGAAGGCAACGGCAATCACCGTGCGCAAGCCATCGCGCACCAGAGGATGGTCATCGACAATCAGCACGCGTTCCACGGCAACAACCTCCCCCGGCGCGCAGAATAACCCTTTATGCGCAGAATGGGAGAGTGGTGTTGGCGGAAGGACAACAGGGACCGCCACGATCCCGGCGGTATGGGCAGGCGCGGACCGTGCCCCGGTCCGCGCCCCCATCGAGCCTGATTGTCCAAGCCCCGCCATCAACCTGGCAGTTTGAACACCCAGAGCATGCCGCCCTGGTTGATGTTCGCGATCGATTTGGCGACTTCGCCGCCCCACAATGGCACGGCGCCGCCCCAGCCCGACATGACGGCGACGAACTGTTCGCCATCCTGTTCCCAAGTGACCGGCGTGCCGATGACGCCCGAGCCGGTGTTGAACTTCCACAGCTCGGTGCCGGTCTTGGAATCGAAGGCCTTCAAATAGCCTTCGGGCGTGCCGGTGAACACCAGATTGCCACCCGTTGCCAGCACACCGCCCCAAAGCGGGGCCTTGTTCTTGTATTCCCAGGCGATCTTGCCGGTGGCCGGATCGATGGCCCGCAGCACGCCGATGTGATCGTCATACAGCGGCTTGATGGTGAAGCCCGCACCCAGATAGGCCGCGCCTTTCTTGTAGGCGATGGGCTCGTTCCAGATGTCCATGCCCCATTCGTTGCTGGGGACGTAGAACATCTTCGTCTGTTGGCTATATGCCATCGGCATCCAGTTCTTGCCGCCGAGGAAGCTGGGGGCCGAGAACACGGTCGTGCCCTTGGTACCATCGGCATTGGCAGGGCCGGGACGGTTGGCCGGGATGGTGATCGGCTTGCCGGCCTTGGTGTAGCCGCTTGCCCAGGTCACTTTCGAAACGAACGGTGTTGCCGACACGAACTTGCCGTTGGTGCGGTCGAGCACGAAGAAAAAGCCGTTGCGATCGGCCTTGGCGCCCAGTTTCATCACCTTGCCGTTGACCGTGTGATCGAACGGGATGAATTCGTTCACGCCGTCGAAATCCCAGCCGTCGTGCGGTGTGGTCTGATAATGCCATTTGATGACCCCGGTATCGGGATCGATGGCCAGGGTGGACGCGGTATAGAGATTGTCGCCCGGGCGCAGGTTGCTGTTCCAGGGCGATGGATTGCCCGTGCCCATGTAGACAAGGTTGGTGTCGGGATCATAGGTGCCGCCCAGCCAGGTGGCGCCGCCGCCGTTCTGCCACTGATCACCCTGCCAGCTGGCGTTGGTGACGCCGGTGATGCCGTTGTCCGCGCCCTTCATGCTGCCCATATGGCCTTCGATCGTCGGGCGCGACCAGATCAGTTCGCCGGTCTCGGCGTCACGGGCCTCCACCTTGCCGACCACGCCGAACTCGCCGCCGCTGTTACCGTAGATCACCTTGCCGTTGATGATCATCGGGGCCGCGGTGAAGCTGTAGCCAGCGGCATAATCCGCCAGCTTCTTGTTCCAGATGACGCGGCCGGTCTTGCGGTTCAACGCGACCATATGGGCATCGAGCGTGCCGAAGATGATCTTGTCACCATGGATCGCAGCGCCGCGGTTGACGACATCGCAGCACGGCATGATGCCATCGGGCAGTCGGGCATCATATTGCCATTTTTCGGCGCCGGTGCGCGCATCGAAGGCGAACAGCCGGCTGTAGCTGCCGGTGACGTACAGCGTGCCGTCATGAACGATCGGCTGGCTTTCCTGGCCGCGCTGCTTTTCGCCGCCAAGGCTGGCCGTATAGGCCGGCACCATCGTCTTGACGTTGTCGGCGTTGATCTTGGCCAACCCCGAAAAGCGTTGACCGCGGTGGCCCATGCCATAGGTCAGGATGTCGCCCGGGGTGGCTTCGTCGTTCATGATCTCGGCGTCGGTCGGGCCTGCCGCCGATTGCGCCAGTACCGGCGTGCCCATCATCCACAATGCCGCACCTGCGGCCAACCAGTTTGCCTTCATCATTCCCGTGTCTCCCCTCTTGCAATTCAGCCTATCGGACGGCCGTTGATCCTTGTTCGCCTGCTCATGTTAGGCCGCGCTGCGGCGACGGCCATTGCACCTTGGACCTACATGCCGACATCAGACCGTCCGCTGCGGCGGCACATGGACAACGCCATGGCCCGCAAACAATCTGACCAGCGTGCCGTCGGTGGCAAAGCGCTCCATCGCGGCTTCGAGCGCATCCGCCAGGTCACGGCTGTCGTCCTTCACGGCGATGCCCACATCCCATCCGGGGCTGGCGAGCGCCGGGATCGGGCCGCGCCGCTGCCGGATTTGCGGCGCGGCATTGTTCGACAGCGCGTGTTCGATCTGGGACCGGGTCGCCATGGCAACGTCGGACTTGCCGGCCTTCAAGCTGTCGAGCGCAGCCGCAGACGACAGGAAATGCGCGACGCTTGCGCGCATCACGCCGCCGAAACCGCCCGAAAACCAGAAGTCCGGCACCGAATCGAGCTCGGCCGCAATGCGCTTGCCGGCCCATTGCGGCGGCGGTGCTTCACAATCGGCCTCTGGACCACAAGCGATGGCAAAGCTTTCACGGGCATAAGGCGCGCCGATCACGCAGCGCTCGACCTTCAACGTGAAGCGGCGGTCGGTGGGAACATGCATCATGACATCGGCGGCACTGCCGCCGATCAGCAGCCCGCGCCACACCATGTTCCTGAGATCGTCCTCGACACTTTCGTCCGCCAGGAAATCGACGAAGCGAACCTTGAAGCCGATGGCGCTGGCCAGCGCCGTGCCCAGATCGATATCGATGCCGCGCAGCACGTCATTGGCATCCCGCCAGCTCCAGGGCGCGAAATCGCGATAGACCGCGATCGTCAAAACACCATCGGCGCCAATCTTTTCGAGCGGTCGGGACAGCGCTGGCGCCGGCAGTGCCAGGGCCAGCAAGCCGGCGAGCAGGGCGCGACGCGACCCGGGATCAACCGGCATCGTAGCGCGTGTCGAGCCAGGCGCGGATCGCCCATCCGGCCTTCTGGCCCAGGGCTTCACCCATCGGCGGCATATAGACCTTGCCGTCGCGGGTCGCGCCGTGCTGGAAGCGCTCGATATACCATTCGTCGCCGGCATCGTCCTTGTCGAGGTAGCGCAGATCGGGGGCGATGCCGCCCGAGATGGCATCCAGCCCGTGGCAGCGCGCGCAATTCTGGCCATAGGCAGACTGGCCGATGGCGATTGCAGTGGCATTGCCTCGATAGGGATTGGCCTTGACCCAGTCCGGGCCGATATCGGGCAGCTTGCTGGTGTCCACCGGTTGCGGCGTCACATCGCCATGGGCCGACAGCGGTGCCAGCAGGGCTGGCGCGCCGAACCCCAGGGCCATGGTCACGGCCATCACAAGGGCGGTTGTCGTCTTCATGGTCTGCTCCCTCGGCCAGTGCAGGCCGCGTCTTCGCTGATGAAAGCATAGTGGCGCCACCCCGCCGGCTTCTCCTATTCTACCTTGGTCTTAGATGCCGGGCGCGATGGCCGGCCTAGGGTCAGGGTCGACTGAAAGGACCGGAATGATGATGAAACGGACCCTGGCGCTGGCCGTGTTCCTGGCTGGCCCGCTGGCAGCCGAAACCATCTATGTGTCCAACGAGCGGGCCAACACCATCAGCGTCGTCGACGGCCAGACACTGCAAGTGAAAGCCAGCTGGCCGGTGGGGAAGCGCCCGCGCGGCATCATCATGTCCAGCGATGGTCGGCACCTGTATGTGTGCGCCAGCGACGAAAATGCCGTGCAGATCGTCGATGTGGCGACTGGCAAGGTCATTGCCGATCTGCCCTCGGGCGACGACCCCGAAATGTTTGCGCTGTCCGCCGATGGCAGGACGCTGTTTGCCTCCAACGAGCGCGATGCGCAGATGACGGCGATCGACATCGAAGGGCGCCGCGTGGCGTTTCAGGTTGTCGTGGGGGTGGAGCCGGAAGGCATGGCGACCTCACCCGATGGCAAATGGGTGGTGGCTACGTCGGAAACGGACAACAAGCTGCACTGGATCGATATCGCCACGAAGACCATGGTGGACGAAACCGAAGTCGACATTCGCCCGCGCCACGCGGAGTTCACCGCCGACGGCAAGATGCTGTGGGCGACGGCCGAGATTGGCGGCACCCTGCATTTCATCGATGTGGCGACCCGCCGCGAACTGGACCAGATGAAATTTGCCGTCCCCGGTGTGCCGGCGGACAAGATCCTGCCGGTCGGTGTGCGCTTCACCCCCGATGGCACCCAGGCGCTGGTTGCCCTTGGCCGGGCCAACCACGTCGCCATCATGGATGTGGCAACCCGCAAGGTGACGGCGCTGGTGCCTGTGGGCAGCCGAGTGTGGCATCTGGCGATTTCGGCCGACGGCCGGCGCGCCTATGCCGCCAATGGCCTTTCGGACAATATGAGCGTGATCGACATCGCCGCGGCCAAGGTCGTGGCCACGGTGCCATTGGCACGCGCCCCCTGGGGTGTCGCTGTCGGCAAGTAAAGCGTCGAAAACACCGCAGAATCGCCAGAAATCGGTCTGGTCCGTCATGCTTTGCGACTGAACATGCGCCTATCGCCACGCAACGGCGAGAAGGCGGGCGTGCGGATCATCTAATACCTCACGCGCGATTTGCCCGCCTATAGTCCTATACTGCCGATTTGCAGTCTCCCCCACAGACACGGTGCAATCGTTCAACATGAACGAGGCGAAAACGAGGGGGGAGAAAACAATGAAGATCGCCAAGGTTCTCGGCTCGGCTGCGTCGCTGGCATTGCTGGCTTTCGCCCTGCCGGCCCATGCCCAGTCCAGTCCGCAAGCCGGTTCGCAGGCCAACCCGCTGGATGCCACCGACCAGCTTCTGCTGCGCCTGAAGGAAAAGGGCATTCTTTCGGATGACGAATATGGCGCGCTGCTCAAGCTCAAGCAGCAGCAGAACGCCGCCGCCGCGCCAGTCACTGCCATCCCCGCCGCTGCCGTGCCGCCGCAACAGGCGGCAGCCGCCGCGCTCGATGGCAGCCGCGTGGTGATGATGTCCAAATCCGGCGTCGGCATGCAACTGGGCGATGTCACCCTGACTTTCTCGGGCTCGGTCAACGGCTTTTACGCCCATGACAGTGGCACCGCGCCCGGCCCCACCACCAACGTCGTCGGGGGATTGGCGTCGGTCGGCGGCGATACATCGGCCGTCCGCAACGGCCTGCTTCCCGGCTTCCTCAAGGTGGACGTGACGACCACCCAGGGCGGCTGGGATGTCGGGGCGCATTTCGGCCTTTACCCCGGCATCAACAGTGTCACTGGCGCCGGCGGCGCCAACAGTGGCGGCGCCCCGCAAGCCCTGGCGACCAGCGGCATCGATGCCCGCGAAACCTATCTGACCTTCGGGAAAGCCAGTTTCGGCGAGGTCAAGGTCGGCCGGGCGATCGGCCTTTTCGGGTCGGACGCCATCCTGAACGACATCACGCTGCTTTCGGTCGGCACCGCGGCGGGCAATGCGGCGCCGTCGAACACGTCGCTCGGCCGGATCGGGGTTGGCTATGTCTATACCGATTTCCAGCCCCAGATCACCTACACCAGCCCCAGCCTTGGCGGCCTGAAACTGGCGGCCGGCGTCTTCATGCCGCTCACCAGCTTCGGCGCCGCGGAGGTGAACGGCACGCCCGGCTTCCAGGCCAAGGTGACCTATGACGGCAATTTCGGCGATGTCGGCTTGCATGCCTGGTTGTCCGGCATCACGCAGGATCACAATCCGGTCGGCGGCGTGGCCTATAACGGCAGGGGCCTCGATCTCGGCGCCAAGCTGTCTGTGTCAGGCTTTTCGGTCCTCGGTTATTACTACACGGGTACGGGGCTCGGCACGACCGGTCTGTTCATCCTGGCGACGGACGCCCTTGGCCGCGCCCGTGGCAGCGACGGCTATTATGTCCAGAGCACCTACACCACCGGCAAGCTCACGCTCGGCGCCAGCTATGGCGCGTCGCAGCTGAACCTCACCAGGGACGAAATCAACCCGACGCTGCTCGATCGCAACAGCAGCTATGTCGGCCAGCTGCGCTATGGCCTGACGAGCTGGGTGACGCTGGTGGGCGAATATACGCACACCATGTCGCGCGCGCACGGCGGCAACAGCGCCACGTCCGATACGCTCGCGGCCGGTGCAATCCTGTTCTTCTAGCGGATCTGCAGGGTTTCGGCGGCCGGGGCGCCGCCGAACCGGCCCGCTCATGGGCGCCCATGGGCGCCCATGAACGCTCTCGCCCCATCCGGAAGTACAGCAATGCCCGACCCGCTTTATCCCGTTCCCGCTGCCTGGGCCGCGCGCGCCCATGTCAATGCCGCAGCCTATGCCCGGATGCACGCCCGCAGCCTGGCAGACCCGAACGGTTTCTGGCGCGAACAGGCAAGGATCATCGACTGGATCCAGCCCTTCACGCAGATCGATGAAAGCAGTTTCCATCGCGAAGGCTTTGGTGTGCGCTGGTTCGGGGACGGGCTGCTCAATGTCTCGGCCAATTGCCTCGATCGCCACCTCGCGACCCGCGGCGACCAGCCGGCGATCATCTGGGAAGGCGATGACCCGGCCGATCACCGGGTCCTCAGCTATGCCGAGCTGCACGAACTGACGTGCCGGATTGCCAATGTTTTGAAGGCGGAAGCGGTTCGTCCCGGTGACCGGGTGGTGCTGTATCTGCCGATGATCCCCGAAGCCGCTGCCGCCATGCTGGCCTGCGCGCGAATCGGCGCCATCCACGCCGTGGTGTTCGGCGGATTTTCGCCCGAAGCGCTGGCAGGGCGCATCGCCGATTGTGGGGCGACCCTGGTGATCACCGCCGATGAAGGCCTGCGCGGCGGCAAGACCGTGCCGCTGAAAGCCAATGTCGATGCCGCGCTTCGGCATTGTCCCGACGTGCGGCGCGTGCTGGTCGTGCGCCGCACCGGCGGCGCTGTGGCGATGCAGGACGGTCGCGATGCGTGGCTCGATGCGTTGACCGCAACGGTCGCGCCCAGCTGCCCGGCCGAGATCATGGAGGCCGAAAGCCCGCTGTTCATCCTGTACACCAGTGGATCGACCGGCAAGCCCAAGGGCGTGCTGCATGCCAGTGGCGGTTATCTGGTGTGGGCGGCGATGACCCACAAATATGTGTTCGATTATCGCCCCGGCGAGGTCTTCTGGTGTACCGCCGATATCGGCTGGGTCACCGGCCACAGCTATGGCGTGTACAGCCCGCTGGCCAATGGCGCGACCAGCCTGATGTTCGAAGGCGTGCCCAACTATCCCGACCATGGCCGCTTCTGGCAGATCGTCGAAAAATGGCAGGTCGCAACACTCTACACGGCGCCGACGGCCATTCGCGCGCTGATGCGGGAAGGTGATGATTGGGTGAAGGCGCATGACCGGTCATCGCTGCGGCTGCTGGGCAGTGTCGGCGAACCGATCAACCCCGAGGCCTGGGAATGGTATCACCGTGTTGTGGGCGAATCCCGCTGCCCGATCGTCGACACCTGGTGGCAAACCGAAACCGGCGGCGCCCTGATCACGCCGCTGCCCGGTGCAACGCCGCTGAAGCCCGGGTCGGCCAGCATGCCGTTCTTCGGCGTGGAACCGGTGCTGGTCGATGGCGACGGGCGCAAGCTGGACGGCGCGGTGGACGGCAATTTGTGCCTCGCACGGTCATGGCCCGGCCAGATGCGCGGGGTGTGGGGCGACGACGGGCGGTTTTTCGATGCCTATTTCTCGACCTTCCCCGGCCTGTATTTCACCGGCGATGGCTGCCGCCGCGACGCCGACGGCTATTACTGGATCACCGGCCGGGTGGACGATGTGATCAATGTGTCGGGCCATCGCATGGGATCGGCCGAAGTCGAATCGGCGCTGGTCGCCCATCCGCTGGTGGCGGAGGCGGCGGTCGTGGGGGTCCCGCACGAGATCAAGGGCCAGGGCATCTATGCCTATGTGATCCTGAACGCCGGCGCGGGGGCGAGCCCCGAACTGCGCCGCGACCTCGTGACATGGGTGCGCCGCGAGATCGGCCCCATCGCGACACCCGATGCCATCCACTTCGCGCCGGGCCTGCCCAAAACCCGCAGCGGCAAGATCATGCGCCGCATCCTGCGCAAGATCGCCGAGAATGATTTCGGTAGCCTCGGCGACACCAGCACGCTCGCCGATCCGGAGGTCGTGACAACTCTGATCGACACGCGCCCGGTGGCCGCTTAAATGCCAGCGGGTCTGCAAACGGGGGCGTGGGTTTGAGCCGGTACAGCAAGGGCGCAATCGGCCTGCACTGGCTGATGGCCGTGATGATCCTCGCCAATCTGGCTGGCGGCTTCCTGCATGATTATGTGCCGACCGCCGGCGGCCAGCGCAGCCTCGTCATGGGCCTGCACAAAAGCTTCGGCCTGACGATCATCGTGCTGACTCTGGTGCGGCTGGCGTGGCGACTGGCCAATCCACCCCCTGCACTGCCCGCCCATTTCTCCAGCGGCGAAAGGCTGCTCGCCAAGGCCGGACATTGGGCCTTTTATGGCGCCATGCTGGCGCTGCCGCTTTCAGGCTGGGTGATGGCGGACCGCAACGACCGTCCGCTGCTCTGGTTCGCCCTTTTCGAAGTGCCCAAGTTCGGCGTCGCCAAGCCGGTTGCCGATATCGCCCATGACATGCACGAACTGCTGGGCTGGGCGCTGCTGGCGCTGCTGGCACTGCACATCATCGCGATCATCAAGCATCTGGCGATCGATCAGGACAATCTGCTGCCACGCATGGGAATCGGCCGCGCTCGTTGATGCGCGCGATGCGCTGGTGGATGCGCGCAATGCGCTGGTGGATGGTTGCGGACATGGTCGCGAAAATGCCGCCGCCAATCAGGCTGCTCCATTTCGTGCGCATGGGGTTGATTCTGTTTTGGAAAAGCTTCAACAGTAAAATCGGGCTTTTGAGACATATTTGACGGCCGGGGGGGTAATTACCCACCCCCTTGCCAAGGGGTCGCTTCTATGATTCACACTATCCATGAATCGCGAGGAACTTGAGCAGCTTACGAAGCCGGAGTTGATCGATCTTTTGCTTGGCCTGCAGCGCCCGGGCA
>Ga0209906_100036_pt1 | contig 268092 bp, 253 predicted proteins | sample FECB24metaG_FD_188303 | JGI IMG/M metagenome (GOLD analysis project Ga0209906, IMG submission 188303) | Cyanobacterial communities from the Joint Genome Institute, California, USA from Joint Genome Institute, California, USA - FECB-24 metaG... ...
GAACCGACGTAAATCAGCCAGAGGCAAATCGTCGATCCGGTCTGATCCACCAGGAGTCATCAGCAGCGTGAATCACAAACATGCCGCTATGGGAAGACCCGCTGCCCGGGAATCTGCCCCGGTTACCGATAAGTCCACATTAAGGTCACACGCGATTCGCCTTAATGATGCCGCCATGCCGTTGTCGATACATACAGCGGCTGGTAACTAACCAATAAGGTTCAATTTGTCAAGGATGCCGGCGCCATCGTCGTTGCAATTTCGCCGAGCAACGCGTCCCATGCCGATGCCGTCTCGCCACTCCATTCGGGTCCGATGACGTCGGCCAGGGTTGCCGCCACGATGCCGAAAAACGCCAGGAACAGCGCCGGCGGCACCCCATAGCCGTCGTGCACATCGGCATGCGATCGCATCAGATGGTCGGCATAGACCCGCGGGCCGATGTAATCGAAAATCGTGTCGAAGACCTGCGCCAGCATCTCCCCCTTCACGGCATCGCGCACATCCTTGCCGAACAGCGCCTCGGTCTCGGGATGGGCGGCGAACAGCCGGGCATAGACTTGGCGGGTCAGATCACCACCGCGTGCCGCCGCCAGCGCCAGGCTGGCTTCGATGATGTCACCCTGTGCAAATCGCCTTGCCATGGCGCGGCCTCCCCGGGCGCAGGATGGCCCCCGGCAGTGACGATGGCAACGGCTGCCACAGCGCGCCGCGTTGGCGGACCATCAGCCGCTGTCGTCGCCGTCCTCGATCTCGTGCTCGACCCCGGCGCGCAGCAACTGGCGAGTCAGCAATTCACTGTAGCGGCGCTGGCGGCGGCGGGCGGTGGCAGCATTGGCCCGCCAGCCCTCGCGCTTGTCGGTCACAAGCGCCTGAAGATCGTCGGCGACGACGATGCGCTCGGCATCGGACGGATCGGTGCGCTTGGCCATGCCGGCACCCTAGACCCGGCCAGGTGGCCGACAAGGCGCGCCGATGCCGCGGTTGGCAGGATAAAGGCCTCCGGCGGCCGGGGCCGGCGGCCCCGGACCCCAATCGATCTGGCGACCTTGTTCGGCGCATGTGTAGCAAACCGGTGAAAGGGGTTTGGGGCCGTCGGGCCCGACCGCCGGCGGCAAATCCCCTAGAACTGCCCACCGCGGCGCGGCTTGCCGCGATCGACCAGGGCGGCGACAAGCATGACCGCGGCAAAGGCGATGAGCGCCGACTGGCCGAGCGCGGTGGCGTTGGTCGCAGCGGGCAGGATCGACGCCATGGCTTGCAGGGCGACAAGCGCTGCCAGGAACAGCAGCGCGGGCAAGGCGGGTTGCCGGCCGCGGACTCGTTTCGCCACCCAGGCGCCTGTTGCGAGGCCGAGCAAGCCGATTTCCACCGCCATTTCGGCTTCCGGGTGGTTCCACAGCGCAAAACCGACGCTGGGGCCGGAAAAACCGAGCGGCAGATCGGGCCGGTGCACCAGCAGATCGGCAAGCCAGTGCGAAAACGCCACCAGCCCGACCATTGCCGCCGTACCCGATGGAAACCAGCGCCGCGCCACCAGCGCCGCAAGCAGCGACCAGCCCAGGGCTGCCGGCAGGCTGTGGGTGAAGGGCATGTAGCCCAAAACCAGCGGGCTGCCTGGCAAGGCCGGATCGAAACCGACCTTTTCAACGCCGGCGATGATCAGCCCGGCCCAGATGAAATCGACGAACTGGCTGGCGCCGACATAGATCCACAGCGGCGCGCGCGGTGCCGCCGCCTTGGCAGCGATCGCAGCGGCAAAATGCCCGGTGAACATGCCGCAACAGGCCCCCCGACCCGGATAAAGCGGTGCGTGTCGACGAAATACAGGCCGCCGCGGCCGATGGTACGAACAAGCGACCTGGCATGAGTGCCGCGAAATAGCCGCGAAAACAGCCGGCTTCATCAGGATGAAGCCGGCATCGCAATCGCGCCTGCGGCCCTCCCCGTCAACGCGGCAATATAGTAACAGAATAGCTTTTCATTGCAAGTGTCGTTTGCCGTTCCGAAACGGCCAATCAATGATTTTTGCCGCCCACAAGGCCCACCAGACAAACACCGGCTGGAATGCCAGCCGCGGCGCATGATAGCCCCAGCCAAGCACCTGCCCGCCGATGGCAACGCCATCGAGCGCGTGCTTGATGTTGGCGGGAAACACCACCACGGCATAGGCCGCCATGGCAAAGCCGCCGAGCCGATTCGCGCGCGCGTCGGGCCAGGCCAGCAACGCGGCCCCCAGCAATTCCCATACGCCCGTGAGCGCGATCACGGCTTCAGGCCAGGGCACCCATGACGGCATGATCGGCAGGAAACCCGCCGGGCTTCGCAGATGCACGATGCCGACCCCCAGATAGACCAGCGCCAGCAGCCAGCGCGCCCCGGTCCGCCAGGTTTCGCGGTGCATCACGCGCTGGTTAACGCGGTGCCCGGGCCGCGCCCGAGGTCCGTGTTGAGCGCCGTCTGGAATTCCTTGCCGAGCGAAAAGCGCTGCGAGGGCATGAACTGCACCATGACGACCAACGCCAAGCCGCGGACACGATCGACCTGGAAGATCGTTCCGGCCGCCCCGCCCCAGCCATAGCTGCCCGCCGGCGTGCCATCGGGCCGTGCCCGCGTGTCGAACAGGGTCGATCGGCCGCCGGCGCCAAAGCCCTGCGTCTTGTCGAAGAACACGCCTTCGGGAAGCAGGTTGGACATCGCCAACTGCGCCGTTTCGCGCGGCAGCACCGCCCGGCCTTCGAAACGCCCTTCATCGAGCAGCATCTGGGCGAAACGTGCATAGTCGCGCGCCGACACCAGCAAGCCGGCGCCGCCGGCTGGCAGCCGCTGCGGCCCCAGCCAGTCGGTACGCGCCGGCCCGTCGATCACCACCGGCCGCGCCAGCGGCTTCTGGTCGGCCGTGCTCCAGGCATAGTTGGTCGCCAGACGAGGCAGATTTTCGGGCGCCACCGAAAAGCCGGCGTTCGCCATGCCCAGCGGGCCGAACAACTGGCTGTCGAGAACCGCGGCAAAGGGCTTGCCGGTCAGCCGTTCGAGCAGGCCCCCGGCCAGATCGAGCGCCACCGAATATCGCCACAAGGTGCCCGGCTCGGCATGCAGCGGCAGGCTGGCGAGCCTGGTGACGAAACCCTGGAGATCGGGCTCGGGACCGTCCGCCGCCGTGCGGCTGGCCCTGGGCACGCCGGGGAGCAACCCGAGCCGGTGATATTCGCGTTCGAGCGGGCCATTGCCGGCGATCGAATAGCTGAGCCCGGCGGTGTGGGTGAGCAGGTGGCGCACCGTGATCGGGGTTTTCGCCGGCCGCGATTCGAGCCCCCTGGCCGGATCGACGAGCACCTGCATGGCGCCAAATTCGGGCAGGATGTCGGCAATTGGCGTGTCGAGCCCCAGCTTGCCGGCGGCAATCTGCTGCATCACCGCCATCGCGGTGATCGGCTTGGTCATCGAATAGACGCGGAACAGCGTATCCTCGTCCACCGGCGCATCGCCTTCGAATGCCATCCGGCCGGCCTTGAGGAACAGCGGCCGGTGCCGCCCCGGGCGCACCACCGCCACGACAGCGCCGGGCACATTGGCTTGCGCCACATAGCGGTCGATCAGCGCCTGCACCGCGGCGAAGCCCGGCGCGGCGCGGGCGCTGGCCCCGGCGGCAATCGCACTCGCGGCAATCGCGCCGAGAAACCGGCGCCGGTCGATCGCAGTCAACGCGTGCATTGCACCCCCCTAATGCGCCAGCAACTTGCCGGCCTGCGCCCGTGCTTCGTCGGTCACATCGGTTCCCGACAGCATCCGCGCGATTTCCTCGCGGCGCTCGGCACTGTCCAGCGGCACGACGGCGGTGCGCGTCACGCCGGCTGCCACGGCCTTGGCGATTCGCCACTGATGGGCACCGCGCGCCGCGACCTGCGGGCTGTGAGTCACCACCAGCACCTGTGTGGCCGTTGCGAGCCGCGCCAGCCGCTCACCGATCGCCGAGGCCACGGCGCCGCCGACGCCGCGATCGATCTCGTCGAAAATGATCGTGCCGGCGCTGCCCGTGGCGGCCAGTGCCACCTTGAGCGCCAGCACGAAGCGCGACAGCTCCCCGCCCGACGCGATCTTGATCAGCGGCGCAAAAGGTGCGCCGGGGTTGGTGGCAATCTCGAACTCGACGCGCTCGGTGCCATCGGGCCCCGCCTCCGCTGCCGCGACCACCGTCCGGAAACGCGCGGCATCGAGCTTCAGCGGCGCCAGCTCGGCCGCCACGGCCGCATCGAGCCGTGCGGCTGCTGCCGTGCGCGCCGCGCCGAGCGCTGCCGCGGCCGTGCCATATTCGGCCGCTGCTGCCCTTGTAGCCGCCGCCAGTGCCTTCAATCCGCTGGTGCCCGCCACCAGAGCAGCGGCGCGGGCCTTCAGTTCCTCGGCAAGCGACGCCAGGGCATCGGCTTCGACCCGGTGCTTGCGGGCCATGGCGCGCAGTTCGAAAAGCCGGGTCTCGGTGGCTTCCAGCCGTGCCGGATCGGCATCGAGCGCCTGTACCGCCGCCGCCAGCCGGGCCTCGGCTTCGCCGGCTTCGATCAGCGCACGATCGAGGCTTTCGACGGCTTCTCCCAGCAGCGGATGTTCGGCACCGATGCGGTCGAGCCGCCGCGCCGCCTGCGCCAGCCGGTCGGTGGCGCCATCCCTGCCCGACAGCAGGGTATCGACCGCCGCCAGATCATCGGTAAGCCGCGCGCCCTTCTGCATCGCCGCCCGCGCCTCGGCGAGCTCGGCCTCTTCGCCCGGCTGTGCAGCAAGGGCATCGAGTTCGGCGACGGCGTGTTCGAGCCATTCGCGGTCGCGCGCATCGGCCTCGAGCCGCGCTGCAGCTTCGGCTTCGGCGGTACGCGCGGCCTGCCAGCGGCTCCAGGCGCCGCGCACGGCCGCCAGTGGGGCGCCGAGCCCGCCGAAACTGTCGAGCAGCGCCCGGTGGCCGCGAGCCGCCAGCAGCCCGCGATCATCGGCCTGGCCATGGATTTCGACGAGCAGCGCCCCCAGTTCGCGCAACAGCCCTGCCGACACCGGCGCATCGTTGACGAACGCCCGGCTGCCGCCATCGGCCTTGACCTGCCGCCGCACGATGATCGGCGCCCCGGCTTCGCCATCAATGTCATTGGCAGCCAGCAGGGTGAGCGCCGGATGGTCGGCCGCGACGCTGAATTCGGCCGTCACCCGCGCCGCGTCGGTGCCGGCGCGGACCAGCCCCGGGTCCCCGCGCTGCCCGAGCGCCAGGCCCAGCGCATCGAGCAGGATCGATTTACCGGCGCCGGTTTCGCCGGTAAGAACCGACAGGCCTGCAGCGAAATCAAGCGTCAGTGCCTCGATGAGGACGATGTTGCGGATGTCGAGCAGGGTGAGCACGAATTCACCTTAACGCGCGTTGCGGGAAGCGTCTGCCCCTGACTGCGCCTCCGGGGGATGGGGCTATCTAGCCGGCGCGCGTCAGTACCCGCTCCACCTGCGTCCATAAATCGGCCAGTGCCCGTGCGGCGGGCGCTGCAGGGGATTTGGCGATGACTGGCTGGCGCGTCGCGGCCATGGCTTCGATGGCGGCGGCATAGGGGATTACCGGGCGGTCGGGGGCACGGGCGATCGTCGTCCGGTGCAGGGCCTTGCGCCTGTCGACCATGGTGAACACCGGCAGCACTTCGGGCGCGTTGTTCTTGTGGTGGCGCGCCAGATGCTCGACGAGCTGGTCATAGGCACGATCGGACAGCGGCGATGGCAGCATCGGCACGACAAGGAGATCGACGGCGCGAAAGATCTGGTCGGCAAGCTCGGTCAGGCCCGGCGGGCAATCGAGGATGACGCGATCATAGTCCTTGTCGAGCGACTTGATGAGTTTTTTCAGCCGCTTCGCCTTGTCGTCCTCGGCAAGCTGCTTTTCGAGGTGGCGCAGCGACTTGTCGGCGGCGAGAACATCGAGGCGGGCAAAGTCCGACGCCTGGATGAGCGGCAGCAGCTCGCCACCGGCAATGCCCTTGCGTGCCGAGGCATCGGGGCGAGCGCTCAGCCGCAGCGTGTAGGTGGCGGCACCCTGCGGATCGAGATCCCACAACAGGGTGCGGCGTGCCGACAGGCTGGCGGCGGCATGGGCAAGATTGACGGCGAGCGCCGATTTGCCGACCCCGCCCTTGACGCTGAAAACCGCGAGACTGCGCACCGGCCTCAGGCCGCGAGCGCGGCGCGGAGCGAGTCGCGGATGGCGCGCAAGGCCGCCAGATCAACGCCAGTTGCCGCTGCCGGGGCGGGCGCCGCCGCCAGCGTTTCCGCCGGAACCGGTGCCGCAGCAGCCGCCCCCTTGGGCTTGCCGGCTGCCAGCGCCAGTTGCGCGCCGCGGATGGTCAGCCCCTGATCATGGAGCATGGCGCGGATGGTTTCGAGCAGGGCCATGTCGGCGGGGCGATAGTAGCGCCGGTTGCCGCCGCGTTTCAGCGGCTGCAGCTGCGGAAACCGGGTTTCCCAGAAGCGCAGCACATGTTGCGGCACGCCGATCGTGGCCGAGGCCTCGCTGATGGTGCGAAAGGCCGTGTCGGGCTTCGTCTTCGCGGACTGAGGCGCTTCGACCTTGGCCATCGGCTGGGTCAGGCGCCGGTGTTGATGGCGTCGCGCAGGATCTGGCTGGGCCGGAAGGTCAGCACGGTGCGCGGCTCGATGGGGACTTCAACGCCGGTCTTGGGATTGCGCCCGACCCGAAGGCCCTTGTCGCGCAACACGAAGCTGCCGAACGAGGAGATCTTGACGTTGTTGCCGGCCACCAACGCCTCGCCGATTTCGCCCAATACGGTTTCGACGAGTTGCGCCGATTCGGTTCGCGACAGGCCGATTTCGACCTGAACGGCGCTCGCCAGGTCGGCGCGTGTCAAGCTTGTGGCCTCGATCTTGGTCATCGGTATCATTCTCCCCCGCTCGAACCTGCATCATTGCCCAGCCCGCCCTTGCAATCAAGGGTCGGACGTCCGCGAAAACCGGTGCTTACCAGCGAACCGCGGCAGCGCCCCAGGTGAAACCACCGCCCATGGCTTCGAGAAGCAGCAGGTCGCCGCGCTGGATGCGGCCATCACGGACCGCCGTATCGAGGGCCAGCGGCACCGAGGCCGCCGAGGTATTGGCATGGGCATCGACCGTCACGACGACGCGTTCGATCGGCAGCCCGAGCTTGCGCGCCGTGCCTTCGAGAATGCGCAGATTGGCCTGGTGGGGCACCACCCACGCCACATCCGCCGGATCGAGGCCAGCGGCGGCCAGCGTTTCGGTCATCACATTGGCAAGGTTGGTGACGGCGTGGCGGAAGACTTCCTTGCCGCGCATCCGCAGCTTGCCCGTCGTCCCGGTCGAGCCCGGCCCGCCATCGACGTAGAGAAGATCATTGTAGCGGCCATCGGAATGCAGGCGCGTTGCGAGGATACCGCGATCGGCCGCCGTGCCGGTGCCGGGCTCGGCGCGCAGCACCACGGCGCCGGCGCCATCGCCGAACAGCACGCAGGTGGCGCGATCTTCCCAGTCGAGCAGCCGCGAAAAGGTTTCGGCGCCGATGACCAGCGCGGTGCGATAGGCGCCCGAAACCAGCATCGCATCGGCAACGGCAAGGGCATAGAGGAAGCCCGAACAGACCGCAGCGACATCGAAGGCGACGCCGTGGACGAGGCCCAGCTTGTGCTGGATGACCGTCGCGCACGACGGGAAGGTCTGGTCGGGGGTTGCCGTGGCGACAATGATCAGATCGACATCGGTCGCCACCAGCCCGGCACTGTCGAGGGCATGCCGCGCGGCAGCAAGCCCGAGGTCGGAGGTAAACTCACCGGGCGCTGCGATATGGCGCTGGCGGATGCCGGTCCGCTCCACGATCCATTCGTCGCTGGTGTCGATGCGGGCGGCAAGACTGGCGTTGCTGACGATATCGGCGGGCAGATAGCTGCCGGTACCGACGATGCAGGACCTGATCATGATGCCGTTTCAGCGGCAGCGGGTTCAGGCTCCGGGCGGTGCGCCTGGAAATTGGCCAGATCCTGGAGAATGCGGGTGCCGACATCGCCGACGATAAGATCATGCGCGACGCCGATGGCATTGGCGATGCCGCGGATATTGGCCGAGCCATGGCTTTTGACGACGATCCCCGAAAGGCCGAGGAAAACCGCGCCATTATGGGCATTGGGATCGAGATGAGCGCGCAGGGCCCGCAGCGCGCCGCGCGACAGCAGATAGCCGAGCCGGGTCAGCCAGCTGGTTTCGAAGGCCTTGGCGAGCAACCCGGTGACCAGCTTGCCGGTACCTTCGGCGGTCTTGAGGGCAATATTGCCCGAAAAACCATCGGTGACGATGACATCGACATTGCCCTGGCCGATCTTGTCGCCTTCGACGAAACCTTCGAACTGCATCGGCAGCCGCGCCCCGCGCAGCAGCGCCGCTGCATCGCGAATTTCGCCGGTGCCCTTCAGCTCTTCCTCGCCGATGTTGAGCAGGGCGACCCGGGGGCGCTCCAGCCCCAGCACGGTGCGGGCAAAGGCGGCGCCCATGACGGCGAACTGCACCAGGTTTTCGGCCGTGCATTCGGTATTGGCGCCGAGATCGAGAACGACCGAATCATTCTTCAGCGTCGGCAGCAGCGCCGCGAGCGCCGGCCGGTCGATTCCGGGCATGGTGCGCAGCGCAAACAGCGCCATCGCCATCAACGCCCCGGTGTTGCCCGCCGACACCGCGGCATGGGCATCGCCGCGCTTTACCGAATCGATCGCCATTCCCATCGAGGAGGTACGGCCGCGACGCAGCGCCTGGCTCGGCTTGTCGGTGCCAAGGACGACTTCATCGGTATGGACGACCTGCGCATTGGCGGCGAGGCGTGGGTTGCGGGCGAGTTCGGCGGTGATCCGCGGCTCGGGGCCATGCAGGCGGAACTTCAGCCGCGGGTACCGCTCGGACGCGATCTCGGCGGCGGCCATGACGTCGGCAAGCCCGGCATCCCCGCCCATCACGTCGAGCGCGATTGTCGGCGAGGTCGTGGGACCAGCGATGGGGGCTGAGACGGTCATGCGGCCGGATACAGCCTATCGAATTGACAGAGCGGTCGCAAGCAGTTGCGGCGCGCGCTCCCGCAGGGAGCCATGCGGGACGCCGCGCGGCGGGCGCCACGCAACGCTGCGATCAGGCCTGGATTTCGACGACTTCGCGGCCGTTGTAATGGCCACAGGCGTTGCACAGGTTGTGCGGCAGCTTGAGCTCCCCACAGTTCGGGCATTCCTGGAAGGCGACCGGCACCAGCGCGTGGTGGCTGCGGCGCATGTTGCGCTTGGAAGGCGAAGTCTTGCGTTTGGGAACGGCCATGCGGCACCTGTCATCTTTGTCGTTGGTCGCTTCGGCGGCGCGCACCGGGGTGCAGGACACGTCGGCGACGGGGATCGTCTGGCGCGCGAGCGCCGCCGGAAACCCGTGGTTGAGCGAAGCGGTGGCGTATAGGGATTTTTGGAACGGGCGCAAGAAAAAAGGCCGCAACACCCCCGCAGACGGGGGTCAGCGGCCTGCCGCCGTTACAACGGGATATTGTCGTGCTTCTTCCACGGGTTGGCCAACTGCTTGTTGCGCAGCTTGCGCAGGCCCACGGCAATGCGCCGCCGCGTCGAATTGGGCATGATCACTTCGTCGATGAAGCCCTTGGAGGCCGCAACGAACGGGTTGGCGAAACGTGCTTCATATTCGGCGGTGCGCGCCGCGATTTCGTCGGCAGACTTGCCGCGGAAGATGATCTCGACCGCGCCCTTGGCGCCCATCACGGCGATTTCGGCGGTCGGCCAGGCATAGTTGAGATCGCCGCGCAAATGCTTCGATGCCATGACGTCGTAGGCGCCGCCATAGGCCTTCCTCGTGATGACGGTGATCTTGGGCACGGTGGCTTCGGCATAGGCGAACAACAGCTTGGCGCCGTGCTTGATGATGCCATTATGCTCCTGCGCGACGCCGGGCAGGAAGCCGGGCACATCGACAAAGGTGACGATCGGGATGCTGAAGGCATCGCAGAAGCGCACGAAGCGCGCCGCCTTCTTGGAGGAGTTGATATCGAGGCAGCCGGCCAGCACCATCGGCTGGTTGGCGACGATGCCGACCGTATGGCCCTCGATGCGGGCGAAACCGATGATGATGTTGCCGGCATGGGCAGGCTGAAGTTCGAAAAATTCGCCTTCGTCGGCAACCTTGCGGATCAATTCGTGCATGTCATAGGGCTTGGCGGCCGAGGGCGGCACCAGCGTATCAAGGCTCGGTTCGAGCCGCAGCGGATCGTCGGCGGACGGGCGGAAAGGCGCGCCGTCGCGGTTGTTGAGCGGCAGGAAATCGAAGAAGATGCGGGTGCGTAACAGCGCATCGACATCGTCCTCCATCGCGACATCGGCCACGCCTGAACGCGTCGTGTGGCTGACCGCGCCGCCAAGCTCTTCCTGGGTGACGACCTCGTTGGTGACGGTCTTGACCACATCGGGGCCGGTCACGAACATGTAGGATGAATCCTTCACCATGAAGATGAAGTCAGTCATTGCCGGCGAATAGACGGCGCCGCCGGCGCAGGGGCCCATGATGAGGCTGAGCTGGGGCACGACGCCCGATGCAAGCACATTGCGCTGGAAAACCTCGGCATAGCCGCCGAGCGAAGCCACGCCTTCCTGGATGCGCGCGCCGCCTGAATCGTTGAGGCCGATGACAGGTGCGCCGACCTTCATCGCCATGTCCATGATCTTGCAGATCTTCTGGGCGTGGCGTTCGGACAGGGAGCCGCCGAAGACAGTGAAATCCTGGCTGAAGACAAAGACCAGCCGGCCGTTGATCGTACCCGATCCGGTGACCACGCCATCGCCGGGGATGGTCTGTTCGGCCATGCCGAAATCGACGCAATTATGCTCGACATACATGTCGAGTTCCTCGAACGACCCGGGGTCGAGCAGGATGTCGAGCCGCTCGCGCGCCGTCAGACGCCCCTTGGCGTGCTGAACCTCGACCCGCTTGGGGCCACCCCCGGCATGGGCGGCATCGCGGCGGCGTTCGAGATCTTCCAGCGTCTTGAGCATCATGTTCCCCGTCGGTAGCGGCCTGTGCTTAGCCGGATCGTCGGCCCTCGGGCAAGCGCGCTACAAAAGCCGCAGAAACGCCACCGCCGCTGCCAGATCGCGCTGGCGTTCCTTGTGCCCGGCTTCGGCAAGCGGGTCCTTGCCCCATTGCTCGGCCTGCCAGAGTTCATCGAGATGGCCAATGGCCCAGGCCTCAGCTGCATCCATCGCACCTTCGGCCACGGCAAGGCCGATCACGGCCGACCCGGCGATCGTCACCACCGGGTTGAGCGCCGCCAGCCGGAACGCATCGAAAGCGCAATAGGCGGCGGTCAACCGTGCCAGCGTCGCGGGCGGTTGCGGGCGGTGGATAATGCCGGCGACGAGAGTGAAATCGATGTCGTATCGCGCCCGCGCCCAGCCAAGCCATGGGTCCCAATGCACCGCCTGGTGCGCCACCAGCACCGGCGGATGCTCCGCACGATAGGCGAGAAGCTCGTTTTCGGCGAAGAGCGCCAGGCCATCGGCAAAACGGACAGTATCGGGCGTGACATGGTCGATCGCGGCATTGGCAAGGCCGGTCAGCGGCATGGTGCGCGGCAGGATTTCGGTGCCTTGCGCATTCCATTCGGCAGCGATTGCCTCGGCCAGGGCGCGCGTCGGCACCGCCAGCGCGTGCCGCGCCGGGGTGCGCACCTCGCGGCTATCGAGAGCGACGCCGAAAGGCCCCGCCCCCGTGACAGCTGCCGTGGTGTAGAAGCGCTTCACCAGCGGTCCCCGAAGACACGCCCCAGCATGCGGGGCCGGATGAACAGGCTGGCGGCGCCGACGAGCAGCAATAGCACGCTGGCGATACCGATGCCGCCCTGTCCCAGCAGCAAGCCACCGAACAACATGCCAATGCCCGCCAGCCTGATCAGCGTGTAGATTGCCAATCGGCGTTTGGCGACTTGCTCGGGCACGATTTCAGCCGATTGCACGTCATCGTTCATGCAAAATGGTCCAATGGGCCAAGGTCGGGCGCGCCGATATCAACCATGGCTTGGCTGTTCGCCTGTAGCAGCGGCCGCCAGCATTCGCTTGCGGCGCACGTGAAAGGTCCCGGCGACAGCGCAAGATCCTGCTGCCACGACGAGATACAGAATGATGAGAAACTGCCGCGTTGGACCGGGCGGCTTGTAGGCCAGTTGCAGCGTGACAAGCACAAGGTTGATGACGGCGATGAACAGATTGGCCCGCATCGCCCAGAGATACTGCCGGGCATTTGCGCTCGATTCGCGATCAAGCATCGATCAGGCCTCGCAATTCATACGCATTCAATGCCACGGCGACCGCACCCGCTTCAACGAGTTCCTCGGCGTCGTGATAGCCCCAGTCGACGCCGATCGCCCGCACCCCGGCATTGGCGCCCATGGCGATATCGAACACGGTATCGCCGATGATCACCGCCTCGTCAGGGGCTGCCCCGGCTTCGGCAAGCGCCGCTTGCAGCATCGCCGGATGCGGTTTGGACGGGTGGCGGTCGGCCGTCTGAAGCGTGATGAAATGCCCTGCCAGCCCGTGATGGGCGAGCGCCAGCGCGAGGCCACGGTCCGACTTGCCCGTAGCGACCCCGAGCAGCCAGCCCGAATCGCGAAGCGTATCGAGCAGATCGGCGATGCCGTCGTAAAGCGGCTCGGGGTCGAGCGAGCGATCGGCACGCAGCCGCTGAAAGGCGTATTTGTAATCCTGCGCCAGGCTGGCGTGGAGATCGGGCGCCGCGCCGGGCAGCAGCACCTGCATCGATTCGACGAGGCTGAGCCCGACGACCCGGCGGATGGCGTGATCGGGCGGGGTGTCGAGGCCGGCCCGGGCAAAGCACTGGCCCATGGCGCGCAGGATGTTGGCCTGGCTGTCGATCAGCGTCCCGTCGCAATCGAAGACGGCGAGTTTCACCATCCCCGTGTCCGCCGGATTTCGGCCGCGCCGGCGCTGTCGCCGATGGCCGCCAGTGCCGCCACGGCACCGCGGGCATCGGCTTCGCTGCGGTTCTGGCTGTTCTTGTCGGTGCTGCGGATCGCGGTCGGCACCAGCTCGAAGGCGGTGATCGAACGCATCATCGCGTCGCGGCGGCGCGGGTCCATCTTGGCCATCGTCCAGTCCTGCCCGACCCGCGGTTCGAAGGTGGCGGCCGACTGGTCGAGCAGAGCGTGGAGATCGTCCCATTCAAGCGCCGTAACCGGCCCTTCGAGCTCCACCGTCCGGTAATTCCAGGTCGGCACATTGTTGACCGGCTCGGCATACCAGTTGGGGCTGATGTAGCTGCCCGGCCCGCCGATGCTGGCCAGTGCAACCTGGCCATCGAGATGCCGCGCCAGGGCATTGCCATTGGCCAGATGGAAGCGAATGGCACCCGATGGCATCACCAGCAGCGGTGCATGGGCAACGCGCGGGCCATCGGGAGTCATTCCGAACAGATGCGCGAAGGCCGTCGCGGCGACAAAGGCCAGAGCCGGATCGTCGGGCAAAAAGCGAAAGGCGGCGTTGGGGTGCACGCCCTGCCTATTCCAGCAGGGAGCCCTGGCGGCAAGGGGAGTCGACGCGGGCGGGGCACCGACCTAGGGTGGCTGCATGTCCGACATGTCACTCGCCGACGCTGCCGCCAGCACTTCGGCCCCGCCGGCGCGCATCCCGGCAGGCCCCGATTATCCGCGTACGCCCGATGATTTGCGGGGGCTGCACTACCCCTTCGGCCGCTGGGTCCCTGAAAGCGGAACGATGTTCGAAGTGGCGCAGGGCATCCATTGGACGCGAATGCCGCTGCCCTTCGGGATCGACCACATCAACCTCTGGGTGCTCGATGCCGGAGATGGTTGGGCCATCGTCGATACGGGCGTCAACATGCCGCGCAACCGCGCTTATTGGGATGCGCTGTTTGCCGGGCCGATGGCGGGAAAGCCGGTGACGCGAGTCATCGTCACCCATTACCACCCCGATCATCTCGGGCTGGCAGGGTCGCTGTGCCGCCGCTGGAACGTGCCTCTGGAGATCGCCCGCACCGAATATCTGCTGGCGCGCTCGCTCGTTCTCGATGTCCAGGATGCGCCGCCGCGCGAAGCGGTGGATTTCAGCATCCGCGCCGGCTGGTCCGAAACGGCCATCGCGGAACTCCGGCAAAAGCCGTGGGGGAGTTTCCACAAGATCATCAGCAAGCTGCCGACGGGGTTCAAGCGGATCAAGGACGGCGATGTGCTGACCATCGGCGACCGGCAATGGCGGATCGTCACCGGCCGCGGCCATGCCCCCGAACATTCGTGCCTCGTTTCGGACGATGTGATGATCTCGGGTGACCAGGTGCTGCCGCGCATCACCTCCAACGTCTCCGTCTATCCGACCGAACCCTTTGCCGATCCGCTTGCCGACTGGCTGGAAAGCATCGACACGCTGCGCACCATCAGGCCCGACATTCTCGTGCTGCCGGCGCACAACGAGCCCTTCACCGGCCTTCACACCCGGCTGGACCAGCTTGCCGCCGATCATGCCGACAAGCTCGACAAGCTCCTCGCTTTCTGCGCCGAGCCGCGCACCGCGGTGGACAGTTTCGCGACCCTGTTCCGCAAGCCCATCGGCGAAAGCGACTATGGCATCGCGACAGGCGAAGCGGTCGCGCACCTCCACTGGCTCGAGGAACGCGGCAAGATCCGGCGCGAAACCGATGCGGGCGGGGTGGATCGGTTCTTGGCTGTCTGAACGCGTCATCCCGGGCTTGACCCGGGACCCCGTTTTCTTCGGACTGTCAGAAGGAAGCTGGGTCCCGGGTCAAGCCCGGGATGACGGTGGCAGGCTCGACAGCGCCTTCATGGGCGAGCAGCCAGCGCTTGCGTTCCACCCCGCCGGCATAGCCTGTCATGGCGCCGGAGGCACCGATGACGCGGTGGCAAGGCACGACGATGCCGATGGGGTTGAGGCCGTTGGCGAGGCCGACCGCACGCGCCGCACCGGGCTTGCCGATTCGCGCCGCCAGCGCACCATAGCCGCTGGTGGTTCCGGCCGGGATGGTGCGGAGCGCCGCCCAGACCGTTTTCTGGAAATCGCTGCCGCCGGTGGCCACCGGCACGGTATCGAGTGCCGCCAGGTCACCGCCGAAATAGCGGTCGAGCGCCGCCGTGATCGCCGCCGGCGCCGAGCCCTCGACCAGCTCGAACGCCCCATAGTGCCGGGCGAGCAGCCGCTGCATCCGCTCCGCGAAATCGCTGAAATCGAGGGCGCGGAGCACGCCTTCGGCGTCCGTGACGACAAGCAGTTCGGCAAAGGGCGCCTGATGGCGCGACAGGGTCAGTGGCATCATCCGGGTTCCCATCGAAAGATTGTTCTGGCGCTTGCGGCGCGCGGCCGGGGTTTCGCCATGGACGGCGGCAAAGACTTCGTTGAAGCGGCGCACGCTGCCAAAGCCCGCCGCCAGCGCGACCTCGGCCATCGGCATGGCGCCAGTGTCGATCATCACCACGGCCGCCGCCAGCCGCTTCGCCTGGGCGACGGCCACGGGCGACACGCCCAGATGCCTGGCAAACAGGCGCCGCACCTGCCGCTCCCCGACCCCCAGTCGATCGCCGAGTGCTTCCACCGGGACTGACTCATCGAGCCCGCCGGCATCGATCAGGCGCAGCGCCCGGGACACGCTGGCGGCGCTGCCTGTCCAGGCTGGCGAGCCGGGGGCGGTTTCGGGGCGGCAGCGCTTGCAGGCGCGGAAACCCGCGGCCCGTGCCGCCTCGGCACTGGCATGGAAGGTACAGTTGCGGCGCAGCGGCGTCCGCGCCGGGCAGACCGGGCGGCAGAAAATGCCGGTGGAGGTGACGCCGACAAAGAACACGCCGTCGAAGGTGCGATCGCGGCGTTGCAGCGCGGCGTAGCAGCTGTCGGGATCGGGGGTCGTCATGGCGCCGGGTGTAGCGGCGCGTGCAACGAAAGTCTGGCGGTTTTCGGACCTGTCAGGCCGACACCCGGCCCGCGCCTTACCCGATCAGCCCCAGCATTTCGGCCACCCGCACCAGCTTTTCGCGCGGCGCCCCGGGGCGTGCCCGCGCCACTTCGGCGGCGTCGAGAGTCTGCCACTGGGCAAAATCGGTGCCGCGCACGCTGCGCGCCGCCAGCAGCCGGTCGAGCCCGGCACGGGCATCGACGCCCTTGGGCGTGATCCCGTCGGCAACGATGGCTTCGACCACCGAAAAACCATCGGGGCGATTGGTGCCGATCGTTCCCGAAGGCCCGCGCCGGGCCCAGCCGCTGGCATAGAGCCCGGGAAAGATTCGCCCCGCGCCGTCGCCGGGAAAGCGGCCCTTTGCCGAATCATAGGGCACGCCGGCGATCGTCGCGGTGCGATAGCCGATGCAGCCGATGACCAGACCGCAGGGGATGGCGTGCAGCTCGCCGGTGCCGACCGCCTGGCCGTCCTCGAGCCGCGTCGTCTCGACGATCAGCCGCTCGGCCTTGCCATTGCCTTCGACGGCAACCGGACGCCGGAAGAATTCGAAGTTGATGGTCACCGGCTTGTCGCCGCGCTCAAGGCCGGCAAACGAACGGATATGGGTGACCATCTTGCGGTGGCCCGGCTCCAGAGACGCATCATCTTCGAGCGGCGGCAGGTCCCCCGGCCGCACCACCGGATGGGCGCGGTCGAGATGGCCAAGTTCGCCGGCTTCCTTGGTGGTGAAGCTGGCCTGGTGCGGGCCGCGGCGGCCGACGATGTGGATGTCGCGCACCGCCGAGGTGCGCAGCGCATCGACGGCGTGCTGGGCGATGTCCGAGGTTTCGAGCTCCGCGACGGTCTTGGCGAGAATGCGGGCGCAATCGATGGCGACATTGCCATTGCCGATGATCGCCGCGCCATGGTGGGACAGCGGCACCTGCAGATCGGCATGGTCGGGATGGCCATTGTACCAGCCGACAAAGGCGCCGCTGCCGAGAACGCCGGGGAGGTCGTCTCCGGGGATGCCGAGCGCCTTGTCATGCGGCGCACCGACCGACAGCACGACGGCGTCATACAGGCCGAGCAATTCGTCGATGGTGACATCGCGGCCGACCATGACATTGCCGACGAACCGCACGCCGGCACCCAGATTGGTCGCTTCATAGCGTTTGGTCACCGCCTTGATCGATTGGTGATCGGGGGCGACGCCGGCGCGGATCAGCCCATAGGGCGTCGGCAGCCGGTCGATGATGTCGATATGCGCCGTGCCGCCCCATTGCTTGAGCGCGGCTTCGGCAGTGTAATAGCCGGCGGGGCCTGCCCCGATCACGGCAATCGATAGTGTCACGCGGTGTCTCCGGCAAACGCTGGTTGCCGGCGCTTCAAGCCTGCGCTGCCCGCGGCGTCAAGCCGGTGGCCGTGGCATGTCGCCCCGGCGCCTGTGCCGGGGCGACACTGTCACAGTTTACTGCGGCGGGGTCGTCGTTCCCGTCGTGCTGTTGTTGGTCATGTCGTTCGGCATCCCGCCATCGGTGCCCATGGTGCCCGTCCCGGCCATCGGGTTGGCCGGGTTGGCTGGCGTGCCCATCGCATCACCTGTTGCGCCGCCAATCGCGCCAGTGGTCATGCCGTCGCTGGTTGCCATGCCGGTACCGTCACTGGCCATGCCGGTGGTGCCCGTCGCGGCATTTTCGCGAGCCGCCTCGTCGCGGGTTTGTCCGCAGGCAGCAAGGGTCAGGACAGCTGGAACAAGGATGAGAAATTTGATGTGTCGCATTGGAATTGACTCCGCTGCGAGATGCAGCACGGTTTGAACGCGCGATGTACGGCGTCGGCTCCGACGCGATCGGGCCCGGTCCAACGGCACAGCCGTTGCTTCGCCCACCCTGTCGCATTGCCCTTCCCGCCCCCTCTGCTACAGGCGGCAGCTATGACCGCCGACATTTCCCGCATCCGCAACTTTTCGATCATTGCCCATATCGACCATGGCAAATCGACTCTCGCCGACCGCCTGATCCAGACGACGGGCGGGCTGACGGCGCGCGAAATGTCCGAACAGGTTCTCGACAACATGGATATCGAGAAGGAACGCGGCATCACGATCAAGGCGCAGACGGTGCGCCTCAACTATTCGGCGCTCGACAACCAGACCTATGTCCTCAACCTGATGGACACGCCGGGGCATGTCGATTTCGCCTATGAAGTCAGCCGGTCGCTCGCGGCCTGCGAAGGCGCGCTACTCGTTGTCGATGCAGCGCAAGGTGTCGAGGCGCAAACGCTGGCCAATGTCTACCAGTCGATCGAGCATGACCATGTCATCGTGCCGGTCATCAACAAGATCGATCTGCCAGCGGCCGAGCCCGAGCGCGTGAAGCAGCAGATCGAGGATGTCATCGGCCTCGATACCAGCCATGCCGTCCTGGCCAGCGCCAAGTCCGGCATTGGCATCAAGGACATTCTCGAAGCCATCGTCACCCAGATTCCGCCGCCCAAGGGGGATCCGGAGGCACCACTCAAGGTGATGCTCGTCGACAGCTGGTACGATCCGTATCTGGGCGTCGTCATTCTGGTGCGCGTCATCGATGGCGTGCTGCGCAAGGGCCAGCAGATCACCATGATGGCGGCCGGGACGACGCATCTTGTCGATCGCGTCGGCTGTTTCCGGCCCAAGATCGAAGTCCTCGATGCGCTGGGCCCCGGCGAGATCGGCTTCATCACCGCCCAGATCAAGGAAGTCGCCCAGACCAACGTCGGGGACACGATCACCGACAGCAAGCGCCCGACGGCCGAAGCCTTGCCCGGCTTCAAGACGGTGCAGCCAGTGGTCTTCTGCGGTCTGTTCCCGGTCGATGCCGCCGATTTCGAGAAGCTGCGCGATTCGCTCGGCAAGCTGCGCCTGAACGATGCCAGCTTCTCCTTCGAGACCGAAAGCAGTGCGGCGCTCGGCTTCGGCTTCCGCTGCGGCTTTCTCGGGCTGCTCCACCTCGAGATCATCCAGGAACGGCTGACTCGCGAATATGACCTCGATCTGATCACGACGGCGCCATCGGTGGTCTACAAGATGCTGCTGCGCGATGGCCGCAGCCTCGAACTCCACAACCCGGCCGACATGCCCGACCCATCGACCATCGAGCTGATCGAGGAACCGTGGATTGAAGCGACGATCTTCGTCCCCGATGAATATCTGGGCTCGCTGCTGAAACTCTGCCAGGACCGGCGCGGCATCCAGAAGAACCTGACTTATGTCGGCGGCCGCGCCCAGATCACCTATGAACTGCCGCTCAACGAGGTCGTCTTCGATTTCTACGACCGGCTGAAATCCATCAGCCGCGGCTATGCCAGCTTCGATTACCATCAGATCGGCCACCGCGAGGGCGATCTCGTGAAGATGTCGATCATGGTCAATGCCGAGCCGGTCGATGCGCTGAGCATGATCGTCCACCGCGGCGCGGCCGAAACCCGCGGCCGCCACATGTGCGAGCGGATGAAGGACCTCATCCCCCGCCATCTGTTCAAGATCCCCATCCAGGCGGCGATCGGCGGCAAGGTCATTGCCCGCGAAACCATCGCCGCGATGCGCAAGGACGTGACGGCGAAATGCTATGGCGGCGACGCCAGCCGCAAGCGCAAGCTCCTCGACAAGCAGAAGGAGGGCAAGAAGCGGATGCGGCAGTACGGCAATGTCGATATTCCGCAGGAGGCCTTTATCGCCGCGCTGCGCATGGGGGACGATGGCTGAAGGCGGCAGCGCGCCCACAAAAATCATTACACCCGGTCCGAATTCGGCCTACGGTTGAGCAATGAGTAAAATCCTCTGCGTCGAAGACGATCCGATGACCGCCGAATATATTGCCCGCGGGCTCGGGGAGGCCGGCTTCGCCGTCGATATCGCCGATGATGGTACAAGCGGCCTCGCCCGCGCCTGCGATGGCGCCTATGATGCCATCGTCCTCGATCGGATGTTGCCCGGCATGGACGGGCTGGCGATCGTCTCGGCATTGCGGTCGAGCGGCGTTGGCACCCCCGTCGTCATGCTGTCGGCGCTTGCCAGCCTCGACGAGCGGGTGCGCGGGCTTCAGGCCGGCTCCGACGACTATCTTACCAAGCCCTTTGCCTTGTCCGAACTTCTCGCCCGCATCGAGGCCGTTCGCCGCCGTCATGCCCCCGGGACCGACGCCCCGACGAAACTGAGCTGCGAGGACCTCGAAATCGACCTGATTACGCGGCGGGTTGTCCGTGACGGCCGCCGGATCGAGCTGCAGCCCCGCGAATTCAGCCTTCTCGAGTTCCTTCTCCGCCACCAGGGCCAGGTCGTCACTCGCACGATGCTGCTCGAGCGCGTCTGGGATTATCACTTCGATCCGGGCACCAACGTCATCGATGTCCATGTCAGCCGGCTGCGCAAGAAGCTCGATGACGGCAGCCACAAGTCGCTGCTCCACACCATTCGCGGCGCCGGCTACCGGCTCGGCACCAGCTGATTTGGCGCTGACCGACAAGACGCCGGGGCGGCATCTGCTGCCGGGATCGTGGCGCACGACAACGGTGCGCATCGGTCTGATCGTCTTTGCAGCGCTGATGGTCACCAGCGCACTGCTGCTGGTTTTTGTTGCGCGGCTGACGCACGACCAGCTCTATCGTGAAGCGCGCACCGGCATTGCAGCGCTGCGAAACGACGTGGCGGACGACATTGCGCGCGATGGCATCACGCAGGCGGCGCATGTCATCGATGAAGAGGTGCGGCTGCCGGGGTCGTACATCATCCTGCTCGCCGACCCCGGGGGCGCCCACATTGCCGGCAATCTGGCGCGCTGGCCGGCAGGGCTCGGCACGGCGCAGGATTTCGCCCAGCTTGTTCTCGAACCCGAAGGCGAAGCCCGGGTGGAGCTTTATGGCGTTGCCACGCGCGCCCTGCCCGGCGGCCATCGGCTGCTCGTTGCGCGCAGCCTTGTCGCCGAGGAGCGCTTGCGCCAGTCGCTGATGACGAGCCTTTTCGCGTCGATCGCCCTGGCGCTGGTGCTGGCGCTGCTGACCAGCCTGTTGCTCGCCCGGCTGATTTCGGCGCGGATCCAGAATATCGCCGATGTCGCAGCGGCGGTCGCGGCCGGCGATCTCGGCCGGCGCGTCGATGAGCCGGTGGCGGGCGGCGGCGATGCTTTCGATGCGATGGCGCGGGCACTCAACACCATGCTGGCGCGGATCGAGGCGCTGCTCGGTGAAATTCGCATGGTCACCGATGGCCTCGCCCATGATCTGCGCTCTCCGCTGACGCGCATGAAGGCGCGGATCGACCGGCTGGCGCGCAGCGAGACCGACAATAGCGACAACATCGCCGCCATCGGTGCCGAGGCCGATACCCTGTTGTCGATGCTGGAAAACAGCCTCGAGCTCAGCCGCATCGAAGCCGGCATCGGCCGCGAGGCTTTCGACAGCCTCGATGTGGCCGCGCTGGCCCGTGATCTTGCCGAAATGTACCAGCCGCTGGCCGAGGAAAGCGGCGTGACCCTGAATATCGCCGCCGCTGGCCCGCTGACGGTCATCGGCCATCGCAATCTGCTCGGCCGGGCGCTGGCCAACCTCATCGACAATGCCCTGCGCTATGGCGCCGCCGGTGGCCGCATCGATGTCACCGCCGAAGCGGACGCGACCGGCGTGGTGTTGAGCGTCGGGGATCATGGCACCGGCATTGCCGCGGGCGACCACGGCGAGGCGCTGCGCCGATTCGGCCGGGTCGATGCGGCACGCGGTGCCGGTGGGGTCGGGCTCGGGCTGTCGCTTGCCGCCGCCATCGCGCGGCTGCACGGCGGCACGCTGGCGCTCCACGACAACCGGCCGGGGCTGCGCGTGGTGATCGATCTGCCGCAAACGAGCGGTGCCGCGTAGAGATCAGGCCTCGAACACGGTTCGCCCGCCGGTGACGGTGCGCACGATCTTTATGTCCTTGATCGTATCGGGTTTCACCGCCAGCGGATCGTCCGACAGCATGACGAAATCGGCCAGCTTGCCCGGGCTTATCGAGCCTTTGATGGCTTCCTCGCGTGAAGCATAGGCACCGTTGAGCGTGTTGATGCGCAGTGCCTCGGCGGCTGTCACGGCCTGGTTGGCGCCCCAGGTCTCGCCATTCCAGCCGGTGCGCGTCACCATTCCCTGCATCCCCATGAGCGGCGCAAAGGGGCCGGGGCTGAAGTCCGATCCGGCGCAGACCGGCACGCCGGCATCGAGGAAGCTGCGGAATGCCATCATGTTGCGCATCCGCGCCTCGCCGTAGAAACCGAACTTGTCGGCATTGTAATAGGCATAGGATGTGAAGGGCGCCGGCACGGTGCCGGTGGCCTTGATGCGCTTGACGAGGCTGTCGTTGATCAGCGTGCAATGGGTGATCTTGGGGCGGACGTCGGCAAGCGGGTGCTTGGCGATGGCGCGCTCGAACGCTGTCAGCACCATGTCGATCGGCACATCGCCATTGGCGTGGCAATTGGGCTGGATGCCGGCGCGGACGACCTTTTCCATCCAGGCGTCGAGAACCTCCTGGGTCTCGGTGAGATTGCCGAAATAGGGCGGGTCCGTGCCTTCGAAGGCTGTGCTCATGCGCATCGTGCGTTCCGAAAACGACCCGTCGACCGTGTGTTCGGATGTCGCGCCCAGCTTGATCCAGTCATCGCCGAAGCCGGTTTGCAGGCCGTTGGCGATCATCGCATCGAGCATCGCGCCATTGGTCTCGAAGCTCACGCGGTGGAGCAGGTCACCGCGCGCCCGGATCGCCTGCAGCGCTGCCAGATCGCCGCCCTGGTGGTGAACGCCGGTCAGGCCATAGCGCACGAACGCCTTGGAAATATGCGCTGCCGCGTTGCGCCGCCGCTCTTCGAGCTGTGCCGCCGTATAGGAGGGGCGCGTGCCGACGGCATCGACGACCCGCATCGCCCGGTCGGTGACGCGGCCCGACAGGCTGCCATCGGGGGCGCGATCAAAGGTGCCCCCCATCGGCGGGACCGTGGCGGGCGTCACCTTCGCCAGGTCGAGGGCGTGGCTGTTGTAGAAGGCGGTATGGCCGCCGCGGTGGCGCACCGTCACCGGATGGACGGTCGAGACCTTGTCGAGGTCAGCCCGGGTCAGCTGGCGGCCGTCCTTCAACTTGGTGTCGTCGTGGAAAAAGCCGCTCACCCATTGGCCGGGGGGCGTCGTCGCGGCGCGGGCCCGCAGCTTGTCGATGATCGAGGCGATGGTGACGAACTCGACTTCGAACGGATTGCCGACAAGGACTTCGTACAGCAGCACATCGCCAGTGGCATGGTTATGGCAATCGATGAAGCCGGGGACGACCGTCATGCCCTTGGCATCGATCAATTCGGAGGTTTTGCCAGCAAAGGCCATGGCATCGTCGTCGCTGCCGACCGCCACGAAACGCCCGGCCTTGATGGCAAAGGCGTTGGCCCTTGGCAGCCGGTCATCGACGGTATGGACGACGGCATTGCGGACAACAAGGTCGGCATCGCCGGGCACCGCTGCCAATGCCGGCGCCGCGATCCCTGCCAGCCCCAGGCCGAGCACGCCACGGCGGTTTGCTTCGAACATTCTGGCCCCCTGTGTTGCACACGATGATCGATGATTTCCCGGCTCTTGTCCACGCGTGCCGAGGCGCTACCGCTTGCACTTTGGCTGGCATGCCGCGACAGCAGCACCATCTATTTCGCTGGAGTCCGCCATGCCCCTTCCTTCGCATCTCGGCCTTGCAGGCCCCCTCAAAGTTGGCCTTGCAGGCCTGGGCAACGTCGGCGCCGGAGTCGTCAAACTGCTTGCCGACAATGCCGAGATCATCGCGCGGCGCGCCGGCCGGCCGATCGTCATCACGGCGGTTTCGGCACGCGAGCGCAACCGGGCGCGCGGCATCGACCTGTCGGGCTTTGCCTGGCTTGATGACGCCGCCGGGCTCGCGACGCGCGACGATGTCGATGTCGTCGTCGAACTCATCGGCGGCTCCGACGGCCCGGCGCTGACTCTTGCCCGCCGCACGCTCGACGCCGGCAAGGGGCTGGTGACCGCCAACAAGGCGATGATCGCCCATCACGGTCTCGATCTCGCCGCCACCGCCGAGGCTGCCGGCCTGCCACTGCGCTACGAAGCTGCCGTCGCCGGGGGCATACCGGTCATCAAGGCGATCGGCGAAGGCATGGCCGCCAACCGCATCAGCCGCGTCTATGGTCTGCTCAACGGCACCTGCAACTATATCCTGACGCGGATGGAGGCCGAGCGCCTGCCCTTCGCCAGTGTCCTCGCCGAAGCCCAGGCTGCAGGCTATGCCGAAGCCGATCCGAGCTTCGATATCGATGGCATCGACACCGCCCACAAGCTCAGCATCCTCGCGGCGCTGGCGTTCGGCGCGCGGATCGATTTTGCCGGGGTCGCGACGGGGGGCATCCGCGCCGTGGCGCTGGCCGATCTCGACCAGGCAGCGGCACTCGGCTTTCGCATCAAGCTTGTCGGCCTTGCCGAAAATCTCGGCGGCACGCTTTATCAGCGCGTTCACCCGGCGCTGGTGCCGCTCGATCATCCGCTGGCCGCCGCCAGCGGGGCGCTCAACGCCGTCACCGCCGAAGGCGATTTCGTCGGGCGGCTGTTCTTCCAGGGCCGCGGCGCCGGCGAAGGCCCCACTGCCAGTGCCGTGGTTGCCGATCTTGTCGACATTGCGCGGGGCACTGTCGCCCATCCCTTCGCGATGCCCGTGGCCGCACTGGCCACCCTGCCGATGGCCGATCCGGCCAGCCGACGCGGCCGCTATTACCTGCGGCTTACCGTGGCCGATCGTCCCGGCGTCCTCGCCATTCTCACGGCAGCGCTGCGTGACCATGGCGTGTCGATCGAAAGCCTCGTCCAGCGCGGGGAGCCGGCGCAGGGCGATGCCATGGTCGTGATGATCACCCATGTCAGCGACGAGGTCGCGGTGCTTGCGTCGCTGGCCCAGATGGAGGGCAGCGACGCCGTCACCGCGCCGGCAGTGATGATGCATATTCTCGATTTTTGAACAGCCTTCCAACGGCGGCGCAAACACCCTACACGCGGGCCAAACCGCCGCAGGAGCCATGATGACCAGTTCGATCTCAGCTAATTCGATTCTGGACCGCGTTCTGGTTCTCGAAATGGTCCGCGTTACCGAAAATGCCGCGATCGCCTGTGCCCGGCTGATCGGCCGCGGCGATGAAAAGGCCGCCGACGCCGCTGCCGTCGAAGCCATGCGCGATGCCCTCAACGAGCTCGATTTCGATGGCACCGTCGTCATCGGCGAAGGCGAACGCGACGAAGCGCCGATGCTGTTCATCGGTGAAAAGGTCGGCCGTGGCTTCAAGGCCAATGGTGTCGGCAGCGGGCCGCGAATCGACATTGCGCTCGATCCGCTGGAAGGCACCACCATCACCGCCAAGGCCGGCCCCAACGCCCTCGCCGTCCTTGCCATCGCCGAGGAAGGCGGGCTGCTCAACGCCCCCGACGTCTATATGGACAAGATTGCCATCGGTCCCGGCTACCCCGCCGGCGTCATCGACCTCGCGCGGTCGGCGACCGAAAATGTCGCCGCCGTTGCCGCTGCCAAGGGTGTGGCGCCTGCCGATCTCATCGTCTGCGTTCTCGACCGTCCGCGGCATGAGGCGCTGATCACCGAATTGCGCGCCATCGGCTGCGGCATCCAGTTGATCCCCGATGGCGATGTCGCGGGTGTCATCGCGACGACCAACCCCGACACCGGCATCGACATCTACATGGGCAGTGGCGGCGCCCCCGAAGGCGTGCTGGCGGCGGCGGCGCTGCGCTGCGTCGGTGGCCAGTTGCAGGGCCGGCTGATGTTCCGCAACGACGATGAGCGCGGCCGCGCCCGGCGCTGGGGAATCACCGATCTCGACCGGATCTATGCCCTTGACGACCTGGCAAAAGGCGATGTGATCTTTGCGGCAACGGGCGTCACCGATGGTTCGCTGCTGAAGGGCGTCAAGCGCCGGCGCGATGGCGTGGTGACGACCCAATCGGTGGTCATGCGTGCCTCCTCGGGCACGGTCCGCTGGGTGAGCGGGGAGCACCGCGGACACCGGAGTGCCTGATAGCGCCGGCCCGGCGGGGGACGGCGGCAGGCTGGCCCATGTCCATGGCATCGCCGCCTCGATCCTTGGCCAGCCTTGGCGCTGGCGTGGCGGCATGGCACCTGGCGGCGATCTCGATGGCCGTGGCAGCGACGAGCTTCTCCACCATCTGTTCCGCGCGCGCGGGGCGGCGCCGGCGGATTTCGCCCGGCTGAAGACGCCGACGCTGCGCGAGTGGCTGCCCGACCCGGCAATCTTCACCGATATGGAGGCGGCCGCGACCCGCCTCGCCGATGCGATCGATGCCGGCGAAGCGATCATCATCTTCGGTGATTACGACGTCGATGGCGCGACATCGGCGGCGGTGCTGATTCGCTATCTGCGATCGGTCGGCGCGACTGTTGGCCATTATATCCCTGATCGCTTGCTCGAAGGCTATGGCCCGTCCGCCGACGCGCTGGTGGCGCTTAAAACGGCCGGTGCCGATCTGGTCGTCACCGTCGATTGCGGCACCCAGGGCTTCGAGGCCCTTGCCGCTGCCCGCACTGCCGGCCTCGATGTCATCGTCGTCGATCACCACCAGCCCTCCACAGCGCTGCCGGTGGCGCTGGCGCTGGTAAACCCCAACCGCCTCGACGAAAGCGCCGAGGCGGCCGCTCACGGCCATCTGGCAGCGGTTGGCGTTGCCTTCCTGCTCGTGGTGGCGCTCAACCGCCGGCTTCGCCAGCGCGGGCGCTTCACGGGCGGTACCGAACCGGTGCTGACCGAGCTGCTCGATATCGTCGCGCTCGGCACAGTTGCCGATGTCGTGCCGCTGACCGGGCTCAACCGCGCCTTTGTTACCCAGGGCCTCAAGGTCATGCGCGGCCGCCGCAACCCCGGCCTGACCGCGCTCGTCGATGTCGCCGGGCTCACCAAGCCGCCGGTGGCCCGCGATCTGGGCTTTGCGCTCGGTCCCCGCGTCAATGCCGGCGGCCGGGTCGGCAAGTCCGATCTGGGCGTGCGCCTGCTCACCACCGACGACCCGGCCGAAGCCCAGGCGCTGGCGTTCGAGCTCGATCGGCTCAACGTCGAACGGCGCACCATCGAAGCCGAGGTCACCGACGCAGCGCTGGCGGCGGCTGGCGGCACCGCCAACGCCGCCATCGCGGTCGTTGCCGGGCACGGCTGGCACCCCGGGGTCATCGGCATCGTCGCTTCACGGTTGAAGGACCGCCTGCACCGCCCGACAATCGTCATTGCGGTGCAGGCGGACGGCACCGGCAAGGGGTCGGGCCGCTCGATGCCCGGCGTCGATCTCGGCGCTGCGGTGCTCGCCGCCAAGGACCATGGCCTGCTCATTGCCGGCGGCGGCCATGCCATGGCGGCAGGGCTGACGGTGGCCGCCGACGGCGTGGATGCGCTCACCGCCTTTCTCAACGATCGCCTGTCGGGTGCCGTCGATCGCGCCGCAACGACGCGCGGGCTGGATTGCGACGCCGCCGTGGCGCCGCGCGGGGTGTGCCTGGACCTTGTCGAAACGCTTGATACCGCCGGCCCCTATGGCCAGGGCTGGTCGGCACCGCGCGTGGTTTCCGGTCCGTGGACGGCGGTCGATTGCCGCATCGTCGGGGAGCATCACATCAAGCTGGTCATTGCCGGAGTCGATGGCGCGCGCTGCAAGGCAATCGCCTTTCGCCACGCCGATACGGCGCTCGGCGCAGCGCTGATGGGCGCGCGCGGTAAGTCTTTCTACCTTGCCGGCCGGGTCAAGCGTGACGATTGGCGCGGCGAACCCAGCGTCGAAATCGAGATCGACGACATGGCGTGGACAATTTGACCCGCACAAAATCCGCCAAGCCGCTTGACGCCGCGCCTGCGCCCCTCTAGCACGCCCGCTCCCGGCCGGTCCCTTCGTCTAGCGGTCTAGGACGTCGCCCTTTCACGGCGAAAACACGGGTTCGATTCCCGTAGGGATCACCAACCTTTTCGAAAGGTTGTGCGGCTGCCGGCTGGCGTGGAAGCCAGCGCGTCTTTCCGAACAGCTGTGCAATATTCGGGCCGCGTCGTGCGAAGCCGTTCGTCGCTGAAAAGTCGCTACGAATAATTTGCCCCCCTGCCCGTGCACCCCTGCCGAAATGGCAAGGCGCCCGACCATTTGGCATGCAGTCCCTGTTTCACACGCCACTGGCGGAGCTTTCCGGCATCGCGTGCGTTGGTTTTTTTCATTCGATCGAAATTTAAAAAGGAGAGCATCGTCATGCTCAAGGGTGCTGTCATTTTTGCGATTCTAGCGCTGGTTCTCGGCGTACTGGGCTTCACCGGAATTGCGGGCGCAGCCTGGGGAATCGCCAAGATCCTGTTCTGGATTGCCGTCATCATTGCCGTGGCGCTCGCGGTCCTTGGTTTCACAATCTACAAAAAGGTGACATGAACCGGTCTCCACGCACTTCGACTGGTCGCCGTAACGGATGAACGAGACATCGGTTGAAAGGCCAGACGGGGCGCCGGTCGAAGGCCGGCGTCCCGGGTCGGTCGCCGCCGCGACGCTGACTGTCGTTGTCATTGCCGGAACGGCCTGGTTGCTGGTGCAGCTGACCAGTTTTCTGCTGCTCGTTTTTGCAGCGCTGGTGCTGGCAGCCATCTTCAGCGCCATGACCGATCGGCTGGTGCGCTGGACGGGCATCAAGCGCGGTCTGGTGCTGGCCTTTTCGGTCATCGCCCTGCTCGGCCTGTTCGTGGCCGTGTTCGCGATGTTCGGCGCGCAATTGGCGGATGAATTCGACACGATCCGGGAAAGCATTCCGCCGGCCCTCAATCAGCTTCGTGGTCTGCTCGAGCAGGTGGGGCTTGGCGAGCCGGCACAGAAGATGCTCGATGACGCCGGTGGCGATCTGTCCGGCTATGCCGCGCAGGCCGGGGGCTATGTCCTCACCATCGGCAATGGCGTTGCGGATTTCGTCCTCGTCTTTGTCGGCGCCATCTTCATTGCCAGTGACCCTGCTGTCTACCGCCGGGGTCTGTTGCTGGTGATACCGCAGCGCGGCGAGGCGACGGCAGCAATCGCCATCGACGATGCCGCAAAGGGCCTGCGGGGCTGGATGGTCGGCCAGGCACTGTCGTCGCTTGTTGTCGCCGCCTTCACCTGGGCCGGGCTCGCGCTGCTGGGGGTTCCCGCTTCGGGTGGCCTTGGCCTGATCGCCGGCCTGCTTGATGTGATCCCGATGATCGGGCCGATCATTGCCGCAGTTCCGGCCGTGCTGCTGGCCTTCACCGTTTCGCCGGCAACCGCCTTGTGGACGATCGGGCTGTTTCTGCTCGTCCAGCAGCTTCAGGGCAATTTCCTGCAGCCGATGATCCAGAAGCAGGCGGTCGATGTGCCGCCGGCGGTGCTGTTGTTCGCCGTGGTCGCGGCCGGGTCGCTGTTCGGCTTTCTCGGCGTGCTGCTTGCGGCGCCGTTGACGGTCGTCGTCTTTGTCATGGTGCAGCGCATCTATGTGCAGGCATTGCTCGGCAAGGACATCAAGGTTGCCGGCCAGGGATAGGGTCGGATCGATGCGCTGGTTGGCGGCGCGATATTATCTCTTTCTATGCACGGGCGCCGCGCTGCGCCATTGAGCCGTGATGACATCGCATCGATTCCCGGCCAGCCTGGCTGCAACAAGACGCCCATGATCCGGCTCGAGGGCGTTCACAAGCGCTATCCTGGGGCCGCCGTGCCGGCGCTGACCGGCATCGATGCCGAAGTCGGGCGCGGCGAGGTGTTCGGCATCATCGGCCGTTCGGGCGCTGGCAAATCGACCTTGGTGCGGCTGCTCAATGGCCTTGAAGTCCCGACCGAAGGGCGGGTTCTCGTCGATGGCACCGATGTCGCCAGCCTCGATGGCGCAAGCCTGCGACAATTGCGTCGCCGGATCGGCATGATCTTCCAGGGCTTCGGGCTGCTGACATCGGCCACGGTTGCGCAAAACATCGCCTTCCCCTTGCGTATCGGCGGGGCACCTGCCGCTGCCATCCGGACGCGCGTCGCGGAGCTGCTCGATCTTGTCGGCATTGCCGACCAGCGCGACAAATATCCGGCGCAGCTGTCGGGCGGCCAGAAGCAGCGTGTCGGCATCGCCCGGGCCATCGCCACCCGGCCCGATATCCTGCTTTGCGACGAAGCCACCAGCGCGCTCGACCCGGAGACGACCCGCGAGGTGCTGGCGCTGATTGCCGCGCTCAATCGCGACCTTGGGCTGACCATTGTCATCATCACCCATGAAATGGACGTCGTGCGCCAGGTGTGTGACCGGGTTGCGGTGCTGAAGGCGGCTCACCTTGTCGAAAGCGGCGCTGTCATCGATGTCGTTCTCGATCCGCAGCATCCGGAAACCCGCTCCCTTCTCGCCGATGCGGGCGAAAGCGCCGGCCATGGCCATGACTTTGCCGGCCAGGTGGTGCAGTTCACGGTCCATGGCAGCGGCGTGGCCACGCCGTTGATCAGCCGCATTGCCCGCGCCACCGGCACCGATATCACCATCCTCGATGGCCGGATCGGACGGCTGCGCGATACGCCCTATGGCCAGTTGACCCTGGGCGTTGCCAATGGCGATCCGGCCGCAGCACTGGCAATGCTCGCCGAACACGGGCGCATTTCGGCATGATGGCGTTGCTCGCCGGGATCGAATGGGCCGACATCGGCCTTGCGACGCTCGACACGATGGCGATGCTGATGGGCTCGCTGCTGCTGACGATCGTCATCGGCCTGCCGCTCGGCGTCACGCTGTTTCTCACCAGCGCGGGGCAAGCCTGGGCCAACCGCACCGTCAATGCGGTGCTGTCGGTGATGGTCAACGTGCTGCGTTCGCTGCCCTTTATCATCTTGCTGATCGTGCTGATTCCGGTCACCCTGGCGCTTGTCGGCACCTCGCTGGGGGTTGCCGGCGCCATCGTGCCGCTGGTTGCCGGCGCAGCCCCCTTCTTTGCCCGGCTTGTCGAAACGGCGCTGCGCGAAGTCGATCGCAACACCATCGAGGCAGTGCAATCGATGGGCGCCACGACGCGCGATCTGGTGTGGCGCGCGCTGCTGCCGGAGGCCCTGCCCGGCATCATTGCGGCTGCCACCGTCACGGCCATCGCGCTGGTTTCCTATACGGCGATGGCAGGGGCGGTCGGGGCCGGCGGCCTTGGCGATCTTGCCATCCGTTATGGCTATCAGCGCTTCCAGACCGATGTCATGGTGGTGACGGTCGTGCTGCTGATCCTGATCGTTCAGGCCCTGCAGATGCTCGGCGACCGACTTGTCCGCCATTTCAGCCGCCGATAGGAGTTGCCAGTGCTCGACCGCCGCCCCATCCTGCTTTCGCCCCTTGCCGCGCTGCTGCTGCTTGCCGGCTGCGGAGACGGCGCCAAGCCCGAGAATGACAACAGCCTGTCGGTTGCCGCCACCGCGATCCCCCATGCCGAGATCCTCGAGCATATCAAGCCGACACTGGCGAAAGCCGGCATCGACCTGAACGTCATCGTCCTCAACGATTTCGTCCAGCCCAATATCCAGGTTGCGGAAGGCCGGGTGGACGTCAATTATTTCCAGACCAAGCCCTATCTCGACGAATTCAATGCCAATCGCTCGCCCAAGCTGGTGACGATCGCCGGTGTCCATGTCGAACCGCTCGGTGGCTATTCGCGCAAATGGAAAACACTCGCGGCCCTGCCCGAGGGCGCCGAAGTGGCGATCCCCAACGAAGGCAGCAATGGCGGCCGTGCCCTTGCCCTGCTCGCCAAGGCCGGCGTCATTACCCTGAAGCCCGACGCCGGGGCGCTCGCGACCCCGGGAGACATCATTGCCAATCCGAAGAATCTCAAGATCAGGGAACTGGAGGCGGCAACCCTGCCCCGCGTTCTCGACCAGGTTGACCTGGCATTGATCAACACGAATTATGCCCTTGTTGCCGGGCTCAACCCGGTGCGTGACGCGCTCGTCATCGAAGGCAAGGACAGCCCCTATGTCAATTATGTCGTCGGGCTGGAAAGCGCCAAGGCCGACCCGCGCGTGGCGAAACTCGTCGCCGCGTTGCGAAGCCCCGAGGTCAAGGCCTTCATCGAAACAAAATATGGCGGCGCCGTAATTCCTGCCTTCTGATGTCGCAGCCGGTTGGCGACAGCCCTGTTTTCGTTCAAGAAAGTTGTCATGACTCGCCCCGACCTCGCCATCATCTACGAGCATCCCGAATGGTTCAGGCCGCTGTTTGCAGCGCTCGATCGCGCTGGCATCGGCTATGAAGCAATCACCGCCGCCGGCCACACTTTCGACCCGGCGGCGAACGAGGCGCCGGCGCCATTGATCTTCAACCGCATCGCCATGTCGAGCTTCCTGCGCCAGTCCGAACACCCGATTTTCTATGCCCAGGCGCTGTTTGCGCATTGGGAGGGTCAGCAGGCGCGCGTTCTCAACGGCAGTGCAGCGCTCGCCCTCGATGCATCGAAGGCCCGGCAGCTCTCGCTGATCCATCGCCTCGGGCTCGCGGCGCCCGCCACCCGCGTCGTCCACGCCCGGGCCGACCTGCCCGCCGCTGCCGCCGCGATCGGTTTCCCGCTCGTCGTCAAGGCCGACATCGGCGGTGCCGGGGCGGGCATCGTTCGCTATGACAGTGCTGACGAGCTGGCAGCCGCCATCGCCGATGGCAGCGTGCCGGCCGGGATCAATGGTGTCACGCTGGTGCAGGATTATGTGCCACGGCGGGGCGGCAAGATCACCCGCGTCGAAACGCTTGGTGGCCGCTACCTTTATGCAATCGACATCGAAAGCGACGGCGACACCTTCGATCTCTGCCCCGCCGACGCCTGCGCCATCGGGCGGCCACCGGTGCGCATGACGCGCGCCGACCCCTCCCCCCGCCTGATTGCCGCAGCCGAAGCCATTGCCCAGGCAGCCGGGCTCGATGTCGGCGGCGTCGAATATCTGATCGACGATCGAGATGGCAGCCCTCGTTTCTACGATATCAATGCCTTGTCGAACTTCGTTGCCAATCCGCTCGATGTGCTGGGTTGGGACCCCCACGATAGACTTGTCGACTGGTTGCGCGGTCACATCGCTGTCACTCGAAAGGCCGCCTGATGCGCTTCGGTTTCTGGATGCCGGTCTTCGGCGGCTGGCTGCGCAATGTGCCCGATGAAGGCATGCGCGCCGATTGGGACTATGTGCGCGACCTGACCGTCGCTGCCGAGCGGCAGGGCTGGGACCTGACGCTCATTGCCGAGCTCAACCTCAACGACATCAAGGGCATCGAGGCCCCGGCGCTCGATGCCTGGTCGACAGCGGCGGCGCTGGCGGCGGTGACCTCCAAGCTTGAACTCATGGTCGCGGTGCGGCCCAATTTCCACCACCCGGCACTCTTCGCCAAGCAGGCGGCGAACATCGACAATATCGCCGGCGGGCGCCTCACGCTCAACGTCGTCTCGTCGTGGTGGGCCGATGAAGCCCGGCAATATGGCCTGCAATTCGACGAGCATGACAACCGTTATGCCCGCACCGCCGAATGGCTGACCGTGGTCGACGGGCTATGGTCGCAGGATCGCTTCAGCCATGCCGGCCGCTTCTACCAGACCGACGCCGCGATCTGCGCCCCCAAGCCTGTCGCCCGGCCGCGCCCCCGCGTCTATGCCGGCGGCGAGAGCGAGGCCGCCAAGGCGATGATCGCGCAGGAATGCGACGCCTATGTCATGCACGGCGACCCGCCCGAGGTCATCGCCACCAAGGTTGCCGACATGCGCGCCCGGCGCGCGGCGCAAGGCCTGCCGCCGATGACCTTCGGCATGGCCGGCTATGCCATCGTCCGCGACACCGAGGCCAAAGCCCAGGCCGAACTGGCGCGCATCACGACCCTGCGCGGTGATCCGCCGGCGGGCTATGACAATTTCGACCAATGGCTGTCGGGCACCCAGCTCGAACGCGAATTCCAGATCCGCGAATATTCGGTGTCGAACCGCGGGCTTCGGGCCGGGCTGGTCGGCACGCCGGCGCAAGTCAGCGCCCGTATCGCCGATTATGCAGCGGCGGGCGTGGACCTGCTGCTGCTGCAAATGAGCCCGCAAGCCGAGGAAATGGCGCGCTTTGCCGAGACGGTGATCGGGCCCTGGCGGGAAGCCGAGGCAGAATAGCTTCCGGCAACTCCAGGCCCCAAAACGACCGGGGTCTGGGGCCACCGGCCCCAGCCGCCGGAGGCACCCTTACTCAGCCGCAACCCGCGGCACTTCGGCCGCTGGCAGCTCCCGCACTTCGGCGGCGCCGCGCTTGGCCCGGCGCCGGGCATTGATGCCTTCGATGCCGAGATAGACAACCGGCGTGATGAACAATGTCAGCACCTGGCTGACGACAAGGCCGCCGAGGACGGCAATGCCGAGGGGCTGGCGCAGCTCGGCACCGGCGCCGAGGCCAAGGGCAAGCGGGGCGGCCGCTGCCATGGCGGCGAACGTCGTCATCATGATCGGGCGGAAGCGCTTCGATGCCGCCTCGCGAATGGCGTGGACGGGCGTCCAGCCATTGCTGCGCTGCCCGGCGAGGGCGAAGTCGATCATCATGATGGCATTTTTCTTGACGATACCGATGAGCAGCACGACGCCGATGATGCCGATGACATCGAGCGGCTTGTTGAACAGCCACAGGAAGCCGACGGCGCCGATCCCCGCGGCGGGCAGTCCCGACAGGATGGTGACGGGGTGCGAGAAGCTTTCGTACAGCACGCCCAGGACGATGTAGATGACGATGATCGCGGCAGCGAACAGCAGCGGCATCGATTCAGTCGAGGAATCGAACTGCTGGGCATTGCCGCCAAAGGCACCGCTGATGCTGGCGGGCTGCCCGAGATCGTTTGCGGCGCCGTCGATCAGGGGCTTGGCCTGCGACAGGGCCACGCCTTCGGCAAGGTTGAACGACAGGGTCACCGCGGGCAGCTGGCTCTGGTGGGAAACGACGGCAGGCGCGCCCTGGTACACCGTCTTGACGACAGCCGACAGCGGCACCAGTTGGCCCCGGGTGCCGGGAATGCCGCTGGAGCGAACCGTCAGCTTGCCGATGTTGTCGGGGGTCAGCTGCTGGTTCGGATCGATCTCCATGATCACCTGATAATCTTCGGCATCGGTGTAGATGGTCGAAATCTGCTCGTTGCCATAGGCCGAATACAGGGCCTGGCGGATCGCGGCGACCGACACGCCAAGACGGCTGGCAGCATCACGATCGATATCGATCATGACTTCGCGGGCGCCCTTCTGATAGTCGGAGGACACGTCCTCGAACCCCGGCGTCGAACGAAGTTTTGCCTCGAGCTTCGGCGCAAAGGCGTAAAGCGTCTCCTTGTCGGCCGACGACAGCGTGTACTGGTAATTGGCCGAGGATTGCCGGCCACCAAGCTGGAGGTTCTGCGGAATATTGGGGAAGGCCGAGATGCCGGGGATGTTGGACAGCTTGCGGCGCAGCCGTGCCTGGACGACTTCGGCTGAATCGCGCTCCGACCGCGGTTTGAGTGGCGCGAACATCCGGCCCGAATTGCTGTTGCCGCCACCGACGAAGCTGTTGACCCGGGCGACGGCAGGGTCGGCACGGACGATTGCCGCGACCTGGTCCTGCTTGGCCTGCATCTGGGCATAGCCAATATCGGGCGCGGCTTCGGTGCCGACGAATATCGCACCCGTGTCCTCCGTCGGGAAGAACCCCTTGGGCACCACGGTGAAGCCCCAGATCGCCACGCCGATCGAGGCGACAGTCAGGAAACCGACCAGCTTGCGGTGCCGCAAGGTCGAATCGAAGGCGCGCATATAGCCGTTCTGCAAACGGCCGAAAGCGCGGGTGGAGGCGCGTGCGACGCGGCTGCCCTCCCCCTGGTGCCCGCTCTTGAGGATGCGCGCTGCAATCATCGGAATCAGCGTGAGCGAAAGCACCGCCGAAATGCCGATGGCGATCGTCATGGTGACGGCGAATTCGAAGAACAGCCGGCCGATGATACCGCCCATGAAGAGCAGCGGAATGAACACCGCGACCAGCGAGATCGAGATCGACATGACCGTGAAGGCAATCTGCTTGGCGCCGTTGATCGCGGCGCTGTGCGGATCCTCGCCGTCCTCGATGTGCCGAACGATGTTTTCGAGGACGACGATGGCATCGTCGACGACGAAACCGGTCGCCAGGGTCAGGGCAAGGAGCGACAGATTGTCGAGATTGAAGTCGAAAAAATACATGCCGGCAAAGGTGCCGACCGCGGCGAGCGGCAAGACGACCGCCGGAATGACGGTCGCTCGCCAGTCGCCCAGGACCAGATAGATGACCAGGATGACGAGGATCGCGGTCCCAACGAGCGTGTATTGTGCATCGGCAACCGACTCGCGGACCGATTCGGAGCGGTCGACGACGGGGATGATCTCGACCGATTGCGGCACGGCTTCACCGACCGACGGCAACACCGCGAGCACATCATCGACCAGCTTGACGACATTGGCGCCCGGCTGGCGGGTGATGGCGAGGGTGAGCGACGGTTCGCCATTGAACTTGGCGCCGCCGCGCAGCTGTTCATAGCTTTCGCTGACCTTGGCGACGTCACCCAGCCGCACAGGCAACCCGTCGGCGGTGGCGATGATGATCGACGCGAAATCGTCCGGCGTTTCGAGATTGCCGGTGGCATCGAGGATATAGCTGCGATCCCCGCCGGTGATCGAGCCGACGGCGACATTGCTGTTGGCCGCAGCGACAGCGGTTCGCACATCGTCGGCCGTCAGGTTGCGGGCTGTCAGCGCGGCCGGGTCGAACTGGATGCGCATGGCGAAGCGCCGGCTGCCATAGGTCTGAATTTCGCCAACCCCCGACATGGTCGAGATGCGGGGCACGACGAGCGTATCGACGATCGTCTGAAGCTGGTTCATCGGCCGCGTCTTGTCGCGCACCGACAGGATCAGCACCGCCTGATCGGCCGGGTTGACCTTCCTGAAGGTCGGCGGCGCCGGCATTTCGCGGGGCAGACGGCGCGTTACCGCAGACAGCGCCGATTGCACGTCGAGCGCGGCGGCATCGATGTTGCGATCGAGCACGAACTGCACGGTGATGTTGGTCGATCCCGTCGACGATGACGACGTGATGAGATCGATGCCGGCAATCGTCGAAAGCTGGCGCTCGATCGGCGTGGCAACCGACGAGGCCATGGTCGCGGGGTTGGCGCCGGGCAAATTGGCACTGATCTGGATTGTCGGCAGATCGACTTCCGGCAATGCCGATACCGGCAGCTGCCGATAGCCGAAAAGGCCTGCAAAGATGATCGCAAGGCTGAGCAGCACCGTCGCAACCGGCCGCTCGACGGCAAGACGGACGATGCTCATCAGCCGCCGCTGCCCGGCGCCGGTGCGGCCGTTGCGGTACGGGGGGCTTCGCCGGGCCCGGCCCTGGTGCGAACCGTGTCACCGGGGCGCAGCTTGGTCAGGGTATCGACGATGATCCGTTCGCCAGGTTCGACGCCGCCGGCGAGGAAGACCTTGCCATTGGCACGGCCCGCAATGCTGACATCGCGAATGGCAATCTTGTTGTCGACGCCGATCGTCCAGACGAAAGGTGCGTCGCGGCCGGTTTGCACCGCAGCTTCGGGCAGCGCGATCTTCGGGGTCGATCCTGCCAGCGGCAGTTCGACATTGATGATGGCGCCGGGCCACAACCGGTCGCCGGCATTGGTGAATTCGGCCTTGGCGGCCACCGATCCGGTGCCGACATTGACATTGTTGTCGAGGAAATTGAGCCGGCCCGTCGCCAGTGGCGGCCCTTCGCCGGTGTCGGCCTGCGCGCGTGCCGCGACGATGATGCCGCCGCGCGCCATGGCGTTGCGGACATCCGCAACCTGCTCGGGCGGCACCAGGAACCGCACCGAGATCGGCGACAGCTGGTTGATAGTAACAAGCGGCACGGCTTCGCCGGCGCGGACATTGGCGCCGACACGAAAGCCAAGCTCGCCGGTGCGGCCGCTGACCGGCGCGCGGATTGTCTGGAAGCTGAGCGCGGTTTCGACGCGCTGCACGGCGGCCAGGGCGCTGGCAACGCCGGCGTCGGCGGTTCCGGCCGCAGCGCGGCGTTGATCGAGAATGGTGCCCGAGACAAACCCCTTGTCGACAAGCGCTTCGGAACGCTTGAAATCGCTCTGCGCCTGGGCCGCTGCGGCGCGGGCGCTGGCCAGCGCAGCCCGGGCTTCGGCCAGCTGCGCGCGGGGTACGCGGTCATCGAGCAGGAACAGTGGTTGCCCGGCGGCAACATTGTCGCCTTCACGGAACATGATCCGCACGATCTCGCCGTCGCTGCGCGGGCGGACAGCGACCGATTGCAAGGGTGTGACCGTTCCCAGTGCCGTGAGCCTAGGCGCGAACTCTTCGGCCGCGGCGGGCATGGCGCCGACCAGCTGCGGCGGGCGCTTGCGCGCTGCGCCGGGGTCGTCCTTGCCGCAGCCCGACAGCCCCAACGCCAGCACGAGCATGGCCGCTGCGGCAGGGGTCGCGAAGTTACGGGCAAAACGAGCTGACATGACGGGATTGAAACCTATACGATCCGGAACGCGAATACCCCCCGGCGGCGATACTATTGTGTCAAAGCGGTCACAAAGGACGGTTTTGTACTGAATGACGCAGCTGTCGTTACGAGATTGGCTGCTGCCTGTGCAATGCAGCGAACGTCGCAGGCCGGCTTCAGGCCTTCAACCGCCAGCCCGACCGCAACACCCGGTAGCAGACCCAGCACAGCAGAAGGTTGACGACCAGCAACACGACCGCGCCCTGCCCGACAAGGCCGTCCGACACGCCGATGAAACCGCTGCGAAAACCATCGATGATGTAGAAGAACGGATTGGCATGGCTGATCGCTGCCATGGTCGGATTGACCTTGTCGATTGCGTAGAAGGTTCCCGAAAGCAGCGTCAGGGGCTGGATCACGAAGTTGGTGACAGCAGCGGCATGGTCGAACTTGTCGGCCCAGATGCCGGTCAGGATACCCAGCAAGGCAAGCAGGATGGCGCCCATCGTTCCGAAGTAGAGCACAAGCAGCGGGTTGCGGATCGGCACGTCGACGCCGGGCGCGATCGCCATGACGGACCAGACGGCAATGCCGACCAGCCAGGCGCGGGTGACGCCCCCGGCCACATAGGCAGCGACGAGTTCGCCGGCGGAAAGCGGCGGCATCAGTACGTCGATGATCGAGCCTTGCACCTTGGCCACCAGGATCGACGACGACGAATTGGCGAAGCTGTTCTGGATCATGCCCATGACGATAAGGCCGGGGCCAAGAAAATCGGGGTAGGGAATGCCCAGGACGGCCGGTCGAGCGCTGCCCAGCGCCAGCGCGAAAATCACCAGGAAAAGCAGCGTCGTGATCGCCGGCGCCCATACCGTCTGCAACTGCACCTTGAAAAAGCGGCGCACCTCCTTCAAGTACAAGGTTTGCAGCCCCTGCCAATTGACAGACGGGATGACGACCACGCCGGGCTCGGGGTGGCGCCGCCCGGAAACGACCGGCGGTAGGGGTTCGTGCAATGCCATCCTACGGCCTTACCGCCGGAACCATATCGGCAGCAAGCCGATGTGGCAGATAACGTCAAAGCGGCATGGCCGCAGCAGGGACCGACACCATGGCGTGGACCGAAGAACGCATCGCGCAGCTGAAGGCTGGGTGGGAAGGCGGGATGACCGCCAGCCAGATCGCCGAGGCGCTCGGTGAAGGCGTCAGCCGCAACGCCGTCATCGGCAAGGCGCATCGCCTCGGCCTCGAGGCCCGGCCGTCACCGGTCAAGGGCGCCGACGATACCGCGGCAGCGCCGGCGCCTGCCAAGGCTGCAGCCCCCGCTGCGCCGGTTTCAGCGCCCGTGCCGGCGGCACCGGCCATTGCCCGGGCCCCTGTTGCCAAGAAGCCGGCGCGTACCGGCAAGGCTGCCCGCACCAGCCTTCTCGATCTGAACGAAAAGATCTGCAAATGGCCGATTGGCCACCCTGGCGAGCCGGATTTCCATTTTTGCGGCAAGGCGGCGCAGGCAAGCTTCCCCTATTGCACCGAACATTGCCTGATTGCCTATCAGGCGCAGCTGCCGCGCCGCGACCGTGACCGGCGGCCGCCACCGCAGATGCCGGGAATGCCGCGCCGCTAGCCCGGCGGCGCCCGGCGGCCCGGCCGCGGCCCTTCCCTCATCGGCCCTGCTCGGTTAACGTGAACGTCAACCGGAGCATCTGTTCATGACCACCCCTCATTTCGACGTCCTCATTGTCGGCGCCGGCCTGTCGGGCATCGGCGCTGCGATTCACCTGCAGCGCGACTGCCCAACCCGCAGCTATGCCATTCTCGAAGGCCGCGACGCCATCGGTGGCACCTGGGATCTGTTTCGCTACCCCGGCATCCGGTCGGACAGCGACATGTATACCCTCGGCTACAGCTTCAAACCCTGGGAGGCCGCCAAGGCCATTGCCGATGGCCCGAGCATCCGAAGCTATATTCGCGATGCCGCCGTCGAGCACGGCATCGAGAAGCACATCCGCTTCGGTCACAAGGCAAAGTCGGCGGACTGGGATTCGGCGAGCGGCCGCTGGACGGTGACCAGCACCCTGGCCGACGGCAGCACGGCAACGATCACCTGCAACTTCCTCTACATGTGCTCGGGTTATTACAGCTATGCGCAAGGCCACCGCCCGGAATGGCCGGGCGAAGCGGCCTTCACCGGGCCGATCCTCCAGCCGCAATTCTGGCCCAAGGACCTTGATTACAGCGGCAAGCGCGTTGTCGTCATCGGCTCGGGGGCCACGGCGGTGACGCTGGTTCCGGAAATGGCCAAGCAAGCCGCGCATGTCACCATGCTGCAACGATCCCCCACCTATGTCGTCAGCCGCCCGGGCAGCGATGCCATCGCCAACGCCCTGCGCGCCGTGCTGCCGAAGCAGATGGCCTATGACGTCATCCGCTGGAAGAATGTCACGCTCGGCATGTGGTTCTACGCCCAGACCCGCAAGTACCCCGGCAAGGTCAAGACCGCCCTGCTCGGCCGGGTCGCCAAGCTGCTCCCCGAAGGCTATGACATGGAGCGGCATTTCACCCCCAGCTACAACCCCTGGGATCAGCGCCTGTGCCTGGTTCCCGATGGCGACCTGTTCGCGGCGATCAGCAGCGGCCGTGCCGAGGTGGTGACCGATACCATCGACCGCTTCGAAGCCGGCGGCATCCGCCTGGCATCCGGCACCCTTGTTGAAGCCGATATTGTCGTTGCCGCCACCGGGTTGAAGCTGGAAGCCCTGGGTGGCCTGTCGATCCGTGTCGATGGCGAGCCCCGCCGGGTCGCCGACACTCTCGCCTACAAGGGCATGATGTTTTCGGGGCTGCCCAATCTGGCGGTCAGTTTCGGTTATATCAACGCCAGCTGGACGCTGCGATCGGACCTGATCGCGGGTTATGTTGCCCGCCTGCTCAACCATATGGCGGCAATTGGTGTCGACATCGCCACCCCCACGCCGGGTCCGGACGTGCACCCCGAGCGAGTCGCGATGGATCTGGCCTCGGGCTATGTCCAGCGCGGCGCCGATGCCCTGCCCCGATCGGGCAATCGCGCGCCCTGGATTGTCACCGCAAATTACAAGCTGGACAGGCAGATGCTGCGCGATGGCGCACTCGATGACGACATGCTGTTCAGCAGGGTGACGGCCGCCGCCCATCGGTTCGAGGGTGCGAAAGCCGCCGCCTGACCGGTCGCTGCCGGGTCTGAAGCGGGTGCCGCAGCGGGCGCTGGACGAGGCTTCATGACCCCAGGCGCATCGTCAAGATCGGATGTGGTACTAATACGGTATTGAGTGCTGGCCCGATCTGCCGTTGGATTGGCCATGTTGCTTTTGAAACTATTGGCGAAACCAGGGTCGGCGCGGCAACGCAACGAAGTCCCGGGCGCGCTGACGGTCGGGCTCATTGCCTTTGTTTTCGCCTATGCGACGGTCATGTTGACCCGCGGCGGGGACGGCATCGCGATCCTGTGGATCAGCAACGCTGTCATCCTCGCGGCTGCGCTGATTCGCCCGACCGCGCTGCTGCCGCTGTTGCTCAGCGGCGCCGCTGGTATCGGCGCTGCCAATGTGCTGGCCGGCATTCCTTTGCAGACATCGACCGGATTCCTCGTTGCGAATGGCGCCGACGTGCTGGTCGGGCTCGTTCTGATGCGGCGTTTGGGAAGTCACCGGTTCGAATTCGGCAGCCTGTCGTTTCTTGCCCGCTTTGTCCCGGCCTGCGTTTTTGCCGGGCCGGCCGTTTCCGCGACGCTGGGGGCAGCGATTGCTGGGGAAGCGTTCGGCAGCGCCTATCCGACCGTGTGGCTGACCTGGTTCACGAGCTGCGGCCTCGGCACGATCATCGTTGCCCCGTTGCTGATTGCAATCTGGCGCCCGCATCGAATCGAAAGAACAGCCCGCAAGGGTACCGGGCCGGTTGGCATCAGCATCACGATCGCCATCCTCTGCCTTGTGGATTTCGCCGTGTTCGGCATGAGCTCATGGCCGATCCTGTTCGTGCCCTTCGGTGCCATCGTTGTTGCAACGGTGCTCTTTGGCCAGCGCATGGCCGCCGCCGGCATTGTTCTCGCGGCATCGGCCGGGCTCGCCAGCCTGATTTCGGACACCGGGCCCCTGGTGGTTTTCGAAAGCATCGAGGATCGGGTTCTGATGTTGCAGTCCTTTCTGGCGGTCCTGGCGCTGACCTGCCTGCCGATCGCCGGCGTTCTGCATGAGCGGCAGGCATTGAGCGATCGGCTCGCCATCGCCGAAGCGCGGCACCGGCTGTTGTCGGAAGGTTCGGGCGATGCGATCCTGCTGGTCAATCGCGATGGCATCGTCTTGCATGCGTCGCGTGCCGTGACCGACTTGACCGGGCTCAGCCCCGACCAGCTGGTCGGACAGGTTGGCACGGCGTTCGTCCATCCGGACGACCGCGCGGCAGTTGCAGATACTCATATGGCGGTCGTGGCCAGCGGCGGTGACGGGACCGTTCGCTATCGCTACACGCACCATCACACTGGCGACGAGCGCTGGCTGGAAATCCGCACCCGGGCGATCGTGACGGGTAGCGACGTCGGCGGCGTCATAGCGACCGTCCGCGACGTGACGCTGCTTGTCGCCCAGGAACAGCGCATGTCGCAGGAAGCGGCGACCGATCCGCTGACCGGCCTGTCCAACCGCCGCCATTTCATGTCGGTGCTCGAAACGACCCTGACCGGCAGCAGGCCAGGGCCTGTCGGCGTCGCGATGGTCGATATCGATTATTTCAAGAAATTCAACGACCGCTACGGCCATGCCGCGGGCGACGCCGTGCTGTGCGCCTTTGCCCGCGCGGCCGATTCGGCATTGCGGCCCGGCGATGTCATCGCACGCATCGGCGGCGAGGAGTTCGCCATCATGATGCCCGACACCAAACCGGCAGACGCGATGAACATCGCCGAACGAGTCCGCATCGCGGTGGCGGCACAAACGGTCATCTTCGGCGGTGAAGCGCTGCGCATCACGGTCAGCATCGGCGCCGCCGTGTCCGGGCCGGATACCGGCGATGCGGCAGCGCTGCTCGCCGCGGCCGACTCGTCGCTCTATCTTGCCAAGAACAGCGGGCGCGACCGCGTGGCCTTCGCGGCCTGACGAACCGAGCTCGATCCAATTACATCACGAATACGAACCTGCGATGCTATCGTTCGACCAGCGGCCGGTCGATCAACACGGCGAGCAGCAGCGCCGGGGCGCCATGGGCCACCCAGGCATGGTTGGTGCCGCGCTGGATGACCACCTGCCCCGGCTTGATGCGAGTCTCGCCGGCTTCGAGAATCAGCGATACATCGCCCTGCAACAGGCAGATGACATCGATCGAATGGGTTTCGTGCATTGCCGACGCGCGCGACTGGTCGATGATATGGCGCTCGCCGCCGAACTGGGCGAACACCGCCCGCGTCGTGGCATCCATCTCGGCCTTGGCAACGCCTTCAGGAAGCGGCGAAACGACGAACCAGCGCACCTGCACATTGCCCGGCCGCGGCCCGAGCACGGCTTTCGTCGTTCCGAGGTCGCGGCCATCGCGCGGGTCGAGCGGGCCGGATGCGCTGTCTTCCCAGATTTCGAAAAGCCCGCCGAGTTCGGGGTCGCCGGCAAAGACCGACGGGCCGCCATCGATGATGACCACCGACTGCCCCTGCGCATTGTCGCCAGTGACGACGCGGCGCATGGCATCGGCAAAGGCCGACATCAGATGCGTTCCTTCACATAGCGCCCGGGAGCATCCTCGATGATGGCATGCTTGCCGCTGCCCGGTGTCCGCGCCTCGACCATCGGCCCCGAACGCGGGGCGAGCCAGGCGATCCAGTCGGGCCACCAGCTGCCCTTGGTCTCCTTCGCGGCCGCGACGAAATCATCGAAGCGCTCGGGCAGCACATCGCTGGTCCAATACTGGTATTTCTTCAGCGACGGCGGGTTGACGACTCCGGCGATATGGCCCGAACCCGCCAGGACGAAGCGCTTCTCCCCGGTGAACTGGTTGGTCAGCTTGTAGGCCGATCGCGCCGGCGCGATATGATCCTCCTTGCCGCCCTGGATATAGCTGGGGGTTGAAACCTTGGTCAGGTCGACGGGAACGCCCAGCACGGTGATGCCACCCGGCTTGACGAGAAGGTTGTCACGATAAATGTCCTCGAGATAGCTCTTGTGCCACAGCGCCGGCACGTTGGTGGCGTCGCTGTTCCAGTAAAGCAGGTCGAAGGGGACATAATCCTTGCCGATCAGATAGTTGTTGACGACATAGCTCCAGATCAGATCGTTCGAGCGCAGCATGTTGAAGGTCATCGCCATGTTGCGCCCGTCGAGCCAGGGCTTTTCCGCCGTCAGCTTGGCAAGCGTTTCCATCGTCGTATCGTCGATGAAGACGCTGAGATCGCCGCATTCGCTCATGTCGACCTGGGCCGTGAAGAAGGTCGCGGTCTTGACCTTGTCGCTCTCCCCGCGCGCCGCAAGCACGGCCAGCGTCGCCGCCAGCGTCGTGCCCGCCACGCAATAGCCGATGGTATGGGCGCTTGGCGTGCCGCAGATGTCGAGCACCACGTCGAGGGCAGTCAGCTGGCCTTCGCCGACATAATTGTCGAGCGTCACATCGGCGAGGCTGGCATCGGCGCTCTTCCAGCTTGTCACGAACACCGTGAGGCCCTGTTCGACCGCCCAGCGGATGAAGCTTTTTTCGGCGGTCAGATCGAGAATGTAGAATTTGTTGATCCACGGCGGGAAGATCAGCAGCGGCGTTTCATGCACCTGGGGCGTCGTCGGGCTGTACTGAATCAGCTGGAAAAGCCGGTTTTCATAAACGACCTTGCCGGGGGTGATGGCGACATTGCGGCCGACCTCGAAGGCATTCTCGTCGGTCATCTTCATCCGGCCGGCAGCGAGATCGGCCATCATGTGCTCCAGCCCCTTGAGCAGGCTGGCACCGCCGGTTTCTGCCGATGTCTTGAGGACTTCAGGGTTGGTCATCGCGAAGTTCGACGGCGACATGGCATCGACGAACTGCTTGATGAAAAACCGTGCCCGGGTCTTTTCATGAGGGTCGAGGCCTTCGATCCCGTCACTGGCTTCGAGCATGTAGTTCGAAGCGAGCAGATAGGATTGGCGCAGGAAATCGAATGCCGGCACCTCGTGCCAGGCGTCGCCGGCGAAGCGCTTGTCCTTCACCGCAGCCACCGGGCTCTGCGCCGATCCCGGCAGCATGAAGGCCTGCCACATTGCCATGGCATCGGTCATGTAGCGTGTCTGCAGCGCGAACAGCTTTTGCGGGTCGGCGATCGCCGCCGACATGGCGCGCTGCCACGTCGCCATGGCGCCGAGCGGATCGAAGCTGGGCAGCGGCGCCCCCTGCTCCTTGGCCCAGAACTCCATCATCATCTGCTGGCTGCGACCGCTGATCTCGGTCCATTTCTGAAAGGCTTCGAGCGCTTGCGGCTCCGCCGGCAGGTTGGCCATGATGCAATCCTCAATCGAGCTTTGGCGTTTAACGCGCGTCCTGCCATGATGGACCTGCGGACCCTGAAATGCCATGGCTTTCAGTATCCGCCTCTTTTGCTTTCAACGCCCGCGAAAGCCCAGAAGCGATATCCGGGAGAGACCTTGTACCATGAATGATGATTTCTACCGCATCCGCCGCCTGCCGCCTTATGTCATCGCCGAAGTCAACGCGATGCGGGCGACGGCGCGGGCGCGCGGCGACGACATCATCGATCTGGGCATGGGCAACCCCGATCTGCCGCCGCCGCCGCACGTCATCGCCAAGCTCGCCGAGGTTGCGGCCAAGCCCGATGCCCATGGCTATTCGGCGTCGAAGGGGATTCCGGGGCTGCGCAAGGCGCAAGCCGGCTATTACGGGCGGCGCTTCGGCGTGGATCTCGACCCCGAAAGCGAAGTCGTCGTCACGCTTGGTTCCAAGGAAGGGCTTGCCAATCTGGCCCAGGCGATCACCGCGCCCGGCGATGTGGTGCTGGCGCCGAACCCCAGCTACCCCATCCACACCTTCGGTTTCATTATCGCCGGCGCCACCATCCGCAGCGTGCCGACCACGCCCGACGAGCGCTATTTCGAATCGCTCGAACGCGCCATGCGGTTCACCGTGCCCAAGCCTTCGGTACTGGTCATGGGCTATCCCTCCAACCCCACCGCCGAGACCGTCGATCTGGCATTTTACGAGCGCGTTGTTGCCTTTGCGAAGAAACACCAGATCTGGGTGCTGTCCGATCTGGCCTATTCGGAAATCTATTTCGACGGCCAGCCGACGCCGTCGATCCTGCAGGTGCCGGGCGCCAAGGACGTCGCCATCGAATTCACCTCGATGTCCAAGACCTATTCGATGGCAGGCTGGCGGATCGGTTTCGCGGTCGGCAACAAGACGCTGATCGGCGCGCTGACACGGGTGAAATCCTACCTCGATTATGGCGCCTTCACCCCCATCCAGGCGGCTGCCGTGGCAGCGATCAACGGGCCCCAGGATATCGTCGAAACCAACCGCCTCCTCTACCACCGCCGCCGCGACGTGCTGGTCGAAAGCTTCGGCCGCGCCGGCTGGGACATCCCGCCGCCGCGCGCCAGCATGTTCTGCTGGGCCCCTCTGCCGCCGGCGCTCGCCCACCTCGGCAGCCTCGAGTTTTCCAAGCAGTTGCTCACCCATGCCGGCGTCGCCGTGGCGCCAGGCGTCGGCTATGGCGAAGACGGCGAAGGCTTTGTCCGCATTGCCATGGTCGAAAACGAGCAACGGCTGCGCCAGGCGGCGCGCAACGTGCGCAAATATCTGCAAAGCATGGGGGTCACCACGCCGTCGGCGAAAGCGTCGGCGCTGTAAAAAAGGGCCTCCGGCGGTTGGGGCCTGTGGCCCCAAATCCCGATTGAAACAGGCTTTGCACCAATATCGCCACCGCGAGGCCGATCAAGATGGGGTGCGGGGCCGTCGGCCCCGGCCGCAGGCGGCTCTATGAAAGACGGCGCCCCTTTACGGCTCGAAAGCCCACACCCGCAACGCCGCCGATCATCAGCGCAAGGCTGAGCGCCAGCAGCCCGAGCGCGAAATTGCGCTGGTCGACAAGGTCGAAGAACGGGATGACGACCCCGCTGCCGACGATATAGCCGGGGGCAAGCACGGCAATGACCCAGATCGATCCCGACAGGGTGTTCCACGCGTGGAAGCGGCGCCCGGGCATGCCGGCAACCCCGGCGACAAAGGGCAGCAGTGACTGGAAAGGCCCGAGCACATAGCGGCCGAGGATGAGCGAGATACCGCCCCAGCGGCGGAAATAGAGCCGGGTCCGCGCGATCTGGCGCCGGTGCGGGACGAAATGGCGTGAAGCATAGATGCCATGGCTCGACCGCCGGCCGAGATGCCATGACACCCAGGTGCCACCGATGGCACCGGCAAAGGCCCAGGGCAGAATGGCAGCCGGCCCCAGCGTGCCGCTGCCGAGCAGCGTGCCGACGAGGAACAGGATTGGCGTTGCCGGAATGAAGACGCCGGCAAGGACCAGCGATTCGCCAAAGGCGATGAGACCGAACGCCGGGCCGGCGAGACTCGTATAATCGCGCAGAAACTGTTCGAGCGCGTCGAGCATCCCCTACAACGACATTTTCTTGAAGATCGGCTCGGGGATCGACTTGATGATCGTCATGATCACCCACCAGATGCTGCGGACATAGATGCTGTTCTTGCCGGCCAGATGCGCCTTGACGATCTTGTCCGCAACTTCGGCCGGTTGCGCGGTCAGCAGCGGCGGCAGCTTCATGTCCTTGGTCATCGCGGTCGCGACGAACCCTGGCTTGACCGTCATGACATGCAGGCCGGTCTTCGAATGCTGGTTGCGAAGACCCGAAAGAAAGGCCGTAAAGCCGGCCTTGGCCGAGCCATAGACGAAATTGGACGCACGGCCACGGTCCCCGGCAACCGAACTGATGCCGATGATGCAGCCATCGGGAACGCCCGCCATCGCCCGCGCCGCCGCGAGCAGGTAACGCGACGGGCCGGAGAAATTGCTCGCCATCACGGTTGCAGCGGTGGCGTCGTCGGCGCCCGATTGCGCCTGGTCGCCAAGCAGCCCTGCGACCATGACCACGGTGCCGGGCTTCACGCCCAGGCCGGCAAAGAATGCATCGGCGTTGTCGTCGGTGACATCGACAGGCATGGCCGTGACGCCCACCTTGCTGCGCAATTCGAGGTCGCGGCGATCGGCCTCGAGGTCACCGCGCGCTGCCAGAACGACATCGCAGCCGCGCGCGGCATAGTTGCGCGCCAGGGCACGGCCGATATCCGATCGGGCGCCGATGATGACGACGGGCGATGCGATTTTCACAGGCCGAGCCGCTGCGACTGGAGCGAGGAGAAGCGGGCATCGAGGCCTTGTTCACGGCGGATGGCGCGAAACGCCTCGAGCTGCGGATAGCCGGTCGGCGCCAGCGTATCGGTGCGCGAATCCTTGGCGAGATAGATACGGCCGCCATGCGACTGGGTGATGACATCGAGCTGTCGAAGCAAAGCGAAATTACCTTCATTGGCCGGAAAATCGAGCGCCAGCGTATAGCCCTCCATCGGAAAGCTGAGCAGGCCGAACGAGCCCTTGCCGAAGCGCTTGAGCACCGCGAGGAACGAGGCCTGGCCGGTCGCTGCGATGGCCTCGAGAAGCTTGGTCATACCCTTTTCGCTCTCTTCAAGCGGCAGCACACACTGATATTGGACAAACCCCCGACGGCCATAGATGCGGTTCCATTCGAGCAGCGCATCGAGGGGATAGAAATAAGGGTCGATATCGACGACAGCGTCCCCTTCCCGCTGGCTGGCGTAATAGAATTGATTGAAGATCTGCACCGGCACCCGGCTGAGCGCAGCAGCGGGGAAATCGATCGGTACGCGCTTGACGGCGCGCGGTCGGCGCGCAAGCGGATCGGCGCGGCGATCGGCGGGAATCTCGTCGGGCAGCGCATGGTTGCCGAGGATGATCGCCGAGCGGCCGAGGGACCGCCCGCTTGCCAGGCAATCGATCCATGCCACCGAATAGGTCCAGTCGAGGGTTTCCTCGAAGCGGGCAATGGCATGGGCGAGGCTCGGCGCGCGCACCGTGCGCTGACGGACCATCGATGTTTCGACCTTCAGCAGACGCACACAGGCGCGCAGGATGATGCCCGTCAGGCCCATGCCGCCGCAGGTCGCGGCGAAAAGTGCCGCATTCTCGCTATGCGAGCAGCGCAGCACCCGGCCATCGCCCAGCGCCAGATCGATCCATTCGACATGATCGGCAAAGGAACCGGCGCCATGGTGGTTCTTGCCATGGACATCGCTGGCAATCATGCCGCCGATGGTGACGAACTTGGTACCTGGCGTCACCGGCGCGAACCAGCCGCGCGGCATCATGATGGTGATCATGTCGCTGAGCAGCAGCCCGGCTTCACAGGTGATCCAGCCGATTTCGGGGTCGAAATCGACCAGCTTGTCGAGCCGCAGCGTGCCGACCACGGCGTCGGTATTGAGGCTGGCATCGCCATAGGACCGGCCATTGCCACGCGCGATCGCACCCGGCAGACCGGCCATCGTCGCGGCCAGGGCCGCCGGCGTATCGGGCTGGTGCAGCGGGCACTCAGCAATCGGGTAGCGGCCCCAGCCGGAGAGTTGTTGCACCTGAACCATCAGATTGAGACCATGATTATGGCGGCCGCGCCGACGCCGGTGAGCAGGCTGATCTTGTCGGTGAGGGCGAAAACCACCGGATCGTCGTGCATTTCGTTTCGATTGGCGAGGATCAGGATTCGGCTCGTCCAGTAGATCAACAACGGGCACATCAGATAGATGCGGTTCGGGTGCGAATAAAGCAGCTCGACCGCCGGGCTGGACAGATACAAGGCGACGACAAGCACCGAACCGAAGCCCGCCGCCGCCGCCATCGGGAAAAGGACCTGCAGATCTTCCATGCGATACCCGCGCCCCGGCACATTGTCCTTGCCCGCGGCACGCCGGGCAATCAGTTCCGAACAGCGTTTGACGATGGCCAGATCGAGGAACAGAAACACGCTGAACAGCAGCAGCCATTGCGACGGCTTGATGCCAGTCGCCGCCAGCCCGCCGAAGACCCGGATAGTGTACAGCCCGCACAGGACGACGACATCGACAAGAACCTGGCGCTTGAGCGTCAGCGAGTAGGCCAATGTCAGGCAGATATAGGTGCACAGCACGATCAGGAATCGCGGCCCCAGCGTTCCTGCGATCACCAGCGATGCCAGCATCAGGCTGGCCGACAGCACGGCGCCATTGACCACCGGGACCACCCCACTGGCAAAGGGCCGCGAACGCTTGCGGCTGTGCTCGCGATCGGCGGGCAGATCGAGCAGATCGTTGATGATATAGGCGCTCGAGGCGGCAAAGCTGAACGCCAGAAAGGCAAGCAATGCCGTCACCAGGATGGAAGGATCGCCGATGCGGTGGCCGGCGATCACCGGCAGGAACACCAGCACATTCTTCGCCCATTGGTGAACGCGCATCGCCTTGATGTAGCCCCGCAGCGGCGTACGCGGGCGGGCGATGATCTCGGCATCGGGAAAACGCGCCGTGACGCTGGCTTCGAAGCTGGCGCTGCCGGCGACGGCAAGCTGGCGACGCGCCTGCGCCCAGACCGCCATGTCGACGCGATTGTCACCGATGTAATCGAACCCGCCGGCGCCAAAGGCCGCGACAAGCGCCTCGGCCTTGCGGGAACCGGCAAGGTTGATGGCGCCGTCGGTTGCCAGCACCCCGGCAATGCCGCCGATGCGATCGGCGATCGGCTGCACCCAGCGCCGGTCGGATGCCGAAGCGATATGCACCGGGCGGCCCTGTTCCTGGGCAGCGCGGATGATCGCGACAGTTTCATCGCGCAGCGGGACCGTTGCGCCTTCGGGGCTCGAATAGCCGGCCAGTGCCGCCTTGAAGCCAGCCTTGCCCTTTGCCAGCATCCCGGGCAACCGCCACAGTTCCATGGGGTGGCCGGCCACGAATTGCAGCAGGGTTTCGTGGAGCAGATCGGTCCGGATCAACGTGCCGTCGACATCGACGACCAGCGGCGTCCGGTCGATTGCATCGTTTAGGCTTGCTTGCGTGGCCACGCTATTTCTGCCCGAATGAAAAATGCTTGTGTGCATAATAGCTGAGCGCGATGGGGCTGATGACCCCGACCAGATGCGCGACATCCTCGGCGTACCAGGTCATGCCAATGGCCGGAAAGCCATAGCGCGCCAGCCCGACGCTGACGCCCAGCACGACAAGGAAGCTGAAGACATTGACGGTCGCGAAACGCAGATATTCGACATACCAGCTTTTGCCGCCCGCTTCGAAAACGAAGCGCCGCGCCAGCAGATAGGCCGTTGTCATACCGACGAGATAGGCCAGCGCCACGGCAAGTTCATAGGCCATGACATGGCTGAGCACCCATCGCGTGCCGAGGTTGACGCCGGCCGCAATGCCGCCCGTCACGACAAAGCTCGCGAAACGCTTGCCTTCGCCGGTTGCTGCCCCGGCGGTCACAGCGTTGCGACCATTTCCCTGGCAAGCCGGACGCTTTCCGAAATGCCGCGGTCTTCTGGGTAGTAGAAACAGGTATCGGCAATCTGCAAGCCGGCGATCGGCGTCTGCACCGGCGGAATCTTGGCGGCGAAACCCGGCTCGCAGATCGGCTGGGCATGGCGCAGCCGCGCGACCTTGCGGCCAAGCACATCGGCGGCTGTCAGCGACGGATTGAGCCGCTGCAGCGCCGCAAAGGCTTCATCGAGAAGCGCTTCGTCGGCCCAGCCGAAACGCTCGTTGGTGACCGGCATGTAATAGGGAACATAGACGATATGCTCGCCGCCCGGCAGCGGCCGCAGGTTCGAGAATTCGATGATCCCCGGCACCGGAATGTCGGGCTCGGTGATGTTGACCCAGAAGTGCGGCGTCACGGCGCGCTTCAGTTTGAAGATCAGGCAGCAGACGCCGATGTTCTCGATCGCGTCATATTTGGCTTTCCAGTCGTCCGGCAGGTCGGGCACCATCGCCGAAACCAGCGGTGTCGGCACGGTCGAGATGACCGCGTCGGCGGAGTGGAAGCCATCGCTTGCCTCCACGCCCGTCACGCGCCCGGCTTCGGTGACCACCCGCAGCGCCGGTGTCGACAGCTTGATGGTGCCGCCAAGGCCTTCGATGCGTTCGACGAGCCGGTCGACAAGCGTCTGGCTGCCGCCTTCGATATAGCCCAGCTTCTCTTCGAAAAGCGATTTGCGCGACCGCCCGATCCGCTTGACACGCGTCCAGATCCAGGCCGCCGAGACATTGTCGGCATATTCGTAGAATTTCAGCTTGAACAGCGGCGCCCACATCTTTTCATAGGCTTCGCGGCCGGCCCAGCGCGTGATCCATTCCTTGGCGCTCTGGGTTTCCAGCGCGTCCCAGCGCTCCCGCCGCGTCGAAACAAACGCCAGCACACCATAGCGGAACCGTGCCACAAGGCTGAGGCCACCATATTGCAGCAGCGCAACGGGGTTGCCCCAGGGGTGAAGCTTGCCTTCCGCGAAATGCCCCATAGTCGTTGCCGTCCAGCGCATCCGGTCACCCAGGCCGATTTCCTCCATCAAGGCAAAGGTCGGGGCGTCGGACGTGCAGACGAAATGGTAGAAGCGTTCGATGGAGACGCCATCGAAATCGAAATGCGCGGCCATGCCGCCGGCATCCGAACCAGCTTCGAGCACTTCCACGCTGTGGCCGGCCTTGGCGGCGTGATAGGCGGCGGCAAGACCCATGGCGCCGGCGCCGAGAATGACAATGCGGGCCATCAGAATTGCAGTGCGACGTTGGAGTAGACGGGGTGACGGAAGGTTTCCTCGAACGCCTTTTCGAGCGGGGTCGCCTTGACGCCGAAAATGCCGGGCCAGTCGATCACTTCGAAGACATCGGGAGTCACCAGCGCCTCCAGCTGCTTTTCGGTGAATGGCGGGTTCTTGTCGAAAATGGCCCAGGTCCGCAGCAGGCCGGCGAACAGGCCATAGGGGATTTTCTGGATGACGGCGCCAGCGCCGGTGGCGCGCTTCATCGCGCGGACCAGATCGATGTAATCGATCCGCTCCTGACCGGTGATGTTGTAGGCGCCGGTGATGCGCTTTTCGATGGCAGCGACGATGACATCACAGAAATCGGCAACATAAAGCGGCTGGCGCAGATAGCGGCCAGAGCCAGGCACCGGAAAAACCGGCACCTTCTGCATGAAACGCGCCAGCCAGCCGACATGCTTTCGATCGAACCAGCCGAACATCAGCGTCGGTCGCAGCACGACCTGGGGAATGCCAGTGGCAAGCACGAGGGCCTCCTGCGCCTTTTTTGTTTCAGTATAGTTATCAACTGCCAGCGAATTGACAACAGAAGACGATATATTGACGATATAGGGCACGCCGTTCGCGGTGGCCGCGGCCATCACGCGCTTGCTGGCAAGTTCGTTATTGCGCACGAACTCGTTGGGATCGAGCCCGCCGATCTGCGCATGGGCATGGACGAGGGCGTCGATGCCGGCGAGCTTGTCCTGCCAGCCATCGTCGGTTGCGAGATCGGCGACGATAACTTCGATATCGGGGTGAAATTCACGCAGGATGGCGGCATTCTGGGCTGCCTTGTCGATGACGATCAGCCGCGAATAGCCCTTGTTCTTGAGCCGGGTGACCAGATTCTGGCCGACAAGGCCAGCACCGCCGGTGATGACGATGGTCCCGTGTGACGACGGGGTGCCGGGTATCGGCCCGGCTTCTGCAATGCTTGTCATTGACGGGCGACCTGCATGATGATGGTTCCGGTACGAGTGTGGATGGTTTTCAGATTGCTGCCGGTCAATCCTGCAGCAGCCGCGGTTCTGGGGCCATCAAGAGCGGCGGCATGTTCGACCCACAGGATTGTCGGGCAGCCTGCTGCCGACGGCGTCAACGCTGTCGGCGGGCTGGCGGGATCGACGAATGTCGGCTGTATCCCGTAGGTGGCACCCAGATCGGCGATCGCCCATGCCATGAACGGCTGCTCGTTGGGCGGGGCGCTGATCCTGGATACCGGCAGGCCGTCCATGCGCCAGATCGAATAAACGCGAGTGCCCGGGCAGGCACGCGCGGCCGCTGCGACCATTCGGGCGCCTTCATCCCAGGCTGGCTTTTCCCGGACGGGCCAGATGTAGAAAAGCGCCACGGCGGCGGCATTGGCGAGGAAGGCGGCCTGCAGCCAGCGGCTTGCGGCAATCCGGTTGCCAACGAGCACGGCGATCGCCGAAATGATGATCGGAGACAGCGCAACGAGATAGCGCGGGACGACAATCGGCTTGAAGACATTGATCGCGAACAGCAACAGGCAGGCAGTTGCAGCCGATACAAGCGCGAGAAGGGCAAAGTGCCGCGTGCCGCGAGAGGTCGTCGCGCGTCGCAACGCCATCACGAGAAAGCCGATGACGACCAGGTTGAAGCCGCTTGCCAGCACGAACTTGCCACCCAGCATCCTGACGGCGGCGAACAGATCGGTCTTGACCCAGAAATTCGGCACAGCGGTGGCGAGATAGGGCCGCTGTGCCCAAAGCGAAGCGACGACCGGCACCATGGCGACAAGCGCAATTCCCATCGTCACGCCGGCCCAGCGCCATTGGCTGAGGCGGGCGCGATCAAGGCTGAACACACCGATTGCGATGCCGCAAATCAGCGTCGAGATGTAATGAAGGTTGAGCGACAGCGCGATGACGGTGCCGAGCAGCAGCAACAGCATGCCGTCCTGCGGCAGCGACAGGTCACGCGCCCGCGCTACCATTTCGCCCAGCAGCAACATCAGTGCCGCCGTGGCGCAGAGGATCAGCGCATAGGACCGATATTCGCTGAACAGCACGATATCGCGGTTCGACAGCAGCAACAGAAAGCCGACGCCGATCGCAGGCCAGGTTTCAGGACGCACCCGGGCCACATAGGCGGCAACCCCGCCCAGTGCCGCCAGCGCTGCAAAGTTGAGCCAGCGGTGCGCGACAATATCGGGCCCAATAAGCGCGGAAACGGCCCAGTTGAGGGCGTAGAAAAGCGGCGGGTGCACATCCTGAAACCAACGCTCGCGCGCGGCATCACCCAGCCCCAGCGCACGGTCCGCCATCCATTTCGACCAGAGTTCGTCATACCAGACGCCCTTCTGCAGGGTCGCCATGGCGAGCAACGCGAGAATGGGGACTGCAACGGCAGCGAATACCCATGGCGACAGCCTTGCCGAAAGCGGCCGTCCGACAGTCCGGTTTCCCAGGTTCAGAGCCTCGTAGGGACCGGGAGGCTCACGGACGATAGCCGGCATGTTTCCATCATCTCGTTGATAACCGATCGGTCGCCTCCCCACTGGCAAACCCGATACATCCGTTAAGCACGTCCGGGAACCGCCACCGTGGTCAACCATCTTCGCTGGGCCCCGAGGTCGTTTATCAGCCTATGTCCAAAACGCAACAACAGTTCACCCGCAGACACCGAGTGACGCCGTCGGAAAGCCACCCGGTCACGTCCACCACAATGGGCAACGCGTCGGCGCAGAACGATGGCGGGGCCGGGCCGTCAATGGCGTCGCCCGACGCCGCACGAGCGCGCTTTCAGGGCCGAGCTTTCAGACAGTCGATCCTGGGATCGAGTCCCGGCCGGCAGCAGCTTCAACGGCGGATTGCGCTAATCGGCCTGCCTGATGATGATCGTGCCGGTCGGCGTATGGATGGTCTTCAGGGTCCCCGCCGCCAGCCCCGCGACGGCTGCCGTCGCAGGGCCGTCGAATTTGGCGAAATGTTCGAGCCACAGGACCGTCGGACAGCCGCCCGTCGAGAGCGGCAGCGCAGCGACCGGCACGGTCGGGTGAACCATTGCCGGCGTGAACCCATAGGACCTGGCAAGATCGGTCATCGCCCATTCCATGAAAGGGCCGTCGTTTGGCAAGGCAGAGATTGTCGGCTTGGGCACGGCGACCATTCGCGACATGGCATAGACATTGGTATCAGGGCATTCACGAACCATGGTCGCAACAATCTGCGCGCCATCATTCCAGGCATCGGCTTTCCTGATCGGCCAGATCATGATCAATCCCACGACCGCGGCATTGGCCACGAACACCAGGAAGAGCTTGCGATCCGAAGCGATCCGCGGACCCAGCAGCGCCGCGAGTGCAAAAATCACGATGGGCGAAATCGCCGCCAGATAACGCGTCACGATCACGGGCTTGAACAGGTTGATCAGCAACAACAGCGAACAGGCGATCAGTGCCGACCCGATTGCCAGCACGGCGAAATGCGCGGCTGCCCTGTCGACATTTCGATTTCGCAGCAGCATCACGGCGCACCACGCCAGAACCAGATTGAGACCGGTGGCATAGACGAGTTTGCCGGCAACGATCTTCACCGCGATGATCGGACGGGTCCGGATCCAGAAATCCTGAACGGCGCTGGCAACATAGGGTTGCTGCGCCCAAAGTCCGGCCAGCAGCGGCAGCATGGCCACCACGGCAACCGCCATCATGGCGCCAGCCCAGCGCCACTGCCCCAGGCGCGCACGGTCGAAGCTGAAGACGGCAATTGTGATGCCGCAGATCGCCGTCGAGATATAATGCAGGTTGAGAGACAAGGCGATGACAAGCCCGAGCAGCGCAAGCAGGACGCCATCCTCCGGCAGAACAAGGTCACGTCCACGGGCCATCAATTCGGCCAGGAGCAACATCAGCGCCGCCGTCGCACACATGATCATTGCATAGGATCGATATTCGACGAACAGCCCGAGATCGCGATTTGACAGCAGCAGGATCGCGCCAACGACAAGCGCTGGCCGCATCGAAGCCCGGATATGCGCCAAATAGGCGCCAAGACCTGCGAGCGCCGCCAGCCAGACGAAATTCAGGAAGCGGTGGACCACCACATCGGGGCCGATTGCAGCCGAGATCGACCAGTTGAAAATATAGAAAAGCGGTGGATGCACATCCTGCAGCCAGCGATCGCGAACGGCATCCGCCAGCCCCAATTCACGGCTCGACATCCACTTCGACCACATCTCGTCGTACCAGACGCCCTTTGCGAGGTCTGACCAGACCAGGAGCGAGAGGACAAGAACCGCAACGACAAGCAGGCCGCCAAGTAAAGATGCACCCGAAAGCGGCGCGGCAATTGTCCGCGGCATCGCGCTGGCCTGGCCGGGATGGTCAAAACGCTTGCCTGCCGATGCTGCCATGACAAAGTCATCCCCTTGAAGCCGAATTCGTCCACCGCCAATAGGCGACGCTCCCCACTTCAGCTTCGTGTTTCCGAAGGCTATTTGCAGTTCGACGCGGCATATTTCGCAGCCCCGAACACGACGCCGGTGACTAATCTTCCGAGTTCACAAACGCAACCGCGTTCGCTCACGGATCTTCAGCACGGCACCCGGAGGCAATGGTGGGCCCGGAGGGATTCGAACCCCCAACCAAGCCGTTATGAGCGGCCGGCTCTACCGTTGAGCTACAGGCCCGGAAAAGCAGTTGCAGCGGTAGCGCAAGGCAGGGCCCGGCGAAAACAAAAAAAAGGGCCGGGGCCGGCTGCAATGCAGACACGGCCCCGGCCCAAAATGGTGATCCGCATCCATGCAGGGGGCTCTGGGGGAAAGAGCAGCGCTGCGTGCGGATCGATTGCCGGTCTCAAGGGGGGGAGAACAACCGGCAATCTAGCATTCGGAGTGTCGGGGGGGACACTGCGAACGCTGTGCCGTCATGAACGGCCATGACAGTGATATATGAAGATTGATGACGGTTGTGCACCGCACCAGATTGCAACGCAGCTATGCGCTGAATGCATGGTCAGCGTTACGCGCCAAATGCATCGTCCGCGCTACGCGCTGAGGGCATAACGGTCGATATCGAGATTCGCGACCGTCATGCGTCCGACAAGAAAATCGCGCAGCGCCGCGACGCGCAGAGACCGGCGCAATTCGACGGGATAGGTGAAGAAGGTCCGAAACACCGCACCTTCGAGCTCGGGCATGACGACCTGCACCTTGCCCGAGAAGCGGATCAGATAGCTCGGCAGTGCCGCAATCCCGGCGCCCGCTTCCACGGCCTGCAACACACCGTGGCTGTTGTTGATGGTCAGCGCGGCGGTCCGCGGTGATCCCTCATGGCCAAGTTCGAGCGCCCAGTTGATACCCTTCAGGAAATCCGGCGCCGCGTCGCCATAGGCAATCAGGCGGTGCTCGCCCAGTTCGGCAATGCTGCGCGGCACGCCATGGCGCGCCAGATACTCAGGCGCCGCGCACAGATAATGGCGGATCGGCAGCAACGGCTTTTGCACGAGTTCGGACTGGAACGGCGGATGAAAGCGGATGGCGACATCGGCCTCGCGCTTGGCAAGGTCGACGTCATTGTCCGACAGCATCAGATTGACGATGATATCGGGAAACTGATCGAGAAAATCGCCCAGCTGCCGCGCCAGCCAGGTCGAACCGAAACTGACCGTCGTCGTCAGCCGGATCTCCCCCGTCGGCCGGTCACGCGAAGCGTCGATGGCGTCACGGGCACGCTCCAGCCGGTCCTGCATGTCATGCGTCGCCGCCCGCAACTGCTCGCCTTCGTGCGTCATCGCCAGGCCGCGGGCATGGCGGTGGAAAAGCTTGGCACCGACCTGGGCTTCGAGCGCGCCGATCTGCCGGGACAGCGCCGGCTGGCTCATGTGCAGCCGCCGTGCCGCTTCGGTAAAGCTGCCGGCTTCGGCGGCGACCTCGAACAGGCGCAGCTTTTCCCAATCCAGGTTCATTCGGCGCGATTCACCCGGCGCTGCTCATACTGTTCTACTCGGCGGCCAGCGCGTGCGGCACCGCGCCGTGCGCAATGAAGCGCTCGGCTTCGAGTGCTGCCATGCAGCCCATGCCGGCCGCGGTCACGGCCTGGCGGTAGACCTTGTCCTTCACGTCACCGGCGGCAAACACGCCGGGCACTGAGGTCGCGGTCGAATCGGGCGCGGTGATCAAATAGCCTTCATCGTCCATGGCAAGCGAACCGCTGAACAACCCGGTCGCCGGGACATGGCCGATGGCGACGAACAGTCCATCCACGGGCAGCAACCGGCTGGCCTTGGTCTCGACATCGCGCAGCAGGATGCCCGACACCGACAGCGGATTGCTCGTGCCGATCACATCGGCAACTTCGGCGTTCCAATGAGTTTCGACCTTGGGGTTGGCGAACAGCCGCGCCTGGTTGGTCTTGTCGGCGCGCAATTCGCCGCGGCGGTGGATCAGATGCACCTTGCTGGCGAAATTGGTCAGGAACATCGCTTCCTCGACGGCGGTATTCCCGCCCCCAACGACCGCCACTGTCTTGCCGCGGAAGAAGAAGCCATCGCACGTCGCGCACGCCGAAACGCCAAAACCGCGGAATTTGGTTTCGCTCGGCAGCCCCAGCCAGCGCGCCTGGGCGCCGGTGCAGATGATCAGCGTTTCGGCACTGTAGCGCGCCCCTGAATCGCACTCGACCAGGAAAGGGCGGTGCGACAGGTCAACCCGCGTCACGATATCGGAAACCAGCTCGGCACCGACATGCCGCGCCTGATCAGCCATGCGCACCATAAGGTCGGGCCCCTGCACGCTGACATCGCCAGGCCAGTTTTCGACTTCGGTGGTGATCGTCAACTGCCCGCCGGGTTGCAGTCCCTCGATCAGCACCGGCGCAAGGGCCGCCCGCGCGGCATAGATGGCAGCCGTATAGCCGGCGGGGCCCGAACCGATGATCAGGACAGGGACATGACGAAGATCGGCAGGGCGGTGGTCGGACACGTTTGAAACTCCTGTTGTGACGCCAAGCTAGGCATTTTCGACAGCTTTTGCACCCCCTTCCCGCGCCGCAGCCTCGCGACCGTGGCGTTTTGCAGTCTTGCGACGTCGCGCAACAATGTTATTAGAAAGCCAAGTTTACCGCCATGGAGTTTCGCCGATGCACCGCTCCCGGCTGCCGATCGATGACATTGATCGTATCATCCTTCGCCATCTTCAAGCCGAAGGGCGGATCACCAATGTCGACCTCGCCGAGCGCGCCGGCCTTACCGCGCCGCCGTGCCTCCGCCGGGTCCGTGCGCTGGAGGAAAATGGCACCATCCTCGGCTATCATGCCGATCTGGACGGCCAGGCACTGGGCTATGGCATCACGGTCTTCGCCATGGTGTCGCTGAAAAGCCAGGCCGAGGACGATCTGAAAGCCTTTGAGGAGCATGTCGCCGGGCTCCCGCAGGTGCGCGAATGCCATATGCTCAACGGCGAGATCGACTTCGTGCTGAAGGTGGTGGCGCATGACCTGCAGGAATTCCAGAAATTCCTGACCAGCGCGCTGACGCCGGCTCCGAATGTGGAAAGCGTGAAGACGTCGTTCGTCATCCGGACGTCGCTCTCGAGGCCGGGCGTTCCTGTGGATTAGAGCCGCTTGCGTCAGTAAGGAATCCGAGCCTCCTCCTGCCCCGGCGCAGGCCGTTATGTTTCACGCAGTGCAGACACGCTGGTCGCTGCGCTGCGATTCCGGTCAGCAGGGTGGCGGGCCCTGCCCCCGCCGCACCCGTCCGACAGCGCGCCATTGAACCAGTCAAAAAAGGGCGCCCTTGCGAGGGCGCCCTTTTTCATTGCGTTGCGAGAAATCGCGCGTCCGCGCGGTCGCGCTCCGCTTAGAACCTCACGCGCGCGCCGACCCGGATCTGCCAGAGCGACTGGTTCTGGAACAAAGTCTCGGTGGGCGCCGTCACCGTCGCACCCGAGCGGTTGGTGTAGCGGAACTGGCCGCAAGGCTGCGTCGATGCCGTGATCCCCGCGGTCGTGTTGGGGACACCGGCGGTCGCGACGCACGACACGTTCACCAGCGTTCCGAAATAGGGGAAAGCAACCTGGCGGAGCGATCCCCAATCACTGTCGATCAGGTTGAGCAGGTTTTCGAGATCGGCAAACACTTCGAACTTGCCGCCAAGGACGAACGGCAGTTCCTGCTTCACGCTCAGATCGAGCTTGTTGAAGCGCGAGGAGCGGCCGATGTTCTTCGGCGCGATCGTGCCCTGGAACTTGTTGAGCGGGCTGTTCTGGATGACATTCTGGAAGCCGGCAAAATCGAAGCCGGGGGCATATTGCACCAGCGGATCGGCCGTCGGCGACGAAACGTTCGGCACATACAGAAGGTAGCGGGTGTTGTTCTGCACGGTGCCGAACACTGCCGAGCGGTTGGCGGTTGCCGGGTTGGTCGTCGTGTCGGCCATCGTGTAGCTGAACCGCTGGCCGGCGCGGCTGTTGAAGAACAGTTCGAAGCGAGTCCTGTTGTCCCCGAACCAGGCCTTTTCATAACCGAGCGTCAGGCGATAGGCGTCGTCGATCTGGTAGTTGGAGGTACCATAGGCGCCATTGTTCGGGTCGATACCGGCCGCGGCATTGCCATAGTTCGAACCTGCGGTCGATGACGTGCCGGAATTGACGTCCTTGGAACGCTGGAAGGTATAGGCGGCGCCGAGGCGGAAACCATTTTCCCACTCCTTGTCCAGCCGGGCAACGACGTTCCAGCTGTAACCGAGATCGGTATTGGTCAGGAACAGATCGGTGTTGGAACCGGCAGCGGCATTGAACGCCGTGTAGCGCGGACGGCCATCGGGGGTGAAGGTGCCGGTCGGGATCGAGCGCAGATCGGTATAGGTCAGGGCATTCTTGACACGCGACCAGACGACATCGGCGCCAAGGTTCCAGTCATCCCCGAGCGGACCGAAGTCGGCGGCATAGTCGATCGTTCCCGACACGCGCCATTGCGACGGAATCTGGAAGTCCGGATCGAGAACGTTGGTCGGCGCGGCGGCCGAACCGCCACCCTGGATCAACTGCGTCAGCTGTGCCGGCACACCGGTGCCGCCAGTGACATTGTTGAGCGTTGCAGCGCCAAGAGCCTGAACATCGACACCGGCGGTGTTGACGCCCGTGATGGCAAAGGTACCGTTGGCGGCGCGGCTGACAGTCGTTGAACCGAGCGTCGGACCGGGGTTCGAATAATTGTTCGAAATCCAGACGTTGGGGTTGCCGCCAGCGAACAGGCCGGCCGTGGCGCGGACCTGCAGCCGGTCGCTCGGCTTCCACGACGCGGCGATGCGCGGCTGAAGCACGTGGCGGCCATTGAGGGTCGAGCTATTGGCAAAGCCGGTGCGCGCAAGGAAGTTGGCGTTGAAGGCCGGCTCGTCGGGCGTCTCGTAAATGTCCCAGCGGAAACCGGCAGTCAGCGTCAAGCTGTCGGTCGCATCCCAGACATCCTGCAAACCGACGGTATAGACATTGGTCGAAAACAGCGCGCGCGCCGTGTCGATATTGCCGCGCAGCGGCGCTGCGAAGACCAGCTGGTTGGCGCGACCGGCCTGGAGATCGGCGATCGAATCGAAGCGGAAGTTGCCCGAGACGTTCTGGGCGAACAGGTTGTTGAAGTCCTGCCCGCGGCGTTCGGCGATGAACTTGACCGTGTGGTCGTTGAGCTTCAGCTGTGCCTGGAATTCGACACCCAGCGTTTGCGCCGCCAGTTCATTGGCCTGGCGCGACACATCGGGCCCGAACTGGATGCGGCGGACGCCGGTTGCGCAGGCCGGGTTGGCGGAACCGGTGGTGGCATTCGGCGCCAGGCAGACCTGGAACTGGCCGAAGCTGCGGTCGCCATAAGGCACCTGGAGACGGACATAATCATTGTAGCTGACCCGCAGCTGGGTGGAGAAGCTGTCGCTCCACTGGTCGTTCAGCTGGAAAACGCCGTAATGGTTGGTCGAACCCTGGAGATAGTTGTTGGAGAACAGCGACAGGGTCGGGTTGGTGGCGTTGGCTTCGTTGGTGCCAGTCTGGCCGGCCAGCAGATCGCCCTTGTTGTAGATATAGGTGAAGGCGGCGCGGTGACCGTCGGCAATGTTCCAGTCGATCTTGGCGACCAGCTTGTCGTCGTTCTCGGGAACGTTGGTCGCGACATCGCCGGCATCGAAGCTGTAACGCGTGTCGGAAATCGAACCGATCTGGTCAATCTGCGCCTGGGTGATGCCAAGGTCGACAGACTGCACCGCCGACGGCGTCGTGTCACGCAGACGTTCCCAGGTGACGGCGAAGAACAGCTTGTCCTTGATGATCGGACCGGTCACCTGCGCGCCGAAGATCTTGGACTGGAAGTCACGCGGGCGGGTCACGCCGCGCGAGGTTTCACCGGCGAGATTGTCCGACGAATAGGTGAAGAAACCCTGGGCGCTGAAATCATTGCCGCCCGAGCGCAGCTGCGTGTTGACGGCGCCGCCCTGGAAGCCGCCCTGCTGGATATCGACAGGGGCGATTTCGACCGAGAATTCCGAAATGGCGTCAAGCGGCACGGGACCGCGTGCCGAAGCCAGACCGCCGGCTTCGAGACCGAACGGGTCGCCGAACTGGATGCCGTCGACCGAAATCCGGTTGAAGCGGTTGTTCTGCCCGGCAATCGAAATGGCGCCGCCATTGGTCGGATCGAGCGAGACGAGCGGGTTGCGGACGGCAAGGTTGCGGATGTCGCGGTTGACGGTCGAGATGCCGCGAATATCGTCGGCGGTCAGCACCGTGGCGGGGCCGCTGGCAATCGAGATCGACGAACGCTGGCGGGCGGCGCTGACGGTGATGGTCTGGCCGACGGGTGCCATGAAGACGGTCAGGCGCTGCGGCGTGCCGGCGAGCAGGTTGGCGACGGTTTCCGAAGCCGGATCGAAGCCGGGGGCCGTGACTTCAACGCTGTAGGGACCACCGAGACGCAGACCGCTGGCATTGAAGTTACCAGCGGAATCGGTTGTTTGGGTCGTGCGCGTGCCCGACGGCTTGTGGGTGATGACGACCTCGGCGTTGGCAATGCCGGTGCCGCCGTCGTTGGTCACCTGGCCGCGAATGCTCGATGCCGTATCCTGGGCGTGGATTGCCACCGGCGCGATGAGCGCAGCAATGGCACAACCGAGACGCAGATGGCGCATGAAAAGACCCCTTTTGAAACCATACCGGCGCAGCCCGGCGCAACACATGAGTTCGAGGGAACCGGCCCGCGCCAATGCAGCGGCGCCCGACCCCCGATTCGATAGGCGCCATGTGCGGGAGATTTGTGACAGTTTCTTTACAGCTTTGGGACGAGTTTGCTGCAACTGCACATGGGAAACGGCATGTTGCCGCGCGGCAACACATTGGCGACCTGCCGGGGCGACCATCTGACAAGGCAGGATGGTGGGCGATGACGGGCTCGAACCGCCGACATCTTCCGTGTAAAGGAAGCGCTCTACCAACTGAGCTAATCGCCCCGCCGTGCGGGTGGACCCAGCCCTAGCGCGCCGGGCTTTCCGCCGCAACATCGCCGAGGCTCGACACCCAGCGTTCCGCCATGGCCAGCGCGCGCGGATCGTCGATATCGATCCAGTCGTGCGCGGAGATTTCGACAACCGCTGCCCGCCCTCGGCCTGCAAGCGCGCGAACACCGTCCGACAGGCCGGGGGCCGGCAGCGCCGCCAGCACGTCGGTCAGTTCCGGAGTGATCAGGAACACCCCGCAATCATGGGCATCATAGCTGTTGAGGGCCTTGCCGATACCGACAATCCGGCCCTGCCGGGTCGCAACGCGCGTGACATCGGCCTCGTCGGCCCAGGGGTGGCCGAGACGCCGATCGATCCCCAGCACGAGCCCGGCATCATCGCGGCCGGCCGCAGCAACCGTTCGATAGACACCGGGGCTGGCCAGATGATCGGCCATCAGCAGCAACGCCTCAGGCTCGAGGCGCGAAGCGGCGGCGCGCACCGAGACGCCGTTCGGCTGGTCCCAATCCGGGTTATGCAGCGTTTCGGCGCCAGCGGCCGACGCAACAGCGGCAACCTCGTCGCCGCGATAGCCGGTAATCACCAGCGGACGGGTGACACCAGCCACCCGCAGATTGGCAAGGATGCGTTCGAGCAGCGGCCGCCCGGCCACCATGGTGAGAGGCTTGGAGGGCGAAACCGCCCTCAGCCGGGTCCCCATCCCGGCGGCAAGAATGACAGCCTGCATGGCAACCAACTGGTGGCCGCGGCCAAGGGCCCCGGCCGCCAAGGGCCTATTTCAGTGCGCCTTGCCGGCGATGAAATCCTCAAGCCGGGCAAAGGCTTCGTCGTCGGTGATCTGCTCGGGCGGGTGCTTGCAGAAATAGGACGACGGCGTGAGGATCGGGCCAGCGAGGCCGCGGTCGAGCGCAACCTTGGCGCAGCGGATCATGTCGATCGCCACCCCGGCGCTGTTGGGGCTGTCCTCGACCGACAGGCGCAGTTCGAGGTTGAGCGGCACACCGCCGAACATCCGGCCTTCCATGCGCAGGAAGCAGACCTTGTTGTCGTTCTGCCACGCCACATAGTCCGATGGGCCGACATGGATATTGTCGTCGTCGAGACGCTCGTGCGCCACCGACTGGACCGCTTCGGTCTTGGACTTCTTCTTCGAAGCCAGCCGGTCCTTGTTGGTCATGTTGAGGAAGTCGGTGTTGCCACCGGTATTGAGCTGGTACGTGCGATCGAGCGTCACGCCGCGCTTGGCGAACAGGTCGGTCAGCGTCCGGTGGACGATGGTGGCGCCAAGCTGCGCCTTGATGTCATCGCCGAGGATCGGCACGCCAGCAGCGCGGAAACGCTCGGCCCATTCCGGGTTCGAAGCGATGAAGACGGGGATATTGTTGACGAAGGCCACCCCGGCGGTGATCGCTGCATCGGCGTAGAATTCGGTCGCTTCCTGGCTGCCGACGGGCAGATAATTGGTCATCACCTGCGCGCCCGAGCGCTTTAGTTCCTCGACAACCGAGGCCTTGGTGGCCTGGGGGGCGTCGGCAACAACGAAGCGCCGATCGGCATGATAGGCTTCCATATGCGGGGACACGCCGTCGAGGACGCGGCCCATCGACACCTTGGCGCCGGTCATCCCGACGTGATCGCAGAACACGGCGGTGCAGTTCGGCTTGGCAAAGATCGCTTCCGACACGTCGCGCCCCACCTTGCGCGCATCGACATCCCACGCCGCGACAATCTCGATATCCTTGGGGCGATAGCCGGCAAGGTCCCAGTGCATCAGCCCCTGCTCGTCGTTCGAGCCGCCGTTAGCATAATGGTAAAGACCCTGAACCAGCGACGAGGCACAATTGCCAACGCCGACAATGGCGACCGGAATGGATGACATGAGCGAAAGGTTCCTCTACGGGCGGCGCGTTCAGGCGGCCGCTTCTCCGTCTTCGAATGTTGCAATTAAACGACAGAAAGCACTTCGGCAAGGAGCAGTCGCAAGCCGAACGACACTTTAGCGCAATTCGACTGTCACATATATTAAGATAGCCGTCAAATTGAAGACGTATGTGGCTTTCCGGCGTCACATCGATGACCTGCAAGCTGCACATCGATGACGAACGGGCCACGCTGGGCCGGCTTTCTATGGCACCCGGTATGCGGCAGCGCTTGCCAAGCCGGGATGGACGGGATTAGCGCTGACGCCGTGACCCCAGCCGCCACCCCGAACACACCCTTGGCCGCCCGCCCGGCGATGATCGAGGATCCATCCAACCTATGGCTGGTCCATCCGCTGGCCGACCGGCTTCTCGCCCCGGCGCTGCGGCTCGGCATCCATCCCAACAGCGTGTCGTTCGCCGGCATGGGCTTTGGCGCGCTGGCCGGCGTTGCCTATTCGCACTGGCAGAATCCGGCTGCCGTGCTGCTCGGCCTCGGGCTGATGATTGGCTGGCACGTCATGGACGGTCTCGATGGCAAGGTGGCGCGCGCCAGCGGCAAGGCCAGCCCGCTGGGTCGGCTCATCGACGGCCTGTGCGACTACATGGTCTTCTTCCTTGTTATCCTGCCCATCGTCTTCAGCTTCGCTGACTGGCCACCGGTGCTGGCACTGGCCATTGCGTCGGGCGTCTGCCACGCCCTGCAGTCGGCCTGGTACGAGGGCGAGCGCGAAGCCTGGAAACGACGCGCGCGCGGTATCTTCACTGTCGATCCGCGGCCGCCGGCGCGCTTCTGGGGCGAACGCCTGTACAACAGCGTCGAGGCCCGGGTGAGCGGGCCGCGCGCCATCGACCGGGCGCTGGCGGCCAATCCGGCGCGGCTGGACGCCTATCTCGACACCACCGCGCCGCACCTGCGACGGCTGTGCCTGTTGTCCGCCAACAACCGCACCATTGCCATTGCCATCGCCTGCCTTGCCGGCGATCCGAGATTCTATTTCTATTGGGAGATTGCCGTGCTTTCGCTTGCGGCGCTGTGGCTGGCGGCGGGCCTGCGCCGTGCCGAGGCAGCGGTCGCATGACTGCCCCGCGCTGGCCGCTTTACGTTGCCGGGCTCGCGGCGCTGGCCTGGCTGGCGCTTGCCGTTGCAATGGTCATCGCACTTCGCGAGCCGGCGGGCTTTCCGCCACGGCTGATCATTGCCGGGACGATCGCCCTGGCGCTGGCCGCACCCGTCGCGGTGATTGCGCTGGTTGCCATGCGCCTGCGCGATTCCCGCGCGGCCGATGCCCGCGGAGCGCAGCTGTTGGCCGATTCGGCCTGGGCAACCGACCACCGGATCGACGAGGCCGGGGTTCTGCTTGCCGGAGTCGAGGCGCGGGTAGCGGCACTGGTCGTTCAGCTCGAAGGCATCACCGGGGCCATTGCGGCCCACGACACGGCGTTGTCGGCGAGCACCGCCAGGCTGAATGGCGGCGCTGTAAAACTCGGCAACGCAGCGGCGGCGGCCAGTGACGCCAGCCAGGCCCTTGCCGACCGCCTGCCGGCTGCGACGGCGCAGGCAGGGGCGCTCCAGGCGCTGCTCGCCGATACCGAGCACAGCCTTGAAAGCCAGCTGCGCCGTGCCGACACGCTGCTCGAAGCGCTGGGCCGCGGTGCCGAAACCGTCGTCACCGCGACAACCACTGCTGCCGGCCATATCAGCGGTGTCAACGCCGCCGCCGAAACGGTAGCGGCAGCGCTGCGGGCCCCGATCGCCGAATTGGAAACCGCCGGGTCGGTGATGCTCGATCGGACTGTTGCCGCGACCGACGCCGCGCGCGCCGGCCTTGCCGATCATGCGGCGGTCCTCGATACCACGCTCAAGGCCGCGCGCGCCGATCTTGCTGCGGTCGGTACCGATGCGGCCGCCAGCGTCGCTGCGGAAATCGCGACGCTTCAGGCTGCCGTCGCCACCCTCGATGCCGCCATCGCCGCCCAGGCCGATCGCTACGCGCTGTTCATCCAGCAGCTCGAGCGCGGCTTTGGCACGCTCGATTCGCGGCTGGCAGCTTCGGCCGTGGCTGGCCAGGCCGAGCTCGACCGCGTTGCCAGCGGCATGGTCGCGGCCCGCGATGCCGTCCAGGCCCTGTCAGCGCCCATCGCCGGCACCAGCGGCGCGGTCGATCATCTGCTGTCACTTGTCGCCGGCATGGCGCGCAACACCTCGGCGGTTCTCGCCGCGCTCGATTCGGCGCTACCGGCCGCCGAACCCAGGGTCGCGGCGCTGGTGGAGGGGCTCGACGCGCTCCACGCCAATGCGACGGCGCTCGCGGTGCCCATCGCGGCGGCCGGGGACGCCGTGGCAGCCACCCGGGAAACGCTCGTCGCTGTCGAAACCCAGGCCGGCGGCACGGCGCTGGCAGCGGCAGCCCAGCTCGTCGATGCCTTCACCCGCGTCCGCGACATCGCCGGCCAGACCGCCGGCACCATGCGCGCCACCCTTGCCGATGTCGTCGGCGAAGCCGAAACCGCGCTTGCCGAAGCGGGCACGCGGCGCGCGGAAACCGCCTTTGCGGCGCCCGTGCGCGCTGCCATTGCCGAAATCACCACAGCCAATCTGCATGCTGCCGACGCCGCCCAGGCCGCTGCCGAGCGCGTCACCCAACGGCTGCTGGCGCTGGCCGGCACCATCGCCACGGTGGAAGCCCGCACCGCCGAGGCCGAGGATCGGCATGGTGCACAGCTGCGGGCCGACATCGCCACCCGGTCCGCGACGCTGCTCGCCTCGATGGAAGCGGCCAGCATCGATATCGCGCAGCTGCTCGCCGGCGAAATCGATGAGGGCGCCTGGGCGAAATGGCTGGGCGGCGAGCGCGGCATGTTCCTGCGGCGCGCCGTTCGACTTGTCGATGCCGCGACGACCCACGACCTCGCCCGGCTATGGCAGACCGATAGCAGCTTTCGCGAAGCCGCAACGCGCTTCATCGGTGAATTCGAGGCGCTGATCGCCCGCGTCAGCCCCGAACGCGAAGGCCGTAGCCTCGCCCTGGCGCTTCTGTCGTCGGATGCAGGGAAACTCTACATCGCGCTATCGCAGGCAACCGAACGGTTGCAGTAACGCCATCACGGGGTCCGGGGCCGCCGGCCCCAGCCGCGAGAGGCGCTACGACTTCGGCTGGTACGGCCCGCGGTTCGCCCAGCCCGGAATGTCCTCGAGCAGCAGCCAGCCCTGGGTGTAATTGGCCATGAACAGGGCAAACAGCGCCGTGGCCAGCACCGTTGTCCAGACGAACTTCCTGACCAGCATCGGCCGTTCCGGCGCCGATTCGGCCTGCCCCGGCACCGGCGTCGTCCCTGCCTCGCGCGCGGTGCGCACGCCGAAGGGCAGCACCACGAACATGGTAATGGCCCAGAACAGCAGATAGATGGCAATGGCGGAGGCGGGCTTCATCGCAGGTCGCTACAATTGCACGACCTGGATTTCGGTCACCGGCTTCTTGCCCGTCCATTCGCGCGCGACGCGGCGCACGGCCACGCGGATGCCATCGGCAAACTTGCCGCTGTTCTTCGCGTCGCCCTTCTTGGCGGCGGCTTCGGCGGCAACGGCGCATTCGCCGAGGAAATCGGCCTTGTCCTCCTCGACCGGCACCCCCTGGATGTTGACCACCGGGGTTGCCGCCAGCCGGCCGTCGCGGCCGATAACGACGGTGACGCCCATATAGCCATTCATCATCAGCCGCCGGCGCTCGACGATGGTCGCACCATTGGCGGGCAGGATGACATCGCCATCAAGCACCAGCCGCCCGGCGGTTTCATGGCCGATCAGGGCCGGGCCGTCGGGTGCCAGCCGGATCGCACTGCCGTTGACGGGCACCATTGCGCGCGGGACGCCATTGGCGAGCGCGAGGGCAGCATGGGCTTCCATGTGGCGGCGCTCGCCATGGACGGGAATGGCGATTTCAGGGCGGATCCATTCGTACATGGCTTCAAGTTCGGGCTGGCCTGGGTGGCCCGAGACATGGACATGCGCCTGGCGCTCGGTGATCACTTCGATCCCGCGCGTCGCCAGATTGTTCTGGACGCGGCCGATGGCGAGTTCGTTGCCGGGGATCTGCTTCGACGAATAGACGACGAGATCTCCCTTTTCGAGCTTGAGCGCCGGGTGCGAGCCATCGGCGATGCGGCTCAGCGCGGCGGCGGGCTCGCCCTGGGCGCCAGTGCACAGGATCAGCAGCTTTGATGGATCGGCACGAGCGGCATCGTTCCAGTTCATCAGCGGCGGCATGTCCTTGAGGTAACCGCTTGCTTTCGCTACTTCGGTGATCCGGTCCATCGATCGCCCGGCCAGCACCAGATGCCGCCCGGTTTCCTTGGCGACCCAGCCGAGCGTCGCCAGCCGTGCGGCGTTCGACGCAAAGGTGGTGACAACAACCCGGCCCTTCTTGCGGGCCTTGATGACCTTCAGCAGCCCTTCGCGAACATCGGTCTCGCTTCCCGATGCTTCGGTGTTGAAGACATTGGTTGAATCGCCGACGAGTGCGAGGACACCCGAATCGCCGATGGCGGTCAGTTCGGCGGCGGTCGCCGGGGTGCCGAGCAACGGGCCATCATCGAGTTTCCAGTCACCCGTGTGGAAGATGCGGCCATAGGGCGTATCGATGACAAGGGCGTTGCCTTCGGGAATCGAATGCGCCAGCGCCACATAGCGGAATTCGAAATCGCCAAGCTTGAGCGTGCCGCCCATCGGGATGATGTTGAGCTTGACCTCCTTGGTCAGGCCTTCCTCCTCCAGCTTCTTGGCGATCAGCCCCGCGGTGAACGGCGTCGCATAAAGCGGCACGCCGAGATCGTTGGCGAGATAGGGGATCGCGCCGATATGGTCCTCATGGCCGTGCGTCAGCACGATGCCGAGCAGGTCACGGCTGCGTTCCTCGATGAACGACAGGTCCGGAAGCACAAGATCGACGCCGGGATAGGATGGATCGGCAAAGGTCATGCCGAGATCGACCATCACCCATTTGCCGTTGCAGCCATAAAGATTGACGTTCATGCCAATCTCACCCGACCCGCCCAAGGGCAGGAATATCAGTTCTTTACCAGGTTTCATTCAGTACGGTTCTTTGTTTTTGGCCCCAATGCTAAACTGCATTCAGGGCGTGGATGCGGACGAGGCCGCGAATGGTAAGATCGCCATCGACATGTGCGATGGACGAGGTGTGACGATTGAACAATGTGGCAAGACCGCCCGTGGCGATGACAGTAACATTGCCATTCAGTTCCAATGTAATGCGCGCGACGAGTCCTTCAATAAGGCCGACATAGCCCCAGAACACGCCGGACTGCATGGCGTGGATGGTGCTCTTGCCGATAACTCCCAAATCGCCGGGCGGCGGTTCGACAGCGATGCGCGGCAGCTTGGCGGCGGCCTGGTAGAGCGCATCCATGCTGAGATTGATGCCCGGGGCGATCACGCCGCCCAGATAGCTTCCATCGGCGGCAACCACATCGAAGGTGGTGGCGGTGCCGAAATCGACGATAATGAGATTGCCGGGCCAGGCGTGATGCGCGGCAATGGCATTGACCAGCCGGTCGGCGCCGACTTCGGCCGGGTTGGGCAGATCGATCCGCAGCCCGAGCTCGACCGCGCCGACAGCAACGACAAGCGGTTCGAGCTGGAAATATTTCCGGCACAGATGCTGGAGGTTGAACAATGTCTGCGGCACCACGGTGGCGATGATGGCGGCGTCGATCTGGCCACGCTCGACCTGTTCGAGCTGCATCAGCTGGTGGAGCCAGACGGCATATTCATCGGCCGTCCGCTGGCCATCGGTCGAGATCCGCCAGCGCCATTTGATGGTCTCGCCATCGCAGATCGCGAAAACGATATTGGTATTGCCGACATCGATGGCGAGCAGCATCGGCCCCTCCTACAGCGCGAAGACTTCGCCGGCGTGCACGGCACGCAGGCAGCCGTCATCGAGCCGCAGCGCCAGCGCGCCATCCGCTTCCAGGCCTTCGAAGCGCCCTTCGAGTGTCTCGGCCCCCAGCCGGGCAGCGATGCGATCCCCGACTCCCGCGGCATGGGCCAGCCAGCCCGCCCGCACAGGCTCGAAGCCGTGTGTCTCCCACACCTCCCGCCAGGCGGCAAAAGCGGGCATCAGCTGGCCAAGGAGCTCGACGGGGGCCAGGCATGGCAGGCCTGCCGCCACAAGCGACGTCGCCGGGCGCTCGGTGCCCTCGGGGTGGCTGGCGATGTTGACCCCGCAACCGATGATCAGCGCATCACCGACGCGTTCCAGCAGGATCCCCGAAACCTTGATCCCGTCCAGCAGCACATCATTCGGCCATTTCAGCGAAAAGCGAGGTGCAGGGCTCTCGGACCCCTGCCCGCCGGCGGCAAAAAGCGCCTCGCGCAACGCCAGTGCAGCCACGAACGACAATTGCTGCACCGGACCCTTGGCACGCACCAATACAGACGCCATCAGATTGCCGGCACCGTCGTTCCAGACACGGCCGCGGCGGCCGCGCCCGGCAGTCTGGCGGTCAGCGATCACCCAATGGCCGTCGGCCAGATCGGCGGCCCGCGCCAGCAGCCAGTCGTTGGTCGAATCGGTGCTGGCGAGATGGGTGAAGTCGTGGCTCAACGCAGGAACAGCGACGCCGAAGCGCGCCCTGCCGCTGCCACGATCGGGGTGATCGCCAGCATCCCGATCGGCGAGCAGAACAGCGCCGAGACAGCGATCATCGCGCCATTGGTGGCACCGCCATCGCTGGTCACGGCCACGCCGGGTTCATCGAAATACATCAGCTTGACGATGCGGAGGTAATAATAGGCAGCGACCACCGAGGTGACGAAGCCGATCAACGCCAGCGGCACCATTCCCGAGGCCACCGCCGCCTGGAACACCGCGAATTTGGGCCAGAAACCGAGCAATGGCGGGATGCCGGCAAGGCTGAACATGAATATTGCCAGCGCCCCCGCCAGCGCCGGCCGCGCCCGCGACAGGCCGGCAAGATCGCTCATCAATTCCACCGGCGCGCCATCGGCCCGGCGCAATTGCAGCACGACCATGAAGGTGCCCAGCGTCATCGCCAGATAGACGGCGGTGTAGAACAGCAGCGCCTCGATACCCTGCGGACTAGCCGCCGCCAGCCCGACGAGCGCAAAGCCGATGTTGGCAATCGACGAATAGGCGAGGAGCCGCTTCAGATTGGTCTGGCCGATGGCTGCAACAGCGCCAAGTCCCATCGAGGCAATGCTGAGGAAAACGATGATCTGCTGCCAATCGAGCAGCATCGGGCCGAACGCCACGACCAGAACACGGACCATCAGGCCCAGCGCCGCCGCCTTGGGCGCTGCCGAAAAGAAAGCCGCCACCGGGGTTGGCGCGCCTTCGTAGACATCGGGCGTCCACATGTGGAAAGGCACCGCCGAGATCTTGAAGGCCAGCCCTGCAAGGATGAACACCAGGCCGAGCAGGACACCGAGCGACCGGTCACTGCGCGAGCCGAGAACAGCATGGATGGCATCGAAGCCGGTGGCACCGGCGAAGCCATACACCAGGGTGATGCCGTAAAGCAGGATGCCGCTGGCCAGCGCACCGAGGACGAAATACTTCAGCCCGGCCTCCGAAGACCTTGATTCGCCGCGATGAAAAGCGGCGAGCACATAGGAGGCAAGGCTGGTCAGCTCGAGCCCGACATACAGCGACAGCAGATCATGCGCCGATACCATCATGCACATGCCCAGCGTCGCCAGCATCAGCAGCACCGGATATTCGAAACGGCCTGTCTTTGAATCGGCCAGATAGGGCAGTGCCAGCAGCATCGATGCCGCTGCCGCACCAATGATCAGCACCTTAAGGAACGCCGAAAAGCCATCGGCAACATACAGCCCGTCAAAGGCAATCACGGTTTGCGGCGGCGCGTCCAGCACCGCCCAGCCGGCGATGCCGAGAATGAAAACCGCAACCCAGGTCAGCGGCTGCAACGCCTTGTCCTGGCCCAGAAAAGTCCCGAGCATCAGCGCCACCAGCGAGCCGATGGTGAGCACCAGTTCGGGGCCGGCAACGAGGATCGAGGCAAAGGTCGGGTTCATCGACGGGCTTCCGAGGCATGGGCCGCCGAATGCACCGACGTGTCGATCGACGGCATTCCGGGCACCAGCGTCATATGGGTTGGCAGCGTTGCCAGTTCCCGCCCTTCGAGCCGGGCGACAATGGTGGCAATCGCGGGCTTCATCGGCGCCTGAAAGCTGCGCGGGTAGATGCCCATCCACAGCACAGCCGCTGTGATCGGCAGCAGAATGCCGACTTCGCGCAAGGAAAGGTCCGGCATGGCGCGCGTATCATCGCCGGCGGCGCTGCCAAAGGCGATGCGCCGGTACAGCCAGAGCATATAGGCGGCCCCCAGGATGATGCCTGTCGTCATCACGAAGGTGGCCCAGCTGCTGGTCTGGTAAAGCCCCAGAAGCACAAGGAATTCAGCGACAAAGCCGCTTGTCGCCGGCAGGCCGACGGAGGCCATGGTGAAGAACAGCAGCAACAGCGCATAGCGCGGCATGGTATCGGCAAGACCGCCGTAGCGCGCGATATCACGCGTGTGGAGGCGGTCGTAGACAACGCCGACGCACAGGAACAACGCCCCCGATACCAGCCCATGGCTGAGCATCATCACCAGCGAGCCTTCGATGCCCTGGGTGTTGAGCGCGAAAAGCCCTGCCGTCACGAATGCCATGTGCGCCACCGACGAATAGGCAATCAGCTTCTTCATGTCGTTCTGCACCAGTGCGACAAGGCTGGTGTAGACGACCGCGACCATCGACAGGCCGAGGACGAGCCAGATCAGCTGCGATGACGCATCTGGGAACATCGGCAGCGAAAACCGCACGAAACCATAGCCGCCGAGCTTCAGCAGCACGCCGGCAAGGATCACCGAACCGGCGGTCGGCGCTTCCACATGGGCATCTGGCAGCCAGGTATGCACCGGCCACATCGGCATCTTGACGGCGAAGCTCGCGAAAAAGGCCAGAAACAGCCAGAATTGCGCGCCGGGATCGAAATCATGGGTCGCCAGCACGCCGATATCGGTGCTGCCGACCTCACCGACCATGTAGAGCATCGCGACCAGCATCAGCACCGAGCCGAGCAGGGTGTAGAGAAAGAATTTGTAGCTGGCGTAGATCCGCCGCGCCCCGCCCCAGATGCCGATGATCAGGAACATCGGGATCAGCCCGGCTTCGAAGAACAGATAAAAAAGGAAGATGTCGCGCGCCGCAAAGGTGCCGACCATCAGCGATTCCATGATCAGGAACGCTGCCATATATTCGGGAACGCGCTTCTGGATGCTTTCCCAGCTCGCCAGGATGCACAAGGGCATCAGGAACACGCTGAGCACGATCAGCATCAGCGCGATGCCGTCAATCCCGAGGTGCCAGGCGAGATAGGGCGCGAACAGCGGCAGGTTCTCGACATATTGGAAGGCAGCGCCGCCCGGATCGAAACCCTGCCACAGCATGATGCCGAGGACGAAAAGCACCAACGTTGTCACCAGCGCCAGGACCCGGGCACGCACCGCATCGATGCCCGGGACGGCGACCAGCACCGTCGCCACCAGAATCGGCAGCAGGATCATGGCGGAAAGAAGCATCAGCGGCCGCCCGTCATCAGGCCGGAGGGCAACATCCAGGCCGCAGCAGCGGCCAGCCCAACGAGCATCACCAGCGCATAACTATAGACATAACCCGATTGGAAACGCCGGGTGGCGCGTGCGCCGGCCGAAACCGCAGCCGCCGCACCATCGGGGCCGAAGCGATCGATGATATTCTGGTCGCCGCGCACCCAGAACAGCCGCCCGATCGCGAAAGACGGCCGCACGAATAGCGCGTCGTAAAGCTCGTCGAAATACCATTTATGGGTGAGAAAGGCGTAGAGCGCCGGTACCGCGGCGGCGACTTTTGCCGGCAATCCGGGGCTGCGCAGATAGAAAATCCAGGCACCCGCCAGCCCCAGGAAGAACGCCACCGACGGCGTCCACACCACCCAGGCCGGCACTTCATGCATGGCGTGCATCAGTTCCTCGCGGAAGGCGAGGCTGCCGCGCCAGAAACCGGCGCCTTCCTCGGCGCCGACAAAGCTTTCGTGCCAGACATAGCCCGCCAGCAGCGCCCCGGCGCCGAGCAGGAACAGCGGAATCAGCATCGACAGCGGGCTTTCATGGGGGTGGTAGCCGCCATCCCCCATTGCTGGCGCATGATGATCGTCATGGCCATGCGCGCCATGGTGCAGGGCGTGCTGGATATGCTCAGAACCCGCCCAGCGCGGCGCGCCGTAGAAGGTAAGAAACACCAGCCGCCACGAATAGAAACTGGTCAAGAGCGCGACGAAAGCCCCGATGAAAAACGCCGTCTGTGACGCGCTCGAGCCATTGGCAAAGGCAGCTTCGAGGATCGCGTCCTTGGAATAATAGCCGGCAGTGAAGAAAAAGCCGGTCAGCGCCAGCGTTCCCACTGTCATCAGCGCGAACGTGACCGGGATGTGTTTCCGCAAGCCCCCGTAAAAGCGCATGTCCTGCTCGTGATGCATGGCGTGGATCACCGAGCCGGCGCCAAGGAACAGCAGCGCCTTGAAAAAGGCGTGGGTGAAAAGGTGGAACATCGCCGCGCCATAGGCACCGGAACCCGCGGCAAAGAACATGTAACCGAGTTGCGAACAGGTCGAATAGGCGATGACGCGCTTGATATCGGTCTGCACCAGCGCCACCGAAGCCGCGAAAAGTGCCGTCACGGCCCCGACATAGGTCACCACCGTCAGCGCCATGGGGCTGGCTTCGAACATCGGTGACAGGCGGCAGACCATGAAAACGCCGGCGGTGACCATGGTTGCAGCGTGAATGAGCGCCGAAACCGGAGTCGGGCCTTCCATGGCGTCGGGAAGCCAGGTGTGCAGGCCCAATTGTGCCGATTTGCCCATCGCCCCGACGAAGAGCAGCAAGCAGATCGTCGTCATCACATCGAAGCGGGTGCCCAGGAACGAGAAAGTGGCGCCTTCCTGCCCCGGCACGGCAGCGAGAATGGCATCGAGCGAGACGGTGCCGAACACCATGAACGTCGCGAAAATGCCCAGCGAAAAGCCGAAATCACCGACGCGGTTGACGACAAAGGCCTTGATCGCGGCGGCATTGGCGCTGGGTTTGTGGTACCAGAAGCCGATGAGAAGATAGGATGCAAGGCCGACGCCTTCCCAGCCGAAGAACATCTGGACCAGATTATCGGCCGTCACCAGCATCAGCATCGCGAAGGTGAACAGCGACAGATAGGCAAAGAAGCGCGGCTGCGACGGGTCTTCCTCCATATAGCCCCAGCTATAGAGGTGGACGAGCGCCGAAACCGAGGTCACGACGACGAGCATGACCGCGGTCAGGGTGTCGATTTTCAGCGCCCATTGCACCGAAAGCGTGCCGGATTCGATCCAGTCGAGCACCGGAACGGTGTAGCCGGCGGCGTCATTCAGCCAGAAATCGAGGAAAACCGCCCATGAAAGCCCGGCCGACACGAACAAACCGGCCGTGGTAACGGCTTTTGCCGGCACTTTTCCGATGATCCGGGCGCCCAGACCGCCGACAAGCGCGGTCAAAAGCGGCAGAAAGACGAGCAGAATGACCATTTTTCCGCTCAGCCCTTCATCATGTCGGGGCCGTCAACCGCGATCGTGCCGCGGTTGCGGAAGTAGATGACGAGGATTGCAAGGCCGATGGCGGCCTCGCCAGCGGCGACAGTGAGCACGAACATCGCGAAAATCTGGCCATGAACCTGCTGGAGGTAAGCCGAAAAGGCGATGAAATTGATATTCACGGCAAGCAGGATCAGTTCGATCGACATCAGGATGACGATGACATTCTTGCGATTGATGAAGATACCCAGCACGCCGAGCACGAAAAGCGCCGCCGACACCGCGAGATAATGGCTCAAACCGATCATTTCGTGCCGCCGATCACAATTCGACACCCTGGCCAATGGCTGGCCGCGCCTTGCGAACCGCCTTGGCGGGGGTCATCGCCACCTGCACGCCGATGTTCTGACGCTTGGTGCCGACGCGCTGGCGGTGGGTCAGCACGATGGCACCGACCATCGATACCAGCAGGACAAGCCCGGCCGCCTGGAAAACATAGAGGTAGCGGGTGTAAAGCACCGACCCGATCCACTGGGTATTGGTCATCCCGTCCGGCGCGATGGCCACGGCATCGTGCATGATGACCCCCTGCCCCGGCGCCCAGGCCCCGATGGCGAACAGGATTTCAGCCAGAAGCACGCCGCCAACGAGCAGACCCAGCGGCAGATAGCGGACGGCACCCGCCTTCAATCCGGCAAAATCGATGTCGAGCATCATCACGACGAACAGGAACAGCACCGCAACGGCACCGACATAGACAATCAGCAGGATCATCGCGAGGAATTCGGCGCCCAGCAGGATGAACAGGCCGGCCGCATTGAAGAAGGCGACGATCAGGAACAGCACCGAATGGACCGGATTCTTCGCCGTGATGACCATCACTGCCGCAGCGAGCAGCAGGCCGGCGAACAAATAAAAGGCAAAAACGGCAAGGCTCATCGCCATTTCGCATCCGCAGCAAGGTTCGACGCGATACTGCGTTCCCACTTCTCGCCATTGGCCAGCAACTTGGCCTTGTCGTAGAACAATTCCTGGCGGGTTTCTGTTGAAAATTCGAGGTTCGGTGTCTCGACAATGGCATCAACGGGGCAGGCTTCCTGGCAGAAGCCGCAATAGATGCACTTGGTCATGTCGATATCGTAGCGCGTCGTGCGACGGCTGCCGTCCTCACGCGGCTCGGCCTCGATGGTGATCGCCAGCGCCGGGCAGACGGCTTCGCACAGCTTGCAGGCAATGCAGCGTTCCTCGCCATTCGGATAGCGGCGCAGGGCGTGTTCACCGCGAAAGCGCGGCGACAGCGGCCCCTTTTCGTAAGGGTAGTTGAGCGTTGCCTTGGGCTTGAAGAAATATTTGAGCGTCAGGCCCAGCCCGCCGATGAATTCGAGCAGGAGCAGCGACTTGGCAGCGCGGAAAACAGCGGTCACAGACTGATACTCCCTGGCGCCGTGGCGAATTTGTCGGTGAAGAACATCAGCCAGCCTGAAACCACGACGACCCAGACCAGCGAAAGCGGCAGGAAAACCTTCCAGCCGAGCCGCATCAACTGATCATAGCGGTAACGCGGCACCGCTGCCTTCACCCAGGCGAAGCAGAAGAACATGGCGGCCATCTTGATCAGCATCCAGACGAAGCCGGGGACCAGATACAGCGGCGCCCAATCGATGGGTGGCAGCCAGCCGCCAAGGAACAGCACCGGGATCAGCGCGCACATGAACAGGATGTTGGCATATTCGCCGAGGAAAAAGAGCGCGAAGGACATCGACGAATATTCGATCTGATAACCGGCAACGAGCTCGGATTCCGCCTCGGGAAGATCGAAGGGCGGGCGGTTGGTTTCGGCCAAGGCCACGATGAAGAACATGATCGCCATCGGAAACAGCAAGGGATTGAAGATGTTGCCGTTGAGCAGCCCGAGCACATTGCCCTTTTGCGCCATCACGATGTCCGAGAGGTTGAGGCTCTGGGCATAGAGCATCACCGCAACGAGGATGAACCCCATCGAGACTTCGTAGGATACCATCTGCGCCGCCGAGCGCAGGCCGCCGAGAAAGGGGTATTTGGAGTTCGACGCCCAGCCCGACATGATGATGCCATAGACACCCATCGACGAGATCGCGAAGACATAGAGCAGCGCGACATTCAGATCGGCAAGGACCAGCCCGGCATCGAACGGCATCACCGCCCAGATGGCGAGCGCGAGGACGAAGCTAATCATCGGCGCAATGACGAACACGCCCGTCGAGGCGCCCGACGGGATGATGGTTTCCTTCAGGAACAGCTTGGCGGCATCGGCAAAGGTCTGCAGCAGCCCGAAAGGCCCGACGACATTGGGACCGCGCCGCATCTGCATCGCCGCCCAGATCTTGCGATCGGCATAGACGGCCATGGCGACCCCGACCATCACCGGCAGGATGATGGCCAGAATGAGCAGCAGCGTGGCGGCGAACCAACCGAAGCCATCACCCAGAACCGACTGAAAATTCTCGGTAAAGGTCATTCGGCCGCCTCGGCCAGCGGCGCCTGAATCTGCGCGACGCATTCGGCCATGGTGGCACTGGCCCGTGCGATCGGGTTGGTCAGATAATAGTTGCCGATCGCCAATGGCAACGCCCCGGAGGGGGCCGGCAAGGCGGCGAGCGCGCTGCCCGGCGACACCGCCACGGCGACGTTACCGGCCAGATGCGGCCATTCGCCGGCGATACGCGCGCGCAGCATCGGCAGATCGTCATAGGGCAAGGGCTGGCCGAGCACTGCCGACAGGGCGCGCAGGATCGTCCAGTCCTCGCGCGCGTCGCCAGGCGGGAAAACCGCGCGAAGGCCGCGCTGTGCCCGGCCTTCGAGATTGACCCAGGTGCCGGGCTTTTCGGTGTAGGCCGCCGCCGGCAGGATGACATCGGCATGGCGCACGCCGCGGTCGCCATGGGTGCCGATATAGACGGTGAAGGCATCGGCACCGACATCGCATTCATCGGCGCCGAGCAGGAACAGCGCCTTGGCGCTGGCGGTCGACGCGATACCGCCATCGGTGACCAGCCCGAGGTCCAGTGCGCCGACGCGTGCGGCTGCCGTGTGAAGCAGGTTCCAGCCATCCCAGCCTTCGCGCACCACGTTGAATTCGCTGGCCAAGGCCTGTGCTGCGCCGAACAGGCCGGGTACCTGCAGCGCGCCCATGCCGACGATGATCGCCGGCCGCTCGGCCGCTGCAAGGGTGTCGCGAAGTTCCGCCGGTAGATTGCCGAGCAGCCCGGCCTCGTCACCGAGCCAGGCAACGGGGTGGGTCAGATCGACCTGCGGCCCGATTCCGAAAACCTTCGTCTTCCGTCGCGCAGCGCCCTTGCGCAGCCTGATGTTGAGCAGCGGTGCCTCGAGTCGCGGGTTGCTGCCGATGAGCACGACGACATCGGCGGTCTCGATGCCGGCAAGGCCCGAATTGAACAGATAGTCGCGGCGCTGCGCCGTGCCGAACATGGCGCCATCCTGACGTGCCTCGATCCGCGTCGAGCCGAGCGAGCCAAGCAGATCCTTGAGCGCCACCATCTCCTCGACCGCCGCCAGATCACCCACAACCGCCGCAATGTCGCTGCCGGCGACGCCCGCCAGCCCGGCCTTGATCGCGGCAAAGGCCTCGGTCCAGCTTGCAGCCTTCAGCTTGCCAGCGACACGGACATAGGGCCGATCGAGCCGGCGCTCGGCAAGGCCATCATTGGCGAAACGCGCCTTGTCGCTGAGCCATTCCTCGTTGACGTCATCGTTGATCCGCGGCGTGACGCGAAGCACGGCGGGGCCGCGGCTGCCGATGACGATATTCGAACCGAGCGCATCCATCACGTCGATGCCGTCGGTCTTCTTCAGCTCCCAGGGGCGAGCGCGGAAGGCATAGGGCTTCGACGTCAACGCACCGACCGGGCACAAATCGATGACATTGCCTGAGACTTCGCTGGTGACGGCCTTTTCCAGATAGGATGTGATCTGCATGTTCTCGCCGCGGCCGATGGCGCCGATTTCCTCGACGCCGGCAATTTCCTCGGCAAAACGCACGCAGCGGGTGCAATGGATGCACCGTGTCATCGCGGTCTTGATCAGCGGGCCCATGTTCTTGTCGGCAATGGCGCGCTTGTTTTCCTGATAGCGGGTAAAGCCCTTGCCATAGGCGAGGCTCTGGTCCTGCAGGTCGCATTCGCCGCCCTGATCGCAGATCGGGCAATCGAGCGGGTGATTGATGAGCAGGAACTCCATCACCCCTTCGCGCGCCTTGCGAACCTTGGGGGTAGTGGTGAACACGACCTGGCCGTCGGCCGCCGGCATGGCGCAGCTGGCAACGGGCTTTGGCGCCTTTTCCATTTCAACGAGGCACATGCGGCAATTGCCGGCGATGCTCAGCCTTTCATGATAGCAGAAACGCGGGATTTCGGCGCCGGCGGCTTCGCATGCCTGCAGCACGGTGGCGCCGGCCGGAACGTCTACCTCAATGCCATCGACGGTCAGTTTGGGCATGGCTCAACAAGCCCCTTCAGGACGGTGACTATTGGCAGTGGAGAGGCAGCGACGGCTAACCATGATCCGATCCGAGGCAACGCGTTGCGTGCCATGCTGGCCCGCGTCGGCGTGCCTATAACGGCCATGCACCAACATTGAAAGGCAACAACGCCAGTCTTGCTGCCATATGCACGCTGCAAAATGCCGGTTGAGCGACTGTCGCGCCCATTCTGCGGGTCCGTTTTCGCACCCAGCCGCAACTGGCGCACTGCCGGCGGCCTTTCGACGCCATCGCGATGGCATCCGAAACCAACAGCAAGGCCATGAATAGCCTCGGTTTCGGCGCCAGCAGCGCTGCCCTGCGGCAACGCGGACAGCCTCGGCAGCGGCTGGTCACGCCTGATCGCAACCGGCAGGGCGTTGCCGCCAGCGCCGCAGCGCGGCATAGGATGGCGATGACCCCCATTCATATCATCGGCGGCGGCCTCGCCGGATCGGAGGCGGCATGGCAGGCCGCCCGCGCCGGCGTGCCCGTCGTTCTTCACGAAATGCGCGGGCCGCATGGCACCGATGCGCATCATACGGACAAGCTTGCCGAACTGGTGTGCTCCAACAGTTTCCGGTCGGACGACCCGGACAACAACGCCGTCGGGCTGATCCACCAGGAAATGCGGGCGCTGGGCAGCCTCGTGATGGCAGCTGCCGATGCCGCGCGGGTGCCGGCAGGATCGGCGCTGGCTGTCGATCGCGACGATTTTGCCGGGCGGGTGACAGCCGCCATCGAGGCCGAGCCGCTGATCGAGGTGCGCCGCGAGCTGATTGCCGGGCTGCCGCCTGCGGACTGGGACAATGTCATCATCGCCACCGGGCCGTTGACGGCGACACCGCTTGCCGAGGCGATCCGCGCCCTGACCGGCCAGGACCAGCTGGCCTTCTTCGACGCCATCGCGCCGGTGGTGCACCGCGATTCGATCGACATGGATATCGCCTGGGCACAATCGCGCTGGGACCGGCCCAACGAAAATGGCGACACCCAGGATTACCTCAACTGCCCGCTCGACAAGGACCAGTACAACGCCTTCATCGATGCGATGCTCGCCGCCGAGACCACCGACTTCAAGGACTGGGAAGCCAATACGCCCTATTTCGATGGCTGCATGCCGATCGAGGTGATGGTCGAACGCGGTCGCAACACGCCGCGCTTCGGCCCGATGAAGCCGGTGGGGCTGACCAACCCCCGCACCGGGCGCCGTGCCTGGGCGGTGGTGCAGTTGCGCCAGGACAATGCCCTCGGCACGCTGTGGAACATGGTGGGCTTCCAGACCAAGATGCGCCACGCCGATCAGGTGCGGGTGTTTCGCATGATCCCGGGGCTCGAGCGTGCCGAATTTGCCCGGCTGGGCGGCCTGCACCGCAACACCTTCATCAAGTCCCCGGTGCTGCTCGATGCGACGTTGCGGCTGAAGGCAGACCCGCGGCTGCGCTTTGCCGGGCAGATCACCGGCTGCGAAGGCTATGTCGAAAGTGCCGCCATCGGGCTGGTTGCAGCGCGCTTTGCCATTGCCGAGCGACTGGGGCAGCCGCCGGTACCGCCACCACCGACGACGGCGCTCGGCGCCCTTCTCGGCCATATCACCGGCGGTGCCGACGCCAGGCACTTCCAGCCGATGAACGTCAATTTCGGGCTGTTTCCGCCGCTGGTGCCGCCGCCGCCTTCGAAAGACCAGCGCAAGCCGGCGCTGGTGGCTCGGGCGCGTACCGACCTTGCCGCATGGATGGCCGGCTGACGGCGATGTACGACCAGGCATTCGAAGCCGAGATCGAGCGCTTCGGCGTCGGCAAGGTTCGCAAGGTCTGGTACCGCGTCGTCTTCCTGCCCGCCGATATCGCAGCGACATTGCCCTTCAGCGCCTATCCGCGATTGCGGGTGGAAGGCGAGATTGCCGATGTGCCCGTTGCCGGCGCCTGGATCCCGGCTGGCGACGGCCGGCATTACTTCATCGTCGGCCCGCGCGTCATCAAGGATTCCGGCGTCGATATCGGTGACCGCGTTGAAATGCGTTTCGCCATTGCCGACCAGAATGCCGTCGATACGCCGCCCGAGCTCGAACGCGCCCTCGCCGCCAATCCCGCCGCCCGCCGGGCCTGGGACGCGCTGACCCCCGGCAAGCAGCGCGGCTGGGCCCATCTCGTCAATGGCGCCAGAACACCGCCGACCCGGTCGCGGCGCGTTGCCGAGGTGATCGACGCGCTGACCGGGGACAACCCCGGCGCCGGCCCGCAGGCGCATGTTCGGGCGAAGCGGCAGGCGAGGGTGGCTAAGGTTTAGCCTCCGGCGGCTGGGGCCTTTGGCCCCAGACCCCATTTGTAGGAATTTTCGCGGCAGAAGGTCGGTCACATGCCAAATGCGTATCGGGGTCCGGGGTCGCCGACCCCGGCCGCCGGCGGCGACTAGCTGTGTATCCGGCCGGCCAAGCCGTTGCGGTTACCGGCTTTTGCTTTGCGACGCCGCCGCATAAGGAAGCGCATCATCAAAGGGAAATCGACCATGCGCTCGACTTTAATTCGTTTCGCGGCTGCCCTCGCCTTTGCCTCGCCGCTGGCGCTGGCGACCGCGCCGGCGGTTGCCCAGCCTGCCGCCTCTGCGTCCGAGGACGCTCGGCTCACGGCGTTTCTCGATGCCGAGTTTGCCGAATGGGTAAAGCTTAACCCGCAGCTCGCGACCCGGCTGGGGATCAAGGCCGGCGGCGACCGCTGGAACGACATCAGCGACACCGCTGCTGCCGAGCAGGTGAAATGGCGTCAGGCGAGCGTGGCGCGGATGAAGGCGCAGTTCGATCGCGCCAAGCTGGGGCCGGAAGCCCAGGTCAATTTCGATATCTGGGCGCTGGAAGCCGACCGTGCGGCACTTGCTGAATCGAACCGCGTCTATCGCCCGCCTTTTTATTCGCGGCTCTATTCGGCGCACAGCCAGCTGCCCGATTTCCTGGTCAATACCCATGGCATTGCCGATGCGACCGACCTGAAGAACTATATCGCCCGGTTGCGAGCGATGCCGGCGGTTTTCGATGTGGCGATCGCGCGCAGCAAGGCGAGCGGTGAAGCCGGCGTCCATGCGCCGAAATTCCAGATCGAGTCGATCATTTCGGGCAGCGAGAAACTGACCAGCGGCGCGCCATTCGCCGGTCCGGGCGATTCGGCGCTGTGGGCCGATGTGAAGGCCAAGACCGAAAAGCTGGTCGCGGCAGGCACGATGCCCCGCGCCGAGGCCGATACGTTGCTGGACGAAGCGCGCGCCGCCATCCTGGCGCTCAAGCCCGGCTATGACCGGATCATCGCCTGGGCGCGTACCGAGCTGCCGAATGCCCCCAGCGGCAAGGTCGGGGCGCTGACGCTGCCGGGCGGCGCCGATTATTATGCCGATGAGCTCAAGCTCAACACCACGACCGACCTGACCGCGGCCGAAATCCACGCCATCGGCCGCAAGGAAGTCGCGCGGATCGAGGCCGAGCAGGATGCTCTGGCGCAAAAGGCCGGCTTCAAGGACCGCGCTGCCTTTTACGACGATCGCGACAAGCGTTTCCCCGCCAAGCCCTATGACGATGCCTCGCGCGCCGAATATCTGCGCGAAGCCAACGCCTTTGTCGCCAAGACCCGCGCCCTGCTGCCGGGCTATTTCAACACCTTGCCGGCCTACAAGATCGAGGTGGTGCGCGAGCCGGCGTTCAGCGAGGTCGAGGGCGGCGCCGCCCATGCCTCGCAGCCGAGCCCCGATGGCAAGCGCCCGGCCCGTACCTATGTCCATCTTGTCGGCACGGAAAAGGATCCGGCGTCGATGTACACGCTGATGTGCCACGAAGCGGTGCCGGGGCATAATACCCAGGGTGATATTCAGGTGCGCCAGAAGGGCGGCCCCAAGTTCCGCGGCTCGACTGGCTATGTCGCTTTCGGCGAGGGCTGGGGGCTTTATGCCGAAAGGCTGTGCGCCGAAATGAACGCCTTCCCCGATGTCGCGGCCGATTTCATGCGGTTGAATGCCGAACTGTTCCGTGCCGCCCGCCTGGTTGTCGATACCGGTATCCACTCGCTCGGCTGGACCGAGGACGAGGCGGTGAAATATCTTTATGAAACTGGTCGGCAGCCGATGGAATCGGCACGCTACGAGGTTCGCCGATACATCACCCTGCCCGGCCAGGCGACGGGCTACAAGATCGGCATGCTCAAGATCATGGAAGAGCGCGCCAAGGCCGAAAAGGCGCTGGGGGCGAAGTTCGATCTCAAGGGCTTCCACGACCTGCTGATCGCTTCAGGTTCGCAGCCGCTGTCGATCCTCGAGCGCCGGGTCGATGACTGGATCGCCGCGCGGAAATGAGCGAGTGCGCCGGCGCTGCCTGACCAGGGCAGTGCCGGCACCCTCCCCGTCAGAAGCCGTAGACCAGTGTGATGCGGCTGGTGGTATCGGTGTTCTTGCGCCCGGGTGGCGGGTTGGATTCACTGTTGAACTGGAACGAGGCCCGCGCCGAGATGGCGTCGCTGAGCTGATAGGTCAGCGCCGAAACTGCCTGCGTCGAGGTATTGAAGCTGTCGTAATAGACGAGGCCGGTTTGCGTGAAGCGCAGCTGGCTGTTGATCAGCCAATCGAGATTGGCAGCGCCACGCGCTGCAAAGGCACTGTCGTCGAGCCCGTTGGTGAAGCGTGTCTGGCGCAGCGCCGGGCCGCCTTCGACCGAAAGCTTCAGCGCCTCCGTGTTGACGATCTTGTAGCCAAGGCCGAGCGACTGGGCGAAGCGGCGATCGAAGCCCGAAAAGGGGTCACGCTCCCACGACAATGTCAGCAGGGCGTAGAAATCGGGCGTGATGTTGAAATTGCCTTCATAGCCGGCGAAGTAGCGCTCGCGCGACGTCACACCGTCCTGCCGCTGGTAATCGACGAAGCCGCGCAGGCTGTGTTTCCACTTGCGCGTTTCCTTGGCGACGTTGAGCCCGAGCGCGACCCCCTGGGTGTTGGTGTTGCCGCTTGAAATGAAGCCGCCCGCTTCACCGGAGCCTGTCCAGCCTTCGAGCACACCCTGATTGGCCAGCTTTTCGGCGCGAGCGGCGGCTTGTGCGGTTTCGATCGCCTTAACTCGCGCATCAATCTCGGCGGCCGATGCCGGATTGGCCTTTTTGGCGATATCGGCAACGGTCTTGAGCTGTGCGGCATCGCCGGCGGCGGCATCGAGCATTGCCCCGATGGCTTCGGGAAAAGGCGCCGCCTGGGCAGTGGCTGCAACATGGAGCAGCGCTGCGCCGGCAAGGGCGAAAATCGGCTTCATCTCATTCGGTCTCCGAATCGGTTTCGGTCGCCTTTATCGGATGCCGAGCCGTAACATAGACTGAAATGCGGCATTTGCTGGGGCATCGGGCGCGGTTGTCATCGAGCCAATGCCGTGGCTATGCAGCGCCGATGACGATTGCCGACATCAAGCCGATTCGCCTCAGCCTTGTCGAGACAGACCTTGCCGCCGCAGCAGCAGCGTTCGGCGATGCCTTCGGCCGCACCGGTTTTGCCGTTGTTTCCGATCATGGCATCCCGCAGCCGCTCATCGACCGTGCGCTGGCCGCGACAAAGGCCTTTTTCGCACTCCCCGAACCGGTCAAGGCCGCTTACGTCGTCCAGGGCGGCGGCGGCCAGCGCGGCCTGACACCGTTCGGCATCGAGGCTGCCAAGGGCGCTGCCCGCGCCGATCTGAAGGAATTCTGGCACGTCGGGCGCGAGCTGCCACCGGGGCATCGGCTTTCCGATGCCATGCCCGCCAATCTCTGGCCGTCCGAAATCGCCGATTTCGAGCCCGCCGTCGGGGCGCTTTATGCTGCGCTCGATGCCGCCGGACGCCGGATGCTGCGCGCCATCGCCATCCATCTGGGGCTGGCGGCCGACTTTTTCGATGCGCCGGTGGCGGAGGGCAATTCGATCCTGCGGCTGCTGCATTATCCGCCGGTCGCCCAGGCCGAAGCGGGGGCGATCCGGGCGGGGGCGCATGAGGACATCAACGTCATCACGCTTCTGCTCGGCGCCGAGGAGGCGGGGTTGCAGCTGCTGTCCCGCGATGGCGAATGGCATGACGTGTCGGCGCCCGAGGGCAGCCTTGTCTGCAATATCGGCGACATGCTGCAGCGCCTGACGGGCGGTCGGTTGCCATCCACGACTCATCGCGTCGTCAATCCGGCGCCCGAACGCGCTGCCTTTCCGCGCTATTCGACGCCCTTCTTCCTGCATTTCCGGCCCGACTATCTGATCGAGACCATGACCGGGGGGCCGATCGAAGCCGAGCCGATCACGGCCGACGCCTATCTTCATGAGCGGCTGCGCGAAATCAAATTACTGTAACAATGCGGCCGCATGGGTGTGCGGTCTGCAAGAGGGAAATATCATGCGCGCATTCATAGGCTTGTTGCTTGCTGCGGCAGCGGTGCCGGCAACGGCCGCACCGACCCTCCAGACGCCGCAAAAGGACGCCTATTGGGACGCCGGACGCGCCACGCTGGCGGCGCGGATGCGGGTGGTCAATCGGCCCAAGCGTGCCAGGAATGTCATCCTGATGGTCGGCGACGGCATGGGTATCAGCACCATTACCGCCGGCCGAATCTTCGATGGCCAGAACCCCGGCGAAGGCCAGCCGCGCCGCAGTGGCGAGGAGAACAGCCTGGCGTTCGAGGCGCTGCCGCATGTCGCGCTGGTAAAGACCTATAACGTCAACGCCCAGGTATCCGACAGCGCCGGCACCGCCAGCGCGCTCAACACCGGGGTCAAGACCGACATCGGCGTCATCAACTTCTATGCCGGCCAGGGTCCCGAAGCCTGCGCGACGCCCGACAAGCTGCCGCGCACGATTGCCGAGATTGCCAAGGGCCAGGGGATGGCGGTCGGCGTCGTCACCACCACCCGCATCACCCATGCAACGCCGGCAGCGGTGTACGGCCATGTGCCGAACCGCAACTGGGAAGGCGCCGACCGGGCCTATCCCGCTGCCGCCCGCGCCTCGGGCTGTCCCGACCTGGCCAGCCAGATGGTCGACTTTCGGGCCGGAAAAGCGGGGGGCGGCCTCGACGTCGTCTTCGGCGGCGGCATCGCGCGCTTCCAGCCCAAGACCCGCGACGACGGCAAGGACCTCATCGCCGCCTGGCAGGCCCGCAACCCCGATGGCCAGTTTGTCGCCGATGCCGCCGGCTTCCGTGCGCTCAAGGCAGCGCCAGGCCCGGTGCTCGGGCTGTTCACCCCCGATCACCTGAGCTTCGAAGCCGATCGCGATCCAGCCAAGGAACCGAGCCTGACCGAAATGGCGACAGCCGCCGTGCGCCGGCTGAAGGCCAGTCCCAAGGGCTATTACCTGATGGTCGAGGGCGGGCGGATCGACCATGCCCATCATGCATCGAACCCCTATCGTGCCCTGTCCGACACGCAGCAGTTTTCACGCGCCGTAGCGGCCGTGCTGAAGGAAGTCGATCTTGACGAGACGCTGGTGCTTGTCACCGCCGATCATAGCCACACGCTGACGATGGCCGGCTATCCGGAGCGCGGCAACGACATCCTGGGCTATATCAAGAATGCCCGCGGCGGCGAAGGCGATGACAAGGTCAGCAAGGAAGGCTGGGCGCTCGACGATCGTGGCCATCCGATGACGACGCTCAGCTATGCCAACGGCAGCTTCGTCGGCCCGCCACTGTCGCGCCTCGTGCCGCCGACCGACAAGAATTACCTGTCCGACAAGACCTTTGGCACCACCAGCGAATCACACGCTGGCGAGGATGTCGCGCTGTTTGCCGATGGCCCCCGCGCCGATCTGGTCGGCGGGGTCCTCGAGCAGAATGTCATCTTTCACATCATCGCCGAAGCGCTCGGCTGGCGATAGGCGCCAGCCGATAATTAAGCCCCGGGCAGCTGGCCGGCGCCAGCCGGCCCGAAGGCGGCGACGACACCGATGGCGACGCCTGCCACCAGGCCAAGCACCCAGAACAACCGGGCCGAAGTGCCACGCCCTTTCGCAGGCGGTCGTTCATCATTCACGTGCGGATTCCGGGGCATCAATTTCATCAACATGAACGATGCAAGCATTGTGCCACGTTGGGGACGACGCCCAAGCGCCTCAGATTGCTGGTTTGTGACAAGGCTGAAATGCGACAAGTGTAAAGTCGCCCGACACCCATCAATAACGCGCTGAAACGAAGGTTAACCCGTCGGGCGGCGCATTGAGGCCAAGGGCGCGCCGGTCGCACGCGGCCAGCGCAGCTGCAAGCTGGTCTGCCGTCCACCGCCCTGCCCCGACCAGCTTGAGGCAGCCGACCATCGACCGCACCTGGTGATGGAGGAACGACCGCGCTTCGGCGACGATCAACACATCGCCGTCGCGGCGTTCGACATCGAGCCGATCGAGAGTCTTGACTGGCGATGCCGACTGGCAGGCCGTCGAGCGGAAGGTGGTGAAATCATGCCGGCCCACGAGCCGCTGCGCGGCATCGTGCATGGCCTGGGCATCGAGCGGGGTCGCGACGTGCCACGCCAGCCCCTTCGCCCATGTGAGCGGCGCCCGGCGGTTGGCGATGCGATAGCGATAACCGCGGCCCTTGCAGTCGAAGCGCGCGTGAAATTCCGGGGCAACCGCACATTCGAGCACCGCAACCGGGTGTGGCCGCAAACAGGCGTTGATCGCACCCGCCAGCCGGAAGGGCGTGATTGCCTTTTCAAGATCGAAATGCGCCACCATGCCGGCGGCATGAACGCCGGCATCGGTTCGGCCAGCACCATGCACCGCCACGCTTTCGCCGCTCAATTGCAGGATCGCCGCCTCGATGACACTCTGCACCGACAGCCCGTTTTCCTGCCGCTGCCAGCCGACGAACGGCCTGCCGTCATATTCCAGCGTGACCCTGAAGCGCGTCATCCGATATCGGCACCCGAAGCCGCGGGGGCGTCGACGCGCGTGCCCGGCGGCACGGACCAGCCGTTGAGCATGTCCGCTGTCGCCATGGCCGGTTTGCCGGCGCGCTGCACCCGTGTCGGGCGCAGGCCGCCATCGGCGGTGCCGAACGTCAGCGCTGCATCGGCAACAACGCCGGCGGCAAAATCCCCCGCCACCACCTCGGCGGCGAGGATCTTCAGCCTTTCGCCGCCGATCTGTATCCAGGCGCCCGGCGCCGGGTTGAAGGCACGGACGGCCCGTTCGAGCGCCGCCGCCGGCAGGCTGAAATCGAGCCGCGCTTCGGCCTTTCTGATCTTGGGGGCAAGGGTGACGCCCTCTGCCGGCTGTGGCACCGGCGCCGGCAGGGACGCCAGCGCCGTGACAATCTGCTCGGCACCGATGGCGGCAAGTTCGACCGTCAAATCCCCGGCGGTCTTGCCACCCACCGGCGTCGCCGCAGCAAGCAGCATGGGCCCCGTATCGAGGCCGGCTTCCATCTGCATGATCGTCACCCCGGTTTCGCTGTCGCCGGCCAGGATCGCCCGCTGGATCGGCGCGGCCCCGCGCCAGCGCGGCAGCAGCGAAGCGTGGATATTGATGCACCCGAGGCGCGGCGCATCGAGCACCGCCTGTGGCAGCAACAGGCCATAGGCAGCAACGATCGCGACATCGGCACCGAGCGCTGCAAACGCCGCCTGTTCGGCACTGTCGCGAAGCGTGCGAGGCATACGCACCGGCAGCCCCAGCGCCTCGGCACGCTGCTGAACCGCCGATCGGACCAGCGGCTTGCCCCGCCCGGCGGGCTGCGGCGCGCGTGTATAGACAGCGATGATGTCGTGACCGGCCGAAACCAGCGCATCGAGCGCCGGCACGGCAAAGGCGGGGGTGCCCATGAAGATGATCCGCATGGGGGGTGGTTAGAAGGAAGAGGCTGCCGGCGGCAAGAGGCGCGCGGCCCCTTGCAGCCGATCAGGCTCGATTGCAGGTTGGGTACGAAGCAAATGCCTTCGGCGGCCGGGGCCGATAGCCCCGGACCCCGTTCGATCCGGGAGCTCTGGCTCCAGACCGATGCAATCGGCTCTCGTTACGGATCAGTTGACCGCCACAACAGTCACGGCGCGGCGGTTGCGGGCAAAGGCGCTCTCGTCGGTGCCTTCGGCGACGGGGCGTTCCTTGCCGAAGCTGATCGTCGTCATCCGCGCCGTGGCAACGCCCTGGGCGGCGAGGAAATTCTTGGCAGCGGTGGCGCGGCGGTCACCGAGCGCAAGATTGTATTCGCGGGTGCCACGTTCATCGGCATGGCCTTCGATCGTCACCTTGACCTGCGGGTAACGCGCCAGCCATTCCGCCTGCTTCCCAAGGGTGACCTTGGCTTCGTCATCGATATCGTAGCTGTCGTAGGGGAACAGCACGGTATCGCTGCCCGACTGGGCGACGAAATCGGCGGCCGATCCCGGGATTGCGGTGCTGCCGACAGGTGCAGTGTCCATGCCGCTATTGCCGCTGGTTGCAGGTGTCTGCGTCGTGGGCGCGACTGCCGCGGTCGGCGGGGCCGGCGGCAGGTCCTTCTTCTTGGTGGTGCACGCCGACGCGCCGAGCGCCAGTGCGATAATGACCGGCAAGGTGACTGAACGCTGCGTCATTGAAAACCCTCTCCCTCGATAGCCCTGCGACATCTAGCACAGCCGGCGCCAGCTTCGCGACTCCTGTTAACGTCATGATTCACGGCAACAACGGACTCCAGGCCGGGTCCGATCCGTCCAGCGGCGTCGGCACCTTGCGCTCGTTCTGGCCCGACAGATCGACCGACCATAGATCGACGGGCCCGCCGCGGGTCGAACGCGAGAACAGGATTACCCGGCCGTTGGGGGACCAGGTGGCACCTTCGTCCTGATAGGCGTTGGTGAGCAGCCTTTCGCCGCTGCCATCGGGCTTCATCACGCCGATCGAGAAACGCCCGGCGCCGAAGCGGGTGAAGGCGATCAGATCGCCGCGCGGACTCCATACCGGCGACGCCGCCCGGCCATCGCCGAAGCTGATCCGCTGCTGGCCACCGCCATCGGCGCTCATCACGTAAAGCTGCTGCGTACCGCCGCGGTCGCTTTCGAAGACGATGCGGCTGCCGTCGGGCGAATAGCTCGGGCTGGTGTCGATGCCGGCCTGGGTGGTCAGCCGGGTGAGCTGGCGGCTGGCGAGATCGAGCCGGTAGATGTCGGTATTGCCGCCGATCGACATGGAAAAGATCAGCTTGCTGCCATCGGGCGAAAAACGCGGCGCAAAGCTCATGTTGGGGAAATCGCCGATCGCCACCTGGCGGCCAGAGCCGAGGGTGTAGAGCCAGACGCGCGGGCGATTGCCCTCGAACGACATGTAGGTGATCGTCTGCTGGTTCGGCGCGAAGCGCGGCGTGAGCACGAGGTTCTGGCCGCTGGTGAGGAAGCGGTGGCCGGCGCCGTCCTGGTCCATCACCGCCAGCCGCTTGATGCGGCGGGTGCGCGGGCCGGTTTCGGACACATAGACGACGCGGCTGTCGAAATAGCCCGATTCGCCCGTCAGGCGCGAATAGACAAGGTCGGCACATTTATGGGCGGCACGGCGCCAGCCCGCCGCCGTGGTGACGAAGCCCTGTCGCGCCAGTTCCTCGGCCGAGAACACGTCATAGGCGTAGCAGCCAACGGTGATGCCGCCGTCCGGATTGGCCGTGACGGTGCCGGTAACGAGTGCCTGGGCCGCGACCGTTCGCCAGTTGGGGAATTGCGGGCGCAGCACATCGTTGGGCGTGACGCTTGTGGTGTAGGCCGCCGGGTCGATCGGGCGGAAAAGCCCCGAGGATTTCAGATCGTCGGCGATGACCTTGGCGACGCGGCCGCCGAGTTCGGTCGTGCCGCCGGCTTCGGTGCTGGCTTCGGCCGTCGCGGCAAAGGCCGGCACGGCGACCGGCAGCGGCGCCGAAATACCCGAATTGATGTCGACCCGAATCGGTTGGGCAACCGCAGGGGCAGCGATGAGCGCAGCGAGCGCAAGAAACGGAATACGCATGTCGCAGCCCTAGCAGCCTGCTGGCGCAACGGGAACCGGTTAGCGCGGCCCGGGGCAGGAAATCCGGCCATAGCGCCGCACCGCCGCACCGCGAGCGATCATCGCGCACGAAAGGTCGACGCCATTGACCGTCACCCGCGCCAATATCCGGTCATAATGATCATAGCCTTGCGCATGGATCCGCACCGGCCCCGACTGAACCAGGCCGATCAGCACGCGCTTCGACGCCGCGCCATTGCCGGGGGTGCAGCGCCGTCCGGGATTGCAGTGGCCGCGAAGCTCGGGCGCGTCGATGCCGAGCAGGCGCACCCGGGCCGGCAGGTTGCGGCACGACAGCGTGTCGCCATCGCTCACCCAGGGGCGTTCGCAGATGATGGCAGGAGGCGGCAGCATGGTGGGCATCGGCCTGCTTCTGGCGCATCGCTGGCGCCGCGACAATAAGTTGACCGTTTCGACCCCCCGCGATTATAGGGCGCCTTCTTCACGCCTTTGGCAGCGTAGCTCAGTTGGTGAGAGCGCCGGATTCATAACCCGGAGGTCGGCAGTTCAAATCTGCCCGCTGCTACCATGATATCGGGGTTCGCCCGCGGACCCTGAAGTCTCGAGCAAACCGACGGCACAATCGTAAAGCACAGTGATGACACCGGTCTCCCCCCTGCCCTGGTCGCTTGTCATCCACGGCGGTTCCAGCCGCATGGCGCGGGCGACCATGGACGCCGCCGCCGAAGCCGGTTGCCGGGACGGACTGATGGCAGCGCTGGCCGCGGGCGAAGCCGTGCTTCGGGCGGGTGGCAGCGCGCTCGACGCTGTCGAGGCTGCCGTCGTCGTCCTTGAAGACGACCCGCATTTCAACGCCGGGCGCGGCGCCGTGTTCACCGCCGAAGGCCGCAACGAGCTCGATGCGGCAATCATGGACGGCACAACCCGTGCTGCTGGCGCCGTTGCCGGGGTTTCCGCCACGAAAAACCCCGTACGGCTGGCGCGTGCCGTCATGGCACGGACACCGCATATCCTGCTCGCCCGCGACGGCGCCGATGCCTTTGCCATCGAATCCGGGCTTGAAGCCGCCGCGCCGGGCTGGTTCCATACCGAGGAACGCTGGCGGGCGCTCGAAGCCATGCGCGCAGCGGCCGCTCGCGGCGAGCCCTTGTTCGACAAGACGCTCAAATACGGCACCGTCGGTGCCGTCGCGCGCGATGCTGCCGGCCATCTCGCCGCTGCCACCTCCACCGGCGGGCTGACCGGCAAGCGCTGGGGCCGCATCGGCGATTCGCCCTTGATCGGCGCCGGCACCTTTGCCGACGACCGGTCGGTGGCGATCTCGGCAACCGGCTCCGGCGAGGATTTCATCCGTATCGGCGCCGGACACGAGGTCGGGGCGCGCATCCGGATGCTCGGCGAAGGCGCACAGGCGGCCGCCGACTCGGTGATCGCCGAACTCGGCCGTGTCGAGGGCGATGGCGGGCTGATCTTCGTCGGCGCCGATGGCAGTGCCGGCTGGTCGTTCAACACCCCGGGCATGTTCCGGGGCTGCGTCACCGCCTCCCAAAAGGCCAAGGTGGCAATCTTCGACGACGAAGCCTAGGTTTGCGCGTCACTCAATTTGGAGCGCACCCGCGATGTCGATGCCTGCTGCCTTTCGCAACCGCCTGTCGATCCCGGTCATCGGTTCGCCGCTGTTCATCATCTCCGGGCCCGAGCTTGTCATGGCGCAGTGCCGCGCCGGCATCATCGGCAGCTTTCCCAGTCTCAATGCCCGGCCGATCGCGCAGTTCGAGGAATGGCTGCAGCGCCTCAACACCGAACTCGGCCCCGATGACGCGCCCTATGCCGTCAACCTGATCGTTCATAAATCCAACGATCGCCTGATGGCCGATCTGGAGTTGTGCGTGAAGTACAAGGTGCCGATGATCATCACGTCATTGGGCGCGCGCGAGGACGTCAATGAGGCGATCCACAGCTATGGCGGCATCGTCATGCACGACATCATCAACAACAAGTTCGCCCGCAAGGCCGTGGAAAAGGGCGCCGATGGCTTGATTGCCGTTGCCGCGGGCGCCGGCGGCCATGCCGGCACGATCTCGCCCTTCGCCCTGGTCCAGGAAATCCGCGAATGGTTCGATGGCCCGTTGGCGCTTTCGGGCAGCATCGCCAATGGCGCTGCCGTGCTCGCCGCCGAAGCCATGGGCGCCGACTTCGGGTATATCGGCTCGGCGTTCATCGCCACCGCCGAAGCCCGTGCCGTCGATGGCTACAAGGAGATGATCGTCGAATCGAACGCGTCCGACATCGTCTATTCTAACCTGTTCACCGGGGTGCACGGCAATTACCTGCGCCCCTCCATCGTCCGGGCCGGGATGGACCCCGACAATCTGGCGGTGTCGGACCCCAGCGCGATGAACTTCGGCAGCGGTGGCAATACCGACGCCAAGGCCTGGAAGGACATCTGGGGCTGCGGCCAGGGTATTGGCGCCGTCAAGGAAGTGCTGCCCGCTGCGGCACTGGTCGGTCGGTTGAAAGCCGAGTATGATGCCGCAAAGGCGCGCCTCGCCGGCCAATCGGCCGCAACGACCATGGGGGCGATCGCAGCGGAGTAACCTGCATGACCGACGGCTTCAGCGGCAAGACCCACCTCCTCTGGCTGGTGGGTGCGATCCTTGTCGGTTTCGCCAGCCAATATTGCATCAATTTCGGCGTTTGTGCGTTGCCGCTGTTGAACTGAAGCAACCGAGCCGGGAAGCAGCGCGAATGGAATTGTCGATCGACCTCGAAAGCCTGTGCCGCATCATGCTGCGGGCACGCGAATATGAGGCGCTGATCCCGGAAACCGACCCCGACGATGCTTCCAATGCCATCGACGACGGCGCTCGAGATTCGCTGGAGGACGGCGTCGATGAAGACGGCGGCGCCAACCCCGCCGAGGAAGAGCTTCGCGCCATCATCGACGACCTCGCCGATGACGAACAGGCCGAGGTCACAGCACTCGCCTTGATCGGCAGCGAAGTCTTTGACGCTTCGGAGTGGAGCGATGCGCTTGAAGCCGCCGAAGAATATGTCGACGACATCGCCGACTGGATCCTCGACCAGCCGGCCTTCAGCACCGACCTCGAAACCGGCATGGCCGCCTTTGGCATGAGTTGCACGGGCGTGGGCACCGTTTCCTGACAGCGGGCCATTGTTGGCCCTGATTTGGAGCCTCCGGCGGCTGGGGCCGGTGGCCCCAGACCCATTTTGTCGGGTTTTGCCGATGATACCCGGAGCAAGCCATCAGATCGAATGGGGTCCGGGGCCGCCGGCGGCATCTGGCCAAAATCGCGCAATCGCCTCAGCGCCCGGCGCCTTCGACCGCGCGGTTGAACCGCGCCAGATCCCCCGAAACGAGCGCCTGGTAACGTCCCAGCACCGCAGCGAGTTCGGCCTGCAGCACGTCATGCACCTGTCGCTGGCCTTCGGTTGGTGCGCCGCCGCCGGTGCCGACAAGCGCCATTAGCTGCGCGAGGCGATCGTTGAGCTGGATCGGAAAGGCGATCTTGTCCTTGGGGCTCTGGTTGCGAACCTGGTAAAGGCTGCCCTCGATTGCCCCGAGCGCGGCAATGATGCGGGTGCGGTCCCTGGCGAGCGCGCCTTCGACACGCAAGGCGCCGAGTTTCTCCCGCAGCGCCCTTATGTCGATCACCGTCTGGTTGGCGGCGCTGACCGCGTCGCGCAGCTTCAGCGCCATTGCGTGCCGCGCTTCGAGGTCGCCCGTGCGCGCTGCAGCCTGCCGCGGGTCGGCGGCGACGACGAGATCGCGAGTCAATTGCCGGTCGCCGAGATCGATCGCGACCTTGTAGGTGCCGGGAAGCACCATCGGCCCATTGGCCGGGTTGGGCGCTTCGAGGATCATGTTCGGAAATACCGTCGCGCCGTCATGGCGCAAATTCCACGCCATTCGATGCGCGCCGGCTTCGAGACGCTTCGGCAGGGCAAGGCGGCGAACCTGCCGGCCACCGCCGTCGGTCACCGACATCCGCGCGCCGTCCACCGGCGCATCGAGGTAGAAGTCGAGCTGGGCCGGAACGAGGTCGAGAACGGCGGGTGCCGGCTTGAACAGCGCAGAGTCGCCGGGCACGCCTTCGGCGGCGAGGTGGCGCAACGTTGCAAGCCCCTCCAGCACGTAGAACGACCGGCCATGGGTGGAAATGGCAAGCTCGTTGCCAACGACCTTGAGGCCCGAGACATGGGTGTCGGGCAGGTTGAGCGACAGCGAATGCCAGGAAGCGCCGGCGTCGAAGGAGGTGTGGACGCCATGCTCGGTGCCCACGAACAACAGGCCCTTGCGCTGGGGGTCTTCCACAATGGCGTGGGTGAAATGCTCGGCGGGCAGGCCCCCCTCGGCGCCTGTCCGGTCGATGCGCGTCCAGGTCGCGCCATGATCGGTCGTCTTGAACAGCAACGGCTGGCGATCGCCGAGCTCATGGCGTTTGGCGGCAAGCCAGGCGGTGCCGGCGTCATGATCCGACGCATGGATGAAGCTGATCCGCGCCGGCTGCGGCAGGCCCTTGGGCGTCACCGCCTGCCACGACGCGCCGGCATCGCGGGTGATGTGGACAAGGCCGTCGTCGGAACCCGTCCAGATCAACCGCGCGTCGAGCGGCGACGGCGCAATGGTGAAGATCGTTGCATAGACTTCGGGGCCATCCTGATCGGGACGGATCGGCCCGCCGGTTTCGCCCAGGGTCGCCGGATCGGCACGCGTGAGATCGGGGCTGATCTTCTGCCAGCTTTTGCCCTCATCAGTGCTGCGCCAGAGAAATTGCGAGCCGATATAGAGCGGGTGCGGTGCATGGGGTGAAAAGACCATCGGATAGGTCCAGTTCCAGCGCTCCTGCATCGTGCTCGCCGGCTGGCCCATGACGGCATAGGGCCAAGGCTGGACATCGCGTTCCAAGCCGCGGGCCAGGTCGACGCGATCGAGGGCGTTGGTCGCACCGACGAAGAACACGCTGGCGTCGGTCGGATGCGGGGCGACATAACCGCTTTCGCTGCCGGCGATGACCTCGAAATCGCCGAAATGATCGACATGGGGCTGGCGGCCGCCCCCGGATCGCCGGCTGGGAACGCAGATGGTCGAATTGTCCTGCTGGGCACCGCATAGCCGATAGGGAACGTCGTTGGTCGTTGCGAGGCGATAGATCTGGGCGGTCGGCAGGTCCTGTTCGGTCCAGGTTGCGCCGCCATTGACCGAGACGCTGCTGCCGCCATCATCGGCGACGACCATGCGCCTGGGGTTGGCGGGGTCGATCCACAGGTCATGGATATCGGCATGGCGGGTGCGCACCGGCGCGAAGGTCTTGCCGCCGTCGCTGGTCTTTTCGAGCATGAAACTGAGCACATAAAGCGTGTCGCGATCCACCGGATCGGGCCGCAGGCGCATGAAGTAGAAGGATCGCTGCCACAGCTTGGTGTCGGCGTTGATCCGCGTCCAGCTGGCCCCGGCATCGTCGGAACGGTAAAGCCCGCCTTCGGTCGCTTCGATATTGGCATAGAGGCGGTTCGAATCGGCCGGGTAGACGGCGATGGTCATCTTGCCGAGCACACCCTTGGGCAGGCCCGTGTTGCGGGTGATTTCGGTCCAGCTGTCACCACCATCGGTGGATTTGAATAGCCCGGAGCCCGGCCCGCCGCTCCACAGCTGCCAGGGCTTGCGATAGACCTGCCACAGCGTTGCATAGAGCGTCCGGGGATTATTGGGGTCCATGACGAGATCGAACGCCCCTGCCTTGGCGGAGCGGTAGAGGATCCTGGTCCAGCTTTTGCCACCATCGACCGAGCGGAAAACGCCGCGGTCGGCGTTATCGGCAAAGGGATCGCCCAGTGCTGCTGCATAGATGATGTCGGGGTTGGTCGGGTGGATGCGCAGCGCCGTGATCGTCCGGGTTGCCGCCAGCCCCATGTGCGTCCAGCTCTTGCCGGCATCGACGGAACGATAGACGCCATCACCCTGCATGACGTTCGATCGCAGTTCGCCCTCGCCCATGCCGATAGTGACGATATCGGGGTTGCTCGGGGCGACGGCGACAGCGCCGACCGAGGAACTGGCGATCTTGCCATCGGTGACCGCCCGCCAGCTGGTGCCGCCGTCTTCGGTTTTCCACAAACCGCCGCCGACAGCACCGAAATAATATTCGAACGGCCGGGCGGCATGGCCGGTGGCGGCAATGGAGCGGCCGCCGCGATGCGGGCCGACATTGCGCCATTCGAGCATCGAATAGGCCGCTTCGGGACTGGGAGCAGCGCGCGCGGCGGCCAGACTCGCCAGGCCGATGGCGATCGCGCTGAGCAGCCGCATGATCGGGTACTGACTGGCGGTGCGCATCGAATTTCCCCCCAAGGTTGGACCAGCCTCAATCGTCCTGGATGATCGCAGCGAACAGGCCGGGATCGACGTTGCCACCGCTGATGACGATCCCGACCGTCTGGCCGGCACAGTCGATCTTGCCGGCCAGCAGCGCTGCCAGCGCCACCGCGCCGCCGGGTTCCACGACAAGCTTCAGTTCGGCAAAGGCAAAGCGCATCGCTGCCTTTACCGCGTCATCGCTGACCGCAAGCCCGCCGGTGAGCGTCTGGCGATTGACGGCAAAGGTCATTTCGCCGGGCTGCGGCGCCAGCAGGGCATCGCAGATCGAGCGCGCATCGGCGGCATTGGTCTCGCGCTCGCCGCTGACGAGCGAGCGTCGATGGTCGTCGAAGGCGGCTGGCTCGACACTGTAGACGCGGGTTGCCGGGCTTTCGACGCGAAAGGCCGCCGAAATGCCCGCGACGAGCCCGCCGCCACCGCAGCAGACGAGCAGCGCATCGAGCGCGACGCCAAGTTCGCGTGTCTGTTCGGCAATTTCGAGGCCGCAACAGCCTTGCCCCGCTATGATGTGGGGATCGTCAAAGGATGGCACCAGCGTTGCGCCGCGTTCCACGGCAAGGCTGGCGCCGATCGCTTCGCGGCTTTCGGTGTAGCGATCCTAGAAGCGGATTTCGGCACCGAGCGCCCTTGTATTGGCAATCTTTACCGCCGGCGCATCGGCCGGCATGACGATAACCGCGGGCATGCCGAGCAGCCGCGCCGCCAGTGCCACGCCTTGCGCATGGTTGCCCGACGACCAGGCGACGACGCCGGCCGCGCGCTCGGCGCCGGCAAGTTGGGACAGGCGGTTACAGGCACCGCGAAACTTGAAGGACCCGGCGTGTTGCAGGTTTTCCGCCTTGATCAGCACGCGGGCGCCAAGCCGCGCATCGAGCGCAGCGGACCGTAGCAGCGGTGTGTGGACAGCAACGCCCCGCAAGCGCTCGGCAGCGCGCTGGATTTCGGCGTGGAGTGCCGGGATGTCGGCAAGGTTCAAAGTGCACCTCTCGGGTCGTTCTGGGTTTTCGCCCTTGGCCACTTCAGCCTATCCTCGAGCAGCAACGCAATTGCAGAAGGGCGCAGATGACGACACCCCATCAGGCGATCACCACCGATCAGGCACCGCGCCCCGGTGGCCATTATGCGCAAGGTGTGCTTGCCGGCGACTGGCTGTTCGTTTCGGGTCAGTTGCCGATCGAACCCGGCGGCAGCGTCCGGAACGGCGACGCTTTCGCCGACCAGGCCGATCTTGCGCTGCGCAATGCGCTTGCCATCGTGCGCGCCGCCGGCAAGGCGCCCGAGCAGGTCGTCAAGGCGACGCTGTATGTCGCCGGTATCGGCAATTGGGGGGAAGCCAACGCCGCTTTCGCGCGTGCCTTCGGCGATCATCGGCCGGCCCGCTCGATCGTGCCGGTGCCCGAACTGCATTTCGGCGTGCTGATCGAAGTCGAGCTGATCGCGCTGTAGGGCCATTCAGGCGCCTTCCGGCACGGGGTCGGCACCAAGCTCGCTGTCGAGCCGGCGCGATACGGCCAGCGGCGATCCGGTACGCCGCGCAGCCCGCGAATAAAGCAGCGGGATGAGGAACAGGGTGATGATGGTGGCCAGCGACACGCCGGCGACGATGACCACGCCGATGGCGGAGCGCGCACCGGCCCCGGCGCCCGAACTGAGGGCCAGCGGCACCGCCCCCAGCACCGTCGCGATCGATGTCATCAGGATCGGCCGCAGGCGACGCGCTGCCGCCTCGTTGATCGCGTCGGCAAAAGCCATGCCCTCGTCGCGAAGCTGGTTGGCGAATTCGACGATGAGGATGCCGTTCTTGGCAGCCAGCCCGACCAGCATGACAATGCCGATCTGGCTGTAGAGGTTGAGAGTCATCCCCGCCAACGCCAACCCGATGACGCCGCCGCCGACGGCAAGGGGCACGGTGGTGATGATGATGGCGGGGTGGACGAAGCTTTCGAACTGCGCCGCCAGCAACAGATAGATGATCACGATGGTCATGCCGAACACCAGCCAGATGGCGCTGTCGGTCTGCTTCAATGACTGGCTTTCGCCGCGGTAGCCGATGGCCAGGACTTCAGGTGACTTCGCGGCTTCGGCTTCAAGGAATGCCAGTGCACTGCCCAGCGAATAGCCCGGCGCCAGCCCGCCCTGCAGGGTGATGGCGCGCATCTTGTTGAAACGCCCGAGCTCGCGTGCCGAGGCACTGTCGCGGGTGTGGACAAGGTTGCCGAGTGGCACCAGCGTACCCAGTCGCGAGCGTACGTAAACCGAATCGAGCCGTGCCTCGGTATCACGCCCGGCGGCCTCGGCCTGGACGATGACGCGATATTCCTCGCCGTCCTCGACATAGGTCGAAACCCGGCGTGACCCCATCAGCGTCTGCAACGCCTGGCTGACATCATCGACCGACACCCCAAGGTCTCCGGCACGGGCGCTGTCGACATCGATCAGCATCTGCGGCTTCGATTCGACATAATCGGCATCGATGTTGACCAGGCCCGGGTTGGCGTCGGCGGCAGCGAGCAGCCGGTCCCGCGCCTTGGCGAGTGCCTCATAGCTTGCGCCGGCGATTACGAAATTCACCGGCTGGCCCCGCCCGCGGCCGAGCGACGAGCGCACGGTGGCATTGCCGCGCACCCCGGTGACATTCTGCATCCTGGCGGTAATCTCGCGCGCCACATCCGCCGATTTGCGGGTACGGTCCTCCCAGGGGCGCAGATAGACGGTCATCTGCCCGGAATTGAAATCCTCCGATGCCCCTTGCGCCGCCGGGTAGCGGGCGTTGAAACCGCGGACCGGCGCCATGCCTTCCGTCATCGGCAGCAACAGCTGCTCGACCTCGCTCGAATAGCGGCCGAGCTGCGCGAAGCTGGTGCCTTCGGGGGCGTTGAGCCGCACTTCGAGGACGCCGGTATCCTCGGGCGGGATCAGCTCGACATTGAGCGTGGTGAAAAGCCAGCCGCCGAGACCCTGAAACGCAATGACAGCGACGACAGGCAGCAAGGGCCGCGCAACGGTGCGGCGCAGGGCCCGCTGATAGCCCCGCTCCAGCCCGCCGAAGGCGCGGTCGACGAACGCCGACATGCGGCCGCCTTCGCCGCGCCGCAGCAGCTTCGAACACAGCATCGGCACCAGGGTCAGGGCCAGCACCCCCGACAGTGCCACGGCAGCAATCATCGCCGCTGCCAGTTCGCGGAACAGCAGCCCGGTCTGGCCGGCAATGAACATCAGCGGGACGAATACCGCGCAGACGACAAGCGTCGTCGAGATGACGGCAAATCCCACCTGGCGGGTACCGCGAAAGGCGGCAACCAGCGGGCTTTCGCCGTTTTCAATGCGGTGGTGGATGTTTTCGAGGACGACGATGGCATCGTCGACGACAAGGCCGATGGCGAGGACCAGCGCCAGCAAGGTCAGCTGGTTGATCGAGTAATCGAACAGCCACAGCACCGCAAAGGTGCCGAGCAGGCAGATCGGCACGGTGATGGCGGGGATCAGCGTCGCCCGCCAGCTGCCGACAAAGACGAAGATGACGAGCACGACGAGCAGCGTCGCTTCGAACAACGTCTTCCAGACCTCGTCGATGGCGCGTTCGATGTAGAGCGAATTGTCCGATCCCATCGCCACGGTGACGCCGTCGGGAAGGCCGGGTTCGATCTCGGCGACCATGGCCTTGACGGCGCGGGCAACCTCGAGCGTGTTCGCGCCCGATTGCCGGACCACGCCAAGGCCAAGCGCCGTCTCGCCCTTGAAGCGGAACGACGTATAGGGGTTCTCGGCGCCCTGCTCGACGCGTGCCACATCGCCGAGCCGCACTAGATAGCCATCGGCACCGCGGCCGATGACCAGGGCGCGAAACTGTTCCGGAGTCTGGAAGCCGCGCGTCACGCGAAGCGAGACATTCTGCTGGCTCGATTCGATGCGCCCGGCCGGCAATTCGACATTCTGCCGGCGCAACGCCGCTTCGACATCGTTGGGGGTCAGGCGAAACGCTGCCAGACGTTCGACATCGAGCCATATCCGCATCGCCGGGCGTGCCTCGCCGCTGAACTGCACCAGCGCCACCCCCGGGATGGTCGAGAAGCGATCGACCATGAAGCGTCCGACCCAGTCCGACAGCCGGGTCTTGTCCCATGCCGGCGCGCGGATGACGACATAGATGATGGGCTGGGCATCGGCATCGATCTTGCGAACCTCGGGCGCGATGACTTCATCGGGCAGGTCGTCGATCGCCCCGGCAACCCTGTCGCGGACGTCATTGGCCGCATTGTCGACATTGCTCGACGGCTTGAATTCGATGTTGATGTCCGACCGGCCATCGGACGATCGCGACGAGATCGTCTCGATCCCTTCGATCCCCGCCAGGCGTTCCTCGAGCGGTTGGGTGACGCGGCTTTCGACAACCGATGCCGCGGCACCCGTATAGACCGTGTTGACCGACACGATCGGGGGTTCGGTTTCCGGATATTCGCGCACCGACAGGTTGAAATAGGCGGCAAGGCCGACCAGCGTGATGAGGATCGCGCCGACAGCTGCCAGCACCGGACGCTTCACCGAAACATCGGACAGCATCATGGCGCGGCAACAACGCTGGCATCGTCACGGCGCACCCGCACGCGGCTGCCGTCGCTGACCTTCACCACGCCTTCGGTGATGACCCGGGCGTCGGCGGCAAGGCCGGTGACTTCGATAAGCCCGGCATCGCGCACCCCCGCGGTAACCCGGGTGCGCCGCGCCTTGCTCGATTTGTCGACGAGATGGACGAAACGCTCGGCGCCTTCGCCGGTGATTGCCATTTCGGGAACCGCAAGCCCGGTGCGGGCTTCGGCCTCGATGCCGATGGTGAGCAACATGCCCGGTTTCAGCCGGTTGTCGGGATTGGCGAGGACGGCGCGGACCGTGACCGCGCGGGTGGCGGGATCGATCACCGGATCGATCGTCTCGATCGTGCCGCGCACCGGCTGGTCAGGCCAGGCCGCCGAGGTGGCAACGATCGGCTGGCCGCGCCTGAGACTGCGCAGCGCCGTTTCCGGCACCGTGAAATCGAGCTTGATCCGTGACAGGTCGCTGATGGTCGCGATGGGGGCCCCGGCGCTGACGATTGCGCCTTCCGAAATGGTCCGCAGCGAGGCAAAGCCCGAAAACGGCGCGCGGATGACACGATCGGCAATCTGCGCTTCGGCGCTCGCCGCCTGGGCTTGTGCCCGGCGCGCCGCCGCTTCCTGCTGATCGACGAGTGTGCCGGTGGCAAAGCCGCGCAAGCCGAGCGCCTTGACGCGCTCGAGCTGGCTGAGCGCCTGCTTGGCCTCGGCGCGTGCCCCGGCCAGAGCGGCCTGTTCCTCATCCTGCGCGAGCATGGCGATGACCTGGCCCTTGCGGACAAAACCGCCATCGCTGAACGACAGCTTGTCGACACGCTCGGTCACCGGCGACGACAATGTCACCTGCTCGTTGGCGCGCGCTGTCCCGACCGCCTCGATGCGGTTCATGAAGCGATGCGCCGTCGGCGTCGCCACAGCGACGAGCGGCGGTTGCTTGCCGCCGGGTTTGGCCGCGCCATTGGCGCTGTCGGCACTGCACCCGGCGACGGCAAACGACAGCATGGCCAGTGCCGCGCCGGCCAGGGTCGGGCGCAGTCGCTGTGGACATGTCATCGCAAGACGCATTTTCGGGCCCGGTCATGAAGATTCGCGCCGGCAGATCACCGGGCCGTCACAAAGCGCCACATTATGCCGTGTCCTGCAATGCGAATTTCGAGCACGCCGCCGGCGGCATCGGTGCAATGGCGGCACCACGGCCGGTGTGGCGCAAAGGCAGCACGACGAAATTTTGTTGCTTCGTGATATCAGGGCCGTTGGCATTTCGTGCGTTGGTGATAACCTTGGGCTATCGTCTGGCCACATGGGGCGGAAAGCCTGTAGAAGGGAGTACGCGATTGAATCTCCGGCAGATCGAGGTGTTTCACGCCGTCTATTCGGTCGGTTCGATCAGCGGTGCGTCACGCCTGCTCAACGTGTCCCAGCCCTCTGTGAGCAAGGTCATCCGCCACGCTGAATCGCGGCTCGGCTTTCCGTTGTTCAAGCTGGTCAAGGGGCGGTTGATGGCAACCCCTGAATCGCACGTGCTGTTCCGCGAAGTCGATGATCTGCATGCCCGGATCGACACGTTCCAGCGTACCGCCCGCAACCTGCGTTCATCGCTCGCCGGCAAGATCCGCATGGGGGTCCTGCCGTCGTTGGCACTGTCGATCACCCCCGAGGTCGTGGCGCGCTTCCGGCGCCGGCTGCCCGGCGTCGCGTTCGATGTCAGTGCCATTCACCATGACCGTTTTCGCGATGCGCTAGTATCGCGCGAATGTGATTTCGTGATTGGCCATCACCTCCTCCCCGGTCCGGAATTTGCAAGCATTCCCCTGGGGTTGGGTCATGTCGGCGCCTTGTGCAAACGCGGCCTGCTGACGTCGCCCGAACCGACCGTCAGCCTCCATGATCTTCGCCACAAGGACGTCATCGGCCTGGCCCCCGGCGTCGCCATCGGTGATCTGCTTGGCGTCGAAAGTGGCACGGAAGCCGTGCAACCGGCGATCGTCGTCCATTCGGTCTATATCGCTGCCGGCATGGCGCGGCATGGTGCCGGTATTGCGCTTGTCGACGAATTCACCGCCCGCGGTTTCGTCGATCACGAGCTCGAGTTTCGCCTGTTGAACCCGCCGGTAACCTTCGAGCTGAAGGCGCTCCACCTGATCGAACAACCGCTTTCGCGGCTTTCGCGCAGCTTCCTCGACCTGCAACGCCTCGTGATGCGCGAAACGATTTCGCCCCTGCCGGGCTTGCCGGAAGACGATGACGAAACTTAGCCACAGGCTATGGATGTCAGCACAGTCTGAATAGGCCTTGTGCTTGCTGCACACCGCGGGTTCCACCAAAACGCCCGCAATCCGGCAGGTTGGGAGACGTCGTGCCTTCTGGACACGCCGAATCGAGCCTGGCGGCCCTGCTGCCGATTCGCGGGAGCGCCCGTCCTGACGCCATGGAGCACGACCTGTGAATCTCGCGCGATTTGAACGCCGCCGCTACACACCGCACGCCACGGCCATCGAACCGATGCCGCATTTGTCGAAGGCGCTGGGCGGGGCCCGGCTGCTGATCAAGCGCGACGATCTGCTGGGGTTGACCGGTGGCGGCAACAAGACCCGCAAGCTGGAGTTTCTCGTCGCCGATGCACTGGCCCAGGGTGCCGACACATTGATCACCGTTGGCGCGGTGCAATCCAACCACTGCCGGCTGACCGCGGCCGCTGCCGTGCGCGAAGGGTTGAAGTGCCAGCTGGTCCTCGAGCAGCGAGTCCCCGGCAGCTATAATCCCGGGGCATCGGGCAACAACTTCCTGTTCGATCTGCTCGGTGTCGAAAAGATCGAAGTCGTCGAGCTCGGCGCCGACATGGCCGGCGCCATGGCGAAAATGCAGGCCGATCTCGCTGCCCAGGGCCGCCGCGGCTACATCATCCCGGGGGGCGGATCGAACCCGCTCGGCTCGCTTGGCTATGTCGCCTGTGCCGAGGAAATCCTGCAACAGGCGTTCGAACAATCCCTCAAGATCGACCGCATCGTCGTCGCCAGCGGCAGCGCCGGCACCCATGCCGGGCTTGTGACCGGGCTGATCGGCAACAGCGCCGGCATCCCGGTGACAGGCATCAACGTCCGCCGGCCGCGCCCCGAGCAGGAGGGCAATGTGCACAAGCTCGCCGTTGAAATCGCAGCCTTCACCGGTATGGCTGCACCGATTCCGCGTGACGCCATTGTCTGCCGCGACGAATGGGTGGGGCCGGGCTATTCGCTGCCGACCCCCGAGATGATCGACGCCGTCCGCCTGTTCGCCCGCACCGAAGGCGTGCTGCTCGATCCTGTCTATACCGGCAAGGCCGCCGCCGGCCTGATCGCCCTTGTCCGTTCGGGCGAAATCCCCGCCGATGAAACCGTGCTGTTCGTCCATACCGGCGGATCGCCGGTGATTTATGCCACCCAAGCGATCCTGGAGACGCGCGCCGCCTAGATTGCGTTAAAAGACAAAAGCAAGCCTCCGGCGGCCGGGGCCGGCGGCCCCGGACCCCGTTCAATCAGTTGGCTCGGTCCGTTGCGAAAGGGTGGAGCCCAACGAAAGGGGTTTGGGGCCGTCGGCCCCAACCGCCAGCGGCTCTGATTTCAGGCCTGCGCGACCAACTCTGGGCGGCTGCAGTTGGCCATAGCCTGTGGCTATGGCCCTCATCATCCTTGCTAGACCCGATGCGTCGATGCCAACTCGATTTGCATCGGCTGCCGGTTATTCTCGCCTTCGGGAGAAGGGGGACGGCGCGCCAGCGCGTTCGGACCCTGTGCGAACAGTGACGTCATTGCGCTGTTCGCGAAAGGAAATGGGGAATTTCATGCGCGCCTTGCTGCTGACCACCACCATGCTGGCTGTTGTTTCGGGCTTTGCCCTCGCGCCGGTCATGGCACAGCTTGCGCCCGCCACATCGGCCCGCATCAGCGACCCGACAACGGCGATGCCGGAAGCGCCGGGAACCGACTATTTCCTCGCCAACAACACCCAGCTCGAAAAGTGGTTGAAGACCATTGCCGGCGAAAGCGACCGGATGAAGCTTGTCAGCATCGGCCAGAGCGCCGAAGGCCGCGAACAATATATGGCGGTCATCTCGTCGCCCGATAACATCAAGAACCTGGAAAAATATCGCGAGATTTCAAAGAAGCTGGCGCTCGCCAAGGGGCTGACCGATGAATCGGCAAAGGCGCTTGCCGCTGAAGGCAAGGCCGTCGTGTGGATCGATGCCGGCCTTCACGCCACCGAAGTCACCAACGTCCAGGCGCACATCCAGATCATCCACGAGATGTTGACCAAGAACGATCCCGAAACGCTGCGGCTGCTGAACGACGACATCATGCTGTTCGTCTTTGCCAACCCCGACGGGCTCGAACAGGTTGCCAACTGGTACATGCGCCCAACCGACAAGACCAAGCGCGACACCAATTCGATCCCGCTGCTGTACCAGAAATATATCGGCCACGATAACAACCGGGACAGCTTTGTTTCGAACCAGCCCGAAACCACCAACATGAACAAGGCCGCCTATCGCGACTGGTTCCCGCAAATTCTTTACAATGAGCATCAGACAGGGCCAGTCGGCACGGTCGTCTTCATCCCGCCGTTCCGCGACCCCTATAATTACAATAACGAGCCACTGGTCATCAACCAGACCGATGCCGTCGGCACGGCGATGCACGCCCGGCTGGTGGCCCAGGGCAAGGCCGGGTCGATCTCGCGGTCAGGCGCGCCCTATTCGACCTGGTTCAACGGCGGCGTCCGTACCATCGGCTATTTCCACAACCAGATCGGCATCCTGACCGAAATCATCGGCAGCCCGACACCGATGGAAATTCCCTTCGTGCCGGCCAATCAGCTCAATCGCCAGGACCAGGTGATGACGATTGCGCCGCAGAAATGGCATTTCCAGCAGTCGCTCGACTATATCAAGGAAATGGACCGCGCCGTGCTCGACTATGCGTCGCGCTATCGCGAAACGGTCCTCTACAACCGCTACATCATGGGTCGCAACCAGATCCAGAAAGGCAGCGAGGACAGCTGGGTCGTCACGCCCAAGCGCATCGAGGCCGCCAAGGCCGAGGCCGCCAAAATGGCCAAGCCAGCGAGCGGCAGCCCGCTCGACGGGCTTGTCGGCTATGATACCCGCGCCATCATCCCGTCATCGCTCTACAAGTCCGTCGTGCAGGACCCCGCGATGCGCGCGCCGCGCGCCTATATCATGTCGGCCACCGGGCAAGCCGACATGCCGACGACGGTCAAATTTCTCAATGCGCTGATCAAGACCGGCATCGAGGTCGAAAAGGCCGACGCGGAGTTCAGCTTTGGCGGCAAGACCTATCCTGCCGGATCGTACATCGTCCGCACCGACCAGGCCTTCCGCCCGCATGTCCTCGACATGTTCGAGCCGCAGGATCACCCGCAGGATTTCGCCTATCCCGGTGGGCCGCCGATCCGTCCCTATGACGTTACCGGCTATACCCTGGCCTATCAGATGAATGTCGAGGTCGACCGGATGCTCGATGGCGCGCCCCAGCACTTTCCGCTCGTCGCCGATCTGATCGAAACACCGCCAGCCGGCCGGATGCTCGGTTCGGGCACTGCTGGTCATGTCGTGAGCCATGCCACCAACAACAGCTTCACCCTGACCAACCGCCTGCTCAAGGCCGGCGTTCCGGTGTTCTGGATGAAGGACGCCACCAATGTCGGCGGTACCGCCCTCGCGCCTGGCGCCTTGTGGATTCCGGCAAGCAGCCGCGCCCGGACAATTCTCGAAGAAGCAACACGGTCGCTCGGGCTCGATGTCCATGCCGTCGATGCCAAACCCGCCGGCGACACCATGCCGATCAAGCAGCCGCGCATCGGTCTGGTCGATATCTATGGCGGCTCGATGGCCTCGGGCCACACCCGCTGGATCCTCGAGCAGTATGAATTCCCCTATTCCAAGGTGTACCCGGCCGAACTCGACAAGGGCGGCCTCAATCGCAAATATGATGTTCTGGTCTTCCAGGGCGATCTGATGGGCCGCGAAGGCCGCGGCCGGGGCCAGCCCAAGGCCGAGGATATCCCGGCGCAATGGCACATGGCCCTTGGCAACATCACGCCGGAAAAGACCATGCCCCAGGTCGCCAGCTTCGCCAGCAGCGGTGGGACCGTCATCACCGTCGGCAACGCCTCCGTAATGGCCGCCGGACTTGGCGTGCCGGTCGTCAATGCGCTCTCGGCGGTCGATGCCAGCGGCAAGCGCTCGACGCTGCCGAGCACCAAATTCTACGTCCCGGGCTCGGTCCTCGAAGCCAAGGTCGATAACGGCAACCCGCTTGCCTTTGGCATGCCCGAAACGGCGATGGTCTTCTACAACAACAACCCGACCTACACGATCAACGGTGATGCTGCCGGTGTGAAGCGCGTCTCCTGGTTCGCCAGCGAGGACCCGCTCAAGTCGGGTTGGGCCTGGGGGCAAAAGGCACTCAACGACACCACCGGCGTGATCGATGCCGATGTCGGCAAGGGCAAGGTGTTCATCCTCGGTCCCGAAGTGACCCAGCGCGGCCAGGCCTATGGTACCTTCAAGTTCCTGTTCAACGGGCTCTATTATGGCCCGAGCCAGGCGGGCCGGAAGTAAGGGGGCCGGCGGCCCCGGAGCTCAAATTGTCGGGGCTCACTCAACGCATCTTAAAGATATGGGGTCTGGGGCCCTAGGCCCCAGCCGCCGGAGGCCCTACTCCAGTCCGGCCGTCGCCAGGATCGTAGCGAGCCCGATGCGTTTCACCCTCAAATTGTTGGGCTTTTCGACGGAAATCCACTCATCGAGCGAGTGATTGCGGCCACTGATGGCGACGCGCGATATGGTAATCGCGGGGATGCCGAGGCTGATCGGAATGTTCGAATCGGTCGATCCGGAACTATATTTGACCTCAATACCCTCGGCGGCATGGGCGGCCGTCGAATATTGCACGATATCGGCGGTTAGCGGGGTCTGGCCTGCCGGGCGGTCGCCGACCAGCACCGGTTCCACGGTGATCCGGCCTTCGCGGGTCGACCGCGCCCGGTTCTCGGTCTCCGCGGCTTCATTCAGGATGGCGAGGAAACGTGTTTCGACCTTGGCGAGCTCGGCGGCGCTTGCCGATCGCATATCGAATTCCATCCAGACTTCGCGCGGGATGGCATTGACCGAGGTGCCGCCGCCGACGACGCTGGCGCTATAGGTGGTCTTGGGATCGGCAGGCACGTCAATCTTGTAGAAGTCGACGACGGCCTGCGACATTGCCGTCATCGGGTTGACCAGGCCGAAAGCACCATAGCTGTGCCCGCCCGGGCCCTTGAACATGACGCGATAGCGTTTCGAACCGGCGCCGCCTGTCGTCAGGCTGTCCATGCCGCCACCATCGATCGAAAAGAACGCCTTGGCCCGGTCCTTGTACTTGCTCTTGGTGAACAGGTAACGGACCCCGCGCAGGTCGCCGCGGCCTTCCTCGCCGACAGTCCCGACGAACAATATGTCGGCCTTGGTTGCAATGCCGCCGGCATTCAACGCATCGATATAGGCGAGCTGTGTCGCCAGCCCGGTGCTGTCGTCACCCACCCCCGGCGCATGCAACCTGTCGCCGTCGCGGCGGACCTTGACCGGTATTCCTTCGGGGAAGACCGTGTCCATGTGCGCCGAAACGACGATCAGGCCGTCGCCACCGCCCTTGCGGAGCCCGACAACATTGCCCTCGGCATCGATCTCGACATCCTGAAGGCCGCGCGCCGCGAACATGTCTCGATAGGCCTTGGCGCGGACGGCTTCCTTGAATGGTGGCGCCGGGATTTCCGTGAGAGTGATGATGTCCGCCACCCATTTGTCATGGCCGGCTTCGATGGCCGCCATCGCCTTGGCGAAGCCCGGGCTGGCCTCGATCCGCTTGATCGTCGCGACTGCCGCGGGCGTGGGCGGTGCGGCGGCCAGCGGTGCGGCGCCGAGCAGCAAGGCGGTAGCAAGGATGTTGCGCATTAGAGCCTCCGGCGGCCGGGGCCGGCGGCCCCGGACCCAGCTTGTTTGGTTGTGGCGCGCGTAACGAAGCGGGTTCTGCCAGGCACGGGGTCCGGGGCCGCCCGCCTCATTTCATCGTTGCGCCGGCCAGCGACAGCACCGTCGCCAGACCAATCGCAAAGTGTTTGACGCTTTCGGGGCGGTCGAGGATCAGCGCTTCGTCGAGGGAATGGCTGCGCTCGGTTTCGAAACCCGATCCGAGCGTGACAGCCGGAATCCCCAGGCTCATCGGCAGGTTGGAATCGGTCGAGCTCGCACCGAAACGCGGAGTGACCCCATCGGCTGCCATCGCCGCGCCAGCGGTTTGCACAATGTTGGCGGTGAGCGGCGTGGCGCCGACGGGCCGGTCGCCGATTTCCTTGATTTCGGCCGTGATCGGGCCCTTTTCGGTCGAGCGCGTGCTGTTTTCGGCGGCAACGGCCTTGGGCACCAGCGCGAACAGATAATCCTGTTCGGCCTTCAGCGCAGCGGCGCTTTCGGAACGCATGTCGACGGTCATCGCCATTTCGAACGGGATCGAGTTGACCGACGTACCGCCCTCCACAATGCCGACGTTATAGACGGTGCGCGACTCCTTGGGCACTTCCATCTTGCCGAATTCGACGATGGCCGCTGCCATCGCATAGGCCGGGCTGACGAGGCCGAAAGCCCCCAGGCTGTGGCCGCCGGGGCCCTTGAAAATGACCTTGTAACGCTTTGAACCGACGCCGGCATTGGTGACCCGACCGCGACCGGGCTCGAACGAGATGAACTGCTTGTCGACGTCCTTGTACTTGCCCTTGGTGAGGAGGTAGCGGACGCCGCGCAGATCGCCGGGGCCTTCCTCGCCGACATTGCCGACGAACAGGATGTCGCTCTTGGTGCTGATATTGGCGGCCTTCATGGCGCGGATGAAGGCAAGCAGAACCGGCAGGCTGCAGGTATCGTCGCCCACCCCGGGTGCGAGCAACTTGTTGCCCTCGCGGCGCACTTTGACGTTCGTGCCGGCTGGAAACACCGTGTCGAGATGGGCCGCAACGATCAGAAGTGGCCCGCCGCCGGTGCCTTTGCGGATTCCCATCGCACTGCCTTCGGCGTCGATCTCGACGTCGGTCAGCCCTTCGGCGCGCAACATTTCGAGATAGGCGCGCGCGCGGACATTCTCCTTGAACGGCGGCGCCTCGATCTCGGTCAGCGTGATGACGTCCTTGATGATCCGGTCATAATCGGCGTCGAGCGAGGCCCGCGCAACGGCGAAGCTCTTGCTTCCCATCAGCTTCTTCATTGCAGCGATGCGTGCGGGTTCGACGGTCTGCGCAGCGGCCGGCAGCGCCGACGCCGCCAGCAGAACGGCCGCGATCGATCCGGGCAGTTTCATGTCAATCTCCTTGGGGCTGTTGCAGCCAACGGCTTACTTTGCGGCAACCCGAATGATGCCGACACCGTTTTCGATGGTGATGGTCGTGCCATAGGGTTGCGACAGGCGCTGCATCCGTTCGAGAATGCGCCGGCCAATGGTGGCGTCGGCGAGGCCAGGCACACCCTTGGCCGCCCCCTGGATCGAAACCCCCAGATCGATGGGGTAAAGGCGGATTTCGGACACATTGCCACCGGTGTAGCGACTGACGGCAATCACCGACTCATAAAGGTTGGGATCGCTGAACGAGCGCTCATTGCGCGACTGGAGCAGCTCGGGCGCCGTCATCGCCGCCGGATCGGCGTCATACTGGTCGTAGATATCGGCCGGCATCGCATCGAGCGAATTGTTCATCATGGCAAAATTGCCAAGCGAATAGAAAATTGGCTTGCCCTTGTAGATTTCGATGCCGCGAAGCTGGTGCGGGCCATGGCCGATGAAAGCGTCGGCGCCTGAATCGATTACCTTGTGCGCAAATTCGACTGCAAAAGGCGCAGGTACCTGGCTGCCGTTACCGGGTTCATGGTTGTGGAGCGAGTAAGCAACGAAATTGCCGTTCTGATGGGCCTGCCGGACCGAGGTCAGATTGGCGCGCTCGTCGCGGGTATTGGTGATGTAGCGGGTGTCCATCGGCACCTTGGCCTCGGCCACGGCTTCATAACGCATGCCGTTGAGGCGTACAGGCGCCCCTTCGCGCGTGCCGGCAAGCCGGGCGAGGACCGCCAGATCGCTGGCGGCAACCTGGCCGATGCGTTCGGTGCGCAGTGCATTCACGCCCGGCCGTCCGGGCACTTCGCCAAGCGCGTCCGATGCGCGCGACATAGGCGTAAAGCTCGAACTTGCAGCGACAAGCGCAATCCGTCCGGCCGGGGCATCGAAATAGCGCGGTGCCCGCGCCGAGGACAGGTTGTGCCCGGTGCCGGCATGGACGAGATGAGCGTCGTCGAGCACCTGCAGGGTTTCGGCAAGGCCTTCGGCACCCCAGTCGGTCGCATGGTTGTTGGCATGGCTGACGATATCAAAGCCCATCCTGGCCAGATCGGGCGCAACGGCAGGGTCGGAAATCAGCCAGGTGCCGCCCGATTCAGCCTGTGGCGCGCCCTTGAAGCGCGTCAGGTCGACACTGGTCATCTCGTAATTGCCGAAGGTCACATCGGCATCGCGCAAAATCTTGACCATGCCCGGCGAGCGCCGCTCGAGCGTCGCGAGCATCGGCCGCAGGTAAATGAGGTCGCCCACGGTAGCGAAAGTGAAGCCATCGGCCACCGGCGTGCTCGGCACCGGCTTGACCGGCGCGGCTTCGGCGGACTGTGCCGAAGCCGCACTTGCCGTGCCCAGCATGATCGACACTGCCGCCAGCAAAAGTCGGGCCCTGGTTCTGGGCCCGAAAGCCCCGGTCGCTGGCTGCAGTCTGATCATGGTTCCCCCCTCGATATCAGTCGCGCTCGCTATCAGCCGAAGTTGAAACGAAGGCCGATGCGGAAGGTACGGCCAAGGAAATCGTAGAGCGTCTGGTTGATCCCCGTATCGACATTGGAGTTGTCCGACGGCCCCTTGCCGATCAGCACCGGATCGGTGTTGAGCAGGTTTGCAACGCGCAAGAACAACTGCGGCTTCACGCTCTCGATCGGCAGCGTGTAGGCGAAATAGGTGTCGAGGTAGAAGGCGCCCGCGATCCGGTTGTTGGCGATGGTCCGGTTGATCGCATTGGTCGCCGGGCAGCCCGTCGTGCATTCGAAGAACTGGTTATTGTAAACGCCGCCACTCAGGCCGCGTCCGATAAGCTGCATGGTGAAGTTTTCGACCGAATAGCCGAGCGTGGCACGGTAGGACCATTTCGGCGGGCCGCCGAACGAGTTTTCGCCAACCGAGTCCGTCGGCGGGTCGATACCGTTCGATTCCGATGCTTCGATGAAGCGCGTCGCAAGACCGCGAATGCTGACAGCGCCGGGGGCGTTGCGGAAGATGTCGGCCAGTTCGAAGTTGTAGCTGGCTTCGAAATCGATACCGCGCGAACGGTTCTGCAGGAAGTTGAAGGGGCTGTTGGCGATCAGATACTCCTGAACGCCGGGCGCGCCACCTGCCTGGGAAAAGCCGGGGGAGCCGAACTGGATCGTGTTCGTGCCAACGATGGCCTGAAGCCGCCGGCAAAGCTCGAGGTTGCCATCGAAGCAGCGATCGACGATCGCCTGTGTGCCGATGGTCCCGATCGCGCCGTTGATCTTGATGTCGTAATAATCGACCGAAAAGCCGAATCCGGGGATGAACGACGGGCGATAGACCAGCCCGAGACCGAGGGTATCGGCCTTTTCGGGATCGAGATCGGTGTTGCCACTGACCGTCTGGGTAAAACGAACCGCCGCATTGTTCAGCCAAGGATCGGCAATGGAATTGGTGTTGCGCGACCCGGCCTGGAACAATTCCGACAAATTGGGCGCGCGAATGTCGCGTGAGCGGGTCACGCGAAGACGCAGATCGTCGACCGGTTGCCAGCTGAGGCCCGCCTTCCAGGTGACCACCGTTCCCGATTCGCTATAATCGGTCAGGCGCGCCGCACCGGTGAATTCGAAACCGGCCGGCAACGGCACCAGTGTTTCGGCATAGCCTTCCGTCACGGTGTACGAACCGTTGGTCGCGAGATAATTGCCCGCAATCCAGCCGGTTTCCGATCCCGGGGCCACGGTACCCGAAATCTGTTCCTTGCGGTGCTCGATGCCGAAAGCGAGACCGATGTCATCGACAAGGCCATTGGGGATCTTGGTATTGAAATTGAGCGCTGCAACGTCCTGCTTGAAGATCTGCTGACGGCTCGGAAGACCCGTCACATAGTCGATCGCCTCGGGCGAATTGACGCCAATGCCCATGCGATTGAAGGGCACGCAGCCCTGCGCGAGCGGATTGGTGCTGCCGGTGATGGTAACGCGGCAGACGATCTGACCTGAAGCGTTGCGAACCGCGTCCTGGGCAAAGCCCATCTGGGTGCGGTTGGTCGCTTCGACATTCTCGTCGCTGACCGTCTGGCCCTTCTGATAATAGCCGTCCCAATTCCAGTCGAGCCCGATGACATCGAACCCGCCCTGGAAACCGATCACATAACGCTGGACTTCACGAACATTGTTGCTCGTCCGGGTTGGCAGATCGGCATTCCAGGTGCCGAGCACAAAGCTTGGCTGTCCTGCCGCCTGAAGCTGGGCGCGAACGGACGCAGGAATGAAGGCATTGTCCGACCGGATGGTGACATTGGCCTTGTCGGTGCCATAGCCACCTTCGTTGGTCGATTCGCTGCGGTTGTAGGTGCCCTCGACATAGACTTCGAAAGCGTCGAACAGCTTGTAGCTGGCACGACCGAAGACGCTCTCCATGGCCTCCGCTGGCTGGATCGACGTGCCGAAATACTGCAGGCTCTCGCGCCACGAGCCGCCAACTGTCCACGGGCTGTTGTTGAGGCGGTTTTCGCCATAATTATACTGGTTGACGCTGCCACCGGGACCGAAAAAAGTCCCGCGTGCAACACCCGAGGTGATGATGCCGCCACCGGTCGTCGTGTTGAGGCCCGACCGCTCGGAAGCGATCAGCTCGGGCGCACCGTTCGTGGGGGTATAGCCCGGGTTCTGAATGAGGTGCATGCCCCGTTCGGCCCAGGGCCGCGGCGCACCGAAAACCCCGCCGCGGCGGATATAGTCGCCGTTCAGCAGGATGTGGCCGCGCCCATCGGCGAAATCAAATCCACCCGTGAGCAGGATGCGGTGGCTGTTGTCATCGCCATAGGTGGTTTCGCCATAGCTGACTTCACCCTTGAAGCCGGTATAGGTCCGATCGAGAATGAAATTGACGACGCCGGCGACAGCGTCCGACCCATAGACCGACGACGCGCCGCCAGTGACGACTTCGACACTCTTCACCAGGCCTTGCGGGATCGTGTTGACGTCGACGGTGCCGGTCGCCGTCGAGGCGACCGAGCGCTTGCCGTCGAGCAGCACCAGCGTGCGGGTGGAGCCGAGGTTTCGCAGGTTGATGGTGTTGACCCCGACCGTACCGGCGCTGAGGTTGCGCTGGCTGTTCGCTGGCGAGACGCTGCCCGAGACCGCGGGAATCTGGTTGACGAAATCGGCGATGTTCGGCGGCGCTGCCGCTTCGATTTCGGCAGTCCCGATAACGGTCACCGGCGTCGGCTGATCAAAGCCGCTGCGGGTAATGCGCGATCCGGTAACGGTAATCTCGTCGCCGCCCGCCTCGACCGCCGCACCTGCTGCCGCTGCCACGGATTGCTCGGCCGGCGGGGGCGTCTGGGCGTAGGCAGAGCCTGCGCCCGACAGCAACAATGCGCCGAACAGCGCCCTGTGACCAGAAGACACGGTGCTGCCGGCCGATTTCGAACGTACGAAAGCGCGCATGTAAATCCCCTCTTGTCGGCGAAGCGCGAGCCGTTCACCCCGAGCCTTCAGGCCCTGTAAGCAATCGTCCGCAGATTTCGCGTCAGCCTGTATCAAGCGTCACGTTCCTGCCCCAAACGTGAAACCGTAACTTATCAGTCGCGAATTGCGCGTCAACCGCACGTCACGGGCCAGAGCCATGTATAATTTAGGCAACCCATAGCTGTTGGCTATGGCCTTTGCGTCGGGACAAAGACCGTTAAAAAACAAATACTTGCATATCACGGGTGTCTGATGCGGCGATGAGGCATGGCCTTCGACACACGTTCAGTCGACCCGCAGCCCGACCCTCAACGTTCGCCCCGGCATCGGCAGACCGGCTTGCGGTGTCACCAGATCATCGGTGACATTGTCCACTGCCACCGTCACCGAAACGCCGTGCATGCCGATGTCGGCAACCCGCCACTGGCCCCGCAAATTGACCTCGTCACCAGCGGCGAGCGTGATCCGATTGCCCAGCGCGTCGAGATCGGCCGCGGGCCCGATGCGGCGATATTCGGCGCGCAGCAGCAGCGCGTCAGTGGGGCGATAACGCAGCGCCCCCCCGGCTTCATAGGACGGCCGCTGCAGAAGCGTGGCAAACGCCGCATCCCCCGGATCGCCTCGCGCGCTCAGCGCCGTGCCGAACACTTCGGCACCGAGGCCAGGTGCCAGCGCGAGATCGGCCAGTGCATCGAGCCCGAAGCTTTGCGTTCCCGACTGGTTGTAGCGCTGCCGAAGCGACGCGGTGCCGACGCGAACGACCCGCTGGCCGATGGTATCACGGCCCCGCTGGTAGAAAGGGTTGAGCACCACCCGGGCACCCTCCCCCTGCCAGGCCATGCTGAGGTCGGCGAGCCACGCCGTTTCGGGGCGCAGATCGGTGTTGATCAGAAAGCGCCCCAGGGCTTCGCCGAACAGCTCCCGCGCCGAAGGAAAGCGCGTGCGCCGGCCGCCGGAAAAGGTGAGGACCGTGTTCGTTGCAACCTCGCCTTCGATGGCGAAGGAAAACGCCATGGCGTCCATCGACGGCTGGGCCGGCTTGTCGCCGGTCAACGGCGTCGTCGCCCGGTCATAGGCGATGCCGAAGGTGGCACGCGCCGGCCCGACCGGGGCATCGAGTTCGGCCCCCAGAGTGAAAAGATTTTGTCTGTAAAGCATTCGCGGCCCGGCCGTTCTGGTCGGGATGTCGGTATCGATCTGGCCATGGCGGGACGTCTGGGCGCTGCCCGTCGCACGCAGGGTGAAGGGTTCAAAACTCGTTGCCAGTGTCAGCCGGCCGCCGACCGTGTCGTCGTCATCGTCCTGCCGGCTTCGCCGAGCGCTGTAGCTGGCATCCCGATAGGCGTCGATCGACTGGTCGAACCATTGCCGCCAGCCGACAGCCCGCAAAGTCGTCTCGGCGCCGAGCTCGGCGCGGGCATTGACCGTCAACTGGGTGAGATCGATGGCGGGATAGCGCCAGTAGCGCGGGGCGGCGACGGCCGGATCGCGGTCCGATTCTGGCGCGATGCCGCGGCGGCTTGTTACCCGCAGCAGGCTGGCGCGCGCCGCGACATGCGTCCCGGTATAGCCGATGGCGCCGAACAGGCTGATCGAGTCGAGATCGGTATTGGTTCGCCGGTTGCCCGGTACCTGGCTGAATGGCAGCACGCTGCGGTCTGCAACCAGCTCCCAGTCCCGTGACAGTGCTGCCGCCGCGAACTGCAGGTGCACCGGCCCGGCATCTGTGCCGACAAAAGCCGAAGCAGCGCCGAAACCGCCGGATCCGCCCTGCACGACAGCGCCGAGGCTGCGGCTGCCATCGCCAACGGTGCGCAGATCGATGGCGCCGGCAACGACATTGGTGCCATACTCGATGGGCACCGCGCCCTTGGCGACTTCGACCGTGCGCACCAGCCCGGCCGGCAGGACGCCGATATCGATACGGCCGTCCCATGGCACGGCCAGCGGCGCCCCGTCGAGAAACACCTGGGTCTGCCGCTCCTCGGCACCGCGAACGCGGGCAACGGTTTCGCCGCGCGAATTGGTCTTGGCCGAAACGCCGGGCAGAAAACGCAGCATTTCAGCGACGTTGCGGGGTTGCCGCTCCACCAGAAAGGCTTCCTCCGCGACGAGCCGTGGCGGGCGGATACGATCGTCCATCGCTGCTGCGGTGACGACGAGTTCGTCTTCTTCATCCGCTGCGATCGCCGGGGCGCCGACGACCATTGCGGCTGCCATCGCGAGCAGGTGTGAGCGAAATGTCATGGCCGAGCGTCCATATGCCACGCGATATTGCCGCAGCTTGAACCGCGCCAACCCCGCCAGCAACTGCCCCTTCGTCTATGGAAGGCCAAACAAAATTTGTGGGCCGGTATCGGTTGAAGGACTTGTCAGCATCGCAAGCCTCGTCTTTCATGCGGTCATTCGGGCGTGCACGCGCTTTGCCTGCACCCCGCTCTGAGGGGGTCCTCCATGAAAATCGCGCTCACCCGGTCACTCGTCGCGGCGTTGCTGCTGACCAGCGGTCTCATGACCGCCAGCCAGGGCCTGCAGGCGCAGGCGCATGATCCGTCGCAATGGTCGGGGCTGCACTATCGCAACGTCGGGCCCTGGCGCGGCGGCCGAGTCACGACGGTGACCGGGGTGCCGTCGCAGCCCCATACCTTCTACATGGGAACCGTTGGCGGCGGCGTCTGGAAGACCAGCAACGCGGGCCACAGCTGGACCAACACGACCGATGGCCAGATTGCGGTCGGCTCGATGGGCGCTGTCGCCGTGGCAGAAACCAACCCCGACATCATCTATGCCGGCACGGGATCATCGAAGATCCGCAGCAATGTCTCGATCGGCCGCGGTGTCTACAAATCGGTCGATGGCGCCAAGACTTGGGCTTTCATCGGTCTGCGCGATGTCGGCCAGATCTCGACGATCCGCATCAACCCGGCCAATCCCGACGAGGTCTTTGTTGCGGCAACGGGCAATCCCTTCAAGAATTCGGCCGATCGCGGCGTGTATCGCTCGCGCGACGGCGGCAAGACCTGGCAGAAAATCCTGTTCATCAACGATACGCTGGGCGCTGCCGATCTCGAATTTCAGCCGGGCAACGCCAAGGTGCTTTATGCGGCGATGTGGCATGGCCAGCGCCGGCCCTGGACGATCACATCGGGCAGCATGGATGGCGGGCTGTACAAGTCCACCGACGGCGGCGACACCTGGGCAAAGCTCGGCGGCGGGCTGCCCACCGGCCTTTTCGGCCGCGCCAATGTCGGCGTAAGCGCCGCGGCGCCGAACCGGCTGTATGCCCTTATCGAAGCCGAGCCGGGCCATGGGCTTTACCGGTCGGAAGATGGCGGTGCCAGCTGGACCAACGTCAATTCCGAAAACCGGCTGATCACCCGCCCGTTCTACTACACCACGCTGGGTGTCGACCCCAACAACGCCGATCTGGTGTTCGTCGGCAACGAAGGCTGGTTCCGCTCGGTCGATGGCGGCAAGAGCTTCAAGGCCGAAGCTACCCCGCATGGCGACAATCATGATGTGTGGATCAACCCGCGCAATTCGATGCACCTCGTCCAGGCCAATGACGGCGGCGCCAATGTCTCGCTCGATGGCGGCAAGACCTGGAGTGTCCAGTCGAACCAGTCGACATCGGAACTATATCAGGTCGCGACCGACAACCAGTTCCCCTATCGCCTCTATGGCGCGCAGCAGGACAATACGACCGTCATCGTGCCGTCGCAGCCGCTCGGCGACGGGCAGGATTATCGCATCGGGCCGGGCTGCGAGACCGGGCCGAGCATTCCCAAGCTCGACGATCCGATGGTCGTCTGGGGCGGCTGCAAGGGCCAGTTCAGCCGCATCGACCTTCGCACCAACGGCAATGAGCAGCAATATTGGGTCGGCAGCGAGTCGCTGTACGGCAACGATCCCAAGGACCTGCGTTTCCGCTTCCAGCGCGTCGCACCGATGGAAATTTCGCCGGTTGAGCCCAATACGATCTATTATGGCTCACAGCACGTCCATCGCTCGACGAACGGTGGCGTGACCTGGGCGGTCATCAGCCCCGATCTTACCCGCAATGGGCCCGAAGGCCAGCTTGGCTCCGGCACGCCGATCACCCGCGATGCGACCGGCGAGGAAGTCTATGCGACGCTTTATGCGATCCGCGAAAGCAAGGTGAAGCCGGGGGTCATCTGGACCGGATCGAACGACGGCCTGGTGCATGTCAGCCAGGACGCCGGCAAGACCTGGCAGAATGTGACGCCCAAGGGCCTTCCCCCCGGCGGCCGCGTCCAGAACATCGACCCCGGGGTGCGCGATCCCGGCACGGCCTATGTCGCGATCTATCGCTATCTGCTCGGCGATTTTTCGCCCTATCTCTATCGCACCGATGATTATGGCCGGTCCTGGACCAAGCTGACCGACGGCCGCAACGGCATCGCGCCCGACGAACCCACCCGCGTCATCCGCGAAGACCCCGAACGCCCCGGGCTGCTCTATGCCGGCACCGAGTTCGGGATGCATATATCCTTCGATCGCGGCGCCAACTGGCAGAGCTTCCAGCTCGATCTGCCGGCCGTTCCCGTGACCGATATCCGCCTGGCCCATGGCGACATGGTGCTGTCGACCCAAGGGCGCGGCTTCTACATCGTCGACAATCTGGCGCCGCTGCGTCAGTTGCCGGCACAACCCGCGACCCCTTCGGCAAGCCGGCTCTACACGCCTGCCGTCGCTGTGCGAGTCAACGCCTCGGCCGACAAGGGATCGAGCCCGAGCGAAGGTCCCGAATACATCCTGCCGGGCGCCCAACTTGATTATTTCGTCGCGCCGGGTGCCGCGGCAACGCCGGTCACGCTGGCAATTCTCGATGCCGCAGGCGACGTCGTTCGCAAATTCTCGAGCGAAGGCCCGGCGGCGTCCGGCGGCGGTGGTGGCGGCGACGATGAAGGCGGCCGTTACCGGCCAAGCTATCCGACGCGCCTCGACACGAAGCCGGGCATGCACCGCTTCATCTGGGATCTGCGGATGGCGGGTGATGCTGGCGCTACCGCGGGCCGCTCGCCCCCCGGGCCTGTCGTGCCTCCCGGCACCTATACCGTGGTGATGACCGCCGGAGGCGCCACCGATCGCCAGCCGCTCAAGATCATCCAGGACCCGCGCGTTCTGGCCAGTGGGGTCACCGAGGCCGATCTGGTCGCCCAGTTCGAGCATAACAAGCGCGTTCTCAAGCTTGTCCACGATACCAATGCCGCCGTGGCGCGCGTCCGCCAGGCCCAGACCGCGCTCAAGACAACACCCGATGCCGCCCAGGCCAAGGCGCTCGAGCCGATTGCGGCACGGCTGATTACCCCGCCGATCCGCTACAGCGCGCCGGGTCTCGCAACCCATGTCACCTATCTGTACGGGCAGACCGCCGGCGCCGACCAAGCCGTGGGCGGCGACGCCCGTGACCGCTACACCGAATTGCGCAAGCAGATCGACACGGTAGTGGCCGATCTCGACAAGGTGCTGGGTGCGCCACAAGTGGCGAACGCCGGCACCGCGCGGACCGGGATGGAGTGAAGGCGAGGCAGGGGGGCACGCCGATGACCGCAACCACAAGGCTTGCCCGTCTCGCCGCAACCGCCGTGGCCTTTTGCGCCGCCGTGCCGGCCGCGGCCCAGCCGGCGCCCGACTATGACGTGATCATTCGCGGCGGCACGCTCGTCGATGGCAGCGGCAGCCCGCGCCGGGCGGCCGATGTGGCAATCAAGGGTGACCGCATCGCCCTTGTCGGCACGATCCCGGCCACGGCGACAGCGACCCGCACCGTGAATGCCGCCGGCCGCATCGTCGCCCCGGGCTTCATCGATACGCATTCGCACGCTGCCCCCGGAATCGAGACGCCGGCGCTTGCCGACGCCAAGCCGATCCTGCTCCAGGGCATCACCACGGTGATGATCAACCCCGATGGCGGCGGCGCCGGTGACCTGGCGCCGCAGATCGCGCGAATCCGCAGCCTCGTCCCCGGCGTCAATGTGCTGCCGATGATCGGGCACAACGGCGTCCGCCAGGCGGTGATGGGCCTCGCCAATCGCAAGCCGACGCCGAACGAACAGGCGCGCATGGAAGCCCTTGTCAAACAGGCGATGGACAGCGGCGTCTATGGCATGTCGAGCGGGCCCTTCTATGTGCCGGGCAAATACTCCAGCACCGACGAGATGATCGGGCTTGCAAGGGTCGTGGCGCGTTATCCCCATGGCTTTCACACCAGCCACATCCGGGACGAATCGAGCTATGACCTTGGCGTCATCGGCGCCATCAAGGAATTGATCGCCATCTCGCGTGCCACCAAGGTGACCGGCGTTGTCACCCATATGAAGATGCTCGGGCCGTCGGTGTGGGGCAAATCGGCCGAAGCCATCGCGTTGATCAATGCGGCGCGTGCCGAAGGCCTGTCGATCTGGGCCGACCAATATCCCTATGCCGCTTCCGGATCGGGGCTGCAGCCGGCGCTGGTGCCCGGCTGGGCACAGGAAGGCGGCGGCGCAGCGCTCGCCAAGCGGCTGAAGAACCCCGAACAACGCTCTGCGATCCGCAAGGAAATGGTCGCCAACCTGCAACGCCGCGCCGGCGCCAATGCGATCATGATCCGCACCTACAAGACCGATCCGTCGCTCGAGGGCAAACGCCTCGACGAAATTGCGCGGGCACGACAGATGGACCCGCTCGATGTCGCGATCGACATGATGGAAAAAGGTGGCGCCGGGATCATCTCCTTCAACATGAGCGAGAAGGACCTCGAAGCGCTGATGAAACAGCCCTGGACGATGACCTCGACCGATGGCGGTCTGGTCAAGTTCGGCGAAGGCAATGAGCATCCGCGCGCCTATGGTGCCTTCCCGCGGAAGTTGCGCCGCTACGTCCTCGACAAGCCGGTCATCAGCCTTGAACAGGCGATCCACAGTTCGGCCGGCCTGCCGGCGCAGGTCTTCGCCATCCCCGATCGCGGCGTGCTGAAAGCCGGTGCGTATGCCGATGTGATCGTCTTTGACCCCAGGACCGTCGCCGACACCGCGACCTATACCGCGCCGCACAGCTATTCGAAGGGGATCGACGACGTGTTCGTCAACGGCAAGGCAGCGGTTGCGGGCGGCAAGATCGTCCCCGAGCGCGCCGGCTGCATCCTGCTGCGGCAGCGATGAGCGTGCCACCGCCGGCCGCAAGCGAATGGGCAGCGCGGGTTTCGGGTGAAATCGGCAAGGCGGTTCTCGGCAACCGGCTTGTCGTCGAGCGATTGCTGGTGGCGATGCTCGTCGGCGGCCACGTCCTTCTGGAAGGCATGCCAGGGCTCGCCAAGACGCTGCTGGTCAAATCGCTGTCGCGCGCCATGGGCCTCGATTTCGAACGCATCCAGTTCACCCCCGATCTGCTGCCAAGCGATGTCGTCGGCACCATGATCTATTCGCCGGCGACGGGCAGCTTCGCGCCGCACCACGGCCCCATCTTCGCCAATCTGGTGCTCGCCGACGAGATCAACCGTTCGCCGGCCAAGGTGCAGAGCGCGCTGCTCGAAGCCATGCAGGAACGCCAGGTGACCGTCGGCGGCGTCACCCACGCCTTGCCGGTGCCCTTCTTTGTCATGGCGACGCAGAACCCGGTCGAACAGGAAGGCACCTACCCCCTGCCCGAGGCCCAGACCGATCGCTTCCTGTTCAAGCTGCTGCTCGACTATCCGGAACATGATGACGAACTGGAAATGCTCAACCGCTGGGGCTCGGCGATCCGCACGCCGGAAATTCTGGCGGTGACCAGTGGCACCGAGCTTCTGGACCTGCGGGCGCAGACCGACACCGTGCATATCGCGCCCGAGCTGGCGGCCTATATCCTTGCCCTTGTCCGCGAAACCCGGCGGCGGGCGACCACTGCCGTCGATGGCATCCGCCCGCTGATGTTCGGCGCTTCACCGCGCGCCTCACTGGCGCTTTACCAGGCCAGCCGCGGCCTTGCCCTGTTGCGGGGCGGCGATCATGTCACGCCGGCGCTGCTGCAGGAAGTGGCGCCCGACATCCTTCGCCACCGCATCGGGCTGACCTATGAAGCCGAGGCCGCCGGGCTCACGCCCGACGCCATCGTTGCCGATTGCATCGCCACTGTCGCCATTCCGGGTTGAAACCCGTGTCGGTTCGCCAGCCGGTCATCGACGAGCGGGCCCGGGCGGCGCTGCGCCGGCTCGAATGGCGGCTGCGGGGCCGCCGGGTGGAAACCACCCTCGCCGGCAGCCATCGATCGATCTTCCGCGGGCGCGGCATCGAGTTCGATCAGGTCGTCCGCTTCGAATTCGGTGACGACATTCGCGAGATCGACTGGAACGTCACGGCACGGCTGGGCGATGTCTATCGCAAGGTGTTCGTCGAGGATCGCGAGATCAACGTCGTCGTCGTGCTCGCCGACGCGCCGGCGCTGCAGTTCGGATCGGGCAACCGCACCAGGCGCGAGGTGCTGCTCGAGGCCACCGCGCTGATCATGCTGTTCAGCGCGACCAACCGCGAGCGCGTCATGGTGATCCGCCAGTCGCAGGCGGGCCCACAGGTGTTTGCGCCGACCCGCGAGCGGGCACGCATCCTCACGGTCATCAATTCGCTCTATGCTGGCGCGCCCCCCGATGTGCTGGGCACGGCCGCGCCGTTTTCGCCGCTTGTCCGCGAACGGATTCCGCGCGGCGCACTGGTAATCTATCTGGGCGATGTCCCCGATATGGCGCCGCCGCCCGAATGGGGCGGCTGGCTGCGCCGGCACCGTGTCATCGGCATTCGCGCCGACGATGCGTGGGACAGTGAAGGCCCGAAACTCGGCCCGCTGACCGTCTACGATCCCGTTACCGGCAATGTCGTCGAGCTCCGCGACGATGACACGACACGCGCCAATCACGCCGCCTGGCGCGAGGCGCGCGAGGCGCGGTGGCGGGCATGGTTCACCAACCCCGCCGACCGGCTGGCGATCGCGCCCTCGGAAGATCCGCTTGCGGCGCTGGCAGGTTTCCTGCGCGCCCGGGAAGGCCCGGCGTCGCGGTCGTGATCACCGGGTTCCGTTTCGACCAGCCGCTTGTCCTGCTCGCGCTGCTCATCGTCCCGGCGATCATGCTCTGGCGGCGTTTTCGCGGCCGCGCGCCGCTGCGTATCGTTCCCCATGCCGCAGCCTGGGCGGGCGACTTCGGGGCATCGCGGCGTTCGTCCATCGCGGCGCTCTATGCAGCCCTTGTGCTGATCGTCGTGGCACTGGCCCGGCCGCAGCAGGTCGCCAATGACCAGCGTATCGAACAGCAAGGCTATGACCTCATGCTCGTCGTCGATCTTTCGACCTCGATGCTGTCGGAAGATTATCGCGGGGCCAGCGGCCCGATCAATCGGCTGGAGACCGTCCGCCCGGTCATCCAGCAGTTCATCCGGAATCGCCCCGACGACCGGATCGGCATTGCGGTGTTCACCAGGGAAGCGCTCACCCTCGCCCCGCTGACCACCGATCATGGCTGGCTGGCGCGGCAGGTGGCGGGCCTGCGTACCGGGCTGATGGAAGACGGCACGGCGATCGGCGACGGGCTCGGCGTGGCGCTGCTCGATATCGCCGCCGGGCGGGGCAGCGTTGCGCCGGGCGCCGCGACCGACACTGTCGGTGCCTTCATCGTGCTCCTCACCGATGGCAGCAACAACAGCGGCGAACTCACCCCTGCCGAGGCAACCGCATTGGCGCGCTTCCGCAAGATCCCGATCTATACCGTCGGCACCGGGCGCAACGGCATGGTGCCCTTCCCGGTGTTCGATGCCGCCGGCAAGCGCATCGGCACGAGCATGCAACCCTCAACGCTCGATATCGAGGCGCTGAAAACCATCGCAGCGCAGACGGGTGGGCGTTTCTTCATGGCGGGCGACACAAATGCCTTGCAGACCGCCTTTGCCGCCATCGACGCAGCGCGCAAGGCCAGGTTCCAGGTGCGGCGCAGCGTTCGCGTCGATGAACTGTTCCCATGGGCGTTGTTGCCGGCGATGGCACTGCTGCTGCTGGCAGCGCAGGGCTTGTGGCAGCGGGCGGGTCGGTCGCCGGCATGAGCTTTGCCGCACCCTGGGCCTTGCTGGCGGCGCTGGCGGCGGTGGTCGGCGTGCTGCTGTTCGGCTGGCTGCGGCGGCCGGCGCGCCGGGACGACCCGCTCCCGGCCGTCCTCCACGGCTTCGCCGCCGGTGGCCGGATCGGCCTTGGCCGCGCACTGCCCGGGTGGCCGTGGCGGTTTCTGCTCGGCATGCTGCTTGTCGCGCTCGCGATCGGCCGACCGCAATGGGGAACCCGGCCCGATGACGACCAGGCCCGCCATCGCGTGGTGATTGCGCTCGATCTGTCGAACAGCATGGTTGCCGCCGACGCACTGCCGTCGCGGATCGAGCAAGCCCGGGCCATCGCCGAGCGCTTCGTCACCCGGTCACCGACGGCCGATATCGGTCTGATCGGTTTTGCCGGCCGCGCCTATCTGCTGGCCGCGCCGAGCGCCGACCGTGCCTTGTTGCGCACCTTCCTGCCAGCGGTGCACCCCGGCCAGATGCTGGTCCCCGGCAGCGATTTCGCCGCCATGCTGACCGTCGCCATCGACAGTTTCGGCGCCGGCGCCGGGCCGCGCACGCTGGTGGTCCTGTCGGACGGCGAGGCCGAACCGACACCCTGGCGCCCGCTGTTGCCGCGGCTCGCGGCGCGCGGCATCCATATTGTCAGCGTCGGCATCGGGACGCCGGCTGGTGCGCCCCTGCGCATCGACGGGCGCGCCATCGTCGATGCCGCCGGTGGCGAAGTGCGCTCGCGGCTCGACTCCGTCGCCTTGCGCGAAATCGCCGATGCAACCGGCGGACGCTATGTCGATGCCGCCGACGCCGGCGACCTTGCAACACGCGTTGCTGCCCTTGGCCGGCAGGCCGCCGGCGTGGCCGGCGGGCAAGGCACGGCGAAGGTCGATCGCTTCGGTTGGCTGCTCGTCCCGGCGCTGCTGTTGCTGGCATGGAGCGCTTCTGTCGAATGGCCGGCCCTGCCGCGCCTGGCCAGGCAACCTCTGAAGATGCCGACACTGCCACGTGCCCGGCCTGCGGTCTGGCTGTTGCCGGCAGCACTGGCGGTGCTTGTCACCGGCACGGCAGGGGAGGCGGTCAAGCCACCCGCGGAGCCCGACCCGCTCACCGACGTCAAGCGCATCGTCGGCACGCTGGTGGCGGCGCCCGAGCCCGGCGCGGCCGATTATCTCGCGCTGGCGGCGGCCACGGCGGCCTATGGCGAAACCCACCGCCAGCACACCCACCCCTTGCAAGTGGGCGTGTTGCGGGATGGCCTTGCCGCCGTCGAAGCCGGTGCTGCGCTCGATCCGAAACGCCCCGAATGGGCGGCGCTGCGCACCCGGCTGCGGCATCTGTTGCTGCCGCCGCGCACCGCCGATGATCCCGAGGAAGGCGATGGCGTTCCCGAAGGCGACGGATCGCCCGAAGAGGCCCCCGACGCCGATGAAGCCGGCTATGATCCCAATGGCACGCCGCCCGACGAGCGCCGCGTCGGCGGCAACCAGCGCCGCCCGGACGAAGACGCCGAATGGCGCGTGCCGTCGCTGGTCAAGCCCGCATTCATCCTCGAAAAGCTGCGCGCTGCCGATCAACCGGCGAAAATGTTCGAAATGTTGCAGCGGCAGGACCCGGCACTGCCGCGCAAGGGCGGGCAGACATGGTGAGGCGTCTGGTCGCGATCCTGCTGTCGCTGGCACCGCCCGCCAACGCCGCCGAACCCGTCCCGCCGCCGCCCCCCGGTGTCGTCTCCGGTCGCTTCATGCTCCCCGACCGCACACCCTGGGCCGGCGAGGTTTTCACCCTCGGCTTTGTCTGGGAGGTCGATTGGGACAAATTCCGCTATCTCGAGGGAGATCCCGGCTGGAAGGCCGATCCGCTGGTGTCGGAAGGCTGGACCCGCGCACCGCTCGGCGAGCCGCGGCCGCAGGGCGGCCGGACGGTCGCCGATCTCGCCTTCAGCACCCGCGCTGTCAGCCTCGGCCCCGGACGCATTGCCCTGCAACCGGTCACCCAACAGATGCAGATCGTTACCGGCGCCTATGAAACCAGCGGCGTCACCATCGCCACGCTTGGCCCGGTGCTGGCCACCAGCGCCGGGGCGCGGCCGGAAATCCGGGCCTTGCCGCCGTCACCAGCGGGGTTCAGCGGCGCGGTCGGCCGTTTCGAGCTGTCCTCGACTCTCGACAAGGCGTCGGCGGCCGTCGGCAAGCCGATCGTCTGGACGGTCACCCTGTCGGGCATCGGCAACTGGACGGGGTTCAGCGGGGTGCCGTCGCGCCCCCTGCCGCGCGCCTTCGATCTTGTCGGCAAGCCGGTGCAGTCGGGCGCAACGACCAACCTGTTCGAACGCACAGTTACCGAAACGGTCACCATCGTGCCGCGCCAGCCAGGCAATTTCAGTCTGGGCCCCATCGCGCTGACGATTTTCGATCCCGAGGCCGGGCAATACCGGACGATCGCGGCGCCGGCCGTGCAACTTGCCGTTGCGCCGGGTCCAGCGGGCAGCTCGCCGCCCGCCTATACCCCCGAAGCGACGGCGGAGCCTGATCCGCGCCTGCCGCCGGCACTGGCGGGGGTCGGCCATGCCCGGCCGCCACTGCCGCGCTGGGCCTGGACCGCGGTGCTGGCGCTGCCATGGGCCCTGCTGGCGCTGTTGTGGCTCGGCCTCGCCACCGCGCGCGCGCTTCGCACCGACCCGGAGCGCGCGGCGCGGCGCGCCGACGCCCGGCTGCGCCGCACGGTGGCAGCGCTGGCAGCCGGCACGGCGCCCGCGCAGCGCCGCCAGCTGGTCCGCGACTGGCAGCGCGATGCCGGCATCCGGCTCAAGATCGACCATGCGGCACCGACGGCGGCCAGCGTCGGCCAATCGGCCTGGGCGAAGCTTTGGGACGAAGCCGACCGCCATCTTTATGGCGCGGATGTGCCATTGCCCGCCGATTGGCCGTCACGCGCCGGTGCGGCACTGGCCGACACCGGCGCGCCGCCGCGCTTCGACACGAAGCGCATTTTCACGGCGGCAAATCTCTATCCTGTGGCAGCGGCCTTGTGCCTTGTGCTGGTCAGCGTGCCGACACCACTTGGAGCGGCCGACACGCCCCGCGTTGCCCCTGCGCCACTCGACTGGATAAGCCATTACAATCGCGGCCGCGCGGCGGCGGCGGCAAAAAACTGGCCAGTGGCGGCGGCACAGGCTGGTATCGCCTGGGTGCAGGCGCCGCAATCGGCCCGGACGACCGCGCTGTGGACGCTTGCCGCTGCGGAAACCGGGGCGAGCCACCCTGCCGGGCTGCCCAACCCCAGCGACACGCATGGCCAGTTCACCGGGCTGTTGCCGGTTTTCGGCTGGCAGATGCTGGTCATGGCAGCGGCCATGCTGATCGTGGCCGGCTATGCGACGCTGCTGCTGCATCGCTTCGGCCATGTGCCGCGAATGGCGATGCTGGCGGGCGCGACCGCGGCAGCCATCGGCACGATCGGTGGCGGCATCGGCTGGGCCGGCGTTGCCGGCTATGGCGCAGCGGCGGCGCCCGATGCGGCGATAAGCTGGCGCCAGGTGCCGCTGCGTGCCCTGCCCGTCGATACCCCCGTTTCCGAAGCGATCCTGGTGCTGGCACCGGGCAGCGTTGGCCACCGCGAAGCCGATTTCATCGGCTGGTCGCGCTTTACCCTTGCCGATGGCCGCTCGGGCTGGGTCCGCCGGCGCGAACTGGTACCGATCTGGGAATAGGCGCCGGCCGCGTCAGGTCGTCGGGCAACTTCCCGCTGGCGGCGTATGCGGCAAGGGTATCCCCGACAGCACCTCGGTCATCTTGCCGGCATCGACAGCGGCGGCGCCGTTGACGAACAGGTCGGAAACACCCTCGGCAAGGACGTCATATTTGTTGAAGTCGTTCTTTGGCGCGAACGTTGCCGGGTCGAAGACGACGACATCGGCGAAATAGCCCGGCTTCAGATAACCCCGGCCATCGATCCCGAAGGCGTCGGCGGTGGCACCTGTCGAATTGCGGATGAAGAAGGGCAGGCTGATGACCTTCTGTTCGACCACATATTTGCGATATTTCATCGGAAAAGTGCCATATTCGCGCGGGTGGCCTTCGCCGCCATCGGAATCGGTCAGCGTCCAGGGCTGTTTCATGTAGTTGGCGATATCGGCCTCGCCCATGACGAAGCCGATCAGCGATTGGCCGCCACCCTGCTTCAGCACCCGCAACGCCGCATCGACGGGGGTGACGCCCCATTCCTTGGCGACGACATCGAGGAACTTGCCCGAATTCGGCGAGCCGCGGCCGCGGAACATGAACTTGTTGGGGCCGCCGGTGCGAACCAGATTCTCGGCCATTTCGGTCTTGATGCGGGCAAATGTCTCGGGATTGTCGAGGCGTTTCAGAAAGGCCTCGCGCCCGCCGTCCATTGCCCAGTTCGGCACGAACATCGCCGTCAGGCTGGTGCCGTTGCCGGTGTAGGGATATTGGCTTGCCGTCACCTTCTGCCCGGCAGCGCGGGCATCATCGACCATCTTGATGACGTCGACAGACTTGCCCCACAGCTTGGGGCCGATGATCTTGATATGGCTGAGATGGACGGGGATGTTGGCCTCTTTGCCGATCGTCAGTGCTTCCTCGAACGACTTGATCGCGCCGACCGTGAAGTCCGAATAGTCGCGGGTATGGGTGTCATAGATGCCGCCACGCGTTGCGGCTTCCTTGGCCAGCGCGATGATCTCGTCAGTCTTGGAATAGCTTTGCGGCACATAGAAAAGCCCCGTCGACAGGCCCAGGGCACCACCGCACATGCCCTGGACGACCAGCGCCTTTTCCTTCGCCAGTTCCGCCGCGGTCGGCGCCCGGGCCGCCGGGCCGATCACGGCCTCACGAATATTGCTGTAGCCGACATAGGTCGCGACATTCACGCCCACAGGCCGCTGGCGCAGCTTGCTGAAGACACCCGCGACATCGGGGTCGCCGCGCCCATCGACGCCGATGAAGACGGTCGTTGCCCCCTGTGCCAGCCAGGCCGGCGCCTGGCGCTGTTTCGCTTCGGCAGAATCGAAGAAATGCTGGGGGTGGGTATGCGGATCGATGAAGCCCGGGGCAACGATCTTGCCGGTGGCGTCGATGGTGCGCTTGGCCGTCATTTCGGCCTTTGGCCCGACATAGCTGATCTTGTTGCCGGTGATCGCGACATCGCCGACATAGGGCGCCATGGTCGCCGACCCATCATAGATGGTGCCGCCCCGGATGATCACATCGGCCGGGCCAGCCGGTTGCGCCAGCACCGGCATCGCCAGCGCAACCGCCACCGCCGATCCCACGAAAAGCGATTGCCTCGAAAGCATGGCCCCGACCCCTGTTGTGACGATGCGAGTGTAACATCACCGGCATCGCCGCCAACAGAGACTTTACGTTACACCACCCATAGCTTGCGGTGTCGAAAGGCGCCTCAGGCCTTGCGGCGGGCCACCCGTTCGGCATTGTTCTCGACAGGGGCCGCGCGTGTCTTGACGCCCAGCGAAATCAGCAACGACGAGGAGACGAAGATCGACGAATAGGTGCCGATGACGATGCCGAGCATCATGGCCGCCGTGAAGCCGAAGATGACATCGGGGCCGAGGATCAACAGTGCAGCCAGCGCCGAAAGCAGCGTGACCGAGGTCATCACGGTGCGCGGCAGAGTCTCGTTGACCGACAGATCGATGATCGGGCCAATGTCCATCGTCCGGTATTTGCGCAGATTTTCACGAATGCGATCGTCGATGACGACCTTGTCGTTCAACGAATAGCCGATGATCGTCAGCACGGCCGCGACGATATTGAGATCGAATTCGAGCTGGGTGAGTGCAAAGAACCCCATGGTCACAACAACGTCATGGACCAGCGCCACGACCGTCGAGACACCGAAATACCATTCGAAGCGGAACCAGGTGAACAGCGCCACCGCTGCCATCGACAGCACCACCGCCCAGATGCCGCTTTCGATCAGCTCGCCCGACACCTTGCCCGAAACGCTTTCGACACGGCGAAATGTGACATCGCCATAATTGCCCTGCAGGCCCGTGCGCACCTGGGAAACCACCTTCTGCACCGCGGTCTGGTCGCCGCCGGCACCTTCGGCCGGCAGCGGCAGGCGGATGAGGATAGTCCGGGCGTTGCCGAACTCCTGCAGTGCCGATTGGCCGACACCAAGGCTGTCGACCTTGCTGCGCAGCGCATCGAGCGGCGGCGGCGCCTTGAATTCCACTTCCATCGTCAGGCCGCCGACAAAATCGACGCCGAGGTTGAGACCGCGCGTCGCCAGCAGGCCGATCGAACCGATCGTGAGCAGCAGAGTCACCGCGAAGGCGACAAAGCGCATCCGCACAAAGCCGATGTTGGTGTTGTCCGGAACGAGTTTCAAAGCCATGTCAGATCGCCAATACTTGCGGCCGGGCATTTGCCAGCCAGCGCGACACGATCAACCGCACCAGGGTCACCGCGGTGAAAACCGAGGTCGCGATACCGATCGACAACACGACGGCAAAGCCCTTGATCGGCCCCGAGCCGAAAATGAACATGATGATCGCAACGATGATATTCAGCGAATTGGCGTCCCAGATCGTGCGGGTGGCGTCGCGGAAGCCGACTTCGACCGATGCGATCACCCCCCGCCCCTTGCGCTGTTCCTCGCGAATGCGCTCGTTGATGAGGACGTTGGCATCGACCGCAGCGCCGATGGTGAGGACCAGCCCGGCAATCCCCGGCAGCGTCAGGGTAAAGCCTGCAACCGACATGATGCCGAGGATGAGAACCACGTTCACCACCAGCGCGATGACCGAATAGACGCCGAAACGGCCATAGGTCGCGATCATCAGCAGCGACACCGCAATGACCGCAACGATGGCGGCAATCGTGCCGGCGCGGATCGAATCGGCGCCCAGATCGGGCCCGACGGTACGCTCCTCGACGACTTTCAGTTCGACGGGCAGTTTGCCCGAGCGCAGCAGGATCGCAAATTCATTGGCGGCCTGAACGGTATAGCTGCCGGTGATGATGCCGGCACCGCCCAGGATCGGCTCGTTGATCACGGGTGTCGAGATGACGCGATTGTCGAGAATGATCGCAAACGGCTTGCCGCCATTTTCCTGCGTCACCTGTGCGAAGCGCCGCCCACCCGTCGAATCGAAGCGGAAGCTCACGGCCGGGCGGCCGTTGGTGTCCTGAGTCACCTGCGAATCGACGAGCTGGTCACCGCTGAGGATGGCACGGCGCTTGACGACAACGGGCAGGCCATCGACGCTGGGTAGGATCTGGCTGCCCGGCGGCGCCCGGCCTTGCGCGACTTCGGCCTGGTCGGCCGAAACATCGACGAGCTTGAATTCGAGCTTGGCGGTCTTGCCGAGCAGCGCCTTGAGCGCCTGGGGGTCTTGCAAGCCCGGCACCTGAACGACGATGCGACTGGCCCCTTGGCGCACGATCGTCGGCTCGCGCGTGCCGAGCTCGTCGATGCGCTTGCGAATGACTTCGACGGCCTGCGCCATCGCATTGTCGATCGCAGCGGCAACGCCGGCATCGGTCTGGGTTAGGATAATCTTGTTGCCGGCCTCGATCGTGACATTGACATCACGGGCGTCTGAAAGGCCCGAAATCGGCCGGGTGACGGTCTTGAGCGTTTCGGTCGCGGCGTCGATGCGCGCCGGATCGGTGATAACGAGGCTCAGCCGCCCGCCCGCTGTCGACATGTCCGTAAAGGCAATCGCCCCGCCATCGGCCTGGCGCAGCTCGGATCGGACGGTGTCCTCCAGGCTTTCCAGCTTGGTACGCCGCACATCGTCGGTCGACGCCTCGAGCATCAGGTGCGAGCCGCCGCGCAGATCGAGCCCCAGGCTCAACTGTTTGGCAGGCAGAACCGACGGCAACCGCGCGGCCTGTTCAGGACTGAGGAAATTGGGTGCGGCGAACAGAAAGCCCAGCGCAATCGCAATCCAGATCGACCAGACCTTCCAGGGCGGGAAATCGAGCACCGTGGATCAGGCTTTAGCGTCGTTGGCAGCAACCGGCGCATTGCGATCGCGCACATCGGCAAGCGTGGCCTTGAGGACGCGGAACTTGACTGCAGGGCCAGCCTCCACCTCGACTTCGTCACCATCGACGCGGGAAACCTTGCCGATGATGCCGCCGCCGGTAACGACCGTGTCGCCCTTCTTGACGGCATCGATCATGGCACGGTGCGCTTTGGCGCGCTGCTGCTGCGGCCGGATCATCAGAAAGTAGAAGATCGCGAAAATGGCGAGATAGGGGACGAAGGCGATCAGGCTGGCGGTGCCGCTGGCGGGACCGGCAGCGGCCTGCGCATAGGCCGGAGATGCGAACATGGAAAACGGCTTTCTGGGGTATCCGGGTTGGACCGACGCGCTCTAGCTTGTCGGGCGATGGCTTGCAACGTCGGGCGTCCCCACGCGTTCTGCAACCCCTGGCCTCGCCCCCGTCGTGCCCGCGTCATGCCCCACCATCTCGCCGCCGCTTCAACTCGGCATCGGCACGGGCTAAGGGTCCGGGCGATGTCCGACCGTCTTGATGCCCCCCTCCCCGATCCCGTGCTGCGCATTGCCGCCGCGCTCGAGCGCCTGTCGCCACCGATTGCCGACGTCGATCCGGCAACCGGCCATTGGTTCGTGTTTGCCCAGGGCGGGCTCGCTGCTGTGCCGCGGCCGCGAACCACGCCGCTGGCACTTTATGCGGGGGTCGATGTGCAGCGAGACAGCTTGCTCGAAAACGCCCGGCGCCATGCGGCCGGGCTGCCGGCGCATGACGTGCTGCTGTGGGGCGCGCGGGGCATGGGCAAGAGCTCGCTGGTCCGCGCCGTCCACGCCGGGCTTGTCGATGCCGGTGCCGATGTCGCCCTGGTGCAGCTGGCGTCGCCCGATCTGCCGCACTTGCCGGCGCTGTTCCGCCGCCTTGCCGATGTCCATCGCCGTTTCACTGTCTTTCTCGATGATCTGTCGCTCGAAGGCGATGACGGCAAGGTGCATGCACTGCGTTCGCTGCTCGATGGCGGCGTGATGGCGCGGCCCGACCATGTCAGGATCATCGTCACGTCCAACCGCCGCAACCTGGTGCCGCGCAACCATAGCGACCCCGACGCCACCAATCCGCGCGATGCCGCCGACGACCAGCTCGCCCTTGCCGACCGCTTCGGTCTGCGGCTCGGCTTTCATGCCTGCGACCAGGCCGATTACCTGCAGATGTGCGAAAATTATGCGCGGGCACATGGTCTTGCCTTCAACCCCGCAGCCGCGCTGGCCTGGGCGGCAGGCCGCGGCGCACGGTCTGGCCGCGTGGCATGGCAATTCACCGTCGAAGCCGCGGGGGCACAAGGCTGCACGCTGCGCTGAGGTCGCGATTTATCCGCTCGACTTTGAAACGGGACCGCGACAGAGTGCCGGTATCAGGATTGTGACGTCGAGGTCCGTGATCATGCACAAGTCGCTCCTTCAATGGCTTGGTATCGCTGTCGCAGCGCTGCTCGCCGGTCTGGTGTTCACGGCCCCGGCAAAGGCGCAGGGCTACAACGCCGTCAAATGCGAATCCTGGCAGTTCAAGCCCGCGCGCTGTGCCGTCCCCGGCATCATCGACGCCCAGCTTGCCAATGTGATTGCAGGGGATTGCCGGGCCGGCAACTGGGGGTCGGATCGCCGCGGCATCTGGGTCAACAACGGCTGCCGGGCGTTCTTCAATGTCACGACACGCGGCGGCGGTGGCGGCGGCGGCGGCGGCGGCGGCTTCAACGGCGGTTCCAACTTCGGGGGCGGCCAGATTGTGCGCTGTGAAAGCTGGAAATTCCGCCCGGCACGCTGCGGCATGGATACCCGCGGCGGGGTACAGGTCCAGCGCGTCATCGCTGGCGACTGCCGCGCCGGCAATTGGGGGTCGGATCGCAACGGCGTCTGGGTCAACAACGGCTGTCGCGCCGATTTCGTGTCGGGGCGTGGCGGCGGCGGCAACTTCGGGGGCAACGGCGGCGCCGGGTGGAACGGCGGCGCCCAGACCATCGAGTGCAACAGCATCCGGTATCAGCCGGCGCGCTGCAATGCCCGCATCAGCAACAGCGTCCAGATCGACCGCGTTCTGGGCGGGGAGTGCATCGAGGGCCGCACCTGGGGCTGGGACCGTCGCGGGATCTGGGTGAACGACGGCTGCCGCGCGCGTTTCCGGGTGTTCTGATCGCCAGGCACGTTGTAACGCCGCAGCCGGGCGACCCGTAGTTGCAGCCACCGCCTCGCCGCCGCTAAGACACCTTCGAATTCTGGTCCAAAGGCGTGTCGATGGCAATCGTTCGTGGTGTCTGGCGGGTGCTGGTGGGGGTCAAGGACCTGCTTGTCTTGCTGCTTCTGCTCGTCTTTTTCATCGCGCTATGGTCGGTGCTGAGCAACCGCGCCACGCTGAGTGTGCCGGGCAATGCGGCGCTGGTGCTCGAACTCGATGGCGCCATTGTCGATCAGGCCACCGAGCAATCGCCCTTCCAGGCACTCGCGGGCACCGATCTGGGGGCCGAGCGCGAGGTGCGCGACTATATCCGCGCCATCGATACAGCCGCCAAGGACAATCGCATCAAGGCACTGGTGCTCGATCTCGATACGTTTGTCGGTGCCGGCCAGGCCAATCTGCAATCGATCGGCCAGGCGCTGCAACGCTTCAAGCGCAGCGGCAAGCCGATCGATGCCTATGCCACCGCCTATACCGACGATGGCTATTATCTCGCGGCACAGGCCAATCGCATCTGGATCAACCCGCTGGGCGGCGTGCTGCTCACCGGGCCGGGCGGCTCCAACCTCTATTTCAAGAACGCGCTGGCCAAGCTCGACATCGATATCAACGTCTTCCGCGTCGGGACCTACAAGGCGGCCGTCGAACCCTTCACCCGCAGCGAAGCGTCACCCGAGGCGCGCGCCGCCGACCAGGCGCTCGCCAACACCCTGTGGCAGGGCTGGCTCACCGATGTTCGCGCCGCGCGGCCGGCAAGCGATGTCGCGGCGTTCATCGCGCAGCTGCCGCAGCGGCTCGGCGCCGCCGGTGGTGACCAGGCCAAGGCCGCCCTCGATGCCAGGCTCGTCGATGCCATCGGCACGCGCAGCAATTTCAACGATGCCATGGTCAAGCGCGTCGGCAGCGGCGAACAGCGCCGCTTCGGCACCTACAACGGCGTGTCGCTCGATCGCTATCTCGCGGCATCGGCGTCGCTGGTGCCCGCCACGGGCGATGCCGTGGGGGTCGTCTATGTCACCGGCAACATCGTCGATGGCGAAGCACCGCGCGGCACCGCCGGCTCGACGACGATTTCACGCGCCATCGCCCGCGCCATCGCCGACAATGACGACATCAAGGCGCTGGTCGTGCGCGTCGATTCGGGCGGCGGCTCGGTTCTGGCCAGCGAGGAAATCCGCCAGGCTCTTGTCGATGCGAAGAAACAGGGCCTGCCGATCGTCGCCTCCTTCGGCCCGGTTGCTGCTTCGGGTGGCTATTGGGTCGCCACGGCCGCCGACGAGATTGTTGCCCAGCCGTCGACGATCACCGGCTCCATCGGCGTCTTTGCAATCCTGCCGAGCTTCGAACGCGCCATCGGCCGGCTCGGCATCGATGCGGACGGCATCAAGACGACGCCCTATTCGGGCGAGCCCGACCTGCTGAACGGCATCGGCCCGGAAACCCGCGTCGTCCTGCAAAGCGGCGTCGAGGATGTCTATCGCCGCTTCACCACGCTGGTCAGCACCGCCCGCAAGCTGCCGGTCGCCGAAGTCGATCGCATCGGCCAGGGCCGCGTCTGGGCGGGCAGCACGGCACGGCAGCTGAAGCTCGTCGATACGCTCGGCGGGCTCGATACCGCGGTCGCAGCCGCCGCCCGCCGCGCCGGTCTCAAGGGCACGCCGCGCACCATCGACATCGAACGCCCCGGCTCGCCCCTGGTACAGCTTCTCGGCGGCTTTCTCGGCGGCCCGGGCGACGACGAAGGCCAGGTGGCGCGTGACCCCTTCGCCAAGCTGACCGCGGCGTCGCGGCTGCGCTTCCTCGCCGCCATCGGCGATGCCCGGGTGCTGTCCAATGGCCCGACAATGCAGGCAACCTGCCTCGAATGCGCCGGCCGCGGGTCGCCCCGCCAGCCGGCGGTGCTGGCCAGCGAAGCCTGGCTGGCGCGCCTGCTGCTGGCGACGCCGTAACGCCTGTCCTACACGCCGGGCCCTGTGGTAACCGATCTGGATCGCCGCTCTTTCTCATTGCAACTCTTATCGCCGCCCGTTTCAATGCCGCGACTGGCCGTGGCCGTAACGGCCCGGGCCATGGCGGGCCGTTTGCGCCTGAAACGAAAGGCCACAAAAACGCTGCGTACGCCTGGCCTTTCGCCGATTTCCCAATGAAATCAACAGGCGCTTTTTTACCGGAAATGGCGAAAAGCCGGTCGCTTCATTCGCGATAGGCGGGCAGCGCCACGCCCTTGGCGATCGCCAGGGCCCGCAGCGCAAAGCCGGCGCCGGCGCCGATTGCCCCGGCCACGACGCGATCCACCCCCAGTGCTACCAGCAGGACATAGCCGGCCGCCCCCAGTGCCGCCGCCGACACATAGATTTCGCGCCGCATCAGCACCGATGGCACGCCGGCCAGCACATCGCGGATGATGCCGCCGAAGCTCGCCGTCAGCACCCCCATGACGATGCACGCCAGCGGCGGCACGCCGAAACTTTCGGCCTTGGCCGCGCCGATGACGGCATAGGCCGCCATGCCGACGGCATCGAACCACAATAGTGAATTGAGCTGCCAGCGATCGGCACGCAGCACCCAGACGGCGGCGGCCGCGGCGAGACAGACGCCGAGATAATCCGACCGCCCGACCCAGAACACCGGCGCACCGATCAGCAGGTCGCGCAGCGTGCCGCCGCCGATGCCGGTAATGGCAGCAAAAAAGGCAAAGGTGACAATCGTCGAGCGCGCCTTCGCCGCCGCCAGCGCACCCGAGACGGCGAAAACGGCAACACCCGCCATATCGAGCCAGGCCAGCAACGGCCTCGCCGCTTCGATCGCCGTCACGGCCGGTCCCAGCGAATTGGGGTCTGTGGCCAACGGCCCCAGCCACCGGAGGCCAGCGCCCGCATCAGATATGGATCGGCTTGCCCGTCACTGCCATGGCCGCTTCCTTCAGCGCTTCCGGATGCGTCGGATGGGCATGGCAGGTCATGGCGATATCTTCGCTCGACGCGCCGAACTCCATGGCGATCGCGGCTTCGGCGATCATCGTGCCGGCCATGCTACCGATGATGTGAACCCCCAGAACCCGGTCGGTGGTGGCATCGGCAAGCACCTTGACGAAGCCTTCGGTGCTGCGGTTGGCCTTGGCGCGGCTGTTGCCGGCGAAGGGGAATTTGCCGGCCTTGTAGGCAATGCCTGCGGCCTTCAATTCCTCCTCGGTCTTGCCGACGCTGGCGACTTCGGGCTGGGTATAGACGACCGCCGGAATAACATCATGGTTCACATAACCGGTCAGCCCGGCGATATTGTCGGCACAGGCAAGGCCTTCGTCCTCGGCCTTGTGCGCCAGCATGGGCCCGGGAACGACATCGCCGATCGCCCAGATGCCGGGGATGGCGGTCGAATAATCGGCGTTGACCATGATCCGGCCGCGGTCGAGGACCAGGCCTGTCGCTTCGATGTTGAGCCCGTCGGTATTCGGCCGGCGGCCGACCGACAGCAGCACGATATCGGCGGCAATCGTCTCGGCCGGGCCGCCGGCGGCAGGCTCGACCGTGATCGCGGCGCCGGCGCCATCGCGGACAACGGCGGTCACTTTCGTCGACGTGCGGATTTCGAAACCCTGCTTCTTCAGCACCTTGGCAAAGGCCGTGCCGACTTCGACATCCATCGCCGGGACAATGCGCTCGGCATATTCGATGACCGTGACGCGGGCGCCGAGGCGCCGCCATACCGAGCCCATTTCAAGACCGATATAGCCACCGCCGATCACCACCAGATGCCCCGGCACCTTTTCAAGATCGAGGACTTCGGTCGAAGTGACGATGACCTCGCCATCGGGGGCCATGCCCGGCAGCAAGGCAACTTCGGAACCGGTGGCGATGATGAAATTCTTCGCGGTCAGCGTGCGGTCGCCGACCTTGACCGATCCGGCATCGACGAAGGCCGCTTCGCCGGGCACCCATTCGACCTTGTTCTTCTTGAACAGATAGGCAATCCCGTCGGTCAGTTCGCGGACCGCCTTGTCCTTTTCCGCAAGCAGCGCCGGCAGATCAAGCTCGACAGCGCCCAGCTTGATTCCGAATTTGGCCAGCGCCCCCGAATGCGCTTCCTCGTAGAGTTCGGTACCGTGGAGCAACGCCTTCGACGGAATGCATCCGACATTGAGGCAGGTGCCGCCGAGCCGGTCGCGCTTTTCGATGCATGCGACTTTCAGGCCGTGCTGGGCGGCACGAATGGCAGCGACATAGCCGCCAGGGCCGGCGCCGATGACGACGACATCAAATTCGGGGCTGGTCATGGCGGGTATCCTTACAGGTCGACCAGCAGGCGTGCCGGGTCCTCGATAGCTTCCTTGACGCGCACCAGGAAGGTGACCGCCTCGCGGCCATCGACGATGCGGTGGTCATAGCTGAGCGCCAGGTACATCATCGGGCGAATGACGATCTGCCCGTCACGGACCACCGGGCGGTCCTCGATGCGATGCAGGCCGAGAACGCCGGATTGCGGGGTATTGAGGATCGGCGTCGACATCAGCGAACCGAAAACACCGCCGTTCGAGATGGTGAAATTGCCGCCCTGCAATTCCTCGATCTTCAACTGGCCATTCTGGGCACGCTTGCCGAAATCGCCGATCGCCTTTTCCGTCGCGGCGAAGGACAGCTTGTCGGCATCGCGCAGCACCGGCACGACGAGCCCGCCCGGCGACGACACGGCGATGCCGAGATCGGCATAGTTGCGATAGACGATTTCATCGCCCTCGAGCGACGCGCCGACCGCCGGCACATCGCGAAGCGCGAGAACGACGGCCTGGGAGAAGAACGACATGAAGCCGAGGCGGACGCCATGCTTCTTTTCGAACAGGTCCTTGTAGCGCGTGCGCGATTCGATGACCGCCGACATGTCGACATCGTTGAAAGTCGTCAGCATCGCGGCGGTGTTCTGGGCTTCCTTCAGCCGCCGCGCGATCGTCTGGCGAAGCCGGGTCATCCGTACCCGCTCCTCGCCGCGCTTGGCAGGAGCAGGCGATGCGGCGGTTGCGGCCGGCGCCGCGGGCGCCGCTGCGGAGGGCTTGACCCTGGCGGTGCCAGCTTCGATCGCGGCCAGCACATCGCCCTTGGTCAGCCGGCCATCCTTGCCGGTGGCAGCAATGCTGGCGATATCGAGATTATAGGTTTCGACCAAAGTACGGACGGCCGGCCCCATCGCTTCGAGCGGCGCAGCGGCCGAAGGTGCCGCAGCCGGTGCAGGCGTTGGGGCGGCAGCAGGGGCTGGCGCTGGCGGTGCGGGTGTCGGGGCGGCCGGGGGAGTGGGGGTGGCAGCGGCGGGCGCCGGTGTAGCGGCTGGTGCAGCACTGGCCGCTTCGCCCGCCGCGTCGATGATCGCGATGCGGGCGCCGACGGCGACATTGTCACCGACAGCAAACAATTGCGCCCCCATGATGCCGGCCACCGGCGACGGCACTTCGACAGCGACCTTGTCGGTTTCGAGGCTGACGATCGGCTCATCGGCCGCAACCGCATCACCCGGCTGCTTCAGCCATTGGCCGACGGTGGCCTCAGCGATCGATTCCCCGAGAGCCGGGATGATGACGTCGGTGGCCATGAAGCTATCCTGCATTCTGCGTTGATTTCAGCCCGCCGCGAATGGCCGCGGTGACTTCGGACCGGCTGGCGCCAAGCGCTTCGGCGATCAGCTTGGCCTGTTCGGCATTGTGACGCCGCATCAGCCCGGTTGCCGTGGCGGCAGCGGCGGCGCGCCCGGCATAGATCGGCCGCCGTTCGAGCGCGGTTTCGATGAGCGGTTCGACAAAGCTCCAGGCGCCGGCGTTCTTCGGCTCTTCCTGGGCCCAGACAACCTCTTCGAGCGCCGGGAATCGAGCGGCATAGTCGGCGATGACATCGGCCGGGAACGGGTAGAGCTGCTCGACGCGGAGCAGATAGACATCGTCGCGCTCGGTCTTTTCGCGCGCTTCGAGCAGGTCGAAATAGACCTTGCCCGAACACAGCACCAGGCGGGTGATCTTCGCCGGATCACAGGGCGCGATATCGTCGAGGCAACGGTGGAAGCTGGTGCCGGCGGCCATGTCGGCCATCGCCGAAACCGCACGCTTGTGGCGCAACAGCGACTTTGGCGTGAACACAATCAGCGGCTTGCGGAAATCGCGCAGCATCTGGCGTCGGAGCAGGTGGAAATAATTTGCCGGTGTCGTCGCATTGGCGATCTGCATATTGTCTTCAGCGCACAGTTGCAGGAACCGCTCCATGCGCGCCGAGCTGTGCTCCGGCCCCTGGCCTTCATAGCCATGTGGCAACAGCATCGTCAGGCCGTTTGCACGCAGCCACTTGGCCTCGCCCGAAGCAATGAACTGGTCGATGATTGTCTGGGCGCCGTTGACGAAATCGCCGAACTGCGCCTCCCACAACACCAGCGTCTTGGGGTCCGCCGAGGCATAGCCATATTCGAAACCGAGGACGCCGAATTCGGACAACGGGCTGTCGAGCACCTCGAAACGCTTGTCGACAGCAGCGAGCGGCACATAACGCGAGCCATCGCGCTGGTCGGTCCAGACCGAATGGCGCTGGCTGAAGGTGCCGCGACCCGAATCCTGTCCGGACAGGCGAACGCCATAGCCGTCCTGGAGCAAGGTGCCGAATGCCAGGGCCTCGGCGGTCGCCCAGTCGATATTCTCGCCCTGGGTGAGCGTTTCGTCCTTGGCATCGAGGATGCGCGCCAGGGTCCGGTGGATGTTGAAGCCGTCGGGAATGGCGGTCAGCACGCGCGCGATGGTGCGAAGCTCGTCGGCGGCGACGCCGGTGACGGCAGCGCGGCGCCCGCTGATGTCCTCCTTGGGCTTGCCGAGGCCCGACCATTGGCCTTCGAACCAGTCGGCCTTGTTGGCCTTGAAGCTCGACGCCGCTTCGAAATCGGCTTCCAGCATCGCAGTATAGCGATCGATCGAAGCTTGCAGGAAATCCTCGCCGATCACCCCCTCGCTGACCAGCCGCGCAGCATAGAGCTCGCTGACCGGCCTTTGCTTGGCGATCTGGGCATACATCAGCGGCTGGGTGAAGCTTGGCTCGTCGCTTTCGTTATGGCCGAAACGGCGGTAGCACCACATGTCGATCACCACATCGCGGCCGAACTTCTGCCGGAACTCGGTGGCGACCTTGGTGGCGAAGGTGACCGCCTCGGGGTCGTCGCCATTGACGTGGAAGATCGGCGCCTGGACGATCTTGCCGACATCGCTCGGATAGGGCGACGAGCGGGCGAACTGCGGGCTGGTGGTGAAGCCGACCTGGTTGTTGACGACGAAGTGCAGCGTGCCGCCGGTGTTGTAACCGTTGAGGCCCGAAAAACCGAAGCATTCGGCAACGATGCCCTGCCCGGCAAAGGCGGCATCGCCATGCAGCAGCACCGGCATCGACTTGACATGGTTGACGTCGCCAGTGCGCGTCTGGATGGCGCGGACCTTGCCGAGAACGACCGGATCGACGGCTTCGAGGTGCGACGGGTTGGGCGCCAGCGACAGATGCACGGCATTGCCGTCGAATTCGCGGTCGGTGCTGGTGCCGAGGTGATATTTGACATCGCCAGAACCATCGACGTCATCGGGGTTGGCCGAGCCACCACCGAATTCGTGGAAGATCACCTGGAACGGCTTGCGCATGACGTTGCCGAGCATGTTGAGACGGCCGCGGTGCGGCATGCCGAAGACGATTTCGGTAATGCCGAGCTGGCCACCGATCTTGATGATCGATTCCATCGCCGGAATCATGCTTTCGGCACCATCGAGGCCGAACCGCTTGGTGCCGACATATTTGCGGCCGAGGAAGCGCTCGAACTGTTCGGCCTCGACCAGCTTGTTGAGAATGGCCTTCTTGCCATTGTCGGTGAAGTGGATTTCCTTCGATGCGCCCTCGATCTTTTCCTGGATGAAGCGGCGTTCCTCGACATCGTTGATGTGCATGTATTCGACACCGACATTGCCGCAATAGTTGGCGCGCAGGATGGCGACGACTTCGCGGATCGTCGCGGTCTGCAGGCCGAGTGCACCGCCGATATGGATCGGACGGTCGAGATCGGCGGTCTGGAAGCCGTGATATTCGGGTGTCAGATCGGCGGGCAATTCGCGCGCCAGCAGCCCCAGCGGATCGAGATTGGCGGCCAGATGCCCACGCACGCGGTAGGTGCGGATGATCATCAGCGCCGAGATCGAATCCTGCGCTGCCCGGGCGATCGCTTCCGGGCTGGCGCCACCGGCGGCGGCCTTTGCAGCGGCCTTGGCCGGGGCCGTGATCAGGATGTCTCCGGCATCGAGCGCGCGGGTGAGATCATCGTTCGCCGGCAGCGGCCAGTCGCTGCGCGCCCATGACGGCCCGGCACTGTCCTCCGCGGTCGGCAACAGAGCTTCATAATCCATGGCACGCGTCCTCGTTCGATGAGCGGCTGATAGCCCTGTCGTTGCCGCCTGTCACCGACGAAAGGCGCATGGCTGCCATGCGACTTCGCAGCACGGCATATGGCCTAGCCCTTCAGCACTTCTGCCAAGGTAATGCCGAGCAATGACGGTGACGGCGACACGCGGATGCCCGCGGCTTCCATCGCCGCCATCTTCGATGCGGCATCGCCCTTGCCGCCCGAAACAATGGCGCCGGCATGGCCCATGCGACGGCCCGGGGGCGCCGTGGTGCCGGCAATGAAGCCGACCATCGGCTTCTTGCGGCCGCGCCGGGCTTCGTCCTCGAGGAATTGCGCCGCTTCTTCCTCGGCCGAGCCGCCGATCTCGCCGATCATGATGATCGACTTGGTCGCGTCATCGGCGAGGAACAACTCGAGCATGTCGATGAAATTGGTGCCATTGACAGGATCGCCGCCGATGCCGACCGCCGTCGTCTGGCCAAGGCCCACGGCGGTTGTCTGGTGAACGGCCTCGTACGTGAGGGTGCCGGAGCGCGACACGACGCCGACCGAACCCTTGGAGAAGATATTGCCCGGCATGATGCCGATCTTGCATTCGCCCGGCGTCAGCACGCCCGGGCAATTCGGCCCGATGAGGCGCGACCTGGAGCCGACAAGCGAGCGCTTGACGCGGACCATGTCGAGCACCGGAATTCCCTCGGTGATGCAGATGATCAGCGGCACTTCGGCGTCGATGGCCTCGCAAATGGCATCGGCCGCGCCGGGCGGTGGCACATAGACAACGCTGGCGTCGCACTGGGTGGCGGCGCGGGCTTCGTGGACGGTGTTGAACACTGGCAGGCCGAGATGCGACTGCCCGCCCTTGCCGGGTGCCGTGCCGCCGACGACCTTGGTGCCATAGGCGATCGCTGCCTCGGTGTGGAACGTCCCCTGCTTGCCGGTGAAGCCCTGGGTGATGACGCGGGTCTGGGCGTTGACGAGAATGGACATCAGGCTGCCTTCTTCACTTCGGCGACGATCTTCGCCGCTGCATCACCAAGATTGTCGCCGGAAATGATCGGCAGACCGCTTTCGGCGAGGATCTTCTTGCCGAGCTCGACATTGGTGCCTTCCAGCCGGACGACCAGCGGCACCGACAAGTTCACTTCCTTTGCCGCGGCAATGATGCCTTCGGCGATGATATCGCAGCGCATGATGCCGCCGAAGATGTTGACAAGGATGCCCTTCACCGCCGGGTCCTTGAGGATCAGCTTGAAGGCGTTCGTCACCTTTTCCTTGTCGGCACCGCCGCCGACATCGAGGAAATTGGCCGGCTCGGCGCCGTTGAGCTTGATGATGTCCATCGTCGCCATCGCGAGGCCCGCACCATTGACGAGGCAGCCGATAGTGCCGTCGAGCTTGATGAACGCCAGGTCATATTTCGACGCTTCGACTTCGGCGGGATCCTCTTCCGTCAGGTCGCGAAGCGCCAGCAGATCGGGGTGGCGGTAAAGCGCATTGGGATCGAAACCGACCTTGGCATCGAGAACCATCAGCTTGCCGTCTTCGGTCACGGCGAGCGGGTTGATCTCGATCTGCGAGGCGTCGGTGCCGATGAAGGCCTCGTAAAGCCGGGCAACGACATTTTCGGCCTGTTTGGCGAGATCGCCGGTCAGGCCCAGCGCCGCCGCCACCGCGCGGCCATGGTGGGGCATGATGCCGGTGGCCGGATCGACGGTCAGGGTCTGGATCTTTTCGGGCGTGTCGTGCGCCACGGTTTCGATATCCATGCCGCCTTCGGTGCTGACCACCAGCGAAATCCGCCCCGTCGCCCGATCGACGAGCAGCGCCAGATAGAATTCCTTGGCGATATCGACACCATCGGTGATGTAGAGGCGATTGACCTGCTTGCCGGCCGCGCCGGTCTGGATCGTCACCAGCGTGTTGCCGAGCATGTCGGCGGCGGCGGCGCGTACATCCTCGGCGCTGCGCGCCAGGCGAACGCCGCCCTTGGCTTCGGGCGGCAGCTCGACAAACTTGCCCTTGCCGCGCCCGCCGGCGTGGATCTGCGCCTTGACGATCCACAGCGGCCCCGGAAGCTTGCCGGCGGCTTCGACGGCTTCATCGACGGTCAGCGCGGCAAAGCCCGGAGGCACCGGGACACCGAATTTGGCGAGGACTTCCTTCGCCTGATATTCATGGATGTTCATTGCGGCCCCTCAAACGACAAACGGGTTGACGACACGAACGCTGCCGTAGCGATGTCCGTGGCTCAAGTCTTCACTGTAAAGCGTTTCGGCGCCGATTTCTTCGGCGGCAGCGAGAATGGCCCCGTCCCAATAGCTGAGCTGATGCTGCACAGCCAAGGCTGCACCGCGCGAGACCAGGTCGGCAGTCACCGGTACGATCGGAAAGCGCCGAAAATCGTCGAGCCAATCGACAGCCACCGAATGCGGCAGGTTCAATTTCTGCGCCCGTGTTGCGTTGAAATAGAATTCGGCCAGAACCTGTCCTGACATCGCGCAATCACCGTCGATCAACAACTGCAGCGCCGCTTCGCGCTTGCGAAACTCGGCCTGCTCATAGCCTGCTGCATAGAGCAGGATATTGGTGTCGATGAACTTCAAAACCGGGGGTTGTCGCTGCCGTCGTAGGTCTCGTCACGCGTCGGCGCCGGGCCTTGCGCGCGCCCGGCCCAGGCGTTGCTGCGGGCAATCATCCGTTCGATCGCTGCCTGCTGATCAGGCGTGATCGCCCTTACCTGCTGCGCAAGAAAATCGCGCACCATGGCATTGACTGTCGTCCCACGCTCGGCCGCAAGCTTGCGGGCGCGAGCGAGGTCGGGGTCGGGAATTGAAAGGGTAAGGTTCGCCACCGCTGTCTCCGTCAACACAGGTTATGTGCGACGAGACAGTTGACAGTCAAGCCTTACGCCAGAGACGCGTCGATCGCCTTGCAGGCCACCAGCAGTTCCTTCACCGCATCGACCGACACCGTGAAATTGGCCTGGGCTTCGGCTGTCAGTTCGATCTCGACGATCTTTTCAACACCGCCGGCGCCAATCACGCAGGGCACGCCGACGTAAAGATCATTCACGCCATATTGCCCGGTCAGGTTTACAGCCGCCGGGATGACGCGCTTCTGGTCGTAGAGATAGGCTTCGGCCATGGCGATGCCGCTGGTGGCGGGCGCGTAGTAAGCGCTGCCGGTCTTCAACAAGCCGACGATTTCGCCGCCGCCGCTGCGGGTGCGCTGGACGATGGCATCGATGCGTTCCTTGGTGGTCCAGCCCATCTTGATGAGATCAGGGATCGGAATGCCGGCGACGGTCGAATATTCGACCACGGGCACCATCGTGTCGCCATGGCCGCCAAGCACGAAGGCCGTCACGTCCTGCACCGAAACCTTGAATTCATCGGCCAGAAAATGCCGGAAACGCGCCGAATCGAGCACACCCGCCATGCCGACGACCATGTGGTGCGGCAGCCCCGAAAATTCGCGCAGCGCCCAGACCATCGCATCGAGCGGATTGGTGATGCAGATGACAAAGGCACCCGGCGCATTGGCCTTGATGCCTTCGCCGACCGCCTTCATCACTTTGAGGTTGATGCCGAGAAGATCGTCGCGGCTCATCCCCGGCTTGCGGGCGACACCGGCAGTGACGATGATGACATCGGCCCCGGCGATGTCTGCATAATCATTGGTGCCTTTCAGCTCGACATCAAAGCCTTCGACCGGGCCGCATTGCGCCAGATCGAGCGCCTTGCCCTGGGGCACGCCTTCGACAACATCGAAAAGGACGACATCACCAAGCGCCTTGGCAGCGGCGAGATGCGCCAGCGTGCCGCCGATGTTGCCGGCACCGATGAGCGCGATTTTATTGCGAGCCATTCAGAAAGGTCCTTCGCTTGAGTCGTTCTGCGATGCGGGTCGGATAGGCGCTGCGCCAAAGCGGCGCAACAGGGGCCGATAGCAAGGGGCCTCCGGCGGCCGGGGCCGGCGGTCCCGGACCCCATTTTGATTGGCACATCCTGGCCGACGCTGGTGCGCTTACGCTTTTGGAATGGGTTTGGGGCCGCCGGCCCCAACCACCGGAGGCTCTATCAACTAACCAGGCTCGCCATGGCCAAGCGCCAGATAATCGGCCGATTGCATTTCCATCAGCCGCGAAACGGTGCGTTCGAATTCGAAGGCACCGTCGCCGGCCGGATAGAGCCTGTCCGGCGCCGCATCGGCCGATGCAAGCAGCTTGACCTTGTACTCATAAAGCGCATCGACAAGCGTTACGAAGCGCGCCGCCTCGTTGCGGCTTTCCGGCCCCATCACCGGAATGCCGACGAGAAACAGCGTGTGATAATGCCGGGCGATGGCGAGATAATCGGCTGCCCCCAGCGGCTGGCGGCACAGGCGCGCGAACGAGAATACGGCAACACCCTTCAGCGACTTGGGCACGAACAGCGTGCGGCCGCCCGGCACTGCGAGGGTTTCGGTCGGCACCCGGGCCCGGTCCTCCACCGGATAATCGGTCATCCGGAAGAAGGCGGTCGACAGCGCCGCCGTCGCCAGATCCCCGTTCGGCACATGCCAAGTCGCGGCGCCGCCGAGCCGCTCGAGCCGGTAATCGGTCGGGCCATCGAGGGTCACGACATCGCAATAGTCCCGCAACAGCCCGATGAAGGGCGTGAACAGCTGGCGGTTGAGCCCATCCTTGTAGAGATCTTCGGGGATGCGATTGCTCGTCGTGACGACCGTGACCCCGGCGGCGAACAGCGCGGTGAACAGGCGCGAGACGATCGCGGCGTCGGCAATATCCTTCACCTGCATCTCGTCGAAGGCGAGCAGCCGGGCGCTCCTGGCGATATCGGCCGCGACCGCCGGAATCGGGCCGTCGCCGCCCTTCTGGCGATGCGCGTGAAGCGCCGCATGCACATCGAGCATGAATTCGTGGAAATGCACCCGGCGCCGGGGCTCGAAGCGCGTCTCGGCGATGAACAGGTCCATCAACATGGTCTTGCCGCGACCGACGCCGCCCCAGACATACAGACCGCGCGGCGCCGGCGGCGGCGCGGCGCCAGTCAGCCGGGCAAAGAAGCCGGGCTTTTCAGCCGGTGTTTCAAGCGCTTCGGCAATCGACTGGAGGCGGTCAACAACTGCCACCTGGGCCGGATCGGGACGCAGTTCGCCATTGGCAACAAGCGCGTCATAGGCCGCCCGGACCCCGGCCATGGGCTTCAATCGACCTGGAGGCCCGGTCGCCGGGACGCACCATCGCCTTCGCTCCGGGCCGGACGCGGGATCTTGCGCATCGTGCCGGTAAAGGACGCAACGTTGACGCCTTCCTGGGTGACCAGCCCGCGCACGAACAGCATCTTGCCAGTTTCCTTGAGAATCTCCCCCGAGGCCTCGATGGGCTTGCCGACAATGCCGGCCGACAGGAAATCGGTCGCGCAGCTGAGCGTCACTGCAGCATGATTCTCGAGCTGGCGAAAGATGAAGCCGAACATCGCCATGTCGATGAACGACATGATGAAGCCGCCATGGATATAGCCAAGGCCGTTCGAATGCTTGCGGTCGGTTTCCATCCGGCATTCGACGCCGCCACCAGGCGCTGCCCGGAAATAGAAATCACCAAGCAGCGACGCGAAGCGGCCATCGGGCTCGCGCCGCCAGCGGGTCCAGCCGGCGTGCTCGCCACTGTCGATATGTTCGCGTGTCATGCTGCGGGGATAGTGCGGTGCAACACCGGGGTCAATTTCACCCGCGCAGGACCGCCCGCCCGGCATAACGCGCCTGCGAGCCCAGTTCTTCCTCGATGCGGATCAGCTGGTTGTATTTGGCCAGCCGGTCGGAGCGCGCCAATGAGCCGGTCTTGATCTGGCCACAGCCACAGGCGACGGCGAGATCGGCAATCGTCGAATCCTCGGTTTCGCCGGACCGGTGCGACATGACACTGCGATAACCTGAACGATGCGCCAGATCGACCGCCGCCAGCGTTTCGGTCAACGTGCCGATCTGGTTGACCTTGACGAGCAACGCATTGGCGAGGCCGTCCTTGATGCCCTGCCCCAGCCGTACGGGATTGGTGACGAACAGATCGTCACCGACAAGCTGGCACTTGCCGCCGAGCTTGTCGGTCAGCAGCTTCCAGCCCGCCATATCGTCTTCGGCCATGCCGTCCTCGATGCTGAGGATCGGATAATCATTGGCGAGCGCCACATAATAATCGGCCATCGCTTCGGCCGACAGGCTGAGGCCCTCGCCTTCGAGTTCGTATTTGCCGTTTTTGTAGAATTCGGTTGCCGCCGCATCGAGCGCGACGAACACGTCCTCACCGGCCTTGAAGCCGGCCTTGGCGATGGCCGCCATGACGAAATCGAGCGCGGCGCGGGTGCCGCCGAGATTGGGGGCAAAGCCGCCTTCGTCGCCCACCGCGGTATTGTGCTTGCCGGCCTTCAACTCGCTCTTGAGCGTGTGGAAGATTTCCGCCCCCCAGCGCACCGCTTCGGCGAGCGATGCGGCGCCGACCGGCATGATCATGAATTCCTGGAAGTCGATCGGGTTGTCGGCATGGGCGCCGCCGTTGATGATGTTCATCATCGGCACCGGCAGCAGATTGGCCGAAACCCCGCCGACATAGCGATGCAGTGGCAGCCCGCGCGATTCGGCCGCGGCCTTGGCAGCGGCCAGCGACACGCCGAGGATCGCATTGGCCCCCAGCCGCGCCTTGTTGGGCGTGCCGTCGAGTTCGATCATCGCCGCGTCGATGGCACCCTGTTCCTCGGCCTCGATCCCCATCAGCGCATCGAGGATTTCGCCGTTGACGGCGGCGACGGCCTTGAGCACACCCTTGCCGAGGTAGCGCGCCTTGTCGCCGTCGCGCAGCTCGACGGCCTCATGGGCACCCGTCGAGGCACCCGATGGCACGGCGGCGCGCCCCAGCGAGCCGTCTTCCAGGACGACATCGACTTCAACGGTCGGGTTGCCGCGCGAATCGAGAACTTCGCGAGCGTGGATGTCGATGATCGCGGTCATGCGAGGGCCTCTTTGTCGATTGAGATGCAGCTGCGGTGGCTTCGGTTCTGCGCGAGCGCGATCGATATTGCGCTCAAGCAATGACGGGGCCATCTATCGGCCAAGTCGCCCTTGCGCAAACACTTCGGTGGAACAGCTCGGGGTGAAGCGCGTTTGATATCGGCATTACCCTTTAACGAGAGCAGGATTCACGATGGCCGAAATGCCCAGCTTCGATCCGACTGCCGCGCTTGCGGACCATGGCGATGATTTTGCCGATGATATCAACGGCGAAAGCTATCGGCCGCGTGGCCGCGCCCTTGGGCATGACGCTTCGGCCTCGAAAAGCCCTGGCCTCGGCCTTGTCGGAAGCGCGCGCAGCAAGCTTTTCGGCGTTGCCGACGAGGGCAAGGCCGAGCTCGTCCACAGCTTGTCGAATGCGGCCGATCTGGTGCGCCAGATTTCGTCGCAGGTCGAAGGCCTGGGTTTCGAGCCGCTGTCCGCTTATGCCCGCCAGGCGACCAGCCTCGTCGATGATCTGCACCACAGCCTTGCGGACAGGAGCGTGGAGGACTTGATCGAAGACGGCCGCGATCTGGTTCGGCGCCAGCCCGAAATCGCTGTGGTCGTTGCAATTGTCGCCGGCTTCATCGGCGCGCGGCTGGTCAAGGTGCAGCAGTGATGGAGATCGAAACCCGCACGGCCGAAACGCTGCCTCAAACCGATGAACGGGAATCACTCGCCGATCTCTTCCGCCGGCTGATCGACAATGTCGTCGGGCTGGTTCGTACCGAACTGCAACTGGCGCGTGCCGAAGTGGGCGCCACCGTCGGCGAGGCCGCGGGTGGCATCGGTGCCATTGCCGTCGGCGGCATGCTGGGTCTTGTCGCCACCTCATGCCTGCTGGTCGCGACCATTGCCTGGCTTGCCGAAAAGGTCGGGCTGGTTGCTGCCGCGCTGATCGTGGCTGCGGTGCTCGCCATCAGTGCCGGGGCCTTGATCATGATCGGGATCGGCCGTCTCAAGCGGATTGATCTTGCGCCAAAACGAACGGCTGCCAATCTGCAGCGAAGCGTCGAAATGTTGAAGGGAGACTGACATGGCCTCGAACCCCGTGGATGCAGCGGAAGCCGCCGCCGAAGAAGCGCGGACCCGCGTGTCCACCACGATCGAAGACATTCAGACCCGGCTCGATCCGCGCCGTGTGATGAGCGATGCTGTCTCGAGAGTGCAGAACAGCAGCAAGGCGTTTGCCCATCAGGCCGGCGACGCCGCCAAGTCGCACCCGCTGGCAATCGGCGCCGCGGTCGTGGCCCTTGGTCTGGCATTGCTGGCGCGCAATCGCATTTCAGGGGCGACCGTCAACCTGGGCGATGGCACCGCCGATTACACCGATTATGACGATGGCTATGGCGACGACGGCTTTTCGGAGCCAGCTTCGCCTCGCAACCGTGCGCTGGCAACCGATGTTCACGACGGCGTCGTCGCGAACCCGGGGGTCTCCATCCTGATGGGATTGATGGCCGGCGCTGCATTGGGCGCCCTGCTGCCCGTTTCCGACACCGAACGGCGTACCCTTGGAGAGACCAGCGGGCGCATCGGCGCCGCAGCGCGGGCCGCGGTGCGGCGTGCGACCGAAGAACTCGACGAAGCCGGGATCAACCTCGACGCCGTCAAGACCAAGGCCAGCGAAGCGAGCCGCAAGGCACAGGCGGTTGCCAAATCGGTTGCCGATGCCGCGCGGTCCGAATTGAAGCCTTAAGGCGTTATTCAGACGCGCTTTGCAATATGGCTCGCAATGCGGGCCGTATTACTGCGTCGGCCCGCCCTGTTTCAGGAGATCGAAAATGCGTTATTCCATGCTGGCGGTCGCTGTACTGGCGATGGCTCCCGTCGTTTCGGCACCTGCCGTTGCCCAGGTTGCGGCCCAGTCCGCCGCACCGGCCGGTGACCCTGCCGCGCGGGCCTTTGTCGAAAAGCTTGCCAATGATGCGTTCGCCACGCTGCGCGACAAATCCCTGTCGAAGGCAGAGGGGCGGGACCGCTTCCGCACCATGCTCGAGACCAATGTCGCCTTGCAGGATATCGGTGACCGGCTGATCCGCCGCCACCGCGCCACCATCACCCCGGCGCAATATGCTGCCTATCAGAGCGCGTTGCCGGATTTTGTACTCAATGCCTATGCCGACCGGCTTTATGATTATTCGGACGCCAGCCTGAAGACGCTGCGCACGAGTGCACGCGGCAGCATGACCGATGTCGCGACTCGTGTCACCCGACCCGGCAGCCAGCCTGTCGATGCGGTGTGGCAGGTCAAGAAGACGCCGGCCGGCAAATATATGGTCAACAACCTGTCGGTGTCGGGGATCAACCTTTCCCTCACCCAGGAGGCCGATTTCAACGCCTATATCCAGAAGAATGGCTTTGACGCGCTCGTAACGTTCCTCAAGAATGCCAACAGCAAATCGGCGAGTGCACGCGCCAGCAGCTGAGGCCAGAATCGAGGACGTCCTTGACCCCGCTCGTCACCATCGCCGGAACCGCTTTCGTCCACCCGAGCGCGCAGCTCTATGGCAAGGTCAGCGTCGGCGATGGTGCGTCGGTCTGGTGCAACGCCGTGGTGCGCAGCGAGATTGCGCATGTCGAGATCCACGCTGGCGCCAATATCCAGGATTTCGTGATGATCCACACCGATCCCGGCAAGCCGGTGTCGGTGGGCGCCTATACCAGCGTCACCCATCACGCCACGCTCCACGGCTGCACGGTCGGCGATCATTGCCTGATCGGCATCAACGCGACGATCTACAATGGCGCGGTCATCGGCGCCGGATCGATCGTCGGGCAGCACGCCTATGTCCGCGACGGCACCATCGTGCCACCGAACTCGATCGTTGTCGGGTCACCGGCCAAGGTTATCGCGACCCGCGACAGCCGCCTTGCCAACCGCATCAATGCCGAATTCTACATTCGCAACGGCGCCGCCTACAAGGTCGGTAACCACCGCGCCTGGGACGGACCGGAATTCGAGGCCTGGTTTGCCGAACGGATGAAGGCTCTGGCGGCCGAATACGCCTAGAGTTTGCGGCGCCCCGCCGGTAAAGGGCGGTCCATGAGCAAGCTCCATCTCGTTTTCGGCGGCCGTGTCGCAGACCCCCAGACCACCGATTTCATCGAGCCCGACAAGCTCGACGTCGTCGGCATCTTTCCCGATTATGCCAGTGCCGAAGCCGCCTGGCGCGCCAGCGCCCAACGTACCGTCGATGATGCGACGATGAAATATGTCGTCGTCCATCTGCATCGCATTCTCGAACCCAAGCCTGGTCCGGCGGACTAGCCAAATCGCCGGGATGGAGTCCCGGCGGCAGTCCCTATAGGCTGCCGCATGGGGAGAATTGCGATGACCGACGACTTGAGTTTCGGCATGATTTTCGAATCGATCGCGCAAGCGATCGATCCCGACCAGCCCGCGACGATCCATGGCGATCGCATCACGAGCTGGCGCGAATTCGACGCCCGCACCAACGCCATCGCCGCGGCCACCATCGCCGCCGGCGCCCAGCCTGGCGATCGCATCGCGCACCTGATGCGCAATTCGCCGGCCTATCTCGAAACCACCATCGCCGGCTTCAAGGCGCGGCTGGTCCATGTCAACGTCAACTACCGCTACACCGGCGAGGAATTGTTCTACATCCTCGACAATTCGGATGCCGCAGTGCTCGCCTATGACGCCGAGTTCGAGCCGCTGGTCGCCAGTGTGCGCGATCGGCTCAACATCAAGCTGTTCCTGCAGGTCGGCGGCGACACGCCCGATTATGCCCAGGATTTCGATACCGTCGCAACGTCGGGCGCCACGCTGCCGCCGCAGGACCATCGCGGCGACGACATGCTGTTCATCTATACGGGCGGCACCACCGGCATGCCCAAGGGGGTAATGTGGGACCAGTCGGCGCTGTGGGATCTGGTCAACGCCGGGCAATCGGTCACCAAGCCCGCCAGCCTTGCCGCGCATCTCGACAACGTCCGCGCCGGCATCGGGCGCAATCGCTCGCTGGTACTGCCGCCACTGATGCATGGCACGGGTTTCATCATCGGCATCGCCACGCTCAGCCGCGGCGGCACCGTCGTCACCCTGCCCGGCGCCACCTTCGATGCCGAGGATGCAGTGCGCGTCTGCGCCCGCCACGCCTGTGATTATGCCGTCATCGTCGGTGATGCCTTTGCCCGGCCGCTGGTTCGCGCCCTCGACGCCGGCCATGGCAGCATCGCCACCCTGGGTGTGATGATCTCGAGCGGCATCATGTGGTCGCCCGAGGTCAAGGCAGCGCTGCTCGCCCATGCGCCGGCGATGATGATCGTCGATTCGCTCGGTTCGTCGGAAGGGCTGGGGCTCGGCAGTTCGGTGCAGACCGCCGCCAATGCCGGCGCGCCGACGCGCTTCATCAACGATGGCCGCACGCTGCTGCTCGATGACGACATGAAGCCGATTTCGCCGGGCTCGGGAATCATGGGCCGCATCGCCCGCGCCGGGCCGATCCCGCGCGGCTATTGGCGCGACGAGAAGAAGTCGGCGACCACCTTCGTGACAGTCGATGGCGTGCGCTATTCGATCCCCGGCGATTTCGCCATTCTCGAAGCCGATGGCACGATGACCCTGCTCGGGCGCGGCAGCCAGTGCATCAACACCTCGGGGGAAAAGGTCTTCCCCGAGGAAGTCGAGGAAGCCCTGAAAACCCACCCCGCCGTCGAGGATGCGCTGGTATTCGGTGTCGCCGACGAAAAATGGGGCCAGGCCGTGACGGCGGTCGTCGAGGCCCCGCCCGGAACCGACACCGACGCGCTGCGCGCCCATGTTCGCACGGCCCTGGCCGGGTACAAGACGCCCAAGCGCATCATCGTCGTCGGCAAGGTGCCGCGTGCGCCCAATGGCAAGGCGGACTATGCGGCGGCGAAGGCGATGGTGGCCTGAAGCCGATTGCCTCCGGCGGTTGGGGCCGGTGGCCCCAAACCCCGTTTGTTGGGTTGGCACCCGCGAAGCTGCGTGTGCACCCCGTTCGAATGGGGTCCGGGGCCGCCGGCCCCGGCCGCCGGAGGCCTACTCCCTGCTCGTCCACATCCTGATCTGGGTATCAAGCTGGGCGCCGACCGCCTTGGAGGCGGCGACGAGCCGGTCCATCGCGGCATATTGGCGGGTCAGGCTGTTGCGATAGTCGCTGAGCCGGGTTTCGATCCTGGCCAGATCGGCGGTCAGCGCGTCCTTGCGGCGGCTGAGCCCGGCGCTTGCCGGCGTCGCGGCTTCGGCGATGGCGTTGAGCGACAGGGGCGAGCCGAACGCCGACCCGGACAGGGTGCGCAACAGGGTTTCGGCGTCGCCCTGCCGCGCCGGCGGCAGCGCCGCCAGCCGATCGGCGTCGAAGCTGATGGCGCCGCTGCGACTGACCGAAACCCCCAGGTCGCGCAGCCGCAGGCCGTTGGCGGCGGCAACCGGCGCCGCGACCAGCATTGAAAGCCGCTGGTCGATCGCCCGCGCCGTCGCATCGCCAGCGAGCGCGCCGGCGGGGTCGTCGCCGGCTGCACCCTTGCGAAAATCCGCCAGCAAGCCGCGCATGGCGCTGAGCGTCGAAGCGAAATCGCCGACGGTCGTCGCCAGCGATGGACCGTCGCGCGCGCCCGAGAGCGTCGCCGCCGCCACCGGCCGCGCCAGCCGCAGCCGCACGCCGGGAATGAGATCGTCGATCACATTGCTGGGCCGCGTCACGGCAATGCCGTCGAGGCTGAGCTCGGCATCGCCGGCGCGCGCTGTTGCCACCATTGCCGCATTGCCGGGCAGGTGGGCGAATTGCGCCAGCCCCGGGCTGCCCGGCGTTTCGGCCGCGCTGATCACAAAGGCGTTTTCGGCACCCTCGCGCCCCTTGATTGCCAGGTTCGCGGCCCCGGCGTTGCTGATGATGCTCGCATCGAGCCCGGCCGCGTTGAGGGCGTCGCGAAGCCCCGCCAGGCTGTTGTTCTGGGGGCCGATGACGATGTCGACACTGGGCGCGCTGCCGGATGCAAAGGTGAAATCGCCGCCGCCAGTCTCGGTGCGGCGCCCGAAGCTGATCGTCAGCACCCCTTCCCCGACCGGCGCCGCCGCGCTGGCCAGGGGCGCTGCCACCAGCCGCTGGCCCGCTGCAATCGCGGTCACCTGTACCGCTGCATTGAAGGACGCCGCCGGCCCCGTCCCGCGCCGCTCGACGGCAATGGCACTGTCGCTGCTGGCCGGGACCACGCCGAGCGCACCGCCGGTGACCCGCGCCGACAGCGACGAGGCGATGCTTTGCAGTGCCGATTTGACCTGGCCCAGCGCCGATATCCGTGCCGTCAGCGCCTCGCTGCGCGCCGTCAACGGCTTGGTCCGGGCCTCGCGGTCGGCGGCGACGAGGCTGTCGATCAAGGCCCTGGTGTCGATGCCGCTGCCGACGCCGAGAGAGGAGACGATGGAGGTCATGATACCCCCTTATCGGCCGCGCGGACGAAGGCTTGCGGCGGTCATGCTGCTCCTGGACGGCGGCGCGCCCCGGCTTCATCGAAATCGAATTCCGGCGGCACGAAGATGGCTGGCGCGGCTTCATGCTCGGGATCATCGAAACTCATGACAAAGGCGAGGATTGTGGCGACGGCGCCGAACAATTCCTCGCGAACCGGCGCCCCCAGCCTGGCGGTGAAGAACAGCGCCCGGGCAAGGCGCGGCGTGCGGATGATGGGGATACCGAGCTCGCGCGCCACGCTGATGACGGCATGCGCCATCTCGAGCCGGCCCTTTTCGACGACAACTGGCGCCGCATCGCGGTCCGGGCGGTAGCGCATGGCGACAGCGAAATGCGTCGGGTTGACGACGACCACGGCGGCTTCGGCAAGGCTGGTGCGCATCCGGCGGGTGGCGGCGGCGAATTGCGCGCGCTTGATCGCTGCCTTGACCTCGGGGGCGCCGTTATTCTCGCGCGATTCGCGCTTCACGTCCTCGAGCGACATCATCAGCTTGCGTTCGCGCAGCACGAAGGAAATGCCGGCGTCGATGATGGCGATGGCAATCATTGCGAGTGCCGCGGCGCCGAGCAGGCGGGTCACACCGGCCCCGATGGTCGCGCCATCCTCGCCGATGTGCGCCAATGCCGGCAACAACGGCACGATGACAGCAAGCGCCACCCCGGCGAACGCCGCCAATTTGAGGATGGCCGTCGCGGCGCCAGCGAGACCCTGTATCGAAACGATGCGCTTGAACCCGGCAACCGGGCTGATCCGCGCGAATTTGGGCGCCAGCAGCGCCAGGGAGACGTGGCGGGTGGTCGCCAGCGCCAGCGCCACCGACAGCACCGCGACGGCAGCCGCCAGCGACGCTGGCCAGAAAAGCGGGGTCGAAGCAAAAATTGCCGTGGTCGCCACGCCGTCATCGGCGGGGATCGTGGCATCGACGAGGCTGGAAAGGAGGTAAGTACCCAATGACTGCCACAGCCGAGCCCCGAAGATAGCGGCGGCAAGCGCTGCAATGACGACGGCGGCTGCTGGCCCCAGTTCGCGCGGTTGCCACAGATTGCCTTGCTCGATGGCCTGTTGGCGCCGCCGCGGCGTGGCGCTCTGGGTTTTTTCGGCGTCGCTTTCCGCCATCAGAGCAGCGCCAATGCAGCATGGAGTGTCACCAGCGCCCGCCCATCGAGTGTTTCGAGGAGCGAAGGCAGCGCCCAGACAAAGCCCAGCAGCAGCGCCGCGGGGCCGATTGCCATCGCACCGAGCTGTGGCGCCGAGCGTGTGGCCACCGCCACGAGCAAATTGCCGAGCAGCAACACCCCGACAATCGGCAATGCGAGCCGCAAACCGCCGGCAAACATCAGGCTGCCATAGGCGGCGATGCGCGCCAGCGAGACATCGCCGGGGGGCATGACCCCCTGCCCCGCGACGATTGCGCCAAACAATATCAGATGACCATCGACCGACAGGAAGGCCAGCCACATCAAAAGCGTCCAAAGCCCGCCGGTCACGGTGACATTTCCGGCCGCGCCCGGCATTGACGCAAAGCCCAGCCCGATCATTTGCGCGGCAACTTCGCCGGCCAGCTGCGCCGCGGCGAATGCCAGCGCTACGGCAAGGCCCGCAAGCAGCCCCGCGAGCAGCTCGCCGGGCAGCATGGCGAGCGTAAGATCGGGTGCATGCGGACCAAAGGCCGTGAAAGCCGCCAGCGAAGAGGCAATGGCGAGCCGCGCCCGCCACGGCAAGGCGGCGCCGGCGAAGCCCGGCAGCAGCGCCAGCATCGCCAGCGGGCGGATTCCGGCCAGGGTGAAGCGAGTCATCACCTCGAGGCCGTCGAAGGTGGGGATACCGGTGATGATCAATGGATCGCCGCCACCATGTCGAGCAGCCCGTGCTCAAGGAAATCCCCCAGCCCGCGCATCACGCCTTCACCGGCAATCGCCATCACCGCGACCAGAGTCAGCAGCTTGGGCAGGAAGGACAGGCTCGATTCCTGTACCGAAAGCACGGTCTGGACCAGCCCGACGACCACCGCGACGGCCAGCACGGGGACAAGGAAGGTGATCGTGCTCTGGGTGAACAGCATCACCCCGGCCCTCGCCAGGGTGGCGAGCATCGCATCATCGGGCATGGCGCCGGGGCCGGCCATCAGCCGGCGCCGCCGAAACTCTTGGCGAGGCTGCCGAGCACCAGCGTCCAGCCGTCGACCGAGACGAACAGCGCCAGTTTCACCGGCAGGCTGACCGTGGCCGGCGATACCATCATCATGCCCAGCGACATCAGGATCGACGCCACGATCAGGTCGATCACCAGAAACGGCAGATAGACGACGAAGCCGATCTGCATGGCGGTTTTCAGCTCGCTGGCGACAAAGGCCGGCAGGACGACCGCCAGCGGCACATCGGCGGGGCTGGCGAAAGGCCCGGCCCGGGCAATCTCGGCGAATTTGCGCAGGTCCGCCTCGCGCGTCTGGGTGAGCATGAAGCGCTTCAGTTCATCGCCCGCCCGCCCCAGCGCCACATCGGCACCGACGCTGCCCGCCACCATCGGCGCATAGGCGCCGTCGTAGATGCGATCGAGGCTGGGTTTCATGACGAAAACCGTCATCAGCAGCGCCACGCCGACCAGCAGCTGGTTCGGCGGCGACTGGCCGAGCCCCAGCGCCTGCCGCAGGATGGCGAGGACGATGAGGATGCGGGTAAAGCAGGTCATCATCAGCAGCGCCGCCGGCAGCAGTGTCAGCGCCGACATGACGAGCAGGATCTGGATCGAGCTCGACAGGCTTGGCAGTGCGGCGCTTACGGTCGGCGTCATGGCCCGGTGTCCGGCACCGGCGCATCGCCGAGCGCCACCAGCCCGCCGCGCGCCTGGCCGACCAGCAGGAGCCGGCCGCCGAATTCGACGACGATCAGCCGGCTGCCCGGGCCGAGCGCCAGCGCCTGCACGACCCGCGCCGGCCCGGGATCGCGCGGCCATTTCAGCGCCGCCTGGAGACGCGAAAGGCCGAGGCGCGGGAAGACCGGGGCGTTCATCCCGCGATGCCGCCCGGCACGATTTCGGTCAGCTTGACGCCGAAGCGGTCGCCGACGGAAACAATCTCGCCGCGGGCAATCAGCCGTTCGTTTATCAGCACATCGACGGGCTGGTCGACCCGCCGGTCGAGGCTGTGGACGCTGCCGATCTGCAATGCCAGCACGTCGCGAAGGCTCATGCGCAGCGCCCCGACTTCCACCGACAGCCGCACCGAGATGGCCCCGAATCCGCCGAGATCATGAACCGGCTCGAAGGCGGCGCCTGGCGACATGACATTCATGGGCGGTCTCCGACGGGTTCGATGGCAATGGCGACAAGCTCGGCGTGTTGCCGGCCATCGGGTTGCGGCGTGACGATGGCGCGGCCGATGCAGTGGCGCCCGAGGATCAGCGGCAATTCCGTGGGCGGGGCGATGGCGAGCACCTGGCCGGCGCGCAGCGGCAACAGGCTGGAAACCAGCCGCATTTCAGCAGCCAGCTCGACCCGGATGCGCATCGGCAAGCCGAGGACTTCGTCGCGCAGCGCCAGGATCGGCTGGGGCGGCGGCGGCAATGGACGCGATGGGGCAAGGACGCTGGCATGGCCTTCGATGCCCGCGCAGCCGATGTCGAGATCGAATTCGCGCAACTGGCAGGTTGCCGGCCAGTCACTGGCGGCAACACTATCAAGCACCGCGACGATTGCGGCGGCATGCCGCCCGAGCGCGACCCCTGCGGCCACCGCAGCGGCCGTGGCCGGCGTGGCCGGCGTGGTGCGTGCCGGATCGCCGCCAAATCGCAGCGTCGCCAGAAGCCCGGCCAGCACCGGGGCGACGCGGGGATGCGCCCCACGATCGGCGCTCACCGGCGGCCGGCCCGGGCGCACCGTCACTGCCAGGCCGAACAGCACTGTCAGCGCCCGGCCGGCGGCAGCGAGCAACGGGCCGAAATCCTCGCCATCGGCCAGCGGATCGTTCGCGTCACGCGCGGCGGGCGGCAGGAACGGCTGCACCCAATCTTCATCAGGGACGGTTTCGGACCGGATGCGGAGTTCGCTCACTGGACGACCAGGCTGGTGAAGAACACATCGTCGATCGCGTCCGGGACGCCATTTTGCTTGAGCGTGTCGTTGATGGTCGTTTTCAGCCGTTCGCGGAGCCGGTCCTTGGCGTCGCGGCTCGCCACATCGGCCTCCCCTGCCTCGCCGAGCACCCCCAGAATCGCCGAAACCAGCGCCGGCTTGTGCCGCTCGATAACGGCCGTCACCGCTGCGCCGCCGCTCTGCGCGATCGACAGCCGGACCTGCAGATAACGACCGGTATCGGAAAGGTTGGACGTAAAGGCTTGATCGATCTCGATATATTCAACCGGCGCATGGGCGGACGCGGCTGGCGCTGCGGCATGGCCACTGCCGCCGCCGAAGCCCATCGATCCGGCAGCGATCACCGCGCCGAAACCCCCGGCAGCAGCGCCGAGCGCCGATGCGACGACCATCAACAGGGTCTTTCCGATGCCACCCGCCTTTTCCTTTCGGGGCTTGGCATCGGCAGGCTTGGCATCGGCAGGCGCAGTGGTGGCCATGGTCTATCCTCAGGCGTAACGGTCGGGAGCGCGGGCGCGCGCAGGTTCGGCAAACGATGGCGGCCGCGCAGCGACAGGCTGGGGACCCGGCGACGGTTGCGGCGGCGCATGGGGCGGGTGTTGCGGCGGTGGCTGGCCTGTGTTGGTGCCGGCAAAGGCTTGCCCCTGGGCGCTCAAGGCCTGAGAGCCTTGGGCCGGCATATTAGCGCCTGAAAGGTCGAGCGCCTGCAGCCTGATGCCGGCGGCCGCGAGATCGGCGATCAACCGCGGTGTATCGGCCGCCATGATTGCAGCCCCGGCCGGCGACAGGCCGATCGAGACGCGAAGATCGTCAGCGGCGCCCTCGACACCGATGCGCACATCGCCGAGCCGGGACGATACCAGCGCGATATCGATCGGCGCGGCTGGTGGCGCGGCTGGCGGCGCGGCTGGCACGGCCGTTACTGGCATCGCCGTAATGGGCGTTGGCGCCCGCGCCACGGTCACGTTCGGCGCGACCAGGACGGGCGCTTCGGCATCCTCCCGTTCAAGCGCTGCGAGCGGCATTGGACCATGCAAGGCGGCGCGACGCGCGGGTGGTGCAAAGGATTCGGCCGCAGCAGGCGCTGTCAAAGGTGCCGCCGATGGTGCTGGCGAAGGTGATGGCGAGGGTGCCGTTGGGGGTATCGGCCCCGAAGTTTCTGCAGAACCGGGCAGCCGGGCAGGCGATACCGATAGCGATGGCGATGGCGATGCAGCGACGGCAGGAACCGGCGTTCCCGGCCAGGCGGCACCCACCGTCGTACCCGAAACCGAAACAGCGGTGGGTGGTAGCGACGGCAGAGGGCCGCGGTGCGTCATGAGCGCCTGCCGCCCGGCCACGGTCGTGGTTGCCGGCGCGGCATCATCCTGAGGCAGCGACGCGGGCCATGGAGTTGGCAGCTTCTGCGCCAACGCCGATTGTGGCGGCGGCGGCGTCTGCAGCCCAGCCAGCGGCGGCTGGCCTTGGCTATCGCCGTACACCAGCGCGGGCGGGCGTTGCCGCGGCGATGCCGTAACGGCTGGCATCGGTTCCGCTGGTCGAGGCGGTTCGGCAAGCAACAGGGCCCCGATCGGGCGTGGAGCCATGGCAGGTCCGGGGGGCATGCCAGCTTCGGCAGGTGGCGCGGTGGCGGCTTTTGGACTTACGCCGGCCCCGGATGATGGCCTGCCGGTGCGGCCTGGCGCCACGGCGGCCGGCATCGCCGGCTTGACGGCCGCGGGCGCGACCACCGCGGCAGATTCTGGTGCGTCCACGGAAATCGCGCTGGCGCCTGACGGTGCTGGCGGACGCGCCGGCATCGGCGCTGGCAGTTGCGCCGGCATCGGCGCTGGCAGATGCGCCGGCATCGGCGCTGGCAGATGCGCCGGCATCGGCGCTGGGGCCATCGGCACTGGTTCGACGGCCACGACAAAGCCGGACAGGGCGGGCGACGCCTCCGGCAGCTGCGGGACATCGTCGATACCGTCCAGCAACGCCGCCGGCCTTGCGACGACGGGCGGTGCCAATACGGCAATGCCGGACGGCGACCGTGGAACGACAGGCGCAACGACAGGCGCGCCGGTTGCCAGCGCCTTTGGCTTGGGCTCATTGTGCTGTTCGGCAACAGGCACAGGCGCCGGTTCGCCGCGCGGCGCATCCGCTTCGGTCACGACAGCAGCCACGCCCGAACCCGGCGCCGGCCTGTCCGGCCCGCGCGCCGCGAGCGCCGGCGTTGCTGCAGCGAGCAAAGCGCCAAACCCGGACGCCCCGATCCGGACCACGTCCGCCGGCGCAGCGCCCGATTCGATGCTGGCTGCCTCCGTGCGACCCGGGCCAGAGGCGATCGTCGGGGCCGGGGTGAGCGGCGTGGCGATGGTCAGCGCCGGCATCATCGCTCATCCGCCTGCAACTGGCGCCGCGCCACGGCGGCCTCGACGGCGGCGCGGGCCTGGGCCAGCGCCTGCGCCAGCCGCGCCGCTTCGGCCGCGGTTACAACCAGCCGGGCACGGCCAGCATCGGCAAGGGCACCGAGAACGCCGTCACCCGCCGCGCGCGCCGAGGCCGCCTGCGCCGTGATGTCGCCGGTCATGGCGGGTGTGCTCGCGATCAGCCGTTCGACACGCAGCACCAGCGCTGCTTCGGCCTGCCGGCGCGTTTCGGCGCGACCAGCGGCGGCCAGCGCCTGGCGGGCGCGGATCTCGCGCACCCGGATCAACCGGTCGAGCGCCTGAAGGGATCGCCGCTCGGTCATGCCGCCACCAGCGCGCGCAGCGCCGCTTCGGCATCGGCAAAGGCGACATTTTCATCGCGGCGCTGGCTGCGGAAGGCCTCCATCGCGCCGTCGAGCGCCAGTGCCGCATCGAGTTCGGCATCGCTGCCCGGCGCATAGGCACCCATCAGCACCAGATCGCGATTGTCCTCTACCAGCGCGGCCAGCCGCCGGAACCGTGCCGCCGCCGCCAGATGCGCGGGCGATGCCACATCGGCCATCACCCGGCTGGCCGAAGCGGTCAGATCGATTGCCGGAAACTGTCCGCGGCCTGCCAGCCGCCGGCTGAGCAGGATATGGCCATCGAGGACGCCGCGCGCTGCATCGACTATCGCGTCCCGGCCACCACTGTCCCCGGCGGCGGCATCGGCGAGCACGGTGCCGACAAGGGTTATCGCGCCACCGCTGCGCCGGTCACCGCCGGCGCGCTCTGCCAACGTGGCGATTAGACCGAGCGCCGACGCCGGGAACCCCTGCGCCCCCATGGCCTCGCCGCGCGCCGCCGCGACATCGCGGGCGCCATGGACGACGCGGCTGAGGCTGTCGAGGATCAGCAGCACGTGCCGGCCCTGGTCCCGGAAATGTTCGGCAATGGTGAAGGCCGCTTCTGCCCCGCGCACCCGCAGCAAGGGGGCATTGTCGGCAGGCACGGCGATGGTGACGGTGCGCGCGCCCACAGCGCCGGCGAGTTCGGCGGCGATGAAATCGGTGATCTCGCGGCCACGTTCGCCGATCAACGCCATCACGACGACATCGGCAGCTGTGCCCCGGGCGATCTGCCCGAGCAGCACCGATTTGCCGACGCCCGACCCCGCCATGATGCCGACACGCTGGCCGCGCCCAAGGGTCAGCAGCGCATCAATGGGGCGGATTCCGGTGGGCAGCGCCTCGGTCACGCTCAACCGCTCGGACGGCGACGGCGCGGCACCGCGCAACGACCGGCGGTCCGTCAGGTGGAGCGGCCCGCGGCCGTCGACCGGCACGCCCAGCCCGTCGATGACGCGCCCGAGCAAGGCATCGCCGACGCCGGTCATGCCATCATCGGCGATCGTCACCACCCCGGCCCCGGGCGCAATGCCGTTGAGCGCCGACAGGCCGAGCAGCAAGGCGCGCGGACTGTCGGCATCGCCGCGAAAGCCGATGACTTCGGCGAACTGCGCCGCATCGCCGATCCGCGCCCGGGCGCCAACAAGGGCGTCGAGACCAATGGCTTCGACAAGGCTGCCATCGAACGCCGTAACGCGCCCGCCGCGGCGGACCGGCAGCGGCGCCACATGCGCTGCCTTCGCAAGCTGGGCCAGGGCCAGGGTCGCGCTCATCGCAGGCTCGCGGCGATTTCGGCGAGGCGCGCCGACAGGCCGGCATCGATGCGAAAGTGCGGCCCGCTGACGGTGAAGGCATCGCGTGCCATGGCTTCATCGGCAGCTGCGGCCATATCGGGCAGCTGGTCGTGCAGTTCGGCCAGCGTTTCGGGGTGGGCGTACAGCGTTGCAGCCTCGTCGAGGCGAACCTGCGCCAGTGCCGCGCTGATCAGCGGCTGCAGCACGGCCGCACCGGCGCGAAGCTCGGCTGAAAGCACGGCTTCGGCGACGGCGGTAACCAGCGCCACGAACAGCGGCCGCAGCGTATCGACGTCGATCAAACATGCAGCGTCGAGCGCTGTCGCCGCGTCAGCGAGGCGTGCGCGCACCGGGGCAAGGAGTGCGGCAGCCGAGGCTTCACCGGCGGCAAAGCCATCGGCCCAGCCCTGGGCGCGGATGGCATCGAGATCGGGCGGCGGCGCACGTTCGGGCTCGACGCGCGGGCGCAGCGCCGTCAACAGGCTGGCGAGGCCGGCGGGGCCAAGGGTGGCGTTGTCAGACATAGGCGCCCTTGGCGCCGGGCAGCATCAAGGCGCCGCTTTCACCCAGCCGGCGCACCAGCGCGCAGATTTCGGCCTGGGCGGCTTCGGCTTCGGCGCGCTTCATCGGCCCGCGTTCACCGAGTTCGTCCTGCAACTGAGCGGCGGCGCGGCTCGACATCGAGGCGAACACCAATGCCTTCAGCGCCTCGTCAGCGGCCTTCAAGGCGACGGCAAGAAGTACCGGATCGACTTCGCGCAGCACCAGCTGCATGTCCTTGGTCGACAGCCCGAGAAGGTCGGCAAAGACGAATTGCTGCGCAGCAATTTCCGCAGCAAGATCGGCATCGACGCCCGCCAGCGCTTCGAGCAGCGCCTTCTGGTTCGACGATTGCTTGATCAGCCGGGCGGTAAAGTCACTTCCTGCCAGCGTCGACCCGCGCGCCGGCAGATCGCGTGCCGCCAGCTTGGCCTCGAGATCGGCTTCAAGATCGAGGATGACCTGGGGCTGCACCGGTCTCAGCGTCGCCAGCCGCACCACCATTTCGCTGCGCAGTGCTTCGGGGAGCGCATCGAGGACGCTCGCTGCCAGCGCTTCGGGCAGATGCGCGATGACGACAGCGATGGCCTGGGGGTGTTCATCGCCAAGCAGCGCCGCGATCCCCATGGCATCGAGCCAATCGAAGCCGGCAAAGCGCCTTGCCGCTGCCGGCGGGCCGATATCGTCGATGACGCGATCGGCGCGCGGGCTGCCCAGCGCCCGGGCCAGCACCGCCCGCACCTGCCGCCCCTGGCTGTCGAGCGCCGACACGCCGCGCGTGCGGGTGAGAAATTCATCGAGAACCGCATCGATTGCCGCCGGATCGATTTCGGCGACGGTCAGCATCGCTTCCCCGACGGCACGGACTTCATCGGCCGCCATCCGGCGCAGCAGCTCGGCCGCCTGGGCCTCTTCGAGCAGCAATACCAATATGGCGCATTTCTGGGCGCCGCTGAGGACAGTGGCGGGGGGCGCTTCGGCGAGCAGTTCGTCGCTCATTTCGCGGCCAGCATCTGGCGAGCGACCGCCGTGGCGCGGTCGGCATCGTCGCTGACGAGTTCGCGCGTTGCGGCCATCTTGGCGCGGTAATCGACGAGCAGGGCATAGGCCGCAGGGCCGAGACTGCCGCCATCGATCGGCGGCGGCTGGGCATCCGACTGGGGATCGCCCGGTCCGGCACCGGCCCCGTCGCGGCCTGCCATCACTGCAGCCCCAGCGGCCAGTCCGGCGGCGGCGCCTGCTGCGGCCCCGGCGACGGCCGTCGCAGCTGCCGTTGCGGCGGCCGACGCCGCCGCTGCTGCCGCCACGATGGCCTTGCGGCTGCGCCGCCATTGCCACAACGCCAGCCCGAGGCCCGCGAGAGCCGTGCCGGCACCGATGAACAGCGGCATGTTGTCGGCGACGGTCGCCGGGGCATACCAGGCCCGCACCGGTTCGGCGGCGATTGGCGCAAAGGTGCGAAGCTGGACTTCGACGATGTCCCCGCGCGCCGCGTCGAAGCCGACGGTCCCGCGGATGACGCGGGTGAGCGCGGCCATATCCTGCACGCCGGGCTGGCCCTGGGCGCCGCCTTTCTGGGGTTTGTCGATGACAACAGCGACCGACAGGCGGCGCAGGCGCGGCGCGGCGCCGCGCGTTACCGACACGGCCTTGCCGATTTCCCAGTTGCGATTGGTCGTTTCGGCTGTCGCGGCTGCGGCCGGCGGGGCGGGTGCCGCGGCAGCAGGCGGGGTTGCCGTCAACTGGGCACCCGCCGGCGCGGTGTTGGACAAGGCCCCTGGTATCCCGCGCGCCGGCGGCAGCGCAGGATCGATGCTGCGGCTGGCGGCTTCGCTGCGCAGGACACTGTCGGGGCCATAGCGTTCCGACGCGGCTTCATTCTGGCTGAAATCGACATCGGCGGCGACTTCGGCGGTGAATTTGCCGGCGCCGACCAGCGGTGTCAGCAGCTTGAAAAGCCGCTCGCGAACCATGGTTTCGAGTTTCACCTGATAGCCGAGCTGCGCAGCCTCCCCCGCCGTGCTGCCCGCCGACAGCAGCGCCCCCGACTGGTCGACAACACTCACCCGATCGGGCGCGAGGCCCGCCACCGACGAGCTGACCAGCCAGACAATGGCGCGAACCTGCGCTTCGCCAAGAGCCCGGCCCGGCGCCAGGGTGACGAACACCGAGGCACTGGGCGGGGATTTGTCGCGCACGAAAACCGATGGTTCGGGCACGGCGACATGGACGGTCGCGTGCTTGACGCCGTCGATCGCTTCGATCGAGGCGGCGAGTTCGATGGCCGCCGCGCTTTGCAGCCGGGCCGTCTCAACCGCGCGGCTGAGCCCCAGCGGCATGTCACCGACCGGATCGACCGTGCGCGCCGATTTGGGCAGTCCCTGGCCGGCGAGCAGGATGCGCGCCGCCGCGGTATTGCCCGCCGCCACTTCAACGGCGCCGCTGTCGGGGTTGATGCGCGCCTCGTAATTGCCGGCTTGCAGCGCCGTCATCACCGCAGCCTTGTCGCCATCCGACAGATCGCCATAGAGCGGCGCCCATTGCGGGGCGCGCAGCATAAGCCAGACAAGGGCAATGATGACCAATGCTGCGATGGCGAAGATCGCCGGGCGCGCCCGCTGGACAGCGGGATCGGCAGCAAGAGCGCGCGCCCGGTCCTGAAGGCCGCGCATATCGTCGCCCAGCCGCACCGGGGCCGACGCGGTCGTATCGACGGCAAGGCTGGCACCTTCGCTCATGCGCAGCCGGCCGTCACGGCGGCAAGCGCATCTCGGCCGCTGCCGCTCACAGCGGCATGCTCATGACATCCTTGTAGGCGCCGAGCAGCTTGTTGCGGACCTGCAGGGTGGCCTCGAAAGCAATCGAGGCCTTTTGCCGGGCGATCATCACCCCGGCGAGATCCTGGCTGTCGCCGCGTTCGAAAGCAGCGGCGGCGGCGCCAGCCTGTTCCTGAACGCCGCTGACGGCCTTCAGGGCATCCGACATTGCCGAATCGAACCGCGCCGGCGCCACTGTGCCCGAGGCAGCGACACCAGGCGCCGCCGCCCCTGCTGCCGAAGCCAGCGACTGGCTGTGCTGGAGGATCTGCGCCCGCAGCGCCAGGACGCTGCGCATGTCGACGGGGGGCAGCATCACTGCACCGTCGCTGCGGGACCAAGCCGACCGTGGCGCAGCGCTGCCAGCTTGTAGCGCAGGGTGCGTTCGCTGATGCCAAGCCGTTCCGCGGCCGAGCGGCGGTCATGGCTCTCCGCCAGCGCGCGGGCAATGACACTCTGTTCGTGGTGGCGAACGCTGCCGGGCAATTGCAGGGCGATGGAGCGCACCGGCGCGGCGGCAGCATCGAAGGCAAGATCACGCGCCTCGATGGTCGCACCATCGGCATAGACCATGGCACGATCGAGCACATTGCCCAGCTCGCGGACGTTGCCGGGCCAGTCATGCGCCTCGAGCATCGCCAGCGCCGCCGCCGTGGGCCAGCAGACATCGGTGCGGGCGGCCTTCAGCAGCCAGTGCGCGGCGATGGCAACGATATCGGCGCTGCGCTGGGCCAGCGGGATGGTGCGCAGCGGGAAGACCGCCAGCCGGTAGAAGAGATCGGCGCGAAAGCGCCCGGCGACGACATCGGCCGTCAGATCGCGATTGGCGGCCGCAATGATGCGGACATCGACCTTTTGCGCCCGGGTTGCACCGATCGGCAGCACCTCGCGCTCCTGCAGCACCCGCAGCATCTTGGCTTGCAGTGACAGCGGCATTTCGCTGATTTCATCGAGCAGCAGCGTGCCGCCATCGGCGGCGCGGAACAGGCCGGGCGCCGCCGCACTGGCACCGGTAAAGGCGCCGCGCTCGTGACCGAACAATGTTGCTTCCAACATCGCTTCGGGGAGCGCGGCGCAGTTGACCGCGACCAGGGGGAAGTCGCGGCGGGGGGACAGGGTGTGGACAAGGCGGGCAAGACCTTCCTTGCCGGTGCCGGTGGCGCCTTCGATGATGACACCGACATTATGGACAGCGACCCGCGCCGCCATGGCATGGAGCGCGCGGCTCGCGGGTGCGGCGGCAGCGGGGACGCCGTCGTCGGCGCAAAAGGCGTTGATGAGCGCGGCCGCAAATAGATGGTCGGCCGGGGCGACTTCGAGACGCAGCTGCGCGCCATGGCGACAGGCCCGCGATTGCCGTGCCGGAACAACGGTCAGGCTTCGACCGCGCGCCGTTGCGCCGGGCATGAGCACCGGTGTCTCGTTGAGCTCGATCGGAAGATCGGTGACCAGCCATTGCAGGCGCGGGGCGAGCGGAGCGTTCATGCCGGACGGAATGCAAACTGCGTGCCAAGCGGCCGTTAAGCACCGTTACGGGCAGAAATGAGCAAAATCGGCTGGTTTTGCGGGCTGCGCGTCAATGCATTGACGCGCCCTGGTCAACGAATTGACTCCGGTGTCAGGAAACCGTCGCGCATGCCACGGCGGGCAGAAGCGCCGATGTCGTTGCCGCGATGGTGCCACCACCGACAAGCTGGCTGCCGCGATAGGCAACGGCCGCCTGGCCCGGCGCGACGCCGAGCAGCGGGGCATCGAAGCGGATCGCCTCGCCTTCCCAGGTCGCGGCGGCCGGCGCGGCCAGGGAGCGTACCTTGACCGTCAAGGGCCCGGCGAGATCGCCAAGCCGGTTGATCGATTCAAGCCGTGCCGCCGACACGGCCAGCGCGGCGCGGGGGCCGGCGATGACCTTGTTGCCGGCCGGATCGATGGCAATAACATAGAGCGGCTCCGGCGACCCGCCGATATCGAGCCCGCGCCGCTGGCCAACGGTGAAACGGTGAATCCCGCCGTGACGACCGATGGCACGGCCTGCCAGATCGACGATGTCACCCGGCGTCGCCAGTTCGGGGCGCAGCTTTTCAACGATGCCGGCATAATCGCCGCCGCCAACGAAACAGATGTCTTGGCTGTCGGGCTTTGCCGCCACCCCCAGCCCGAAACGCTGCGCTTCGGCGCGCACCGCCGGCTTGGGAAGGCCGCCCAGCGGAAAACGCAGATAATCGAGCTGGGCGCGCGTCGTCGTCCACAGAAAATAGCTCTGATCCTTGGCCGGATCGGCACCGCGATGCAGTTCGGCCCCGTCGGTGCCTTCGAGACGCTGGACATAATGGCCGGTGAGCAGCGCTTCGCAGCCGAGATCCTGGGCCAGCTCGAGAAGATCGGTGAATTTGACCGTCTTGTTGCACTCGACGCACGGCACCGGCGTCTGGCCACGGGCATAGCTGTCGGCAAACGAGTCGATGACGGCGGCACGAAAGCGCGCTTCCATGTCGATGACATAATGGTCGATCCCGAGCCGGTCGGCGACGGCGCGGGCATCGCGGATATCGGCACCCGCGCAACAGGCGCCGGCGCGGGCGGCAGCCGCGCCGCTGTCGTAAAGCTGCAAGGTGACGCCGACGACCGAACAGCCGGCCGCGGCGGCGAGCGCTGCGACCACCGAGGAATCGACGCCGCCCGACATGGCGACGGCAATACGCCGGCCAGCAAAGGGCGCCAGAATCGCATCGGGGGGCAAGGCGTTGGACATCGCGCAGCGAATCCGCGCGATCGGCCGCAAGGTCAAGCCCTGCGCCCCGGTCAGTGATTGCTAACCATGGCCAAACTTAGCTGCCGGCAGTCGCCGCCGTGAACGCTGCAGGGGCGCAAGTGTTCGACAGCAAGGGTCCGTTCGATGGAGGCAGGTACAGGCGTTGGCACTGACGGGGACAAAGATTCGGCAAGTGAGCGCGCGATGATGGCCGAGCGCGAATTGCCGCCGGTCGATACGACCCGCTGGGTGGCGCGGCGCAAGGCCGCAGTTCTGGCGGCGATCGATACCGGGGTGCTGACGCGTGCCGAAGCCTGTGCCCGCTATCACATCAGCGACCTTGAGTTGCAGCTTTGGGAACGAGCGGTGCGATATGCGGGTGTGCCGGGCCTCAGGGTCACGAGGGTGCAGATTTACAAGCCGATTTTCGAGGGCCGGCCACCGCGATGACTTCAATCCGTCCTGTTTTATGGATTTTTCGTCACAGACATCTTTACCTTTGTGACCAAAAGGAATTAACTGGAACTGGACACACACACATTTCGGGTCAGCGGGATGTGGATAAGTGCTTCCAGGAGAAGTCCCAAATGCGTATTCTGCTCATCGAAGATGACAGGGCGATGGCGCGTACGGTCGAATTGATGCTCGATGAAGCCGGATTTGAGCATGAAACGGCAGCGACCGGCGAGTCCGCCCTCGAGTTCGCGCGCACCTATGAATTCGACGCCATATTGCTCGATTTGACCTTGCCCGATCTGCACGGTCATGAAGTTCTCAAGCGTCTGCGACTATTGCGGGTTTCCACCCCGGTCCTGATCTTGTCGGGCGATGCCGAAACGACCACCAAGGTGACCGGTTTCGGCGCTGGCGCCGATGATTATGTGACGAAGCCCTTCGACAAGGCCGAATTGCTGGCGCGATTGCACGCGCTGGTCCGTCGCAGCCAGGGCCATGCCCAGTCGCTGATCATCACCGGACCTGTCGCCATCGATCTTGCGGCGCGCACCGTTGCAGTCGATGACCAGCGCGTCTCGCTGACCGGCAAGGAATATGCGATCCTCGAGATGCTGTCGCTGCGCAAGGGCATGACGGTAACCAAGGAAATGTTCCTGACTCACCTCTATGGTGGCCGCGACGAACCCGAACTGAAGATCATCGACGTCTTCATCTGCAAGTTGCGCAAGAAACTCGCCAATGCCGGTGCGCCGGCCTCGGGGTGCATCGAAACCGTCTGGGGCCGGGGCTATTCGCTTCGCGATCCCCAACCGGAGCGCGACGTCGCCTGACGACTGCCGGCGACCCCGGACCCCTTCAAGGGCGTTCAGGGTCGCCGGGGCGCGTTCGCCCGGCCAAGCCGACCCTGTGTCAGTGCCGCTTTTCGACCAGTCCGCGAACCATGCCGCGCAATGTTCGCACCTCGCCGGCCGTGAACTGGGGCCGCGTGAACAGGTTGCGAAGCACCAGACGTGTTGCCGCAGCGCGGCCCGGAACCGGATTGAAATAGCCATTGGCGGTCAGGTGCGCATCGAGGGCGCCGATGAGCCCTTCGAGTTCTTCGTGCGGCGCCGGGCCATCATGGTTGACGAGCGTGTCGGCGGCCATTGTCGTCGCCTGGCGGTACCATTCGTAGGCAGTAACGATCACGGCCTGGGCGAGGTTGAGCGATCCGAAATCGGGATTAACGGGGATCGTCAGGATCGCATGCGCCACCGCCAGGTCCTCGGTCAGCAATCCGGTGCGTTCGGGGCCGAACAACAGCCCGCCCTGCCCGGCAAGCCCGTGAAATTCCAGCGCTGCCTGCTCGGGCGTCACCACACGCCGCGTCAGATCGCGCTCCCGCATGGTGGTGGCGAAGATCAGCCCGAGCCCGGTGCAGGCCTCCGCGACGGTGTCGTACACCCGGGCTTCGGCCAGAACCTGATCGGCACCGCTGGCGGCAGGTCCGGCATCAGGATTCGGCCAGCCGTCGCGCGGGGCAACCAGCCGCAAATCGGTGAAACCGAAATTGAGCATCGCACGCGCGGCGGCGCCGATGTTCACGCCGAGTTGCGGGCGGACGAGAATGACGGCGGGGGCGGTCAAATCTGGCCTCCGGCGGCCGGGGCCGATGGCCCCGGACCCCGATTGTCTAGAACGGTCCCATGACAGGGGTCTGGGGGCAACGCCCCCAGCCGCCGGAGGCCCTTCATTCTTCACTCTCGCGCGCGCTGATCTGTTCCGACAAGCCGCCCACGAATGTCTCGAAGTCGCGGGCTTCGCGAAAGTCGCGATAGACGCTGGCGAAGCGGATATAGGCGACCGGATCGAGGCCCTGCAGCCCTTCCATGACCATTTCGCCGACACGGCCGACATCGATTTCGGCATCGCCCGTCGATTCCAGCCGGCGGACGACGCCGTTGACCATCCGCTCGATCCGTTCTGGCGCGACCGGGCGCTTGCGGCAGGCGATCTCGATCGAGCGCGCCAGCTTGTCGCGATCGAAAATCTCGCGCTTGCCGGATTTCTTGATGATGACGAGGTCGCGCAGCTGAATCCGCTCGAAGGTCGTGAAGCGGCCACCACAGGCGGGGCACTGCCGCCGGCGGCGGATGGCGCTGGCATCTTCAGTCGGACGCGAATCCTTGACCTGGCTATCGTCGTTTCCGCAAAACGGGCAGCGCATCAGCTCTTCTTGGTGACCGTTCGGATATAGCCGATGCTGCCGCCGATCAGCGCACCGATGAACGGCCCGATGATGGGCAACGGCAGAGCGATCACCGCGCCGGCGGCGGCGCCAACGGCAACGTTGCGCGCCAGCGGGTTGGGGATCGATTCCTTCGCCTTTTCATTCGCCTGACCGGCGAGATCGAGGGCCTGCTTGCCGAGATCGCTTTCCAGCGCCTTGCGGCCCAGCTCGCTTTCAACGACCTTGCGGCGCATTTCCTCGGCGGTGGCGAAGGCATTGTCGGTGACATCGGCGACCTTGCGGCCGGTGTCGGTCTCCGCGAACTTCTTGCCGGCTTCCAGCGCTTCGTTCGCCAGCTTGTCGACCTTGGCGCCAAGATCGTCGGGTTTGCCGTCGCTCATCGCTCAGTCTCCTCAACCGTTGGGGTAGATGGGGAAGCGCGCACACAGCGCACGCACGCGGACATTGACTGCCGTTTCGACCTCGGCATTGCCATGCTCGCCATTGGCAGCCAGGCCGTCAAGAACATCGGCGATCATGTCGCCGATGGCTGCGAACTCGCTCTGGCCGAAGCCGCGGGTGGTGCCGGCGGGCGCGCCGACGCGGATGCCGCTGGTCTTCGTTGGCGGCAGCGGATCGAAGGGAACGCCATTCTTGTTGCAGGTGATTCCGGCACGCTCCAGGGCTTCGTCGGCATCCTTGCCGGTCAGGCCCTTGGGGGTGAGGTCGATCAACGCCAGATGGGTATCGGTGCCACCGGCGACGACAGCGCAGCCGCGCTCCTTGAGCCGGGCCGCAAGCGTCTGGGCATTGGCAACGATGCGGACGGCATAATCGCGGAATTCGGGCTGCAGGGCTTCACCGAACGCCACTGCCTTGGCGGCGATGATATGCATCAGCGGTCCGCCCTGAAGGCCCGGGAAAACCGCGCTGTTGAACTTCTTGCCCAGCGCTTCGTCGTTGGTCAGGATCATGCCGCCGCGCGGCCCGCGCAGGGTCTTGTGGGTCGTCGTGGTCACGACATCGGCGTAGGGAAGCGGCGACGGATGGATGCCCGCCGCAACCAGCCCGGCGAAATGTGCCATGTCGACCTGCAGCCTGGCGCCGACCTTGTCGGCAATCGCACGGAAACGGGCGAAATCGATGATCCGCGGATAGGCCGAGCCGCCGGCGAAGATCAGCGCCGGCTTGTGCTCGATCGCGAGCCGCTCGACTTCGTCATAATCGATCAGATGGTCCTCGCGGCGCACGCCGTACTGGATCGCGTTGAACCATTTGCCGCTCATCGCCGGCGCGGCGCCATGGGTGAGGTGGCCGCCGGCATCGAGGCTCATGCCGAGAATGGTATCGCCGGGCTTGATCAGCGCCAGCAATACCGCGCCATTGGCCTGGGCGCCGGAGTGCGGCTGGACATTGGCATAGGCGCATTTGAACAATGCCTTGGCCCGGTCGATCGCCAGCGCCTCGACCGCGTCGGACGGGCCACAACCCTGGTAATAGCGCTTGCCCGGATAGCCTTCAGCATATTTGTTGGTGAACACCGACCCTTGCGCCTCGAGCACCGCCCGCGAGACGATGTTTTCGGAAGCGATCAGCTCGATCTGGTTCTGCTGGCGGTCCATTTCGGCGGCAACAGCAGCCGCGACGGCAGGATCGGCCGTACCGAGATGCGTGTCGAAAAAGCCCGTCGGCAGCGTGTCGGTCACAAGGGCCGGACTGGTGCTCATGCGTCGATCTCCTGATAACCGGGGGTCAGCTTGGCGACCCGTGCCGAATGGCGGCCACCAGCGAAACTGGCGGCAAGAAACTGGACAAGGCAATCGCGCGCGACATCGGGGCCGATGAGGCGACTGCCGATAGCGAGGACATTGGCATCGTTATGCTGGCGTGCCAGCCGCGCCATCTGGCCGGAGGTGCACAGCGCCGCGCGCACTGCGGGGTTGCGATTGGCGGCAATCGAAATGCCGATACCCGAACCACAGATGGCGACGCCATAGGTCGCGCGCCCATCTGCGATCGCATCGGCAAGCTTGGCACCATAATCGGGGTAATCGACCGAGGCTTCGGTGGCCGGGCCGAGATCGAGAACGCCATGGCCAAGCCCACGCACCTCCTCGATCAGCATCGCCTTGTAGGCGACGCCGGCATGATCGGAGGCGAAAGCGACGATGGGCATAAATGGTGCCACCCCTGGGTGAGAGGCGTTCCGTTTAGTCAGTGGCGCAGATTCGGGCAATCGAATTGGCGCCGCAGGTGGGCGGCAAGCGTAACCTAAGCCTCATTCGAACGTCAGGTCGCCACTTTCCGGTTCCTCGAAGTGACGGGCCACCGCTTCTTCGCTGACATCCTCGAGGCGCGCCGGGGACCAGAGCGGGTTGCGGTCCTTGTCGAGCAGTTGCGCGCGGACGCCTTCGAAAAAATCATGGCCATTCCGGATTTCGCAGACCATCCGGTATTCGAGGGTCAGGGCATCCTCGATGCTGGCATCGACGTTGGCGCGCAGACCGGCAAGGCTGAGCTTGCACGATGTCGGCGACATGGTGCGGATGATCGCCGCCTGTGCCTGCGCCCAGTCATCGCCTTCATCGAGGCTGGCGAGAATCTCTTCGACACTGTCATGGGCGAAATGAAAATCGATTCCGTCGCGAAGCGCTTCGAGGCTGTTCGGTCCGGCTTCACCATGCAGCGTTTCGAGAATGTCGCCGACCGGCTCGGGGTTTTCCGACAACAGGTCGCAAAGCACGGGCAGGCGTTCGACCGGCACGAAATGCGTCGCGATGCCGGCATAAAGGCAATCGGCCGCTCTCAGACGGGCGCCTGTCAACGCCAGCCAGGTACCGATCTGCCCGGGCAACCGCGCAAGCGCATGGGTGCCGCCGACATCGGGAATAAGCCCGATTCCGGTTTCGGGCATTGCGAACAGGGTGCGCTCGGTGGCGACACGGAAAGGGCCGTGGATGGACAGTCCGACGCCGCCGCCCATCGTCACGCCATCGAGGATCGCGACATAAGGCGTCAGCAACCGCGCGATGGCCTGGTTCATGCGATATTCGTCGTGAAAGAAACCTTCATACAAGGCCCGGTCTTCGCGCCCGCGCCGCGCCAGCAGCGCGACATCGCCGCCAGCACAAAAGGCCCTGTCACCGGCGCCCTCGATGACGATGCGCTCGACCTCGGGATCGGCGGCGGCGTTGAACAGGGCACGATGGATGCGCTGCGCCATCGGCAGGTTGAGAGCATTGAGCGCCGATGGCCGGTTGAGCGTCAGCCACAAGGCCCGGTCGCGGCGTTCAACCAGGACGTCTTCAGCGACGTCCGGGCCAGGCGCGTTGGTTTGGGTGATCTCGGTCATGCGCGCTCCACCAGATTGCCGCCGCCCGACGGGATTGCGATCGGCACGGCACTTGTCGTCAGCCGCGCCAGCAATGTCCCCGCCTCGTCGGTAAGGTCGGCCTCCATGAAGGCGACACGCTTGCCGAGCTTGAGGCAACGCGCTTCGGCGAACAGCGGCACGCCGGCCTTTGCAGGCGCAAAGAAGCTTGTCTTGAGCTCGATCGTCGGGATGCCGATGCGCTCGCCGGCCTTGACGATTGCGGCAAAGGCCGCGGCGTCGTCGAGCATGGCAACAACGATGCCGCCCTGCACACTGCCCATCGGATTGGTGAACTCTGGCCCGGGCAGATAGCGCACCTTGACGCGCCCGGCGGCGCTGTCGAGTTCCAGGATCTCCATGTTGAGCAGCACGCCGGTGGGCGGGACGAAGCGGTTCATCCGCGCCATCAACTCGGAATCGGTCATTGCCACCTAAAGAATCTCCGCCGTATCGAGGCCAAAGCTCTTAAGCGCCCGGGCCAGCGCGTCAACATGGGCGCTGGCGCGGGTGAACACCGCCCGCCCCGGCGGCGCCCTGCCCTCGACAGGCCCGAGCAGATGCGCCACCCGCCGCGCGATCCCCGCCCCGCCATCGACAAAGCCGAGGGGGCGTGGCGCGGCCGTCGCCAGTTCGGCAAGCAGCAAGGGGAAATGGGTGCAGGCAAGCACGACGGTGTCGAGGCGGTCGCCCCCCGGCTGGTCGAGCAGCCCGGCGAGTTCGGCCCCGACATCGGCAACGCTGACCGCTTCGCCGGCCAATCTGGCTTCGGCGATTTCGACCAGCCGCGCCGACCCATGGCGGAGAACCAGGCAATTCCCGGCAAAATCGGCCGACAGCCGGTCGACATAGGGCTGGCGCACTGTCGCAGCGGTACCCAGCACGCCAATCACCCGGGTGACCGATCGTTCGGCAGCCGGCTTGATGGCGGGGACCGTGCCGACAATTGGCAGATCGAGCGCGGCGCGGACATGGGAAAGGGCGATCGTCGATGCGGTATTGCAGGCGATGACGGCAAGCCGCGGCCGATAGCGTTCGACAAGCCGCCCGAGCAGCGCCGGCACCCGCGCGGCAATCTCGGCCTCGGTCTTGGTTCCATAGGGGAAACCGGCATTGTCGGCGGCATAGACGATCGGCACGCCGGGCAGCCGCCCGCGTATGGGGGCCAGCACCGACAGACCGCCGACACCTGAATCAAAAACAAGAATCGGGGCGGCCATCGGCAATGCCTTAGCGGCCAAGCCGCGCAGGCTCATTCAATTTCTCGCTCAATGCGATTGGAAATATGCGTTTCTCAGAAAGGTGCCGGCAGCGGCATGACTGCATCACACGCCGGATCAGCCGGCGCATCGGGGAGACCGTCATGCGTATGAAGTCCAGATTGTTACTGTCCGCTCTCGTCCTCGCGCTGGCGCCGGTGGGCGCGATGGCCGCCGACGTCAATGACGGGCGGCCGGTGAGCAACCAGTCGTGGTGGCCCGAGCTGCTCGATTTGAAGCCGCTTCGCCAGAATGCCGTTGAATCGAACCCGCTCGGCGGCGAATTCGATTATGCCGCTGCCTTCGCCAAACTCGACCTTGCCGCAGTCAAGAAGGACATCAACGAAGCGCTCACCACGTCACAGCCCTGGTGGCCGGCCGATTACGGCAATTACGGCCCCTTCTTCATCCGCATGGCCTGGCACAGCGCCGGCACCTATCGCACCTATGATGGCCGCGGCGGCGCCGGCGGTGGGCAGCAGCGTTTCGAACCGCTCAACAGCTGGCCCGACAATGCCAATCTCGACAAGGCCCGGCGGCTGCTGTGGCCAATCAAGCAGAAGTATGGCCGCAGCATTTCCTGGGCCGACCTGATGGTGCTGACCGGCAATGTCGCGCTCGAGAACATGGGCTTCAAGCCCTATGGTTTCGGCGGTGGTCGCACCGACGATTGGGAGGCCGATCTCGTCTATTGGGGCCCGGAAAGCAAGTTCCTTGCCGACGAACGCTATTCGGGTGATCGCCAGCTCAAGAAGCCGCTTGCGGCCGTCCAGATGGGCCTCATCTACGTCAATCCCGAAGGCCCCAACGGCAACCATGACCCGATTTCGGCCGCCCGCGACATTCGCGAAACCTTCGGCCGCATGGCGATGAACGACGAGGAAACGCTGGCTCTGATCGCCGGTGGCCACAGCTTCGGCAAGGCGCATGGTGCCAAGCCCGCCGGTGATTGCATCGGCGCAGCCCCCGCCGCCGCCGGTGTCGAGCGCCAGGGTTTCGGCTGGGACAACAAGTGCGGCAGCGGCATCGGCGTCGATACGACGACGAGCGGCCTCGAAGGCGCCTGGACGTCGACGCCGACCTATTTCTCGATGCAGTATCTGGAAAATCTGTTCGCCTTCGACTGGGTCCAGGCCAAGAGCCCGGCGGGCGCAGTGCAATGGGTTCCCAAGGGCGGCGCCGCCGCCGGCACGGTGCCCGATGCCCATGACCCGACCAAGTCGCACGCACCGATCATGTTCACCACCGACCTGGCGCTGAAGGAGGACCCGGCCTATCGCAAGATCGCCCAGCGTTTCGTCAAGAACCCCAAGGAGTTCGAGCTCGCCTTTGCAAAGGCCTGGTTCAAGCTCACCCACCGCGACCTTGGCCCCAAGGCGCGCTACATCGGCCCGGAAGTCCCCAAGGACGCGCTGATCTGGCAGGATCCGCTGCCGGCGGTCGATCACCCGCTGGTGACCACGGCCGATGTGACGACGCTGAAGTCGCAGGTGCTCGCCTCGGGGCTTGGCGTGCCTGAACTGGTGCGGACCGCATGGGGCTCGGCCGCCAGCTTCCGCGCCACCGACATGCGCGGTGGTGCCAATGGCGCCCGCATACGCCTGGCCCCGCAAAAGGACTGGGCGGCCAACAACCCGGCCGAACTCGGCAAGGTTCTGGCCCGGCTGGAAAGCATCCGGGGTGATTTCAACCGCAGCGCGCGTGGCGGGGTGAAGATCTCGATGGCCGACATGATCGTGCTGGCCGGCAATGCTGCGGTCGAGGCTGCTGCCAAGGCTGCCGGGAACGACGTGATTGTGCCCTTCACGCCGGGCCGGACCGATGCCACCCCGGCGCAGACCGATGTCGAAAGCTTTGCTCTGCTCGAACCCAAGGCCGATGGCTTCCGCAACTATTTCGCCGCCGGCAACGCGCTCTCGCCAGCCGAAATGCTGGTCGACAAGGCCAATCTGCTCAACCTGACGGTGCCGGAAATGACCGTGCTTGTCGGCGGGCTGCGAGCGCTCGATGCCAATGCCGGCGGTGCGAAGCACGGTGTGTTCACGGCACGGCCGGGGACGCTGAGCAACGACTTCTTCGTCAACCTGCTCGGCATGGAAACCAAGTGGCAAAAGGCCTCGACCGAAGGCATTTACGAAGGCCGTGATCGCGCCACCGACACGCTGAAGTGGACCGCAACGCCCGTCGATCTGGTGTTCGGCTCCAATTCGGAACTGCGTGCCGTTGCCGAAGTCTATGCCGCCAACGACGCCAAGGACCAGTTCGTCCGCGATTTCGTCGGGGCCTGGACCAAGGTCATGTCGCTCGATCGCTTCGGGGGGTGAGCGCCCCCGCAGGCCTCATACCGTCGTTGCATCGAGCACCGGCGGTGCCTGCGCCATCAGCCACGCCATCGCCGCCAACCCGGCGATGGCGCCGGCCGTCAGCACCAGCCGCAGCCGCGTGTACCAGGGCGGCAAGTCCGACGCGGCGGCATCCCAGAAGAACACCAGCCCGAACAGCGCCGCCATCGCGGTCAGGCTTGCCGATCGGTCGATGCTGGTTGCGAGCAGCAGCGCAAAGCCGGCCAGCGTCGGCAGCATCGACAGCGTCACCACCCCGACGCGCGGCGCCGGCCGCGCCACTTCCTGCCCCCAGCGCGCGCCGCCGAGGAACGAAAGGATGAGCGCTGCATAGACCAGAACGACCAGCGACAGGATGCTGGCGTGCGACGGCGTCGCGAACGCAACCAGCGCCGGCGCCAGAAACGGAATGAGGCCGAGCAGCCCATAGACAAGGACGCTGCGGGGAATGGGAGCCTTCGGCACAGTGCGGGGCCTTTGGATGAACAAACCTCTGCAATGTCGCCCGGCTGAAACCGTGTCCACCGCCAGCAACGCCGCAGCCTTGCAACCGGCGTTGGCTTTGTTACCGTGGCAGCAGCCTTGGGATCGAGCCATAAGGACCTGCCGCATGACCGAGCCCGTTGCGCCCGACGCTGTCCCGCATAGTGCCGTGTTTTCGCCGCAGCCGGGCAGCCGCACCCATGGCCCCGGTGCGATCGCCGCGGCCAAGGCGACCGACCCGGCCGCGGCGGGATGGATGACCGGCGCGCCGCCACCGCCCGACAAACTGGTGCGCATCAGCGACGGCAGCGCCTGGCGCTTTCCCCAACTGCGCTGGAGCTTTGCCAATTTCCGGCGCCTGGTGCCGACGGCGGACGTCAGCCGGGGCACGGCGCCGGTGTGGCAGTTTCCGGTCGCGCTGCGCGATGACATCGACGCCATCACCTTCCAGCCGCTGGCCAACAGCGGCTTCGATGGCCCGATCAGTTTCGAACAATCGCTGCACGCCAATTTCACCGATGCGATCCTGATCCTCCACCAGGGCCAAATCGTTTACGAACGCTATTTCGGCATCACCGGGCCGGCGACGCGGCATATTCTGATGTCGGTATCGAAATCCTTTGCCGGGACAATCGCAGCGATGCTGGTCGCCGACGGCACGCTCGATGAAAATGCGGCTGTTGGCGACCTTATCCCTGAACTTGCCGCCAGCGGCTTTGCCGATGCGACGCTGCGCCAGGTGATGGATATGACGACGGCGCTCGCCTATTCCGAGGATTACACCAGCCCGACCGCCGACATCGTCAAGCTGATCGTCGCCTGCGGCCTTGGCCCCGGCGACGAGAAGGGTGTGCGTGCCTATCTGCCGACAATCGCCAAGAAGGGCACGCACGGCGAGGCCTTCACCTACCGCACATGCAATACCGATGTGCTCGCCTGGGTGCTGCACCGCGCCACCGGAAAGTCGCTCACGCAATTGCTCGGCGACACGTTCTGGAACAGGCTCGGCATGGAGCAGGATGGGTTTTACACGGTCGACAGCCATGGCAGCGAATTCGCCGGCGGCGGGCTCAACGCGACACTGCGCGATATCGCGCGCTTCGGCGAGATGATACGCCTCGGCGGCAGCGTCGATGGACGGGCGATCGTCCCCAGGGCGGTGGTCGACGATATCGCGCGCGGCGGTGATCCGGCGAAATTCGCGCCCGCCGGCTATGGCACCCTGCCCGGCTGGAGCTACCGCAACCAATGGTGGGTCAGTCACGACGCCCATGGCTGCTACACGGCGCGCGGGGTTCGCGGTCAGATGATCTGGGTGGACCCGGTCGCCGAAATGACAATCACCCGCCTCGGCTCCCACCCGCTGGCGGGCAATGGCAATTTCGACCCCACTTCGTTGCCGGCGTGGACGGCAGTTGCACATCATCTGATGAACGCGTGATCCACGCCGAAGCGCCAGCGCCGGACTTTGTCCCCCAGCCGTTCGTTCCGGAGGCAACCCCGAGCTTCGGCGCCGGCCTGCGGGCCTTTGCGGCAACGGTCGCCGACGATCCGGCCGGCGGGCTGCGTTTCATCGGCCGGGCGTTGTGGATCGCGGTTCCGTCGCTGCTGCTGGTGCCGGCGCATTATCTGTGGCGGGCCCTGGGGCTGGCGTCACCCTGGGCGCGGCTGTTCCTGGCGTTGACGGCGCGGGCCTGTGGCATGCGGGTGCGTGTCGAGGGCATTCCCCTCAGGCGGGATGTCATGTTTGTCGCCAACCATCTGTCGTGGATCGACATTCCGGCGCTTGGCGGCATAACCGGCACGGTTTTCGTGGCGCAGGACCGCATCAACGACTGGCCGGTGTTCGGCTGGCTGGCGCGTCTCAATGACACCATCTTCGTATCGCGCACCGATCGCCTCCAGGTCGGTGGCCAGATCGCCGCGCTGCGGGCCGCCCTGGCGCGCCACCCGCGGCTGGCGCTGTTTCCCGAAGGCACCACAACCGACGGCTCGCAGCTTTTGCCGTTCAAGGCGCCGCTGTTCGCAGCACTCGATCCACCGCCGAAGGGCTTGCGCATCCAGCCCGTGGTCTTCGATTTCGACGCCGCCGGTCGCTCCCTGGCCTGGATCGGTGTCGAGACGGCCCCGGCCAATGCCTGGCGGGTGTTCAGCCGCAAGGGCAGTTTCAGCGTCACCCTGCATTTCCTCGCGCCCTTCGACCCCGCCACCCTGCCCGGCCGCAAGGCGGTTTCAGCCGAATGCCGGCGGCGCATCGGCGAAAGGCTTGTCGCTGCGCCGGCGATTGCCGCTCCCGCAAACCCGCGCTAAGCCCGCGCCCATGACCGCAGCCTTTCCAGCCACCCGCCTCCGCCGCACCCGCTCCGCCCCCTGGAGCCGCGCCCTGCATGCCGAGAACAGGCTCACGCCCGCCGATCTGATCTGGCCGATCTTCGTCACCGAGGGCCGCGACGTGACCGACCCGGTCAAGACCCTGCCCGGCGTCAATCGCCTGTCGATCGACAATCTCGCAAAGGCGGCCAGGGAAGCCGTCGCCCTTGGCATTCCCTGCGTCGCACTGTTCCCTAATACCCAGCCGAACCTGCGCACCGAAGGCGGCGAGGAAGCGCTCAACCCCGACAATCTCGTCTGCCAGGCGATCAAGGCCTTGAAGGATGCAGCACCCGAACTCGGCGTCCTTACCGATGTCGCGCTCGACCCCTATACCAGCCACGGCCATGACGGCCTGCTCCATGACGATGGCCGCATCCTCAACGATGCGACAGTCGAGATTCTCGTTGGCCAGTCTCTCAACCAGGCGCGCGCCGGCTGCGACGTGATCGCGCCGTCGGACATGATGGACGGGCGCATCGCCGCGATCCGCGCAGGCCTTGAAGGCGAAGGCTTCGATCTTGTCCAGATCATGGCCTATTCGGCGAAATATGCGTCGGCCTTCTACGGCCCGTTTCGCGATGCCGTCGGCAGCGGCGGTTATCTGAAAGGCGACAAGAAGACCTATCAAATGGATTCGGCCAACGCCCGCGAAGCCATTCGCGAAGTCGAGCTCGATATCGCAGAGGGTGCGGATTCGGTGATGGTCAAGCCAGGCATGCCCTATCTCGACATCATCCGCATGGTGCGGGACCGCTTCGACGTGCCGGTATTCGCCTATCAGGTGTCGGGCGAATATGCGCTCATCGAAGCCGCGGTCGCTGCCGGCGTGCTCGATCGCGATCGTGCTGTCCTTGAAACGCTGCTCGGCTTCAAGCGTGCCGGCTGTTCGGGCGTGTTGACCTATTACGCCCCGCTGGCCGCCCGCCTGCTCGGCAGCTGATCGGGCCAATTTGGCGCGGCCGGCACGGGTTGCTCCCTGCCCCGCCCCCGGCTAGGCGGGCCGCGCATGGCGGCGGCGTTACCCCAATTTTGGCTCGATCAATGGCGCGAACGCCGAAATTCGCGCGGTCTTGCCTTTGCCATTGTCGTCCTCGTCCATCTGCTGCTGGCGCTGGTGCTGCTCTACATCACCCCGCCGGGACCCAAGAAGCGCAACGACAACACGCCGAGCACCTTCATCCTGCTGCCCGACGCCGAGCCCCAGCGCGCCCGCAAGGCGGCCGCGCGCGCCAAGCCGTCGGTGGTAACGCCCCGGCCCAGCACATCGCCAGTCCCGCCGCCGGAAAAGCCCAGTGAGCCGACCAAGCCTGTCATTTTCGGCGATCTTGCCTATAATTCGGTCGACATTTCCAAAATGCCGAGCGTGGCGCCGCCGGGCACCGCCGATGCCGGCACCGGCCAGGACGCCGATGATGCCAAGGGCGTCGGTGTGGGGCCGGGCGGCGTCACGCTTTACAAGGCCGAATGGGCACGCGAACCGACCAATGCTGAGTTGAGCTTCTACATGCCCAAGAACCAGATCGACAACAGCTGGGGGATGATCGCCTGCCGCACCGTCCCACGCAATCTTGTCGAGGATTGCGTCCCGCTCGACGATTGGCCGCACGGTTCGGGGATCGCGCGGGCACTGGTCAACGCCGCCTGGCAGTTCAAGGTCCGCCCGCCGCGGATAAACGGCCAGCCGCAGGTTGGCGAGTGGGTGCGGATCCGGATCGATTTCTCGTCCAAGAACAATCCCGAATAGCTGCCGTTGCCCGTTTTGCTTGATGGCCGCCGGGGCTTCGCCTAACGCGCAGGCATGAACACCATCGGTCGCCGGCCCATTCGCATCGCTGTCCTTGGCGCGTCCGGCTATACCGGCGCCGATCTGGTGCGCCTTGCGATTACCCACCCGCGTGTCGAAATTGCCGCGCTTTCGGCGAACGCCAAGGCCGGGCAGACAATGGCGCAGGTCTGGCCGCACTTTGCCCCCTACAAGGCGCTTCCCACGCTGGTTGCGGCCGAAAGCATCGATTATGCCGGCATCGACGCGGTCTTCGGCTGCCTGCCGCACGCCACGTCGGCCGCCCTGCTCGGCACTCTGCAGGGCCCGCGCATCATCGATCTGTCGGCCGATTTTCGGCTAAGGGATGCGGCCACCTACGCCCAATGGTATGGCGGCGCTCACCCGGCCCCCGACTTGCTCACCGATGCCGTCTATGGCCTGACCGAGTTTGCGCGCGATGCCCTGCCCGGCGCTGCGCTGGTCGCCTGCCCGGGCTGCTATCCGACAGCGGTGTTGCTGGCACTGCTGCCGCTTGTCGGCGCCGGCGCAGCTTCGCCCGATCGCATCACCGTCAACGCCCTGTCGGGTGTTTCGGGGGCGGGGCGCAGCCTCAAGGAAGCCAATCTGTTTGCCGAGGTGGCGGAAGCCGTTCACCCCTATGGCATCGGTGCCCATCGCCACATGCCGGAAATGGAGCAGGAACTGTCGGCGGCGGCGGGTGCAGCGGTGACGATGAGCTTCACCCCCCATCTCGTGCCGATGAACCGAGGTGAACTCGTGACCTGCATTGTCGAGACGAGCCGGCCGCTTGCCGAGCTGCGCCGCATCCTCGCCGAGCGTTACGCCGGGGAGCCCTTTGTTCATCTCCTACCCGAAGGTGTCGCCCCTGCCACGCGGATGGTGCGCGGCTCCAACCATGTCGTCCTCAATGTCTTCGCCGATCGCGTCCCCGGCCGCGCCATCGTCATCGCGGCGATCGACAATCTGGTGAAAGGCTCGTCGGGCCAGGCGATCCAGAACTTCAACCTGATGTTCGGCTTGCCCGAAACGATGGGGCTCGAAGCAGCACCGCTGTTTCCGTGATCGGCAGCGATCCAGCCCGATGATCGCGACCAATCGCCTGACACTGCGCCCGTGGGGGAAGGACGACCTAGCGCCCTTCAACGCCATGTGCCGCGATCCCGAGGTGATGGAACATCTCGGGCCATTGCAGAGCCTTGCCGAAACACGTGCCGTCATCGCGCGACAGGCCGATTTGCAAGCGACGCGCGGCCATTGTTTCTGGGCGCTCGAGCGCAACGAAGATGGCGCCTTCCTCGGCTTTTGCGGCCTCAAGATCGCACCGGAAGGCATCGCCGGGCTCGAAGGCGCCCTGGAGATCGGCTGGCGGCTGCGGCGCGACGCCTGGGGCAAGGGCTATGCCCGCGAGGCTGCGATTGCCAGCCTCGCCTGGGGCTTCGCCAATCTGGCCGACGACCGGATCATTGCCATGACCACGCCGGCGAATGTCCGCAGTTGGGGCTTGATGGCGCGCCTTGGCATGGCGCGCCGGCACGATCTCGATTTCGACCATCCGGCCCTTGCCGCCGGCGATCCGCTGCGTGCCCACATCACCTATGAAATCCGGCGGTCATAGCGTCATGGGCCTCTATCCCTTCGGCGGCGTCATGCCCGACATTGCCCCCAGCGCCTTCATCGCGCCGGGCGCGCAGATCATCGGCAGCGTCACCATCGGCGCCGATTCATCCATCTGGTACAATTGCGTGCTGCGCGGCGATGTCGAAAGCATCACCGTCGGGGCGCGATCGAACATCCAGGACGGCAGCGTCGTGCATGTCACCACCCGGCGCTGGAAGACCGAAATCCACGACGATGTTCTCATCGGCCATCTCGCCATGATCCATGGCGCAATCATCGAAACGGCAGGCTTTGTCGGGCTGGGAGCGATCGTCATGGACGGGTGCGTCGTCGAAGCCACCGGCATGGTCGCGGCCGGCGCGATGCTGACACCCGGCAAGCGGGTCGGCCGCGGCGAGCTCTGGGCCGGGCGCCCGGCGAAGCTGCTGCGGATGTTGAGCGAGGCGGAATTGGCCGCCAATCGGGCCGGGGTTGCCGGCTATGTCGCGCTCGCCCGGCGGCACCGCGAAGCGCTGGCCGACTGACGGCTAGCGGTCGGACCCCTTAATCTTCCCCCATTGGCGTGCCGCCGTATAACCAAGATAGCCGGTGCCGAAGAGCGCGTAGAGCGGTTCCGGGATGGCGCGCAGATAGGCAGCGATGCCTTCGTTGACCGCCGCCGCCGTCGCCGGCGAAACGGCCGCAATGATGCCGACCGGCAGGGCCATCAGGATGAGGGCATACATGACATAGAGAAAGCCTGGCCGGGCGCGGCTGATGAAGGCGTCAGGGGCAGCATCGGCCCTTGTGGCGACGGTTTCGGCATCGGCTTGCGACATCATCGGCCTCCACTACTGAATGGACGTCGTCAATAACCGATATGGTTAAAAATGTCAAGGTGGGGAAGGAAGCAACTGCATGGGCAAAGGCCATGCAGCCTGCCCCGGGGTCAGACGGGACGAAGCGTAAAGGTCGCCTCGTCCCGCTGGCCAAAATTGCGCCTGTCGGCACGCGCGCTCGCGGCGCTTCGGTCTGGTCGGAGCGACAGGATTCGAACCTGCGACCCCTTGACCCCCAGTCAAGTGCGCTACCAGGCTGCGCCACGCTCCGACCGAAGGGCGCGGATAGGCCAGTCGGCCCCGCGATGCAAGCCGCCCGACCTAAACAGTTTCAAGCCTGAACAGCTTCGCGCCTAAACGGCTTCGAGGTTGTGGGCGCGCATCAGATCGTAGAGCGTCGGCCGGCTGACACCCAGGATCTTGGCGGCCGTCGAGAGGTTATTCTGGGTGCGCGCCAGCACCCGGCGGATGGCCAGGCGATCGGCGGCATCGCGCGCTGCCTTCAACGACATTGAACTGATGTCGTCGCTCTGCCCGAGATCGAGGTCGGCTGCTGTCAGCCGGCTCGATTCGGCCATGATGACCGCGCGTTTCATGCGATTTTCGAGCTCGCGGACATTGCCGGGCCAGGCGTGATCGCTGATCGCGGCGACGGCATCAGGCGTCAAACCCTTGAACATCCGGCCATTTTCGCGGCTGAACCTGGCGAGGAAATGATGCGCCAGCAGCACCGCATCGCCCGGACGTTCGGCAAGCGTCGGAATCCGCACGACGATTTCGGCCAGCCTGTAGAACAGATCTTCGCGAAACCGCCCAGCCGCGATCATCGCATCAAGATTCTGGTGGGTGGCGCAGACGATCCGGACGTCGACGGGAATCGGCTTGCGCCCGCCGATCCGCTCGATCACCCGCTCCTGCAGGAAGCGCAGCAATTTGACCTGCAACGGCAGCGGGATATCGCCGACTTCGTCGAGAAACAGCGTGCCGCCTTCGGCAAGCTCGATCTTGCCTTCCTGGGTTTTCACGGCCCCGGTAAAGGCACCGCGTTCATAACCGAAAAGCTCGGATTCCAGTAGGTTTTCAGGTATCGCAGCGCAGTTGATCGCGATGAACGGCTTCTGGGCCCGCAGCGACGCCTTGTGCAGGCCAAGGGCGAGCAATTCCTTGCCGGTTCCGCTGGCGCCGAGCAGCATCACCGACACCTGCGCCGTTGCGACGCGTTCGATCATCCGCGCCACCTTGAGCATTTCGGGCGCCCCGGTGATGATGCCGCCCAGAACGTCGCCGCCCTTGATCGTCTCCGCCAGGCGCCGGTTTTCCGCTTCCAGATCCGCAACATGGAAGGCCCGGCGCACGATCAGCCCGAGCTCGTCGATATCGACCGGCTTGGCGTAAAAATCGAACGCCCCTTCGGCAATCGCGCGCCGGGCGCTTTCGCGGGCGCCGTGCCCCGATGCGACGATGACCTTGGTCCCGGGGCGCATCTGCAGGATTGCCGCCAGCGTTGCGAACCCTTCGCTCACCCCATCGGGATCGGGCGGCAACCCAAGATCGAGCGTGACCACCGCCGGCTCATGGGTGCGCACCGCATCGATCGCCGCTTCGCGATCCCCGGCGATGATCACCTCATATTGCTCATAGGACCAGCGCAGCTGACGCTGCAGCCCTTCGTCGTCCTCGACAACCAGCAGCTTGGGAAGCTTCGTCATTGCGCCGCCACCGCGATCGCTGCGTCGGCCAGCGGCAACACGATGCGGAAGGTGCTGCCGACACCTTCGACGCTTTCCACCTCGAGCCGACCGCCATGCGAACGGGCGATCTCGCGGGCTTCATAGGCGCCGATGCCGAAGCCGCCGGGCTTGGTGGACCGGAACGGCTTGAAAAGCTCCTGGGCGATGAAACGTGGTGACATGCCGGTGCCCTGATCGGCGATATCGACCACGGCAACCTCGCCACTGCGCCGCGCCGCAAGGCATATCGGCGCATCGGGCCGGGAAGCATCGATCGCATTCTGAACAAGGTGCAACAACAATTGTTCGATCCGTCCTGATTCACCGCAGATAGTCAGTGCGTTACCCATGCTGTCCTCTACTGGCACGGCCAGTGTCAACGGCTCATGGGCGTGGCGCTTCACCGCGACGACCTGTTCGAGCAGATCGACCAGATCGAAACGCTCGGCGATGGTGTCGGGCCGTGCCCCCACCCGCGGCGCCAGGCGCGCCAGCATGTCGTTCATCTTGCCCACCGAATTCTGCAGGGTGGCGACCATATCGGCGCGAAACGCCGGGTTGTCGGCATGGCGCTCCGCGTTCCGGGCCACGAGCGACAGCTGGCTGACAAGGTTCTTCACATCATGGATGATGAAGGCGAAGCGCCGGTTGAACTCCTCGAACTTGCCAGCCTCGTCGAGCGCCACCTGGGTCTTGCTCTCGGCAATGTAACTCGCCGCCTGGCGGCCAAGGGTGCGCAGCAGCTCATAATCCTCCCAGTTCAGCGCCCGTTCGACGAGACTGCGTTCAAGCACCAGAAAACCCGCGAGAGAATCGAGATGGATGAGCGGCACCCCGAGCCAGATGCGCCGGTCCGCGACCACCCAATAGGGCGGGGTTACATCGTCATAATCGCCGAAATCGCCGCGCATCTCGTCGAAATCGATGATGCGCTGTCGATTTTCCAGAAATCGCACGATGCCACTGTCGTGTGGCAACGGCGCGACGTTGCTGGCGCGCAGATGCCATTCGGCGACCGGCGTCAGCGCATCGTCATCGGGCACGAACAGGATCCCGCCCGGTGAATCGACGACGGTGCATACCGCCTGGATGACACGCTCCTGCAACGTGCCGGCGCTCGTTCCGGTCTGCGAGACGGTGGCGATGAAACGCGGCCATTCCTGCCGGTAATCATATTTGTAGGCGAAGAAATTCTTGGCGATCTGCACCCTGAGCATGGCACGGAACCGCGGCGAAACCAGAACGACAACACCCAGGATTGTCGTGGCGAACAGGAAGCTGACCTGCAGCAACAGCCCCCAATTGCCGCCGGCCAGCCGCAGGCCATAGGCCAGCGCGGCCATTGCGATGAGGTAGAAACCGATCATCGAGAAGCTGAGGGTGTGGAATACCACCTGTCGCGACACCTGCACCCGCGCCACCCAGGCTTCGCGCGCCGACAGCAGCAGCAGCGGCACGGTGATGGTGTTGGCGGCGCCGCGGATGTTGAACAGATCGGGCGAAACCGGCGGCAGCAGGAACGCCAGGGTGTAGAGATTGAGATCGTACACCATGATGCCGCCGATGCCGATCGCGAGCATCCGCCCGCCGCTGCGCCCGGCCGACGCGCTCTGCAGGTACAGATTGTGCGCCATAACCAGCCCCGCCATGGCGACGCTGAGCTGGGTGACGATGAACAATTGCCCGACAACGCCGCGGTCACCGGCCTGGGCCCCTGCGGCCACCCCGAGCGCATCGAGCACCAGTTGCAGCGCCACGACAAAGCCGATGCCGCCAGCGATGATGAACGACACCCGGCCCTGCTCGTCGAGGTGCCAGCCGGGCCGCAGCAAGGCGATGAGAAAGCCGATCCAGGCCGTTGTCCGGATGGTTTCGGCAAAGGTCAGGCTGCGCAACGCGAGCACGTCGCCGCGGACGGCAAAGACGAAGACCAGTGCCCAGACTGCCGTCAGCGATGCGGCAATCGCCAGCACATAACCGATGCGTCGCTGCTGGCGGAAAGCGGCGGCGACCGCCAGAGCGGCAAAGCCGACGGCAGCGATCAAATGGCTGATCAGGCCGACATCGGTCAGCTTCACGGCGCGACGCCGAACCAGGAGAAGGGAAAGCGCACGCTCCCTATTAGCCTTGCCCATTCGGCGGCGCCAGAGCCGTAACCATAGGCAGATACTTGCTGATAATAAGCATGCTTGGTATCTTCCGACATGTCCGACAGCCTAGGCATCCTGATCACTGATTCGGCGCGCCTGCTGCGCCGGCGTTTCGACAGCCATGCCCGCGGGCTCGGCGTCAGCCGGGCGCAGTGGCAGGTGCTGTTCATCCTGTCGCGAACCGAAGGTATCAACCAGGCCGGGCTTGCCGAAGCGCTCGACGTCGAAACCATCACCGTTGGCCGGATGGTCGATCGGCTCGCCGATGCAGGCCTTGTCGAACGCCGGGCCGACCCTGCCGATCGCCGCGCCTGGCGGCTTCACCTGACCGACCGCGCCCATCCGATCCTCGCCGAACTCCGTATCGTTGCCGACCAGGTGATGGGTGAGACTCTCGCCGGTATCGACCCTGCCGAACAGGCCCAGCTTGCCGAACTTCTCGGCCGCTTGCGCGTCAACCTGGCCCCGCGGCGCGCCGGCTTCGATTTGCCTGCCGAACGGGCCCGGGCGTGATGCACGCCCGTGTCGACCCCGAAAGCCTGACGGCCGAGCCGCAGCCGCCGAAATGGCGCCGCACCGCGCTGATGCTCGCCGTGCCGCTGCTGCTCGTCGCCGGCGGCCTGTGGCTGTGGCTGACCAGCGGCGCCTCGGTGTCCACCGACAATGCCTATGTCCAGCAGGACAAGGTCGCGATCAGCAGCGACGTGACCGGGCGCGTCATTGCCGTCGGCCCGTCCGAAAGCCAGAAAGTGAAACGCGGCGACATTCTCATCCGCATTGCGCCGCGGCCTTTCGAAATCGCCCTGGCCCAGGCCGAAGCCAATGTTGCCGCGGCGCGCCTCCAGGCTGCGGAGCTGCAATCGGGCACCACCGGCAAATCCGCCGATGTCGCCGGCAAGCGCGACCAGCTGGCCTTCACCGCGCAGGAGCTCGAACGTCAGAAGCTGTTGTTCAAACAGGGTTTCACCACCAGGGCGCGGGTGCAGGCAGTCGAATTTGCCCATGCCAAGGCCAAGAGCGAACTGGCATCGGCACTCGCCGACGAAGCCAGCGCCCGCGCTGCCGCCAATGGCGCCGGTTCCGGTACCCACCCGCTGGTGCTTGCAGCGATGGCCACCCGCGACAAGGCGGCGTTCGAGCTGTCGCGCACCACGATCCGCGCGCCCGCCGATGGTATCGCCAGCCAGACGAGCAAGGTGCTGCCGGGCCAGGTGCTGTTGTCGGGCATCCCGACGATGTCGCTGGTGTTGAGCGACCGCCGCTGGGTCGAGGCCAACTTCAAGGAAACCGACCTTGAGAACATGCGCGTCGGCCAGCGCGCGACGGTCACGCTCGATGCCTATCCGAAAGCCCCCATCGTCGGGCGCATCGAAAGCATCGGTGCCGGTACCGGAAGCGAGTTTTCGGTCCTGCCGGCGCAGAATGCCACCGGCAACTGGGTCAAGGTCGTCCAGCGGGTGCCCGTCCGGATTGCGCTGCCGAGCAATACCAGCGTGCCGTTGATCGCCGGCCTGTCGGCAACGGTGACGGTGGAAACACCCGAATGATCTTGGCGCTTCGGCGCATCGGGCGCCCGTAAATGGCCACCGCCGCCCCTGTTTTTCCGGCGAGTGCCCCTGGCCGTGCGCCGGCCAGCCCCTTCGTCGTCACCGTTGTCGTCATGCTCGGCACCTTCATGACGATCCTCGATTCAACGATTGCCAATGTCGCGCTGCCGCACATGCAGCCGTCGCTGGGCGCCGCCAGCGACACGATTTCCTGGGTGCTGACGAGCTACATCGTCGCCACGGCCATTGCCACGCCGCTGACCGGCTGGGCGGCCTCCAAGATCGGCCGGCGCGAGCTGTTCCTGTGGTCGGTGGCGGGGTTCACCATTGCTTCGATGGCGTGCGGCCTTGCGCAATCGCTCGAGCAGATGGTGGTTTTCCGCATGATCCAGGGCGCGGCCGGGGCGTTTCTGGCACCGCTCGGCCAGGCCTATGTCCTCGATGTCTGGCCGCAGGCCAAGCACGGCAAGGCGATGGCCTGGTGGGGTGTCGGCATCATGGTCGGGCCGATTCTGGGGCCGGTCATCGGTGGCTGGCTCACCGAAAGCTTCGACTGGCGCTGGGTGTTCTTCATCAACCTGCCTGTCGGCATCCTCGCCTTGCTCTGGGCCAGCGCCGTGCTGCCCAAGGCGCAGGCCCTGTCGCGGCGCTTCGATCTGCTCGGCTTCGGGCTGCTGGCTGTCGGTGTCGCGGCGCTGCAGCTCTGCCTCGATCGTGGCCAGCAGCTCGACTGGTTCGCCAGCTGGGAAGTCCGCATCGAGGCCGGAGTTGGCCTTGCAGCCCTATGGGCCTTCGGTGTGCATGTGATGACGGCCGACAATGCCCTTGTCGACCGGCGGATGGTCAAGGACCGCAATGTCATGACCGGCTTTGCCTTTATCACGCTGGTCGGGCTGCTGCTGGTCGGCACCACGGCGCTGTTGCCGACGATGCTGCAGACATTGTTCGGCTATCCGGTCATCGCCACGGGAATGCTCCAGATGCCGCGCGGGATCGGCATGATGCTGGCGATGATGGGCGCGGGGCAAATCGTCGGCCGCGTCGATGCGCGCTATCTGATCGCGGCGGGGCTGGTGCTGTCGGCCGTCGCGATGGCGATGATGACGCAGTTTTCGCCGATCATGGGGTCGATGCCCTTCATGGTGTCGGGTTTCCTGCAAGGGGCCGGCCTGGGGCTGGTTTTCGTCCCCCTCAACACCCTCGCCTTTGCCACGCTGGCGCCCGATCTGCGCACCGATGCGGCCGGTTTCTACATGCTGCTGCGCAATCTGGGCGGTTCGATCGGGATCAGCCTGACGGTCGGCGTGCTGGCGCGCCAGGCGCAGATCAGCCACGCCGATATCGGCGGCAACCTATCGGCAGCCGACATGCCCTGGGCCGATGGCGCCATCGGCAAGGCGATCGGCAATGACGCGTTGATCGCGATGCTCGATGCAACGGTCAACAAACAGGCCGCGATGATCGCCTATCTCGATGTCTTCACGTTGATGTTCTGGATCACCATCGCGATGATGCCGCTGTTGCTGCTGCTGCGCCGGCCCAAGGCCGTGGCCCCGGCCGTCCATCTGGCGGACTGAAGGCCAGGCGGCCGGCGGCTTGATCGCCCGCGGAACGTCGATTATCCCGTCTCGATGCTGCGTTGCAGCAACAGCAAAGGCGCTTAATCCATGGCCGAGCCTCTTCTCGTCGATCTCGCCTTGCAGGGCGGCGGCAGCCATGGCGCCTTTTCCTGGGGCGTCATCGACCGGATGCTCGAGGAAGACGGCTTCGTTCTCGAAGGCATTTCAGGCACGTCGGCGGGTGCCATGAACGCGGCGGTGCTTGCCTGCGGCCTTACCGACGGCGGGCGGGAAGGCGCGAAGGCCGCCCTCGAAAGCTTCTGGCGCAAGGTCGCCGACGCGGCGCGGTACAGCCCCTTCCAGCGTAGCCCGCTCGATGTCCTGCTCGGCCGCTGGTCGCTCGATTATTCGCCGATGTATCTTGCTGCCGAAGCCATGTCGCGGCTGGTTTCGCCCTATGATCTGCCGGTCACCGCCAATCCGCTTGCCGAAATCCTCGCGGAAACGATCAACTTCGATCGGCTTGTCCGGTCCCCCATCAAGCTGTTCATTACCGCCACCAATGTCCGCACCGGGCGGGGCCGGGTATTCCGCAACGCCGACATCAGCCCCCAGGCGCTGATGGCCAGCGCCTGCCTGCCGACGATGTTCCAGGCAGTCGAGATCGGCGGCGAATTTTATTGGGATGGCGGCTATTCGGGCAACCCGACGATCACGCCGCTGGTGCGCGAATGCCAGTCGCGGGACACCATGCTCGTCCAGATCAACCCCGTGCGCCGCGAAGACGTGCCGACGACGGCACGCGAGATCGTCAACCGTCTCAGCGAAGTCTCCTTCAACGCTGTATTGCTGAAGGAATTGCGCATGATTGCCCTGCTGCGGCAGGTCGCCGAAGCCGACCACGAAAGCGCCGATTGCGAAACAGCGCGCTGGGCCGGCATGCGCATCCATCGCATTGCCAGCTCGGCAGTCGATGCCCTAGGATCATCGTCCAAACTCAACGCCGAATGGGCGTTTCTGACGATGCTGCGTGATGAAGGCCGCAAATCCGCGCAGGCGTTTCTCGACGCCCATCGTGGCGATATCGGCGTGCGATCGACATTCGATCTGGGTGATCTGGACGACGACTGAACCCGTTCGGCTTCAACATCGATACAGAGGTTAAAACGAAAGGGCCTCCGGCGGCCGGGGCCGGCGGCCCCGGACCCCGTCCGTTGGGTTTTGCGTATGCACCCGGGATCGAGCCCGCTGATCGAATGGGGTCCGGGGCCGCCGGCCCCGGCCGCCGGAGGCCCTTGTGTTTCAACCAGAATGCAACCGAGCCTAGCCCAAGCAGGCAGCCGTCCCCTCGTTGCGGACAACCCGGTCCCAGCGCTCGATCTGGCGGGCGTGCTTGCGAACGGCGCGGGGTAGTTTCGTCGGGTCGCGCTTGATCGGCTGCGGCAGGATCGAAGCGATCCGCGCGGCCTGGGTCAGTGACAGGCGCGCCGCGCTGCGATTGTAATAATGCTGGGCCGCCGCTTCGACGCCGTAGATCCCCGGCCCCATTTCGGCGATGTTGAGATAGACTTCCATGATCCGCGGCTTGCCCCAGATCAGTTCGATCAGAACGGTAAAATAAGCCTCCAACCCCTTGCGAAGATAGGATCGGCCTGGCCAGAGAAAGGCGTTCTTCGCCGTCTGCTGGCTGATTGTCGAGCCGCCGCGCAAGCGCTTGCCGGCGGCATTCTTCCTGGCAGCAGCCTCGATTGCCTTGAGGTCGAAACCGCTGTGGCTGCAGAAGCGCGAATCTTCGGCACCGATCACGGCGCGTGGCACGGCCGGTGCGATGGCGGAAAGCGGCACCCAGTCGCGCTCGACATGCTTGCCCTGGATGGCGTCACGCGCCATCGGCCAGGTCAGGGGTACAGGGATGAAGCGATAGGCGACGACCCAGCCGATGGTCGTCAGTGCCAGCACGATCAGCAGCTTGCCGACGAAGGTGACAAGGCGGCCGATCATGCTGCGTCTGGCTGCGGCCACATCATCTGTTCAATGTCAGCCTCGGCGCCAAAAGGTCAACTGCCCGGCACCGCTTAAATCAACTGTGCAGCGCCGGGCAGAAGATCGAAGGTGTCAGCCAGCCGATGCGAAGCGAACCTTGTTGCGCTGCTGCGCCCGGAGTGTGCTGCCGACAAGCCCGAACCCGGCCATCATCAACAGCCAGCTTTCGGGTTCCGGCACCACGCCAAGCTGCGGGGCGGTGGCCGCCAGCCCAAGTGAAACGCCCGCAGTATCCGGAAGCGCAAAAGCCGTTGTGAGCGCGCCTGAAGCCGTCGGCGTGATCACCAATGACAGCAACGGGTTGGCAAGGTCGGTCAACTGCGGAACCGTGACGGTGGCGAGGTCGAAACTGAACAGCGACAAGGCTGTGCCGACAGCGGCGCCGTTGAGCGCGACATCACCGAGCAGCAGGCTCTTGGTTGTGTCGATGACGAAGTTGCTCAGGGCCAGCACATTGGTGCCGTTGCTGAGCGTCAGGCCCGAGCCGTCGTGGCGGATCGCACCCGCAAGGCTGCCATCGAGAGTGCCGCCGGTGATGCCGAAATTTACCGTCAACCCGGGTGCGCCTTCGACCAGGCTTGCCGACCCCAGCAGACCGACCTCCAGCCCGCTGACTGCGGCGCCGAACGCCACGCGGGTATCCCCGCCCACGACAGTCACAGCCGAAGCAGCGCCCGGCAACGCGATGAACAGACCAACGACCAATGGTTTGAAGATGTTACGCATACGAAACTCCAATACGCTACAACACGAGAGCGCCCCCGGGAAAAAAGTCACACACGAAAGTGAATAAAATCCTACTTTCACCGACGATGCGCGTAGCCGTCGCATGTGGCGAAAGGTCCGGGGCTCCGGCGCCGGTGCCGAAGATTGTCGGTGTGGTCGCGAACAGGTTCTGAATTGCAATTTCAGGCATGATGTTCGGGATGCGCCGTGCCGCAGACATGACAACGGCCGCAGATCACTCTGCGGCCGTCTGTTCGGTTATGGTCTGGTTACGCCGGCTCGGGCAACAGGTTCCGCTCGCCTGCGAGGCTGTGCATCGCCTTGGTCAGCTTCTCGAACGCCCGCACCTCGATCTGGCGGACACGCTCGCGGCTGATGCCATAGCTTTGCGACAATTCCTCGAGCGTTTGCGGCTCGTCGATCAGGCGGCGCTGGGTGAGAATATGCTTCTCGCGCTCGTTGAGGGCGTCCATCGCGGCAATGAGCAACTCGTGACGCTGGTCGCGCTCCTGCTCGTCGGCGATCAGCTCGTCCTGAAGCGGCCCGGTATCGGCGAGCCAATCCTGCCACTCGCCTTCACCTTCCTCGCGCAGCGGCGCGTTGAGCGACGTATCGCCGCCCATCGACATGCGGCGGTTCATCGACACCACTTCGTCTTCGGTCACGCCGAGCGTGGTCGCGATCTTTTCGACGTCGGGCCCGCGCAGATCGCCATCTTCCATGGCGTTGAGCTTTCCCTTCAGCCGGCGAAGGTTGAAGAACAGCTTTTTCTGGGCGGCGGTGGTGCCGATCTTCACCAGGCTCCACGAGCGCAGGATATATTCCTGGATCGACGCCCGGATCCACCACATCGCATAGGTCGCGAGACGGAAGCCCTTTTCGGCATCGAACTTCTTGACGCCCTGGATCAGCCCGATGTTGCCTTCGGAAATCAGTTCGGCAACCGGCAGGCCATAGCCGCGATAGCCCATGGCGATCTTGGCGACGAGGCGCAGGTGGCTGGTCACCAGCTTTGCAGCGGCTTCCGGGTCCTGATGCTCCTCCCAGCGCTTGGCGAGCATATATTCCTGCTCGGGGGCAAGCAGCGGAAATTTGCGGATTTCGGACAGATAGCGGTTGAGCCCGGCCTCGCCACCAAGCGCCGGAATGCTCGTCTTTACCGCGGGAACATTCGCCATTTGCTACTCCTGTGCGGCCCCTGAAAGGCGATCGATTAAGTCCACTATATCGTCAGGCAGTGCTGATTCAAAAGACAGTTTTTCTTGTGTCGTCGGATGCACAAACCCCAGTGTCGCCGCGTGCAGCGCTTGGCGGGCAAAGTCCTGCATCAACGCCGCAAGTCGCCCGGGGGTTCGACCATAAGTTGCATCACCCAATAACGCATGTCCAATGGATGCCATATGAACCCGGATCTGGTGGGTTCTCCCCGTTTCCAGCCGGCATTCGATCTGCGCGGCGCCATCGAAGGCGGCGATCGTGCGATAATGGGTTACGGCACGCTTGCCGCGGCCTTCGGGGACGATGGCGATCTTCTGGCGATTGGCCGTGGAGCGCGCCAGCGATGCCTCGATTCGCCCCGCCGGCGGCACCGGAATGCCGGCAACGACCGCCGTATAGCGCCTGTCGACGCTATGCGCGGCAAACTGCCGCGACAGCGCTTCATGCGCCGGGTCGGTCTTGGCGACGACCAGCAGCCCCGATGTGTCCTTGTCGATCCGGTGGACGATTCCCGGCCGTGCAACGCCGCCGATTCCCGACAGCCGCCCGGCACAATGGTGGAGAAGCGCATTGACCATCGTGCCGTCGAAATTGCCCGCTGCCGGGTGAACAACCAGCCCCGCCGGCTTGTCGACAACCAGAAGCGCTTCGTCTTCATGGACAATTGCGAGCGGAATATCCTGGGCACGGGTTTCGGACGCGCGCGGTTCGGGGATGACGAGGGTGAGCGCTTCGCCGCCCTTCACCTTGAGCGCCGGATCCCACAACACCCCTGCCGGGCCTGTCACCCGGCCGCCGCCGACCAGGGCCTTCAACCTTTCGCGGCTGTGCTGGGGCAGTGCCAGCGCCAGCGCCCGGTCGAGCCGCAGGCCCGCCGCGGACGGGGGCAGAACGAGATCAATCGACTTTTCGGCCCCCATGATCTAGCCGATGTCGGGATGATAATTCGTTTTGCAAGCGGGGTGATGGAATCCCTTCTGGCTGAAGCCCGTGCGGCCCATCCCAACGAATGCTGCGGGCTGGTCACCGGAACGCCCGGGCTGGTCGAGGCCGTGGTTCCGGCGCGCAATGTGAGCCCGCACCCGGCGACGAGTTTCGAGATCGATCCGGGCACGCTGATGCGCACCCAGCGGGCGGTGCGCGAGGCCCGGCGCCAGGTCATCGGCCATTATCACAGCCATCCCAACGGCCGGCTCGACCCGTCGCCGCGCGATGCGGCGCGGGCGACGCACAATGGGCAGATGTGGTTCATCATCGCCGATGGCCAGGTTGCAGCGTTCGAAGCGGTCAACCCCGATCCCGAAGACGATCGGCTGTTGCAGGGGCGGTTCGCACCAGTGCGGCTGTTGCCGGTCTGATGGCGAGCGGCGTCGTCAAATGGTTCAATGCCGCCAAGGGCTTCGGCTTCATCACGCCGCATCTCGGGCCGGCTGACGTGTTTGTCCACGCATCGGCGCTGGCGGCGGCGCGTATCGACAGGCTGGAGACCGGTGACGCCGTGGAGTTCGAACTGACGCAGGGAGGCGATGGCCGCCTGATCGCCCATGGCCTGCGCCGCCCTGTCCCGGGGCCCGACGCCCCTGACCGAAGGACTGATCCTTGAGCGATCTGCCGACCTATCTGAGCAAATGGCTGTGCCATGATCTGGCAACCCCTGCTGCCACGGTGATGACCGCAAGCGAACTTCTCGGCCCGGTTTCCGACCCCGAAATCAACGCGCTGGTGCAGGATGGTGCCAAGCGTCTGGTGGCGCGATTGCGGCTGATCCGCGCGGCGTTCGGCCCAGGCGGTGCGCCGATGGGTGCCGGTGCGCTGGAGCGGCTGGTCCGCGACGGGCTGGAGGGCACCCCGTTGACCTGGGCGCGGCCGGGCGATGCCAGTGGCCCGGAAGTGTCGTTCATCGCGGGGGCGGCGATGCTGCTTGCCGATCTTGCGCGGGGCAGCGCGCTGACGGTGGCTGCCGATGCGGTTCGCTGGGACAAGGCGCGGGAATTGCCCGGCAATATCGCCAATAGCCTCGATGGCGGGGCCGCAACCGACGCCCGCAGCGCGGTCGGTGCCATGGTCTTCGCGGCCGCTGGCCGTGCCGGGCTGGTGCCGCGGGTGACCGACAGCGGAATTGCCTGGGGCTGAAGCGCCAAAACCGACCGCTTCCCCCGTGACCACCTGCGTTCGATCGCCTAAGACCGGCACCGTGAGCCGGCCAAGACCTTCATGAGCATCTGGGGAACCCTGGCCGGCGCTGCTGCCGGCATGCTGCTCGGCGGGCCGTTCGGGGCGCTCGCCGGGGCGGCAGCCGGGGGCGCGATCGACCTGGGCGTGCGCCGCGCGGCATCGCCTGAACGCCGCAGCGTTGCCTTCACCATCGCGGCGATCGCCCTGGCGGCCAAGATGGCACGCGCCGATGGCGAAGCGACAGCCGGCGAATTTGCCACTTTTCAGAGGCTTTTCCATGTCGAAGCGCGGGAAAGCGACAATGCCCGGCGCTTTTACGATCTTGCCAAGCAATCCATGTCGGGGTTCGAAGCCTATGCCGATCAGGCCGCCAACCTGCTCGGTGCCGCATCGCCGCTGCTCGAGGATCTGCTTGACGCACTGTGGCTGATTGCGGCCGTCGATGGCTTTCATGAAGACGAGATCGCCTATCTCGATGCGGTTGCGGCGCGGCTGGGCTTCGATGCCGGCGCTGCTGCCCGAGTCCGCGCCCGCCATACCGGGCCGGCGGCCGATGACCCCTGGACGATCCTCGGCGTGGCGCCCGGCACCGATGCGGCCGCGCTTCGCCGCGCCTACCATGCCCTCGTCAAGCAATATCACCCCGATCGCCACCTTGCCGAAGGCGTTCCGCATGAATTCATCCGCGTGACCGAAGCCCGGATGGCGGTGATCAACGATGCCTATGCCAGCCTTTCGGCGCAGCTTTCGGGGCGGGAGGGGCGGTGAAGCGCAGTCACCTGGCGCTCATCCTGCTGATCGACCTGATCTGGGCGTTCAATATCGTGCCGTTGAAGCTCGCGGTGGAAGCGGCCGGGCCGTTGACGGCGGTGTTCCTGCGCTATTGCGTCGTGCTGATCGCCTGTTTGCCCTGGTTGCGCTGGCTGCCGGGGCGGATGGGGTGGGTGCTGGTGACGGGTTTTGTCGCCGGCGCGCTGTTCATGGGGCTTGGCGGGCTGTCCTTCGCGCTGGCCGACAATGTCTCGGCGCTCGCCATTGCCGGGCAATTGGGGGTGCCTTTCAGCCTCATCCTGGCCGTTATCGTCTATCGCGAACGCATCCGCTGGCCGCGCATCACTGCCGTGGCGCTGTGCTTTGCCGGCGTCGCCGTGATGGGGTTCGACCCCGCCATCGCCCATGAAAGCATCGCGCTGTGGCTGACGGTGGCCGCATCCTTCGCCTGGGCCGCGGGCAATCTGCTGTTTCGCAACCTGCAAGGGGTGCCGGTGATGACGATTCACGCCTGGCTGGCGACAATCAGCGTGCCGATTCTGGCGACGGCTGCCTGGATTTTCGAGCCGCAGAAGCTGGCGGCCGTGCCGCAACTGCCATGGACTGTCTGGGCTTGCCTTGTCTATTCGGGGCTTCTGGCATCGCTTGTCGGCCATGGCGGCATGAGTTGGCTGTTCCAGCGCTATCCCGTTGCCACGGTTTCGCCCCTGACATTGCCGACGCCGCTGTTCTCGGTGATCATCGCAGTCATCGTTTTCGGCACGCCGATCACCATCCAGATGATCATCGGGGGTGTGTTGACACTCTTCGGTGTCGCCATCATCACCCTGCGCACCGCGCGATCCCGTGATGAAAGCGGCGATGCCGTCCCGAAAACGCCGCTGACGACAGAACCGACATGACCCCGATCGACCATCCGAGCCCGAATTTCGACCTTCGCGCCCTGCCGGTGCAGATCATCGTGCTGCATTATACCGGCATGCGCAGTGCCGAAGCCGCGATTGCGTGGCTTGCCAACCCGGAATCGAAGGTTTCGGCGCATTGGCTGGTGGCCGAAGACGGCCAGATCGTGCGCATGGTCGATGAAAATGCCCGCGCCTGGCACGCCGGCAAGAGCTTCTGGCGCGGCATAACCGACGTCAACAGCGCGTCGATCGGCATCGAAATCGTCAATCCGGGGCATGAATTCGGTTATCGGCCCTTCCCCGACGAACAGATTGCGGCCGTCGAAACGCTGGTTTCAGCCGCCATGGCGTGTTTCGGGGTGCTTCCCGCCAATGTCATCGGCCATAGCGACGTGGCGCCAACGCGCAAATCGGACCCCGGCGAGCTGTTCGACTGGCCACGCCTGGCGCGCGCCGGCCTTGCCATGGCGGTTCCCGACGGTGGATTCGACCCCGGCTGGACCGATGCCGGAACGTTGATGGCCCTTGCGCGCTACGGATATGACGTTGCAGACCCCAAATCGGCGGTGATTGCCTTTCAACGACGCTTCCGCCCGGCCTGTTTCGACGGCGTCATCGATGCGGAAACCCGGCGAATCCTGCGCGGTGTGCTGGTTTCGGGGTCGGTTGACCCGCAATGGACGCGGGTCGGGGCATGATTTCGGGGCAGAAAAGAGCCTCCGGCGGCTGGGGCCTTGGGCCCCAGACCCCGTTTTGAGAGCGGAATCACTCATTGTCAGCGGGATTTCCTGCCAGCGCGGGGGGCGTTTGCTGTTTTCCGGCATCAGTTTTCGCGTCGATCCGGGCGGTGCGCTGGCGCTCGAAGGCCCCAATGGCAGCGGCAAATCGAGCCTTTTGCGCTTGCTCGCCGGCTTGCTGGCGCCCGTCGACGGCACCATCGAAGGCGCGACCGAGGCGGGCGGCGCGCGCGGCTTTCTCGGCCATGATGCGGCGTTGAAGCCCCGCCAGCGGCTGGGCGACGAACTTCGCTATTGGGCGCGGCTCGATGGCGGGCTGGCGCGGCTGCCGGCGGCCATGGCGGCAGTCAATGTTGCCGGGCTTGCCGACGTGCCGTGCCGCATCCTGTCATCGGGGCAGCGCCGGCGCGCCGGGCTGGCGCGTGTCATCGCCAGCGGGGCGCCGCTCTGGCTGCTCGATGAGCCGACCGCGGGACTCGATACCGCATCGGTGGCGCTTTTGGCCGCTGCAATGGCCACCCACCGGGCGTCCGGCGGGATGGTCGTGGCCGCCGTGCATGGCGATATCGGGCTGGTCGACCATCAGATTTTGCGGCTCGCCTGATGTTCTGGGCGCTCATCCGCCGCGACCTGGCGTTGCTGGCGCGATCGCCGGCGCTGTGGATGCCGGTGCTGTTTTTCGTGCTGGTGGCGGCACTGTTCCCCTTTGCCGTCGGCCCCGATGCCCGGCTGCTGGCGCGGATCGCCCCCGGCATTGTCTGGGTCGCGGCATTGCTGGCGGCGCTGTTGCCGGTGGAAACGCTGGTGGCACCCGATCTCGAAGACGGCACGATCGACCAGCTTGCGACGCGGGGCGTTGCGATGGAGCTGGTGATGACAGCGCGGATTGTTGCGCACTGGCTCGGCTTTGCGTTGCCGCTGGTCACGGCGCTGCCCATTTCGGGGGTGCTGCTCGGCCTCGATGCCGGCGCCGGTTTGCGCCTCGCGATGGCGCTGCTGCTCGGAACGCCGGCGCTTGCCGCGCTTGGGGTGGTTGCAGCGGCATTGACGGCGGGCTTGCGCGGCGGCGGGGCGCTGGCGGGGCTGATCGTCCTGCCTCTGGCGCTACCTGTACTGATCTTCGGTGTCGGCGCCGAAGCCCCGGGGGCACTCAAGCTGCTCGCCGCGGCCAGTCTTGTCGTGCTGGCGGCGGCGCCTTTTGCGGCCGCGGCGGCGCTGCGGCAGGATTGAACGCAAAACGCCGCCCCCCGTTCAGGGAGCGGCGCATGTCATCAGGCCTTTGGCGCGCGCCGGTCGGTGCGCGCGCTTCCGGCTCAGACGTTCAAGCTCAGTTCTTGCGGCCGCTCAGCAGCCAGCCGACGACGAAGCCGAGGGCAATACCGCCGGCGAGGACGGCAACGGGCTGTTCCTGGACGGCCTGGCGGGCCTTGGCGCTGGCTTCTTCGGCTGCACGGGCTGCCTTTTCACGGGCTTCACGAAGCTGTTCGGGGGCCTTGTCGGCATAGTCGCGAACGGTTTCGGTGGCCTTGGAATAGGCATCCTTGGCGCTGCCGAGAACCTGTTCGGCCTTGCCCTTCAACTCGGTGACCTTGCCATCGGTCTGATGCTGCGTGCTGCCGGTGACGTCGCCGAACGCGCCTTCAACCTTGCCGGCCACTTCGTCGATCGTGCCGTTGATGTTGTCGCTGTTCATCGTCATGGGGAAATCCTTGTCGTTGTGGGGCGCCGTTGACGCGAGATAGGAGGCGCCTCCCGTGTTTGAAAGAGGCACCCCTTAAACTTGTGAGGCGGCAATTGGTTTCATTGCCGCATTCAATCGTGGCCACTGACCTTGCCCCGCCCGGCCTTTATCCCCGACCGAACCGCCTTGCCAGCCAGCCGGCGCTCCTTCGATCCGGTGCTGGGTTTGGTCGGCCGGCGTTTGACGGGGCGAACCTCGGCGGCCGCGACCAGCGCTGCCAGCCGCTCGCGCGCATCGGCGCGGTTGCGTTCCTGAGTGCGAAAGCGATCGGCGGTGATGATGATGACGCCGTCGCGGGTCAACCGGCTGCCTGCCAGCCGCATCAGCCGCACCGCAACATCGTCGGGGAGCGACGGCGACGCGCGCACATCGAAGCGCAATTGTACCGCGCTCGACACCTTGTTGACATTCTGGCCCCCCGGCCCTGAAGCGCGAATGAAGCTTTCGACCAGCTCGGCTTCGGGAATGGTAATCGCCATGCGGGTGGCTTAAGCGATTTCGGCAACCAAGGGGAGACGCCGATGATCACCGTCCATCATCTCAACAACAGCCGGTCGCAGCGCATCCTGTGGCTGCTCGAGGAGCTGGAAATCCCCTATGCGATCAAGGCCTATTCCCGCGATGCCGTCACCAACCTGGCGCCGCCCGAGCTGAAGGCGGTCCACCCGCTGGGCAAATCCCCGGTGATCGACGACGACGGGAATGTCATCATCGAATCCGGCGCGATCGTCGATTACATCATCCGGCGCCACGGCGGTGGGCGGCTGGCACCGGCACCCGGGACAGTGGCGCACGAAACCTATCTGCAATGGCTGCATTTTGCCGAAGGGTCGGCGATGACGCCGTTCCTGCTGGCGCTGTACACCGGCCGGCTCGGCGAGGCGGCAGCGCCGCTAGCGCCGCGCATCCAGGAGCAGATCGGCGCCCATGTCGCCTATCTGTCGCAGAGCCTGGGCGATTCCGACTGGCTGGTGGAGAACAAGCTGTCCGGGGCCGATATCATGGCGAGCTTCATCGCCGAGATCGCCGCAGCGCAAGGGCTGGGCGCGCATTTTTCCAATATTCCGGCCTATGTGAAGCGCTTCCAGTCACGCCCGGCGTGGATCGCGGCCGCGGCAAAGACCGAGCCATATAATTTTGCCGTGAAAGGCTGACCAATCAGGGCGCGTCAGGCGGCGCGCCTTGTCTGCAGTCGCGGCCCGAGCGTGTTGATCGCCAAGCCGCCAACGATGCACAGCGCGGCAAGGAGTTTCCACGCCGGCAGCGGCTCGCCGAGCCAGATTGCGGCGCTGCCCATGCCGAAAACCGGCACCAGCAACGCCATCGGCGCCACCGATGATGCCGGATAGCGCGCCAGCAGCCAGCCCCAGGCGCCATAGCCGAACATGGTGTTGCCAATCGCCTGCCAGGCAATGACCGCCCAGACAAGGGGGCCGGCGGCGGCGACGGCACCGATCATCACGGCGCTGCCTTCGAATAGCAGGGCAAGGAGGAACAGCGGCGGGATGGCAAACAGGCTCGACCAGACGACAAAGGCGAGCATGTCGATCTGGCCGGCGCGGCGCTGGACCATGTTGCCGAGCGACCAGCCAAGCGCTGCACCGATGACCAGCACGACCCCCGGCAGCGTCGTGGTGCCGCCGGTATGGGCAAGGATGATGGCGATGCCCGCCACCGCCAACGCCAGTGCCCCATATTGCACGGGCAACAGTCGTTCACCGCTGCCGCGCATCGCCAGTCCGATGGTGAAGACTACCTGCACCTGCACCACCAGCGAGGCGAGACCGGGGGTGATCCAGCCGTCGATGGCAATGAACAGCAGCCCGAACTGGCCGACGCCGATCAACACGCCATAGGCCGCCAGATCGCGCCAAGGCACCGCCGGACGCTTGAGCATGAACACCAGCGGCAGCGCTGCAAAGGTGAATCGCAAGGCGGCGAACAGCAGTGGCGGCAGCGCGTCGAGACCGATGCGGATGACGACGAAATTCGTTCCCCAGACGGCGACAACGGCAAGGGCGAGCAGAAAGGGCCGCACGCCGAAGGCGGCGCCGGGCCCGCTGTGCCCGGGTGTCACGCCGGGCGGGGCCGCGCCAGGCCGAAATATGCCGCGGTGCCGGCGACAAGCGCGGTCGCGATGACGATGGCGACGGGCAAGGGCGTATTGTCGTGGAGGGCGGCCGCAGTCGCCGACGCCACGGCGCCAAGCGCGAAATTGGCGGCGCCGAACAGCCCGGAGGTGGTGCCGGCGCGCAGCGGATCGACATTGAGCGCGCCGGCAAGGGCGTTTGCCGCGATGAAGCCGTTGGAGGTGAGCACGGCGAACAGCCCCGCCATGATCCACCATTTCGACGCATCGAGCAGCGCCGCGGCCAGAAGCGCGACCCCGAAGCCGACGGCGAACAGGCACGCCACGCCGAGGATGCGATCGGGGGCATGGCGCAGCAGCAAATGGCGGTTGACCTGGCTCGACCCGATGACGCCGGCGGCAATGACGGCGAAAATCACCCCGAACTCGCCCTGGGTGAAGCCCCAGATGTCGATGACGAGATCGGGCGCCGTGGCGATATAGCCAAACAGCGTGGCGCCGTTGCAGGCACTGACAAGGGTATAGCCGAGCAGCCGCCGGCTGCGCAGCAGATCGCGATAGGCGCCAACCACCGATTCGCCGCGCGCCTTGGCCTCGGTTTCGGGCGACCGGCTTTCATCGAGGCGGAACCACACGGCGATGCCGACGGCGAGGCCGAACAGCGCCAGCGCGAAGAACACTGCCCGCCATGAAAAGGCCAGTGCCAGCCAGCCGCCCAGCGTCGGCGCGACCAGCGGCGCGACCGCCAGAACAAGCACGAGCAGCGAGAAGATGCGGGCTGAATCGCGGTGGTCGTAGCGATCGCGGACCACCGCCCGCGCCACCACCATGCCGGCACAGCAGCCCAGCGCCTGCGCAAAGCGCCCGGCAATCAGCCATTCGACCGACGGCGCGAGGGTGCAGGCGAGGCTCGCCGCGACATAGACGAGGCAGCCGATGAGGATGGCGGGGCGGCGGCCGATGCGGTCGCTCAAGGGGCCGTAGAATAATTGCCCGATCGCCATGCCGATGAAGAAGGCACTGAAGGTCAGCTGGACGGTTGCCGCCGACACGCCGAAGCTGCGGGCGATGCTGGGCAGCGTCGGCAGATACAGGTCGATCGTCAGCGCGCCGAAGGCGGTCAGCGTTCCCAGCAGGAGGATCTCGCCCCGCGTCGGAACGCGGTGCGGCGTGCCTGCGCCGGACGCCGCAAGGCTCATTGGGGTTGCGGGGGCGTGCATGTTGCAACGCCGCATAGGGGAGTGCGGCTGTGCGGTCGAGGCTTGTCAGGCGTTTTCGAGTGCTTCGCTTGCCGCCAGCCACGCCGCTTCGCTGATCGCCAGCGCCTTTTCGGCTTCGCCGCGCAGGCGCATCAGGTCCTTCGCCGGGCGGTGACGATCGGACGCATTGGCGGTTTTCGGGTCGGCAAGGGCGCGATCGAGCTCGGCGATACGGGCCGACAGGCGGGCGTTTTCGGCTTCGGCATCCTTGATCGTCTTGCGAAGTCCGGCATTGGCTTCGCGCGCGGCCGCGGCAGCCTTGCGATCATCCTTCTTGTTGCCGCTGCCTTTTGCCTTGCTGCCCTCGGGGGCGGCGGGGCCCTTGCCGAGGATGGTGTCGGTGTAATCGTCGAGGCTGCCGGCGAATTCGCGGGCGCGGCCCGAATCGACAAGGACCAGCCGGTCGGCACTGGCCTCGATCATGTGGCGATCATGGCTGACGACGACCACGGCGCCTTCATAGTCGTTGAGCGCCTGCACCAGCGCCTCGCGGGTATCGACGTCGAGGTGGTTGGTCGGCTCGTCGAGGATGAGCAGGTGCGGCGCGTCGCGGGTGATCAGCGCCAGCGCCAGCCGGGCCTTTTCGCCGCCGCTCATCTTGCCGACCTTCTGTTCGGCCATCGCACCCGAAAAGCCGAACCGGCCAAGCTGGGCGCGCACCTGCGACGGGTTGGCGCCGCGCATCAGCCGGCTCATATGCTCGAGCGGGGTGTCGCCGGCATCGAGCTCCTCGACCTGATACTGGGTGAAATAGCCGACGCGCAGCTTGCCCGGCGAAGCAACGGCGCCGGCCATCGCCTTCAACTGGCCCGACAACAGCCGCGCCAGAGTCGTCTTGCCATTGCCGTTGCGCCCGAGCAGCGCCAGCCGGTCGTCCGGATCGAGGCGCAGGTCGATATGTTCGAGCACCGGCTTGTCGTTGTAACCGACCGTTGCGTGTTCGATCATGACGAGCGGCGGTTTCAGCGGCGGCGGTGACGGGAAATTGAAGACCAGCGTCGGGTCGGTGACCGCCTCGGCGATCGGCTGCATCTTGGCGAGCGCCTTCTGCCGCGATTGCGCCTGTTTGGCGGTGCTGGCGCGCGCCGAATTGCGCGCCACATAGTCGATCAGCTTGGCGCGCTGGGCGGCCTGGGCCTCGCGGGCGCTGGCGAGCTGCGCCAAGCGCTCGGCGCGCTGGCGCTCGAAATCATCATAGCCGCCGGGATACAGGGTGATCTTGCCCTGTTCGAGATGCAGGATCTGATCGACGACATTGTTGAGCAGATCGCGTTCGTGGCTGATGACGACGATCGTGGCGCGATAGGTCTTGAGGAACGATTCAAGCCACATCGTCGCTTCGAGATCGAGGTGGTTCGACGGCTCGTCGAGGAGCAGCAGGTCGGGCTGCGAGAACAGCAGCGCCGCCAGCGCGACACGCATCCGCCAGCCACCCGAATAGCTGTCGAGCGGCCGATGCTGGGCTTCCTCGTCGAAACCCAGGCCGACAAGGATGCGGCTGGCGCGGGCCGCGGCAGTATAGGCATCGATGGCGATCAGCCGATCATGGATTTCGGCGAGCCGGTGGAGATCGGTGACGCCGGCCTCTTCCTCGGCCATCAGCGCCGCGCGTTCGACGTCCGCGGCGAGCACGGTTTCGAACGGTGTCCCCTGCCCCGCCGGCGCTTCCTGCGCCACATAACCGAGGCGCGCCGATTTGGGCATTTCGACACTGCCGCTATCGGGATCGAGGGTGCCGGCAATGACCTTCATCAACGTCGACTTGCCGGCGCCGTTGCGGCCGATCAGCCCGATCCGCCCGCGTGGCGGCAGGGTGGCGGTGGCGCTGTCGAGAATGGTCCGGCCGCCGAGGCGGACCGTGACGTTGTTGAGGGTAAGCATGGAGGCGCACTAGCATGGTGCGCTGCGAAGCGAAATGGCAGGGCTGCCGCGGCGGCGCGGCCCGAAGCCCCTCAGGCCCTGCAACGCCTAACCACCACCGAGCCTCGCGCCCAGCAGGAACGCGCCACCGACGGTTGCGGCCAACGCGCCCAGCGTGGCCCAAAGCTGCGACGGCCGTAATCCTGCCAGAAGCTGGCCGATCGTCATCAATGCCGGGTCGGGCCGCAGCGGCTTGTCGACAGCCTGGACTGCGTTGGCAGCGCGCTTGTTCACCTGGTCCCGCCAGTTCGCCATCACCCCCACAAACGCCTGGGTGGCAAGGGCAGCCGGATCGACCGCCATCTCCAGCACGTACCAGTCGTTTCCCTTTTCGAGCAGTCCGTCGCACCGCAAGGTCTCGTCGACAATCACGAGGAGCGGCAATTTGCGACCATAGGCAAGCGCCGCTTCGATCTGGTTCCAGGGTGTCGCCAGTGACACGCTGCCGATGGGGCGTTGCTTGCCGGACCCACGCCGTTCGATGCCATCGCTGAAATGGTAGCGTTCAACCGCGATGACCACGCAGCCAACGCACCGGTTCATGAGATCATCGACGGCGCGGAGTGGCGCATCGGCGCTGAAGGTGTTCCGGCCGATCGTGCACGGCGTGAGACCGCCGGCCTTCAACCTGTCTTCGACGGCAGCGACAAAGGCTTCCTGTTGCGGGTTCAGCCCGGTGCCGACGCTGACAAAGATGTGCATCGACACACTCCCTTCGCAAGCATTCGCGATGCCGCGCTTGGGTGTGGACTTTGACCTTTGTGGCCCGGAATATCAACTCTTCAGAAACAGCAGTCCGACGCATCTGTTTCGAAACAAGATGAGCCGGCAAAGCTGTGCTCTGCCGGCTCAATTGTGACGACCAGAAATGGCATCTGCCAGGTCCTGGGCCGGCTCATGCCGGCCGGGCGCTGCCTTACTTCTTGGTGGCGAGGTAGGCGATCACGTCCGCGCGGTCCTGCGGCTTCTTCAGGCCGGCGAATGCCATCTTGGTGCCCTTCATGAACTTCTGCGGGGCTTCCAGATAGACGAACAGCTTGTCAGCGGTCCAGACGATGCCGCTTTCCTTGTTGGCCTTCGAATAGGTGTACTTGGGAACGGAGCCCGACTTGCGGCCGACGACACCGTGCAGCGACGGACCGACGCGGTTCACGCCCGGCTCGACGACATGGCAGGTCTTGCACTGGGCGAAAACCTTTTCACCAGCGGCGGGATTGCCCTTTGGCATCTGAGCGGCAGCGGGGGCAGCAACAACACCGGCAGCGAGCACGGCGGCAACGATGATCGACTTGGTCATATGGGGTCCCGTGGTTGGTGGCAACGTTTCGCCGCTAAACCAGCAAGTCGCGGGATGCAATCGAGAATGCACGCTGTGACTTTCCGTCCGGCACGCGCACTTATATCGGGGCCAACTTAACCCAGCATAAATTCGACAATTGCCCGCACCTTGGCCTGGCGCCACTGCGGCGTTGGCGCAATCAGCCACCAGCGCCGGACCGACGCTTCGCCTTCATCGAGGCGCGTCACTCGCCCGGCGGCGAGATCGGCCTCGGCCAGCATGGCGGGCACGCGGGCGACACCGAGCCCGGCTGCCGCTGCGTCGATGGCGAGACCGGCATCGGCAACCGTCAGGCCCGGCGCTTCGGGATCGCCGGGGTGAGCAATACGCTCGCCGCCGCCTTGCCCGACCGTGATGAGAGTCTCGGCGCCGAGCGCCTTGCCGTGAATGCCTTCCTCGGAAGGCTCGACACAGAAAACGATGGCGAGATCGAGGTTCGACTGGGTGAAATCGGGGACGGCGTCGGGAAGCGAGTCGATGGCGGTGATGACGAACCGGATTTCGGGGTGCAGCAACGCATAGGCAGCCAGCCGCGGCCCGAGCCATTTGGCCGTCAGGTCACGCGGCGCTGCGATCGTCAACACCTTCGAGCTCTGGCCGTCCTGAAGGATGCGGACCGATTCCTCGAATTCGCGAAAGCCCGCACGCAAGGCCGGCAAGGCGCGCTCGGCCTCGGGGGTGAGTTCGAGGTTTCGCGTCATCCGTTTGAACAGCACGACGCCCAGCGTGTCTTCCAGCGCCCGGATCTGTTGGCCCACCGCCGCCGGCGTGACAGCGAGTTCGTCGGCTGCCTTGGTGAAGCTGAGGTGCCGGGCGGCGGCGTCGAAGACCCGCAGCGCGTTGAGTGGCAGATGAGTCCGCTTCATGTGTCAGTGCAGGGCGTGGCGCGCACCGGGCACTTCGAGTGCAAAGGCCGGGATCTCGACATCGAAGCGGCCACTGGCACTGGTCATCGTGTAGGAGCCATGCATCGTGCCCGAAGGGGTCGGCAGCGGGCAACCCGAAACATAATCATAGGCCTGACCGGGGCCAATCACGGGCTGGACGCCGACGACACCATCGCCGACGACTTCCTCGACACGGCCCTGGCCGTCCGTGATGATCCAGTGCCGCGACAGCAATTGCACCGGCACGTCCGAAGCATTTTCGACGCGGACCTGATAGGCCCAGACATGATAGCCACGCGCCGCGTCGGACTGGTCCTCAAGATAGCGCGGCGCGACGCGAACGGTGATCGCGCCTGTGGTCGCGGCATAGGGAAAGATCTGCGACATCATCATCAGAGCCCCGCCACGCGCAACGCCTGGTCGAGATCGTCAATCAGGTCGAGCGGGTCTTCGAGGCCGATCGACAGCCGCAACATGCCTTCGGTAATCCCCATCTGGGAACGCACATCGGCCGAAACGCTGTAATGCGTCGTCGACGCCGGGTGAGTCATCAGGCTGCGCGAATCGCCGAGATTGTTCGAGATATCGATGAGGGCCAGGGCATCGAGAAGCGCATGCGCCTGTTCCCGGCCGCCATCGAGGAACAGGGCGATGATGGTGCCGCCGGCGGCCATCTGGCTCGTGGCGAGGGCGTGCTGGGGGTGCGACGATAGGCCAGGATACAGGCACCGCGGCACGCGACCTTCAAGGAAGGTCGCAACCTTCAGCGCGTTCTCGCAGGCCCGGCGCACGCGAAGATCCAGCGTTTCGAGACTCTTGAGCACGACCCAGGCGTTGAAGGGGGACAGGTTGGGCCCGGTATGGCGCGCAAAGGCGAGATAGACATCGTTGATCCATTGCTCGCTGGCGACGACGGCGCCTGCGAGTACCCGGCCCTGCCCGTCCATCAGCTTGGTTGCCGAATAGGCGACGACATCGGCGCCAAGGTCCATCGGGCGCTGGACGATCGGCGATGCAAAGGCATTGTCGACAACGATGCACGCCCCGGCATCATGGCCGATGTCGGCAATGGCGCGAATGTCCGACACTTCGAGCCCGGGGTTCGACGGGGTTTCGAGGAAGAATGCCTTGGTATTGGGCCGCCGTGCCCGCGCCCAGGCCTGGGTGTCGGTCGCATCGACGGTGGTCGTCTCGATACCGAAGCGTGGCAGGATGGTATCGACCAGCACCCGGCACGAGCCGAACAGCGAGCGCCCGGCGACCAGATGATCGCCCGCCGACAATTGGCACATCAGTGCCGCCGACATGGCGGCCATGCCGGTGGCCGTTACCCGCGCACCTTCGGCGCCTTCGAGCAGCGCAATGCGCTTTTCGAGCATGTCGGTCGTCGGGTTCTGCAGCCGGCTGTAGGTCATCCCCGGCGCTTCGCCGCGGAAACGCGCTGCGGCCTCGCCAGCGCTGTCATAGGCATAGCCCGAGGTCATGAAGATGGCTTCGGACGTCTCGCCAAAGTCGCTGCGCGCCGTGCCGCCGCGCACGGCGAGCGTTGCGGGGCGCCAGTTATCGGTGATGCGACGATCTTGCCCGGCAAAGCGTTTCATGGTGCCGGGATAGCGGCGCGGTGCGGGGGGTGCAATCGCCTTGGCGCGGAGCGCCGCATAAGTGATTCCGCGAAGTGCCGGACCAGCGCTGCCGCGAAGCGGCGGATAAGTGATTCCGTGAAGCGTCAGGCCAGCGCCTGCGCGCCGCGCACGAGCCGGCCCGGCAAGGCGCCGGTATGGACGCCATCGCGATAGGTAACGACCCCGCTCTTGATCGTGACTGCATAGCCCGTCGCTTCCTGGCGCAGCCGCTTGCCACCGGCGGGAAGATCGCGCGCCATGGTGGGGGCGTGAAGCGCGAGGCGCGAGAGATCGATGATGTTGACATCGGCGCGCGCACCCGGGGCAAGCCGGCCGCGATCGTGCAGGCCGACGGCATCGGCCGGGACCGACGTCAGCGAGCGGATGGCCGCCGGCAGCGGCACGGCTCGGCCGGGAGCGGCATCGCGGACGAAATATTGCAGCCAGAAGGTCGGGAAGCTGGCGTCGCAGATCAGGCCGTAATGCGCGCCGCCGTCGCCAAGGCCGATGATCGTATCGGGGTGGGTGCACATTTCGCGCGCGGCATCGAGGTTGCCATCGCGGTAATTGGCGCCGGGCAGAAACAGGATGGCGCGGCCTTCGTCTTCGAGGAGCATATCATAGGCCACCTCGGTGGGCGTGCGACCCTGTCGTGCGGCGATGCGATCGAGCCTGTCCTCGGGCGCCGGATCATAGACGGGCGGGTCGCCCATCGCGTAGGTCGCCGTGGAGGCCGCGACGATCTGCATGAAGAAGGGGTTGGGGTCGTCGGGGGCTTCGGCGAGCAATTGCGCCCGCATCGCCGGATCGCGCAGCGCCGCGACCTTTTCCGCAAGCGACCGATCGGCGAGCGGCCGAAAGCTCGGGTGCAGCGAAAAGGGGTGGAACGACAGGTCGAGCCCGAACAGCAGGCCGACGGGACGCGGATAGACCTGGCCCTTGATGGTGATGCCATCGGCATTCGCGGCCTCGATACCGCGCAGGTATTGGCGCCAGCCGTCCTCATCCCCCGTCGCCATCTGGAGGAGCGAGAAGGACAGCGGCCGGCCGGCGGCCTCGGCGACGCGGCGCATCAGGGCAAATTCGGTATCGGCCTCGCCGAAGATATCGGCGATGAGCTGGTAAACGCCGGCGCCGGCGTCGCGCAGCCCGGCTGCGAGGGCGAGCAGCTCGTCTTCGGGCGAGTTGAGGCTGGGCGCCAGTTCGCCGGCGCGGGTGCGATGGAGGATGTTGCGCGAGGTCGTGACGCCGATTGCCCCCGCCCGGACAGCCTCGCTGGTCAGGCGCCGCATCTCGGCGAGATCGGCATCGGTCGGCGCTTCGCGGCGAGCGCCGCGTTCGCCCATGACATAGACGCGCAACGCCGAGTGCGGCAGCTGTGCCGCGATGTCGATGTCGAGCTGGCGGGAAGCCAGGGCATCGAGATAATCGGGGAATGTCTCCCAGTTCCACGGCAGGCCAGCAGTCATGACGACTTCGGGAATGTCCTCGACACCTTCCATCAGGCTGACGAGCATGGCGTGCTGGTCGGGCCGACACGGGGCAAAGCCGACGCCGCAATTCCCCATGACAACCGAGGTGACACCATGGCCCGACGACGGTGTCATCCGGGTTTCCCAGGTCGCCTGCCCGTCGTAATGGGTGTGGACGTCGACAAAGCCCGGTGTGACGATGTGGCCGGTGGCGTCGATTTCCTCGGCGCCAGTGCCGGCAACGATGCCGACAGCAACGATGCGGTCGCCCCGGATGGCAATATCACCGATGACGCCGGGCCCGCCCATCCCGTCATGGATTTCGCCGCCGCGGATCACCAGGTCATATTCTGCCATGTCGCTCTCCCGAGGCGACAGTGTAGGCACGTCGGCGCCGACGTCGCCTGCCAAATCCGTCTGGCAGCTGCGGTTCGAGCGCGCAGGGTTGAGGCAGGAGCGACAAATCGCTATATCGCCCGGCTTCGCGGCCATTTGGTGCCGCCTGGCGACGCGGGCATCCGCTCCGCGATGCTGCACGGAGACGAGACGATGACAATCACTGCCGTGATGCCCGTTTATGGTCGGTGCGATGTCGAGCCGGTGCGCGGTGAAGGCTGCTATCTCTACGATGCGCAAGGGCGCGAATGGCTGGATTTCGCCAGCGGCATTGCCGTCAATCTGCTCGGCCACAGCCATCCGCACCTTGTCGGCGCCATCCAGAAGCAGGCAGCGACGCTGATGCACACGTCGAACCTGTACAAGGTGCCGGCCCAGTCCGCAGTTGCGGAGCGCTTGGTCGACTTGACCTTCGCCGATACGGTGTTCTTCACCAATTCGGGCGCCGAGGCGATCGAATGCGCCGTCAAGACCTGCCGCAGCTTCCAGAACGCCGTCGGCCATCCCGAAAAGTTCCGCATCCTGACCTTTTCCAATGCCTTTCACGGCCGGACGCTGGCGACGATTGCCGCGACCAACCAGGAAAAGATGCGCAAGGGTTTCGAGCCCCTGCCCGACTGGTTCCATGTCCTGCCGTTCAACGATCTCGAGGCTGCGACGGCAGCGATCGACCCGTCGGTCGGGGGGATTCTCGTCGAGACGATTCAGGGTGAAGGCGGTATCCGCCCGGCGACACAGGAATTTCTGACTGGCCTGCGCGCCCTTTGCGACGCCCATGGCCTGTTGCTGATCCTCGATGAGGTCCAGTGCGGTGTTGCGCGCTCGGGAACGCTGTTCGCGTATGAACAATATGGCGTTACCCCCGATATCATGGCGATTGCCAAGGGCATCGGTGGCGGCTTCCCGGTCGGGGCGTGCCTTGCCACCGAGCATGCGGCACAGGGCATGGTGATCGGCACCCATGGCAGCACCTATGGCGGCAATCCACTCGCCATGGCAGCGTGCAACGCTGTTCTCGATGTCGTGACCGAGCCGGCGTTTCTCGCCCATGTCAATCAGATGGCCGCCCGTCTGCGTGCGGCGCTCGAGCAGATGATTCCGAACCACGACGATCTTTTCGAAAGCGTGCGGGGCACCGGGCTGATGCTCGGCCTGAAGCTCAAGTCCGACAGCCGGGCCTTTGTGAACCATGCCCGCAGCCACGGCATATTGACGGTCGCCGCTGGTGACAATGTCGTTCGCCTGCTGCCGCCGCTGATCATCGAAGAAGCGCAGATCAGGGAATGTGTCGACAAGCTGTCGGCAGCAGCGCGCGCCTATGCGCCTGCGGTCGCCGCCTGATCCCCTTCTCAACCCTTCCGTGACGGAAGGGAGCAGGTAGTCATTTCAATGCCGCATTTTCTCGATCTCGCCACCCCGAAACGGGCGGGCCTCCGGGCCATTCTCGACGAAGCCCACCGCCGGAAGGCAGCGCGTGCCCGGCCGCTCGGCGGCCAGATCAGTGAAAACATGCCGCGCGGCGGCCAGATCAGTGAAAACATGCCGCGCGGCGCCGTGGATGCCGATGCGGTGCTCGCCGGCCATGTGCTCGCGATGATCTTCGAAAAGCCGAGCACCCGGACGCGCTTCAGCTTCGACATGGCCATGCGCCAGTTGGGGGGCAGCAGCATCGTCACCACCGCAACCGACATGCAATTGGGACGCGGCGAAACGATCGACGACACGGCGCGGGTGCTCGGGCGGATGGTCGATGCGATCATGCTGCGCAGCAACAGCCATTCGACGCTCGAAGCCCTGGCCGAACATGCTGCCGTCCCGGTGATCAACGCGCTGACCGACATCAGCCACCCCTGCCAGGTGCTCGCCGATATCATGACCTTCGAGGAGCGCGCCGGAAAGCCGGTCGAAGGCAGTTGCTGGGCCTATGTCGGGGATGGCAACAACATGGCTAATTCGCTCATCGAGGCAGCGTCGGTGCTTGGCTTCGATCTGCGGCTCGGCGTGCCGCACGGTTATGATCCCGACCAAGCCGTGCTGGCAACGGCCGGCTGCCGCGGTGGCAGCATCGATCTGGTCCGGTCGGCAGCAGCGGCGGTCGCCGGCGCCGAAGTTGTCGTGACCGACACCTGGGTGTCGATGGGCCAGACGTCGGCCAAGGAGAAGATGGCGGCGATGATGCCATTCCAGGTCAACGCCGGCTTGATGGCCAAGGCGCAGCCCGGCGCCCTGTTCCTGCACTGCCTGCCGGCGCATCGCGGCGAGGAGGTCACTGCCGACATCATCGACGGGCCGCAATCGGCGGTATGGGACGAGGCTGAAAACCGCCTCCACGTCCAGAAGGCCATCCTGCTCTGGTGTCTCGGCAAGCTATGATGGAAGGCTTGGCACCGGTCGCCGATCGCGCCCTTGGCTTCAGCGTGGCGGCTCGAAACGTCCGCGGGCAGGTCGTACGGCTCGATGCGACGCTCAATGCCGTGCTGGCGGCACATGCCTATCCGCCAGTGCTGGCACGGCTGCTTGCCGAAGCGCTGACCGTCACGGCATTGCTTGGCGCCGTGTTGCGCCGCGACGATGGCCAGTTGACGCTTCAGGCGCAATCGAAAGGCGGCGCCGTCGATCTGCTGGTCTGCGATTATCGCGCCGGTGCGGTGCGCGGCTATCTCAATTTCGATGCCGAAACGGCAGTGTCAGACGGCATGACGCTGCAAGATCTGTTCGGCGAGGGGCATCTGGCGATCACGCTCGACCAGACGGCGGCGAGTGAGCGCTACCAGGGCATTGTGCCGCTGGAAGGCAACAGCATCGCCGACGCGATCGAAGGCTATTTTGCCAATTCCGAACAGCTGCCGACGTTGATCAAGCTGGGGGTTGCCGGCGATGCGGCGACGGGCTGGATCGCCGGCGGCCTGCTGGTCCAGCATCTGGCACGGCGCGAGCTTGGCGGTGAACGCCTTGATGTTGCCGAGCTTCACCCCGATTGGCAGCATATCGCGATTCTCGCCGAAACGCTGACCCCGGCGGAGCTGACCGACGCGCAACTGACGGCCGAAACACTGCTTTGGCGCCTGTTTCACGAGGAGACGGTGCGGATCAGCGAAGGCGCCACCCCGGGCCGCGGCTGCCGCTGCAACCCGGCGCATATCGCCAGCGTGATCGAAAGCTTCCCCGAGGCCGAACGCGCCGAGATGCGCGGGCCCGACGGGATGATCGGCGTCGATTGCAAGTTCTGCGCTCGAATCTGGAAAATCGCGGCATGACCGCCGCTGGCCGCCTGGCTGTCGTCTTGCTGTCGGGTGGGCTCGATTCGACGACTGTGGCGGCGATGGCGCGGGCAGAGGGCTACCGCCTGCTGGTGCTGACCATCGATTATAACCAGAGGCACCGGATCGAACTCGACCATGCGAGACGGGTGGCGACGGCGCTTGGCGCGGAGCGGCATATCGTGATGCCGCTCGACCTGCGCGGTTTTGGCGGCTCGGCGCTGACGGCCGACATCGACGTGCCGAAAAGCGGCGTGGCGCCGGGCATACCGGTGACCTATGTGCCGGCGCGCAACACGATCTTTCTGTCGGTGGCGCTGGGCTGGGCCGAGGCGGCGGGGGCGCTCGATCTGTTCATCGGCGTTAATGCGCTCGACTATTCGGGCTATCCCGATTGCCGGCCCGAATTCATCACAGCATTTGAAGCCATGGCCAACAGCGCCACCAAGGCCGGGGTGGAGGGGGCACGTTTCCGCGTCCATACCCCGCTGGCAGCGATGACCAAGGCCGATATCATTACGGCGGCGGCAGCAGTGGACGCGCCGGTTGCTCTGACTTGGAGCTGCTACGATCCGACACCGGCCGGGCGGCCGTGCGGCGGGTGCGACAGCTGCCGGTTGCGCGCCAAGGGTTTCGCCGAGGCCGGCGTCATCGATCCGGCGCTATGACCTATGCCGTCAAGGAATTGTTCCTCACCCTGCAGGGCGAGGGTGCGCAGACCGGGCGACGCGCCGTGTTCCTGCGCTTTGCCGGGTGCAATTTGTGGAGCGGCCGCGAGCAGGACCGCGCAACCGCGGTCTGCAGTTTCTGCGACACCGATTTCGTCGGCACCAACGGTGACGGCGGTGGCAAGTTCGCGGATGCGGAACAGCTCGCCGACAGGGTCGCAGCGGTATGGGGTCTGTCAGCCTCGCATCGCCTTGTTGTCTGCACCGGCGGCGAGCCGCTGCTGCAACTTGATCGGGCACTGATCGACGCGCTGCATGCACATGGCTTCGCGATCGCCGTCGAGACCAATGGCACTCAGGACGCGCCGGCCGGGATCGACTGGATCTGCGTGAGCCCCAAGGCGGATGCGCCGTTGCGGCTGACGCGCGGCAATGAGTTGAAACTGGTGTTCCCTCAGCCGAAAGCCATGCCCGACCGTTTCGAGATTCTCGATTTCGAGCATTTCTTTCTGCAGCCGATGGATGGCCCCGCGCTGGCCGAGAATACCAGGGCGGCCATCGCCTGGTGCCTTGCGCACCCGCAATGGCGGCTAGGCTTGCAGACGCACAAGGTGACTGGCATTCCCTGATCCGGGAGTTACGGCCTGGCCTTTTGCGCCGCGATCCAGGCGAGCATTTCGCTCTCCATCGCCGGCAACGGCACCGAGCCCATGTTGAGCAGCGAATCATGGAAGGGCCGCTGGTCGAAGCGTGTCCCGAGTTCGGCCTCGGCGAGCGCGCGCATCTCGCGGATCTTCAACTCGCCCAGCTTGTAGGCAAGCGCCTGACCTGGCCAGCTGATGTAGCGATCGACTTCATTTTCGATATCGAGCTGTGCGAGTGCGGTATGGCTGGCGAGATAATCGATCGCCTGTTGGCGGCTCCAGCCCATCGAATGAATACCGGTGTCGATGACCAGCCGCGCTGCACGCCACATTTCAAAGGTTTCGCGGCCGAAGTCGTCATAGGGCGTTTCGTACATCCCGAGCCGGGTACCCAGCCATTCGGTGTAGAGCCCCCAGCCCTCGCCATAGCCCGAGAAATAGGTTTCGCGGCGGAAGGCCGGCCGGTCCGGCGCCTCGAGGGCAAGCGCTGCCTGGTGGCTGTGCCCCGGCACACATTCATGGAGCATCAGCGCCGTGAGATTGTAGAGCGGGCGCGATTTCAGATCATAGGTGTTGAAAAGGCACGCCGACAGGCCGCCGCGTCCCGATGTGTAGATCGGCGCGATGGCATCGGGAACGGGCCGGATGGTAAAGCGATAGCGCGGCAGGACGGTGAAGACGTCCTTGAGCTTGCCGTCCATCCGCTTCGCCGCATAGGCAGCAAAGCCGAGCAGTTCGGCTGGCGTCCGCGCATAAAAACGCGGGTCGCTGCGCAGGAAAGCCAGAAATTCCGGGAAGCTGCCCTTGAAGCCGGTCTTGACGATCGTCGCCTTCATGTCGGCATCGATGCGTTCGACTTCCTTCAGCCCGATGGCGTGAATCTCTTCAGGGCCAAGATCGAGCGTTGTGTATTCGCGAATCTGGTCACGATAAAAGGCGGCGCCATCGGGCAGAGCAGCCGCGGAAATCGTTGTGCGCGCTGCCGGCATATAGTCATCGCGCATGAACGTCAGCAGCCGCGCATAGGCCGGCACCGCAACGCGATCGATCAATCGAGCCGCCTCGGCGCGCATCGCGGCCTGTTCCGCTGCGGGAATGGCGTCGGGCATCGTGGCGAAAGGCTCGAAAAGCGGATTGTTGGGGCCAGTTTTGGTAAAGGGCACGATCGTGGCGTCGCGACCGACCAGCCCCACGCGCGGAACCGTGTAACCGCGCTTGATGCCGGCGCGCATATTGGCGATGTTTTCATCGAAATAGCGCGGCACATCGGCAAGCCGCTTCAGATAGCGTCGATATTCGGCGGCATTCTCGAGTGCCGAATAGGGCTTCACGCCGCCCCAGAAGAAGGTGTCGCTGTTGAGCGGTGCCTCATAGGTGCGCCAGCCGATCCCGGCGATTTCGGCGCGCAGCGATTCGGCCAGGACCGCCTTGTTGAGGCGTTCTTCCGGCGAAAGTTCGGCATCGGGAATCGCCGCGATCTTGTTCAGCACATCCTGCCAATAGGCCTTGCGCCGCGCCCAATCAGCGGGGGTAACGCCATGAAACCGGTCGCCATTCTTGCGGCGCAACCCGTCCATGACATCGGCAAACTCGTTCAGGCGCCAGTTCCATTCGGCGTCATAGATTGCCTGGAGCTTGCGGTCGGCAGTGGTTGCTTCGCTTGCAACCGGTGCCGCAACCGCCCCAGCCAAAGGCATGGCGAGCGCCAGCCCGACCACCAGAACCCAGGATTTCATGCTGTATCCGCCCCTTCAGCCGCGTCCGCGATAGCCTGGCACACCCTGTTCGGGGAGCCACAGGCCATCCGGCACCGGCCCCGATTGCCAGAACACGTCGATCGGGATGCCGCCCCGCGGATACCAATAGCCCCCGATGCGAAGCCATTTTGGCGCCATTTCGGCAAATAGCCGCTGGCCGATACCAACGGTACAATCCTCGTGGAAACCGGCATGATTGCGGAAAGCCCCGAGAAACAATTTCAGGGATTTCGACTCGACGATCGTCGCTGCCGGCACATAATCAATGACGAGATGGGCAAAGTCGGGCTGGCCGGTAACCGGGCACAGCGACGTGAACTCGGGGACCGCGAAGCGCACGACATAGTCGCTGCCGGGCCGCGGGTTGGGCGGATAATCGAGCACCGCTTCGTCCGGCGAGGCCGGCAGCGCTGAAACATGCCCAAGATGGAGAGTCGTCATTCAAAGAACCATCATCGAAGCTGCATTACCTGCGTCCGGACATTCACGCTGTGTCATCCAAGATGCCGCATTTAAGCGATGTCATCCGAGATGACTCATTCGATCATGTCATCCGGGATGACATGGCGCGATACCGGCACTATGTCACGCCTTCATAAACAAGATTTCCTGGAGCGAGCGATGAACCTGCTGGTGACGACGGAGTGGCTGGCGTCGGAGCTCGGCAAGACCGATATTCGCGTCATCGATGCGACAATGTTCCTGGGTGCCCATGGCCGAAACGCGCGCGCCGAGTTCGAGGCCGCCCATATTCCTGGCGCCGTGTTCTTCGATATCGATGAAGTGGCCGACCTGACATCGCCGCTGCCCCACATGTTGCCGCCGGCGGAAAAATTTGCCAGCCGGATGCAGGCGCTCGGCCTCGGAGATGGCAGCCGGATCATTGTCTACGACAATTCGCCGCTGAAATCGGCAGCGCGGGTGTGGTGGATGCTCAACCTGTTTGGCGCCCATGAAGTCGCCATTCTGGATGGCGGCTTTGCCAAATGGCAGGCCGAAGGTCGCGGCGTCGAAAGTGGCAAGCCGGTCGTGCGCCACCGCCACTTCACGGTCTGGGCCGACAAGTCGCTGGTGCGCGACGCCAAGGCGATGACTGACAATCTGCGCAGCCGCACCGAGCAGGTTGTCGATGCTCGATCGGCAGGGCGTTTCGCCGGTACAGAACCCGAGCCGCGTGCCGGTTTGCGTGGTGGGCATATCCCGGGCTCGAAAAGCCTGCCCTACGATGTCCTGTTCAATGAGGACGGCACCTACAAATCGCCAGAGGCTATCAAGGCGGCCTTTGCGGACGCCGGGATCGACCTTGCCAAGCCGGTCGTCGCCACCTGTGGCTCGGGCGTCACATCGGCGGTATTGGCATTTGCTGCAGCACTCGTCGGCCAACCGGGCATGGCCATTTACGACGGAAGCTGGAGCGAATGGGGCGCCAATCCGAACAATCCGGTCGTGACGGGCGCCTGATCGCTGCGGCATGACCGCTCGCCGCCAGCCTCCCAACGACCATCGTGACGTCGGCACACCCACGCGCCTCGTTCAAGCCGGGCGCGGTCCGGGTTTTTCGGACGGCATCGTCAACCCACCGGTCATGCGGGCGTCGACGATCCTGTTCGACAGTTGCGCCGATCTCGATGCTGCAAATACCAACCCTGATGGCGGGCTCTACTACGGGCGGCGCGGCACCCCGACACAATGGGCGCTGGAAGATGCGCTGACGGCGCTCGAGCCGGGTGCAGCGGGTACCAAATTATACCCATCGGGCGTTGCGGCGATCACGACGGCGTTGCTCGCCGTGGTCAAGACCGGTGACCATGTGCTGATCACCGACAGTGCCTATGAGCCGACGCGTCTGTTTGCCGACCAGGTTCTGCGGCGGATGGGCATCGGGGTTGAATATTTCGACCCACTGATCGGCAGTGACATCGAAAGGCTTTTCACACCCACGACCAGCGCGATCCTGCTCGAATCGCCGGGGTCGTTGACCTTTGAAATTCAGGACGTCCCGGCAATCACGGCGCGTGCGCGCGCTCGGGGCATTGTGACGATGCTCGACAACACCTGGGCAACGCCGCTTCGGATGCAGCCACTGTCGCTGGGCTGCGACATCAGCATCCAGGCGCTGACCAAATATGTCGGCGGCCATAGCGATCTGATGATGGGCGCCGCGACCGCTACGAAAGCGCTGCTGCCGCGGCTCAAGGCCGCCACTTATCGGCTTGGCCATTGCGTTTCGCCGGACGACGCGGCGCTGGCGCTGCGCGGGCTGCGAACCCTGGCAGTGCGGCTCGACCGGCAGGAAGCCAGCGCTCTTGCGGTCGCGCGCTGGCTGGAGGCGCAGCCGGCCGTCGACTGCGTCCTCCATCCAGGGTTGCCGACCCATCCGGGCCACATGATCTGGCAACGTGATTTCAACGGCGCGTCGGGGCTGTTCAGCTTTGTTCTCAAGCGTGGAACACGCCAGCAGCTGGCAGCCCTCATCGACGATCTGCAGCATTTCGGAATTGGCTTTTCCTGGGGCGGTTTTGAATCGCTGGCCTTGCCAGTCCGCATGGACGGCTGCCGCAGCGTTACGGCAATGGCATTTGCAGGCCCGATCGTGCGCCTGTCGATCGGCCTTGAGGACGCCGATGACCTGATTGCCGACCTGTCGGCTGGGCTCACGCGCTATGAGGCTCAATTTTGAGATCTTGGACGGGCGGGCACTGCTGAAGCGCCTGCTTAACTTGCCCACCGGCGGGGTTTAGAACAGGCAGCTGATCCCGGAGCGGACAACCTCGCCAACCAGTCTTTCGTCACCGGGCTTGTCGAGTGTCGCGGCGATATCGTTGACGGTCATGCGGCCCATGCGATCGCGATTGAGTCCACCGATTTCACCGAGGCGCCGCAACTGCGCGAGGTCGAGCCGCGACTGTAGCCTGTCCCCCATGCAACGTGCCTGCGGTTCCGGAACGCCATATTCTGCGAGTTTGCTGGCAATTTTCTGCGACGGCGTTGCGCAACCCGTCAGCAGCGCGAGGACCGCAATACCAGCCAGGGAGCCCTTACCGCGTTTCGCGGATCCGCAGTGTTGGCAAGCGCCACCAAGGCGTTTGCGGGTTGGCATGATGTTCATGGTGATATCCGCCGAAGTGAAAGCAACCGAGCAGCGAAATCAGACCGCCAGGCCCAACGCTGCGCGCGCGATGGCGATCTGGAAACGCGTGCTCGCCGTGACGATGCGGCAAATAGGTCCCGAATACAAACAACTGCATCAAGGCCAGCACGGCCGGCACGGCCCAGAAAACGGCAATGTTGACCAGGTTCGCGCCAAACAGAAGATAGACGCAGGCGGCCACGGTGATCCGCACCAGCTGCATGTGTGTGTAGTAATTGCGAAAGAAACCGAGGAACCACGGCACTAATGCACGCGGCGCCGGTGCATGAAAGTCAGGATCATCGACCGTTCCGACATGGCGATGATGGGCAAAGTGCGCCGGCAACATGCGATCAAAATCGAGACCGGCGTAGATCATCAAAGCAAACCGGCCGATAGCTCGGTTACGAGCTGGTCGGCCAGGCGCCAGCGCGCCATGCATGCAATCATGGGCGATAATGAAAAGCCCGGTCGACAGCCAGGTCTGCACGAGCAGCAGAGCAACAAGCTCGATCGCTGGCCAGTCGCCCACAGCCGGCCCGAAAATGGTAAAAAAATGGAGTGCCAGCCAGGCAGCCGCGATCGCGACAGCCAAACCTTGGCTGACGATGCCGTCGCGGCGCCGGGGGGGGTTTGCAACTATCACCACGTTCCCTCTGCGGCATCAGGTGACTGGTGCAAAGTCCCCTGCGACACTCTATGACAACGCTGAACTATGGAGACCTTATGGGTTTGTGGCCTGGCATTCTTTATTTTCTCGGCGCGCTCGCAGCGATGGAGGTCGTCGCCTATGTCGGGCACCGCTGGGCGATGCACGGCTTTTTGTGGAACCTGCATAAATCGCACCACGAGCCACGCAGCGGCCGTTTCGAAAAGAATGACTGGTTTGCGGTCATGGGCGCCTTGCCAGCCATCCTGTTGATCGTGTGGGGCTCTCTCCAGGGTTTCAACGCGGCCTGGTGGATTGGCATGGGTATCACCGGTTATGGCGCGATCTATTTCGGATTCCACGATATTATTGTGCACCGCCGTCTGAAGCACAGCTGGAACCCGCAACAGCGTTACCTCAAGCGCATTGTCCAGGCCCATCGCCTCCACCACGTCGTCGAATCGAGGGCCGGGACCGTCAGTTACGGTTTTCTCTACGCGCCGCCGATTCGCGATCTCAAGGCACAGCTCGAGGCGAATGGAAAAGGAAAGATCCGTTCGTCAGCAAAGATGCGCGCCGAAATGGACATGGTCGACAATGCCGAACATTGGGCACGCTGAGCCTGCTTCTTGGGGGCGCTGACGTCTCGGTCTTCCAATTGCACCCGAGGCTGTCAGCGGTCTCTTGTCCACAAGCCGTCGCGTGGCGGTCCTGGAAGCGGCCAGCGCCTGGTCCTGCCAAGCGTTTCGGATAGCGCAACCGAAACCGCCTGAAGCTTTTCGGCCTTGCTGGTGCTCATGCGCGTTTCAAGCCCTTCCACGCCGGCGTCACGGACTTTGCGCCCGATGCCGCCATAAATCCGGGCAGCGGCCAGCACAGCCCAGGCAGCGCGCCAAGACAGTGCAGGCGTGCCGTGCCGAGCCGATTGCTCATATTCCTCGGCGACAAATACCAGCCGCGACACAAGCCTTGACAATTGCCGCCGGTTGGCTGGGAAGGCGAAATTGTTGGGCTGCAGATCGACACTCGCCAGCCAGTCATCGGGAATATAGCGACGGCCGTTCATGGCATCTTCCACGACGTCGCGTGCGATGTTGTTCAGTTGAAAGGCGATGCCGAGATCGCTGGCCCGATTGAGCGTGGCATGGTCATCAGGCGACACACCCATGATGATCGCCATCATCACGCCAACGCAGCCCGCGACATGGTAGCAATAGGCAAGGGTGTCGTCGAACGTCCGAAAAGGGCGTTCTTCCATGTCGATTCTGAAGCCGTGGATCAGGTCGCGGGGATAGCAAGCTGGCATTCCAGTCTCAGAAACCACAATGGCCAGGGCTTGATAGGGGGGGCTGCCACCGGGCTTGCCAGCAAGCGCCGCCTCGGTCAGCTGCTCAACTTCGGCGAGGCGTTCCGACGGTGGCCGCAAATCATCATTGCGCCCATGGCCGAGGACCTGTCCATCGATGACATCGTCGGTATGTCGGCACCAGGCGTACAGCAGCATTGCCCGGTCGCGCGTGACGGGATCAAACAACTTGGATGCCAGAGCAAAACTTTTCGAACCACGCGCAATCGCCGAGCGCGCATGGCCGAGCACATCGGTCATGTCTGCCCCAGCTCGTATTTCAGCAGCGTCGTCATGGCGCGCCACACCGGAATAGGCGGTTTGCCACTTAGGATGGTCCGCCAATCGCGCAACTGGGGCTGGGCAGCATAAAAACGGCCCACAAGGGCCTCGTCATGCTCGTAAAAGCGCTCCAGGACACGATAACGTTCGTCGGGCCGCGCCGCCAGAAACAGCATCCGGTTGAGCAGACGATACATCCCGCGTCGCTTCCAAGCACCAACGCTATGCTGTCGGACAGCTGCATAGATCGTCTGGGCATCCAGGACCGGCAATGCGGCGACGAGATCGGCGATCTTGACGGCATCGGGAAAGCTATAGCCAGTCACGGGATGGAACATTCCCGATCGCAGACCCACGCGCGGAACGCCTGCATCCCCTTCATCCCAAAAAGCTTCGATATCGCCCCCAATGCCAAGGGGCAGAATGCCGAATTCCTCGCGATGTGTGGCGGTAATCGTCCAGCCTTGTGCCACTGCATAGTCGAAAAGGTGTTGGCGAAGCAGGTCGAGCGACAGGTCAGCACCGTCGCTGTAATAGGTATCCTCGATAAGAACACGCGTCGGCGAAAAGGGAAGGGTGTAGACAAAGCGGTAGCCATCAAGTTGCGGGACCGTCGCATCCATGATGATGGGGCCAGTCAGGCCATGCGGCGCTGCAAGCTCCACTTCGAGGCCGAGAAATTTCTGCCAGCGCAGATCAAGGGCCTTGGTCGGCCCCTGCCCCCGTCCGTCAATCACGGCGCCCGCAGTGAGAGTGCGCTGGTCAGCCAAAGTGACCGATGTCGGCGAGATCGCGACAACCGGAACGCCGGTAATGATCGCTGCTGGTGGCAATGCAGCGCTGACTGCAGCGGCGAGACGTTCGGATGTCGCGCTGCCATAACCGGCATCCAGTCTGCGTTCGAGGCGTGGAAACCGCACATCATAATGCGCCCAGCGGTGCTCGAACAACGGTGCTGTCCACCGCTGCTGCTCGGGCGAAAGATCATCGGTGAATGACGACCAGGTATGATTGCCCCCAATCGCCACGCCCGATTCAACAATCGCGACGCGTACGTCCGGCCGGATGGCAGCCAGCCGCAACGCAATGAGACCGTTGGCGAGGCCGCCGCCAGCCAAGATGATGTCAAAATCCACGCGCCATTCATAGGCAAGGCCGGCGTTTAACGAAAGCCCATCCGCGTCATCGTGCCGCCACGGCGAGCTGCTGTCATTGCACAAGCACGCCGCAGTGCGTATCGCTCCTCCGTAAACGGGAGAGAAACAATGAACGCCCCTGCCAAGGCCTCTGCATTCATTCCGGATGATTTGCCCGAACCGACGTTCGACGATCTGGCACACCTGCCCGGCATGGCGCCGGCGCGGAGCAAGATGCTCCGCACCATACGCTTCCTCCGCGATCCATTGGCCCGGAGCCTGGAACTCGTCGAAGATCATGGTCGGGTTTTCAGGCGCCAGGACTTTGGCGGTTGGGGCGTTTCGATGATCGGTCCGGAAGCCAATGAGCTAGTGCTGTTCAACAAGGACAAGATTTTTTCATCTTCGTTGGGTTGGAACCCCGTGCTTGAAAATCTTTTCCCCCACGGCCTCATGCTGATGGACTTCGAAGAGCATCGGACACACCGCAAAGCGCTGTCAGTTGCCTTCAAGACGGAACCGATGCGCCATTATTTGAGCGAACTGAATTCTGGAATCGAGCGCGGTATCGCCAGCTGGCCAGGTGCGCCCGAGTTCAAATTCTACCCGGCGATCAAGGCTCTCACCCTCGATCTCGCAGCCGCTTCGTTTCTGGGCGTGCCTTGGGGCCCTGATGCGCGCAAGATCAACAAAGCTTTTGTCGACATGGTCATGGCGTCGGTGGCGATCGTTCGCAAACCTTTGCCGTTCACGCAGATGCGGCGCGGCGTCGAAGGACGCGCGTTCATGTCGGCATTTTTCGGCCGCGAAATTCCGAAGCGCCGTGGCGCCGCTGGGGAAGATATATTCACCCAGATTTGCAACACGACCGACGAGGACGGGGCAAGGCTCAGCGACCAGTCAATCATCGACCACATGAATTTTCTGATGATGGCGGCGCATGACACAACGACATCGTCGATAAGCTCGACAGTGCATTTCCTCGGCAATCACCCTGAATGGCAAGACCAGGTTCGCGCCGAGATCCACGCTGTGAAGGCCAACACCGGCGGCGTGTTGACCTATGAATCGCTCGCTCAAATGGAAGCGATCGAGATGGTGTTCAAGGAATCGCTTCGTCTTATCCCGCCTGTGCCATCGATGCCCAGACGCGCCCTGAAGGATTTCGTGTTCATGAACCACAAGATCCCGGCGGGCGCACACATCGGCATCAACCAGATGGTCAGCCACCGTCTGCCCGATGTCTGGCCCGACCCGGAACGCTTCGATCCCCTGCGATTCACGGCTGAAAACAGCAAGGGCCGGCACAAATACGCCTGGGTACCGTTCGGCGGCGGTGGCCACATGTGCCTTGGGCTTCACTTTGCCTATATGCAGGTTAAATGCTTCTTCTTCCACCTGCTGGCTGAAAACCGTATCGTCTTGTCGGATAACTACCGTCAGGAATTCAGCATGTTTCCGATCCCGAAACCGAAGGATGGCCTGCCGTTGCGGATCGAGCGGCTTTGAAAACACTGTCCGTGCGACGGTGGCCGCGCCGGCTGGCGATCGGGTTCGTTTTTGTCATCACAGCGCTCTTCGGCTTGTGGCTCGTGTTCCGGGTGGACGACATCCCCGTCGCTACCCTGAGGGCAAAGTACGGCAACAGCGCGTCACAATATGTCGAACTTGCCCCCGGCACGATCATCCATCTTCGCGATGAAGGCCCGCGGGATGCCTTTCCGGTCATCCTCATGCATGGTTCGAATGCGTCACTGCACACGTGGGAACCATGGGTCGAACGGCTCAAGGACCGCTATCGCGTCATCACGTTCGATTTCCCGGCCCATGGCCTGTCGGGGCCGGTCCCATCCCGCGACTATTCGACCAATGCCTATGTCGACATTGTATCGAAGGTCGTGGCCAATAGGGGCCTGACGCGCTTTGCAATCGGCGGTAATTCCATGGGCGGCGGGATTGCCTGGCGGTATGCGGCGGACAACCCGAGCCAGATTGCAGCGCTGATCCTTGTCGATGCAGCCGGACAACCGCCTTCAAAACCTAATGATTCAATGCCCTTGGGCTTTCGCATTGCCAACACGCCAATCTTGCGGGACGTGGCGGCAACTGTAACGCCCCGCGCGCTGCTCGAAAGCTCGTTCAAACAGTCAGTTGCTGTACAAGCGATCGCAACGCCAGCGATGATCGATCGATATTGGGAGTTGCTTCGCTACCCCGGCAACCGCCAGGCAACATTGGATCGTTTCGGCGGCTACCGACCCGCGTCGCGCGTCGATGGGCTGACCGGGATCCAGGCGCCGTCGCTCATTCTTTGGGGTCGCGACGACAAGGTGATACCGGTGGCATCGGCAGCGTGGTTTTCTGCGCAGTTACCGAATGCACGCGTCACAATTCTCGACGACGTTGGCCATATTCCGATGGAAGAAGCACCTGATCGGTCCTTGGCACCCGTGCTCGCGCTGCTCAACGAGGTTTCCAAGGCCCAACCGGCACGCTGACACGTCGAGGATGCGCTGTGCCAAAAGTATCGGCGCCAAGCGTTCAACCGTCCAACGGATCGATTGCAGCCTTTCGGCAGGTACGGGCCTGATGCGATTTGGGCTGAATGAAAGCCATTGCATTGGTCCCGGCTTCACGCCGACTGAACGAAAGGGCTTTTCGTTTCCCGAGCCTCGCAAACCCTCGCGGGGCAAGCACAGGCGCCCCTGCACTTAGCCTCGTGGACGAAGTCCAAGTCCGTGGAACCCACCTGCAGATTCCGAGCAAACGTCAACGCCATTGGATGCGGTTGCGATCTGATACGTAGTGCAGCCTGCGGGCCAATGGTCGGCCCGGGCGCGTGACCAGGCTGATACCCCGTGTATCTGAACTGTCCTCGCAACAGGCCGCTAAAGGATCCGCTGGTCTGACCAGCGCTGTCGTGTGCCCAACAAAAAAAAGGCCACCCCGAAGGGTGGCCCAATCTTTCGACACCGACCGAACGATTACTGCGGCGTGCAGTTCGTGAGGTTGGGCTGCGGCGCGCCGCTGAAGGTGATCTCCACACGACGGTTCTGCGGTTCGCGCACACCATCGGCGGTTTCGACCAGCAGGCGGGTTTCACCAAAGGCTTCGGTCACCATTGCTGCTTCCGGTACGCCCTTGGTTGCAAGGTAGGCCTTCACGGCATCTGCACGGCGCTGCGATAGCTTCACGTTGTAGTCAGCAGCACCCGAGGTGTCGGCGTGACCAGCAAGCGCAACATTGGCCTGGCCCGTGGCAGCGAACTGCTCAGCGGCACGATCAAGGATTGCACCAGCCTCAGCCGTGATGAGCGACTTGTCCCAATCGAAGAACACGAGGAACGGACCCGGGGTCACAGCAGCCGGGGGGCAAGGCGGCAACGGAGCGGGGGCCGGCGCGGGCGCGGGTGCTGGCATCGGCGCTGGCGGCGGTGCTTCCGGCTCGAAGAAGTTGTAGGCGAGCGTCAGCATCAAGCTATGGCTGCGATAGCGCGTCTGCGTGGCAAGGCCATTGGTCGTGAACGTCTCGACATTGTTCACGTTGAACAGGCGATACTTGACACCAACGTCAACATGATCCGACAGCGGCTTGTAGACGCCAGCAAGAACCTGCCACGCCACACCCGTGTCGCTGTCATCGATGAAGCTTCGACCACCGCCGACGAGCGCGTAGTTGCTGTGCTGAACACGAGCAATACCAAGACCTGCGCCGATGAAGCCACCAATGTCGCCGCCTTGGCCGCCAAAGTCGACTAGGCCGTTGGTCATGAACGACAGCACGCGAGCATCACCCTCTGCATTTGGAAAAATGCCGACGGCGGGGGTTGCAGCAGGGCCAGTTGTTCCGAAGTTGATCGGCGCAATAGCCTTGTCAACGGTCACACGGTCGAGCTTGTTGGCCTTGTAGGCAACTTCGAATTCAGCGCGGAACTTGCCGAAGTCATAACCGATATTGCCGCCAACGTCGTAGCCAATGCGGTGACGAGCAACAAGCGCGTCAGTCACGACCACGGTCTGTGCGGCGTTGCGAACGTCAAACACTTCGTTCTGCAACAGGTTGGCACCCGCCTCGACGCCGATGTACCAAGCCTGGTCCTTGGCCATGACCGGGCTGCTCAGCGCCGTCGTGGCTAGCACGATTGCAACTGCGGTGGTGCGCATTGTCATCCCCTTAACTCTCCATTCTTTGAACTTCACTTGCACAACCTCTAACTCAGGCGTGCAGACCGAAGCAAGCTTCGAATAGAGCACAATGTTGCTTGTAAGCCACAGTCAGACTTGAATGCAGGGCACACCCCTGCCAAGTGCCACTAAAGACTGACCCCCTGGGCGGCGAGCGCGACAGGGAGGGTAGAAAACGCCAACCAGCATTCGCTGTCAACCATGGTTCCCACCTTCCGATGCCATCAAGGCACTCAGCGGTGCGCCAACGACAGACTACTCTGCGACCTGCAGTGGCGGCGGCGCCCATGCACAAACGGACCACTCCGGACCCGTAAAAACCACAAACCGCGTCTCGTCTATCACCCATGCCAGACAGCCGACGCGCGGTCGGGTCATGACCCAGCCAAAACCATCGAACGTCGCCACAACGGCAGCGCTACCTGCCCATGCGCCGGTCGGATCGGTGCCGGTGATATAGGTATCACCGGGCGTTACCACTGCCGGTGGCTCTTGCGCGCTTCGGCTGGAAACAGCGAGGTGCAGCACCCGATCGACAGCCGCGATTGCTTCGTTATGCGTAACCTCCTTTTGCGCTTGGCCAGCGGACAGCAAAGGCAATGACCAGCGTAATGAACCGCTCATACGTTCTCCAGTTCAGATAGTGATGGCAATCGTTTCGCTGGCGCCGGGGCCGACGGCGCTGCTCCACTGCGCCACACGAACCACAACGGCCGTACCACCGCCGTCCGCGAGGCGATCGAGCGCAGAATAACGGTAGCTCGGCTTCACCACCTGAATGGTGCGGGCAAGTCGACCATCGAGCGAAATCTCGACCTCGTAACGCTCGTCTGTCTCACCGAGCGGTGCATCGACGAAATCGGTCCATGCAAACCCTGTGCGGCTGCGGCGCACCCAATCGAAAACGATGTCGCCCCCGGACGGGGTCGCTCGCAGATGTGCCGGCGACAGTGGACGCAGTGCGGCCCCAGCGACCCGAAATGGCAGTGCTATCGCATCTCTGTCGCCGTTCCCGGTGGCCCGCACCAAGCCACCCTCTCCCAGCAGGTCGAGCGGGGGATCGAACCGCAACATGCGTGCCTGATCGATAAGAACGAAGCGTTCGCCCGCAACATGGCTCGAAACCGACGCCTCTGTTCCCCGCCGGCCGCGTAGCAGCCCGCTTAACCGGAACCGACGTGGGCCAATGACTTCGGCATTGCAGAATTGAATCAGTTCGTCCCCCACCAACGCCAGATTCGCACCGTCCAGCACTGCCAGCTTGGATCGCGGTTCAAGCCAGTCGCGGTCCGATATCAATTCGACGTCGAGCGTTGAGAACGCGTCCCAGCCCCAGCTATTCGCATTTGGCAGCGTCGTGAGTGCCAAGCCGATGGCGGTGCCGCCCTCTAGGGTGCCGGCAACCACGAAGCTGTCGCCCGCATCAACGCTGACCAGCACACCGGCGCGGCGCCATCCCGCTTCACTGCCATTTCCAGCAATCCACAGCCGCGGCGTCTCCAGTTGCTCGCCTGCCATCAGCGGCAGATCGAGTACTTGCAAAGTCGTCGGCCCGGCAGGCTGATTTTCGGACAATAGCGCGCGGCCACCATCGGCGGCTCTAGCCACTGGCACAACGTCGTCGCCGACCATTCGCCGTTCAAGTTCAAGATGCACGATGAAATTCTCAAGACGCGCCTCGCGCACCCGCCAGACGGTCGGCTCGTCAGCAAAGCGGACTAGTACGCCCGGTACGATATCGGCAAATCGCCACGGCAGCCTCGCTCGACGTTGTACCATCGCAGTCTGGCCGCTGGCCAACAACTGCATCGCCAGGGCCTTGGCTTCGGTCGGGTGCATGGCTGCAGCAATCGACTGATGCTCGATGCGAGCCGCATCCGATCGACGCGCGCGCTGCAGGCCGGGCTGGTAGTCGCGGCTGGTATCGTAAAAGGCGAGTTCGAGGCTCGCTGGCCGCGAATCGGCTGCCGCCCGTCGTTGGCGCTCAGCTGGTCTTGAATCACCCGGCAGCCGTGCATCGAGCGCTTCGGATTCGATGACGATTGGCACACCGCCCGGCCCGACAATCCGCAAGCCACCGTCGGAAACGACCGCAGCGTCAGAGACGACAAGCAGCGGCGCCAATGCATCGGCAAGGCTGCCAGCGCTCCCGGCAAGATAGCCGCTCAGGGCCGGATAGACACCGACGACTGGCAAAGCATGATGACCTGCGGCCGCAGCAAGGCTGCGAATGACCTCGCCAGTCCCGAGCGGTTCGGCGGTCTGGCTATTGGACTCGCCGACGATTTCAAAGGTGAGGTTCGGGATCCGATTCCCGAATTCGCCGAGCGGCATGTCTTCGAAGACGACATAGCCAAGGCCGCGATACGCCGGGGTCATGCCCGCGCCCTCGTTCGCAGCGATCAGCGGGTCGATCGCCTGGTCGGGATCCCCGGTGTACACGCGCATTGTTATCGGAATGGCAAAGGCGCCGGCGGCATCGCGAAGCAGCTTGCCATCTGCCCAGATGCGATCGACACCGGCGATCCTGAGACCAGCAAGGCCGACCGCAAAGGAAGCCGAATAGCTGAAACTTGTGCTTGCACCCTGCCCCTTGCCACCGCCGGTCGTCGCTGCCGCTTCACGGATCCCACTCGTCCAGATCAGGTTTCCGGCAGCGCGCATGCGACCGACGATCAGCGGGATCGCTTCGCCGTATGTGGCGCTCTGGATGGCGAGGTTGCTGGTGCGGCCATGCTCGCGCCCTCTGCTTCCGATAACGGCGCGGTCGATACCGCTGCCCAGAAGCGTGCCCAAAATGCCGACAACAGGCCCGGCCACAATTCGGCCGATCGTACCGAGAATCAAAGTTGCCATGGTTCAACGCGCTCCTGGAAGGCGCCAGACACGCGTCAGCTGCCATGCGGGATCAATCGGGCCTTCGACGACCCGGCCGAGCGCCACATGGGCGTGGACCAGGCCGAGCGGTGTCACGATGCCGAAATGCTGTTGCCCGGCTGTCGGCACAGTCGCCAAGACATCGCCTGGCAAACCGGCCGCAACCCGGCAGGCGCCCGACGCCTCGAACAGCGAGTCCACATCGGGTGCAAGGCCGCCGAGGCGGTAGGGTGGCAGCGCAGTCGGCGTTATGCCTGCTGCACTGGCGCCAACAAGAATGACGCCCACGCAATCGAGGCCAAGCCCGGGTACCCGGCCCTGGGCACGAAAGCGCGTGCCCACACAGCTTCGCGCCGCGGCAACGATCGCCGGCCATAGCGGTGCCGGTCCAAAGCCATGTATCACGGTCGGATCCTCCATCGCCGCTGGCGAAAGTCGCACGAAGCGGCTGTCAGCCGCCAAAACGCGTCAGAATATCGGCTCCCGGTACATGCGGTTCACCACGGAAATTGACGGCATTTGCAAAGCGGTTTGCGCATGTCGTCAGGCGCTTGTCGCAACCCTGCCAAAGCGCGATCGGCGTACCCGATGCCAGGTCCAACGGTTCATCGACAATAAGCGTCCCCGCTTCTGTCGCAATGATGCGCCGACCGATACCCGCCGCCACGCCGCCCAGAACGCGCAGTCGGCCTTCGACGAAATCATCGAGTGGGTCGACAAGCGGCGCCGGCGTGATGGCCCGTCCCTGCCCGCTCGCGACGAAAGACCGAACCATGCGGCCTCGCATCGCCACGCGGCACCGGGCATCACCCAGCTCGGCCCGACATTCGGGCGCATAGGTTTCAACGGCAGTGACCGACAGTGCGGCTGTCGGCCCGCGCAACGCGGCCAGAAAACTGCTGTCAGTCCCCGAACCGAACTCCACCGGGCCGATGCGGCCGTCAACCAGCCGCTGACGCCCGGCATCCGGTTCGCGCCAATCGACGAAGAACACCGACACGGCGGCACCGTCATAGCGACCGTCGCGAAGGTCGACCGCCGTAATGGCGTCCCCCGTCAGGGCACCCCCAAGATCCATCGAATCGACGTCGAGATCATCGCCCGTGACGATGGCCGAAGGCACCATGCCGGGACCACTATCGTAACGCATGCCGCCAACAATCAGCGGACGGTCATGCGTGGTGAGGCCGAGCGCCACGCCGTCGCTGCGCACGATACGCCAGCAGATCGCCAGAAAGGTGAGTTCGCTGGTAAGAGCGTCACCAAGGCTGGGCAAAGCGCTCATGCTTCACGCAGCTCGACAAGCGGCACCGTTGGCAGCTCGCCAGCGCGCCAGCCCGCAATCGACACATCGATACGATCTGCCGCGAAGCGTACCGGCACATCGAATTCGTAACCGGCGGTCACGCTGGCGCCGATTGGCGGCGGCGTGTCGAAATCGACATGGCCGAAAGCCCCCAGCGTCCAGCCGCCGAGCTGCTGAACTCCGTTGATCGCCACACGAACGCTGCCTTCGACGGGCCGCGTTATCCGGCGAGTCTGAATATCGGCACCCTCGCCATAGTGCTTGATCAGCGCAAATCGCGTTGTGCCGCCATCGCCGCTGCCAAGCAGCTGATCGTCAGCCGCCACCACACCGCCCGGCGCCGAGCAATGGTCGATCGGATCGCGAAACCGAAAGCCGTGCGCCTGGCCGCGCCGGGCCCGGAAAAAACCGAGCAGCGCCGCCAGATCGGCTTCGGAGCGGATCCCGACCCCGGCATCATAATGGACAAGCGCGTCGCTCCACTGGCTGTTGCGCTGTTCATGGCCCGACCCGGTAATGACCACCTGGGTCGAAAACTCGGGCCCGCCGGAGGCGCCGAAACCCAGATCGAGGGGAAAGCGAACGTCGTGAAAAGCCGCCATCTGGTCCTCCTCATTGATTTCGAACGCCACAAAGCCATCGCGAGCCACCTGCGGCCATGCCCAGACGAACGTGTCAGCGACCGCACGCGCAAGCGATGCTGCCGCCGCCTCGGCGATGCGTGCCCAATCGACGAACGTGCGCGCAAAGCCGGCGAAATAATGCTGGCGCGCCAGCGGGTAATGAAGCCTGTCGCTGATCGCCTGTCGCCCGCGCGTCTGGCCCCAGGCGTCCCCTGCTGTCACGAAATCATAATCCTCGAGCTGGAGCACGTCGAAAGCCGGATAGGCCCAGCCAGTCGGAAGATTGGCCCGCGCCAGCTCCGGCGACGCGGCGTCGAGTATTTGCGGCGTGAAGGCGAGCAACAGCACCTCGGCGCCGGGCGCTGCGGCGCGCACCGCATCGCGCAGCGCCAGCGTCGCCCGCGAAAGGACATCGCCGCACCAATCAAGATAGGCGCGCTCGGGCGCCGTCGAAACGGCACGGGTGTCGAGGATGACCGGCACGGCTGTCCCGACTTCCGCCGCGTGAAGCGCCAGCGTCGCGTCATCGTAGAGACAGGGCCGTGCGTTGGGCCCCACCCACCACCAGGGTTCGCCGATCTGGAAGCGCGGCGCGGCGCCGGCGGCGACGGCATCGGCGACGAAGTCGGTCGCGACCGCCTGCAGCCAGACCATCGCGGCCGTATTTGCGGGCGACAGCAATGCCGAAGGCGGCGTGTAGCCCGTGGCCGATCGAACCCCGAGCGCATCGATCTGCGCCCAGCCGGGGGGGCAATTCGCGTCGAAAAGTTCAAACGACAACGACATGATGGGCTCGAAACCCAACGCCACGGCGCGCTCGACGAAATCGCGGTGCCAGGCGCGCGCCGGGGCACAAATCGGTACCGCCAGGTCGACGCGATAGGCTTCGCCATCCCAGCGCAGGCCGGGAAAATGGCTCATGCCGACATAATGTGTCAGCCCCCCACGATAGCCGAGCGCGAACATCGCTTCGATCAGCCGCTCGGGCGTCTGGTTGTAGCTGTCGTCATAACCACTTGCGATGCGCAGCCGATGCGGCGGGATGAAGGCATCGCCGACCTTGAGAACTGACCCCGAACCTTCGCAGACAAGGCCGGTCAGTTGCACATGCCCCGCCAATGGCGACGGCAGCGGCGTGTCACTGCCGTCATACCCCGGGGGCACCAATGAAATGAACAGCCGGTCGATATCGCCGGCCCACACCGGGTCGGCTTCGGCGGGCAGCAGGAAGCCACCGTCCATGGCGTCGAAATCGAGAGTCACCACGGCGTCCTCGGGCGTGCCCTCGGCATAGTTCCACAGCCGCACGTACCAGCTGCGCGGGTTGCCAGAGGCGTCGCGCCCCTCGATGGTCAGCACCGGGCCGTTCACTGCATCGAGTGGCAACACCCCCCCGTCCGATTGCCAGCGGAAGCGCAAACGGGTGCGGCGATAGTCACGCGACGTCGCCACCGCCAGTAACGGGTGGCTCCAGCGATCGACCGACTCCCAGATCACACCCGCCAGGTCGCAGCGCCGCAAGAAGCTGACATCGACGACAAGGCCGTCGGCACCCGCCGTCGTGACTGCAGCCATCATCGGCCGCGGGAAGTCGACAAGCCAGTATCGCGGGTCGAAACGCTTTACCCAGTCGGTACGCTGCTGGTCGCCGAAGGTCGCAAGCCAGTGCCGCATCATGCATCGGCCCTTGCCAGTTGCTGGCGCACGGCGCGTGCCACCTGGTTCGCGGTTTGCGTCATGACACCGGCGCCAGCATCGCGCGGCGCCGCGATGTTGATCGTGACATTCACGGATCGTTGCGCCGGCCCTTGGGTCTCGATCCGCCCGGCGCTGGCCGGCACGAACAGTTCCGGCCCGCGCTCCCCCACCATATAGGGCCGCCCGCCGCTGACCGTCCCGCCCGTGGCCCGCCCCGGCGCGCCGAACAACGAGCCGACAGCGCCGGCGAGCGCCCCGAGCAGGCCGCCGCTGCCGCCCTGTATCGTACCGATGTTGGCGCGCAGCGCATTGGCGGCGATGTCTGCCAGCGCTGTCAGGGCCACCCGGCGCATATCCTCGAAACCGAACTTGCCGGTCACCGCGGCCCGCGTCAGCGCGCGCTCGATGCTGCCGCCGGCACGCTCGATGCCTTGCGCCAGCGGCCCGTCGATCTCGCGTTCGATCTGTGCAAGCCCGGCCATGAAGCCGCTGGTATCGGCACGCACTTTCACGACCAGCGTGTCGAGCTCGATTGCATCACCGTTCATCGGGAAAGGCCTCCATCAATCGCACCAGCAGCGCCGTGTCGGCGGGGGCCTCGCCTGCCAGATCGAGGCCCAGGGCATTGCGCAAATCAGCCGGCGTTGCCGCCCAGAAACTGTCCGGCGCCCAGCCCAGAAGGGCTGCCGCAACCCGCGCCGCCTGCAGCGCCGCGCCGGTGAACATCGTCCCGGTGAACATCATCGGCCGGCAAGCACCTGGCCCAGCAGCACACGCAATGCCGGCGTCACGGCCGCCAGCCCCGCTGCCACCAGCGCTTCGCCGAAAGCCTCGCGGGTCAGCCCCGCGGGGGGGTCGATCAGGCAGTGCCACAACAGCCCCGCCATCTCGGCAAGGGTGAGCCCGCCCGCCGCTGCGCGCTCCACCAGCGCAAAAAGCGGCCCCAGTTCGGCCTCGGCAGCCACCAGTGCCGCAAAACTCGGCCGCAGCCTGAGTTCGGCGCCGGCCAGGGCCAGCATCGATTCGCCGCGAAGGGCGTTGGCGCCGCTCATGCCGTCACCACCGCGCCCGAGCTTTCAAGCGCCAGGGTGTACGTGCGCTCGCCATTGAAATCACCGGCATAATCGAGCCGGGTGATCAGGAAGCGGGCTGTCAGCGTCTCGCCGCTTTCAAAACTGACCTGATAATCGTCGATCACACCCGCCAGCGCATTGGCCTTGAGCCGCGCCTCGGCATCCGACCCGGTGAAAACGCCCGAGCCCGAGATCGATACCGATCGCACCCCGGCACCGCCAAGCAGCTCGCGCCACCCGGCCGAACCCTGGTTGGTCACCACCACCGTTTCGGCGTTTATGGCCAGCTGGGTCGTCCGCAGCCCCGCCACCGTCGTGAACACCGGCGGCGCTGCGCCATTGCCCACCTTCAACAGGAAGGCACTGCCCTTTTCCATCGCCATCAGGAATCCTTTCGCTTCGATTTCAATCCGCGCTCGCGGTCGCGTCTGCCGTTGTCCGCACGCGGAATTCGGCGATCCCCTGCGTCCAGCCCTCGGCATCCGTCAGCACCAGGCTGCGCAGGAACAGGCTCGACACGATGCGGTGGCCATCGACCGATCCCGCCAGATTTCGCACCCGCGCCTCGACACCACCGAGCAGCGCCTTGGCCGTCGCGGCCCCCGGCCCCGGTACCCAGATGTTGACCGCAAGACGGTGTTCATGTCCGCGCTCGGTCTTGGTGCTCCAGTCGGTGACGAGATCACTCCCAATCACCGCATAGGGTGGGGCTGCATCGGCTGGCGGCCCATCGAACACCCCGGTCACTCCGGGAAGGTCCACGAGCGCCGCCATCAGCAGCTTCTGCACTGCCAGGCTCGCGCTCATCGCTGGCCTCCGATCATCGCCAATAGCCGCACGTCGGCGGCCCGCTTGCGACTGCCGAAAACCCGCACCTTCAGCCCTGGCGCCACAAGCCGTACCTCGGCATCGTCACTCTGCGTGCCAATATCGGGCGCCGCTGTGGCGATGCGCGCCGCCAGCGCTGCAACAGCGCCTGCAACGGCCAACTCGCCAAAATGCGTGGCGCGCGCGGCAAGGCCGGCACGCAGCCTCGCGCTCATGGTTGCACCTCGCAGCGCAGTTCAACCCGATCTGGGCGCCGCGGGTCATCGAGCACCGAAAGCACGGACAGCCATTGCCCGCGCCACACCAGCCGCGACGTCAAGCCGATCCGTACCGGTGCGCGCAGGATCACGCGCCAGCGACGCCGCGACCGTCGTGCTTCGCCTTCCGCGCCACCGGCACCGTCCGGGCTTACCAGGGCCCAGGCGCTGCCTGCTGCTGCCCAGAACCCCACCGAAGCGCCAGCGGCATCGCGGGCGTCGACAAATGTCTCGATGGCGACGCGCTCCTTCAGCGCGCCGCTCAATTCCGTTTCCATCGCAGCCTCCCTTCAGACGAGACGCAGCCGGCGCCACGGACGCCACATCGCGGCCACCGCCGTCGGCGGTGGCCCGGCATCGGCATCGTCGCGGTGGGAATAGAGATGCGCGACCAGCCGGATGATACCCTGGCGGAGCGGCTCGGGAACGGCGTTCCAATCGGCGCCCAATCCGGCACGAAACCGAACGACCGGGCGCTCGGGGAACGGTGCGAAAAGCTGCACCCTGCCGGTCCCGCCCGCATCGATCTCATGGATGAACCGCGCCGCCGGCAAGGGCCCTTCGGCCCCGGCAACTTCGGTGATCTCTACCAGCGGCGACACAGCAATCCGTTGCCAGCCGGTCACGGAATCAAGCCGAGCTTCGCCGGAGCGAACGATCAACCACTGCCCGGTAAAGGCCTCGCACAATCCCGTTGCAGTCCGGACAAGGCCCGAAATCAACGCATCGTCTTCGTCCCGCTCCAGCCGCAGGAACGCCTTGCATTCGCCAAGGCTGACCGCCAGCGGGCCCGGATCGGCCAAGGTGCCATTTGCCATCACCTGTCCTCCACACGCACGTTCAGGCTGCGCTCGTCATGGCGACCGTCGTTGAAGGTGACACGGTTGGTCAGCCGATAGACATGCCCGCGGCACCCGCCCGAAAGGGTTGCAACGCTGCGCCCCTCGGCGAAGGCGGCAACCGTCACGGACAAGCCGTCAGGCTCCTGGGGCTCGACAACCCAGTCCGATCCCGTGATCGTCTGGCCTGTGAGATAAGCGGTCTGCCAGTCGACGGCGTAGTCGATCGTTGCGGCAGGGTCTTTCAGAAACAATGCCATGATCGGGGCCCCTTTGAAGCTGCAGTCGCCAAGGTCGTCAGACGGGCGCACCAACCTCGATCGCCCAGCTAGCGATGCTCACCGTGCCGCCGGCAACAAGTGCCTGGGAAGGACAAGTGGTCACGTACAGCAGCCGCGAACCGGCCACGTCGAGCAGGGCGACATGATCGGCCGTTCCCGCCGCCAGCACCGAAAGCCCCGATTTGGCAGCAACAGTGACCTTGCGACCGGAGACATCCCCGGCAGCGAAGCTGAAATCCGCGCCGGACAACGTCGCTTCCGCGAGCTTGCCCGTATCGGCCATGGCAAAGTTGGCGGGTTGACCATTAACGGCAACCATCCGGGTTGCCGCGGCAGCGACAATGAGGCTGCCATCGAGAACGTCATTGCTGGCAAATTTCGGCATGAAAAAACTCCTGTTCAGTTGGGGTTGGAAATGACAGTCCGTGGATCGGGGCCGATAATGATCGTCGCGCTGGCGACAGCGCCCGGGACCAGCAGCAGCGGGGAGGTCGCGTGCAGGGAAAGACGGCCATCGGCCGCCAGCACCACTGTCAGCCTGATGGGTTCGAATTCGGCGGAAGCGTTTCTCGTCGCGCTGGACGCCGAAACCGGCTGCAGCGAAAACGCCATGCTCAGCCCCGGGCGCGAAGCTGCATGCGCCATGGCGGCAACGGCAGGCGCAAGACTGGTCGAAACGGCAAGGGTTGCAGTGGCAGTGCGCATCGGCGCCTGTGCGCGCTCAGGTTCGATAGCGCCGGTCCAGTCCAGCTGCGCCGCGACATTGGTCAACATGCTTGTCGTTGATGCCGGGGCGAGGGCTGGCGCCAGCACGGTCAATGGCGTCTGAAACGCGCCCGCAGCGAACGGCATCGGCCGGGCAATGCCATCGGCATCGACGTCAACATTGGCACGAACGCCACGCCCGATGACAGGCGATCCGGCCAGCGGCCGATAATCGCCACCGCCAACCGCACCCGCACCGTCCGGCCCCAGGATGCTGTTGTCATCGCTAAACAGCGGGTCGAGCATTCCGCCATAGCCATTGACGGTGCGCAGCCCCTGAAACTGCAGCCCGAAACCGCCAGGCCCTGCCGTCGCTGCCCGCTCCGCGAGCACATTGCCCTCGTGGCAAACGCCATAGAGCATCGACCAGGCCTCGACCATGTGCGGGCGGTAACCATCGCCCGTGCCGCGCAGGCCGGCCGTTACATCATCGAAGATGTCGTCGTGCTTCGTCGGCAACCAGTCGAAGGCATTGTTGGCGATGCGGTTGACAAAGGCCTGGTTTCGCAAATTGTTGGTATCGGCAACGCTCGCCAGCGGCGGGTCGCTGTAAAAGCAGTTGGCGCGCGCGCCGATGAAGCTGTTGCCCTCGATAATGTTGTAACTCATCGTGCAAAGGTTCGCCTCGCCGATGGCCAGGAACGGCAGCCCGGAGCCGCCGATGCGCTCGACGACATTGTCGGCAAAGACCTGACGGCGGATCGACGAGTTCGGCGTCCCGGCGGTCGCAGCGGCGACCCCCTGCGGCTGCCAGGCCCGGCTGCGCAGGAACCTCATGTCGTTATGGGCGCAGATGAAATCCTCGGCCTGGCCCAGCACGGCAGGCGATGGCCAGGGCCCGTAGATCACCCCCAAGGGACCGGTACCGGTAAAGCCATCCTCGACATTGCCGATAAAGCGGTTCTTCACCGCGAACGTGAACGAACTGGTCTCGCGGCTGTGTTCGTTGCCGCGAAACAGGCCGACACGGTTGGGGCCCGAACCGGGGCCCGTGCCGTAACGCCACCAGCGCGAGCGCGTGATCGCCGTGTTCCAGCCGTTGTTGGCGAAGGGCGCGGCAGGGAAAGGCGCAACACTGTTGTTTTCCTGCCCGGCCTTGCCGCGCAGTGTCACATTGTCGAGGTGGTTGGCGGTCATCCCGCTGCCAACAAGACCCACACTGCCGGCTTCGATCGTCAGGTTCTGCCAGCACATCCGGTTGTGCCGGCTAATGCCGCTGGCGGCCGTCTGGATAATGACATTGTTGCGCGGATCGGGGTCGGCCGGATCGCCGACGATCCGCACAGCGATTTCCCCGGCCTGGGTACCAGATGTGACGTTGCCGGCACCGAGCCCCGAATGCGTGCCAGCCGCCAGCACGATGTTCATGCCATCGACGCTGCGCGTGAAGCTGCTTTGACCATTGGCCGCCGGCAGCGTTCGATTGAACAGATAGCCGGCCTGGGTGGCGGTCTGGATGTTGCGCGGGCGCGCGGGCGGCGCAATGGCCTTGGCGGCCGCCAGCGTCGGCTGCACCATAGCGGCGGCGGCCGTGGTGGTGCCATTGACCGGATCGACGAAGGCCCACATTGCACTGTAGCGCGTGCCGGCCGGATCATAGCCGATCACCCACGGGCTGGCCGCACCCGGATTATAGCCGGAAAAATTGAGAAACGACATCGACCGCGCGCCGTTGGGGTCGGTCGACCGCATCGCGCCGAGCCAGGGGTAGATTTCGGCATCGACGCGCAGCAATCCGGCGGTAAGCGCCATTGCCGTCGCCGGGTCGATTATCGCCGTGTAGCAGCGTAGATTGTCGCCGTAACTGTTGTCGGTGCTTAGTTCGGTCACCCATATCGTCTTGGTGTTGGTGCCATCGGTCGCGGTGAACTTCACCCCAGCCACCGGCTCGAAGCCCTGCGGGTGATGCGAATAGACCTTGATCGAGACCCGGAACGCGCCGCGCGTGACTTCATAGGGTACCAGCGCCCAACGCATGATCGGCAACGGGGCAGCAATGGTGCTGTCGTTGGTAACGGGTACGCTGGTTGCCGCGCTTTCGCCGGCGCGCCAGCCCGCCAGCACCGCCAGGGTCAGTCCGGTATCGGTGGCATAGACGTGTTCCGACAGCGCGATGCGCACGCGGATGACGCCGCCGCCGAGATCGGCTTCGTCGACGACAAAGGGGTCGATACCGCTGCCGTTCCAGTTGACCGGCTTGCGAAGCGGCGCGGTGCCGACAAGGCTGCGCGCCAGCGTCGCAGCGACAGCCTGGCCGGCCGATTTGGCGAATCCCGGGTGCGAGCTCGACAGGACAAGGCGCGGCGAGCCGTTGGGGGCGAGCGTGTAGGACGCAAAGCTGCCTGGGCTGCCGGACACATCAAGGCGGAGAACCCAGCCATTCGATTCGACCGAGGCAGCGGTGATCGGCATGGGGACCTCTTTTGCAGGCAAGAGCGAAAAATAAGGCGCCGGCCGCTGTGCAGCCGGCGCCAGGGGCCCGGTTCAGGCGGCGAACCTGAGCAGTTTGATCGCGCGGCTGTCGATAACGGCGCCACCGACCCGCTTGGTTGCATAGAAGTGCACGAACGGCTTGTTCGAGAACGGATCCCGAAGAACCACCGTTTCGCGGCGCTGCGCGATCAGATAGCCGGCACGGAAGTTGCCAAATGCGATCGACAGGCTGTCGGCTGCAATATCGGGCATGGCTGCAGCCTCGATCACCGGATAACCGAGCAACGTCGCGGGTGCATCGGCCGACAGCGCCGGCTGCCACAGAAAGGCCCCGTCATCATCCTTCATCTTGCGAATGCGCGCCAGCGTCGAAGCGTTCATCACCCAGCTTGCGCCCTGGCGATACGGCGCTGCCAGTGCATGGACGAGGTCGATGAGCTTGTCTTGCGGCGCGGTCGCCGCAAAATTCCCAGCGGCACCTGCATCGACGAACTGCAGCGTCCCGAAAGGCCGCGCGGTATCACCCGCAGCACTTGTGGGGCCGGCAAGAAAACCGCGGGGCTTGGCGGCGCCGTCGCCGGTTACAAAGGCGACACCTTCGGCACGCGCAAATTCACGCCCGATTTCGGCGCCCAGCCAGGCTTCGACGTCGAACATGGCATCGTCGAGCATCGTCTGGCTTGCAGCCGGGTTGGCATAAAGCTCGCCCATCGGCGGGGCGATTTCGGCAAAATCCGGCGTGTCCGTTTCGGGGCGACCGGCGGTTTCACTGACCCAGCCCGAAATCACCCCGCTCGTGGTGATCAGTTTGCGATAATTCGCCGAACCGACATCGACCACCTGCGCGATGCTGCGGATCGGCGATTCCGCCGCCAGCACCCGGTCGATGACGCTGTCGATCGTGACCGGCACCGCGACACCGCCCTTGGGGCCGCTGGCCACCGCTGCGGCCTTGGTTTCGGCCTCGGCGGCGCCGCCCTTGCGCAGCCAGTCGGTGCCGTCGGCCGCTTTGGTGCCGGCCAGTGCCGGGCGCTCGACATGCCGCGACGTCACCAGGCTGGTCAATCGCGCCACATCGGTGCGCAGCGCCTCGATGCCCGCGGTCTCGAACACCGCATCCAGCGGGTCGGCTTTCGTCTCATAGGTCATTCATCGTCTCCTCTGCCAAATTCGAAAACCCCAGGATCCGTGCCAGCGGCTGCATCGGGAACGTCACCAGTGACACCTCGATCAGCTCGACCTGCGCCAGTTCGCGCCCGCCCCGGCCCGTTCCTGAAGTGGCCGGCCGCCCGGCCTTGACGCGATAGCCGAACGACAGGCCGTCGATCGCCCGCGCCCGGACCAGCGCTGCGGCTTCGCCACCGCGCCCGGATGCCACCAGTCGCGCCACGACTCGCAGACCGCGATCGTCCTCGCTCAGTGTCTCGACGAACCCGATCGGTTCCCGTGCTTCATGCTGCCAGAGCAGCGGCACCGGTCCGGCACCGGCGAAGGCGCCCTTGCGAACGATATCGCCACCCTTGTCGGCAACATCGAACACGCTGGCATCGCCAGCGATCCGCAGGCCGTTCATAACCCCTTCACTCGCTCGACAATGCCCAGCTTGAACGCCAGCCCGAACAGAAAAAGTGCCACACAGGTTCGCACAAACCATGCCAAGGTTGCCGACAGCGCCGATTTCTTGGCATCGCGCCAACCCTGGATAAGCTGGCGCAGTTCGACGATGTCGTGCCCTGCCTTGTCGTCCATCAGCCCCAAGGTCCGCAGCGCCCGCGCCGCGCCGACTTCGCAGGCCTCCTCCACCAGGGCGCGCAGCGTCACCCGCGTCGCGCCTTCGGCTTCGGCCTGCATGACCAGGCCTTCGAGCATCGATGTCATTGCGTCACCTCCAGCCCCAGCAGGGCCCGTTTTTCTTGCGACGTCAGGAAATCGGCCGCGGTCACCTGCGACCACAGCCGCTCGCGGTCCTCCGAAAGCGCCGGCACCGCATCGCGATCGACGCGGAGCACCAGCCCGGGCCACCAATGCTGCAGATGCGCCGACAGCGCCGCCAGGATGCGCCCGGTCAGCGGCAGAAGCGTCAGCCGCCACAGGGCGCTATTGGCTTCCCTGTAATTCGCGTAGGTCGCATCGCCCGGCAGCCCGAGCAGCAACGGCGGCACCCCGAATGCCAGTGCGATTTCCCGCGCTGCCGTGTCACGCGCCCGGGCAAAATCCATTTCCGCCGGTGTCAGGCTCATCGCCTGCCAGCTCAGCCCGCCCTCGAGCAGCATGGGTCGCCCGGCATTGGCAGCGCCGGCGAAGCCGCTTTCCATTTCGGCCTTCAGCCGGTCATATTGCGCCGGGCTCAACGGCGTCCCGTCACCCGGCTGGTACAGGATCGCCCCGGAAGGCCGCGCTGCATTGTCGAGCAGCGCGCGGTTCCATTTCGCGGCGGCATTGTGCACCTCGACCGCCGCGGCTGCAGCGCCGAGGCAACCGACGCCATAATGATCGTCGAGCGGGTGATAGGCCCTGATGTGCAGCAGCCCTGCCCGGTCGCCCATCGATTCCGCCGGATAGCGGGTCACGCTGGCCCCGGCGCGATAGACATAGCCGACCGGCCAACCCTGGCTGTCGGCCTCCACAGTCACGCGCTCGGGCCGAAGTGCGAACAGCGCCGCCGGCAATCCATCCGGGCCCGTTGCGGCCTCGACATAGGCATTCCCGTGCAAGAGCAGCTGCGCCGCCAGCGTTTCCACGAGTCCCGGGCCGGAAGCCCCGAAGCCAGTCGATGCCAGCAGCGCCAGCGCCGGATGGGCCCCCGGTTCTGCGACGATCGGCGCCCCGCCGGCGCCCTCGCTGATCAACCGGATCGCGCGGGCCGCGACCGGATTGCCCAGATAGGAAGCCCGAACCTGCGCTTCATAGCTTCGCGGCGCCTCACCGCTCTGATACGGCATCGCCCAGCTCGGCACCCGCGCAACCGGCGCAGCACTCTTGGTCCGCCAGAATGGCAGTTTCATGCGCTTGTCCCTTTCTTGGATCGACCCCTAGGAAAGGGATCGGACGGCCGGTTTCGGCGCTCGCTCTCCGAGCATCAGAGCAGTGAGCGCCCAGACCAGGGCATCCGCCCGGTCGGGTGATTTTCCCGGCCCGGCATAAACACCATTGGCGATCATCCCGCACAATTGGTCTTCCAGCGCCGGAAATGTACCAGCGTGGAATACCCGGCCCTCACCGTACAGGCTCGCCACCGGCTCGGCGCGCGCCACCTTCCCGCGCGAAGCTCGCACCGCCTTCACCGGCAGACCATTGTCCACGCTCTTCAGCATCGCGATCACCATGTCGCCGCCATTGTTGACTTCGGCAACGACACGATCGGCGCGCCATCGCCCGGCAGTATCAACCACGGCCCGCGCCCAGGCTTCCGGGCGTTCAACGGCAATGCTCGCATCGGCAAGCACATGGCCATGGCCGTCGGCCGCCAAGCCGACCGCGACGATCCCGCACACGCCATCGGCGCCCCCGGCCGGCGGATCGACTCCCACGATCACCCGCACCAGGTCCCGCGCATCCGGCTCGCGTGGCCGCTTTCGCTGCGCTTCGATCAAGGCCCGCGTCCACAAGGCGCCCTCATTGTCCTCGACGATCTCGCCATCCAGCTCCTGCCGCCCGGTCGCCGAGCCGCCGTAGCGACGCCGCAGCGTGGCGAGGAAATGCGGCGGCAAATTCTCGGCATTGTCCGCCATGGTGCCGCGGGTGACGATCACCCCCGGTTCGGCCAGAAGCGCTTTGAGCCAGGCCCTGGGCAGCGGCGTCGTCGTCAGCATGATGCGGGGGTCTTTCCCCAACCGCGTTGCCAGCCGCAAATTGGTCAACGTGTCTTCGGCCCGCGGCCAGTGCGCAAACTCGTCACCCCAGGCAAAATGGAACTGGCTGCCGCGCAGGCTGTCGGGCTCGCCCCCCGAAAACAGCCGCGCCTGCGATCCGTTCTGCCAGTTGAACTGCCGCAAGCTCGGCACGAAGGTCACGTCGCCGCCCGGCGGCACCCGCGCCAACAACCCCGATTCCCCTTCGACCATCACCGCCCGCGCCGCCTCGAGGTTTGCCCCGACAAGCGCGATGCGGCTTCCCGGCCACAAGGCCGCCAGTTCATGCACCCACTCCGCCCCGGTCCGTGTCTTGCCGAAACCGCGCCCTGCCAGAATCGCCCAGATCGACCATGGCTCGACAGGCGGCTGCTGCGCCGGGCGGAGCTGGTGGGTGCCGCCAATGGCGAACGCCACATTATGCGCACCGTACCGCCGGATGAGCCGGCTCAATTCGGCCTCACTCGGTCCAGCATGCGCCGCTGATACGCCGCGCGCGCTGTCCCTCAGGCGGTCTGCCATAAGGTCCGCCTCCCGCCGTTGATGAAAGATGTCGCCGCGTGGTCCAGCCGCGCGCGGCCCGGCAATGCTCAGAAAGGGAAGAACACGCGAATTGCAATGATCGCCACGAACCAGGTGATCAGGTTGAGCGGCAAGCCGACGCGCACGAAATCCATATAGCCATAGCCCCCCATCTGATAGACGATGACATTGGTCTGGTACCCGAACGGCGTGGCAAAGGCCGCGCTGCCCGCCATCATGACAACGACGAGAAACGGGCGCGGATTGACCCCGAGACTATCGGCAAGCGCCACCGCGATCGGGGTCACCAGCACAGCCACGGTCGCGTTGGACAGCAGTTCCGTCAGCAGCAAGGTCGCCCCGTAAAGAACAATCAGCGCGACGGTCGGCCCCAGCGTGTCCACCGATCCAACGAGGATATCGGTGGCGCGGGCCGCCAGGCCGCTTTCTTCCATCGCGATCCCGATCACCACCATGCCAGCGATCAGGATGAGAATTTCGGGCCGCAGGCCACCATAGGCCTCATCGGCACTGATGACCCGCAACAGGATAAGCAACACCGCACCAGCGAAAGCAGACGCCGCGATCGGCGCCAGCTCGAGCGCCGCAATTGCAATCACGCCCACGAAAACAGCCAGGGATATCAGCGATTTGCCAAGCCGGAACGGCCGCTTTTCGGCAAAAACCTCGGGGTCGCCGATGCCACCGTCACCGATATCGGCTTCGCCGCCGATGGCGAGTGCCGGTGCGTCATTGTCCGCTACGTCGCCTGCCTTGATCAGCCGCGGCGCCACCGCGAACAAATAGATGCCACCCGCCACGGCAACCGCCAGCCCCACCGGCGTGATCTCGAACAGGCCGAATTGCGGTTGGCCCGATACCCGCGCCATGTCGTTGACAAGCAGGTTGGTCGATGTCCCGATAAGCGTGCAACAGCCACCCAGCACGGCCATGTAGGAAAGCGGGATCAGATAGCGTTTCGGGTTGAGCTTGAGCGTCGTCGCCACATCGCGCACCACCGGCGCGCCGAGAACCACGATCGGCGTATTGTTGAGGAAGGCCGACAGCGCGCCGCAAAAGGCAATCAGCGCCCAGATGCCCGCTGCGCCGGTTCGCCGGCACAGGCTCACCGCCAGCGCGATCAATCGATCGAGCAACCCCGACAATTCGAGCGCATAGGCAATCACGAACAAGGACGCGAGGGCGATGATTGCCGGACTGGCAAAGGCACCCTGCACTTCGACCGGCCGGACAACGCCCGTCATCAACAATACAGCCGCCCCGCTGAGCGCGACGACATCGGCACGCACCTTGTCCCAGATCAGGGCCATGACCACTGCCACCAGCACCGCCAGCGTCAGGGCCTGGTCACTCGTCACTTGGCGCCGCTATGCAATAGCGTCGACAGGATTAGTCCCGGGCTTCACCCTGCCTCCTTTTCTCCCCCTGCGGGGCAGCACATCTTGTGCTAACAGGGGCTTATGACAGAACCAAGCCCAAGGGCCAGTCGATTCACCATTGCGCTGGCAGCGCTGGTACTCGTTGCGCTGGCGATCGGCAGCTTCATCCTCGGTCGTAGCACGGTCGAACCCCGGCGCACCATTGCCCCTGCGATCGTCGCAGTGCCGAGCGCGCCGGTCGTGCCGCTACCGGTCGTTCTGCCGAAACCCGAACCGCTCGGCCGCACCGATGTCATTGCCGCCGCGCGTGCAGCAGCCGATGCCTATGCCGCAGCGGCGCCGCTTCCTGAAGCCGTCGCAGCGCTGGCCGGCCGTGATTTCGAAGTGCGCCTGCCCTTCGCCTGCCCCGGTGCGCCGCCGCCCGGCCCCGACGGATCGAGCGCCGTCTATGATCCCGCGGCAAAGGCCTTGCGCCTGCGTGCCGAACCGGTCCGCTGGCCACCGGCGGTCTGGCTGCCGCCACCGGCAGGCGAGGCAGCGCCGATCGCCGAAACCATCGAAGGCTTCTGGATTGCGCGCCCCTGGACATCGAGTGGCGCGTGCCCGACTGCACCTGCGGATGTATCGCAAGTCGCCGCCGAACAAAGCCTTGGCATTGCACAATTCCACACACCGGCGGCGTCCCGCATCGGCCGGCGCGATGGAAAAGCCTATGAAGCCGTCGAGCGTGTGCCGCCCGAAGCCGTGGACCTCAGCGCCGGCCTGCTCTTGCGGCTGCGCGGCAAGATCGCCAAGCGGGCCGATGTGCCACCGGTCCTGTGTCGCGGGCCCGGCAGCGCACGCCCGACCTGTCTTGTCGCCGTCGATTTCGATGAAATCGCGATCGAGAATGCCGCAACCGGGGCAACACTCGAAACTTGGGATGTCGCCGGGCCGTCGGCCAGCGTCTTCAGGGCCGAGAACTGACTTCTTCAGCCCGGTCGCACGATACCATTCTCAATCGGCGGGCCTTGCCAAGGCACGAATTTCGCTGCGGATCTTGGCAATCTTGGCGGCATCGATCGTTACCATGGGACGCGCCGGCGCCGGGGTTCGCCGTTTGAGCATCTCAAGGGCGGTCCTGGCGTCGATGGCGCTCGCATGGCCGTCGAGCAGGTTCGACAGCACGCGCATCTCCACCTGTTCCCAGGCAATGGCGAGCGCCTGGCGCCATTCGGTTTCAAGCGTCGGGCAGCGTTCGCGCATCCGATAGGCGCTGGCGAGCGTCTGGTTGATCGCATCGGCGGCGATGGCCGGATCGCCGGTTTCGATGAGGGTCGCGATAAAGCGGTTGCGATCGCGGGTCGACCAGCGCGCCGTGCTGATGTCCATTCAAGTCTCCTGTCGCGGCACCAACCGAAAAGGGCGCCCCGGTTGTCCGAGGCGCCCTTTCGTTCGGCGGATTTCTGAAGCGTGCCGAATCTCTAACCGATAGCGTTGCGCTTGTCAACAAGAAAGTGCGTATATGGTTACAAGACCCTCGCCGATCGGGCGGCCGAGGCTGTCACCCTAGCGGTATGTCTCTTCCTGCCACCATGGATAAAAGTCCGGCATGTCGCTGCTGACCTTGTCGGGATAGGCCGGCGACCGCTTCTCGAGGAAGGACACCACGCCCTCCTTGGCATCCCCGGCCCGGCCACGCGCATAGATCGCCCGCGAATCGAGCCGATGGGCGTCCCAGGGGCTTTCCGCACCGGCCATGCGCCACAGCATCTGGCGCGTCAGTGCCACCGAAACCGGCGCGGTATTCTCGGCAATCTCCAGCGCCAGCGCCCGGGCGGCCGGCAACAGGTCATCGGCGGCATGGACCGACCGAACCAGCCCGCCCTTCAGCGCTTCATCGGCACCGAAGACCCGTCCCGTCATGCACCATTCGAGCGCCTGGGGCAGCCCGACCAGCTTCGACAGGAACCAGCTCGACCCTGCCTCGGGCACGATCCCGCGCCGCGCGAAGACAAAGCCGAATCGCGCCGCTTCCGACGCCATGCGCACGTCCATCGCCAGTTGCATCGTCACCCCGATGCCGACCGCCGGGCCGTTGACGGCGGCAATCACCGGCTTCAACGACTTGAAAATGCGCAAGGTTACCCGGCCGCCACCATCACGGACGGCTTCATGGCTGTAATCGATACTGCCATCCTCGTTGACCGGACCGGAACGCGGGCCGCCAAGCTTTTCATAATCGAAAGTCGCGGCGCCGGCGCTGAGGTCGGCCCCGGCGCAGAAGGCCCGGCCACGCCCGGTCACGATCACGACGCGAACCGAATCATCGGCATCGGTGATGTCGAAGGCTTCGATCAACTCGGTCATCATCGTGCCGGTAAAGGCGTTGAGCTTTGCCTCCCGGTCGAGGGTGATGGTCGCAACCGGGCCATCGGTTTCAAGCGCGATCTGGGTAAAAGCCATTACAAAGCCTCGATAATCGTCACGTTGGCAAGGCCGCCGCCCTCGCACATCGTCTGCAGCCCCCAACGCTTGCCGCGGGCGTGGAGCGCATGGACCAACGTCGTCATCAGCTTGGTTCCGGACGCCCCCAGCGGGTGCCCCAGCGCAATCGCGCCGCCGTTGACGTTGAGCCGGTCGGGGTCGGCCTCCAGCTGCTGAAGCCAGGCCATCGGCACCGAGGCAAAGGCTTCATTAACCTCGTAAAGGTCGATATCGCTCAATGACATGCCGGCGCGCTGCAGGGCCTTCCGGGTCGCACCGATCGGCGCTTCAAGCATGATCACCGGGTCTTCGCCGACAACCGTCAACGAATGGATCCGCGCCATCGGCTTGACGCCCAGCGCCTTCAGGCCGTGCTCGTTGACGATCATCACACCAGAGGCGCCGTCGCAAATCTGCGACGACGTCGCCGCCGTCAGCCGTCCGCCTTCCATGATCAGCTTGACCCCGCGAATGGCCTCGAGGTTGGCATCGAAGCGAATGCCTTCATCAATGCGGTGGCTATGGGCCGTGCCATCATGGGTCGTCACGTCGATGGCAACGATTTCCTTGTCGAAGGCGCCGGCGTTCGCTGCAACCGCGCCGCGCCTCTGGCTTTCATAGCCAAAGGCGTCGAGATCATCCTTCGACAGGTCATATTTCTTGGCGATCATTTCGGCGCCGGCAAACTGGCTGAACTGGATGCCGGGGTAACGCGCCTTCATGCCCGGGCCGCCGAAGGGGGAGCCCATGCCATTCTCATGGCTCAGCTTTCCGGCGGCGCCCATGGGCACGCGTGTCATGCTTTCGACCCCGGCGGCGATGACAATGTCCATCTGCCCGCTCATGACCGTCGCAGCAGCAAAATGAAGGGCTTGTTGGGACGATCCGCACTGCCGATCGACGCTGGTACCAGGTACCGATTCAGGCAATTTTGAAGACAGCACGGCGTTGCGCGCGACATTGCCCGACTGCTGGCCGAACTGGCTGACACAGCCCATGATGACATCCTCGATCAGTGCCGGATCGGCGCCGCTGCGATCGACAAGCGCATCGAGAACCTGGCCGGCAAGATCGGCCGGGTGCCAGTCGCGCAACATGCCGCCGCGGCGTCCCCCGGCAGTGCGCGCAGCGGCGACGATATAGGCTTCAGGCATGGCGAAAACTCCCCTTGGCATCGATTCTTGGCAATCCGACTTTACGCCAAAGCGATGCGGCGGCAATGACAGCGGAATTGACAGGGGGCACATGGCCCCGACGGCCATCCTGGGGGAGCCCGATGCGGGTATTGAGCGGGTTCTTGACGGTCTTTTTGCTCGGCAGCACTGCCCAGGCGTTGGCAGCGCCAGCGAAGCCCATGCCAGAAAAGCCAGCGAAAACAATGGCGACGCCGGCACCGGCCAAGATCGAACCACTGCCCGATACGCCTGAAGTGGCTGCGTTGCGCCGCAGTTTCCGCTTCGCCTTCCCGATCTATGAAGTCTTGCGCACCCGGGCTGGCCAGCTTGGCAAGGCCAGCGAGCTAGGCCTCGCCAATGCCGTCAACATCATCCTGCCACGCACGACCCTCGCCGATGCCGCCACCCGCGACGTGACAACACCCAATAATGACACGCTCTACGGCAGCGCCTGGCTCGATCTGGCGGCGGGGCCGGTCATCCTCACCGTGCCGGCACTGCCCGGCCGCTATCATTCGGCGGCCCTGATGTCGCTGAAGACAGAGAATATCGCCATCGTTGGTACCCGCACCGGCAGCCAGGAGGGGCGCTTCGCCATTGTCGGGCCGAACTACACGGGCCCGACCCCCGACGGCACGACGCTGATGCGCAGCGACGGCAACGACGCCTGGTTGCTCGTCCGGGTTCTTGTCGAGGGCCCGCAAGACCTTGAAGCGGCTGCAAAATCACTTGGCGGTTTCAGGCTCGAAGTCCCCGAAGGTCGGGCGCCGGCCGAGCCGATGGTCGCGCCCGCACCTGCCAATCCCAATGCCACGACGTTCCTTGCCGCTGTCAGCGAAGTCCTTGCCCGCTCCGCCGGTTCGCCGCTCGCGGCCCGCGGTTCCGATGCCGGCCTTGCCGCAGATACGGACGACCAGAAGACACTGTGGAATCAGTCGCTTCCCGCCCTTCTTGCAGAGCTGAAGTCAGGCCTTGCCGATGCCGGCGAGGTCGTCAACGGCTGGTCCTATCCGCGCATGGGCATCGGTGAGAGCGGCGGCGACGATGATCTGCGCGCCCTTGTGGCCCAGGCCGGGCTCGGCGCGTTGCCGCGCGCCGAGGCCATGTATCTTTCGGCGCGTACCGACAGCGTCGGCATCGCGCTCGATGGCAGCCAGGCCTATACGGTCGCGCTGCCGCCGCGGCTGCCGGTCGGCGCTTTCTGGTCGCTCACCATGTACCAGGTCGAACCCGATGGCCGGCTGTTCTTTGTGCCCAACGATCTCGACCGCTTCGCCATCGGGGACCGTTCGCCCCAGATCCGCGCCAACCGCGATGGCAGTTACGACATCTTCGTGCAGACAACGCCTCCCAGCGGCGAAAGGGTCGTCAACTGGCTGCCCGCCCCGAAAGGCAAATTCGTGCTGGTTTTCCGCGCCTATCTCCCCAAACCCGAGCTGCTCGACGGCAGTTTCCGCCTGCCGCCCGTCGCCGTGACCGAGCGCATCGAATGATCGGCAGCCGGATCCTCCTCGATCTGCTGGTGTCCGAAGGTGTCGAGTTCATCTTCGGCAATCCCGGCACCACCGAACTGCCGCTGATGGACGCCCTGGTTGTCGAGGATCGGCTGCGCTACATCCTCGGCCTCAACGAAGTCATCGTCATGGGAATGGCTGACGGCTATGCGCAGGTGACGGGCAAATTGGCGGTGTGCAACCTGCACGCCGCCCCTGGCCTCGGCAATGCCATGGGCATGCTCTACAATGCCGCCCGGGCCGGTGCGCCGATCCTGGTTACGGCCGGCCAGCAGGACATGTCGATCCGGCTGACCGAACCCCTGTTGTGGGACGATCTGGCAACGCTGGCCCGCCCGCTGTGCAAATGGTCCTTCGAAGTCGCCAGCCTGGCCGAGTTGCCACGCGCCATCCGCCGCGCAGCCAAAGTCGCGCTCACCGCGCCCACCGGGCCGGTGTTTCTCTCCATTCCCGGCGACATACTTTCGGCGACGGCCGACGATCCCGATCTCGGCAGCCCCACCCGTATCGGCGCCGGCCTGCGCGGCGATGCCGACACTCTCGCCCTGGCGGCCGAACTCATCCGCGCCAGCCAGTCCCCGGCGATTTTCGCCGGCGATTCGGTTGCCAAATCGCGCGCCCATGCCGAACTCGCGGCCTTTGCCGAAGGCGTCGGCGCCCCGGTCTATCTTGAAGCCATGGCCAATACGGCGGCATTTCCCAGCAACCATCGCCTTTATGCCGGCTCAGTTCCGCGCATGACTCCGGCCATGCGCAGCGTCATGGAGCAGCACGACCTGCTGATCTCCATCGGCGCCGACCTGATGACGCAAAGCCAGGCAACGGGCATCGAGGCGCTGGCACTCGGCACCCGCATCATCCACCTCGACGATGAACCCTGGCAGATCGGCAAGAACTTCCCCGTCGCCGCCGCCATCCAGGGCTGTCCCCGGGCGACGCTGCCCGAACTCACCGCGCTCGTTGCCAATTGCGGCGCCCATCGCAGTGCCGCGATCGCAGCCAACGTTGCCGCGAAACAGTCTGCCCTGCTGGCAAAGGCCGACGCCCTTGCCGGCGACATGCCGCTGCAACCCCTGCCGGTGCTCAAGCTTATCGGTGAAATGCTGCCCGAAAACGCCATCGTCATCGAAGAATTGCTGTCTTCGGGGATGAACACCGTTCGCCAGCTTGTGCCCGCTATCGCCCCCGACAGCTGGTTCGGCATGCGCGGCGGCGGTATCGGGGTCGCCATCCCCCAGGCCATCGGCGCTCAACTCGCCCACCCCGGTCGGCCGGTCATCGCCCTGTCCGGCGACGGCAGCGCCATGTATTCTGCCGCCGCACTCTGGACGCTGGCGCATTACCGGCTACCGGTCGTCACCATCATCTTCAACAACCAGGGCTATCGCATCCTCAAGCAGCGGACGCGGGCCATCGGCAGCCATTCGGCAGCGTCCGATACCTATGTCGAGATGGATATCGACGCCCCGGCAATTGATTTCATGGCGCTGGCGGCGGCGCATGGCGTGACCGGGATGCGTGTCGAGACGCTTGATACGGTGCGCGAGGCTTTTGCAGCAGCATTGGCGAGCGCTGTACCGACATTGATCGAAATCGTTGTTGCGCGCGAAATTTAAGAGCCTCCGGCGGCTGGGGCCAATGGCCCCAGACCCCATCTAAAAGCTAGGCTCGCAACGAATGGGGTCCGGGGCCGCCGGCCCCGGCCGCCGGAGGCTCTTCCCTAGACCGAACGCGCCGCCCGGCTTGCAAGCAGCACGGCGATATCGTCCTCGCTGAACCCGGCTTCGGCCAATATTGCGCGGCTGTGCTCGCCAAGCTGCGGCGGTGCCGAAACCGGCGGGCGAATGCCATCGAACAGCACCGGCACGCCGGGAAAATTGAGCCGCCCGGCAGGCGTTTCGACACGCTGGAAAAAGCCCGTGGCAACCAGATGCGGGTCGTCTTCAAGCGCCGCCAGCGGGATCACCTTGGCGCATGGCACTTGCGCCGCTTCGAGCAGCGCCAGCCATGCGTCGGTCGTTCGTGTGCGGATCAGGCCAGCGGCCAGCGCATAGACGGCATCAATATGCTCTGTTCGGGTCGAGATGCTGGCAAAACGCGGGTCGTCAAGATGTTCGGGCGCGCCGGCCGCCGTGAAGAAACCTCGCCAATGGGCGTTGGTATAGGCCATCATGCACAGATGCCCATCGGCGGTCTGGAGCGGCTTGCGCCAGGGCGCCATCACCCGCGGATAGCCCAGGGGCCCCAGCGGGGGCGAAAAATGATGGCCATAGAAATGCTCGACAAAGTTGAAGGCCACCATCGTCTCGAACATCGGAATTTCGACAAAGCCGCCCTTGCCCGTCGTCTGGCGGCGCACGATTGCTGCCAATATGGCGATGCCCGCCGTCAGGCCCGAAACCTTGTCCGCGATGATCGTCGGCATGTAGCGCGGCTCCCCCGTGGAGCGCGCCATCAGGTCGGCAACCCCCGACATGCCCTGGATGACATCGTCATAGGCCGGCAGCCCGCCATAAGGGCCGGCCTCGCCAAAGCCATGCAGCCCGGCATAGACCAGCCGCGGGTGGCGTTCGAGAAGCGTCGTGGGATCAAGGCCAAGGCTGGCCAGCTTCTGCGGCCGGATCGAATGGAGCAGAATGTCAGCCGTGCCGAGAAGCCTGTCGAGCGCTGCCTGGCCCTCGGCGGTCTTCAGATCGAGGACCAGCCCGCGTTTGCCGCGGTTGCAGCCGATGAAAAGCGCCGCCATGCCGGGTTCGAGGCCAGGGCCGGTCTGGCGGGTTGAATCGCCCTCAGGGGCTTCCAGCTTGATGACATCGGCCCCCAGATCGGCAAGCCATTGCGCGCAATACGGGCCGAAGACGACCGAACTGAGATCGATGACTTTAAGGCCGGCAAGGGGGAGCATCGACGATGGCTAGACCGCACGGCGCCGAAAGTAAAACGACGCCAGTGCCTGTGCGTCTGTGTATCCGCGCCGCCTTGTCACGCTGCCGAGAACGGCACCAGACGCCGCTGCTGCTCGTCCCAGAGCGTAAGGCGCACAGCCTGAAGACTCTCCCTCACGGTGACGCGGTTGAGATCGGCCAGCGCCGGCACATGGCGAAGAACTTCGGGCAGTCGATAGAAAGGCACACGGCTGACGAGGTGATGGACATGGTGCGCACCGATATTGGCGGTGAACCAGCGCAGGATACGGGGCAGGGCATAATGCGAACTGCCGTGCAGAGCCGCATCGTGAAACGCCCATTCCTCTGCCCCCGACCAGTGCGTCGCTTCGAACTGATGCTGGATGTAGAAAAGCCAGACGCCGATCGATGCCGCGACAAGCGTGATCGGCAGGTGCACGAGCAGGAATAGCTTCCACCCCATCAGCCAGATCAGCGCCGATGCGAGCACGACGATGCCGGCGTTGGTGCCCATCGTGCTCAGCCAGGGCCGCCAGCCCTTCGTCATCATGCCAAACGGCAGACGGTGCCGGAACAGGAACTGATAGGCCGGGCCAATCCCGAACAGCACGATCGGGTGGCGATACAGACGGTAGGCAAAACGCCCCGCAGGTGACAGCGCCCGAAATTCCGACACTGTCAGCGTCGTCACATCGCCGATGCCGCGGGCATCGAGATTGCCGGTGCTCGCATGGTGGATGGCGTGCGACCGCTTCCAGTAATCATAGGGGGTGAAGGTGAACACCCCGAGAACGCGCCCAAGCCGGTCATTATTGGCCTGCTGTTTGAAAAAGGCACCGTGGCCGCAATCATGCTGGATCAGGAATAAGCGCAGCAGAAAGGCACCGGCCGGAATCGCCAGCAGAGCGCCCAGAACATGGCCGGCGCCGAGTGCCAGCGACATCAACATCCACAAGGCAATGAACGGAATGGCCGTGACCGCCAGTTCGAACAGGCTGCGGGAGAGCACAGGCTGCCGGAACGGCAGAATGTCCTTCAGCAGCGCCCGCGGATCGATGGGCTGGCGCTGGTCGGAGAGCGTGGACAAGGCGGCCTTTCTGATGGTGACGTATCGGCAGGTCGATACCGTGCGCGAGGGGGTTTAAGGCAAAGCATTTCGCAACCAAAGCATCAATGCAGGCGAGCGCTGCAAAAAGGCGCAGCAAATCGTCACGTGTGAAAAGCCAACGGCCTGTCAGGCCAGCCGTTCCGCATGCCAGCGCAAATGATCGTCGATGAAGCTCTGGATGAACCAATAGCTGTGATCATGGCCGCTGTGCTGGCGCAGCGTCAGCGGGATGGCGGCAGCCGCGCATGCCGCCTCGATAAGTTCGGGCTGGAGCTGGCTTTCGAGAAACTGGTCGGCAAGCCCCTGATCGATCAGCAAGCCGGGCAGGCGCGCCCCCGCTGCAATCAGCGCGCAGGCATCATGGGCTGCCCAGCCTTCGCGGTTGTCACCCAGGTATAGCGGCAGCGCCTTTTGCCCCCAGGGCACTCTGGTGGGTGCCACGATCGGCGCAAATGCCGAAACGCTGGCGAAGCGCCCGGGGTGCCGGAGTGCCAGTACCAGCGCGCCATGACCGCCCATCGAATGACCGGTGATCGCCTGTCGCCCGAGATCGGCCGGAAAATGCGCTTCGATCATTGCCGGCAATTCGCCGATGATCCAGCTCTCCATTCGGTAATGCGGTGCCCAGGGCGCCTCGGTCGCATCCAGGTAGAAACCGGCCCCCTGCCCCATGTCATAGGCCGTGTCATCGGCAACATCCGGACCGCGTGGCGAGGTGTCGGGCGTCACCAGCATCAATCCCAGATCGGCGGCAAGCCGCTGGGCGCCGGCCTTGATGGCGAAGGTCTCCTCGGTGCACGTCAGGCCGGCGAGGCACCAAAGGACAGGAAACGGGCCCGCCCCCGGCGGCGTGAACACCCCGAATTTCATCGGCGTGCCTGTGGCAACGCTGGGGTGGACGTGGAAGGACTGGCGGCCACCGTGGCAGGCCGTGGCGGAAAGGGTCTGCATGGCGACGTTCAGGCCTTTGCTGGAAGTTTGATCGCCAGAGTATTCATCCGGCGGCCTGTCGATCCGCAGACCAAAGGGTCAGGCGCGGGTTGACGACGACCTTGACCGCCTGTTCGCGGCCACCCGACGCTGAGGCTGACGCCCTCCAACCACCGATCGTCGGAGCTCGGCCAAAGCATGGCCGCGTCACCGACAATGCTTTCGAGCGGCTTGCCTTTGATGGTCGACATGATCCCCTCCATCCCCTTGTATTTGCGTACAGTCTAAGCACCTCGCGCCGCAGCGCAACGTCGCGGCCCGGACATGAACCCTTCGCTGCCAAACCAGCACAAGGGCCTTTCGCATGGCATGACCCATGGGGTCATTGCTCCAATTGGCACGCCGGGAACGACATGTCCGGGTGCCGCCAAACGCGGCAGCGGCACCAATTTCTCCAGGCGTCGCGGAATGCGCCACAGCCGAGACATTGATTGCCACAGAAACGACTTTGACGTATCGGTAACGACTGAACTACGAAGAGGTCTTCCTTATGTTGCAAGCGATGGCGCATGGTGTCTCGGCTTCGGGCCCGGGATCAAACGCGCTCCTTGTTCCCTACACGAGTGGAGATTCCGTCTGGTTCAGTCGCGAGACATGCGAGCGAGTCGGAAAACAACTGGCCGCCGAATATCAGAGTGCCAAACCGTTCCCCCATGTCGCCCTGACCGACCTGTTGCCAGTCGACATACTGACACGGGTTCTTCACGAATTTCCGATGCTCGAGACAGGCAGATTTGCCGACGCGCACTCAAATCTGAAAACAGGATACCAGCTTGAAAAGATAAAAAGCCCTTACATTCACTCTCGTAACCGGGGCAGATTGCCGGGCGTTAGGCAGCAGCGAGCCTGACGAGGCTGGGCAGACTGGGGATGCTCGACGCCCCTGGGACAGCGAAGCGGTCACCAAGGAAGCGATAGTAGGAGACGCGAAGT